>Ga0189289_10003_pt1 | contig 479268 bp, 388 predicted proteins | sample UW106minimetaG_FD_130313 | JGI IMG/M metagenome (GOLD analysis project Ga0189289, IMG submission 130313) | Marine microbial communities from the Costa Rica Dome - UW106 mini metaG | ecosystem: Environmental > Aquatic > Marine > Oceanic > Photic zone | place: Costa Rica: the Eastern Pacific... | reverse complement strand
TCTAGACAAGGCGGATGTTTGACGGTTTAGTGGTTCTAAATCGAAAACATTCAACGCAGTATAGATGGCACAAAGGCGCTGCCCGAAGGGGTCGTTATGGAAGCCTTTTACTCTTTGTCACAGCCCTTTAACTTAACCCACTAGGCTTGCAGGACTGTTTCGCGATTAAAAGGCTTCCATTTAGACCAAAATTCGTACATCAAAGGTCAACAGGCCCTGATAATTCGCACATATTTCAGGTTTAGTTTTATTAGTATAAAAGCGCAAGTTAGCCGAGCTCGCTTGCACTTCTAATACTTTGAGATATACAGAGAAATTTTACAACCTCTGAAAGTCAATTCTACGAAAGTTTAAATACAGAGTGAATTGAACGCTTTTAAGAATTAGCTGTAAAAGCAAAGATAAGCGGTAGGCGTAGACACTTTTACGTCAAAAGAAGCATCGGCGGGTACATTAAAGCTGGTGCCTGTAGCAAAAGATTGCCATTCGTCACTTCCCGGAAGCTTCACAACTAGCTCACCTTCAACCACTTTCATTAGCTCTTTTTGTGATGTAGAAAATGTATATTCACCCGGCGACATCACGCCCGAGGTGCAGGGGCCGTTTGCAGATTCAAACCCAATCGAGCTCACTTTATTGTCGAAATAATGGTTTACTTTAAAGCTCATAGTTACTCCTTTGATGTGAGTGCTGACTTTCTTTGCTTTAACTGTTTTTAAAGCAAAGTGCTGCAGCCTTGATACTTCTTTAGCGTTTTTGCCAAATAAGCATATGGTTGTTGGCGGGCATGTCGATTATTTCTTGCAAGCTTAACTCGCCTGCCCAAGCAGTAAGCTCATTGATATCGCGGTAGCCACCATAACCACGCGCTAAAAGCGAAGTATGGAAGGCTTGGTTACTTTCAGAAGTAAACTTACCGCTGTGTGTAAAAGGGCCATACTGACAGAATACGCCCCCTTTGGGTAAGTGCAACGCTACTGATTCCATGAGTAGCTTCGCCTCTTCTTTTTGCATGATATGCGCGGTGTTTGCCGTAAAAATCCCGTCTATGTCGAGGTTGGGAAAGTCATCTTGCCCAACGGTAAATGCTATGGGAGGTTTCACATTCCGCGTATTTGAATAACTCAGCCACGCGGCAATACCTTCGTGATAGTGTGGTTGATCGCTTGTGTGCCAAATAAGATGGGGCAAATGCTCAGCCAAAAATACGGCGTGCTGACCTGTTCCACTCCCTATCTCTAATACCTGTCGGCAATTGGCAAATTTACGTTCAAGCACGCTCAAAATGGCGCGCTTGTTGTTCTCACAAGCCTGACTAAAAGGCTTTTCGATTTGCATACACGTTACCTGCCTAATCAGCATTAATCACTTAAGTTTGGACCCAACCACTTTTCAGCCTCTTCTAAGGTCCAGCCTTTACGTGTGGCGTAATCTTCTACTTGGTCGGCTTGAATTTTGGCGACAGCAAAGTATTTGGCATCAGGGTGAGCAAAATACCAACCCGATACTGACGCTCCCGGCCACATGGCGTAACTTTCCGTAAGCTTCATACCTGTATGCTGCTCTGCTGACAATAAATCCCAAATAAGCTGCTTTTCAGTATGCTCGGGACACGCGGCGTAGCCTGGTGCCGGTCGAATGCCTTGGTATTTTTCGCGAATAAGTTCTTCGTTACTTAGTGATTCGTCAGCGGCGTAACCCCAGTAATGCTTACGCACTTGCTCGTGCAGATATTCAGCAAACGCTTCGGCAAGCCTGTCTGCCACCGCTTTAACCATAATGCCGTTGTAGTCATCGCCAGTCTGAATATAGCTATCAGCAAGCTCGTCTTCACCTATACCACCGGTGACGGCAAAAGCGCCCACATAATCATTTATGCCACTCGACTTTTCAGCTACAAAGTCTGCTAAACAATAATTAGCGAATTTGTCTTTTAGCGTTTGCTGACGCAAGTGATGGGCAACACCTTGAATCTGGTTTCTCGACTCATCGGTATAAATTTCAACATCGTCATTAACGCGGTTGGCAGGAAACAAGCCGATAACGCCTTTCGCCTGAAGGCTGTTCTCTTCGATAATTTTATCCAGCATGGTGTTGGCGTCGTTAAACAATGACTGTGCCTGCTCTCCCACCACCTCATCTTCAAGTATACGCGGGTACTTGCCTGCCAAAGACCAGGTTAAGAAAAATGGCGTCCAATCAATGTAGTTACGCAGCGTAGCCAAATCGGCGGTTACCGGTGTTACACCTAGGTTCGCAGGTTTTACTGGTAAAGTCGTAAAATCTGGCTTAAAAGCGTTTTCTCTGGCTTGAGCTAATGTCACCGGCTTGCTGCGCGGCTTCTTACGGGCGTGCTGTTCGCGTACCGTATCGTATTCTTTTGCCAGTTCCTGCGCGTAAATATCGCGAGACGCTTTGTTTAAAAGACGCTGGCACACGCCTACTGCTCTACTTGCGTTTGGAACATAAGCCACAGGTGCATGATAATTTTGTTCAATTTTTACCGCAGTGTGCGCTTTAGACGTCGTCGCCCCGCCAATAAGAAGCGGAATATCAAAGCCCTGACGCTCCATTTCTTTAGCTACGTGAACCATCTCGTCAAGTGATGGTGTAATTAGGCCTGACAAACCAATCATGTCGACGTTTTCATCTTTGGCGGTCTGTAAGATTGTCGCCGCTGGCACCATTACGCCAAGATCAATCACTTCAAAGTTATTGCACTGAAGTACCACGCCTACGATATTTTTACCGATATCGTGAACATCGCCCTTTACCGTGGCTAATAGAATTTTACCGTTGCTTTTCGCATCGTCTGACTTTTCTTCTTCAATGTATGGCTGTAAATGGGCTACCGCCTTTTTCATTACACGGGCCGACTTTACTACCTGAGGAAGAAACATTTTTCCTTCGCCGAACAAATCCCCTACTACGTTCATGCCGTCCATTAACGGCCCTTCAATAACATGTAACGGACGCTCAGCTTGTTGACGCGCTTCTTCAGTATCTTCAATGATGTAATCGGTAATGCCTTTAACAAGCGCATGCTCTAAGCGCTTATTCACTTCTTGCTCGCGCCAGGATAAATCTTCCTTTGCGGCCGCTTTACCGTCTCCTTGATAGTTCGGTGCAATATCGAGTAAGCGTTCAGTAGCATCACTTCTGCGGTTTAAAATCACGTCTTCAACCGCATCGCGCAATTCAGCGGGTATTTCGTCGTATACTTCTAGCTGACCTGCATTCACAATAGCCATATCCATACCCGCTCGAATAGCGTGATATAGGAATACCGAGTGCATAGCTTCGCGAACCGGATTGTTCCCTCTGAACGAGAATGAAATATTAGAAAGGCCACCAGAAATATGTGAGTACGGACAGGTTTTACGTATCTCGCGGGTCGCTTCAATAAAATCAACCGCGTAGTTATCGTGCTCTTCAATACCTGTCGCTACAGCAAAAATATTGGGGTCAAAGATAATATCTTCAGGAGGAAAGCCGACTTCTTCTGTCAGCAACTTGTAGCTACGCTGACAAATCTCAACTTTGCGGGCTTGTGTATCGGCCTGGCCGGTCTCGTCAAAGGCCATAACTACGGTTGCAGCACCATAGCGCTTTATTAGCTTGGCTTGGTTTAAGAAGAGCGCTTCCCCTTCTTTTAAGCTAATAGAGTTAACAATCGCTTTGCCCTGCACACACTTAAGCCCTGCTTCGATGATCTCCCATTTAGACGAGTCGATCATAATGGGAACTCGGCTAATATCTGGCTCAGAGGCAATCAGGTTTAAAAAGGTGATCATGGCCTGCTTTGAATCAAGCATGGCTTCATCCATATTGATATCGATGATCTGCGCGCCGTTCTCTACTTGTTGCCTTGCGACATCAAGCGCAGTTTCATAATCGCCTTCAAGAATAAGTCGTTTAAAGCGAGCGGAGCCTGTTACGTTGGTACGCTCACCGATATTAATAAATGTAGAAAATTCTGCGCTCATAATGCCCTCCTAGTGTACAAACGGCTCTAGGCCTGACAAACGCATTTTGGGTTCAAACTGTGGCACTTTTCTTGGCGCAATTCCATTGACCGCATTAGCAATATCGCGAATGTGTTCTGGCGTACTGCCGCAGCAGCCACCTACGATATTCACTAGCCCAGACTGCGCCCATTCTTTGATGTGCTCGGCCATTTCAGGGCCTTCCATGTCGTATTCACCAAACTCGTTGGGTAAACCAGCGTTAGGGTGCGCTGAAATTAAGCACTCACTAACAGTAGCAACTTCATCTACGTATTGGCGCAGTAAGTCTGGTCCAAGAGCACAGTTTAAGCCGAATGAGAATGGACTGATGTGTCGCATGGAATAATAAAACGCTTCCGCGGTTTGACCAGACAGCGTGCGCCCTGAGGCATCGGTAATCGTGCCAGACACCATAACGGGTAGCGATATACCCAGCTTTTCAAAAACCGACTCTACCGCATAGGCTGCCGCTTTCGCATTAAGTGTATCGAAGATGGTTTCGAGCATAATTAAATCTGCACCGCCTTCAATGAGCGCTTCGGTAGACTCGCTATACGCTTCCACGAGTTCGTCAAAAGTAACATTGCGTTTGCCTGGGTCGTTAACGTCAGGCGAAATTGAAGCAGTGCGATTTGTTGGGCCAAGTACACCTGCCACGAAACGGGGTTTGTCGGGTGTCTTTGCTGTGAACTCATCGGCAGCTTTACGCGCCAATTTAGCTGCAGCTAAATTAATATCACGGGATTGAGCCTGCATATCGTAATCGGCCATAGCGATAGTCGTGGCATTAAACGTATTCGTTTCAATAATGTCCGCGCCAGCTTCAAAGTAATCACAGTGAATTTGATAGATGATATCGGGCTGGGTAAGAACCAACAAATCGTTGTTACCCTTAACATCGCAGTGCCAGTCGGCAAACTGTGTTCCGCGATAATCTTCTTCTTCTAACTTATGGCGCTGGATCATGGTGCCCATGGCGCCATCTAATATAAGGATGCGCTTTTTAGCGGCTTCTGTAAGCGTTGCTTGCGCGCTAGAATTTGGTCTTTGGCTCACGTGCTACCTCTTTGGCTGTGACTTTTCAGCAAGCTGACTTAAATCGTAAGGCGTGGTCTGATAGACATAATAATTCAGCCAGTTTGTAAACAATAGGCTACCGTGTGAGCGCCACTGTACAATAGGAGACTTGGCTGGATCATCCCCTTCAAAATAGTTTTTTGGAATTACTGGCGTTTGTCCCGCGGCAATATCTCGAAAATACTCATCTTTAAGTGTATCTGGATCGTATTCCGGGTGACCCGTTACAAATACCATGCGCTTATCTTCTGACGCCACAATATAAGCGCCTACATCGTCAGACTCTGCAACAACACTAAGTCCATCGACGCTGTTATACAACGAGGTGTTAATATGCCCATAACGGGAATGTGGTGCGTAAAAAGAAGGATCAAAGCCTCTTAATAGCTCATTGTTCGGGTCATTCACTTTATGTTTAAAGACACCTGAAAACTTTTCGTCTCTAAGCTCTCGTGTAATGCCGTAAAAGTGATACATGGCGGCGTGAGCAGCCCAACATAAGTAAAGGGTTGAGTTCACGTGACGCTGCGCCCACTCCAATATGGTGGTCATGGTTTCCCAGTACTTTACTTCCTCATAATCGATAAGCGCGAGAGGCGCACCGGTGACAATAAGGCCATCGTATTTCTTATTCGCTACTGCTGAAAAGTCGTGATAGAAAGCATCCATGTGCGATTGGGGGGTATTCTTCGACGCTTGATTATCAATTCGAATTAAATCCACGTTTATTTGCAGTGGCGTGTTCGATAACAGGCGAAGTAATTGTACCTCTGTTTCTATCTTGTTCGGCATTAAATTAAGAATACCGACTTCAAGAGGACGAATATCCTGATTGGCAGCCCTGTCCATGTCCATGGTAAAAATATTTTCACCTAGTAGTACATTCTGCGCGGGTAACTGCTCAGGAATACGAATTGGCATAGAGGGCTCCAGTGATAAATTACAATATCTGTATTGTGTCTATAACTGGCGATATGTCAACATCTTTACGTCTAGACGTCTAAACGTTTTTTTCTCTGGTGCTCAAAAATACTAATTATTTTGTTTATGCACCATTACCAACATCTCAGCTTCGGCACGAGGAATGTCGCAGGCTTCTATAATTTCATCAATGCTAGCGCCTTGCTTGACTAAGTCCGCCGCACGCTGATATAGGCGTAGGGAAGGATCTTGAAGCTTGAGTTCTCGAAGCTGGTTTTCAATATCAGTTTGCTTTTCGTCTAACTCTTGAAGGTGTCGAGTGATCACCAACGTGCGTGCTTGCGCCTCAGTTTGTTGATTATTTGCATTTTTAGCAAGGGCTTCAGTGCGGGCAATAGCCTCTGCGTTAGCATGTTCGCTTTCGCTTAATGCAGAACGCAACTGCTTAATGTGTGAATACAGCACACCCATCGCGGCGATGAGTATAACTACAAGAATACACAGTATGAGTTCTAATAAGGTAGGTGCAGCAAGCTGCCAATCCATGGACATAACCCTTGGGGAAATGTAGGCAGTATTATAATCAATACCGCCTATTCATTTATTTAGATGTTGCTAAGCTCATCCCACTCTTCGTCGCTTAACAATTTATTAAGATCTACAAGAATAAGCAGTTCGCCGTCGCGGTTACTTACACCTTGGATAAACTTAGCACTCTCTTCAGTACCTACGTTAGGGGCACTGTCAATCTCTGAAGATTTCAAGTAAACCACCTCAGCGACACTATCCACCAGGATACCAACCACCTGCTCGTCAGACTCAATAATAACGATACGGGTATTGTCAGTAATTTCTGTTGGCGGTAATCCGAAACGAGCACGTGTATCGATAACCGTTACTACGTTACCACGCAGATTGATAATACCAAGTACATAGTCAGGTGCACCGGGTACAGGGGCTATTTCGGTATAACGCAAGACCTCTTGAACTTGCATCACGTTGATACCGTAAGTTTCTTCACCTAAGCGATACGTTACCCATTGAAGGACTTCGTCGTTGCTGTCGGTGGCGTTATTATTTATTCTTTCGTCGCTCATGAACCTGGCTCCCAATACTATGGCGTCTGGTCGTTACTGCCTAAGCCTTTGTTAAGCATAGATATTAATTCTTCAACGTCAATTAACGCGCACATTTTTTCTTTAACCATCCCTGCTAACCAGGGACGCTTACCTGTGGACTCGCGCCATTTAACATCATCGGTAGTCAAATTGACCGTATTGACTAGCTTTTCACTAGCCAGACCCCACGCACTTTCCCCTAACATTATAAGATATCGGTAGTTAAGCGATTGTGCGAGGTTTTCGTCATATTTTTCTGGCATTACCCATTTTGCAGAGTCAACAACACTTAGTTTAGACTCTCTGTGCAACATTACACCCATAAACCAATCAGGTTTTCCAAATAAAGGGCCAATCTTCTCAATTTGGTGGATCCCACCTAGCGACGTCAAAGGCACCGCAAGTGTTAACCCTGCAACCTCAAAGAATAGCGCCTGAAAGCGAAAACCGAGAGTATCCTTTAGTGGAACTTTTGTTTTTTCAGCGCGGTTTAACGCAGCTTCTTGTTCATTTTCTACTAAAGTTTCTGCGTGAGACTGTTGCTGTTCATCTTCAATTGTCTCTGCTTTTTGCGTTTCAATTAACGATGTAACCTTTTCCGCTATCGCTTCTTGTTCATTCGATTGCGTCTCACTTTCATTGGCGGTAGAAGCAAGCGCCGTTTCAGCCATCTGCTGAGAAGCCTGCTCGAGCAATTTTGCCGTGCGCGCAGTCACATCTTCCGGTGCTTCTGGCTCTTTGAGGAGACTATCAAGGTATGCCTCCATCACTTCTTCACGGGCAAAAGGCGATTGCTTGCTCATGTTCTCGTTATTTCTCCAATACCGCTAATAATTTCTCGTACGCAGACACACCACGTGTTTTGGGGTACGCTGCGGAAATGGGAAGCTGTACTAAACTTGCATCCCTGAAGTGCGTGTCGACGGGAATAACCCCTTCCCACACGCGCTCACCATAGTCATTCATTAAGCGCTTTCGCGATGCAAGCGCCGCGTTAGTGCGCTTATCAAACATAGTTGGAATAATCACAGTATCAAAGGATTTGTCCAACGAACGTCCCATAATTTCCATGGTACGAATCATTCTGTCTAGCCCTTTAAGCGCCAGATATTCTGTTTGGGTAGGCACGATAACCTTGTCACACGCTGCAAGAGCGTTAACCATCAGCACCCCAAGCACTGGAGGACAATCGATGATAGCAACATCAAATTCTCCTGCTATTTTTGCCAACGCTTTTTTTAGGACTAAGCCCATACCTTGTTCGCTACCCATCGTTCTATCTAAGGTCGCGAGCGCCATTGTTGCAGGAAGCACATATAAGTTGTCTAACTTTGTCGGGCACAGACAATCCATAACATTATCGGCCGTAATGTCATTAGACTTAATAAAAATATCGTAAACTGAATGACTTGACGCTTCTGCATCGATACCGAAGTAATAACTCAGCGATGCATGTGGATCAGTATCAATCATGAGCACTCGCTTGCCTTGCTGTGCAAGCAAGCCGCCAAGGCTCACCGTAGTGGTAGTCTTTCCTACACCACCTTTCTGATTCGCTACTGTCCACACTTTCATATTTGCTGTTCCATTACTGTTCAAACTGCTATCGCATTTCGGTTTGAACGCAACTGCTCATATCATCAATGTTTATATTTTTACTGGATATATTGGCAACGGCGACAGCTTGAGGCATACCATACACAACACAGGAATCTTGGTCTTGAGCCCAAATCGTTGCGCCTTTTTCCTTGAGCATTCGGCATCCTTCTCTGCCGTCAGCCCCCATACCCGTTAATATAATTCCTAATACATCCCCACCATAAGCTTTAGCCAGAGAACTGAAAGTGAGATCAACACTGGGCTTATAATTCACCTTGTCACTCGCACTTGCATCAACAATGGCAATGCGTTTATTCGCACCTATGGTTTCTAGCAACATTTGCTTCCCACCGGGAGCAAGATACGCATGACCTGGTTTTAGAATGTCGCCGTGCTCGGCTTCTTTTACTCTAATCTTACAGTTTGTGTCTAAACGCTGTGCAAATGCCGTAGTAAATGTTCCTGGCATGTGTTGTACAAGCAAAATGGGGTATGGAAACTCTGCAGGTAAAGGAGACAGCACTTTTTGAAGCGCCACAGGCCCGCCTGTAGAAGCCCCAATTGCCAAACACTTGTAGTGCTTTCCCGTCGCTCTTACAGACGAAACGGTTGGTTGTTTAGCTGCGTCTTTATGCCCTGATAGCAACCCTGATGTTTTAAAAAACGCCTGCTTTGGCGCATTATCAGGAAGCTTTCTTGCCTCTGTAGAGCGAAACGACGGACGCTTAAGACCAATACCACGACGCGCTATTAAGCGTACTTTTGTACACAACAAGCGCGATGCGTCTTTTCTGTCCTGCGCGATATCTTCAAATTTCTTAGGTAAGAAATCGAGCGCGCCCGCTTCTAACGCATCTAATGTCGCTTGCGCACCATGATGCGTAAGCGAAGAAAACATAAGAATAGGTGTAGGCCGTTTGTCCATTATGGCCTTTACAGCTGAAATGCCGTCCATGACAGGCATTTCAACATCCATCGTTATCACATCCGGCTTAAGCGCTTCTGCTTTTTCAAGTGCATCGCGCCCATTTCTCGCTTCCCCAACAACTTCAAGTTCCCTATCGCCATCGAGTATTTCTTTTACTCGACGACGATAAAAAGTCGAGTCGTCCACGACAAGGACTTTAAAGACCATGGATTATTATTCCTGTTAATTCATCGCCTTACTTGATGGGTTTACGCGCATACCGTTTAAGCAGGCTCGGAATATCTAAAATTAGTGCAATTCCACCGTCTGATGTAATCGTGGCTCCCGCCATACCAGGCGTGCCTTGCAATAATGCATCAAGAGGTTTAATAACCACTTCTTCTTGGCCTATTAGCGCGTCTACTACGAATCCTACTTGTTGTGTACCAATTTGCACTACAACAACGTGTCCCTTTTCTCTATCGATGTTTTTGGGACCTCGAATCAACCATTCACCAAGGAAGAACAACGGAATTGCTTTTGAACGAACTATCATTGTTAGCTGGCCATCGACCGTGTTGGTCTTTTTGATGTCCATATTTATTATTTCGTTCACCGCACCTAATGGTAACGCAAAGGTTTGTTTTCCTACAACAATCATTAGCGTCGGAAGAATGGCTAGCGTTAGCGGAACTTTGATATCCAGTCGCGTGCCTTTTCCTAGCTGTGAATCTATGTTCACGGTGCCGTTAAGTTGGTTAATTTTGGTCTTAACCACGTCCATGCCCACACCGCGACCAGAAATATCACTAATTTCTGTTTTGGTTGAGAACCCTGGCGCGAATATCAAGTTAAACGCTTCAACATCCGACATACGTGCAGCTGCGTCTGCGTCTAGTACACCGCGACTAATAGCAATTTCTTTAAGCTTTTCAGGATCCATTCCTTTACCATCATCTTCGATGGTTAGAAGAATATGATCGCCTTCTTGAGATGCCGATAGCTGAACCGTACCCATGCGCGGTTTACCCGCTGCAGCACGGTCATCAGGCATTTCAATACCATGGTCGACGGAGTTTCTCACCAAATGCACAAGTGGATCGGCCAGTGCTTCAACCAGGTTTTTGTCTAAATCAGTTTCCTCACCCACAAGCTCAAGGGTTATTTCTTTCTTCAAGCTTCTAGCGAGGTCTCGAACAACGCGAGGGAAACGACCAAACACCTTCTTGATAGGTTGCATGCGGGTTTTCATTACCGCACCTTGCAAGTCGCCCGTTACCACATCTAAGTTGGCAATGGCTTTGGACATGCTTTCGTCGTTACTGTTGATACCCAAGCTTATTAGCCTGTTTCTCACTAGTACAAGCTCGCCCACCATGTTCATAATTTGGTCAAGGCGCTTGGTATCTACACGTACTGTAGTCTCAGCAGGAGGCGCAGCTGGTGCCGCCTTCTTCTCATCTTTTTTAGGCGCTGCTTTTGGTGCAGCAGGTGCGCTTGCTTTAGCTGGCGCTGCGGCGCTAGGAGCAGGCGTCGATTTTGGCGCAGCTGGCGCTGCTTGTTTCGCTTTTTGAACCGCTTCTGTTGCTGCCTTATCTACAGGAGGCTCTGGCGCCTTTGAAACGGCTCCCTGCTTGGTAGGCCCTTGCCCTGAGCCATGTAGTTGGTCAAGCAGTGCTTCAAATTCGTCATCGGTGATTTCTTCATCATCAGCTGCACTCGGCGTAACTGGTGCTGGAGCTGGTGTATTTGCCGTTGGCGCAGCTTCTTCACCACCAAACTTGCCTTTGCCGTGTAAATCATCAAGCAACGCTTCAAATTCTTCGTCGGTGATATCGTCGTTATCACTAGCGGCAGCAGGTGCAGCAGCCTTTGCAGGTTCGCTTTTAGCCGCTGAGGACTGTCCTGGTGCCCCAGAGCCATGAAGCTCATCAAGCAGCGCTTCAAACTCATCTTCAGTGATTCCGTCAATACCGCCGCTATCACCAGAACTTGGTGCCTGTGCAGTAGGCTCTTCAACAACTAATTCTGGCTCTTCAATCGCGGGCTCAGGTTCTGACGCCGGCGCGCTTTGTTCACCAAAAATATTCTCATCTGGAGATTCCGGGCGACTTAGTTTGTGTAACAAGTCGACTAGGTGTGCATCTGCTGGCTCTAATGGATCCCGAGCTTTCACTCGTTCAAACATTTCAACCACCACATCTGTGGCTTGCAGAATAATATCCATCAGTTCAGGGGTTAGTGTTCGTTGACCGTTACGCATTACGTCAAAGACGTTTTCCGCACCGTGACAAATTTCTACTAACTCAGTAAGAGACAGGAACCCTGCTCCCCCTTTAACTGTGTGATAACCACGGAAAATTGCATTCAGCAAATCCGCATCTTCAGGATTGTTCTCAAGATCAACGAGCTGTTCTTGTAATTGTTCAAGTATCTCTCCAGCCTCAACTAGAAAGTCCTGTAATATATCCTCGTCAACATCAAACGACATGCGCCCGCTCCCCTAAAAACCTAAGCTAGACAGAAGATCATCTACATCATCTTGGCCTGACACGACGTCGTCGCGCTTATCGGCATCAATGATAGGGCCTTCTGCCTCTACACCATCAACCTTATCGGCCTTAACGCTAGATGGTTTAGTTTGTTCTGCACCGTCGCGTTCACCAAACATGGTAAGCATGTTAACTAAGCTGTCTTCCACTTCTTTAACCAAGTCGATAACGCGGCGAATAACCTGACCAGTTAAGTCTTGATAACCTTGAGCCATCAATACTTCTGTAAGTAACTGTGTAAGTTTAGCTGACTGTGCCGAACCTTCTTCCAACAATTCGTCTAAGTCTGCGCATAAAGCCTTGAATTCACCCAACTCTATTTGGCGATTCATCAGCTTCTTCCACTCAGGCATAACCTTTTCGATGCGCGCCGACAGCATTTCAGCTATAGGCATGCTCGCTTCAACGGCATCCATAGTAGTATTAGCAGCTTTTTCAGTTTCTTCAATTACGTAGGTTAGGCGGGATTGTGCATCGGGAATATCATCGGTCGCGAGATTTTTAATGCGGTCGTCTATTTGGAAATTATTCAGCGCGTCATGGAGCTGACGCGTCAGTTTCCCTACTTCAGCAAATAACTCAACGTTTTCTTTCATTGAGGCCGCTTCTAATAGGGCATTGGCTGAAGCGTTGTCACCCTCTTCAAGGTAGGTGACAAGCTGTTTTGCTTCTTCCAACGAAATTGGAACGTTTACATTCGTTGACATCCAGTAAACCTCATTTCTCTGGTGAGCGTCTGGATCAACCTAAACGTTCGAATATTTTATCTAATTTTTCTTTAAGTGTTGCTGCAGTGAACGGCTTAACAACGTAGCCATTAACACCTGCTTGCGCGGCGGCAACAATTTGCTCTTTCTTCGCTTCAGCAGTAACCATAAGTACTGGTAGGTGCTTGAGCTTGTCATCGGCTCTAATCGCGCGAAGCAAGTCAATACCCTGCATTCCAGGCATGTTCCAATCGGTAACTACGAAATCGAAATCACCTTGCTGCAACATAGGCAATGCAGTACTTCCGTCATCCGCTTCCTGGATGTTGGAAAAACCCAAATCTTTAAGTAGGTTTTTGATGATACGTCTCATGGTAGAAAAATCATCGACCACGAGAATTTTCATGCTTTTGTCCAAAATAGCCTCCAGTGAGGGGTTAATTGTTATTAATTTCTATTCTTCGTCAGCTTGCCACGACTTCATTCGTGATTTGAGTTTTAACATGGCCTGACTGTGAATTTGACTGACTCTCGATTCACTTACATCAAGAACCTCACCAATTTCTCTTAGGTTCAGCTCTTCATCATAATACAGCGAAAGTACAATCGCTTCTCTTTCAGGTAATGTCGTAATTGCATGGGCAAGCGCTTTTTGGAAAGCGCCTTGCATTAAATCTTCCAGTGGTGCGTCGCTACCTCGATTTTGCTCTGTCGAAATAACATCTTCTGACACACCTAAATCTTCAATACCTACCAGCTTTCCGGCATTTACTTCATTAAGCATTTGGTGATAGTCCTGCAAGCTTACATTAAGCTTATCAGCAATATCAGAATCTCTAGCATCGCGGCCTGTTTCGCTTTCTACTTGCGAAATTGCTTCAGTGATCGCTCGGCCATTTCGGTGAACTGAACGCGGTGTCCAATCCCCTTTGCGAATTTCATCTAGCATAGCACCGCGAATGCGAATACCGGCAAACGTTTCAAAGCTGGCTCCTTTTGAACCATCAAAGTTTCGAGCGGCTTCTAATAATCCAATCATGCCTGATTGAATTAAATCGTCTACAAGAACACTAGCCGGCAATCGCGCTATCAAGTGATGCGCTATACGCTTAACCAATGGCGCATGTCTTTCGACTAACTGCGCTTTATCGGTTTGTTGTTGATAAGCGGCTGCCTTGCTGTTCAACGCTGACTTCCTACGGCTTTTTCTGCAACTAATTGTTCAATGAAAAACTCTAAATGCCCACCTGGCTGCGCTGGAATAGGCCATGTTAAGGCTTTACTTGCCAACTGTGTTATTGCAACGGCTGCCGGTGAACCTGGGTAAGCATCGACAATGGCTGTCTGTTTACGCACTGCTTTACGAATGTTCTCGTCAAACGGTACTGTCGCCACTAATTCTAGTGCAACATCTAAAAAACGCCCTGTCACTTTGCTTAATTTACTAAATAGCTCTTGGCCTTCTCGCACGTCGCGCACCATATTAGCCACAACTTTGAAGCGGAAAACACCGTGCTCTCTATTCAGAATTTTTATCAATGCATAAGCATCTGTCAATGAAGTAGGCTCGTCACACACAACGACCATGATGTCTTGTGAGGCTTTTGAAAAGCTCAACACCATGTCTGAAATACCTGCCGCTGTATCAACGATAAGCACGTCAATCTGCGAGCGCAGCTCACTGAAGGCACGAATTAGGCCAGCGTGTTGCGTTGGCGACAATTCTGCCATCGACTGCGTGCCTGATGTGGCAGGGGCAATCTTTATTCCGTGCGGACCGGTCACTAGTACTTCATCAAGTGTACATTCGCCGGAAAGCACGTGGGATAAGTTTTTCTCAACACGCAAACCTAACATAACGTCTACGTTAGCAAGACCGAGGTCCGCATCGAGAACCATTACACGTTTACCTTGCTTCGCCATGGCGATAGCGGTGTTCAATGTAATGTTTGTTTTACCTACGCCACCTTTGCCACCGGTGACGGCGATTACTTTGATTAACCGTGATTGCTTCATTTTTCTTAAGCTACTCGCTTGGTCGTCAATCATACTGCTTATGCTGTTTTAATTGCGTTGTTACCACTAGTATGATTCAAACCGTACTTTTTATAAAGCTTTGCAGCAGCGGAAACCAAAGATTTCGCTTCTGCAATCTTAATGTCTTCAGGTACTTTTTGACCATCGGTGACATAACTAACCGGTAATTGGTATTCAACCGCTGCACTAAGCACCTCTCCTAAAGAGTAGCACTCATCTAACTTTGTGAAAATACAGCCACTTAGTTCAATATCATCATACGCTTGAATGATTCTCTGCAAAGCAGGATATTGCGTATTTGCTTGCGCTACCAAATATTTTTTAACATTTGGCATTTGTCCGTTATCAAACTGCTTAATTTGTTTAATTAATCGACTGTCTCTTTGACTAAATCCAGCCGTATCAATCAATACTAGTCGCTTATGACGAAGTTGGAATAATAAATCCGCAAGTTCTTCACTAGTCTGCGCTTTTCTCACCGTGCAGCCAATAATCTTTCCGTATGTCGCTAGCTGCTCATAGGCGGCAATTCTATACGTATCGATGGTAATCATCGCAACCGACTCTGCACCGTATTTTTGCGCATAGCGGGCAGCAAGTTTCGCAACGGTAGTTGTTTTACCGGTACCTGTTGGTCCTACTAATGCAACAGCACCTTGTGCGCTAAGTATATCGTTTCCTGTCACATTTATGCGATTAGCCAATAGGTTAAGAAGATATACCCATGCATCTCGTTCGTTGTAATGTGACGGCGTATAGCTAATAAGCTGTTTCGCTAACGCGTTGCTTAACCCCATATCGGTTAAACGGGTGATTAGATATTGATGAACAGGTTTTTGACGTTTGTTCTTAGCTTCCATCAAGTCGGCCACTTGATATTGCAATACATCGCGAAGAGACGCTAGCTCTTCCTTGATTTGCGCAAGCTCCGCTGACTGCGTCACAGAGGTATCATCCATACTTGACGCTTGATGCTCTGGGAAAGCGTTCTGACGAACTGGTTCATGAGAAGACTGCTGTGCTTCTACGTCGTCAATAAAGGCTTCTGAGAAGTCTAAGTGCGAAGCAATTTCATTGGCGTGCTTAGCATTCGCTGTCATTGGTTGGTTGGGTTGCGCGGGACTCGCTACGCCATTATTTCCACCGTGCTGCTTTTCTAGCAGTGCTTTAAGGCTATCAGGACCGTCGTCACCAATGATTTCGCTCAAGCTAGGCACTGCCTTTTGACCGGGTGTTTTTGCAGCGGCTTGTGGAGACGCTTTCGGCGTAAACAACTTCGCTTCAGGCTCTTTGTCGTAGGCTGCGACAAGCTCAATACCGTCAGCAACTTTGCGATTTGACATGATCACAGCGTCACTGCCCAATTCAGCTTTAACTTGGCTTAACGCCTCACGCATATCTTTGCCGAAGAAACGTCTAATTTTCATTGCAACCTCTCCAATCACCCAGTGTCAGATTATTGACCGACCGAACTGACTATTTTTATTTGTTTGTCGTCAGGCACTTCTTGGTAAGACAGAACATGAAGCCCAACAACCGAATATTTTAAGAAGCGAGACAGAACGGGTCGTAGCATGCCTGAGGTAAGGAGTACTGCAGGCTCTCCTTCTAACTCTTGCTGCTGACTGGCTTGCTGCAATGATTTTTGCAGCTTGTCTGCCAGGCCTGGTTCTATGCCAGCGCCATCTTCGCCACCTGCTTGAAGTGACTGGTGCAACATCTGTTCCAACTCTGGCGCCAAGGTTATGACAGGTATCTCTTTTGCACCTTGAGTAATTTCTTGGACAATTAAACGTTTAAGGGCAATACGCACTGCAGACACTAAAACATCGGGGTCTTGGCTGCGCGTGCCATACTCACTGAGTGTTTGCACGATTGTACGCATATCGCGAATAGGCACGCCTTCAAACAATAAGGTTTGCAGTACTTTCACGACGGTGCTTAGCGGAAGAATGTCTGGTACTAATCCTTCAACCAGTTTCGGATGCTGCTTGGCAAGCATATCAAGAAGTTGTTGGGCTTCCTCGTGCCCTAATAATTGATATGCATTGTTAGAGAGCAATTGGCTTAAATGGGTCGCTACAACGGTCGCAGCGTCTACTACTGTGTACCCAAGGGTTTGTGCATGCTCCCGTTTATTGGGCTTAATCCATACTGCGTCCAAGCCGAACGCGGGGTCTTTAGTGGCACGCCCTTCTAATTTACCGAACACTTGCCCTGGATTAATAGCAAGTTCTTCATCGTGACTGATGATGGAATCGCCTATCGTTACGCCTAGCATAGCGATGGTGTAAGTGTTGGGCTCTAAATCCAAGTTATCGCGAATGTGGACAGGCGGAATAAGGAAACCCAGCTCTTGCGATAGTTTCTTACGTACGCCTTTAATGCGCGTCAACAACTCGCCACCTTGGGATTTATCGACAAGAGGAATTAAGCGATAGCCCACTTCCAATCCGATGGTATCTACCTGCTGAACATCATCCCAGCCAAGCTCTTTCACTTCAGGCGCAACCGATTCATCTTTTACCACATTGTCTGGCACTTTGGGCTCTGCGGCCTTTCTCTTTTCTTGGACCGACTGCCAGTAAGCAAAGCCTGCAATCAAGAATGAGAACCCTAAGAATGCGATATGAGGCATCCCAGGAATGATACCCATCACAAATAGAACGCCCGAGGCTATATAAAGAGCTTGATTATTACCAAGCTGACCGCGGATTTCTTTGCCCATTTCCTGAGTCTCGTTTTCACGAGTAACGATAATGGCTGTAGCGACCGAAAGTAATAATGAAGGGATTTGCGCCACCAGACCATCACCTATGGTCAGTATCGTATAGATTTCTATGGCGTTACCGAATGAAAGACCGTGCTGAATCATACCTATGAAAAGACCACCAACAATGTTGATTAGCATGATAAAAAGACCCGCTACCGCGTCACCTTTTACAAATTTTGAGGCACCGTCCATCGACCCGTAAAAGTCGGCCTCTGCAGTAATTTCTTCGCGGCGCTTGCGCGCTTGGTCCTGGTCAATATAACCAGCATTCAAGTCGGCATCGATTGCCATTTGCTTACCAGGCATAGCATCTAACGTAAAGCGAGCACTTACCTCTGAGATACGTCCTGCACCTGCGGTCACTACTTTAAAGTTGATAATAAGAAGAATGGCGAAAACAACAATACCTACGGCGTAGTTACCACCAATAACGACCGCACCAAAGGCTTCAATAACCTTACCTGCTGCATCGCCGCCTTCATGTCCGTAAAGTAAGACAACGCGAGTAGAAGCCACGTTAAGCGCTAGTCTCAAAACGGTAGCGATAAGTAACACCAAGGGGAAAATGCCGAAATCTACTGGACGCTGGGTAAGTACAGCCACCAAGATAATGACTAGCGACAACGCAATATTAAAGCTAAACAGCACGTCCAGTAAGAATGGCGGCATAGGCAATATAACCATGCCCATAATTGCCAAAAGGACGATGGGTGCGCCTAAACCACTGGTAAAATTTTGCAGCTGATTTTTATCGAATCGCTGAAGATAACCGGATAACTGCATGGCTTGGTGTCTCTCTATCAGAAAATTGACGCTTTATGTGAATCTTCTAGTGAGTTTTCAACTAACGTGCCAGCTTTGTGTTTTACGCAAAAGTTATCCAAATCTGAGCTGTAATCATGCGTGATTACTGTCTACAGTGACTTGCTATAGGGCGATTAAGATTTTGTATCCGAGGGACATACGAACAGTTTATAATTACGTCACTATTCCTAGGGCCTACTCTTCGTTTTAAAAGGATTATTCATGGTAGTGCTACAAAACCGTGTTGCAACGTTTTGTTGGGTCAGCCTTGTCATCATGCTGACTTTTAGTCATGTAGCTCATGCATCTAAACAACCTAACTTACGACAGCGCGTGGAGAATTTGCTAGTTGATTCAGTGGAGATATACGGTTCACAAAATAGTAACCCATCTCGTGTGCACAATAGAGTTTTGGTAAGCGAGGTCTACACTCAACAGGGCTATCAGCTTATATGGTTTGGTACTAGTGATGCTGAAAACCGTCTTCAGGAACTCCTCCATGAAATTGCTGATTCAGAGTTACATGGCTTCTCGCCCGAGTATTACCACGCGTCAATGCTCGAAAGTCGCGACGCCAATACGGCACTCTTAGATGTACTAGCAACCGATGCCTTCATCAGTCAAACTCTGCATCGATTAAATGGGCTTGTTAGCCCCGCCAATGCAGATTCGCAGTGGTTCCTTAAGCAAAGAGAAGCGGATCCTGTGGCATCGCTAAATCACGCATTAACTAACGGTGTTTCTGCAACATTGCGGGCCATGTGGCCATCACACCATGAATACCAGTTACTGTTAGAAAAAAAGCGTAGTTTACTCACGGCAGTTTCTACAGTTACCACACAAATTCCAGTTGGCCCAACACTTAAGCTGAACTCAACGAGCGAAAGAGTTGTGTTGCTGAAGTCTCGTCTTTTAGGGCCAGGCACCTATTCAGAGTTATTCGATAAAGATTTACTGGACGCGGTTAAGCAGTTTCAAATGTCTGCGGGCTTAGAGCCAGATGGTATAGTGGGAAGTTCCACTTTAGAGGCATTAAATGCCACCACGTTTTCTTGGTTAGAAAGAATTGATGCAAACTTAGAGCGTTGGCGCTGGCTTCCTCATCAAACTTGGTCAACATATTTACGCGTTAACATTGCGTCGTTTCAGCTGAGAGGGTTTACTGAAGGTGAAGAAACACTGGGAATGCCTGTGATTGTCGGTACACCAGTGAGACAAACGCCCGTTTTCGCTGAATCAATGAAGTATATGGTGTTTAACCCCTACTGGACCGTGCCTTTCAGTATAGCCACTAAAGACAAGCTGGCGAAATTAAAAACCAATCCTTCTTTATTGGTCGAGCAAGGTTACGAAGCCCAGCCCGCCGGTGTCAGCGGCTTCAGCCCTGTCGATGAGTTTGATTGGACAAATGTTAGCCGTGGTACGTTTCACTATACACTCAGACAAAAGCCCGGACCGCACAATGCCCTTGGTAAAGTGAAATTCATGCTTCCAAATAAGCATGCCATTTATCTTCACGACACGCCCGATCACAGCCTTTTTTCGAAATTAGAAAGGAACTTCAGCTCTGGCTGTATCAGAGTCTCCAACCCTTTGAAGCTGTCTCAATGGGTACTCACTCATTCAGGCCAGACAGAGGCAATACCGCAAGCTGAGCAATTACTTCAAAGTGAAGAGACCAGTACACTATATTTGAAGAAACCGATACCGGTTCTTATTGTGTACTTCACAGCGTTTGCAGATGAAGCAGGAACCATTGTATTTCGCCGCGATGCATACAATCGCGACAGCTATATTATTGAGAAATTGAAGGAGTTTAAACGTGCGTAAGTGTTTGTTAGTACTGATTGCTCTTTTAACTGTAGTGCGCGCCGGTGATGCGAGCTCCTTTGACAATGACATGCTCAACTCTAAGCTTGCTATCAATGGAAATATGGTTCCCTACCCTATTTTCTCTATTTTCGTAATGCCGAATAAAACGTTCACTGTTGAGTTTGACAACAAAAACCATACTGGGAATTTTCAATTTCACCATGCGAACGGTGAGGCACTAAAGACGAGTTCGAACCTTCCAATAGTTAGCGGGGTTGTGGGGAAAGCGCCAATAATGGCACCTAAGAAATCAGGGCACTATGTACTTAAAACCACCAACGCGCAGTCAGGTGAAACTGCGACGCTCAACGTCTTTGTGATGACATCTTTGGAAAAGGTAGACAAAACAGGTAAGCTAAACGGCTACACAATTGGTAAATATCCTGATAAGCCTTTAAAAAACAATCCCATTTATTTACCCCCATCAGGACTTATTGAAGTATCGCCAGAACAAACGGACGTAAGGTTGTCGCCCAATTTCACCCTAGGTCAATTTCTATCCAAGCAGCAACAAGGATTTCCCAAATATGTACATTTGCGAGCAGGCCTTTTGTTGAAACTGGAAAAAATACTGCACACCTTAAATGACGAAGGGCATGCTGTTGAAGGCTTAACCATAATGAGTGGATATCGCACTCCGTTCTACAACAAAGCTATTGGCAATGTTCAGTACAGCCGTCACGTTTGGGGTGGCGCAGCGGATTTCTATATCGATCAGTCACCGAAAGATGGGGTGATGGATGACCTCAATAAAGACGGTGTGGTAAACCGCGAAGATGCGGTATGGCTCGCGAACTTTATATCAAACATGTCTAAACAAGGCGCTTTCGGTCCAAGAGTCGGTGGGCTTGGTATTTACGGTGCTAATGCGGCGCACGGGCCTTTTGTTCATGTGGATGTGAGAGGAACCCTAGCGCGCTGGTAGAATTGTTGGTTCGGGGCACATACCTATGCCCCACCTTCAAAGTCAATTTTCACCCATTTAGCGGTTGGGTTAGTGTCGGTACTCTGGTGGGATAGGCAAATCCCGTTTAAGTGGCTTAGGACGTTTGCCCTTACCTGCTCTATGCGCTTTTAACTGATAAACATGTGCGAGCACCTGCGCTACCGCCATAAATAAAGCGTTAGGAATTTCATCGTCCACTTCAGTGGAGTAGAAAATGGCGCGGGCAAGCATGGGAGAAGGGATCAACGGCACATCGTTGGCGGTAGCAATTTTTCTGATGTGCATCGCCAGCTCATCAGCACCTTTAGCGACCACAACCGGCGCCCTTACCCCCTTCTCGTCATATTTAATAGCAACAGAAAAGTGAGTAGGGTTGGTCACTACAACGTCTGCTTGTGGTACTTCCTGCATCATGCGCTTGGTTGCAGCCTGATATTGCAGACGGCGAATTCGGCCTTTAACCATAGGGTCGCCTTCCGCATTTTTCCGTTCGTCTTTAACCTCTTGCTTGGTCATCTTCATTTCTTTGTTGTGCTTATACATTTGATAAGGCACATCAATGAGCGCGATAGGGATCATGCCGCACACCAGAATAAGAAACGCCCACTTAAGCATGTCGAGTGCGTGAAAGAAGTTTCCCGGATAAAGCTCCATATCAAGGTGGAGCGCTTCATCTTCAAAGAACAGTAACGCTCCGATGGCCATGCCAATTATGACCACCACTTTCGCTATAGACTTGAGTAACTCAACCAAGCCGTTCATGCCGAACATACGCTTGAAGCCTTGAATAGGGCTCATTTTTGAACCCTTAGGTTTTGCACCTTCCCAGGTAAAGTTAAAACCGCCAAGGGCGATAGAGCCATAAATGCCCGCTATCATTGCCACAACCATGTATAGCAGCACGGCAGGACCTACTGCCGAAAAGGCTTCACCCCATGCGCCAAACATGTGGGTGATATCATAGGTTTCGTCACGAGAGAGAATGAACATTCTCTGAGTAAGTTTAAAAACAGATTCAGCAATCCACCCGCCCACAAACAAGAACATAAAAGCACTGACGATAAGTACTAGGGTCGTAGAGAGTTCACGGGATCGGGCTAGCTGCCCTTTTTTTCGGGCATCTTCGAGTTTTTTCCCCGTGGGGTCTTCTGTTTTTTCGCTTGAATCTGCCATGTTTTCCTACGAACAAATATTCAATAGTTCACACATAAACTGTTCGGCTCTAAACCATTGGGTTTCGAAGTGTGCAGTAAAGTTATCAAGTGTTATCCAAATAATCAGTAATCCCATTACCTGAGCAATGGAAAAACCAATACTAAAAATGTTTAGCTGTGGTGCAGCTTTGGTCATTACGCCAAACGCCAAGTTCACGATAAGCAGCGAGACGATTGGCGCAAGGGAGAGGGTCACTGCCGATATAAACATCCAGCCGGCCCAATGGGCAATATCGCGGAACTGTTCACCGGTCCACCATGCTTCGCCTATGGGAAACGCCTCAAAGCTCATGACTATCATTTGGATCATGGACAAATGCCCATCCAAAGTCCAAAACAACAAAGTCGCCAATATCAGATAAAACTGACCTACCGCTGGCACGTTAATACCATTGACTGGGTCAACAATAGACGCAAAGCCCAAACCGGTTTGCATTGCTATAACTTGGCCAGCAAGCACAAAGGTATTGAGCACCATCATTGATATAAAACCAATAGCAATGCCAATAAGTAATTGCTGAATAACGATTAAAAATGTGCCCACATCCACCAAATTTTCTATGGGTGACGGAGGCACTACCGGCATGATAATGAGTGTGAGCATTATACCCAACAAGGCTCTTACCTGCGGTGGAATGGATTTAGCACTCAAGCCAATCATGGCCACGAATAAGCCGCTAATGCGCATAAACGGCAGCAGCATGTCTGCTAGGAATTGATTGATGGTCGCGAGTTCGACTTCCACAGCTTTAGCCTTCTATCCCACAACCTGCGGGATCATATCAACCATTCTGAAAGTAAAGTCCATAAGCTGTTGCACTAGCCAGTTGCCTCCCCAGCTAAGCGCGAGAAGCGTAACAAGTAAACGAGGTAAGAAGCTCATGGTTTGCTCGTTGATACTGGTCGCCGCCTGAAAAACAGCGACAACTAGGCCTACGATCAAGCTTGGAACAATCACCGCAGATACCAACACGATAACCATGAACATGGCTTCTCGCAGTATTTCTACAAAGACTTCTGGTGACATAAGCCCTCCTAGACGCCCATACCGAAGCTGGTCGCCAACGTGCCAAAAATCAAGTTCCAACCATCAACTAACACGAACAACATGAGTTTAAACGGCAAGGATACAATCATAGGTGAAAGCATCATCATCCCCATAGCCATCAATATAGACGCTACTACCAAGTCAATAATAAGAAAGGGAATAAATAGCATAAAACCAATTTGAAACGCGGTTTTAAGTTCACTGGTTACAAATGCGGGAATAAGGATGGTTAGCGGTACTTCATTGGTATCAGCGTATTTTCCTTCGTCTCCGGCTATTCGTACAAACGTTTCTAAGTCTTTTACCCGTGTTTGAGAAAGCATAAACGCACGCATTGGGCCTTTGGCTTGCTCAAGAGCGTCTAAACTGGTGAGCTGCTCGTTAAGGTAAGGCTGTAAAGCTCGCTCGTTCACCTCTTCGAATACCGGCGCCATAATAAACATGGATAAAAACAAACTAACGCCAATGAGTATCTGGTTTGACGGTGATTGTTGTAAGCCAATCGCCTGACGCAAAATAGACAACACCACAATAATACGCGTGAAAGAGGTCATCATCATGATAAACGCAGGAATAAGGCTTAGCGCTGTCATGATAAACAGCGCTTGAAGCGTCATGGTGTAGTCTTGAGAACCATCTTGATTGGTTGTAACCGTGACTGCAGAAATCCCTTGTTGAGCATAGGCGGGCTCAACGAGAAGTAATAAGGGCAGTATTAAAAGTAGCCAGGCAAACTTACGCATCTCTCGACTCTTCCTTTGTTTTATTCTTTTCTATATTCGGGTTGAGCTTTTCCGCCATGGCAGCAACAAGTTTTTGTTTAAACGCATCGGCACCATTTTGTTGCTCGCCTGTGGTTTTGTTCACACCTTTCACAGGCACATCGAGATTCTTATCTAATTTGCTTAAATGAGAGATGTTGTGACTGGTTACACCAATGAGGTGCTGCTCTTCACCTACCTGAATCACCATAATTTTTTCTTTTGTGCCAACAACCATGCTGGCCGCGACTTTAATTTGATTTCCACCCATCGCAGTGACATTAAATCGACGCATCACATAAGCCAGGGCGAAAATGACGCCAACGACGACGAGCAAGGATAGGAAAATTGACAGTACCGACGTGGGATTGGTAATTGACTGGGTCGACTGCGCGACGGCTATCTGGCTAAATAAAAGGGGCAGCATTGCGCAACCCCTTATTTTATAAGAAGTTTTATCTGAGCTTCTTGATTCTCTCAATTTGACTAATAACATCCGTTAATCGAATACCGAATTTGTCGTTGACCACTACTACTTCTCCATGAGCAATCAACGTGCCATTAACTAATACATCTAGTGGCTCACCGGCAACACGATCCAGCTCCACCACAGAACCCTGGTTCAACTGTAGCAGATTTCGGATACTTATTTGACTACGACCGACTTCCATCGAAATAGTCACAGGAATATCTAAAATAGTATCTAGCTTTTTCTTTTCTTCTTGCGTAATCGGCGCGTCGTCAGTTAATTCGTCAAGTTCAGCAACTTGTACGTCTTCGTTATCGCCAGCCTCTTGTTCCGCTTCAGATTCGGCTTGTTCGGCCATTGCCGCTGCCCAATCGTCCATACCGTCTTCACTCATGGGAACTCCCCTCTACCTTACAGGTCTTCTTCGAGTACTTGCAGTTCTGCGTCATTATCAATAATGCGCCCACCGCGGGTTAATAACTGTAGCTCAGACTTCACTGAAGTCGGTCTTGCAATCTTCTCTACAATTTTCAGTGCCAAATTGTCGCGACTGCGACCTAATTTAGCCCTGAATGTGGGTAAATCTTCAATTAATACTGTGATGGTTTCTGGCATCTCCACAGGGATGATATCGCCAGGTTTAAACTCCATCACATCGCGAAGCGGTACATCAACGTCTAGCATATGCGTAGTTAACGCCACCTTAACGTCCATGATTTCATCGCGAAGGGCCTTACTCCAACGTAAGTCTGTATCTTCTTTATCGCTTTGAACACCTGCATCAAGCAATTCGCGAATGGGCTCTAACATTGAGTATGGCAAGGACACGTGGAAGTCGCCACCGCCGCCATCTAGTTCGATATGGAACGAGCTGATGACCACCACCTCGGTCGGGCTCACAATGTTCGCCATCGCAGGGTTTACTTCTGAGTCCAAATATTCAAACGACACATCCATGACCGGTGCCCAGGCTTCTTTATAATCTTCAAAGATTATTTTAAGCAGCATCTGGATAATACGGCGCTCCGTTGGCGTAAACTCCCGGCCTTCAATTTTCGCATGATAGCGACCATCACCACCAAAGAAGTTGTCTACCAGAATAAATACCAAGCGGGCTTCCATGGTGATAAGCCCCGTACCTTTAAGTGGACGGAAACGCACCATGTTCAAACTCGTTGGAACGAATAACGTATGAATATATTCGCCAAACTTGATCATCTGAATACCGTTAATCGATACTTCAGCTGAACGTCGCATCATGTTGAACAAACTCACACGCATGTGACGTGCGAAACGTTCATTAACTATTTCAAGCGTAGGCATACGCCCACGCACTATTCTGTCTTGCGAGGAGAAGTCGTACTCGAGCGTAGAAGCATCAGAGTCGCTGCCGCCGACCTCTTCTTCTTCTACATCATCTACCCCGTGTAATAGGGCATCGATTTCATCTTGAGATAATAAATCACTCACCGTCTTCTACCTTACTTAGTCAATGCATTACTGCATGACAAACCCAGTGAACAATACGCGCTCAACTACATCGCTGCCCGTAATGTCCTTTAATGCTTTTTGTACTTCAGTTACTGCCTGCTCGCGAAGCTCAATTTTACCGGCTTCGGTAACCAGATCGTCTGCGTTTGAAGTACTAAAAGCCTGTAGTAATGTCCCTTCAATTAGCGGTATATGCGTCTTCGCCAGCTCTTCATTGTCAGAACCGCGCACAAGCAACTGCACTTTTATCTGAACCAACCTGTCTCTTCCTGCGCCCGGCACGTTAAAAACAAATGGTCGCGGCATCGCTACGTAAAGCGCAGTGCCCATTTCAGCTTTCCCTGCTGCTGATGCTGGTGCGCTCGCAGCCGCTGCGGCGGCATCAGTCTCTGCAAGCTGTTCGGCTGCTGGCTCATCACCGCCTGCAAACAATAAGAAATAGGCAGCTGCACCGCCTCCTAAAAGAACCACAGCGATAATGATGATCAACATCATTTTGCCTTTCTTTTTACCGCCTTCTTCTACTTGTAATTCTTCTTCAGCCATGTGTAACTCGTCAGTAATGCTCGGAAAAAACGTATTATCAAGGTTCCGTCAAAAATGGCAATGCCATAATTTGAGGAAAACAATATGTGTACGGGTAATTTTTTGCGTCTTCACGCTTCCTAATACCACCTACTGCTCACTCCTTTCATTCAAAACATAGCAGCGTTTACGTATTCTCTCTATGCGACCTATTGGTAATAATTCATACGGGATGTGGTTAAGCGTAAAAGTCTATGCCGCCCTTGTCCGCGCGCGAAATCGACTGCTCAATAACCCGCATGCCATCCGTGTCGTCTACACCGTCATTTTCTCCACGATCCCCAGCTCCCTGACCTTGGTGACTGTTTCCTGCAAGTTGCTGGCCATTTTCTTGACCAGAAGAATTATCTTTCCTAACTTGGGCGTCGCCTAACTCAATACCTTGTTCTGAGAGCATATCCCTTAGCTTAGGCATAGCATCGGCCAACGCATCTTTAGCTTGCTGTGATTGCACAACAAAGCTCACGCTTGCAGCGTCACCCGCCACATTTACTCTCACCTGCATACTGCCAAGCTCGGGAGGATCTAAGCGAATTTCAGCCATGGTATTTCGCGCATTAACCATCCAGCGAATTTTCTCACTAAGCTGCTGCTGGCCGTCGCTCTTATGAATATTGACCGCTTTATCAAAACCTTCAAACTGCTGCTGAGTTTTTGACGCTTCAGCGCGAAGCTGAGAGTTTTCCTGCATAACCGATTCAGTTGGATTGACCAATCCAGCAATAGCGTGTTGAGCACTTGCTTGAGTTTGCGTCATCAAATTTAAGAATTGACTGGCTTGACCGTCTACACGCGCTGTCATTGAAGCAACCACATCAGCACTTACCGCAGCATCTTTTGCGGCATCGGCTACAATAGTTGATAAATCAATGCCAGGCTCTCTACCTTGCTGGACTTGTTGCTGAAACTCGTTAATGCCAGCGATAATGTTAGCCTTCACCGCTTGTTGCTGTGCACCACCAGGCAGAGCCGCGACTACACGCTCTGCAAACGCTTCTGTTGCCTTTTGCGCGCTTTGTGGCGATAGCTCACTTATCGCTGAAAGCAGGTCGCTTGAAATTTCTGTAGCACCAAAAGAATCAACTACCTTGGTTTGCTCACCGCTGTTTTCAACGTTTAACAGCCCCTCAGATGATGCTGATTTAGCGTCGTTTGATGCTGCTGCATTAATCGCCACGCTGCCGGCAACAGCTGTCTCTGAAGTTAACTCGGCCAATAACTCTTGAGCCTCAGCGAGATTGTCATCAAGAGATTTGGCCTGAATATTGTTAAGTTCATCTGCTAGTAGACTTAGTACGAGCGATTCATCGGCCGATTTTTTACCGCTTTCAGATAGCCCATTTAACGTTTCTAACATACCGCTTAATGCATTTGCGGCTTCAGTGTCTGACGCTAGACCTTGTTCGGGATTTTCTGTGTGCTCAGTCTGCATGAGCTTGGCAATTAATGCTGAAAGCTCATTGTCATTTTTTACTTTTTTATCTGAATTAGTATTGATATCGGTTTGCGCATTTGAAGACGCATTGTTCGTTTCACTATCACTTCCACTCTGTTGATTGTTAGCGTTGCCACCAATAAGAAGTGAAGTTAGTGCAGTGAGTGTTTGTTGTGCTTCAGACGACAGGGATTCGATGGCTAATTCACCATCATTGTTACTATTAAGTTGCGACAAAAGATGAGCCATGACCGATGGCATATCGCTCGCATCCACATCCTCCGGAAGCTTCCAAAGTTTTCCGCTTTCTTTTATAGATACGACGTTAACTGCCTCGCCTGCAGCTTCAGAGATACCCTTATCTTCTGTGGTACCTGATTCACCTGAAGATTCATCACTTTTTCCAAAACGATTGGCTACCGTCTCAACGTAGGCAATCCAGTCTGGCTCGCCGTCGTCTTTGCTTGGCTTTCCATCTGGCGTGCCAGGTGAGGTAATAACGCCAGCCTCGGCATCTTTCCTGCCGCCTTCTCCAATGACATACTGGGCGTCGGTCACGTTTTTTTGTTCAACGGCGCCTTCAGCGTCGTCAATAACGAGATTGGTATTTTCACCGTCAGTTGAAGGCTGCGTTGTCGTTGCTGAACCTTGCGCAACCTCGTGTGCACCAAGCGTTGCATTTTCTTCTTGATTTGCATTATGAGAGTCAGCTTCAGACTCAGCTGGAATATCTGTCACTTCGTCACGAACAGGTAAATCCGTATGTCCCGCATCGCGGTCTTTACCATTTTTGATCGTGTCACTGGAGACTGAAGATTGGGGAGCCGCTCTGTCCGAACGGTTTGCTGCTCGAGATTGAGCAACCTGATCTTCTTTTTCGTTTAAAACAAAATCTGACTTGGTCGTTTTCGCGTCTTGATAAAGTCGGTTAAATGCTTGGTTATTTTCATTGTTCGCTTGTTGCTGAGTTCCGATACCCGTTCCAACGGCTTTCGCCGTACCAGAAGCAGAGAATGGTAATGCGGCAATGTCTGTTTTACGTGCGGCAACTTGTTGCATATTGTCCTACCGTCCTACATTTAAATCGTCTTTCACCAAGAAGACGTATCGTGATGCGAATGATTCACTTGGCGTTTTATTACAAAAAACTTGATGCCATTTCATCGCAAACCCACCAACGCTTACTTTAATTACAATCACTTAGCATTACTTAGTCAGCATGTATCGCTATGATTTTTCGCTACGGCCCTTAGTCGCCCTCGCTGAATTTCAAACGCTATACTGTGTGATGAAACTCAAAGAAACGATGATTTACCGTAGTAGCGATTGCAAAGTAATTACGTCGCGCTAGTACATTATGAAATGGTTTTTGCAAGGGTTGAGCCAAAGTGGCAGAGGCTCGACTAATTATCAGAAAGGCGAGCGCTTAGCTCTGAAAAATCGTTGGGTAGCGAACTCATCCATCATGGCCTGCTCAGCTCTGGCTTCTTTTTTCTGCTCTGCCAACTTTTTCTTATCTAGCAACAAGGTAACAGCTTTCACTTTTTGTTGTTGCTTTAGCCAAAGTTGCTTTCGCTGATCCGCCGCCATTTGTGCACGAGCAATCACTTGCATCTGTTGTTCGCATGCTTTATCCAGTTTTCCAACGAAGGATAAATGCTGCTGATAATAGGTGGCGGTAACACCTGCTTGACCGGTTTGTTGAATACCTTTTATGTAGTCAATGCGGTACTGCTCAAGACTGGTTAGCTTTTGCTTTTGCTGATTAACGTTCTGTTGGGCCTGTTTGTAGTATCGGGCTTCTCGCTGCTCTTTTTCGCGCTCGAATTCGGCTAAACGTTCTAGTTGTTTAGACATTATGCGATACCTTTTGGAAAGTTGATGACTTCTGGATCACAGGCAAGCTAACTTGCATTGCAGCGCTATACATTAGCCTTGCCCCAGCCCTTTAGCTAGTGCAGCCATGCCTTCTAAGCTCTCGTCATACGGTATGACTTGTTTCATCCCTTGCTGCAATAAAGCGTTGATTGCAGGCTCTGCGCGAATTGCCAGATCAATACGCGGGTCTGATCCTTTCGCATAAGCGCCAATAGAAATGAGGTCTTGGTTTTGTTTGTAGTTTGAATAAACTTGTCGAATACGACGCGCCATCAATTGATGTTCTTCGCTCACGACCATAGGCATTACACGGCTTATTGACGCCTCAATATCAATAGCAGGGTAATGACCGCTATCGGCAAGGGTTCGCGACAACACTACGTGACCATCCAAAATTGCGCGAGCGGCGTCGGCAATGGGGTCTTGCAAATCGTCACCTTCGGTTAGCACCGTATAAAAAGCCGTTATAGAGCCCTGTCGTTCGCTGCCGTTACCTGCACGTTCTACTAGTGCGGGCAGCCGAGCAAACACCGAAGGCGGATAACCTTTTGTGGCCGGTGGCTCACCCACAGCCAACGCAATCTCGCGCTGCGCCATGGCATAGCGTGTTAAAGAATCAATCAGCAGCAGTACTTTCATGCCTTTATCACGAAAATATTCAGCGATAGTTACCGCCGTCTCACAGCCCTTTAAACGCATAAGCGGTGAAGTATCGGCTGGCGCTGCCACTACAACCGCCCGTTGGCGTTCTTCTTCTGTCAGTATTTCGTGGATAAACTCTTTTACTTCTCGGCCACGCTCACCTACAAGCCCAACCACGACCACATCGGCTTCACAGCCTCGGGTCATCATGCCAAGTAGCACACTTTTACCCACGCCACTTCCTGCAAAAAGCCCCATACGCTGACCAACGCCAACCGTATTTAACGCATTGATGGCACGTACGCCAACATCCATAGGGGTGTTGATTGGACGGCGAATGAGCGGGTTCATAGGAGGACGCGTGGTGGGAGCTCGCGCGTCGGCATTAATTTCACCCAGTCCGTCAAGGGGCTGACCGTTGCCATCGACCACACGACCCAACAGTCCCATACCTACCGGCAAACCGCTTTGCCGGTTTAACGGCATAACGCGACTCCCTGGCACAATACCGCGAACCGCTTCAGTGGGCATCAAATAGGTAATATCATCACCAAAGCCAACTACTTCAGCTTCTATTTCGCCTTCAATGGTTTGCACTAAACATTGACTGCCCACCGGCAGCTGGCAACCTACAGCTTCAAGGGTAAGCCCTATGCCCCGAACTAATTTTCCCGCTGCAACAACGGGTGGCGATGTCACTTGTTTAGTAAGTGATTCAAAATGGGCATGCCAAGGGCTAGTCATTAGATAAACCTTGGTTTAAAAGAAACTTATCGATAACGTCGCGGCATCGACGCTCAATCGACACATCTACGGCATTTTGCACAGTGGTAATGTCACAGCCACCGCGTTCCATTGCTGTTGCTTCAACCAAATTCCAGCCTTTTTTGGTAATTTCCTCTTCACCAAAATGCTCTTTTACCAATTCAATATCTTCAGGATTCATATGAATTTGATAGTCAGCTTGATTAATTGGTAGCGCCTTAATACCTTCGCTTAACGCCTGCATTATAACCTGTTGGTTAGTACTTACCTCTGTTTTAATAACTGCTTTTGCAAGAGTAACGGCGAGTTTTACCAATTGATCTCGGGTTTCATCGTTGGCTTGCGAGAGTGGGTCGTGAAATTTTTCAGCAAGCATTTGCCACACTTCGGCTTGTGCCGTCATTTGCTGGCGGCCTTCTTCAAGCCCTTGTTCAAGTCCTTCGGTGTGACCTTGCTCTTTACCTTCCGCTAAACCTGCTTCAAGGCCTTGCGCTTTTCCTTCTTCAAAACCTTTTTCTTTACCTTCCTGATAACCTTCATCATAAGCAGCCTGACGTATAGCTTCTATTTCTTCAGCGGTAGGCGGCTTAATCTCTTCCTCAACTTCAGGCGGTTCATACTTCCAGTCCGAACGTTTGTTTAACGCGTTGGTCGGCTCGTTTTCTCGGGGTGCAGTGGGGTCATCAACGAAAGGTAGGTCCCATTTTTTAGCTTCATTTACTTCGTTTTCGCTGAAACTTTTTTTGGCAGTCATATATTTACCTAGGCTAAATGAGTGACGGGACTAGCGTTCCTACAGGAACTCTTCGCCACCGCCACCACCAAGCATGATTTCACCAGAGTCAGAAAGTCGACGGGCAACAGAAAGGATCTCTTTCTGCGCTGTTTCCACTTCACTAATACGCACAGGACCGAGCGCTTCCAAATCATCATTAAGCATTTCAGCAGCACGCTTAGACATGTTGCGCATAATTTTGTCTTTGAGCTCTTCGTCAGCACCTTTAATGGCTTTAAGCAGCGCGTCTTGCTGTACTTCGCGCAGTATGGCCTGAATACCCTTGTCGTCTACATCGACTAAATTGTCGAATACAAACATCAGGTCTTGAATTTGCTGGCTCATCTCTTCGTCTTGCTCGCGAATAGCATCCATCAACTGACCTTCTATCGCGGTATCTAGGTAGTTCATAATGTTCGCTGCAGACTTCAAGCCGCCCATTTTGGCTGCTTGTGTACCCGCTTGACCTGCAAACTGTTTCTCCATGATTTCGTTCAGCTCTTGTAGTGCAGCCGGCTGAACTTCCTCTAGATTTGCTATACGCATTAGCAAGTCGAGTCGCACTTTTTCAGGGAACTGCGCCAATATTTCAGCACTTTGTTCAGGCTCTAAATAAGACAATACGATAGTTTGAATCTGCGGGTGCTCATTGCGAATAATGCTGGCTACTTGCTTAGAATCCATCCACTTCAATGAGTCTAGGCCTTTTGCACCGCTTCCCATCAGGATTTGATCAATTAGGTTTGCCGCCTTATCTTCACCTAACGCGGCTGTTAGCGCACGTTTAACAAAGTCTTGGCTTTGGAAGCCAATGGTACTGTAATTCTGAATTTCTTCGATAAAGTGCTTATGAACCGCCGTAATTTTGGTTTGCGTCATATCGTCCACTTTTGCCATTTCAGTACCGAGCTTTTGTACTTGCTTGGGCTCTAAGTGTTTCAATATCTGGGCGGCGTCTTCTTCAGAAAGACTCAGCAGCAAGATGGCCGCTTTTTCTACGCCTTCTAATTTACTGACGTCGTATGACGGCTCGTCAACATTGGCAAGTTCTTCAGCCATAATCTTATCTCACTACTCGTCTTGCATTAACCAGCCCTTCACGACTTGGGCTGATAACTCAGGTTCATTGGCCACAAGGGCACGTACAGCTTTAAGTACATCTTCATCTTTGTGCAGGTCAGGCAGCATGAGTGAACCATCTGGCGCAAAACCTACCTGTCCTTCGTCAAAGTCAGACGTTAACATGCTAATGGTGTCGTCGCCTAAATCTAAGCCCTCGTCTGCATCAAATTCATCGGCGTCGTTCGACTCATCAGGATTAATAAGACGACGTAGCATAGGACGAATCACGAAGATGATAAGCACTATTATAACCAAGCCACCAACAACTAGCTTAAGAATTGGTAGAAATCCGGGCTGCTCCCAAATAGGCGCGTCTTCAATTTCCCCTGCGTCCATCCGAGTAAAGGGCACGCTTACAACTTCTAACGAATCACCACGGGTAACGTCAAAGCCAATGCCGCCCTGTAAAAGCCTACGAATGTTGAGAATCTCTTCTTGTTTACGCGGTGTTGGCGTCATCGCACCGTCTTCACCCGCAACTTGGGTATAGTCCACCGCCACAGATACACTTAATCTGCGAATAACCCCTGTCTGTTTCTTGGTATGACTGATAGTGGTATCAAGTTCGTAGTTGCGCGTAGACTCTTTTGCTGTGCGCCCAGGCATAGTTTGTTGACTGCCGCCCACTGCATTTTCTGGAATGTTAGAATCTAATGGAGGTTGATTAGACAGTGCACCAGGAATACCGCCAACACCGCCACCTACGCTGTTTTCTTCCATTATCATTTCACTGCGAACCGCAGGTAAATCAGGGTTGTAGCTACGCTGTGTTTGTTCCATAGCTGTAAAGTCCATGGTAACGTCAGCTTGTGCTGTGTAGTTACCTATGCCCAATACTGGAATCAGTATCGCGTCAATTTTTTCTAAGTACTCTTGCTCACGCTGGCGCTCAATTTCATATTCTTTTCTGGCACGAGCACTCATAGAATCTTGAGAGCCTGAGTTAAGCAGACGACCATTGCTGTCTGTTACGGTTACCTTAGACGGCTCCATATTTTGCACTGCAGACGCCACGATATCGACAACAGCATCAACTTCTTCACCTGCAATAACGGCACCGCGCTTAGCCGTTAGCACAACGGTTGCCGACGCTTTCTTCTCTCTTCGCGCAAATACGTTCTCTTTAGGCATAGCTAACAAGACACGGGCTTTTTGAATACTCGCGATATCTTCGATGGTAGCCGCGATTTGTTGCTCGCGGGCGTGTTTTAGACGTTCCATCTCAACACGCTGGCTCACACCAAACCCCATATCCTGCATAATGATATCGGTACCGGCATCAGAGGCCTTAGTTAACCCTTGGCGGGTCATGCCTAAACGAATGTTTTGGAATTCGTCACTTCTTACGTAAACAATATTGCCTTCAAGCTTATAGTCGATTTGGTTCGCATCCATATAATCGAGGGTTTCAATAAGCTCTTGGGTTTCCATTTTCGCAAGTGGACGGTAATCAGGTTCTTGCGACCAGATAAGAATAAAAATAGCGATGGCGACGCAGATTACCAAAACAACCACAAGGGCCATTTGGCGCATCATATCTGCGCTACCTAAAGTGTCCATAAAACCAGATTTGTTTTCTGGCTCATTGTCCACTGCTTGATTTTGATCAGGAACCGTAAGGTTTGTACCTGTAGCTTCAGCCATAACCTACTCCACCTACACCGGCATATTCATTATTGTTTTATAGGCTTCAAGTACTTTGTTACGTACTTGAACAGTGGCTTCAAAAGCAATGCCCGCCTTTTCTTTCGTCAGCATAACTTGAGCTAGGCTTAAGTTAGGGTCACCCATTTCAAAACGCTGCTGCGCGTCTTTTGATTCGAGCTGCATGCCGTTTACACCATCTACCGCATTCTTTAGCATGGTCGAGAAATCACTTGCCGAGCTATTAACTTCACTAAGCGGCTGCTGTTGAGGCTCATTAACTTGAAGACGAGTTTGCCCAATCATGTTCTGCATTTCTTGATACAAACTATTGGCTTTAACGTCCATAACCACTCCTAGTGCTTTTTCGAGACCGCCTGAACATCGGCGTATAACTTATGTATAGAGGGGATTTAGCAAAGGGCTTGCCAACTTTAAAAAGCTATACATTTCAAGAAGATAAATCAAAAATAAGAGGGTTAGCCAAATTTATGGCGTTTGACTTAGTGTGAGCAACAAAAAACCGCCGCCTTCTATACTACAGAGGCGACGGATAAGGACGAGGAAACCGAAAGTGTAGAAAGCGACCTTATGCGGGCACTTCAATACCGTCTTCGCGCATGCGCGCTAATTTGTAACGAAGGGTTCTTGGACTAATGCCGAGCTTTTCTGCCACATCTTTACGCTTGCCGTTACACGACACCAATGTATCGAGGATAATTTGATGTTCTTGGTAGCGCAGCTCAGACCCTAGCCTATTTTCTTCAACATGCTCTTGCAGTGTTTCAACAGGTGCAGTCATGTCTTCGTCAATCATTAAATCGCTGGCGTCGATTTCATTGTGTTCGCATAAAATAAGCGCCCGTTGAACCACGTTTTCTAGTTCGCGAACATTCCCTGGCCAGCTGTATTGTGACAGCTTATTGCGTGCTGCTGCGCTTAACCTGATAGTACCCAGCCCTTGAGAACTAGCGTGACGCTGAACCAGGTGTTCGGCAAGAGGGACAATATCACCCGGACGTTCCGAAAGTGGGCGCCACTCGATAGGGAATACATTTAAGCGATAGTACAAATCTTCTCTGAACTCTCCCGCATCCACTGCTTTTCTCAAATCTCGGTTACTTGTAGCAATAACACGGACGTTGAGCTTAACCGTTTTACGTCCGCCAAGACGCTCTACTTCGCGCTCTTGTAACACGCGCAGCAGTTTAGCTTGAAGCGCCAAATCCATCTCGGTTATTTCATCAAGTAACAGCGTACCGTCTTGGGCTTGTTCAAATTTACCCGGGCAAGCTTGGATTGCGCCGGTGAACGCACCTTTTTCGTAACCAAACAAGGTCGCTTCTAGCATATTCTCTGGTATGGCTGCACAGTTGATGGCGACAAATGGCGCATCACTTCGCGGCGACTGATCGTGAATATAGCGAGACAGCACTTCTTTACCCGAACCGCTTGGTCCCATTACCATCACAGTGGCGTCGGACTTCGCGACTTTGCGAGAAAGCTCAAGTAACTTCAAGCTTGAAGGGTCAGCAACAATAGGCGTGCGTGACTCTATTTTTTGAGCCGGCGCGTAGCGTCCCACTAAATTAAGCAGTACTTCTGGGGCAAACGGTTTTGATAGATAGTCTGTAGCGCCATCGCGCATTGCCTGCACGGCATCATCAATAGTGGCATAGGCTGTCATCAATAGCACCGGCATATTGGGGTACTTAGTTTTGATACTTTTAAGTAGCGTTAAACCGCTCATTTCGCCCATTTGAATATCGCTTACCACTAAATCGACGGAGCGCGAAGACAGCACCATTAACGCTTCTTCAGCACAGTCAGCGGCAACAACTTCATAGTTACCTAACAGAAGGGTGTCTAGGAGTGCTTCGCGTAATCCTGCGTCATCTTCAACAATTAAAATGGTAGTTTTAGACATTATTCTCTCCTATGACCTACGCAACATGAGTCAATGTTTGTGAAGATTGAGCGTTCACCACACACGGCAAAGACACACTAAAGCACGCTCCACCTTCTGGCATATTTGATACGCTAAGCAAACCGTTGTGGGCGTTTACGACGGATTTAACAACCGCAAGGCCAAGGCCCGTGCCATGAGTTTTAGTTGTGAAAAACGGTTCAAAAATTTTGTTTTTGAGTTTATCCGGTACGCCAGGACCTTTATCTATAATGGCCACATGCAAACGTTCACCAGACACTGCAGTTTCTACGTGCACGCACTCCCCTTTCGGAGTAACTTGGCTCGCGTTGTGAACAAGGTTTAATAACGCGCCTTGAAGCGCTGTAAGATTACCGGTAATAGATACGTTTTTATCAAAGCCGCTAAAAGTGAGCGTTTGCTGTGCTTGAGCCGTCATGGTTTGGGCACTGCCTTCAATTGAAGTAAACAACTCTCCCAAGCTAATTTGGCTGACCACTTGTTCTTCCCCTGACTTAGCGAAAAGCAGCATGTCGTTAACCTGACTCTCTAGCTCTTTAAGCCTGTCAGTTAGCTTGTTTGCAAATTGAGTTTGTGCTTCTTGTCCCAAGCCTTTGCGCGTTAAATTAGACGCATAGAGCATGGCCGCAGAAAGAGGCGTACGAATTTGGTGAGCAAGGGATGCCACCATTTTTCCCAATGAGGACAGGCGCTGCATATGACTCACGCGAGCTTGCAGCTGCCGCGTTTCGGTTAAGTCGGTAATAACAATTAATTGCCCAGGCTCATTTTCTAATGGCGTGATAGAAAGCTTCACTCGGCGACCGTCAACAAGTGAGACTTCGTGGCCGTCGTCAGCGCGAGGCTTGAATGAGCGCGTGATAATACTTCGCCACACTTCCTCTTCCAGCGGTTCACCTAACAGTGCTTTCGCTTGTTCATTGGCTTGGCGTACGATCCCTTTACCGTCTATAACGATAACGCCCGCAGGCATTACCTGAAGTAAGTGTTCAAGTCGACTCGCCTGCAACCGTAAAGACGAAATATCGTCACTGCTTGAGGGGTCGTATTCATCACGAGATATCGCATTATCAATACTATCTAACGCATAGCTTGATGCTGAGTACTCAGTAGATTGTGGTGTGCTGTCAAAAGCCATATTACCCTCGTCAAATTGCAGACGCTGTTAAACTATGACTTAGATAAAGCAGAAGATGTGCCAATTCATCATTAGCTTATTTTTCAGTTAGATAGGATGAAATTATAGAGGAAAGCGCAACGTCAATTACCTGACATTACGCTTCTTCAGTACGTTGAATATCGTACTTCCGCATTTTCTCGACAAGCGTTGTTCTGCGCATACCAAGTTTGTCGGCAGCTCGAGCCACCACCCAATCTTGATTGTCTAACGCCTGTCGAATGAGGTTTACTTCCAACTCAGAAAGGTACTCTTTGAGATTAACCCCTTCTTCAGGTAAAGATGAAGAAACCATCCCGTTCAAACCCTCATGGCTTTGCTCATTAAGGTCTTCTTCTGGCTCTTGCGCGGCCGCTTCAGCAAAGAGTGCATTGAATGCTTCACGCTCAAGAATTTCTTCTGGATAATCAGGCTCGTAAGCCTGTACATCACCGTATTGATATTTCTCAGGTAAATCGGCGATATCGACAATTTGGCCAGGATAAAGGATTGTTAGGCGTTCAACCAAGTTAGACAACTCACGAACGTTGCCCGCCCATTCGTGCTCCATTAAGGAGGCAATCGCTTGCTCGGTAAAGCGTACACCTTCCACCCCATCGCCTTGGATACGACTATTTAGCTCTTGGAGTAGTAAAGGGATATCGTCTTTTCTTTGTCTAAGTGCAGGGCTATCAATTGGGAACACGTTGAGTCGGTAATACAAGTCTTCACGGAACTTGTCTTCACTGATCATTGTTTCAAGGTTGCGGGGCGTCGCAGCGATAATGCGTACGTTACACTGAAGGGGCTTGTTGCCGCCTACGCGCTCAAAGGTACGCTCTTGCAACACGCGCAATAATTTAACCTGCATCTGAAGCGGCATATCGCCGATTTCATCCAGAAACAACGTACCGCCTTCCGCTAACTCAAAACGGCCTTTACGCGCGCTGATTGCGCCAGTAAATGCCCCTTTTTCGTGACCAAATAGCTCGCTTTCTAGCAGCTCGCCAGGAATGGCACCGCAGTTTACCGGAATAAATGGCCCGTCTTTGCGTTCAGATAAGAAGTGAACATTACGTGCAACGACCTCTTTACCCGTTCCAGATTCTCCTAGAATCAAGACAGTGGCATCAGTCGGAGCAACCTGTTCAACTAATCGACGAACTATTTGTATTTGTTCGCTTTTACCAATAAGGCTTCTAAACAGTCGCGTCTTTGTTCCCGATGTACGAGACAAGCTCGGTTTGCGCCTTGAGTATTCTTGGCAACGATGGATAGCTTGGGTCAAAACGGGATAGGTTAATGGCGTTGCAATAACGCTAACGAGATTACAACCTGCTGATGCTTGGCTATTATTTTCAACCAATGCTACAAATGGTATGTGAGGAAACTTCTCAACCAGTCCACTGACTATGGCTGGCGATATGTGCTCTATAAGAACAGCATCAGCTCCACTATCTTGCAAATACCGTTCACAATCACTAAAGCCTCGCGATTGACACGATTCTCCCATGAAGGTAACGATAGTTTCCAAGTTTTGAATAAGTTCCTGGTTGTCACTAACCAGCAAAATGTTCTTCATCAATTCCCCGAGAACGCTTTGTTATTATTTACAGTTTAGCGCATTTATAAATTGTAACGACAAAAGATCGGAGCGCAACCGCTGTTTTCGGAAATGTATCAATAAAAAAAGCAGGTTACCCTGCTTCTTTCGATTAATTTTAGCAAAATTAACGTACGTTGGTTTAACTCAACAGTGATAAAACCTGACTTTGCTGCTGATTCGCTTGCGCTTGAACGGTTAGCGCCGCCTGACCAAGCACATCGTTTGACGCCTGCTGTGACACAGCTTGAGCAAAATCAAGATCTTGAATGCGGCTACGCGCTTCAGCGGTGTTCACGTTAGCTTGAGTAAGAGAACGCGCCGCACTTTCGAAACGGTTTTGGGTAGCACCTAAATCGCCTCGCGCGTTACCGAGCGTTTCAATTGCAGCATCAGTTGCACCTAGCGCATCTTCAATGCTGGTTCCCGACGTAATATCGATAGCCAGTACATCGTTTAATTGAGCAGCAACATCCTGTGTGTTGACGCTTATTGATTGGCCCGCACTTGAACTTGATTGGAATTCAAGTGAGCCATTTTCAGATAATAACGGCTTGCCAGCAAAATTCGTCTGCTCAATGGTTTGGGAGATATTCTCTTGTAGCTGTGTTATTTCAGATTGGATAGCACGGCGATCGCCACTGCTCAAAACACCATTACCAGATTGTAAGGTAAGTTCGCGAATGCGGTTTACATCGTCATTGATGCTGCCTAAACCACCCTCTGCAACCTGCGCCACCGAAATTCCGTCGTAAACGTTATTAATAGCCTGGCGGTTGCCTTCAACTTCTGAAGTTAACCGATCGATGATTTGCTGGGCCGCTGCGCCGTCAGTTGCATCGTTAACTTTCTTACCACTGGCAAGCTTCTCAAACAGGTTATTTTGCTTTTCTTGGATTTGACCAATAAGCGAGTTACCTGAATCGGAACCTATTTTAATCATGAGGCTACCCTATTAAACTTTCACTTAATATAGTGTAGTAAATAGACAGAAGAATAACGAGTGACTGTTTTTTTAAAGAGTATGAAAATGAATACCCAACGGCTCAACGGTATCGTTACTGTTGAGTATTTCACTTTTTATTTAAGGAAGACTCGTTAAAAACTAATGGTTTATGGCATTGTTGCCGACACATGATATATTTAAACGATAATCATAAAAATCGTGGGCGATCTATGTTTGACGGTAAGTCTATATTGATAACAGGTGGTACAGGTTCGTTCGGTCATAAATACACCGAAAATTTGTTATCACGCTATAACCCCAAGCGCTTAATTATCTATTCGCGTGACGAGCTAAAACAGTTCGAAATGCAGCAGAAATTTAATGCTCCCTGCATGCGCTACTTTATCGGTGATGTGCGAGATAAAGACCGCCTTACGCGCGCAATGCAAGGGGTAGACTACGTTATCCATGCTGCCGCCATGAAACAAGTTCCGGCTGCTGAATATAATCCCACGGAGTGCATCCGCACTAATATCGATGGCGCTGAAAACGTTATAAACGCTGCTATTGATAATTCGGTAAGCAAAGTTATCGCGCTGTCGACCGACAAAGCAGCTAACCCCGTTAATTTGTACGGTGCGACTAAGCTCGCTTCCGATAAGCTGTTTGTTGCAGCAAATAATATGGTTGGCGCGGGCAGACCTCGATTTTCTGTAGTGAGATACGGGAATGTAGTGGGCTCTAGAGGCTCGGTTGTTCCGTTTTTCAATAAGCTCATTGAAGAAGGCACTGACCATATTCCGGTTACGCATAAAGATATGACGCGATTTTGGATAACACTTCAGCAGGGCGTCGACTTTGTTTTGAAGAATTTCGAGCGCATGATGGGTGGCGAAATATTTGTGCCCAAAATACCGTCAATTAGAATTACCGATTTAGCCGAAGCCATGGCACCAGGTGTACCCATTAAGATAGTGGGTATTCGACCTGGCGAGAAACTTCACGAAATGATGTGCCCTGGCGACATGGCCTTTCACACTTTCGAATATGACGATCACTTTGTCATTGCACCATCCATCAAGTTCTTCCACAGGAGTAATAACTTTACTTCAAACGGACTGGAGGAAGTAGGTAAGCCAGTTTCAGATGGTTTCGAATATGTATCTGATACAAATCCACATTTTCTCACGGTAGAGGAAATAGTTTCCTGTAATAAGGATGCGGATAAGTGATCCCATACGGACGTCAGTCGATTGATGAAGATGACATTAACACCGTCGTTAATTCACTAAAATCCAACTGGCTAACGCAAGGCCCAGCCGTACCAGCATTTGAAGAAGCTCTGACTCTGCAGAGCGGTGCTAAGCATGCTGTAGCGGTTAACAGCGCTACGTCAGCCCTGCACCTCGCTTGCCTTGCTCTTGGAGTAGAGAAAAACGATACGGTATGGACCAGCCCCAACTCCTTCGTTGCCTCTGCGAATTGTGCACTTTACTGCGGTGCCGAGGTAGACTTTGTTGATGTAGAGCCCACAACAGGCAATATGGATGTAAGTGCATTAGCCGCAAAGTTAGCGCAGGCTAAAGAGCATGGGACCCTTCCCAAAGCTGTCATTCCCGTGCATTTCGCAGGTCAATCATGCGACATGAAAGCTATTGCGGCGCTCGCTGAAAAATATCACTTTCGTATTATCGAAGATGCTTCTCACGCTATTGGCGCGAAATACCGCGATCAGCCAGTTGGAAGCTGTCAGTATTCAGACATTACGGTTTTCAGTTTTCACCCCGTTAAGATAATCACTACGATGGAAGGCGGCGCGGCGTTAACCAACAACAGCGAGTTAGCTCGAAAAATTCAGCTGATGCGAAGCCACGGCGTTACGGCAGTTCAGGACGAAATGACAGAAGTTTCTCATGGACCTTGGTACTACCAACAGGTGCTATTGGGCTTTAACTACCGCATGAACGATGTAGAGGCTGCACTAGGCACAAGTCAGCTAACAAAACTGGCTCAATTCGTTGAGCAAAGAAACGTACTCGCGGCTTTTTATGACAATGCATTCGAACATCAAGCCAATATCACGCCTCTGGATGTAAAAAGTAACTGCTACAGTAGCTATCACTTGTACGTTGTAAGAGCCACAAGGTTGAACTCTGAAACGCATAAAATTGCTATAGAGACCTTGAGAGCAAAGGGAATTTTTGCTCACGTCCACTACATTCCCATTCACCTTCAGCCGTTTTATCAAAAATTAGGCTTCAAAAAAGGTGACTACCCGCATGCCGAACAATACTATCACCATGCTATTACGCTACCTCTTTACCCGTCATTAACGCAAGAAGAAGCGCGATACATAGTCGATACGACAATTGACGTTGTTAATCAATTATCGAGTTAACTTCAAGTTCTAATATAGGCTCGCCAATGTTGTAATGTTTAGACGCATCACGACTAAGAAGTGCGTCTAAATGTTGCGGTGCTAAGCCAAACCCAGTTCTAAGTGACTTAACATTATCGTGGGTAAAGGGCTGCCCTTTTTGAATGGGTGCACTGGCGTAAAGCGAACGACGTCTTAGCTTATCTTTTTCGCTTACCGCATAGGTGACTTTACCTAAAGTCTGCTCTACTTGGCGAACGCTTTCTACCATATCAGAAAATTCCCTAGGCTCCATCGAAAACGCTGAATCTGGCCCACCAAGCGATCTGTCTAAAATGAAGTGCTTCTCTATTACTCTCGCTCCCAATGCGGTAGCTGTTATGGGTACAATAGAGCCCATGGTATGGTCAGAAACACCTACAGTCACATCAAATCTAGCGCGCATATCGGCCATGGTTTTCAGATTAGCATCAGCAAGAGTGGAGGGATAATTCGAGGTGCATTTTAGTAGTGTTACCTGATGGTTGTTTTCCCTATGACAGGTTTCCAATGCTAAGGAAATATCCGCCTCTTGAGCAACTCCCGTAGAAATAATTATGGGTTTCCCCGTTTTTGCTACCGCCCTGATTAAAGGAATATCTGTGATTTCAAAGGAGGCTATTTTGTATAGGGGAACGTTCAGTTGCTCTAGAAATGCCACGCCATCTACATCAAATGGACTAGAAAAAAACACCAAGCCTAGCTCTTGAGCCACTTTCTGCAGTGGCTCGTGCCATTCGTAAGGCATAGACGCTTCTTTGTATAAATCCCACAAAGTACGCCCTTTCCACAGCCCTTCTTTGCGCTTTCCAAAAATGTCATTATCAACATTGATAGCTAGCGAATCTGCGGTGTATGTTTGTACTTTAACCGCATTGGCACCTGCTTTCGCCATCGCCTTTATCGTATCGACGGCCAAATCAAAATCGTTATTGTGATTGGCAGACAGCTCGGCAATGATGAAGACTTGGTCGTTAAATGGATACATCTGCTAAGACTTATTAAAATATACAAGCACGTCGTTAATAGACGTTAACTTATCGAGATCTTCATCTGGGACAGTAACGCCAGTCTTACCTTCAAGTTCAACAAATAGATTGAATAGATCTAAGCTATCTAACCCATACTCAGAAAATGCTTGTTCGCTGCCTAGGTTGCTTACATCAGTAGTCACACCAGAGTCAGTCATTGCTTGTTTTACATCTGCTTCAGTTAACATATTATTCATTCCTCTTTAATAGGCATGTGGCCCACGAAAACCCGACCCCAAACCCGCTTAAAACAAGTCGCGCTGAGTTATCGTTAGACAAATAGTTTTTCAATATTAGGGGGATAGACGAAGAAACGGTGTTACCCGTATTTTCCAGTGCTTTAATAAACTTAGCTTCACTACCTTTGAAGCGTCTTGCTATGGCGTCAACAATAGCTAAGCTTCCTTGGTGTAAAATAAACGCGTCCACACTCTCTTCGGGCCAATCGTTCTTTTCTAATAACGTTTTTATTGCAGGAGCAACGTTCAACGAGGCAAAGTTAAAAACTTGCCTACCATTCATATAAAGCTCGCCTTGTTCAACCTTTAAATGTTCAGCGCCTTTTCCATCAGTACCAAATGAGCAGTCTGAAACCACAAGCTGTGGATTTTCACCCATCCATGTGGCAGTAGCGGCGTCGCCGAATAGCATAGAGGTTGTTCTATTAGGCGTTGTAATTACTTTTGAATACGGATCAGCGGTTACCAATACACCATTCTTTTTGCCAGAAGCCGCTAAGAAGCCTTGTAAAATCGATAACCCATATACATACCCTGAGCACCCAAGTGAAACGTCAAACGCCGCAACATGAGTAGGTAGTGCTAACTTTTTATGAACTAATGCCGCACAGTGAGGCAAGCCTTGCCCGTCGGGGTTTTGTGTTACAACAATAAGGGCATCGATGTCTTCTTTGGCAAGATCAGACTCACACAGCAACGCATCAACCGCTTTTACCGCTATATCAGAGGTGTCATCACCTTGTTCTAACCTTGGCAAAAAGCGCGCGCCAAGCTTAGTCTCAACAAATGATGCTGACTCCTCGAAGGTCTCTGCTTGTTTGAAGTTATCGACACCTTCTTTCGGTATGTAACTTGAAATAGCTTTAATGCCTATCATGCTATTCTCCAACAATGAACTGTACGGTTCCAAAACGTTTTCCATCGATAACAACGTCGTTAATTGAAAACTTGTTTTGCATTATCCGCGTGGTTTTAATTGAAAGACTTTCATAAACTATCGGCAGTTCATCAAAAAAGTTAAGCTGCCCCACTAACCACTTGCCCGTCTTTAGACTAAAGAGTGTGTTATGGAGTTTTTTCGTCAAGGCAACCACTAGTTCTACAGATGTGCAGTCGTTACGAAAAAAAGAAGTCGCCTGCTGCTCATCAGACATGACATCAGCACGTTGTACTAGTATATCTTCGTCAAATGGGTAGGATTCCTGTATTTGCCCTTCTGTCTCAACAATCACACCTCGCGTTCTTTCTTGTGTGTTCTTATCAAGAAGCTCAACTGTACCAACAATGTTTTTTTCAACAACATCTTCGAGCTGCCCAAACAAAACCTCACACTGCCGATGAATCAATTGTTTAAACACGAGTTTGGTTACGATTTGATTTTCTTCACACACTGCAGTGCTAAACCACGTATAAAAGTCGGTACTATGGAGGTAGTTTCTCGAGCCTTTAAATTTGAGCTGTGTTTTCATTATCGAATCCTCTTAGCCGGATTTCCCAACATGGTAGACTCAGGGGCAACGTCCTTAAAAATTGCTGCTCCTGCTGCCACTGTGCTGTACATTCCAACACGCACGCTGTCTCTCACAACGGAATTTGGCGCTATTTGTACACCTTCCTCAATGTGTGCATAGCCACACAGTGTTGAATTAGGGCCTATATCGACTAAATCATCAACCGCAACATCATGCCCTAAATTAGCATTAGCGCGAATAAAGCAGTTGTCACCCACTCTTGTACCGGGCTGAAGCACAGTATTTGCTGCAATGACAACACCGCAACCGAGTTTAACGTTAAAACCGATGTTCGCTGACGGATGTACCAGCGTAGCTAACCGGTGTTGTGGAATGTTGAGACGCTTAAACTTTTCTGCACGGGCTTTCATTTTTCCCACGGACAACAGTGCATAAACGAATAACGTATCTTCGTCTAAACTTTCCCATTCATGGGGCGCGCCCAAAACTGGCCATCGCTCTATATATTCACCTGCAGGAATATTGTCATTCAAAAAGCCGACTAGCTCTAAAGGCTCGCCAATCTTTATTAAATCAAGCACGATTTGTGCGACAACCAAGCCGTTACCGCCACCACCTATAATCACTACCTTTTTCAACACATCCTGCCTTTATTTGATAATTTCATCTACCCACGGTTGATTGTGGTTGTATGCTTCCATAATCGATAACGCGCTTTGTGACATTGTTTTTAATGTATCTGGAGAGCATCGCAAATTCTCAAGCACATTGACAACGCGTTGTTGCATTTTTTCTAAGCGCTTCGACTCTGTGCTGTAGTCCCCAACATAGACCGCGGCCCCCTTTTCTTCTAATGCGATCGCTTGCGCAACTTGATTTTGTGCAATAGCGAGGACAAGGGTCGGTAGCGCCATTTTACAACGCTCCCAGGACATGGTGCCACCACCACCAATTGCCAGGTCAGCCTGCGCCATTAATGATGAAATATTCGAAGCTTGCACATGTAATTTAAAGCCGTGCTGAGTACAAAATGCGTGTATTAGCGGCTTGAATGGGTGATGCTCTCCAATGATGACGTCAACGCTAACAGGTTCATCTAAGCTTATGCACCACTTTGCGAGCAGCTCGCAGATAAATAGAGTGGCATTGTCTTTATCCATTCCTCCAAAGCATACAAAAATGCGCTTTAGTGCTTGAGGCAATGTAGGGGGGGAAAATGCAAACTCTTCTCGCAACGGAAAATACTGGGGACCGATCATGAGCTTAGTATTATTTTGAATTTTTCCATCCCATTTTTTCTGAGCATCAAGTACTAAATTAGGGTCAATCAATACATCACATTTTAGTGTTCGGTCGGCCAGCCCATCAATAACGACAACTTTTGCATTTAGGGCTTCTTTTAACGCAATGTGCCACTGTGAAGTCAAAGAAAAATGATCTACAACAACAATAACGCGCTCGTTTAATGTTGTATGGTGCAATGCCGCTAATGACTCACGCGCATCATTGGATTCTGTTCCACCTAACCAATGAGCGTGAGGACACCAGTTTCCTGCGTATTCTTGAGCGTTGGAAGTCGGTAACTCGATTACCTTAAAATCTGCGCGTCTGATTTCATCTAAACAATGCCCCTTGTGAGGCTTTGAAATAAAGTATATTGAAATACCGCGCGCTCTTAATAGCTTTGCCAGTGTAAGGCAGCGCATAACATGGCCAGTTCCTATGTGTTCACCACTGTCTACGCGCACCAACGCTGTAATCGAGTTGTTCATTTTCACAGCCCTCGAGACTGGATCGCTCTGAATAGAAGCTCTGCGGTTTCCCAATCTTCTTCGGTATCGATATCTTGCACGCGGTATCTTGGCATCAGAAACGCGGTGGCGTGATGAGAATACATTGGCAAATTCTTTAGAAAAGCGTCAGCCCTGCCCCAATAGAATTGCCCTGCGTCATGGTAGGCTTCCAGCAGATCCTGAGAGCGTGTTTTCATGTGCTGTTTATCAAACATTTCAATATCACCTTGCGGCGTAAAATGGAAAGCACGTTGAATAGGAAAAGGAAAGCTTGTTGCAGAGAAACAGAAGTCCTTCTTCGAACTTTTTAATTTTGCAAACGCATTCACTAAGTCTTCCGATGTAACAAAAGGTGCGGTAGCGTAAAGCACACAACAGTAATTTACTGGTTTTTCGTTGTCGGCCAGCCATGTCAACGCGTGATTAACAACATCGCGAGTTACCGCATGGTCATCAGACAATTCAGCTGGACGAACAAACGGAACGAAAGCCCCTTTTTCAATAGCAAACCGCGCAATTTCATCATCGTCAGTACTTACAATAACCTTATCAAATTCCTTTGAGGCTAGAGCAGCTTCTATAGACCAGGCAATAATAGGTTTATTGCAAAAAAGGCGGAGGTTTTTTCGCAAAATGCGTTTGCTACCACCTCGCGCTGGGATTATTGCTACATTCATAAGTGTCTCTGCTGTTAGCGTATATCGGTTTAGCTACTTCTGACGCTAGTGGCACGGTGATTGAGTAATTTTCTCACGCTAAGACGACTTCTTTTTATTAAAAATGATCTTTGTTTTACAAAGTGATGCTTCTAACGGTCTTGGACATAACCAAAATCTATCACCGGCTTCATTGGTCATCTCTTTATCGGCAAGAGGCTCAGAAGCTAAAGCAAACATGCTGTACGTTTCAAAAGACGTCATACTATTTGACAACTTGTGGAAGTAATCATCGAAAAAACTCCCCCAATCCTCTTTCTCAAGCTTAGGAAACACCAATTTCAGTTTATTGCTCGAAACTAGCGCGAGTACCGCAGTAAACACGGATTTTTCCACGCCTTTTTTATCCGAATTGTTAAAGGGACTGAATACCAAAACGTCGGTTTCCGCTGTGTTGAAACCTTCATGTAATTCTAGCAAGAGTTCAGGTTCGTTTGTTATGAATGCCGCTCGGCTAACTTCAGGCTTGCGCTTTTTCAAATCAGCAGCACTTGAGATAAATTCAAGTTGATAGCGATGTTGACTGTTATCAATATTTTCGTTTAGGCCAAGAGTCTCAATAATATGGCTAGCAGAATCACTAATAAAACCTACGTTCTCACTCTTTACGTATTCTGATAAGGTGATCTCTTGTCTTTCTTTTGTGAAACTTGAAACAGAGTCAAAAGCATCAGGATACATCGAAACACTCGTTAACGCGTCATCAAGAAAGTTGTGCCAACACGATCTAATAGCTTCGAATTTCTCCATCACTAGTTCGTCATTTTTGAAATGCGTTAATTTACTGAAAATGCTGTTTATGTAATTCGAAGTACCATTGAAGTAAAAAAATAAAATGGAGCTTTTACGCAAATACGCCTCGACTAAGAACTTGCGCTGATCGAACACCAGTTTATCGATATCTTCGCGCCCATTAAATTCTTTGTCAGATAACGCTTTAAAATTGGTGATGTCCTCTATTAGCGCATCATGATTAAACCGTTTAGCAAAACGTTGTTGGAATTCAGCTACCGGAATAGGAACATGAGCCTGAGTTTGAATCCAACTCATCGCAGCCTGTTTGTCTTCCAATGAATTAGTAATAATTAACGCGTCTTGCTCTAATGGAGGACTTCCAACGATTTTTGCGCCATCGTTTAAATTATAAACGTCGGCATCACTGAAAGCAGATAAGGTTTTCTCAATCACCGACTTTGACATGTTGAATTCAAACTTGGTATTTACATAGGGTCTAAAGTTCCCTCGCACTACCAATGAAGTGTCTATGCGCTCTGCGTGATTAAACAGTTCGCCGCCATCTTTTTTATAATAGCCTGAGGATTTAGAGTGATGGTGATTAACATCAACCATCCCCAAGTCAACGCCGAATAGATAAACTTGTTTAAAGCCCAGTTCTAACACGTAATTAATGACAAAATTCGATACGGTAGGATAGGAAAAATGAAGGAATGGCAATTCTAACTCAGGAAAGAGCTCCTTCATAAAAACCGTTGACGACTCACCTTCTTTGAAAGCGAGAAAGGTGTCTTTATAGAGCTTTACCGTATCAGGGTGAACACCATTACAGCTGATAAAATTGATCTGCTTTAAATAGTCTTTATCGCCTATACGCGATGCCCAATCGAAAGACGCTCGGTTCGACTCTACTTCTGCGTGAAAGTCAGGAACAATACCATTACTGTGCATTGCCTGTAAGGCTGTGCCGCAAGATATGACTATAGCTCGCTCCCTTTCTTCCTTCAAAAGGGGCAGTAAATTATCAAGAGAGGGGCCATTTCCGACGATAAATACCGCTACCTCACTTAAATTTCTACTGAGCTCCGGCACGCCAGATTTGCGATAAAAGCCTATATTATTTTCTACCGCCCATTTCGTATGCGTCGTGCCAAAGCGAGAATGCTCGAAGTATTCCCCCATGGCGACAATTAAACGCAGGTCTTCTCTTAGCTTATCAACCGCAGGAAGAAGTACCTCGTTATCATAGCCGAGTGTTAAGTAGGTATTGGCAATGATATGTGTTCCGATAGAGTGGAATTGACTTAAAAGGTCCCGTACAAGGTTAGTTCCGTCATCACCGATGTTAAGGTAAATACGGTGCCGTTTTTCTTCAACTTTGTTCAGAATTGCCGCCCAATCTATCGCAAACAGAGAAGCAAAAAAGTAGTCTCGGTTGGGTTCGCAAACAAAGAGTTTTTCTATATCTCGCGAGTCACTGAGCGCTTCTAACTGATATCCTGCTCCCATGCCAAAAAGGAGCATCGATTTAACGGTTTCCGGTAGCTTACTTTCTTCCTCTTCCATTCCCGCCAAATGTTCTTGGATTTTCCTTACCATTTTATGATGCGAATAATGAATGAGTTTTCCCCCTGCGTAGCCTAATATTAGGTTATCGCGGTTGGGCTGCTTCACAAATGCTTCATAAGCTAGTTCAGACTCGCGTTTTGGGCTGTCACCGTAAAGCGGTGTGCAGGTCTCTATATGGAAGAGGTTTACTTCACCTGATTGATTAGCTTTGGGCTCCCACTTGACCGGCTTGTAGTCGCTGAATTCTTTAGCTATATCAGGGTAATACTTCGCAAACGCTTCAATGTTTTTATCAAAAACGTCTTTACTAAGGTTACTGGTCGCCCAATCATTGGATGTAACCACCGGACTCCAAGGAACTAAATAGTCGTCAAATGGCTGCGAGGAAGAAAATGAAAATAGCCGCTTTTGCACGTCTTTAATTGTTAACCCAGATAGACTTTTAAGTACTGAGTCAAAGCTCGCACTATGATAATGCTGATAAAAATGAACTGAAGCAAAAGGACTTACCTGCTTTAATTCACTTAAATCTTCTAATACAGAACTGCCGTCTAACTGGCTTTGAAAATAAATTGCCGTTCCCTTCTCTGCAGCAACTTTGAAAATTTCTGGCCAAACACCGGTGAGCATAGAGCAATGTGTGAATTCAAAATTAGGCTCGTAAAGGACGATACTTTTGAAGTTAGTTTCATTTACCAATTTAAGTAGGTGAATTCCAAGAGCCAACCCCAGTACAACTAACACTTCTGCATCGTCTTCGATAGGCTTGGATTGCCGAGAAAAGCCGTTTTTGTCCAATACCCAAGGAGAACTTATAAACGAGTCTACATGTTGGTGAATACTTGCGGTTACCTGTTCCCCGTAAAAGACCTTGCCGCTATTAAAGTCGACAATATCGAGTTCTTTATCTTTGTTAACGAAAACTGAGGTGGATGTACTTCTCGCCCGAATGAGCTGAGTAAAGATAGCCGGCATTACGCGCTTGAAAGCTATTAGGCTTTTTTCTTTGTTCTTTTTAATCGCGTACGCAGATTCAACTTCTAGCGATGTTTGTTTATCTTCATCATCTAAAAGGTAGAATTTAATAGCTTTAAGCATTATTTTTTATATCTCTTTGCCGCTTTTTGCGCTCTTGAAAAGCCAACTATCTCCTCTTTTGCAGCTAACTTCAACTTAAGCGCAAGTTCTTCTAATTCTTGATTAATAATTAGTTCATTTTCAGCGAAGGTAGTGCGTTCATTTCCAGAGAGTCTGCTTAACTCGCGTAGAACCAACGAATGTCGCAGGCTGATTAGATGATGGAAAGTTTCAGTTGAAAGCGCGGCAGGCTCTGCTGCCACGCAAACCGCAATTGCTGCGTTAACTTTGCTTAGGAAAAGAGGTGTAGATGAATGGTTTAACTTATCGACGTTCAAATCGCTTGCTTACTTTCTCGTTGCGCTCGAAACGCCTCTTCTTTTGCTTCTTGGGGGATCTGCACCCAAGCATCTCTAATCGGCGATAACAGTGAAGATACCTCATCTAACAACTTAATATCATTGTTAACATGAGCCTCGTTCAGTTTCTCGATCATAAATTCATAGAGGGCAAACATGTTTTCAGCAACTTCGCCGCCCACTTTTACATCTAACGTATCGCGCAGGTGAATAATAATGGCCGTTGCTTTCGAAATAAATGTCGCCTTCTCTTGCAACTCTTTTCGTTCCATTGCACCTTTCGCGTATGCAATCCTGTCTAGCGCGCCTTGAAGCAGCATCAAGGTCAACTTGTGAGGATCTGCATTGGCAACATCTTGCTTTAAATTACCTTTTTTGTAGGCATTAATACCTTTAAGAGACATACTTTCTCCGAAACTCGTACGTTATAGTGCGGCTAATAATGCCGAGCTTGTCTGATTCAACTGCGCCACAGTCTGGTCTAAGTTAAGGTACTTGCTTCGTAAGATTTGCTCATAGTTGAACATACGAAGCTCCAAAGTTTCCCTTTCAGAATAAACACCCTCTCTATTCTCTTTCGCCGTTTTTTCGCGCAGAGAAATAAGGCCTCCAGATGACGTAAACTCATCAACGAAATCGTATAAGCGAACCGCTATACCTTCATTTTCGTCTGTAAACAATGTAGCGATATCGTCGAAATTGTCTTCCAACGCATCTTTTAATCTGTCTTCCCCAGACCCAATTCCAAAGTCTGACGAACTAATTTCTAACTTTCCATCTTCGTCTAGCTCTATACCAAGTCTGAATAACCCACCGAGCTGTGAAGTAGACACGTTATCGCCAATGATAGATGATAGTCCAGACTGGATTCCTCTTAACAATGAGTCTCCAGCAAGCGCACCATCTTCTTCCAACTCAGATTCACCATAGCGCGTCAACGTTCCAATTTCGTCAATAATCGCATTATAGTTATCTACAAAATCCCTAATTTTCTGTTCAAGACCTTCTTTGTCAAAACCGATTTTCAACGTCGTCGACAAAAAGTTGCCCGCATTATCTTTGGGTGAGATCTCGTTAACATCAAAAGTGACGTTTTGAATTGTGTTTTCGAACTTATTTGACTGGCTTTGAACTTCAATTCCGTCAACAAATGCAATTGCGTTTTTGGCAGATTCAATGTTAGCAGCGCTAATGTTATTAGTTCCACCCGCAGTTGAAAGTCTGTCTAGTTCTGCAGCGCCTGTATCATTGTTGATAACTAGATCATTGCCATCACCGGTCTCTTCAGACAGAAACACCAGGCGAGGCCCTTCGGCAGTACCTGTATCAATAATATTTGCGGTTACACCGAAATTATCGTCTGCGCTGTTGATCGCTTCTCTGAGGTCTACAAGAGATGTGCCAGAATCAACGTTGATAGTAAATGAATCACCACCAGGAATGCTAAAGGTCAAAGAACCCGTTCCAGAACTTAAAACAGGATCTGAACTTGAAGTGAAAGCACCCGCGTCTGTAGTTATGCGACTTCCCGATGCAAGTTGTTGCACGGTAATATCGTAACTTCCGCGTAATGCTGAGCTCGACGCATCAGCAGATAAAACGTCGTCATCTTCTGAAGGATTAACGATTGTAGGCTCTCGACCGTTAATATCAGTATCGCTACGTAAGTCATCGACAGCATCTTTAAAATCTGACAACTTAGACTTTATCTGTCCAAGACCAGAGATTTCTGCTTCGATCTTCTCTTCTTTTGTGTTGAGCCTTTCCTCTTTAGGCAATCTCTCAGCATCTAAAAGCTGCTGGACAAGATCATCAAGAGCTAAACCTGAACCTACACCTAGCGACTGAATAGTCATAACCTACCTCATTAAACCTGATTGTTGATAAACACCCCTACGCTATTCCCTACATCCTGCTGTAATTCCTGAATTCTTTCAGCAAGCTTTAAAAGCTCCTCGGAAGGAATCTGCCGAATAACGTCTCCAGATTGACTATCTTTAACTGTCACAACCGAACGATTGGTATTTTCGTCGATTGAAAAAGTTAAATCCCTGTTTTGAACAGTTAGAAATGACTCAACTTTTGCTACCGCCTCTTCAAGGTCAGCAACATTCCTCTCTCCACCTTGTTTATCGACTTCTCCAGATAAACCTTGAGATAAATTTTCATCTTCCACCTCAACGCTGTTGCTTTGAGATGAAGAAGACTTAGCAAGCTCATCTATACGATTTGCGTCACTGTTAACTTCTTTAGGTGAACTTAAACTGTCTCTTACCGACGATGCTGTATTTGGTGCTGTACCTGTTGAAGTACCTATCGCTGTACTTGATGCAAAAGGCTGACCATTTTGAATATTCGGTATTTCCACGTTTCTACCCCCCTTCTGAAACGACAAAACGGGAACCTGCCTAAGCAAGCACCCGTTACATCTCAACTAAGGCTAATTGTATTATAGCTTATCCAAGCAACGATAGCGCAGTTTGTGGACGCTGGTTGGCCTGGCTCAGAACTGAAACAGATGCTTGCTGAATAATCTGGTTACGCGTTAGTTCAGCCGTTTCCGCAGCAAAATCTGTATCTCTGATTTGAGAGCGTGCCGCAGACAAGTTCTCACTGATGTTACTCAGGTTACGAATAGTCGACTGGAATCTGTTTTGAAGCGCACCTAAATCAGCACGAACGCCCCCAACACCAGAAATTGCAGCATCGACGGCACTTAATAGCGCAGCAGCACCTGAAGCAGTTTCAACACTATCACCATCAATACCAAGACCGGCTGTACTAAAGCCAGTAATTGATCCTAGGTTACCGGTTGAAAGGTTTACTGAAATCGTTTGACCTGCGTTAGCACCCACTAGGAATGAAGCAGAAAAGTTACCATCTAAGATGTTAACGTTACCAAACTGAGTATCCGTTGCGATACGTGAAATTTCAGTTCGTAGCGCTGATACTTCTTTTTGAAGCGCCAAACGGTCAGCAGAAGAGTTGATGCCGTTTTGCGATTGAATTGATAGCTGGCGAATACGCTGTAGGCTCGTAGTAATCTCACTGATCGCACCTTCAGCTGTTTGTGCTAAAGAAATAGCATCGTTCGCGTTGCGTACTGCTTGGTTCAAGCCTTCAACTTGCGAAGTAAGTCTGTCAGAAATTTGAAGACCTGCAGCATCATCTGCGGCACTGTTAATTCTAAAACCTGAAGACAATCTTTCGAACGACGTGTTAAGACGATCATTTACGTCAAAAAGCTGACGTTGTGCGTTGATCGAAGACACATTTGTGTTAACGAATAAACTCATTGGAATACCTCCTAGGGACTCGTCGACCAATGTGGTACGATCAAATCCTTCCAGTTCAAATTAGCTTGGTCACTACTCCGAGCTAACGCCTCTGTTAAAAGTAAAGTAAATTACCCCTCAACTATTGGTATCGGCCAACCCTTTAGGTTCTTTAGTTTTTTTTTCGTTTTTTTTGTCTTTTTTCGAAACAAACAGATAAGCTACTGAATTAGTTGACAAATAAATTTATAAAAATTTAAAAAGATCACATTTGTTCGGTTGATTTATCAAGCAATGATTAAAACGAGTTAAAGCGTTCAAGAAGGTTTGTCTTTTTCGCAACGAAGCGGCAGTACCTACTTCTCATACGCAAGACAGAATCGGCTTGTTAATTGAACGGCAAAGAATTGGAATGAGAATTGGAAAAAGAATTGGAATGAGAGTACCACTGCATGTCTTATCAATAAGACAGGCGAAATCTTTTACTCTAAATTTAAAGTTGGCATTGATGCTGCAAGGTATATTTTGAACAAATTGTCGTGCTCTGCAATTTGTTTGAAATTGGCGGGATGTTTCGGTATTACTAAAAAAAAGGCCGAGACTATTTAATCTCGGCCAATTTGCTCACGTTAGGAGATTGAGCAAATTCAGTTTCTGTCGGCTGGCAGGTATTTAGTAGGATAAACTGGCCTCTCAACCAACACTTCTACACTCTCAGTCCTGTTAGTCGACGCTTTCTCAAAGGGGCGGCCTTACGGCCGCTATCCTTTTTCAGGGGATGGCCTCTCAACTCCTTCCCAAATTCAAGCGTCTTTTAATTAACCACCTAGTAGTGAAAGTGCAGCCTGTGGACGCTGGTTAGCCTGTGCCAGGATAGTAGTACTAGCTTGCTGTAAAATCTGGTTGCGGCTTAGTTCTGCCGTTTCGGTGGCAAAGTCTGCATCTTTGATTCGCGATCTTGCCGCTGATACGTTCTCTGAGATATTGCTCAGGTTTCTAATCGTAGATTGGAATCTGTTTTGAATAGCACCCAAATCTGCGCGAAGGCCACCAATTGCAGAGATTGCTGCATCTACATCGTCAAGAAGAGCAGACGCACCCGCTGCGGTCAAAACGTCGGCAGATATAATTCCAAGCCCTGTAGCACTGAAGCCGTTAACACCTGCTGCGGTTAATGCTTGAGTCGATAGATTCACTGAAATTGTTTGTCCAGAGTTTGCGCCTACCAAAAAGCTAGCAGAGAACACACCTGAAAGAATACTAACACCAGCAAACTCAGTTGTTGTTGCGATACGTGAAATTTCAGTTCTCAATGCAGAAACTTCTTTTTGCAGCGCCGCTCGGTCAGCTGAGCTATTAATACCGTTCTGCGATTGAATCGCCAACGTACGAATACGTTGTAGAGCAGTGGTAGTTTCAGCCATCGCACCTTCAGCAGTTTGTGCTAGTGAAATACCGTCGTTAGCATTTCGTACCGCTTGATCCAAACCTTGAATTTGCGAGGTCATACGGTCAGTAATTTGCAGTCCCGCGGCATCGTCTGCAGCACTGTTAATTCTAAAACCAGATGAAAGACGTTCAAACGCGGTGCTCAAGTTGTTACCGGTAGTGAACAATTGACGTTGTGCATTCAAAGATGACACGTTGGTATTAACAAATAGACTCATGGGTCTCTCCTAACAGTTTCGAGTGTTGCGCTATTGGTTTTATTATTTGCGCGATTAGTTTAAATATTTGGCATAGCCTGTGCTTTGAATTACATGTCAGTTTAATCTGACGTTTCATTGGCACACTACCAATGGAACTTGCTAAGTAGAGAAGTTACTTCTCTTTGCTGGTCGGTGGGTTTGGTGTTCCAGAACCTCAAACCTCTCACTACCTCCTGGCTCTAATCTCGCCGGTCAGCAGCTCTAACCATTCATCAGCAAACTCCATTTTTTATCGACCTTTACTTGAATTTACTTTAGTAATTTTTTCAATAATTTTATTCGATTTAAAGCACTGTTTTTCCTAACTTTTAAATACAGTTAATTTAAAAAAACTTGTATTCAAACTGTGCTTTTTACGCTCTTAAACATTAGCTTTAGAAGCATAGAGAAAAGAAACATGGTTTATCTCCCCTTTGTAATAGTTATCGTCAAAGATCGAATTTTACTTTAGGTATTTTTTGCTAATTTTTAGAAAAACGGCGGATATAAATTAAAAATCTATATATTCCAGAGTGTTAGAGGGTAATTTTACGTGCACGAATAGTATAAATGAGGGGAACGACGCGTTTGAAAGGTCGGTATATAGAAAAGCTGGTCTTCAAAAGACCAGCTTTGAACGCACGTGAACTAGAGCACTACCTCCTGGCTTCACGTTAATGGCGATTAGCCTAGAAGCTGTAAAGCAGCCTGAGGACGCTGGTTAGCCTGAGATAATACAGTAGTACTTGCCTGCTGAATGATCTGGTTACGCGTCAAGTTAGCGGTTTCCGTAGCAAAATCTGTATCTTTAATCTGTGAACGTGCAGCCGACACGTTTTCAGAGATATTGCTTAGGTTACGAATAGTTGACTGGAAGCGGTTTTGCAAAGCACCCAAATCAGCTCGTAAGCTACCAATAGCAGAAATTGCGCTGTCCACATTATCAAGAATTGTAGAAGCATTTTCTGCTGAAAGAACATCACCAGTGCCAATACCAAGACCCGATGGGCCAAAACCTGAAACACCCGCAGCAGTAAGCGTAGGTGAAGACAAGTTAACAGAAATTGTCTGACCCGAGTTTGCACCTACTAGGAACGAAGCAGAGAACGCACCTGAAAGGATACTTACACCAGCAAATTCAGTGGTTGTAGCTATACGTGAAATTTCTGTACGTAGTGCAGATACTTCTTTTTGAAGCGCTGCGCGGTCTGCAGAACTGTTGATACCGTTTTGTGATTGAATAGCTAGAGTACGAATACGTTGAAGTGCTGTTGTTGTCTCAGACAACGCGCCTTCAGCAGTTTGCGACAATGAAATCGCATCGTTAGCATTACGAACGGCTTGGTTTAGACCTTCAATTTGTGAGGTCATACGATCGGTAATCTGAAGACCTGCAGCATCATCAGCAGCGCTGTTGATACGGAAGCCTGAAGATAAACGTTCAAATGAAGTACTCAATGAATTGCTTACATCAAAAAGCTGACGCTGGGCATTCAATGAGGATACATTGGTATTAACGAACATAGACATAAAGTCTCTCCTACACTCTCAGTCCAGCGTGCGCTGGCTGTCGGGATTTCCGACGTTTTGTTTTAGTAGTCATCAAGACCTGAGGGGTAATTGATGAACTGGCTCTCTCAGAAACTGTATCGACAACATATAAATTCTCTTTAGAAAAAATTACGATATTTGCCGATTAGCGGTAATATGTTGCCGCTCGACGAGACAAGAACTTTCAGTAACCATCAGATTTTTAAAGGAGATTTCAATTGAAACAAAAACTTCAAATAGTTGAAATTAGTCGTGTATCACCACCTGCAGTTCATGCAGCCTTTACTGATTTGATGGAGAATCCCTTCGACAAAAGTAGCAGTTCACTGTTGTGCTGCTATCGCCAAGCAACAGATCATGTGAGCAGAGATGGCGCTATTGTTATCCTTACTTTGCGTAAAGAAACGTTAGAAGTGATCAACAAAGTGTTGATTAAAGAGCTCGGTACCGATTTAAGAGATCCTAAATTGATGTACGACGGTCAAAGAGCAATAGTAACGGCCTTCGCTAAGACAATTGATGAAAATGAACAAGCACATACTAAGATGCTAAGTGTTTTCTCCACAACTGGACAATCTTGGTCTAGCAAACACTGGTTCGGCGATGATGGCTGGTGGATATGGAAACCGCAATGGATAAACAATAAGGCATTCGGCTTTGCTTATCACCGCCCCGCTGATTACATTTCGCTTTACGAAGGCGACCCCACCCGCGCAATGCGCGTCCACAAACCAAACGTTTTCGGTCTTGCTAAAAATAACAAGGGATTCCCAAATGAAAGCGCCCTCTTGTTTGACCACGACGGTGAAGCAACAGTATTTTTAAGACGAGATGCCGATACATTTTCTGCTCAATTTGGCACATCTACGCCTCCCTATACAAAGTGGTTCTGGCATGACTTGGGGATTTATATTGGTGGGCCTTGTGCCATAGCGCTCACTAAAACAACATTCCTTGTTGCTGGTCGGCATGTGAACTGGGAAACCAGAGAGTTTTCGACACGACTTTGGCATTTCGATAAGACAAATAAAACACTAACCGAAATACTAACAATGCCCAGTAGCGGTGATACGAGTTATCCTGGCCTGATATTAGATAATGATCTACTTTACATGTCTTACTATTCAAGCCATATAGATAATCAGGCGAGGGTCTATGTAGCCAAAATTGATGGGGTTAAGTCGTTATTTTAACCCCGACTAAATGTAGTTAAATAAGGAAAGGTTGGAAATTTGCGGAAATGTTGCCAGTGCCGCACTTAACGCGGTTTCCTGTTTCGCAAATTCAGTCGATGCTTCAGCGTAGTCAACATCTTGAATTGAAGAGCGCTGGGCTTTCGCTGCAATTTCCATGTCTAGGTTACTTTCATAAGTACTTTCAGCGATATTCAAGCGACTTCCCAAGGAAGCGCGCTCTAGAGATATTTTCTCTAGGCCGTTATCCAGACCTACCAATGCATCGGCGATAGCATCCTGTAGCGCTCCATGATTAATTGAAGTGTCTGATAGTAAAGACTGCACTTCATGGATTGTTTGTGCCATGCTTTTTTTCTCAGGTTGATCTAGAGAAAAACTGATCGAGTCGCCTGGTGACGCAACAGCTTCAAATTGCATACCTTTCAGCGTAAAGGGCTCTCCTGAGGTGTAGCCTACCGTTTCAATAACTGCACCACTGTTTTGATTAACAAGCTGAGCCTGACCTGTTCCGAGAAAATCTACCCTAAAGTCGTTGTTTGTTAGGTTAGCATTATCATAATTATTATTAAAAAAGGTATCGAAAGTACCTTGCTCCTTAACTGTCGCTCCCTCTAACGAGGTTACCGTATTCGCTGTTACTGAAAAGTTGAAACGAGATAGTACGTTCTCAAAAACTTCATACCCGTTACTGGTAGACTGAATTTTCGAGCTATTTGAAAGCTGAATGAAGTTTACGCCGGCATCGCCTGAAAAGGATATTGCATTACCTCCCGAAGCCGGGTTAAAAGTAAATGCTTGATTGCCAGATTGATAACCTGCGTACAGGTAATTACCATCTGCATCCTGCGTGTTCATCAAATCAAATATTTCGAGCTTAATTTGCTCTAACTCTGACCCGATAGCTCGTTTGTCAGGATCATCCAAAATACCATTTCCCGCCTGAACGATTAATGTTCTAGCACGGTTAACCGAATTGGTAATATTCGTCAATACAGCTTCCTGCTGCTCGAGCGAACCTGTTACTAAATCATTGTTGCGCTGAAATTGGGTTAGCTCATCGATTTCTTCGGTTAAACGTAATACTTTTGCCGCACCAACGGGGTCGTCACTCGGAGTGATAATGCGTTTCCCAGAAGCTAGCTGCTCTTGAGTCTTTGCCAAATCGCCCTGATTTTGCATAATCGAGCGCATGTTTTGATCATAAATTTGATTCGTTGATATACGCATAACTCACCTACCTTGCTGACTGCAAAATGGTATTAAACAATTCTTGCGCCGTAGACAAAATTCGCGCTGCGGCAGCATAGCTTTGTTGATACTTTATTAAATTTGCGGCTTCTTCGTCTAAGCTAACGCCAGAGACAGACTCAAACCAATTCTGCGATTGAACCTTCATGGCTTCCGCTGAAGCAAGTGTTACTTTTGCCATCGAGGCATCTTCACCAATTCGGCCAACCATAGATGCATAAGCATCTTGGAAGGTACGTGGTGTATTCGTTGCCTCACTGCTCACTTGCACCGTATTTTCGTTTTGAATAGCCGCTAAATTAAGCGCATTACTGTTATCGTTAAAGCCATCTGTATTATAGCTGATCGAGAAACTATCCCCAGCTTTTGGCACGCCATCCAAGCTCAAATCAAAGCCTGGATCTGGGCTTATTCCCGCTTGACTAATGAGGTTGGTTAAATCAGTTGTGCCAGTTACTGTAGCTAAAACATTACCGCTTCCATCTACAACGTCGTATGTATCTGCGGCCGTAAAGTTAATTTGAGCTGGCGCTGAATTTAACAGCCCACCCGCTCCGTCAAAAGCAGAAGCGCCGACTTCTGTGTTAGATACCGTAACGTCAATGACATTTGCGCTTCCCAAATTTGTATTATTTGCACCTGCTCTCACCGGGCTTGCAAACGCTAAATCTTCAGGGCGATTTGTCTCTAGTGTAATCTTAGACGCGATATCTTTAGTTGGCTGAATGAGAAACTCATTACCCACGGTATAGGGATCGGTTCCTGAGAAATCAACTTCAATACCACCGGGCAATTCATTAAACCCAGCTGTAACCGCGTAATTGGAATAGATAATATCATTGCCAGAAGCGTCTTTTTTCGGTGTGCCATCTGCATTTAATAGCGTAATTTCTATTTGGCTAGGCACGCCCGCAGTTACTGCCGTAACCTCAATTTTGTAGTCAGCATCCGTTAGCTCTGCACCTTTACCTTCGGTAATTTGTGCAGTTACAACATAGTCACCATTGGTATCGCTATATGCTAATCCGCGAAACGAAGGTATATCGAAAATATTGCTACCAAGTTGGCCGTCTAAGTCCATCCCCAATTTATTTTGTGTATTCATTGCATCGGCGAATGCTACTGATAGCTGACCAACATCCCGCATTGCAGGGCCTAAAATTTCGTTTCTGTACCCGAATAAACCGCCAAGTGCGCCACCTAAATCATCTTCTACGATACGTATTGAGGCATCAGCTTTTGTCTGTGAGCCAAAGTTTGTTTCTAGTTTGAGCTGCTTGAACGTTAAGTCAGCATTGGTATTCAGTTCAAATAAATTAAATGCGCCATTTTCTAATACCAATGACTCACCAGAAGTCAGGTTAATTGTTACCGCTCCATTTTGCGTGGTGCTTTCTTTGACTGTTATTCCCATGATTGAAGCGAGCTCGTCTATCGCTTGATCTCTCTCATTAAGCAATGCGCTAGGCTGGTCGCTGGTATTGTTACCATTGGCAATAACAATATTGCGGTTTAGATCGCCAATGTTGCCAATCAAGGTGTTCGCCCGGTTCACCATCGACGTGAACTCTAGGTTTAATTCTTCTTCTTTCTCCAACATATAATCAGACAGTGTCTTCATTCGTTGGTACAAAGACTCAGATTTCCCTAACACTTGGTCGCGAGACGCTAGGTTAGTAGGATCGTCAGCAGCTGTCTGCAACGCGGCGAAGTACTCGCTCAATCCTTGGGAGATTGAGTTAGCCTCACTCGCTAATAGATTGTCAATGGCCGCTGTTTTACTAGAGAATGCCTCAAGCTCGCCGACAGAAGTAATGTCCCTGCGCAATTGATTTTGAGCAAATACGTTGATGATACGTTCGGTATTGCCGATCTCTACACCGAAGACTTGGCTGTTTTGAAGCTCAGTGCGCTCGCGAACATAGCCTGGTGTGTTGACGTTGGCAATATTGTTACTGGTCGTTTGTAATAGCTTACTACTGGCGTTAACACCACTGGTGGCTAATGAGAATAAATCGACAGAACTCACAATGTAATCTCCAATGCTATGGCATTAACGTGCTGAGACGATCGCTGTTATACACTGCCATTATCTTGCGCGCGTATTCAGGGTCGGTAGCGTAGCCCGCTTCTTGAAGCGCATGGGTATAGCGCGCTGCGTCAGAAGCATTCTCGACAGCATGGCTGTAGCGAGGTTGTGATGTGATAAAGCGTCCATAGTCTTCCATTGCGTCTTCTACTGACGAGTAGGACCTAAAAGCAGCCTTTTGTTTTTGCGGTAGTCCATTGTTAAATTCCAACGTGTCGACTACAGCCTGCTCTCCTTGCCATCCCTTATTTGCTTTGATGCCAAATAAGTTGTGCGAGCTTTCCCCATCCGCTTTATGGATAACAAATTTCCCCCACCCGGTTTCAACCGCGGCTTGGGAAATTATTGCTTTAGGATCCATTCCGTATTTTGCTGCCACTTTCTCAGCTATTGGCATTAGGCTCTCTACAAACTGCTCGGGACTTTCGAACATGGCATCTTTTTGTGCTGACTGGCTGCGAATAGACTGTGAAGAAAGGGCAATATCCTGCGCCTCAGCTACGTTGTACACACGGTTTCTGTTAAGTGATGATAAGTCGCCGTCACTTCTGATTACACTGGCAGGCGTATAGCTATCCTCAGTTTGACCTAACTGTTTAACAATGACATCAGCGAGACCTAAACCGCCACCGGAAGTGAGGTCTGTCGCTAGCTGTTGGTCGTGCATATCACGATAAAACTTAACTTGCTGTGAATTAAATGGGCTATTTTCGTCAGCAAGGGCATCTTGCGCTTTACGCATTGATTTCAACATCATTTGCACAAATATCGCTTCAAACTGCTGGGCAGCTTCTTGCAATACCGTCTCGTCGCCCGACGCAATGGCTTCACGCATTTTGTTTATGCTGCCCATATCGTGGACATTGCGAGCCATATCAAGCTGACTTTTTGTGCTAAGTGATTCCATCGTGCTTATTCCGCTGTGACCTTATTTTTACTAACGTCTTGTAAATGCTCTTTGCTCGTTTTAAATAATAACGAGCTCTCCACGCAATGCGCCTGCTTGACGTAATGCTTCCAAAATTGCCATTAAATCGCCCGGCGCAGCGCCCACCTCATTTACCGCGCGCACAAGCTGGTCCAGAGTAACGCCTGGCTCAAACTTAAACATGCGGCTATCTGCCAAATCGACATCAACAATCGACTGAGTGGTAACGGCAGTCTGCCCTTCACCAAACGCGTTAGGTTGAGAAACTTGCTGGTTTTCAGAGATGGTCACCGTTAGCCCGCCGTGAGTAATTGCTGCTGGTAACAAGCGAACGTCACTGCCAATAACAATGGTGCCTGTGCGGCTGTTTATTACCACACGCGCTGGCGCATCAGCTGGTGTAAATTCGAAGTTTTCTAAGGTAGCCAAAAAGCCCACGCGCTGACCGACATCTCGCGGGGCCGACACGCGAACAGACGCTGCATCAATGGGCTTAGCAATAACATAGCCATTTTCCGGCTGTGCACCTAAGCGCTCGTTGATCGTATCTGCAAGCGACTTAGCCGTTGAGAAATCTGGATAATGGAGGTTAAGCGTTAACGTGTCGCCATTGGCAAAGCCTGTTGGTACAGATTGCTCTACCATCGCACCGTTTGGAATTCTGCCTACCGTTGGCGTATTAACGACAATACGAGAGCCATCACCGCCTTGTGCGCCAAACCCGCTCACGACTAAGCTGCCTTGCGCTACAGCGTAGACTTTACCGTCAACACCGCGAAGAAACGTCTGGAGCAGCGTTCCGCCTTGAAGACTGGCCGCTTCGCCAACTGAAGAAACCGTAATATCAATGGTTTGTCCGGGTTTTGCAAAAGCAGGCAGGTCGGCGTGTACCGCCACTGCGGCCACGTTTCGTATTTTTGGCTTGGTGTTAGCGTCAAGACTGATACCAAAGTTGCGCAGCATGGTTCTGAAACTTTGTTCGGTAAACGGGCTTTGTTCACCCGTTCCAGGCAAACCTACAACAAGACCATATCCCACTAATTGGTTACTACGTACGCCTTGAATACTCGCTACATCTTTAATGCGCTGCGCACCTGCCTGTAAAGATAAAAGCATTGTGAAAACGGCTAATACTACTGAAAACAAACGCATGTTCACTCTCCTATCCTAAAACCTAAAGAGGCCACCAAGCAGAATCAAAGAACTTGGTTAACCAACCCTTTTCTTGTGCTCGCGCAAAACTTCCCGTACCCGAATATTGGATACGCGCATTTGCAACCTTAGTGGACACGATTTCATTCTCGGGACTAATGTCTGCCGGACGAATGATGCCGGTAAGACGGATATATTCATCGCCCTGATTCAGGGTTAGCCACTTTTCGCCACGAATAACAAGGTTGCTGTTAGGAAGTACGTCGACCACGGTAACGGAGATAGCACCGTTTAAGCTGTTGCTTTGATTAGCTGTGGCATCACCTGAGAAATCTCGGGATGAGCTTATTCCCAATTGTACGGACTCTCCGCCAATATTTATCGCTTGCCCAGCAAGCCCGGTAATAGGGTTAAGATTGACGTTTGAATCTTTCGCTGTGCTAGTGTCGGCTGATTTGCTCGCTTGGGTATTCTCGCTTAACGTTACAGTGATGATGTCACCGACTCTTCTTGCAGTAACGTCAGAATATAAGTTGTTAGCAAGCTGCGAACGAAAAAGCGAGCCATCTTCTACTACCGTTTCACGCGGGTAATCTGGCACTACCGGTGCAAACGACGGGTCGTTTGCCTGAACGGGAGGCTCGTTTGTACTGGCGCAACCGCCAAGTATCAGAAGTGCAGCAGATAAACCTAAAATACGCATGATGCTACCTACTAAAGTTGCTGAATAACCTGACCAAGCATTTGGTCGACCGATGAGATAACCTTTGAGTTCATCTCATACAAGCGCTGGCTTTCGATAAGGTTTACTAACTCTTCGGTCACGTTTACGTTAGAGGTTTCCAACGTGCCTTGTGAGATATAACCCAATCCTTGCAGACCAGGGATCCCCTGAATAGGCGCACCGCTTGACGCTGTCTCTACATAAAGGTTTTGTCCGGTTGGTTGTAATCCGGTTGGGTTAACAAAGTCAGAAATATTAAGCTGACCGAGTACCTGCGGTTCAGCTTGGCCCCGTATGCTCACGCTAATTTCACCATCTTGAGAAATTGTGATTTGTTGCGCATCTTCGGGAATAGCCACTTCAGGCTGAAGCAAAAAGCCCGCGCCAGATGTAACAATTTGGCCTTGGTCGTTCAGTGAAAACTGACCATTTCTTGAATATGCAATGGTGCCGTCTGGCTGCAATATTTCAAAGTAACCACGACCTTGAATTGACATATCAAGCGCGTTTTCAGTGGTTAACAGGTTACCTTGCGTATGTGCTTTTTGAGTAGCAACGACCTTCGAGCCTGAACCAAGCATAAGCCCAGAAGGAAGCTCTGTGTCAGCAGACGAACGACCGCCTGGCTGATTGATATTCTGATAAAGCAAATCTTCAAACACCGCGCGGTCTTTTTTAAAGCCCACTGTTGACGCATTGGCTAGGTTGTTAGATACCACTGCCACATCAGTCTGTGCGGCGTCTAGTCCGGTTTTACTTATCCATAGTGCTGGATGCATGTTAACCTCCGACGTTGCTCATGGGGCAACGATGATAAAAATTCGTTTACAGAATGCGTAATAACGCATTGCCACTTTGATCTAGTTTCTCTGCTTGCTTCATCATTTTGACTTGAAGCTCGTAGTGACGTTGCAGACTTATCATGTCTACCATTTCGTCAACCGCATTGACGTTGGAACCTTCAAGCATGCCCGACATTACTTTCACGTTGGCATTGGCTGGCGCTATTGAGCCATCTTCCATTCTAAATAAGCCGTCGTTCCCACGTTCCATGTCTGCATAGTTTGGGCTAACTAATTTAAGTCGCCCCACTTCTTCAATAACATTGGCAGGGGCACCTAACTGTCTCATTGACAACGTGCCATCGGCCGCAATATTGAGATTATCTAAAGGAACAGGAAGGAATATTGGCCCATTGTCACCAAGCACGACGCGATCGTGGATATCTGTCAAAATTCCGTCATCGCCTAACTTGAAATTTCCATCACGCGAGTAAGCTTCTTGACCATTTTGATCTTGTACAGCGAACCAACCATCACCTTGGATGGCTACGTCTAAGTCGCGGTCTGTTTTAATCATCGGACCCGACTCGTAATTATTCGACGGGCTTTCTGTCATGGAAAACACGCGAGTCGGCAAACCTTCGCCGTAGGCCGGCATTGACCTTGCCTGCTCTAACTGCGCTCTGAATCCCGTTGTCTGTGCATTAGCCAAGTTATTGGCCCTAATCCCTGTTCCGAGAAGGTCTTGGGAGGCGCCACTTGCTGAAATATAGAGAAGTTTGTCCATGACTGACTTTTGACTCTGATTAAACCTTAAACAAGATTTTGCAAAGGCAGTGCCAATCTGTGGATATTTAGTGCAATTGAAAAATAAGGGCGGTATTGAATTGATATATATAGAAAAATAAAAAGGTCGCATTGTTGCGACCTTTCTAAATCGGGTCAAATAGGTACGGTTTTCCGCGCCTAAAATTTGCCGCTTAGCAATCTGCTAATGTAGCTTACTGCAAACTATCGAATGTTAAGGATAGTCTGGTTTAGCGAGTTGTTCACTTCAAGCGCACGCGAGTTTGCCTGGAAGTTACGCTGAGCGATAATCATATCGATGAGCTCAGTGGTAAGGTTAACGTTAGCTTGTTCTAGCGCCGAAGAGTTAATTTCGCCGAAAGTACCGGTTGTTGCTTCACCCGCTAGTGCCTCACCAGAAAGAATACTTTCCTTCCACTGAGTACTGCTCTCTTGAGTTAGGCCTTGTTCATTAGAAAAGCGAACCAAAGCGACACGAACAATAGGTTCAGACGTACCATTAGAGAACGTTGCACGAACCAGGCCGTCAGGACCGATATCGATACCCGTCAATCGACCTACAGGCAAACCATCCTGTTCTAATGATGTAACCTCGAACGCAGAGGCGAACTGAGTCGGCTCATTAGGCGTAGCGCTATTAACATCGAGGTTGAAATCTATACTTATTTGCTGCGTAGGATCTGAGCCATTAGCAAGAATACCTGCGCCTAGCGCTTCTGTTTCCATTTTGAAATCAAGTGTAGGTAGGCCATCAGGCGTTTCCATACCAGCGAAATCACCGCCTTGAGAGAAGATGAGTTTAGATGCTGTTACGGCGTTACCAGTGTTACCACCGACACTATTTACTGCTGTTGCTGGGTCTGTGTCATTACCCGCTGAATCTGTCATATCAACTAGCGTGTCATCGATTGCAGTAGCAACATACCACTCATTATCAACACCCGGTGTCGCATCCTTTATGAAGTAATAGGTCATTACGTGACTATCACCTAACGAATCGTAAACGGTTACCGATGTTGCTGCGTTGTAGGTAAGCGGATCTTCAGGGTCAAAATCTTGTGGATCTAGGGCTGCATCACCAGCAGGCAAGTTCATTCGAATGTCAACTTCTGTGGTTTGTGCGGGAGAACCCGAAGAGTCTGGAATACGCACTGGCTCAGTAGTACTAAGTGCTACCGAGGCACTTGTACCATCAGAGTTAACGGGGAAACCCAATAAGTTATCGCCGTTACTATTAACCACGAAATTGTCGCTATCTAACTTGAACTGACCCGCACGTGTGAACGAGAAGTCGCGAGACGTAATTTCAGGTACTGTCGCAAAGAAACCATTACCCGTGATCGCCAAATCAAGCGAGGTATTGGTAAACTGAAGGCTACCTTGAGAAAATTGCTGAGCAACTTCTTGAGTGAGTACACCGTCACCTACTTTAGTTTTACCACCTGAAAGCAGTGATGCCGCATAAACATCGCCAAATTCAGCGCGAGATTCTTTAAAGCCAACTGTATTTACGTTTGCGATGTTGTTGGCGGTTACATCCAAATCTTTTTGTGCGGCTGATACGCCACTCAGTGCAATATTAAAAGACATTATTGATTCTCCTACTAACTGCCGATTTGAATGACGTCATCAAGATTGATACTGACATCACCATCCAAATTCAAAATTACGCCTTGACCACTACCAGCCAAGCTTACACTTCCAACATGGCGATTAACGGCGGTATTCAGCTGAACACCTTCTCCATTCAACTCGCCAGTGGCACTGATAACATATTCACCCGGTGCCATCTGGTTGCCATGCTTATCTTTGCCATCCCATTCAAACTCAATGTTGCCAGCGCTTTGTGTGCCTGCATCAATGGTTTTTATGACTTCACCAAACTGGTTCTCAATAGTGATCGTCATATTCTGAACTGTTTTTTCATTCACGATGACACCCGAAATGCCATCGCCTTCATTGGCCATATAACCCACGTTACCTTGAACCAGCACGTTTTGCCCGATAAGACTAGAGGCTTGTAACGCTTGATTCGATGTCATTGAAGCTGCAAACGACTCAAACTTTTCGTTAAGCTGGGAAATACCGTCGGCCATCGTAAATGATGTCATCTGCGCTACCATTTGATCGTTATCAACGGGTGCAGTGGGATCCTGATTGGCTAACTGCTCAGTTAACATTGAGAAGAAATCTTCCTGGGTTAACTGCTGCTCGGTGCCGTCAGCTATTTTGACGGTTTCCTCTTGCCAATACAGATCAGTATTTAAGCCAGTATTGTTTATGGTATTCACTGAGTAATCCTCACATTATTCAAGCGGCAAGTTACTGCCCTTGACCTAGCTGCAGTACGCGACGGAAAATACGCTTTGTGGTGTCCGCAACCTGCACGTTAGTTTCATACGCTTTGGACGCTGACATCATATTCGCCATCTCTTCCACAATGTTCACGTTGGGTTTATAGATGTAGCCGTTTTCATCTGCCATCGGGTTGTTAGGTGAATACTCCACTTGCAAAGGAGCATCACTTTCTACAATACCCTTTACTTGAACACCTGCACCTTTCGACTGGTCGCGCATTGCATCTTGCAACGCCGTAGCGAAAACTGGATGGCGAGCTCGGTATGTTTCGTCATAGCTGCTGCTAACCGAGTTAGCGTTGGCAATATTACTTGCCGTAGTATTAAGACGTACATTCTCCGCCTCCATACCCGTACTCGAAATTTGCATTACATTAAATAAACTCATGACTACTGACCTCCTGAGCTAAGCGCTTTTTTCATGCCTTTAATTTTTCCGTTCAAAAATTCTAGGCTGGCTTGGTAGCGCAATCCATTGTCTAAAAACCGATTTCTTTCCGCTTGAACTTCAACCGTATTACCGTCGCCAGTGTCTGGTTGCGTTGGGATGCGGTATTGCATGTCAAAGTTTGCCGCTACTGACGTAGAATTGCCGCTTAAGTGGCGATCATTTGTCCGCACCATTCCTGAAGAAGCGTGATTGGCTGTACCACCAGATGCTTCTCGCATAGCCGACTGCATTGCTTTATTAAAATCAATGTCCCGCGCTTTATAACCAGGCGTGTTTGCGTTCGCTAGATTTCCAGAAATCACTTCCATACGCTCTGTGCGTATAGTGAGTGCTGACTCATGAAAGCCAACCAGCTTATCTAGGTTAATAGCCATAACATGACCTCTGACATACTAAAAATTTGTTCGTGGTGACAATGTAAGCGGACAATTAAATATCGAATCTTGCCGTTTTACTGTCGTTTGTAGAAATAGTTAGCAAGGCAAATGCCATAATGAGATTTTGACGGAGGGTGTAAGTCAAAAGTGTCGACCTGATCGTAAAAAAAGTATTATTTATCAGGCCGATAAGTTAGATCATTTTTTTTGATAGTAAAGGCCAGGGTGGCACTTAACCATACTATAGGTATCACTTGCAGCACTGATCGATTCAGAGGCGCCAAGGAAAAGCACACCCTGAGGCTGCAGCTGTCCGGCAATTTGTTGCAGGATGCGTTGTTTTACTTCGGCCGAGAAATAAATCAAAACATTACGGCAAAAAACGATATCAAAGCGGCCAAGTGCTGCATAGCTCGAAAGTAAATTTAGACTTCTAAAGCTTACCATCCGACGAACGTCGGGTTTTACCTGCATAAGCCCGCTATCATTTTGCTGGAAAAAGGCCTGTCTCCTTTGCGGGGACAATCCCCTTGCAAGGGACAGTTCGTCATAAATACCTAACTCACACTTTTGCAGCATTTCTGACGATAAATCTGTAGCAACAATTTCAACACCCGCTCTTAATGCACCTGGCCTTTGGCGCTGATATTCAAGTACAGACATCGCAATAGAATAAGGCTCTTGTCCAGACGAACAAGCGGCACTCCATATGCGAAGCTTCTGATTTTTTGCCGATAGTGTTGGTAGTAACTCTTTTACAAGTAAATCGAAGGGATAGTTGTCTCGAAACCACAACGTTTCGTTTGTGGTCATTGCGTCAATAACGTTCTGTAGTAAAGTTCTGTCGAACCCTTTCACAACCACGTCAATCAGTTCGTCAGCAGACTCATACTTATGCTTATAGAGTAATGAAGCTAAACGGCTGCGCACTAGGTATTGTTTATTATCACCTAATACTATGCCGCATTGCTTTTCCAAAAACTCTCTAAACTTGAGGTAACTTGCTGGCGAAACGTCTTTATTAGCCAATCCTATCTTGCTCCGTTATTCGCACTCAGTCATTAGCCACTTTTGTACCGCGGTAGCAAGTTCATCGGGGTGGAATTTCGCGATAAAGTCATCAGCCCCTACTTTTTGCACCATAGCTTGGTTGAAGACACCACTGAGCGACGTATGCAATACAACATGAAGCTTTTGAAGTTCAGGCGTATTCTTAATTTCGGCGGTTAGTGTATAGCCGTCCATTTCTGGCATCTCGATATCTGAGACCAGCACGCCTACACGGTTCGTTACATCGCCGTACTCTTCCGCAATTTCTTTAAGCCTGTTTAATGCTTCAAGACCGTTTTTAGCTAGCTCAATTTCTAAGCCTAGTGAAGTTAGGGCCTTTTTAACTTGGTTTCTCGCTACCGCAGAGTCATCTGCAATAAAGATAATTTTGTTTTCTTGGCCTTCGGTTGTCAGACCTTCTGCCACCTCTGAACTTACTTCGGCATTCAACGGAGAAATTTCATTTAAAATTTTCTCAACGTCTAGAATTTCAATAAGTTCATTTTCAACTTCAGTCACCGCCGTTAAATAGCTTGCTCTGCCGGTACCTTGAGGTGGCGGCATGATCGCATCCCAATTGGTGTTGATGATACGCTCTACGGCACCCACCAAAAAGCCCTGAACTGAACGGTTATATTCCGCAATGACAATAAAGGCATTAGAGAGATCTTCAATTTTACGGCCGCGTGTTGCCATACTTAAATCAATGACCGATATGGTTTGACCACGGATGTGCGCCACACCACGAACCAACGGGTTTAATTTCGGCATTGCTGTTAGCGGAGGACACTGAAGCACTTCCCGCACTTTAAAAACGTTAATTCCAAAGCGTTGGCGGCCGTTCAGTCTAAACAGCAGCAACTCTAAGCGATTCTGCCCAACAAGCTGCGTGCGCTGGTTTACTGAATCTAAAATCCCCGACATAGGTCACCTCTAAGTAATACTGGGCATGATCATTGCCTCTTATGATAAAGATAGACAATATCACTAAATTTTTGCAGGTCAAACGACAGAAAAATGACACTAAATAGCATTTTTCAGTCTTTAGTAAGGGTTTATACCTTAACTTAATCAATGATCCTGCGTTGACGCTCGTGCTTGTAAACCTTATGGATTTACTTTGGCTGTTATTTATTTGCACTAAGCAAATCGGCCGTATTAAGCATAGTCAATAACTTGTAAACTGAACACGAAAAGTCATGATGAAAAATATGAACGCCAAAACGCGCCTTACATTCACACGATTACTGTCATTGACCGTTTTCAGTGTGCTTTCTATGAACTGCTTGGCGACACAAACCAATCACAAACAGGTTGAAGAAGGCGCAAAACAATACCTAATAACTCAACTTGCTGATAATACGCAGGATACTAGCATTGATGTGTCTATTGTGAAGATAGACGATAGGATAAATATTCCTGACTGCCCAACTGGGTTCGAATACAATGCGTCGCAAGAAGCGCTGAGCCAATCGTATATATCAGTTAGAGTGAGCTGTAGAAATAATGAATGGTACCTTTTTACCAGCGGGCAAGTAACGCGTACCAAAGAAATTGTTGTCACCCAAGGCGCAATAAGTCCAGGAACCGTACTGACATCATCGAATCTCTCTCTGGCAAAAGTTGATGTAAGACGATTACGCCATACCGCATTTACTGAACTAGAAGCGCTTATTGGGGCTAGAATAAAACGCCGAGTGACTGACGGACAAGCTATACAGTCAAATATGCTATGCTTTGTGTGCAAAGGCGACAGAATTACCATAACTGCTGAGGTAGCAGGTATGGAAGTGAAAACAGCCGGAATCGCTCAGCAAGACGGTGTTGTTGGTGACAATATTAAGGTAATTAATGCCAGTAGCCAAAAGGCGGTGATAGCAAGAGTCGCAAGCCCTGAAGAAGTCGTGATACACTTATAAACGAGGCAGCGAATATCTACTTTTTTGTTCACAATTTAGCTAAAGAAATTAGCCAAAAGGCCGATATACTTTACAGAGGCGAAAAAGTAGTGAGGACTAATTATGGCAATTAACAATATAAACAATGGGTTACCGAAAACCCCCGTTGATAATGGAAAGGTTGCGCAGCAAAACCAAACGCAGCAATCTCCACAGCAGGCATCAACACAGGCTGCGCAAACCGCATCAGTTCCTCGTCAGGATTCTGTATCGTTGACGCAATCTGCTCAGCAGCTCAACCAGGTTCAGAAGAAAGGTTCGGAAGCGCCTGTGAACCAAGATAAAGTCGATCGCCTTAAGCGAGCGATTCAAAGTGGCGAGTATAAAGTTAATCCTGAAGTGCTTGCCAACAAGATTGCAAAACTAGAAGGTGAGATTTTTGGCGCTAAATAGTGAGCGACAAAACTCGTAACTAACCAGAAGAGAGCTAACGTGACTGAACAAGAAAGCCAATTGACACAAGCACTAATAAAGCAAGTGGAGCAACTGTCTTCACTTGCCGTATTGCTTGAAAAAGAATTGCAACTTATCAGTTCGCGAGACGCCGAATCTTTAATGAACTTGTTAGACGAAAAGACAGCACTGTTAACGTCTATTCAGGCTCTCGATGGAAGCATTGAGCGCACAATTAGCGATCAAGGCTCAATGTCAGAAGAAGATGAAGCATTAATGACTAATGCAAAGAAACTTCTGGACGATTGCAAATACCGCACGCAGGTCAATCAAAAAGCCGTAGAGCAAGGACAGCTACGCCTCACACACTTACGTAACTTGATGATGGAAGTTCGTGCCAAAGAATCGCTCACCTATGACAAAAAAGGAAAGCCGAAAGGCGGGACTTTAGGGTCGGGAGTGAGCGCCTAATTTTTTGCGATTTCAGTAAACCCCACTCAGCGAGCTTTAACCATTAAGCCTTAACCGGTAAAAGTAAATTATATCTCTGTGAATTTGCGCATGTTTCAAGACTTCACGATACAGCCACTTGCGCAAACTCCCCTTTCGCTAACGTTTAATAATACTTAACATCCTTTACTCGGCGCGGTTTTGCGGTCGACAGATATATATCGTAAACCTGCTGCATATCTAAAGCGAGTTCGGTGACGTATGTATCTTCACCTACTGGATAGGCTTTAACGACTTCAGCGCCTCTAATGACCCCCTCTACAGATGCTCGCAATGTTTCGCTATCTATAACCAAGTGAGACAGAGACTGATTGCCTTCAATTTTTTGACCATAGACTTGTTCAGTTAGCTCTCGGTATGCATCTAATTTTGACGCTTTCATCGCCATTATAAGCTTCATGCTGTCGCTTTCGCCATGCTGGGAGGAAATTGGCGCATAGCCCACCGCCTTGAGCACGGGATAGCTTTCTGGTTCTATTGTTTCCCACTCAACGTGTTTATCAATAATGCCGCATCCACCAGTGCTTATTGCTAAACCAAGAAAGCAAGACAGCAGCAGCGATTTTGATTTATGTATTTTTTTCAAGCACATAGTTTCATTTCCAAATTGCATTATTAATAAAATCAAATGTGTAGTTACGCTGCTCTCGTCGGTGGCAGCCTTGTAACTACGAGATACTGCCATACTCGCGGTAGCAGATTTTGACATATCTAAACTGACGCTTTTTACAAACCTTTAGCAAGATACGCGTTGCAAGATATGTGCAAGATATGCGCCCGATTGATTTAATGGCGACGAAACCACATCAACTGGCACTCTTTTCGCATACTTCGCTTCATAAACCGGGCGCTTTGCATAGCGCAGTTAGATAAAAACCTCCAGAGGTGTGCGGTGCGACATATTAGCAAAACAAAGCTGGTAACTATTTTAAATGCAGTCGTGGCGGTAATTTGCCTGTTTGCATTTTTGGTTGGGCAAGCAAATGCCGTGTGGTACGAGGCTACAGGACAGGCTGTGGTGCAAAATGGTGATAAGGAAACTGCCAGACATGCGGCTACCCAAGAGGCACTTAAGCAAGCCATGCTTTTTGCAGGCGCATCAGTTCATAGTGTCGCCAAGCTTACAAATGGTCTTCTTAAAAATGAAGAGATGACCATTCGCTCTACCGGCGAAGTTGAACAATTGGAACTAGTTGATGAAGTTTATAGCGGCGATGTGATTACGGTAAGTATTCGCGCTGACATTTTTCCAAGAGGAAAAGTGTGCGCCGCACAAAATGACCAAAAACATTTCGCTACTACACATTTCAGGGTACGTAACAGAGCGCAGCTAACACAGGGTAATATTCCCAATTTCGATGCTTCATTCACCCAGCAGTTAGCGCAGGCCATGCGAAATAAAACTGAAAACCTAGATATTATCTATATCGCGCCACATACTGCAAAATTTGACAGTCGATATACTGACCAAAATGTACGCACGCTTTCAGCGCAAAGTAATACTCAATTTGTGCTGGTGGGCATGATAGATGATTTAAGCATGACACGGGAAGAGGCTTCGGTTTTTACACCGTGGCGTGAGGGTACTTCTCGACGCTCCTTTGCTATGACCATTCAAGTCTATGACGGCATTAATGGAGGCCTGTTGTTGACTAAGTCTTATCAGAATCAAGGAGAATGGACATTCGACAGATTCGAAGATGTAGATGAATTTTCGACGAAGTTTTGGCAGTCGCTTTATGGGCAAACTGTCAACGCGACAATAGCAGAAGCGATTGAAGACATAAAAGAAGCCACTGCATGCCAGCCAATGACAGGTAGAGTGATTAATGTTGCCGGCGATAAAATTTCTGTATCTTTAGGCAGAGACAATGGCATTTCTGAAAAAGATGAACTATACCTTTATCAAGCTAAAGAGATTGTCGATAACCGTGGCCGTAAATACTTACAGTACTCGCTATATCCTGGCAAATTTGTAGTGAGTAGTGCCTACGGTAATTCGTCTCTAGTAGTAAACGAAGGTGCAGGAATTATCGCAAACATTCAAGAACACGATTTTGTAGTAAAAAAATAGTCTTTCTCGATTTCCACTTTAGCATTCGAAATCATGGTTGGTTTATCAGCACAGCCATGTTATACCTATAACTACGTATAGCAAATTATACTTAAACTTTAGGTGAAGACGGTTACTCTCGCCTATACTTTAGTATAACTAAAATAATGAAGTTATGACCCTTTCTCTATTTGCGTCGCACTGCTTAGCATTAGTGGCCCTGCTACTGGCTGGACAGCAAATGAAGGATCAGTATGTAATCGAGTTTCCAAAGCTTGAACAGGAAGTAAAAAATAAATTTGGAGCTGATAAAGCATCACACGTTGCAGCGCTAGAAGCTGCCCTACACGCTCTTGAAAGTAAGGGTGTCAAAGATCAATTGCTTGGTGTAAACGCTTTCTTTGATGAGCATATTCAGTATGCTACTGACGATATTGTGTTTAAAGAAAAAGACTACTGGGCAACCCCTTCTGAACTTTTTGGCCATTCTCGCGGAGATTGTGAGGATTATGCCATTGCAAAATACGTAGCTCTGCTACACTTAGGTATCGATAGTTCTAAACTTCGCCTAATTTATGTAAAAGCGAAGATTGGTAGAAGTCGAGTAACACAAGCACATATGGTTTTAGGATACTATGACTCCCCTTCATCGGATCCCCTTGTGCTAGACAGCTTAGTGTCTAATCTATTACCCGGCTCACAGCGCACAGACCTGATACCTGTTTTTAGTTTTAACGACTCAGGTATTTGGCAACCAGGCAAAACGGCACAGGTTTCTTCGTCTACCAGTAGACTATCTAGGTGGCGTGACGTTATTGAGCGCATGAAGCAAGAGGGGATTAGCAGAAGGTCCTAGGAGTTTATGTCAATAACAAGAGAATTATGGCTAGCCATTGTAGTCGTTGTCCTTGTTGCAATTGCAGGTAGCGTGACAATTCATGGAATTACTACGAAGCAATACGTAGAAGAACAGCTTTACTCAAAAAACTTAGATAACGCAAGTATGATGGCGTTAACGCTAAGTGGATTAGAAAAAGACCCCGTATCTTTAGATCTTTTCATCATGTCCCAATTCGATATAGGACACTACGCGACAATTGTTCTTCAAAAAGCGGACGGCGAAATTGTGTCTGCCCACACCCACGAAGTGCAATTAGATGAAGACACGCCCAGATGGTTTGCAGACAATTTCTCACCGAATGTCAATCCAGGTATTGCTCAGGTTAGCGAGGGGTGGGGTCAGTACGGTACGATATATGTTGAAACCGACACCAGCTTCGCCCTCGCATCTATGTGGCGCGCTACTCAACGGCTCATTTTTGGCCTGTCCCTTGTAGGTATCTTCTCAGGAATAATAGGCGCGTGGGCACTTCGTTTTATTATTCGACCTCTGGATGGCGTTGTTAATCAAGCCGAGTCTTTTGGTGAAATGAAATTTGTTCAACTGCCCGAACCTCGCACGCTAGAACTCAAACGTGTAGTTCGCGCGATGAATTTCTTAGCGAGAACGTCCAAGAAGATCATGGAGGAGGAGAATACCCGCCTTGATCTCATGCGCTATAAAACCCAATTCGACGACGAATCTGGTGTCGCCAACAGGGACTATTTTATATCGATTTTAAAAGGCCAACTTGCCTTTCGCGATACAGAAGGCATTAACTGCGTCTTTTTTGTGAGATTTACTGAGGGCGAAGGCTTCTTGCGCTCCCCGGCCAATATACGTAAAAATCGTATTCGAGATTTCGTTGAAGAAATTAATGATTGCCTTTCTATGCATCATCACCTTTTCACCGACAGTCGTATTGCTAGAATGCAAAAAAACGAGTTTGCTATTCTCCTCACCGAAACCCACGACGCCGTCACTATTTCTGAAGCATTACACGGTGCGTGTTTGAGTGCATTTAGCCGCGAAGGCGACCCTCAAGTCTTTCAGTCGGTTGTGAAATTACGATCGGATGATAGCTTTTCAAACGCACTTATGCGCGCTGATGCAATGATAGATGAAGCCGAAGCGGATGAAATGGACGAACCGTTTGTCGAGGCTCCGCTAAGAGAATTCATTTCACTTGTGGAAGAGAAACGATGGGAGCAAGAGCTCAAACGTGCTATCGATGAGCGCGATGTAGAAACATTTAATTTCCCAGTGCTCGACATAGACAGAAATTTGGTTCATTACCAAAGCTGGGCTGGGGTGAACATAGACGGCGAGCTTAGAAAGAGCGGGTTCTATACTCACTGGGCACGTTACTTAGGTTTGTTGCCACAGTTAGAACTGACAACCATTATTCACCTTATTGATTACATCAACCGTTCTGGCACAGGATCAAAGTTTGCTTTTCTTTGCTCTGAACAGTTCATGCTAGACCCTGAAATTCTTGCACAGCTTTATTATCAAATAGGCACCAACTTCAAAGCAGCTAAACAGCTGTGCTTCGAGGTAAGGGAATCTACCGCAACACGTTTCCCTGACGAATTTAGCGACTTTTGCACTACGCTAAAAGCTAAAGAATGCGAAATAGGCCTTAAACGTGTAGGCGAATCGTTCTCGCAACTGTTAGATGTGCAAGAGATGGGGCTAGACTATGTGAAAATTGATTCCGCATTTATGGCCGACATAGACTTCAACCCAGCTAATCACGCTTTTCTTCGAGGCTTCTGCTCACTGGCGCATACTTTCGGTATTAAAGTATACGCCGACGGCGTTAAACGCTCTGACCATCAAGCGCTCTTTATAGAGCTTGGTATTGACGGCGTTGTATCACACATGGAAGTTATAGAGCATCTTTTAGATGACTAAATTCACCAAGTCGAAGTAATAGACTGATTCGGTCCTTTGCCTCAAATTTGTGTAAGAGCGTACCCACATATTCTTTAACGGTACGCTCAGTAATACCGTGCTCTCTTGCAATTTCTTTATTGCTTAACCCATCTAAAATGCCGCTCAATACGTCCTTTTCGCGGTTCGTTAAGCCACTTAAAGCAGGTAGCACTCGTTTAGACTGCAGATTGACCGCCACATTAGATGTTGTCACTAAAAGTAACTCATTAGGTAACCACATGCCTCCGGCTTCTATCACCCTCGCTACTGAAGATAAAAGAGACTGGGTTCCTAATGCGTGACAATACGCCCTAGCGCCTAGCATCAGCGCTGTTTGCATCTCTAAACGGTCATATTTGTAGGTCAGTAATACCACTTGCGTTACTTTTTGCTTCGCTTCAATTAGCTGTTGCCGCCAGTTCTCATCGCTTGCCAATATCCATATACAATCAGTTTGATCACATGTTAATTGATCAACCCGACTATAGCTGGTCCACGAATACTGGGTTAGCGCCCCTTGCAAATCTTTCTCTGCAATGAAATGTCTCATTTAACGCTCCCGCAGCGCAGAGGCTGTAACATTGAACAGAGGGGATAATATATAGTTAAGGACAGTTTTCTTTCCCGTCAATATGTCTACCTGTACGATCATTCCAGGTAAAATATCTAACGCTTCATCAGCAATGCTTTTCTTCGTTTCGAGCCTGACTAAATAGTAGGTTTCATCTTTCTCGTTGGTAATGGCGTCAGCACTGATATGTTGGACTTCAGCAGACATACCGCCATAAATAGTAAAGTCGTAAGCACTGAACTTTAAGATGGCCTGCTGCCCTTCTCGAATAAACGCAATATCTTTAGGCGAAACCTTTGCTTCAACAATAAGTTGATCATCTTGAGGAACGAGTTCCACTACCGCGCTGCCTGGTGTAATGACCCCACCAATGGTATTAATGAGCAAGCGCTGCACCGTACCATTGATTGGCGATCTCAGCGCTGCTTGTGACACCACATCTTCTAAACTGGTTTGAGACTGCTGCAATGTCGCCATTTCGGCGGTGGCTTCGGTCAATTCTTGGTTCCATCGATTAACCAGTTTTAGACGCGCTTCTTCCTTCTTTATAATTTCTTCTTCGATGGCGTTTAAGCCACGCTCAATCGCTACCTTGGACTTGGTGATGTTTCCTTCTAGCTCTACTATCTGACGTTCCAATCGAAGGATTTCAATCTCCGACACAGCACCTGATGCAAGTAATGGCTTGGTCACAGAGAGCTCTTTCTTTGAGAGGGACAAAACGTTTTGATACTGGGAAAGATTCGCTCGCTCTTCTTCCACGTCTTGACGGCGTTGCATAATACGAGAATCCGATCCTGCTGCAACTTCATCAAGCTCAGCCAAGTTGGAATTGTAGAGCTTGCGTTCGTTATCAACGATCGTTGGAGCCTGTTCGCGAAGCTCTCGATTAAACCGCAATACGTCACCTTGGGTAAGCGCAGATAAGCGCTGCACTTTCGCCGCCAGCGCCGCAAACTGGGTTGTGTTTTCTTCAAGGCTTGACAAAAATCGGGTAGGATCAACCTTTAATAACACTTGCCCAGCTTTAACCGTTTGCCCTTCTCGTACTAATATATCCTGTACAATTCCTCCGTCGTAGGATTGGAGAACCTGTAGTTGCTGTGACGGTATGACTTTACCATCGCCTTTGGCAACTTCATCAATCTCTGCAAAATACGACCACACCACCAAAAGAAATAAAACTAGTGATACCAAATACAAAAGCCCACGGGCTTTCACCGGCGTTTGCATTATACGTGACCACTCGGCTTCCAATACCCAGTCCTGACCTGGAGGTGGCGCTAGCCAACCTCGCATTAATCGCTGCAACCAGTCTTTTTTCTCACCACCACTGTTTAAAATCATGGTGCCCTCTTAAGTATTTGACTTGGCTGTTTAAACTGAACAAGTACATCTTCCTTCTTACCGTCAGCAATAACTTTTCCGTTCTCGACAACAATCACGCGCTCAACAAGGTCAAGCAGCGTAGTACGATGAGTATTGATGATGAGTGTTTTGCCGGATGTCGCTGCTTTTATGGTTTCCTTCATCTGCGCTTCGTTTGTTGAGTCCATGGCTGAGGTAGGCTCATCCATGATATATATCGCAGGGTTTCGCACTATGGCTCTAGCCATCGCTACTGCTTGTCGCTGACCACCAGAAAGTAAGCTACCTCGCTCACCTACATTTTGCTCTACCCCGTTGGCATTACCATTAACAAGTTTCGCCAAACCACACTGAGTCAGTACCTCCCAAAAGTCACTTTCATCGATATGTAAATCTTCAGACATAATATTGTCTTTCAATGAACCGTAGAAAAGGCTGACGTCTTGTGGCACGTAACCTATCTGTTTGCGAAGTAGTGTCGGGTCGTATTGCTGAAGGTCAATGCCATCCACGAGTAACTGCCCAGACTCAGGGCGGTAAAAGGCCATAAGCAGTTTGTTCAAGGTAGATTTTCCGCATCCGTTTTTGCCCAAAATCGCTACGTGCTCACCTTGTTTAATTGAGAAGTTTATGTCTTTGAGTGCAAGTACGGTTTCATCCGGATATTTAAAGCAAAGCTGGCTTGCATCAATATTCCCCTTAAGCACAATATTACTTTTTATCTGCTTATTACTGCCTGACTCACTCGGTAAAGACATAATATCGTCAAGGGCATTCTTCGCCGTCTCAGCGTGATGGTATTGCGCCAATAAAGCCGCAGCCTGGGAGACCGGCCCCATGGCTCGGCTAGACAATAGGTAGGCAGCAATCAATCCACCTTGGGTGATTACACCTTCAATGATCAGATATACACCAGTTAAAATGATTACAACGCCGACTGACTGCTGAACCCAAAGTGCAGCATTATTTACCGACATCGAAACCAAACGCAGCTTGGCGTTAACTTTGGCTAGAAATATCGTCTGTTTTTCCCACGCACTTTGGTTTCGGCTCTGGTAACCAAAAGCCTTAATGTCCTCTAAAGAAGTCACGCTTTCGGTAACGAGGGAGCTTTTTCGAGAGCTAATCTCCATCGACTCTTCTGAAAGAGAACGCATTACGCGCTGCGCTTTCATGGCGTATAGGAAAAGCGCAGTTGCGCCAATAAGAATAGGAATGATCAAATAAAAATCGATCATGGCTATGATAACGACAAACAGGAGCCCGAATGGCAAATCAACCAATGCCACCAGCGTTACAGAACCAAAAAACTGCCGAATACTCTCAAAAGATTGCAAGCTGTTTATAAAGGAACCGCTTTTTGCTGGTCTACTGGCCAAATTTATAGACAGTACTTTTTCCATAATTTTTGCAGAAAGCGTGACATCTAGCCGACTTGCCGCCAGCTCTACAAAATACTGCCGAAGCATGCGTAACAGGAAATCTGCCGCGAGAACTAAAAGCACGCCGATCGCCAGCGCCCACAAGGTTTCCAGTGCCGCATTTGGCACCACCCTGTCGTATACATTCATTACAAAAAGAGGCAGGGCAATGGAAAGCAGACTAATAAAAACAGAGGCTATTAGTACATCCCTATACAGCCCTTTTGCAGATTTGATAGATGACCACAACCAGTGCCCTACCGAGGACTTGTCAATTTGCGCATTAGTTTCTTGCGCATGCATCTCTGGACGAGCAAATATTATGTACCCAGTATAACGGGCAGCAAGTTCATCTCTGGGAACTTCAACCACGGCGTCATCTAGTTCTGGATACGAAACTCTTGCATGGGTAGGCTCTAAGCCATGTAGTACACAGGCTTGCTTTTCATTTAAGACTAATACAGCGGGCAAAAGCGCAGTATTAATGTGGTCTAAATCGCGCTTAACCGTTCTGCTGGCGAGTCCCGCCCGTTTAGCTGCACGCTCAAATCCTGTGGGCGATAATTCGCCGCTATCTAAGGGAAGCCCACTGAGCAGGCTGACTCGAGATACATCCAGATGGTGCGCATGACAGATCGTAATCAAACAATCCATCAATACGCCTCCTTGCTGTTCCAAATAGGATATGTCGTCTACGACCTTCTTTTCCTTCATATAGGCCTACACATTGCTATTCGTTAGAAGGAAGCTGGATAATAGCCGCTTCAATTCTGCGATTACGGGCGTTCGCCGCGTCTGATTCTTCATCAACCAGCGGACGACTCTCTCCGTAACCAACCGCAGTAATTCTTCTAGCTTCTATGTTCGCTTTATTCATAAGCAGCGACGCAACCGCCTTAGCTCTGCGCTCAGACAACCGCTGGTTGTAGGCTGCATCCCCATCTAGAGAGGCGTGACCATGAATAATCACCCCTGAATTTGGGTCATTGTTTAAGGCTTCAATGACATCCCGAAGCGAGTTCTCGTATTCAGGTAAAACCTCGGTAGAATTAGACGCAAATTCGATATTGACGTTGAATGAATTGATTATCTTCGCATTATCTAACGTAAAATCTGCAGCACTTGGTTCTGGCGCCATATCAGGCTCTTTGGCTTCACAACCAAAGTCATCGACCATAGCCCCAGGCGTAGAATCGACGCAGTCGTCCCACAAATCCACAATGCCGTCGCCATCTGTGTCGCGCTTAAGAATATTAAGTTCATCTTCAAAATTCGTGCGAACGGCTGGACAAACGTAGTTAGGGTCGTAGCTTATTCTCTCTTCAGCTTTGTCTAGTACATCAGGCACGCCATCTTTTGTAATTCCTAACGTTTGTGCCAAGCTACCCGAAGCCGCAAGCAGTCTTACACGCGCCTTTTCTAAGGTGTATTGTGCTTCTAAATATGCGCGACTAGACTCGTAATATTCGTTTTCGGAATCGAGCAAATCCAATAGAGAACGTTCACCAATGGTAAACTGATCCATGTATGCAGACTTTACTCTGTCTGAAGACAGGCGATGGGCATTCAGAGAGGGTAGCTGCTCAGTAATATTGATAATATCGTTATAAGCAATTTGTACCGTTTGTCTCATATCGATACAGGCTTTGTCCCGCAAGTCTTTTGCTAAATCTACCTGTGATAATGCTTGTCGAATCGCTGCGCGGTCCGAACCACCGTTATACAAATTATAAGAAAAGTTAACGCCAACACTGGCTTCAGTAATGGTGTTATTTAACGCAGCTTGGTCTCGCGTTTGTGCGCCATAACTTGCGGTTAAATTGACTTGCGGATGATAAAGACTTTTTGCACTGTCCACGGCGTAACGCTGGGCATCAATGTTGTAAATAGCAGCATTAAATTGGGGGTTGGTGCCGTAGGCGTTAGTGAGTAAGGTTTGAATATCCGTAACACTAGCATCAACATACGCAGAGTTTAACGTTACCGGCTGCAAGCTATTCGCGGGCTTCTCGCCCACCAACCGTAAAAACCGCGCGGTAACATCGTGCAAATTAGACAGTTCGGTAAGCACATTAGACTCGGCCAGAGACAAACGTCCGCTAATTTGTTCCAAATCAGCACGACGACCTACACCTGCTTCTACACTTTCTTCAATTTGTTTAAACACGTCCACATGAGTAATTAAGTTTTCTTCAGCGAGTTTTAAGAGCTCACGAAACATCTTTACATCCATGTAGGCGAGAGCCGTATCCAGAGATTTCTGCTCTACTTCACCCATTAGTTCGAAAAAGCGTACCACTTGCGCTTGTTTAAAACGTTTAACTTCACTGCTTGTTAAGAAACCGTCGTACAGCATCTGGGTTAAGGCGATTTGCGCGGTATGTCCCATGTACTCCCGATCTAGCCCGTAGTTTCTATCGGTATAAGCACTTGATGCCAACACATCGACCTGAGGGCGAAAGCCGCCACGAGCAATATCAACGTCTGACATAGCCACTTGAAGTTGACGCCAGCTGGCTTGCACTTCTGGGTTTTCGTTTACTACCTTGCGAACGTAGTCTTCCAAACTGACTGACGAGTCACCAACACCATTACTTTGAGCAATAGCAGCATGAGCTAGCACAGCGCCAGTTGCTCCAATAACAACCTTGGAAAGCACTGAATTTATCAACTTCATATATGCATCTCACTTTATAAATACTAAGCGACATTTGTGTCGTTTCTTACTTTTAAAAAGTAGACGCTATGTGTATTTCTGCAAACTTGACTCACAATTATTAGACTAAAAATTAATAAATTAGGGGGAACTACCTAGGCTTTATACCAAAGGATATGTGTCCTCCGTACCACGGTCCGGTAACGAGATAAAAAAGCCCTGCTACGCTTTTTGTATAGCGAGAAAATTTATCGATTGAGAGGGAATTATGGCTGAAGTAATCATTGCAGAAGTAAACGGCGAGGCTTCTTTAGTACGTGGTGAAACAGGTGAACAGGTCAATGTTACTGTCGGTATGACGGTGGCGGAAGGCGACGTATTAAACATATCACCTGATGGATTTGTTACCGTAAGTGTAGATGGAGAACTTCGCACACTTCCAGCCGGACAAAGTGTTACTTTCCCGCTGCAATTAGATTTCACCGAAAACAATTCTGACGATGAATTTGCTGTTTTTGATGAAAGTGTGGATGAGCTAACAGCATTACTTGACGGTGTTGACGGCGTTGATGGTAACAACCAAGAAGGTGACGCTGACTTTCTTGATGTGCTTGCTGGTGACGGAGACATTTTAGAATCGTTAGAAGCAACCGCAGCAGGTCTAGATGGCGGTGCTGGTACTGACGGCGGTAGTAATTTTGTGCGCGTTGATCGCATAAATGAAGAAGTCGATCCTGTGGGTTTCCAGTTCGATCAAAGTGCAAATGGCAACGACGATGTTACACCAGTTGAGTTTTCTGGAACAGGCGAGCAAGCACAAGACATTTCACTTACCCTAGATGCGATTGGCTTAACAAGCGACACCACGCCAACACTATCAGGCATTACTTCAGCAATTCCAGGCAGTACAGTAACATTAACCGTTACCGATAGTGAGGGAAACACTCAGGTTGTTACCGCTATAGTACAAGACGACGGTACGTTCAATGTAGACGTACCAAACGCACTGGCTGATGGTGAGTTCACGGTAGATGCTACCGTATTAGAACCTACAGGTAATACTGCAGATAGTTCTACCACTGGTGAAATTGACGCTACCGCTCCAACTATTACTATTAATGCGCCGGGTTCTGATAACGACACCACGCCTACCCTTTCAGGTACAACCGATGCCACTCCTGGCAGCACAGTTACGCTAACCATTACCGACAGTGCAGGCAATACTCAAACCGTGACTGCCATTGTGCAGGCAGACGGCACCTACAGCGTTGATGTACCCACTGAATTAGCGGAAGGCGAATTTACCGTTAACGCCAGCGTGACCGATGAAGCAGGCAATACAGCAACTGCTGATACTACAGGGGAAATTGATACCACCGCCCCAACCATTACCATTAATGCGCCTGGTTCTGATAACGACACCACGCCTACCCTTTCAGGTACTACTGATGCCACTCCTGGCAGCACAGTTACGCTAACCATTACCGACAGTGCAGGCAATACGCAAACCGTGACCGCCATTGTGCAAGCAGATGGCACGTACAGCGCTGACGTACCGGCTGAACTAGCTGAAGGTGAATTTACCGTTAACGCCAGCGTGACCGATGAAGCAGGCAATACAGCAACCGCTGATACTACAGGGGAAATTGATACTACCTCCCCAACCATTACCATTAATGCGCCAGGTTCTGATAACGACACCACGCCTACCCTTTCAGGTACCACTGATGCCACACCGGGTAGCACAGTTACGCTAACCATTACTGATAGTGCGGGCAATACGCAAACCGTGACTACCATTGTGCAAGCAGACGGCACGTATAGCGTTGATGTGCCGGCTGAATTGGCCGAAGGTGAATTTACCGTTAACGCCAGCGTGACGGATGAGGCTGGCAATACAGCAACCACAGACACCACGGGCGTAATTGATACCACTGCACCGTCGATCACTATCGACGCCATAGCGACTGGTAACGACACTACGCCAACCTTGTCAGGTACCACTGATGCTACACCGGGTAGCACAGTTACATTAACTATCACCGATAGCGCGGGCAATACGCAAACCGTGACCGCCATTGTACAAGCAGACGGCACGTATAGCGTTGATGTGCCCGCTGAATTGGCCGAAGGTGAATTTACCGTTAACGCCAGCGTGACGGATGAGGCTGGCAATACAGCAACCACAGACACCACGGGCGTAATTGATACCACTGCACCGTCGATAACTATCGACACCATAGCGACAGGTAACGACACCACGCCGACCCTTTCAGGTACCACTGATGCTACACCGGGTAGTACAGTTACATTAACTATCACCGATAGCGCGGGCGTTACTCAAACTGTAACTGCCACTGTGCAAGCAGACGGCACCTATAGCGTTGATGTACCGGCTGAACTAGCTGAAGGTGAATTTACCGTTAACGCCAGCGTGACCGACGAAGCGGGCAACACAGCAACCACAGATACTGCCGGCGAGATTGATACTACCGCACCTTCGATCACTATCGACACCATAGCGACAGGTAACGACACCACGCCGACCCTTTCAGGTACTACCGATGCCGCCCCTGGCAGCACAGTAACATTAACCATTACCGATAGTGCAGGCGTTACTCAAACCGTGACCGCCATTGTGCAGGCTGACGGCACTTACAGCGTTGAAGTACCGGCTGAACTAGCTGAAGGCGAATTTACAGTTAACGCCAGCGTGACTGATGAAGCAGGCAATACGGCCAATGCTGACGCTCAGGGCGCAATTGACGTGACGGCGCCAACCATCTCATTAAACGACCCAGGAATAAATGGCGATGCTACACCCACACTCTCGGGTTTAACGGATGCCGTGCCCGGAAGCACGATAACTCTTACCGTTACCGATAGTGCTGGCGTTACTCAAACCTTTACCACCACTGTGCTTGCCGATGGTACCTTTACCGTTGAAGTTCCAAATGCGGTGGCAGAGGGTACATACAGCGTAACTGCCGAGGTGACAGATGGTGCGGGTAACACCGCACAAGCAACAGCAAGTGGCGATTATGATTCTACAAGTCCTTCGACGACCGTAAATCAACCTGCGCCAACGAACGATACTACGCCAAACGTTTCTGGTGAAACCGATGCCCCTCCAGGCAGTGAAGTGGTCATCGTTGTTACAGATAGCGAGGGTAACGAGCAAACAATCGTCACTACAGTGGGCGCTGACGGCACGTTCAACGAAGATGTGCCAGCGGAACTTAGCGAAGGTGAGTACACGGTAGATGTTACTGTGACGACACCAGCAGGCAACAGTTCTATCACCACAGTGACTGGCGAAATTGACACCACGGCGCCGATAATCATCCTTGATCCTATTGGATCAACCAATGATGACACGCCAGTGATAAATGGCGACACCGACGCTGAACCAGGTGCGATAGTTACACTAGATATCGTGCATTCAGACGGCACTACGCAAACCATAACTGCAATTGTGCAAGAAGACGGTAGCTTCAGTGCTGAAGTGCCGCAAGCACTCGCAAACGGCGACTTCACGGTAACCGCTACTGTGTCTGATGTGGCTGGCAATACCGCTTCAACGTCTATCGATGCGGTTATTAATACCCAAGGCCCTAATGTTGTCATTGAAACCGGCTCTCCTACCAACGGTAGTGAAGGCATAGGGGGATCGTCAGACGCCCCTAATTCAGAGGTTGTGGTTGTTATCTCCGATAGCGACGGCAACAGCCAGACAATAACGGGGACAACCGATGAGAATGGCAACTTCAATGTTGCATTCCCTCCTGGCTCTGAAGAGGGCGAATACGAGATTGAAGTGACAGTGACAGACGAAAATGGCAATAGCTCTACCGCAACGGCCACTACTGTACTTGATACCACCCCACCAATTGTGAACATCGACCCGCAAACGGATACTAACGACACAACACCGACTATATCAGGTAATACAGATTTACCCGCAGGTAGCGAGGTTGCTATTACCGTCACCGATAGTCAGGGTAATACGCAAACTGTTACCGCCGTTGTTGATGAAAATGGTAATTTCAGCGCCGATGTCGTAGAAGCGCTAGCAGAGGGCAACTATGAGGTTTCTGTCGAAGCAACTGATGCAGCGGGTAATACAACCACCGCTGTCGACAACAGTGGCAACATAGACACTACCGCACCAGCGCTTTCTTTAGACCCGCAAACTGACGGTAGCGACACCACGCCAACGATTTCAGGCTCTACCGATTTACCACCTGGTTCAACAGTAACCATTGCAGTGACCGACAGCGCGGGCAACACGCAAACTATCGATGCCATCGTTGATGAAAACGGTGACTTTAGCGTCGACGTGCAAACGCCGCTTACTGAGGGTGAATATACCGTAGAGGCCAGTGCAACAGACGAGGCAGGCAATACAACGACTGTCACTGAAAATGGCGGCAACATTGATACGCAAGCCCCCACCATTTCACTAGAGCCACTTGGCACAGGTAACGACACGACACCTTCAATTAGCGGTTCTACGAACTTGGAAGCAGGCAGCACGGTTACACTTACCGTTACCGATAGTGCTGGAAACAGTCAAACCTTTACTGCCACAGTAGACGCGAATGGCGAATTTAGCGCAGACGTGCCTGCTGAACTCGCTGACGGCGACTACACTGTTGAAGCAACAGCCACCGATGCTGCGGGAAATAGTGCTTCAACGTCACAAACTGGCACAGTGGACAGCAATGCGCCAAGCTTAACCCTTGACCCACTGGGTGATGACAACGACACCACGCCTACTATCTCAGGTACTACCGATTTACCCGCTGGCAGCACTGTTACACTGTCTGTTACCGATGCGCTTGGCAATACGCAAACATTTACGGCAACGGTAGATGGTTCTGGTAATTTCAGTGCTGATGTGCCCAATCCATTAGCTGAAGGTGAATATAGCGTAACGGCTACAGCGACCGACGCCAACGGCAATACTGCAACGGCAACGGAAACTGGCGGTAATATCGATATTACATCGCCGCTGGTTAATCTAGATGCTCAAGGCAGTACTAATGATACTACGCCAACCATCTCAGGTAACACAGACCAGGCACCGGGTAGCAGTGTATCAATCACTGTTACAGACAGTGCAGGAAATACGCAAACCTTTGACGCTATAGTCCAAAATGACGGTACTTTCTCTGTTGACGTGCCGGCAGAGCTTGCCGACGGCAACTTTACCGTTACCGCGACGGTCACTGACGATGCGGGTAATCAAGACTCTGCATCGACACAGGGCAATATTGATACCGCAGCACCAACGCTATCGCTTGACCCACAAGACATTGGCAACGACACCACACCACTTATTAGTGGCACGACAGATTTACCACAAGGTAGCACGGTAACACTGGTCGTCACCGATAGCTTAGGTAATCAGCAAACTATTGAAGCCGATGTTGATGAAAACGGAAACTTTAGCGCTGAAGTACCTAGCGCATTAGCAGAAGGTAACTACTCCGTTACAGCAACCGCTGTCGATGAAAATGGTAATACCGCTAGCGTGACAGAAAACGGCGGCATTGTAGATACAACCGCACCATCGCTATCTTTAAATCCAGTGGGTTCTGGTAACGATTCCACACCAACTTTATCGGGCAGCACCGATCTGCCTGAAGGAAGTGTTGTCTCGCTAACAGTCGTAGATAGCGCAGGTAACACGCAAACCATCAACACCTTAGTCGATGCTAACGGTAATTTCTCTGTCGACGTACCGCAAGAACTGGCTGACGGAGACTATACGGTTACCGCCACGGCAGAAGACGAAGCAGGCAATGACGTTACAGACAACGCAACGGGTAACATTAATACTAATGCACCCACGTTAGTGCTAGATGGGCAAGGCGAGACGAATGACAGCACGCCCGTTATTTCAGGTACCACCAGCTTACCTGAAGGAAGTACGGTTACCTTAACCGTAACGGATAGCGCAGGTAACACGCAAACGATTACCGCGACTGTAGGCACAGGCGGAACATTTAGTGCAGATGTTACCACTCCACTCGCTGATGGCGCTTACACCGTAACCGCCAGCGCAACTGACGGCGATGGCAATACGACAACAGTAACCGACAATGGCGGCGTTGTAGATACCACCGCGCCTACGCTTACCCTAGAAAATCCTGGCAGCACGGGTGACACCACACCAACACTTTCAGGCACCACTGACCTTCCTGAAGGAAGCACGGTTACGCTTGTCGTTACAGATAGCGCTGGAAACACGCAAACAATCAATGCCTTGGTCGATGCAAATGGTAGCTTTAGTGTAGATGTGCCAAACGCACTAGCTGACGGCGACTTTACTGTTACTGCCACTGCAACCGACAGTGCAGGCAATACCGCGAATGCCAATACAACAGGTAATGTAGATAGCGAAGCGCCGCTGTTAACCCTTGATACACAAGGCGCTACCAGCGATGTTACCCCAACTATCACAGGTACTACCGACGTGGCACCTAGCACACTGGTTACCATTACTGTGGTAGATGCCAATGGTAACTCGCAAAGTTTCCAAGCAGCCGTGCAAGCAGACGGCACATTCAGTGCCGATGTGCCTAGCGCTCTGGCTGAAGGCGACTTTACCGTTACGGCAACAGTAAGCGATGCACAAGGCAACACCGCGACGGCAAACGAAACAAATGGAAGTATTGATACACAAGCGCCTATTGTTACCGTTAACCCGTTAGATTCAGGTAATGACACTACGCCGGTTATTTCAGGTAATACAGATTTACCTGAAGGCGCAGTCGTTGTGATCACAGTAACTGACAGCAATGGCGACACGCAAACCATTAACGCATTGGTTGATGCTGACGGCAACTTTGCAACAGAGGTATTGTCTCCACTGCCTGAAGGAGATTACAGCGTCGAAGTTACTGCAACAGATGATGCAGGTAATTCAACAACCGTAACTGAGGACGGTGGCAATATTGACACCACCGCCCCTGTACTTACGCTAAATCCGCAGGGCACAGGCAACGATGAAACGCCTAACATATCGGGCAGCACTGATTTAGCACCGGGAAGCACGGTAACGTTAACCGTCACAGATAGCGCAGGCAATACACAAACTTTTGACGCCATTGTGGACGCGAATGGTGACTTCAGCGCAGATGTTCCAAACGCTATACCGGATGGTAGCTACACGGTAACAGCAAGTGCCTCAGACGATGCAGGAAATACAACCACCACCTCTGATACCGGTACGTTAGATACCAGTGCCCCTGCGCTGACACTAGATGCGCAAGTTACGGTTAGCGATACTACACCAACCATTTCGGGTACGACTGACCTACCCGCGGGTTCAACAGTGACGCTTTTTGTCACTGACAGTGCAGGCAACACCCAAACCTTTACTGCACTTGTTGATGCGAGCGGTAACTTTAGCGCTGATGTCCCCGCGCCTCTTGCCGAAGGTGATTACTCAGTAACCGCTACCGCTACAGACAGCAACGGAAATAGTGCCTCTGTCACCGACAATAACGGTATCGTCGATACTGTCGCCCCCGTTATTTCACTAGATGCGCTGGGTTCAAATAACGATACTACGCCGACCATTTCAGGCACTACGGACTTAGCAACAGGTGAGAGCGTAACGCTGTCGATCACCGATAACGCTGGTAATACGCAAACTGTGACCGCAACGGTTGACGCAAACGGCAACTTTACTGTTGATGTGCCAGCCGCACTGGCCGAAGGTGACTATACGGTTACTGCAACGGCCACCGACGATGCTGGCAACAGTGCGTCAGCCAATGCAACAGGCACTATAGACACCACCGCGCCAACCCTAACCTTAGACCCTCAAGGATTAGGCAACGACACGACGCCAACCATTTCGGGAAGTACAGATCTAGCCGAAGGTAGCGTGGTTTCCTTGGTTATTACAGACAGTACTGGCAACATTCAAACGGTTACAGCAACAGTTGATGCTGCAGGAAACTTTACGGTTGATGTACCCAGTGCCCTTGCTGAAGGCTCGTACAGTGTTGAAGCTACTGCCACTGATGAAGCAGGCAACAGCACGTCGGTTCTCGATAATTCAGGTGTTATCGACATCACGCCACCTGAGCTAAACCTTGACGAATTAACGCCAGAGAATAACACTACGCCAACTATTTCTGGCACCACAAACCTTCCAGCTGGCGCCATTGTTACATTAACGGTGGTCGACAGTGCGGGTAATACGCAAACCTTTGCCGCTACGGTACAAACCAACGGCAGTTTTGCAGCCAACGTACCTTCACCACTAGCTGAAGGTGACTATACGGTTACCGCAACTGCTCAAGACGCGGCAGGTAACCAAGGTTCTGATTCTGAAACGGGTGGCAGCGTAGATACCACAGCGCCAGTGATTACTTTAGACCCATTTGGTACAGGTAACGATAACACGCCTACTATTAGCGGAAATACCGACCTAGCAGCAGGAAGCACAGTAACTATCACAGTAACTGACAGCGTTGGCACTGAGCAGACGTTTACTGCAACTGTTGATACTAATGGCGACTTTAGTGCAGATGTGCCTAATCCAATGGCGGACGGAAACTTCGACGTTACTGCAACGGCCACTGATGCTGCTGGTAATACTGCTACAGATACGGTAAGTGGCGACATAAACTCAGCCGCGCCTACCCTATCTCTTGATCCTCTTGGTTCGGGCAACGACACGACACCGACTATTTCAGGTAATACCGACTTAGCACCAGGTAGCACTGTAACGCTAACTGTGACTGACAGTGCTGGAAACACACAAACATTCAGTGCCATAGTGCAAGGTGATGGTAGCTTTACGGCTGATGTTCCTGCAAGCTTACCTGAAGGTGACTATTCTGTTACTGCGACCGCCACAGACGGCGCTGGCAACAGTGCATCGGTAACCGAAAATGGCGGTAACATCGATACCACAGCCCCATCGATAACCATCGATACACAAGGGCTTGGCAATGATGCAACACCATCTATCTCTGGCACCACAGACCTCAATGCTGGCGACACAGTTAGCATAAGCGTGACAGACAACGCTGGAAATACACAAGCATTCACTGCAACCGTTCAAAACGATGGTACTTACAGTGCTGATGTTCCTGCCGATTTAGCCGAGGGCAGTTTCAGCGTGACCGTCACTGCGACTGACGATGCGGGTAATTCTGCAACGGCAATAGATAATAACGGCATCATAGATACAGCAGCCCCCACTGTAACATTAGACGCACAAGGCCTAACCAACGACGCTACACCGACTATATCGGGAACCACCGACTTGGCTGCGGGTAACACTGTAAGCATTAGCGTGACTGACAACCTGGGCAATACGCAAACTTTCACTGCCATAGTTCAAGGGAACGGCAGCTTTAGCGCTGATGTGCCCCTTGACCTTGCAGAAGGCGATTACACAGTAGAAGTGACGGCGACTGATGATGCGGGTAATCAAAACACAGCGGTTGATAACAACGGCACAGTTGACACCACCCCACCTGTTATCAACTTAGAGCCAGTGGCCAGCGGCAATGACGCAACGCCAATTTTGAGCGGTACTACCGACTTGCCAGAGGGAGCAACAATTACACTGGTTGTCACCGATGCAGGCGGTAATGTACAGAACCTTACCGCTACGGTAAACGCGGATGGCACTTTCTCAGTTGAAGTACCCAGCGCGCTTGTTGATGGCGATTACGATGTAACAGCCAGTGCGAGCGATGCTGCGGGCAATAGCACGACAGTGTCAGATAGCGGCAATATTAATACAAGCGCCCCGGACATTACGCTAGATGCCCTCGGCCAGACAAACGACGCTACGCCTCTTATTTCAGGTACAACTAACGCACCAGTTGGTGCAACCGTCACTTTAACAGTGACAGATAGTGCTGGAGCAGTTCAAACCTTTACTGCAACAGTACAAGGAGATGGCACCTTCAGCGCTAGCGTACCGTCAAATTTGGCCGAAGGTAGCTACACAGTTGTCGCAGAGGTAACTGACGGCGCCGGTAATACGGGCTCTGACTCTGAAACTGGCGGTGTGGTAGATACCACATCACCGGCTATTGATGTGGCAGATCCGGGTGTTGGCAATGATGCAACACCAACCATTAGCGGAACGACAGACCAGCCAGCCGGAAGCACGGTTTCAATTACCGTCACCGATAACGCTGGCAATATACAAACCTTATCAGCAACCGTGCAAAGCGACGGCTCTTTTAGCGTAGACGTGCCCGCCACTTTGGCTGAGGGTAGCTACACAGTTCAGGCTACCGTTGTTGATGAAGCTGGCAATACAGCGTCCGACGCTGAAACCGGCCTAATCGACACAATTTCACCTGTTATTACGCTGGACGAGCCAGGTACAGTTAGCGACTCAACCCCAACCATAAGCGGTACTGTAGATTTACCGCAAGGTTCTACAGTGCAAATAACGGTTGTTGATAGTGCGGGTAATACACAGGTGTTCTCTGCATTGGTTGGCGCGGGCGGCGTATTCTCTGCCGACGTACCAGCGGCGATGGCTGAAGGAAACTTCACTGTTTCAGCAACCGCCACCGATACAGCAGGCAACAGTACAACCGATAACGAAGCAGGCGTAGTTGATACTCTAGTACCTACACTCACTATAGATGTTGCCGATACCACTAACGACGCGACGCCACTCATTACCGGTACAACCGATGAACCTGCGGGCTCTGTGGTCACTATTTTGGTAACGGATAGCGCTGGTGCGACCCAGACCTTAAGTGCAGTGGTACAGGCCGATGGTTCTTTCTCTATCTCCCCAGGTACGGATTTAGCTGAAGGCGACTTCACGGTAAGCGCTACCATCAGTGATGAGGCAGGTAATACAGCGACAGCCAGTGATGCTGGAAGCATAGACACTACAGCACCATCATTAACCTTAACGCCACTGGAGGAAGGCAATGACACAACGCCTACCCTATCTGGTAGCACAAACCTTGCGCAGGGTAGTGAAATTACGCTTGTGGTAACTGACAGCGCCGGAAATGTTCAAACCCTCACAGCTACGGTTGATGTAAATGGAAACTTTACAGTGGATGTGCCTGCGCCTTTGGCAGAAGGTGCATACAGTGTTGAAGCCACGGCAAGTGATGAAGCGGGTAATAGCACTACCGTCATAGACAATACAGGCGTTATTGATACGACAGCCCCTACTCTATCGTTAGATACACTAGCCCCAGACAGTGACACTACACCTACAATATCAGGGAATACTGACCTGCCTGCAGGTGCTACGGTAACGATTACTGTGACGGATAACGCAGGTGTAAGCCAAACCTTCGATGCAACCGTTCAGGGAGACGGCAGTTTCTCGGCCGATGTCCCAAGCGCTATGGCTGAAGGAGGGTATACTGTCACCGCCGTGGCCCAAGACCCAGCAGGCAATGAGACGACTGCCACTGAAACAAACGGTAGCGTAGACACTACCGCGCCGACAATCAATTTAGATGCACAAGGCACAGGTAACGATACCACGCCAACGATCACCGGTAGCACCGATTTAAGCCCAGGTAGTTCAGTGACCATAACCGTCACCGACAGCGCGGGAGCAGAGCAGACATTTACGGCTATTGTCGATAGCCTTGGTAATTTCAGCACCGACGTGCCCAATGCAATGGCAGACGGAAACTTCGATGTTACTGCTACCGCCACTGATGCTGCTGGAAACTCGGCGTCTGATACTACCAGCGGAATTATCAACACAGCCGTGCCAAACTTAACCTTGGACCCGCTTGGTACAGGAAACGACACAACACCAACCATTTCCGGTACTACAGATATTGCGCCAGGCAGCACCGTATCCATCAGCGTTACCGATAGTGCAGGAAACACCCAAACATTTGGCGCCATTGTTCAAGCTAATGGCACCTTCTCTGTAGATGTGCCAGCGGCCTTATCTGAAGGTAATTATTCAGTCACCGCAAGTGCAACAGATGGCGCGGGTAATACGGCAACCGCAAACGAAAATGGCGGCATTGTCGACACTATCGCGCCTGCTGCGCCTACTGTTGATGCAGGCAATGGTACCGAAATTACCGGTACAGCCGAAGCAGGCGCTGCCGTAAACGTAGACGTTGACGGTGATGGCACACCTGATTTCACAGTGATTGCTGATGGCGATGGTAACTGGTCAGTAACCCCCACTACACCGCTAGCGGATGGCGTAGTTGTAACGGCAACAGCTACCGATGAAGCTGGCAATACGAGTAGCCCAGCGTCTGATACGGTAGACGCGGTTGCGCCAATCGTTGCCTTTAACGACCTAACGACTAACGATACCACGCCTGCACTTACCGGTTCGGTGGACGACCCAACCGCCATTGTAGTCGTTACCATTAACGGTACAGACTATACCGCTACAAACAATGGTGATGGCAGCTGGACACTGGCTGACGATATCGTTGCCGCGCTGGCTGAAGGTAGCTATAGCGCTACGGTTACTGCTACTGATGCCGACGGTAACACTGGAACTAACTCTGGTACTGTGGTGATTGATATCACTGCTCCAGCAGCGCCTATCGTCGATGCAGGCAACGGCACTGAAATTACGGGTACTGCCGAAGCAGGCGCAACCGTAAATGTGGACGTGGATGGCGACGGCACGCCAGACTTCACCGTCATCGCTGATGGCGATGGAAATTGGTCAGTAACACCCACTACACCGCTAGCCGATGGCGTGGTCGTTACGGCAACAGCGGTTGATGAAGCTGGCAATGTCAGTGCACCAGCGTCAGATACAGTAGATGCTGTTGCGCCAGTCATTGCAATCAATGACTTAACCACTAATGACGCTACACCAGAGCTAACCGGAACGGTTGACGATCCAAGCGCTATCGTAGTAGTGACCATTGACGACGTGGACTACACCGCAACTAACAATGGAGATGGAAGCTGGACCCTGGCTGACGATGCAGTGGCTGCACTCGCAGATGGTAGCTATACCGCTACCGTTACTGCCACGGATGCCGATGGCAATGTGGGTTCAAATTCAGGAACCGTAGTGATTGATACTACACCACCTGCGATACCTACTGTGGATGCGGGCAACGGCACTGAAATTACCGGTACCGCTGAAGCAGGCGCAACCGTAAATGTAGACGTGGATGGCGACGGCACGCCCGATTTCACCGTCATCGCTGATGGCGACGGTAATTGGAGCATTACGCCTGATACACCGCTTGCCGATGGCGTAATTGTGACCGTAACGGCAACTGACGCAGCGGGTAACATTAGCAACCCAGCCTCAGACACGGTTGACGCGGCTGCACCAGTAGTTGCCTTCAACGATTTAACAACAAACGATACAACGCCGGCACTTACTGGTTCGGTTGACGACCCAACAGCCACGGTGGTTGTTACCATCAATGGAGCCGACTATACCGCCACCAATAACGGTGATGGCACGTGGACACTGGCTGACGATGCGGTGGCGGCACTTGCTGAAGGTAGCTATACCGCAACGGTTACTGCAACCGACCCAGAAGGTAATGTGGGTACGAATACTGGTACAGTGGTTATTGATACCACAGCACCAGCAGCGCCTACCGTTGAAGCGGGCAGCGGCACTGAAATTACCGGCACAGCCGAAGCGGGCGCTACGGTAAATGTGGATGTAGACGGAGACGGCACGCCAGATTTCACCGTGATCGCTGATGGCGACGGCAACTGGAGCGTAACGCCAGATACACCATTAGCAGATGGAGTTGTAGTAACGGCAACGGCTACTGATGAAGCGGGCAACACCAGTGGGCCGGCATCTGACACGGTAGACGCCGTGGCACCTGTTGTAACCATCAATGACGTGACGACTAACGATACTACGCCTGCACTAACGGGTACGGTTGATGACCCAACGGCTACTGTAGTAGTCACCATTGACGGCAACGACTATACCGCTACCAATAACGGTGACGGTACGTGGACGCTGGCCGATGACGTAGTCGCTACACTCGCTGAAGGTAGTTACCCAACATCTGTTACTGCAACTGACGATGCGGGTAATACCGATACCGACACTGGTACTGTAGTAATTGATACCACCGCGCCTACCGTTGCAATAAACGATCTTACTACCAACGACACCACGCCTGGGCTTACCGGTACGGTGAACGATCCGAATGCAGTTGTGGTGGTAACCATTGACGGCAATGATTACACCGCTACCAACAATGGTGATGGCACCTGGACGTTGGCTGATAACGTAGTCGCTACGCTTGCTGAAGGTAGTTACCCAACATCGGTAAGCGCGACAGACGCCGCAGGCAACACGGTAACCAATACCGGCACGGTGGTTATTGATACCACCGCGCCTACCGTTGCAATAAACGATCTAACCACCAATGACACCACACCAGAACTCAACGGTACGGTAAACGACCCGAATGCGGTTGTGGTGATAACGATTGATGGCAATGATTACACCGCTACCAACAATGGTGATGGCACGTGGACGTTAGCTGATAACGTAGTCGCCACACTCGCTGAAGGCAGCTACCCAACATCGGTAAGTGCAACAGACGCCGCGGGCAATACGGTGACCAACACAGGTACAGTGGTAATTGATACCACCGCGCCTACCGTTGCGATAAACGATCTGACCACCAACGACACCACGCCAGAGCTTACCGGTACGGTGAACGATCCGAATGCAGTTGTGGTGGTGACCATTGACGGCAATGATTACACCGCTACCAACAATGGTGATGGCACCTGGACACTGGCTGACAACGCAGTTGCTGTGCTAGCAGAAGGCAGTTACCCAACATCTGTTACTGCAACTGACGCCGCGGGCAACACTGTCACCAATACAGGAACAGTGGTAATTGATACTACCGCACCTACCGTTGCAATAAACGATCTGACCACCAACGACACCACGCCTGAGCTTACCGGTACGGTGAACGACCCGAATGCGGTTGTGGTGGTGACCATTGACGGTAATGATTACACCGCTACCAACAATGGTGATGGCACCTGGACATTGGCTGACAATGCAGTTGCTGCGCTAGCAGAAGGCAGTTACCCAACATCTGTTACTGCAACGGACGCCGCGGGTAATACTGTCGCCAACACAGGTACAGTGATAATTGATACCACCGCGCCTACCGTTGCAATAAACGATCTAACCACCAACGACACCACGCCTGAGCTAACTGGTACGGTGAACGCCCCCAATGCGGTTGTGGTGGTGACCATTGACGGCAACGATTACACCGCTACCAACAATGGTGACGGCACGTGGACACTGGCTGATAATATCGTCGCCCTGCTTGCGGAAGGCAATTACACGGCTGTGGTTACCGCCACAGATGCGGTAGGCAATGTTGCAACTGACACGGGTACAGTTGTTATCGACACCAGTATTGATGAAAACAATAACGGTCAGACAGTAACGTTCGACAGTATCTCAAACGACTCTGGGGTGGCTGGAGACTTTATTACTAGCGATAGCACGCTTATTTTCAATGGAACAGTTGATCTTGGTGACAATACTACCCTAACCGTTACCGTTGATGGCACATCCTATACCTTTGGCACTGACCCTGAACTTACCATTGATGGCAGCGGTAATTGGAGCCTTGATTTAACAGGCACAGCGCTAACAGCAGGTACCTACGCGGTGGTGGCAACAGTCACCGACGAAGCAGGTAACTCGGCGAGCACAGCAAGTCAGAATGTTGTCGTACAGGCTCTCGATGCGATAAACGACGGTAACACCGTTGATATGGGCGAACCTGTGGTTACTGTAAATCCACCGGAAACCACCAGCGACGTGCAGGTGATTGGCTTAGCAGAATCTACAGGTGGCGTGGATGCAAGCGCCTCCTTTACCGTTTCCCCTAACCATGTAGGTGAAGTGCTAGTAGAAGTTGACCAAATAGCACTGGTTGCTGTTGCCGATGCCTACATTGTTGAAGTGTATGACGAGAGCGGTCAACTTGTTTACAAAGGAGTAAGCGCAAACTCACAACTTGCCGATGTCGGTGGCCTAGACATTTTTGATGTTACCGGCGACGAGACCATTTCGTTCGCGTTAGCTGGCCTTGATGCTGGCAACTACAGTGTGGTGGTCCGCAATGATGAGAACTTACTTGAAGACTTGTTAGACAACGACAATAGTAACGATGTTAACCTTCAAGAACTTGGTTCAGCTGGTGTTGTACTTGGTCCAGACAATCAAGCTGTTGTTCTTGATACTATTGAAACAACGTTAAATACCGGCGTTTTAGGTATTCCAATTGGTACGGTTGGTACGCAGGTAAGGGGAGTACTAGAGACACTTCTGGAAGCTACCACAGTAATTGGCGCGGGCCAGCTTGTTAATTTACTTACCGCGCCTCTTGATGCAATTGGTTTAACTGGCTTCCTTGATGACATTCTAAGTGTCATTGCCGATGCATTGCTCAGCAATACATTAACCTTATTGCAAGACACTGATATCACCACCACATTAACCGAATACACTTATACGGGTGATTTAGTAGCCCAAGGTAACTTAATTGACGGTGATATTAGTGGCGTGGGTGCTGACACCATTTTAGACGGCGCACAAGTAACCCTGGTTACCAACGCCTCTGGTGATAGTGTGGCTGTTCCTGCTACTGGTACCGTTACTATTCAAGGTGACTATGGCGTACTGGAAATTGCTGCAGACGGCACATACACCTATACCGCCGATGGTGACCGCAGTACAATTGGCCAAGACGAAGTGTTTAACTACACCTTATCAGATGGTGAAACTTCTGATATTGCGGCACTTACCATCAACATATCTGGCAGCGACTTCCCGCCAGTAGTAGCCCAAACCGATAACAATGACATGGAGCTAGGTGCACAAACGGCCATTGTGAATGCACCAGTTAGCGACAGTGATTTCCAAGTGCTTGGCTTAACCGAAGGTTCACCAGCAGCGGGCTCGCCAGAGGCTAGCACAACGCTCACCGTTGATGCTGGTTTCTTTGGCGAAGTGGTTGTAGAAGTTAGCCAAACAGCGTTAGTCGCCGTCGCTGATGCGTATCGTGTTGATATTATAGATGCCGATGGCAACGTGGTCGCCTCAGCTATGACGCCGGACAATCCGTTAATAGGTGATGTAGCTGGCGTAAACCTAATCGGAGTAACCGGTGACGATACGCTGGTTGCGAAATTCTCTGGGCTACCTGCCGGTGATTACACCGTGGTTGTGCGCAATGATGAAAGTGCCCTTGAGACACTATTCGATCAAAATAGCGACGGCTCGATTACGCTGACGGAGTTAGGTGATGGTGGCGTAGTACTGGGTGAAGAGAACCAAGAGGTGGTGCTAACTGCTGTTGAGGACGCACTAAACGGCACTGAAGCCAGTATATTAAATGGACTTGGTTTGGGCACGGTTGTACGCAATCTTATTCTTGAGCCAGCCTTAAGCACCGCTGATACCATAGGCGCCGGCGACTTAGTGAGTACTATTACCACAGGGCTTAACTTATTAGGATTAGGCGCATTTGTAGATGCAGTATTAGATGAAGTCGCAGCAGCACTGCTCAGCAATACGGTTACTTTACTACAATCTACCGATATAACTTCAACACTCACTGAATATGCGTTTGAAGGTAGCACGACAACGTCGGGGAATGTTATTGATGCGGCTAACACAGGCGATGTAGCCGATAGCATTGCCGAGGGCGGCGTAGTGACACAAGTTACTCATACCAATGGAGAGTCAGTGACTGTATTGGGTACTGGTTTATCTGGCATAACCATTGAGGGTGACTATGGTAATTTAACTATATTTGAAGACGGTAGCTACACCTATGTAGCCAATGGCGTGCGCGACGGCTTAGGCAATACAGATAGCTTTAGCTACACCATTTCAGATGGCACGAATACCTCTACCGCCAATCTTAACTTTAACTTGTCAGGACAAGGGGTATCGGCAGACTCGGCACGTGCTGAATTGACCTATGATTTTGTCTCGGAAGCAGGCCCTAGTGAACTAGATGCGCTACAGCATGATTATCTCCTAAGTTTGTTTATTACAAGTTTTAGCGATGAAAGTGACCCTTTTAATGTTACTGCAAATACTACTCAAGATATCACGTTAAATGTAGATGCAGTGGGGTTAGTCTCATTAGGCTCTAGCATCACAATAACCGTTGAAAAGTTTATAAACGGAGCATGGGAACCCTATAGAGTGTTCCCCAACGATGAGCTTATCAGCTTGTTAGGTATTGATGGCGATACCGCACTTACTGTCAACGGATTAACCGAAGGACTTTATCGCTTATCAATGGACGGTACTGTTGCTGCTGGATTAGCCGGAAGTATTAGTGTAGACCTGTCTTCTACCATCAACTATCTTGACCAGTTTGAAGTTAGCGGCGTACAAACCGCCACCGGCAATCTGTTCGAAAACGATATACTGTTTGGCCCAACATACGACGTAACCGTTTCTACTGATGGAACAACCTTCCAAGATGCGACTGGCGGCATTACGTTAGTGGGTGATTACGGTACGCTGCAAATTGATGAAACTGGCGCATACACTTATACCCCGGACAACACGCAAGCCGTGTTTGGTGGAACCTTAACGGATACTTTTACTTACCGTATCGAATATCCAGACGGCACTATCGAACAGGCAGAATTTAACGTGTTTGTAACGGCATCTGGAGAAGGTGTACCAGAAGTGGTAATGAGCAGTTCATCTGAGTCTGTAAGCGCATCAGATAGCAGCGGCACCGTGGTTACTGACGAGCCTACAACACCTGACGTCATTGACCTAACAGGGCAAACGCTTCAAACAGTCGATCTAAACGCTGAAACTAGACTGATAACACCAGAAAACGAGCCTACTGCACCGCTTATGAGCGAGCCTTCAGCGATAACGGAGCCAGTAGAGAGTACACCAGATATCATTACGCTACCTGAAGACGAGGTAAGCACACTTGGTACCACTGTGGGCGATGGTTTTGGTGGAGGAGATACTATCGACCTGTCTGGCACTAAGCTTGATACGGTTGATATTGGCGGTCCTGTGCCCACCGCGCCGGACGAGGGTACAAGCCCGCTTTCGCCTGAGCTTTCTACACCAGAAAGTACAGCGCCAGAACCTATCACTTCCGGTACAGTACCAGAAGACACAATCACCCTTCCTGAAGAAGGCGATATTGTTACTACTGGGCCTGTCACTGAAGTGACGCTTGATGTTGTGGACATTGACCTTCCTCCGGAAGATTTGATTCTTCCCTCAACAGAGCCTACTTCGACTGACTCAGGTTCTGAGAGCGTTTCAACGACGAGTTCAAGCGACTCAGCAGTTGACACAACTAAAGAAAGCGGAAGTGACGTGGGCGCGACATCTCCTACCGAGTCAGAGGTACTGAAAACGGCGATTGATAAACTTCCACCTACGGATATTTAAAATACGCTGACCATAGCCAAAGCCCTCGTATCTACGAGGGCTTTTTATATGCATTAGAAAACCAGGCCATGGGCTCATTACTTTCACGTCAATGACAGAGACATTCTGCTCATAGCGCTGCACCTTGTTGACAAAGGGTTTCGTATTTTCCCGAACTACGTATAATAAAACTCCCTACGCATTAGGTCCCCATAGTTTAATGGATAAAACAAGGCCCTCCTAAGGCTTAGATGTTGGTTCGATTCCAGCTGGGGACGCCATTAATTGCGCAACGTTTCTGCTTTTTAGTAAAGATGCTTATACACACCGTCGCCTGTAATATTGAAGAATTTATTATACTTTGGTTGTAATTTAGCCAATTTAAGTAATACTCTTCAAAACAGGAGAGCATTATGACTTTCGATTTCCCCCCACCTGATAACGCTGATAGTTGTGCCGAAACAGCTGAGCAGTGCCCATTTTCTGAAGAAGAGTGGGACGCTATTGAAGCTTTAGCGGAATCCGGTGCCATTTACTAAACGATGATTTTTGGAATTTAATCCCCACTTTATAATTACACTGCAATCGACGGTGCTGCTGTTCGTTGCGCCCGGTGATATATCGAGCGGTTATGCTCCATAGACCAACGGGGCAGAAATAGCGTATAAAAGATAGAGAAGTAGCTTATACGGGGATTAATATGAGCCAATTTGAAAACGACGATATCGATTCGTTTTTTGCAGAAATGCAAGATGTAAAACCAATCGCTTCAGATGATAAGGCTTTATTACACGATCCTGAAAAGGCGCTCGCTGAAAAACAAAAAAGAGCGGCTAGGCAGTTAGGCGTCCGCGAAAAACTCGCTAACCCACTGAGCATGGAAGGTGTGAAGCCGGTACCCCCTGATGATTTTATACACTTCCAGCAGCCCGGTATTCAAGACGGCGTTTTTAAAAAACTTCGCCTTGGTAAATACCCTCTAGAGGCCAACGTAACACTTTCAGGGAAAACCTTAGAACAAAGCCGAGACCTGGTTTATAGCACCATTAAATCTAGTCACGAACGCGGGGTTCGTGCACTGCTCATAAAACATGGAACAGGTGAAAATAGCAAACCCTTTCCCGCTTTGAAAAAAAGTTATGTTAACCATTGGCTAAGAGAACTAGACGAAGTCATTGCCTACCATACGGCTCAACCGATGCACGGAGGCTTTGGTGCTACATATGTGCTTTTGAAAAAGCATCCGCAGCAGAAATTAATTAACAGAGAAAAAAATAAGAAAGGATAAAATGAGAGGCAAGAACTCGTTGAGTCAGCTTTGCTTTTTTGGGCTTGTCTTTAGGTGTAGCTTTTAGGCTTTTCTCATGAAGCGCTATATGCTGAACGTTTTTATTGTCCCCTAATGATTAACGCCCGTATCAAGCAACTTGATACGGGCGTTAGAATTTTTCTTTCAGACTACTTAACTGAAGACTACTTAACTGAAGACTGCACACTTAGCGTTGTTGGAGCTTCGGCAGACTTCGCAGATGTGCTAAAAACAGCAGTTACGAACATCAGCACTACAGCTACAGCCACTCCGGTTAAGCCAAACCCTTTAGAAGAACGATTCATCGGTCGTCTCTTATTATTTAAACCAGCTGGCACATGCCTTTCACTGGTACAACCCTAACTCAACTCCTGTAACCTAATCGCATTCCTTGCTTGCACTACAATAGATCAGTGACAAACTGATGACAAGGGCAAAAATCAGATTTTTGACACTTTGCCAAAGCTTTGACACCTATTTATGGTATGAACGTTTATTAAACAGTATTTTTTCGAAAGATAAACAGGGGTTTCCCCCTGTTTTTATCGAACTAACAGTGCTTTGTTACCCAACAAATTTACGGGCATTTCTGAAGATACGCATCCACGCACCATCTTCTTGCCAATCGTCTGGACGCCACGAGTTTGCCACGGCTCTGAATACACGTTCAGGGTGCGGCATCATGATGGTGCTGCGTCCGTCTAGTGAAGTTAGACCTGTGATCCCCTGCGGTGAACCATTCGGGTTTGCCGGATATTGCATGGTTGGCTTGCCGTAGTTGTCTACGTAACGCATCGCCACCTGCGCGCCTACTTGTGACAACGCGTTGTCATTGGCAAATTCAGCCTGACCTTCACCGTGCGACACAGCAATAGGCATACGCGAACCTGCCATGCCATCAAGCAGCACAGACTTAGACTCCATCACTTCGACCATTGCAACACGAGCTTCAAATCGCGCCGACTGGTTGGTCACGAAATGTGGCCAATGCTCAGTACCTGGAATCAGTGATTTAAGGTTCGATAGCATCTGACAGCCGTTACACACACCTAAGCTGAACGTATCGTTACGGTTGAAGAAGCCTTCAAACTGGTCGCGAGCTATACTGTTGAACAATATAGATTTCGCCCAACCTTCACCTGCGCCCAGCACGTCACCGTAAGAGAAACCGCCACAAGCAGCTAGACCCGCAAACTGTTCAAGGGTAATGCGACCCGCCAACACGTCACTCATGTGTACATCAATAGCATCAAAGCCTGCACGGGTAAATGCAGCCGCCATTTCTAGATGCGAGTTTACACCCTGCTCTCTTAATATCGCCACTTTTGGCTTAACGCCTTTGGCAATATATGGTGCTGCTACGTCATCGTTTACATCATAAGACAACGCAGCATGCAAACCTGGGTCGGCAGCATCTTGCTTTGCAGCGTGTTCTTGTTCAGCACACTCAGGGTTATCACGAAGCTTCTGCATTTCATACGTAGTTTGTGCCCACGTCGTACGCATTGATACGCGGCTATCTGCAAGTACAGCAACGCCGTTGCGACTAAACTCAATCATGTCTGTGCTATTAAGCGTACCGATATCGTGAGTCAATTCAGTTAAACCGAATTCAGTCAGTACTGCGTTAACAGCATCCATATCGCTTTCAAGCACTTGGATGACGCCACCTAGTTCTTCATTGAACAATACGGCAATGTCGTTTCCAACAAGGCTATCAAGGTTAATGCTTACGCCTGTTTTACCGGCAAAGGCCATTTCAGCAACGGTAGTAAACAGGCCACCGTCTGAACGGTCGTGATAAGCACATACCAAACCTTTCTCGATAAGCGCCTGCATAGCGTCAAAGAAGGCTTTAAGGCGAGTTGCAGAAACCACATCTGCGGGGCTATCACCAAGCTGAGTATAGACTTGTGCCAGGCAGCTCGCGCCCAAGCGATTTTTACCTTCGCCCAAATCGAGTAGTAACAAGCGGCTTGCGCCTTTGTCTGTACGTAGCTGAGGCGTTAGGGTTTTGCGAATATCTTTTACTGCGCCAAAGGCAGAGATAACGAGTGATAGCGGAGAAGTCACCGCTTTATCTTCACCGTTTTCATTCCATGCGGTTTTCATCGACATAGAGTCTTTACCCACAGGAATGGTTAGGCCTAGCTCTGGGCAAAGCTCCTCACCCACTGCTTTAACCGCTTCATAAAGACCCGCATCTTCACCTGGGTGTCCAGCTGCTGCCATCCAGTTTGCTGACAGTTTAATGCGCTTAATATCGCCGATGTTTGCTGCGGCAATATTGGTTAACGCTTCACCCACAGCAAGACGTGCAGACGCGCCGTGCGATAGTAACGCAACAGGCGTACGCTCACCCATCGACATCGCTTCACCGTGGTAGGTGTCAAACGCTGTTGCAGTAACCGCCACATCTGCCACTGGCACCTGCCATGGGCCTACCATTTGATCGCGACTTACAAGGCCGGTAACCGAGCGGTCGCCAATGGTGATAAGGAAGGTTTTCTCTGCCACGGTAGGCAAAGATAAAATGCGATTTGCTGCATCACTTAAGGTAATGCCTGCCTCGTCTAGTGCTGGCGAGCTAACCTTGGTCGAGCTTACGTCGCGGTGCATTTTAGGCGGCTTGCCTAAAAGTACATCAAGAGGCATATCGATAGGTTTGTTGTCAAACTGGCTGTCGTTCAGGTTGAGGTGCTGCTCGGCAGTGGCTTCACCAACCACAGCAAACGGCGCGCGTTCGCGGGCACAAATTGCTTCGAACACTGGCATATTTTCAGGCGCGACAGATAAAACATAGCGCTCTTGAGATTCGTTACACCATAGCTCCAGAGGTGTCATACCTGGCTCATCTGACAATACTTTTCTAAGTTCAAAGTTACCGCCGCGGCCACCGTCATTAACCAGCTCAGGCAGTGCATTTGAAAGACCACCTGCGCCCACATCGTGGATAAACTGAATAGGGTTGTTATCCCCTAGCTGCCAACATGCATCAATCACTTCCTGACAGCGACGCTCCATTTCAGGGTTGTCTCGCTGTACTGAAGCAAAGTCTAAGTCTTCGTTTGATTGGCCAGATGCCATTGATGAGGCTGCACCGCCGCCAAGACCAATGTTCATTGCAGGGCCGCCAAGCACAATAAGCTTAGCGCCTACCGTAATTTCGCCTTTTTCAATATGCTCGCGACGAATATTACCTAAACCACCAGCTAACATAATAGGTTTGTGATAGCCGCGCACTTCAATACCGTTGAAGCTATTGACTTCTTGTTCAAAGGTACGGAAATAACCCAGTAGCGCAGGACGACCAAATTCGTTGTTAAACGCTGCGCCACCTAGTGGGCCTTCAAGCATAATATCAAGGGCGCTTACAATGCGCTGTGGCTTGCCGTATTCGAATTCCCACGGCTGTTCAGCACCAGGAATACGTAAGTTAGATACGGTAAAACCAACCAAACCCGCTTTAGGTTTTGAACCACGACCAGTAGCACCTTCATCACGGATTTCACCACCAGAGCCTGTTGCCGCACCTGGGAAAGGTGAAATTGCCGTTGGGTGATTATGGGTTTCTACCTTCATCAAAATATCAATGTTTTCATGATGGTATTCGTATTGGTGTGACTGCGGGTTCGGGAAGAAACGACCTGCTTGCCACCCTTCCATTACCGCTGCGTTGTCTTTGTAAGCTGAATACACGTGATCAGGTAACAACTCGTAGGTGTTTTTGATCATTTTAAACAGCGACTTCTCTTGGTCCTCGCCATCAATGGTCCAGCTAGCGTTAAAAATTTTGTGGCGACAGTGTTCAGAGTTTGCTTGCGCAAACATATAAAGTTCAACGTCAGTCGGGTTTCTGCCTAGCTTAGTAAAGCTATCAAACAGGTAGTCAATCTCATCATCAGCTAAAGCAAGGCCTAACGACACATTTGCATTAACTAGCGCGTCTTTGCCTTCGCCTAATACATCTACACTGGTAAAAGTATTGGCTTCGGTATGTGAAAAGAGTACCGCAGCTTCATCAGTATTGGTGAACACTGATTCGGTCATTCTGTCGTGTAAGAAACTAGCGATAAGCGCAAAATCATCTTCACTCACACCGTTTTCTGTTTCTATATAAAACGCACAACCACGTTCTATGCGGTTGATATTTTTTAGACTGCAGTTGTGAGCGATGTCGGTGGCTTTAGAAGACCAGGGAGAGATAGTGCCGGGGCGAGGAGTAATGAGGAAGAAGGTTCCAGAAGGGGTTTGTGCTTGCCTCGCGGGGCCGTAAGTGAGCAGCTTCTCGAGTATCTCTATTTGCTGCTTAGACAAGTCACCTTGGGAATCGACTAGGTGAACATATTCGCTATATAGGTTTTTAACCCTAACGCCGGATTGACCCAGCTTTGCAATCAGTTTAGTTTGGTTAAACTCTGATAGTGCAGGAGCGCCTCGAAGGACCAACATATTGATTTACCTGGTTTGTTAGAAACAACGACCACCAATGCGACGCGTTGCCTCTTGGATTGATGAGTATTTCGGCGCGGATTATAGAGTAATTATGCGCAGTAAGTAACCTCATAACGCGCTTACATGAACTTTTTTTTAAACTTAGATGGTTTAATGACAACAAGTAAAGGTCTATGCAGTCACAAGACTATAAAAAACGATTAAAACTACAATTAATAATCATATTATCTATTGCTGTTATGAGTTGTGGCGTTCCTTCCGTACCCACTGCCCTCTCTTCATTGTTGGAACGAGAATCGATCCGCGTGGGAACCGTTTATGGTGCAGGAACATTTTATAACGGCGCAGAGGGGCCGCAGGGTTTTGAATATGAACTGCTGGCAGGTTTTGCCGATTACCTTGGCGTGACGCTCGACCTTTACCCCTTCTACAGCTATGAAGTCATGTTAGAACAGTTAGAAGAAGGTAATCTGGACATTGTCGCGACAGGCGATGCGGTAACGCCTTCACTTAAAAGTCGTTTTGCGTACGGTCCAGCCTACCAGCATGTTCAGCAAGAACTCGTCTTCCAAGCAGGGACATCGAGACCTAGAGACTTATTAGAGCTTGATGCCCCTATTGTTACCGTGGCAGGTAGCAGCCAAGCTCACTTACTGTCTAGTTTATTAGGCCAGGTAACCGACCAAGCAAGTGACAGTGAAAGCCCAATAATAAAAACCCAACTTGTTACCACCGAAGATTCTGACTCTGAAGAACTGTTGCAACAGGTTGCCAATGGCGACATTGCTTATACGGTAGCAGACAGCAACCGTCTAGCCCTTCAGCGCAGGCGATATCCTAACTTAGCCGTGGCAAAAACCCTTAATGAAGATATGCCGATGGCGTGGGCGCTCCCATTACATCAAGATGACTCAGTGAAAGCAGCGCTGATTGAATATTTTGGTACTGTACATCAGTCAGGCTGGTTTACGGTGTTAGAAGACAAGTACTTTGGCCATATTCGCCAGTTCGATTACGTCGACAGTCGCGCGTTTAATTATGCCGCCGAGACAGCACTTGCCCAATACAAACCCTTATTTCAACAGTATGCAGGTGAATTAGACTGGCGACTGCTTGCGGCCATGAGTTATCAAGAAAGTCACTGGGACAGTGACGCTATTTCAAGAACTGGCGTTCGCGGTCTAATGATGCTCACCATGGATACGGCAAGTGACTGGAACGTAGATGACAGAACCGATCCTGAACAAAGCATTCGCGGAGGCTCTCGTTATTTTGCCAGTTTGCTCAATCGCATACCTGCGCGAATTAGCGAGCCAGATAGAACCTGGATGGCTATGGCGTCGTATAATATTGGTATGGGCCATTTGGAGGACGCACGCATTCTTACCGAGCAACAAGGTGGCAATCCAGACCTTTGGGTAGATGTAAAGCGTCGCTTGCCACAGCTTAGGCAAAAGAAATATTACCGTACTACTCGCTATGGCTATGCAAGAGGCGATGAAGCGTTACAGTATGTGGAAAATATTCGTCGTTATTATGACAGCTTAGTATGGTTGGACGAACAAGGAAAAATTTGACGCAGTTCACCTTGCTTCTCTCTTGAAAACTGTCATTTCGATGTCATCTTTGTACTGTACCCTAAAAAGAAGTTAGTCAGACACTGACTTACTTTCTCAGAATAATTATTTTCTCAACGATGACAAGCTCCAAAAGAGCAGCGGCTCTTTAATGACAACATCTCTCGAATAACGTGAGATTTGTTCAAATAGGGGAGCTGCGCACAACGGAAGAAAAGTGGTCACGAAAAACATAAAGTGGCCACAACGCGAGAAAGGAGAACAAATGAAAAAAAATCGATTTATGAAAAAAGGAATAAAATTGAAAAACAACAACAGACGCAGACTTATGCTCAAGCGTTGTCACCAAAAAGTACTTCAGCGCCGCAAGCTATTTGTTACCAGCGATATGTTCACTCAGTTAACCCGTACGCCTGGCTAAGCCACCTCTATACCATCTGGCTCACAATGATTGACCATGTAACCGGTATATACCAAATGGGCGAAAACACGAATAAGCACAACTTCAGGTAACGCTATAAATTAGCTTGAAGCATCACCCTCTAGCAGTCTTTTCGCCTTTTTGGCAGCCTTTATTTCTTTCCTGCGCTTGCGAAAAAAATCTGACAATTTGTTAGCACATTCGTCAGCTAATACGCCAGATACAACCTCAAGTTGATGATTAAGCGCAGGATGTTGCAATAAGTTCATGACCGAGCCCGCAGCGCCTGTCTTCGCATCCTTTGCGCCAAACACCACCCGCTTTACCCGTGCATGTACCAGCATACCTGCGCACATAGAGCAGGGCTCTAAAGTCACATACAACGTAGCGTCAATAAGTCGGTAGTTTTGCACCGCAGCTGCTGCCTCTTTAACAGCGCGTAGCTCTGCATGCGCAGATGGATCATTATCCGTTATCGGCGTATTGAAGCCTTCACCGATAAGCTCACCATTTAGTACTACGCAGGCGCCGACTGGCACCTCACCAATCGACTCAGCCTTATCGGCAAGCGTTAACGCATGCCTCATCCACATTATGTCTTCTTTTGTCGCGATGTCTTCCATTGCGATTTCAGTCAACGGCTCCTGCACAGCCTCTTTTTCTTGCGTTTGCTTGTTTGCAAGGTCGAAATTTGGTGTTGGACGGTTGCTATTTTGGTCACTCATTCGTCAATTTTGCTACTTTACTTGGTGAAATTCATTAACATTTATTTTGTATTAGCTTAGGTAAACATTCTAACTTCTTAGAAAGTAATGACTTTTGTCACTTGGCAACCTACTTGCAATCTCTCATTATAACACTGCTAGTGTGATGGACTTAACAGGTTACATTTTTTACTAAAAAGTATGTTAGATAACCGCTATAGTACCTGAAGCGAAGCAGTAATTTTACCGATAAGTATTTAACTAAATACGGGGTGAATTAGGCAACAGGCCAAATTTTCACCTACACTGTTTTAAAGCCATTTGTGAGGGATACCACCGTGAATATGACCGCGATTGCAATAGTAGCCATTTGTGCCTGGGCCTTAGTTACCATTGTCGAAAGTGCAAAAGACAAAAGTAAGAAGAAACTTAGCAGCAAAGAAACCGATGCTTATAAAGCCGAAATTGCAGAGCTTAAGGAACGAGTTTCTGTGCTTGAGAAGATAGTGACAGACGAGCGCTACGACCTAAAAAAGCAATTTGCAGACTTAGAAAGCGACCGCGTAGCGTAAGCTTGAACTCACGTAATTCAACACACGTTCCATGGCAAGCGCGCTAGATTAAACAACGCTAAGTTTAACTGCGTGCTAGCTCCCTTCTAATAGTTTTCGCTCTGCTCGCTCTACACGCCGGGGTTTACCCGCAATCACTAGCACGTCATGGGCTTGCAAAATAGCGTCTTGGTCTGGGTCTTTAACTTCATTTCCATCCCGTCTTAGGCCCTTAATCGCTACTCGCATTCTCGAGAAATCGATATCTTTTATGGCTTTGCCAATACAGGAAGCGTGTTCGGACAACACCACAGCATGGATAAACTCTAACTTGTCTTCTGTGCCATAGGTGATCTCTGTTGTTTCTCCCGGGTAAAAGCCGTGCATATGATCGTAGCGACCTTTTCTCTCAGCTCGCACCCGCTTTAAAATACGAGACATTGGCACGCCGGCGTAATGCAGCACCTGCGATACCAACATCAAGCTCCCCTCTTGCAGCTCTGGCACGACTTGATTAGCACCCGCGCTGTATAGGCTTTCAAGCTGGTAGTCTCGTTTGGTACGCACCATAACATCTGTAGTGCTCGTAATGCTTCGGGTCTGCGTTATCACCTGCTTGGCCTTATCGACTTGATCAAACGTAACAAGCACAAGCTTGGCACCTTCTACATTGGCATTAATCAATATATCTTTTTGACTCGCATCACCGAAGATGACGGGCTCTCCCGCGTTTCGACTCTCGTGTACTCTGACAGGATCCATATCTATGGCAACAAAATGAATGCCTTCCATTTTCAGCATGCGAGCTACCGACTGTCCAACGCGGCCAAACCCACAAATAATGACGTGGTTGGTTAACGGCTCTGCATTACCAAAGCTCACATTGTCATCGAACGAGATATCCTTGTTAACAATACGCCTTGCTATAGTGACGCTGTTATTCATAAGCCACGGGGTTAACGCCATACTGATTACACCCATACACACAATCAGCGATGACTGCTCTGACGTTAACACGCCGTGTGTCGTAGCAAGCGCAGAAATTACAAAACTAAACTCGCCAATCTGACAAAGTTTAACCCCAGCAGACCAGCCATCTATTGCATCGGTTTTAACTAATAGAGATGCGCCTCTTACTAAAATGACTTTAACTATCATCAAAGCAAAAACACCAAAAACAATCTCAAACAGGCTGTTCCACAGTACAGTGAGTTCTAACTGCATACCCACGGTAACAAAAAATAACCCCATTAAAATATCTCGAAACGGACGAATGTCGGCTTCAAGTTGATACTTGTATTGGCTTTCCCCCAACATCATACCCGCCAAGAAAGCGCCTAGCGCCATGGATAGCCCGAAGTAATAAGTTAGCCCTCCTGCCAATAGGGCAATCAATATAGTGGTCAGAACAAACAGCTCGTCAGTCCTTGTTCTTGCTACCTCTCTAAACACCCAAGGTAGTAACCACTTACCCACTGACATTAGAAACGCAATGACAAACACACCTTTAAGCAACGCCTCGCCTAAAGCTAGCGCAATACTTACTTCACCAGTCTGGGCTAAAAGAGGAATGGCAATTAGGAACGGAACCACCGCTAAGTCTTGAAAGAGCAAGATACTTACCGCTAATTGTGTACGCCTGTTATTAAGAATGCCCATTTCGGTTGCTTGCTTAATTACAATAGCGGTTGAGCTTAACGCCAGCGTACCACCAATAATGATGGACGCACTCATTGGAATGCCGAGAAACAGAGGAACACAGGTAAACACTGCCGTGGTAAACACCATTTGCCCTAATCCTACACCGAATACTAAAGAGCGCATTGCCAACAATTTAGGTAACGAGAACTCAAGACCAAGTGAAAAGAGCAAAAACACTATGCCCACTTCAGCGAGCAGGTGCATTTCTTCTGGGTGGGCAAACACAGATAATAGTTGCGGACCCGCGAGTACGCCGGCAAACAGATAAGCAAGAATAGGAGGGAGATGAATGCGTTTAAATAATGCGACCGCACATACCGATATAAACATCAATATCACGATATTTAAAAAGCTCGTCCCCACACTACCTCCTAAAGCTACATAAACTTCCATTTGTAAAACAAGCGCGATAAATCACGCGATTTTACGTTTTAAACTAAAGACTAGTGCCTGAAACACTTTGTTGGCATCTAGTTTGCAAAATCCCCTGTGTAAATGCAGATCCGGCAAGTTTTGCCGCTGTGATCGCCATAAATTCCGCGAAAATGCAGATGTGGCCACAGAAACGTCAGGGCTTTGACACTTGTTTCTTTGCATATCAACGCATTTTGTATAGGGGCACTACTGTGGATTTTTCAACGTCAGTCTACGATAGCACACAACATAACAATTTTTACCCTGCTGAGAGCACAGGTAAATCACTCTCTTTTAGTGAATTATCAGGCTTTATCACGCAGCTACTTTCTACTCTTGAACTACAAGAGTTAGGTGGCGTGTATTTTCAGCAGCTAAACACGTTGTTACCTATTGTCGGGTTTAGCTTGTCTGACTTTGACTCGCGTTGGGTGTACGGTAATGCAAAGATATCGTCAACACTCATTGATTTACCACTACAAGGTGCCAATGCCGTTAATGGCGATCAAGCTCATGTCTATTACTACATTAGTTCACCCTTGTCGTTATCGCAACGGGAGAGTCTATTCCAACTGCATGATTTATTTGGAAAACAAGTAAAGCACGCTCTTTCATTGATGCGTGTGCAACAGATGGCGACTAAAGATGTGTTAACTGGCTTAGGTAACCGAGCGGGCTTTGAGCAGTCAATGACAAGACAACTCGGCTGGGCGCAAAGACACGATGATCCTTTCGCACTTTTGGTGATCGACTTAGACAACTTTAAGTATGTGAATGATAATTTTGGTCATGGCGAAGGTGACAAAGTACTTGTCCATGTTGCATCACATTTATCTAACGTCCTGCGAGACGAAGACGAAGCATTTCGCTATGGCGGCGATGAGTTTTGTTGTTTGCTAGACTGTCAGTCGCAACAGCAGCTAGCTTGTGCAGCCCAGCGTATTCAAATGAGTATCAATAGCTCTAGCTACTTATCTCGCTTAGGCGTATCAACCAGCCTTGGCGGCGCGATTTATCGCGACGGCGATACGATGAGTAGCCTATTTGACCGTGCTGACAACGCCCTGTATCGCGTGAAAAATTCTGGAAAAAATAGCTATCACGCAGCGTAACGTCGCGATTTGAACTTATCAGGATGGCGGCAAAGCAATGCCGCTTTTGCACATTATTGCCATGGATACCATAAGCAAGAGTATCTAGCCCTTTCAAAAAACGGCACTTTTAGTGCTACATAGATTCAGTCGAGACTAAAGGTTATTTCTATATCTGGCGCTTTGGGCTGCAGATAAACACAACGTCCTTCAACAATCAGTGCGACAGGCTCGTCGTTAATCAAGATCGCCGGCACGCCGTTTCGCTCCCATCTTGGCACGCGCCATACCTTAAACCATTCTTTCAGCAACTTAGATACGTTCGCATTTTCTGGCTTTACTTTAAGGTTGCGAGCATTAGTTTGCAGAGAAACGGTATCTTTTTCTCGCGCCTTTGGTACTGCAATTCGAATATGACCTCTAAGCCAAGGAAGCGCGATATTTTGGTTTGGCACTAATTTTAAGTTTTGCGGTACTTCATGAGTAGCGTTCACCACCCAATAAAGGTCTTGGTCAAACCGTATAACCCTGCCCCATTTAAAGTTCACTTCAGGGGTTGCATCATGCTTTGCTTTTAACATAGCAAGTACTTGGTCTGTCTGCGCTTTTGAGGGCGACAGCTCGCCTTGAGCTCGAAACCACGCGCGAATGACCATAGCCTGCCACGGTAACGACAATGCAGCGAGTTGTTGCCCGTCGAGCCTGAGAGCTGTGCGTTTACAATCTTCAAAATATTTTTGGGCAGAATCGCTGACTAGTGCGCTTTGTTCAGCACAAAGCTCGGCGCTGCGCCCCACCGTTTTAGTTAACTTAGGCCATCGCGCCAGCAAGTGAGGTATAATTTCGTTCCTTAAGAAGTTCCTATCAAAGCTATTTTGCTGATTAGATTCATCCTCAACCCACTGCAACATTTCTTCTTCGGCATAAGCCACAATCTCGGCTTTCTCTAGTGCTAGCATAGGGCGCATTATCAAGGTGTCACCTCGGTACTGAACTTCTCCCATACCCGCTAAGCCCTGAGGACCAGCACCGCGTTTAAGCTGAAGCAATACGGTTTCAAGCTGATCTTCGGCATGTTGTCCTAATAACAGTACACCGCCTATTTGGTCACACACTTCTAATAATGCGTTGTATCGAACCTTACGCGCTTCTGCTTCCAGGCTTTTTCTCGACCCCGTATCAACATCAACTCGATACAAATGAAATGCTACGTCTTCAAGACGACACTGTAATTCGCAGTGCTTTGCCCACTGTTCGGCATTTTCACTTAAACCGTGATGTACATGTACAGCATGAATTGGGCTATCAAACTGTTCCCTATATGCAATAACGGCTTGGAGCAGAACGGTCGAATCCACACCACCGCTGTAAGCAACGACGAGTGGCGTTTGAAGTGGTAGCTTTACATCAGTGAGAGATGTCGCTATGCGGTTGACGATATGTTCGATTGTTGGGGATTGTAGAGGGGTCACAGACCGGTAATACCTTATTCTTTCAACGCTATGTTTTACTGAGGTTTAACTTTGTATTTGGCTAAGCACTGGCTTTCTAATAACACACTTTCTAATAACACAAGGGGGTTGGTTACCTTTGGTAAACAACCCCCTTGTTCCTATACGACATTACATGACCGACATGAATTAAGCCGCCGCTCGCTAGTTTTTATAGCAAGCGTTCAAACTGATAGAACGCAGCTGTACATAACGGCTAAATGCACTTTTCATGCTAGTTTTCTTAATGAACTTATAATGAGCTTAGCAATAACCGAACGACATCAAACGCTGGTAACGCTCTTCCATCAATTTAGTCTTATCTAGCTCTTTAAGCTGGTTAAGCTGCTGCTTAATGACGGCCTTCAAATTAGCCGCCATGCCATTATGATCGCGATGCGCACCACCTAATGGCTCTTCAACAATACTGTTAATCAGGCCTAGCTCTTTAATTTGTGGTGCACTTACGCCCATCGCTTCAGCAGCGAGTGGGGCTTTTTCTGCGCTTTTCCACAGAATAGACGCACAACCTTCTGGTGAAATCACCGAGTACGTAGAATATTGAAGCATATTAACACGATCGCCAACACCAATTGCTAGCGCGCCACCTGAACCACCTTCACCGATTACGGTACACACGATTGGAACAGTAAGCTCAGCCATTTCGAATAAATTTTTCGCGATTGCTTCACTTTGGCCGCGCTCTTCAGCACCAACACCTGGATACGCTCCCGGCGTATCGATAAAAGTGATGATAGGCATATTGAAGCGCTCAGCCATCTTCATAAGACGCAGGGCTTTACGATAACCTTCTGGTTTAGGCATACCGAAGTTACGCTTAATTTTTTCGTTGGTGTCACGCCCTTTCTGATGACCAATAATCATCACCGGCTGATCATCTAGCATTGCTGGGCCACCAACAATCGCTTTATCGTCAGCGAACGCGCGATCACCAGCAAGCTCGTCGAATTCGGTAAAAATACGAGGAATGTAATCTAACGTGTATGGACGCATTGGGTGACGTGCAAGTTGGGAAACTTGCCATGCGCCAAGATCAGAAAAGATCTTTTTAGTCAGCTCTGCGCTTTTACCGCGAAGCTTATTGATTTCTTCTTCAATACCAACGTCAAACTCGCCACCTTGATTCACCAACCTAAGCTCTTCAATTTTTGCTTCTAGTTCGGCTATTGGCTGTTCAAAGTCCAAAAACTGTATACTCATTTCATGTCCTATTCGTACTACGCTCGTCTATGCAAACGCGAGATGTCCAATCTATCGAACTCTTACCCTTAATGGTAGAGAATTGAAACGGCTTTGTCTCCCAAACATTGTTTGAGATCGTGCAAAAGTTGGTCTTCAGGGGTAACGTACCATCTTGCACCACACGCTAAGATTACTTCAGCGTCTGGATGAGTTACCGCTAACTGAACAGGACAACTTCCGCCGTTAAATGCCTGCAGGATAGATTGCATCTGACTCATTTTCTTCGGTTCAAGCAGCTGGGTATCAATATTAAGTGCCAGCGCTCTCGCGTTTTTCTCTCGTGCCTGAACAATGTCCATTACATCACGGGCGGTGATTGTATTGCCCCCAGAGAAATCATCAAAGCTGACCTGTCCCTTTATAAGCAATATTCTGTCAGTTTCTAACACACTTTCGAACTGTTCGTACATATCGGGGAAGAAACGTACGTCTATTCTGGCACTCTTATCATCCAGTGTCACTATGGCCCAGCGACGACCCCGCTTGTTCGTCATAACACGCACGCCAAGCACCAGTCCTACTGCACTGGCCATTTGGTCTTTGTTGGTTGGTTTTAAATCAACTAATCGACCGTCGGTGTAGTAACGCAGTTCTTCCGCGTACTGATTGATGGGGTGGCCGGTTAAGTACAAGCCTAGCGTGTCTTTTTCACCTTCTAGCCATACTTTTTCAGGCCACTCAGGGACATCGGCAAACGCTTGCTTCACGTCTTCTGGCTCGGTAGTCAGTAGGCCAAACATGTCTGACTGACCAAAAGACTCGGCTTTTGCATGCTGTCCAGCGGCGGCAAGGGCTTCGGGTAAACTCGCCATAAGGCTAGCGCGATGGGGGCCTAAGTTGTCCATTGCCCCCGCTAATACTAGCTTTTCTAGCACTCGCTTGTTTACCCGTTTAATGTCTATCTTGGCGCAGAAATCAAAAAGATCTTTAAATGCCCCTTGGGTCTCCCGCGCTTCAATAATCGCTTCAATCGGGCCTTCACCTACCCCTTTAATCGCACCGATACCGTAAACAATGCGACCTTCGCTATCGACGGTAAATTTGTATTTACCCGCATTTAAATCTGGCGGCAGTATTTCGATGCCCATGCGCTCACATTCATCGACAAGCGTCACGATTTTATCGGTGTTATCCATATCCGCCGACATTACCGCAGCCATGAATTCTGCAGGATAATGCACTTTCAGCCACAGGGTTTGGTAAGACACCAAGGCATAAGCGGCAGAGTGAGATTTGTTAAAACCGTAACCCGCGAACTTTTCTACCAAGTCGAAGATTTTCATCGCAAGGTCTGGGTCAATATTATTGCCCTTGGCACCCTCGGCGAACGTGCCGCGCTGCTTCGCCATTTCTTCTGGCTTTTTCTTACCCATAGCACGACGAAGCAAGTCAGCGCCGCCCAGCGAGTAGCCCGCCATTTCCTGAGCTATCTGCATTACCTGTTCCTGATACAAGATAATGCCATAGGTAGGCTCTAGAATTTCTTTCAAGCACTCGTGCTGATATTCTGCATCGGGGTAGGAAATTTCTTCACGTCCGTGCTTACGATCAATAAAGTTATCTACCATGCCTGATTGCAGCGGGCCCGGACGGAACAGGGCCACCAGTGCGATAATATCTTCGAAGCAGTCAGGTTTAAGGCGCTTAATCAATTCTTTCATACCGCGAGATTCCAGCTGGAATACCGCAGTTGTCTCGGCGTTTTGAAGGGTTCTGAAACTCTTAGGATCTTCAAGAGGAATAGCGCTGATATCGACATCAACGTTCTTCCCTTCTTTGATCATATCTATTGCCCACTGAATAATAGTCAGCGTACGAAGACCTAAGAAGTCGAATTTTACCAAGCCCGCCGTTTCAACGTCGTTTTTGTCGAACTGGGTTACGGGGTTTTTACCTTCGTCATCACAATACAAAGGCGAGAAATCTGTGATTGTGGTTGGCGCAATAACAACACCACCGGCGTGCTTACCGGCATTTCGGGTAACCCCTTCAAGTATTCGCGCCATATCGATAAGGTCTTTCACCTCCTCATCGCTTTCATACACTTCTGGTAGCTGGGGCTCTGCTTTAAACGCCTTTTCAAGCGTCATGCCTGGATCTGGTGGAATAAGCTTTGAGATTCTGTCTACAAAGCCGTATGGGTGACCAAGCACGCGGCCTACGTCGCGCACTACCGCTTTTGCCGCCATAGTACCAAACGTAATGATCTGCGATACCGCCTGACGCCCATAAAGCTCAGCAACGTGGTCGATTACCTCGTCTCGTCTATCCATACAGAAGTCGACGTCGAAGTCGGGCATGGATACACGCTCTGGGTTCAAGAAACGTTCGAATAGCAAGTCGAATTCAAGCGGGTCTAGGTCGGTAATTTTTAGGGCATAAGCCACTAATGAGCCCGCACCAGAACCCCGCCCTGGCCCTACCGGAATTCCATTATCCTTACTCCACTGAATGAACTCCATTACAATAAGGAAGTAGCCTGGGAAACCCATTTGGTTGATAACTTCAAGCTCAATGCGAAGTCGGTCATCGTACTCTGGACGTTTCGCTTTGCGCACTTCTTCATCTGGGAATAGAAATTCTAGTCGTTCTTCCAACCCCTCTTCAGACACCTTAACCAAGAAGTCTTCGGTGGTCATGCCGCCGGTTGGAAATTGCGGCAAGAAGTACTCGTTTAACCGTACGGTAACGTTACAGCGCTTGGCAATTTCAACCGTATTTTCTATGGCTTCAGGAATGTCGCTAAATAACTCAACCATTTCCTCAGCAGTGCGCAGATATTGCTGGTCGCTGTATCGTTTAGGGCGGCGGTTATCATCAAGCGTGTAGCCATCATGAATACATACACGAATTTCGTGAGCATCAAAGCCTTCACGGTCAATAAAGCACACTTCATTGGTGGCGACCACGGGTAAGCCGCGCAGCTCAGCTAGCTCAACGGCAAGGTGCAAGTAATCTTCCTCACCTTGTCTACCGGTTCTAATAAGCTCTAAATAAAAGCGGTCGGGAAAATGAGTTTGATAAAACTCAAGGGCACTGTCGAGAATTTTGGCGTTGTTTTTCATTAAACCCACACCAACGTCACCGTGCTGTGCGCCTGACAACACAATCACACCTTCGCTGTGCTCTGCCAACCATTCTTGATCAATGACCGCTCGGTGTGAGAGGTGCCCGCGAAGGTAGGCCTTGGAGATAAGAATAGTAATGTTCTTATATCCCTCATTGTTCATTGCAATAAGGGTTAGTCTGAAAGGTTCATCGCCAAAGACTTCATTAGTAACCCAAAAGTCAGTGCCGATGATGGGCTTAATACCTAAGTTATGTGCCTCGGAATAAAACTTTACCAAGCCACACATATTCATTTGGTCGGTGATCGCCACGGCAGGCATGCCAAGCGCGGCCACTTTACCTAGAATAGGTTTAACCTTATTCAGGCCGTCCATCATCGAAAAGTCGCTGTGAACACGTAAATGAATAAATGGCGATGACATGATGTTATTTCTCTTCGAGTAGCGCTTTTACAGGTTTAAAACTTTTTCGATAGCAATCTAAGATGCCATATTCAGCGATGGCTTCAAAGTGTGCTTTTGTGGGGTAACCTTTGTGCCCGGCAAAGTTATATTGCGGGTAGGCCTCGTGAAGCGAAATCATATCGTTGTCTCGCTCTACTTTGGCAATAATGGAAGCCGCTGAAATTTCTGCGTGCAGGCTATCGCCTTTCACTACCGCTTCAGACTCAAAATTCCACGCAGGAACCCGGTTACCGTCTACGCGCACAAAGTCAGGCCTTACTGGCAGGCCTTCCACTGCGCGGATCATGGCGAGCATGGTAGCGTGCAGTATATTAAGCTTATCTATTTCTTCAGGGCTAGCTCTACCTATATTCCAGTAGAGTGCTTTTTCACGAATTTCTTGGGCAAGCGCTACGCGCTTTTTTTCACTCAGTTTTTTAGAGTCCGTTAGCCCTTCAATGGGATTTTCAGGGTCGAGAATGACCGCGGCGGTGACCACATCACCGACTAACGGGCCACGACCTACTTCATCAACGCCGGCAATTAACTTATGCAAACAATTCCTCCACGACAGCTTTTGCTGCTGTTTTATCAGCGTTGCATTTTAGCGTATGGTGGAGGTCGGTGAAACGGGAAATAAGGGCTGAATTATCACTTTCGAAGAAGTTGAGTAGCTGATTGCTCATATTCTCTGCATTTACTTCTTCTTGTAGTAATTCAGGAATAATAGCTTCATTAGCCAATAGATTTGGCAACGTGAAGAAAGGCGCTTTATACAAGCGCTGCATAATTTTATACGTGAGTGGTGCGAGTAAATAAGCGGCCACCATGGGGCGCTTACATAACATGGCCTCTAAGGTAGCCGTGCCTGATGCAAGCAAGATAACATCGCTAGCTATCATCGCATCTCGCGATGTGCCTTGCGTTACCTGAATGGGTAAACGTTCCTCTGCCTTATTGGCTTCCAGCAAGAGTGCCTTTATTTGCGTAAGACGATGTTCGTTAGCAGCAGGGATAAGAAATTGAATGTCGCTGCGTTTAGCATGAATAGCTTCTATGGTCTCCAGAAATACTGGAAGTAGCGTTTCTACTTCGCCTCTGCGTGAGCCGGGAAGTACAGCCAATACGGAAGCATTACTATCTACACCTAATTCTTGGCGCGCCGCATTTTGGTCGGGCTCAATTGCTATAGCGTCAGCCATTGTGTGTCCCACAAAGGTATAGGGAACATCGTATTTATCGTAAACCTGCTGCTCGAAAGGAAATAACCCCAACACGCGATTAGTCGCTTTCGCTATTTTATGGATGCGCTTTTCACGCCACGCCCACACAGTAGGACTCACATAGTGCATGGTTTTAATACCGCGTGCTTTAAGCGCTTTTTCTACTCTTAGATTAAAATCAGGCGCATCAATACCCACAAAAATATCTGGCGGATTTTGCTCGAAGTGAGCAAGAAGCTGCTTTTTAACTTTCAAGATGGCAGGTAGATGGGAGAGAACTTCAACAAGCCCCATAACCGACAAGGTTTCCATATCGAATAGACTATGAAAACCCGCGTTTATCATATTTGGACCGCCAATACCTTCGATAACCGCATCAGGGTATTGGCGTTTTAACTCTGCAACCATTCCGGCGGCAAGCACGTCACCAGAGGGCTCTCCGGCAACCATGCCGATACGGATAGGCGTAGACATAATTAGCGAATAATGCCTCGCTCAGAGTCTTGTAAGAACTTCACCATAAGGGCCACACCAGGGAACTCCTGTGCGGGTTCGGCAAGTTTTTCAATGGCTTCGTCTACGGTATTGCCTTCACGGTATATTGCTTTGTAAGCGCGTTTAATGGCCATAACTTCTTCTTTGCTGAAGCCACGACGCTTAAGCCCTTCAGAATTAATACCCTGAGGAATGTTTTTCTGGCCGCTGACCATAACAAAGGGAGGCACGTCGCGCAGAATAATGCCGCCAGCCCCCAAAAACGAATGAGCTCCAATCTTACAGAACTGGTGAATACCTGCGGCACCGCCAACAATGACGTGGTCGTCCATGTGAACATGGCCAGCAATCGCAACACTGTTTGCAATAATAATGTCGTTGCCAAGAACACAATCATGGGCAACATGAGAGTTGGCCATAAATAAACAGCGAGAACCGATTATGGTAATGCTGTTGTCTTGAATAGTGCCTCGGTGAACGGTTACCCCTTCCCTAAACTCGTTATCGTCACCGATGACAAGTTCAGTAGGCTCGCCCGCATACTTCTTATCTTGGCAGTCTTCACCAATTGAAGAAAACTGATAAAATTTATTGTTTTTACCGATACGCGTTGGGCCGCGTACCACCACATGTGATTTCAGAATACAGCCATCGCCTATGGTGACGTTGTCGTCTACCACACAAAATGGGCCAATGGTGACATTTTCACCAATCGTTGCACTTTCTGAAATTACCGCAGTTGGATGGATCACGTTAAGCTATCTCTCTCATCGCACACATAAACTCTGCAACACAAGCGATATCGCCATCAACGCTTGCAGTGCCTTTAAATTTCCAAATCCCTCTGCGCTCTTTAACTAGAGCAACATCAAACTCAAGCCTGTCACCTGGAACAACAGGACGCTTAAAGCGTGCGTTATCAATCCCTGCATACAAGTATAACTTATCATTGTTACCCATTGTCTTAAATCCTAAAACACCGGCAGCTTGTGCCATAGCTTCAAGAATTAATACCCCTGGGAAAATTGGCTGTTCAGGGAAGTGCCCCATGAAACACGGCTCATTGATAGTGATATTCTTATAAGCCTTTACAGACTCACCCAGAACATAGTCTGTTACACGATCAACAAGTAGGAATGGATACCGATGAGGTAACAGTTCCAATATTTCCTGAATTTCGATGGTATTAAGTGAATTGGCCAAAAACTTTCTCCTGTATACAAGCATGACCTACAACTATTTTATACCAATACAGATGATTGATTGGCATTCTGGTCAAACTCGCCGTAAAAACTAAAAACGGCGGCAACCATACGCTGTTAAGCGCAAAAAACAAATCAGACCAACACCTTTGGGGAGTTGGTCTGATAAATTTTACAACTGACTAGTGCAGTTATTAGTTAGTTTTGCTTACTTGCTGAAGAACTTGCTCAGATAAGTCGTGCTCTTCTTTTGCAAACGCAACCGCACCAGCGTTAAGCACTAGGTCATAACCTTGCTTTGCTGCAACAGAGTCAATAGCTTGCTTAATTAGGCCAAGAAGCTTGTTGCGCTCTTCGTTGCTGCGACGTTGAATGTTTTGCTGCAAAGGTTGACCTTTTTTAGCTAGCTCTTCACGTACTGACAAGATTTTTTGTTCTAGTTCTTTCTTCTCTGCATCGCTCATTGTCGCTGCGTCGCGCTGAAGACGTTCTGCGTAGAACTGACCATCACGCTGCAGTTGATTCACTTCTTCAAGCTGATCTTTAAATTCAGCCTGAATAGCGTTTTGAATTTCAGCCGCTTGAGGCATCGCTTGGAAAATACCTTGCACATCGACAACTGCAACTTTCTGCTCAGCCATTACAGATGTACTAACTAAAGCGCTACCCAACATTGCTCCTGCAACGATATGTTTAACCAACTGTTTCAAAGGGAACTCCTTTTGTGAATCTTATTATAGAGCGCGCCTAAAAACGCGCTCGCTTTAATGTCTTAGAAAGTTTGACCAATGTTGAAAGTGAAGAATCTCGCATCGTCACCATCACGTTGCTGTATCGCTTTCGAGAAGCTGAATACCATCGGTCCCATTGGTGATACCCATTGGACCGATATACCTGCCGAGCTACGATACAGGCTCCAATCAGAATAGTCCAATAGCTCACCGCGTTGTGTAGATGCTATGTCAAACTGACGGTAATAGTCATAGTCGAACTCAGTATCCCACACGTTACCCACATCCACAAACAAACTTGTACGAACTGAGTTATCCATTTCTTCTTCAACAAATGGCGTAGGAACAATAAGCTCGATACCGCCAAGTGCCATCGCGTTACCACCTAGGCTTCGCGTCGACCAAGACAGCTGCGCATCAGCTGGATCGCCCGGGAACACTTCGCCATCAGGTCCAACTATAGTGCCCGTATTGCCTAGGAATACACCGCGAGGACCTACCGTGTTATTCTCGAATCCTCGTAGTGAGTCAGAACCACCTGCCGTAAAGTTCTCTGTAAACGGTAATATTTGCTCATTGCCGTTAATATCACCGTAACCATTCCCGTAGCCAAGACGTACGCGCGCTAGGAAAGACCAGCGCTGGTTACGAGATAATGGGAAGTACCACTTACCGTCAAATACTGTCTTGAAGTAGTTAACGTCTGAGTTAGGCGTGGTAATACTGAATGACGCACGCTGAGACGAACCAGCAGTAGGGAACAGACCACGGTTAAGCGTACTTCTGCTCCAGCTTACGCTTGCCAAGAAGCTATCATATTTAATAGCCGCATCAGGATCTTCACCGTTAGTAAACTGATTATAGAACTGCTCAGTTTGCTCGTAGTAACCACGGTTGAATAGCTCTACGTTGCTGTAGGTCAAACCGAAGTTAATACGGTTGAATTCGTTGATTGGATAACCAATGTTCGCACCAATAGACCAGCGCTTAGAGTTGTACTGAATAACGTTAAAGTCAGAACCGTCGAACTCACTATAGCCCAAGCTTCCACCCAAACTAATACCGTCAATGGTAAAATAAGGGTCGTTGTACGTGATTTGCGCACTGCGCTGATATGAAACCGTGCTTAGGTTAAGACCCACACGTTTACCTGTACCCAAGAAGTTATCTTGCTGGATACCCGCCTGTAGGCTTAGCTTCGTTCTGTCACCATAGCCGATACCAGCATTAAACGAGCCCGATGGCTGTTCTTTTACGTTAAAATTAACGTCTACTTTATCTTCTGAACCCGGGATACGTACCGTTTCAAATTCAACCTCTTCCATATAAGTAAGTCGAGAAAGCTGGTTCTTTGAAGACTCAAGTAAGTTATTCGACAGCCACGTACCTTCCATCTGGCTGACATTTTGACGCAGAACGCTATCGGCTGTTACTACGTTGCCGTTAAATTTAATGCGGTTGACGTAGATACGTTTGCCAGGGTCAACGGACAGCGTAAGCTTAACCGTTTTGTCTTCATCATTAATTTCAGGAACCGTAGTTACTGTTGGGTAAGCGTACCCAAAGCGACCAAGATACTTACTGATAAATTCTTCTGTATACGTTACTTCTGCTTGGTTATACAATTCACCCGTAGTAAGCGGAAGCACGCGTTCAATATACTCTTCGTGCCCGAGTACATCGCCTACCAATTCCACTTCAGAGATAGTGTATTGCTCACCTTCTGTTACGTTCATGGCGATGTAGATACCTGACTTTTCAGGTGTCATTGAAACTTGTGTAGAGTCAACGTTAAAGCGAAGGTAACCACGGTTTAAGTAATGGTTACGCAGCGTTTCCATATCCCCTTGCAGCGTTTGCTGCTGGTAGCGAGTTTCCGACAGGAAATCCCACCAAGGCGTATCGTATTGCAGCTCGAAAGCCTCCATCAGCTCTTCGTCTGAGAAGATTTCGTTACCTACAATATTGATTTGTTCAATTTCAGCCGCGTCGCCCTCTTCGAAAAGTAATTTCAAGTCAACACGGTTACGCGGTAGCGGCGTTATAATAGCCGTCACGTCAGCATTATATTTACCTATGCTGTAAAAGAAGTCTTTCAGGCCATTCTCGATAGAGGTTAGTACGGTCTTATCGAGCGGCTCACCAATACGAACGCCGTTTCCGTCTAAGCTTTCCTGAAGTTGCTCATCTTTAATATCATCGTTGCCTTCAAAGATGATATTACTAATGGTAGGACGCTCAGCGACACGCACGACAAGCGTATTGCCATCACGGAGAATTTCAACATTTTCAAAGTGAGTTGAAGAGTACAACGAGCGAATAAGCTGCGTTACCCTGAATGTATTAAGCTCGTCGCCAACTTGAACGGGCAAGTAGGTTAAGGCTGCACCAAGTGCAACTCGTTGCAAACCTTCTACGCGAATGTCTTCAACGACAAATTCACTGTCTTGCGCCGCAGCATTGGCAAAGCTAGCACTGGAAAGAATGGCTCCGGCTGCTACTAACTGTTTTAACTTCATCTATTTTTCTTTTCCTGGCCGCGTTTTGTATTAGCTGTTTTGTACTTCCTGATTTGTATCAGGTTATGCGAGCGATATCGTTAAAAATTGCGATACCCATGATCATAAACAGAAGCACGCCACCTATTCTGTAACCCCATTCCTGAACCGCTTCAGGCACAGGTTTGCCTGTGATCCACTCCACGATAAAAAACATGAGGTGACCACCGTCAAGCATGGGCAAGGGTAATAAATTTATTATGCCTAAATTTACGCTTATTAAGGCAAGAAAACTCAAAAAGTACGCAAGTCCATACCCAGCACTTGTTCCCGCACCTTGAGCAATTGAGATAGGCCCACTCAAATTCTTCACTGACACGTCGCCCGTGATGAGCTTACCTATCATTTCGACACTGAGTGTCATAAGACGCCATGTTTTATCTAGCGCCTTCCCAATAGCCTCTATAATGCCATATTGATGCGTAAACACATACCCTTCTGGCCAAGGCTCAAATGTTGGGCTTACACCGAGATATCCACTTTGCCCTTGTGGTGTATCGCGGCGCGCTATCGTGGCATCTAACGTCAGTTGTTGTCCATCCCTTTGTATATCAAGCGAGATATTCTCGCCGGGACTTTCAACAATAACGTCAACTAACCGCTCCCACGATGACAACTTAGCGCCATTTAATGCAAGAAGCTCATCACCGGGTTTTAAACCCGCTTGCTGAGCCGCGCTTCCTTCACCTACAAACCCAACTGTTAACGTTGCATCTGGACGATAAGGGGTTAACCCTAAGCTGCTTAAAGGAGACTCGCTATCTGGGTCAAAGTTCCAAGAACCCAGTGTAAAAGTCAGTTCTTTTTCAACATTTGACGAATTTTTAACCGTAACATTGGCTTTTTCGGCGCCAATGTTTGAGACTATTTCCAGGTTTACCGCTTCCCAATCAGGCGTATTCCTGTCGCCAACTTTAATAATTTCATCACCAGGTTGCACACCAGCGATAGCTGCGATGCTTTCTGGCTCAACCTGTTTAACTACTGGCTTAACCGTTTCCAGCCCCACCAGATACATCAACCACAGTGCGAAAAACGCAAAAATAAAGTTAACGCCAGGGCCAGCAGCAATAACCGCCATGCGCTGCAAAACGGGTTTATTGTTAAACGCTTTGTCTTCTAACTCAGGCGGTACGTCATCAATACGTCCATCGAGCATGCGCACGTATCCACCTAATGGGATCATAGCGATGACATATTCTGTGCCTGATTTACTTGTTTTACGCCATATAGGCTTTCCAAAACCAATTGAGAAGCGCTCTACCTGCACACCGCATTTACGAGCCACATAGAAGTGCCCCCATTCATGTACAGCAACCAAAATACCTAAGGCTACAATGAATGCACCAAGGCTCCATAAAAATGCTAGCACTGGAATTTACCTCGAATAATCTCGTTAGCTTTTGCTCTTGCAAGGCTGTCTTGCTCTAATATTTGCTGAATAGAATTCACCGACACATTGGGCATAGCATTAAGCGTGGCGTCATTTACTTTAGCAATATCGCAAAACTGAATTTTGCCTTCTAGAAAGGCGTCGACAGCCACTTCGTTTGACGCGTTCACTCGTGTTGTTGCACATTGCCCTTCTTTACACGCATCAATAGCCAGCTTCAAATTCGGATAACGCTCAAAACAAGGGGTTTGGAAACTGAAATTGCCAATGTCAGAAAAGTCGAGCGGCGTCACGCCAGCTTCGATTCGCTCAGGATGCGCCAAACCATAAGCAATAGGGGTACGCATATCAGGATTGCCCATTTGTGCGATCACCGAGCCATCAACATATTGCACCATAGAATGAATAATACTTTGCGGGTGAATAACCACATCAATATCATCTGCACCAGCACCGAACAACCAACAGGCTTCAATGAACTCCAGCCCCTTGTTCATCATAGTTGCAGAATCGATTGTAATTTTTCTGCCCATCGACCAGTTAGGGTGTGTACTGGCTTCATCAATTGTAATTGACGAGAAGCTATGAAGCGGTCTTTCTCTAAACGGACCACCAGAACCCGTTAAGAGAATTTTACGAATGCCGGATGCGGCAAAGTTACCGTATTCATAATCGTGCGGTAGGCACTGGAATATGGCGTTGTGTTCGCTGTCAATAGGAAGAATTTCAGCGCCGCTTTGGTTCGCAGCCTCGATAAATAAAGCACCAGACATGACTAACGCTTCTTTATTGGCAAGCAAAACCCGTTTACCCGCCTTTACTGCTGCCAGTGTGGGTAAAAGCCCTGCTGCACCCACAATGGCTGCCATTACAGCATCAACTTCAGGCGCGCTGGATACTTCTTCCAGCGCCTTAGCACCAGAGAGAATTTCTGCATCCACACCGTACTGGGATGCTAACTCACAGGCTAGTTTGTAGTTAGCGTCATCAGCAATTACCACATAGCGCGGCGCGCATTTCTGGGCCTGCTCCATAAGCAATTCAAGCTGTGAGTTGCCAGTAATAGCAAATACGCGATATTTGTCTGGGTGGCGGTTTATTACGTCGAGTGTATTACAACCAATGGAGCCTGTGGCCCCTAACACTGTTACTGTTTGCATTACGCCATCCAGGTTACATAGCAGAACGCAAAAACAGGGAATGCCGCGGTTAAGCTGTCGATTCTATCGAGTACACCACCGTGTCCAGGGAGAATTTTGCCGCTGTCTTTAATGCCCGCACAACGCTTAAGCATGCTTTCGTTTAAATCGCCAAGGGCGGAAACAGCCACCGTAATACCGCCAATAGCAAGGTGAAGCCAAATACGCGAAGGCTCTACCTGATAGTGAAGGGCCGCAAAAGCGATAATAGCGAATGAAGCTGCAATACCGCCTAACAAGCCTTCTAAACTTTTACCTGGCGATACGTTAGGGCGTAGCTTATGGCGTCCGAATTTTACGCCAACAAAGAATGCACCTATATCTGCAGCCCAAACAATCCCCAGCACATAGAAGATGAGTGAAGCACCGTAGAAAGGATCAACATCGTGCAAGCTCGTACGAAGCGCAACAACCGCTACCCATGTGGGTATAAGCGTAAGTGCCCCAAATAGGGTTCTAACGCTGCGACTGTCTTTCCAGAACTTGGAATATTTGGGATAGGCTAGCACCATAAATAAAGACGCTATCCACCATAATACGGCAACCGTTAATATGACACGGTATAAACCATGTAATTGGCCTTGATACCAAATCGTGCTGGCATCAACAATAAGAGACAAGGCTATACATATGGCAAAGGCACCTGCCATATAAATGAGCTTTTTAGGACGTTCACATACGCCCGACATATTCGCCCATTCATAAGCGCCAATGCCGACAACACCAGCAATGGCTATTTCAAACCAAAAAATAGGAAGAAAAAGAATAGCGTAAAGCGCCAGTGGCGCGAGGATTAATGCAGTTATTATTCGTTGTTTTAGCATAATTTGCCCTTGGCTATCGTTACCAGGGCAAGCCTGATAATTGCCTGTATGGTATTAACCATCGGCTGTGACTACCTGTTCACCGGTTAAACCGAAGCGACGTTGGCGAACGTTAAAATCGTCTACGGCCAATTGAAACACGTCTTCGTTGAAGTCGGGCCATAGTACGTCGGTAAAGTACAACTCTGCATAGGCACATTGCCACAGCAAGAAGTTGCTAATACGGTGTTCGCCACCTGTGCGAATAAGAAGGTCTAACTCAGGAAGGTTAGCTGTTGAAATGTGCGCATTCAGTGCGTCTTCACAGATGCTTTCCACATCAAGCTCGCCGCTTTTCACTTGCGTAGCAAGCTGCTTAGCCGCGTTTACAATGTCCCATCTACCACCGTAATTTGCGGCGATATTTAAGACCAAATCTTTGTTATCTTTGGTCATGTCTTCAGCTTTACGAATTTTTTCGACCAGCTTGGCATCAAACGCCTCAACATCACCAATAACCTGTAGACGTACACCGTTCTTGTGTAGTCTTTTTGCTTCGCTATTGAGGACAAGATTGAACAGCTCCATTAAGACACTGACTTCTTCCTCAGGACGTTTCCAGTTCTCACTTGAAAACGCGAATAGCGTAAGTGATTCAATACCGTTTTGACGTGCAAAGCGCACAACAGAACGAACAGACTCTACCCCGGCTTTATGACCAAAGGTACGAATTTTCCCTTTCTTTTGCGCCCATCGACCATTGCCATCCATAATGATTGCAACATGCTTCGGGCCAGCAGATTCTGCTGGCACCTCTGCTTTTGTCGATTTGGCTGCGCTTAAACGCTTTCCAATCATAATACTTACTTATACTTCCATTAGTTCTTTTTCTTTGTCAGCAAGCATGCTGTCAACTTTCTTAATGAAATCGTTAGTAATAGATTGAATGTTCTCTTCAGCAGCGCGGCTCTCATCTTCACTGATTTCTTTTTCTTTAAGAAGATCTTTGATGTCACCGTTCGCGTCACGACGGATGTTACGGATAGCGACACGACCACCTTCCGCTTCATTGCGAACAACGCGGATAAGGTCTTTACGACGCTCTTCAGTAAGTGGAGGAAGTGGAATACGAATTGAACCACCTGCACTCATTGGGTTTAAACCCAAATCAGACTGCATAATGGCTTTTTCTACCGCTTGAATGGCGCTTTTATCAAACACAGTTAACGCTAGAGTACGACTGTCTTCTGCAACGACGTTAGCCACTTGCTTTAGCGGCGTGTCTACGCCGTAATAAGGTACCATGATGCCATCTAGAAGGCTTGGATGCGCACGACCTGTGCGGATTTTGCTGAATTGGCCCTTAAGAGAAACTAGGCTTTTTTCCATGCGCTCTTGCGCATCTAATTCAATTTCATCAATCACGATTTGTATCCTATTGTTCTTAATTAATCGTTGTCAGCGTGGCGAATAACAGTACCTTCTTTTTCGCCCATCACAACACGCTTCAGGCAACCTGGCTTATTCATGTTGAATACGCGAATTGGCAAGCTGTGATCGCGCGCCAAAGTAAACGCTGACAAGTCCATCACTTTAAGTTCTTTTTCTAGTACTTCTTGATAAGTCAGTTCTTCGTAAAGCGTTGCTTCTGGGTTTTTCACCGGATCATCGCTGTAAACACCATCAACTTTTGTCGCTTTCAATACCGCATCGGCTTCAATTTCGATACCGCGTAAACAAGCCGCTGAGTCTGTGGTGAAGAAAGGGTTGCCTGTACCGGCAGAGAAGATAACAACACGGCCTGACTTAAGAAGGCTAATGGCTTCTGCCCAGTTGTAGGCATCGCAAACACCGTTTAGCGGTATTGCTGACATCATTCGCGCATTTACAAATGCACGATGAAGCGCATCGCGCATGGCTAAGCCATTCATTACGGTAGCCAGCATTCCCATGTGATCGCCAACAACGCGGTTCATTCCCGCTTTTGCTAAGCCTTCGCCACGGAACAAGTTACCACCACCGATAACAAGACCAACTTGAACACCAAGTTCAACCAGCTCTTTAATTTCTTGCGCCATTCTATCTAGCACTTTAGGGTCTATGCCAAAGCCTTCCGCCCCCATTAGGGCTTCACCACTAAGCTTTAACAAAATGCGTCGGTATGCTGATTTTGGTGTGATACTCATAGTTTGAATTGTCCTCGTAAACCCGTTTTGTCCTATGTCTTTCAACAAGCCACTGATGTAAAAAACATAGGACAAAGCGCTTTCGTTTGTCAGGCAGGCGCGTACTTAATCTCGCCTAGCTTCACACTTACGCATTGCAATGGCAACACTAAAGACGTTCAGCTATAAAAAAGCACCTCCTAAGAGGTGCTTTGTAGTTTATCTAACTATTGCTTAATGCAAAAGATAAACACTCAATTATTTCTTAGCAGCAGCCATTTGAGCTGCTACTTCAGCAGCGAAGTCTTCAGTCTTCTTCTCGATACCTTCACCAACTTCGAAACGTACGAAGTTGATTACGTCTGCGCTGTTGTTCTTAAGAAGCTCAGCAACAGAGATTGAAGGATCTTTAACGAAAGGCTGACCAGTCAAGCTCACTTCGCCAGTGAACTTCTTCATGCGGCCTGCAACCATTTTCTCAGCGATATCAGCTGGCTTACCAGACTGGATAGCGATTTCGATTTGGATTTCTTTCTCTTTCTCAACAACTTCTGCTGGAACGTTTTCAGGCTTAACGAACTGCGGGCTTGCAGCTGCAACGTGCATTGCAACGTCTTTCGCAAGCTCTTCGTCACCGCCAGTAAGAATAGAGATAACACCAATACGGCCGCCGTGTACATACGCGCCTAGTGTATCGCCTTCAACGTTGATAACGCGACGAGGAGAGATGTTTTCGCCGATTTTAGCAACAAGTGCGTCACGCGCTTCGCTAACTTTAACGCCGTTCATGTCTGCGTCGTTAAGCGCTTCGATGTCGTTGATGTTGTTAGCAGCTGCTACTTCTAGAAGCTCGTTACCAAATTTAAGGAAACCTTCGTCACGTGCTACGAAGTCAGTTTCACAGTTTAGTTCAAGCATAGTCGCGCGACCCGCTTCAACCTTAGTAAGGATTACACCTTCAGCTGCGATACGGCCTGCTTTTTTAGCCGCTTTCGCTTGGCCTGATTTACGCATGTTTTCAATGGCTAACTCAATGTCACCATCCGTTTCAACCAGGGCTTTTTTACAATCCAGCATACCTGCGCCAGTACGTTCGCGCAGTTCTTTAACTAGTGCTGCAGTCACTGCCATTTTTCAATTCCTCAGCATTAAATATAAATTCGTTAGGTAAAAGGGGCGATGTCGCCCCTCTCAATACGTTTCGTATTGTAGTACTGCCATATTATTAAGATATGACAGTAAGCAATCAGAATTACTCTGCTGCTTCTACGAAGTCGTCTTGCTCAGCTTGTACTTCAAGGTTGCTTTCGCGACCTGAGTTTATAGCGTTTGCAGCAGCATCCAAGTAAAGTTGGATAGCGCGGATAGCATCGTCGTTACCAGGGATGATGTAATCAACACCGTCTGGGTTAGAGTTAGTATCAACAACACCAACAACAGGAATACCTAGGTTACGAGCTTCTGTTACAGCAATGTGCTCGTGATCTGCGTCGATAACAAAGATCGCGTCTGGAAGACCGCCCATGTCTTTGATACCGCCAAGGCTGTTTTCAAGCTTGTCCATTTCGCGCTGAAGCATAAGTGCTTCTTTCTTAGTTAGCTTCTCAAACGTACCGTCTTGGCTTTGCTGCTCAAGATCTTTAAGACGCTTGATTGACTGACGTACTGTTTTCCAGTTAGTCAGCATACCACCTAACCAACGCTTGTTTACGTAGTACTGGTCGCACTTAAGAGCAGCATCTTTAACTGCTTCGCCAGCTGCGCGCTTAGTACCAACGAAAAGGATTTTACCTTTCTTAGACGCAACACCTGAAAGGTAGTTAAGTGCGTTGTTGAAAAGTGGAACCGTTTTTTCAAGGTTGATGATATGAACTTTGTTACGAGCGCCGAAGATGAAAGGCTTCATCTTTGGGTTCCAGTAACGAGTTTGGTGACCGAAATGCACACCTGCTTTCAGCATGTCACGCATAGAAACATTAGCCATTTTATTTTCCTCTTGGGGTTAGGCCTCCATATACCCCTTGTATCGATTCAGACCAACCTAAATTGAACTGAACACCCCGATACGAAGTGTCGGTATATGTGTGTTTTAATAAAATAAATTTACCCTCTAAAACGGTGCCAAATGCACGTGGCAAAATGAGCTTTCCGTCAGGGCGCGCGCTTTATACCACAATACCACCTAAGCCTCAAGTTTTGAGGGTAAAAAGCGACAATTTGAAGTATTTAGGTTAAAGAAAGTATAGAACCCTTAATGAGCTCGCTTTCCATCTCTGCCTTTAGCAGATAAAAACCAACAATATCATCACCTTACTAAGAATGACCTGAATAGTGTTATAATGCGTAAGTAATCAAAATTCTTCATCAAACTAGTTTCAAACGATTTGAGAGGCGCTGTGACAGCTATTATCAAAACCCCAGAAGAAATCGAAAAAATGCGCGTAGCCGGTAAATTGGCAGCCGAAGTGCTTACTATGATAGGGCCTTACGTAAAGAAAGGCGTTACCACTGATGAGCTAAATACTATTTGCCACGACTACATTGTAAATGAGCAAAAAGCGGTACCTGCGCCTTTAAACTACGGCCACCCGCCTTTTCCAAAGTCTATCTGTACGTCGGTAAACCACTGTATTTGCCACGGTATTCCTTCTGACAAGAAACTGAAAGACGGCGACATCATTAATATCGACGTGACAGTTATCAAAGATGGCTATCATGGCGATACGTCAAAAATGTTTGTGGTGGGTAAGCCTTCTATTCTTGCAGAACGCCTAATTCGCGTTACCCAAGAATGCTTGTACAAAGCTATTGAGCAAGTGAAACCGGGCATGCGTCTTGGCGATATCGGTCATATTTGTCAAACCCATGCTGAAGCGCATAACTATTCAATAGTTCGTGAATACTGCGGCCACGGTATTGGCGCTAGTTTCCACGAAGAACCACAAATTGTTCACTACGGTAAGCCAGGGACGGGTGATGTGTTAGAGCCAGGCATGTGCTTTACCATCGAACCTATGGTAAACGCAGGCAAGCGCTACTCAAAAGTGCTACCAGACCAATGGACTGTGGTAACTAAAGACAGAAGTTTAAGCGCCCAATGGGAGCACACCCTATTGGTCACTGAAACCGGCGTTGAGATTCTTACGCTTCGCGAAGAAGAAACCTTGGAACGCATCATTTCTCACGGATAAATCGACTTCGACAATATTGATAACGTTTCGAATAATCGCGTTAAAAATATGATTACAGAAGATTGAGTCTATCGAATTATGCAAAGCAGCCGTTGAATTCGCGGCTGCTTTTTTATTGGCTCGTTAGCTCAAATTCCAACTATCAAAGTTCGGCATCGTGTGCCCACTCCCCTCATATTTACTGCGCTACACACCTATAACAAAAAACCATAAATATTCACAATTCAACCTAACTTATGCATTAATTTGCTACTGCGAACTACTAGCAATTCATGCTATTGTTCTTAGCGTCTAAAAAGAAGTCTATTTCAAAGGTGTATTTTGACGCTGCAATCACTGATAAAGAATATCGACACAATTAGCTCTGTTGATGAAATCCCCGCCATTAAATCGTGCGTGGAAGCCAGTTATGCCTGGATAACGGAGTCCTTCGACGCTACGCCGGTTAATCAACTCGTTACCGGTCGTGCACAGTTCGTCGATGCGTTGCTTTGTCATCTTTGGCAACTTTATGGTTTAGATACCGTCGACGAATTATCGCTTTGCGCCGTTGGTGGTTACGGCCGTGGTCATCTGCAACCTCATTCAGACATCGATTTACTCATAGTTAGTAAAAAGAAGCTTAAGCCCGATGTACAAGAAAAAATTGGCATGTTCATCACCCTTTTATGGGATATCAAATTAGATGTTGGCCAGTCAGTTCGCACTATCAAAGAAACGGTCAAGCTAGCAAAAGACGATATTACGATTGCGACCAATTTAGTGGAAAGCCGATTACTTTGCGGCAGTGAAGCCACCTTTGATAAATTGTGGGATGAAGTTAACGGTCGAAACTCATGGTCGAGCAAAGCGTTTTTCTCAGCCAAGTACGACGAGCAGAAAAAACGCCACGCCAAATTCAACGGTACCGCTTATAACCTTGAACCTAACATCAAAGAAAACCCCGGGTGTTTGCGTGATATTCAATCTATTGGCTGGGTCGCCAAAAAGCATTTTAAAGAATACGACGGCTGGAATTTAGTAGGCCACGGCTACTTTACAGAACAAGAGCACAGTGAATTAATTGCTTGTCGCATGCACCTTTGGAAAATGCGTTGTGCACTGCATCTGGTTGCAGGCAGAAGCGAAAACCGGCTGCTGTTTGATTACCAACCTGACGTTGCAAAAATGATGGGGTATGGTGAAGAAGGTAAATCGTCTGTCGAAAAAATGATGCGGGACTTTTTCCGCACCGTGGCGCGGGTGTCTGAACTGAATCAAATGCTGCTTCAGCGCTTCAAGTACGACATGCTGAATCAAAGCGTTCAGAAAAGCGTGATCATAAACGAAGATTTCGAGCTGCTCGATAATATGATATCGCCACGACACGAAACCGTGTTCTCCTCTCCCGAAGCAATCTTGGACTTTCTGCATTTGGTGGCCAACACGCCAGAAGTACAAGGCCTCAGTACGATTTGCATACGTCAGCTGCGCAACGCTCACCGCGCTTTTGAAGCAGAATACTATGTTGAGCGCCCACTGTGCCGCGAAAAATTCATGCGCTTAATGAAACAGCCAGAGTTCTTTGATTTTGCATGGGACATCATGCATCAATACGGCATTTTACAAGCTTATCTTCCTGAATGGGATGCCATTGTAGGTATGATGCAGTTTGACTTATTTCATGCCTACACGGTTGACGAGCACACGCATCGACTAGTAAAGCACGTTAACTACTTTTTCTCAAAGGCAAATAAGGACTTCCCGCGCTGCGGCAGAATTTGTAGAAACCTCGATAAACCAGAAGTGCTTTATATCGCTGCTATTTTCCACGATATCGCCAAAGGTAGAAATGGCGATCATTCCACATTAGGCGCCCAAGATGTAGCAAAGTTCTGTCAGCAACACGATGTTCCCAGCGACGATGCTGAAATGATTGCATGGCTTGTAGAAAACCACCTACTGATGTCAGTGGTAGCCCAACGCCGCGATATTTATGACCCAGACGTTATAAGCGAGTTTGCTGGCGCGGTAAGAAGCCACAATCACCTTAATTTGCTTTATACGCTAACCCTTGCCGATATTCGTGCCACCAATGACAACCTTTGGAACGACTGGAAAGCATCTTTACTTCGCGAATTATATTTAATGACGCAAAAGGCATTGGATAATGGACTACAGTGTCAAGTAACATTGAACGAGCGAGTAACTACTCACAAACACCAAGCAAGGCAAATTTTGCAAGAGCGCGCTATTGAGCCTGTTGCTATTGATGCATTGTGGGCCCGCCTGGACGACGATTACTTTGTTCGCTTTAAGCCTACTCAAATCGCGTGGCATACTGATGAAATTATTAAAGCTCAGAATGAATGGCTTACACCAGAGCACGATGGCCTGTTAGTAAAAGCAAATGATAACAGTGCGAAAGGTGGCACTGAGGTGTTTGTTTACGGCAAAGATAGAAAAGCATTGTTTGCGCAAGTCGCGTCAGTGCTGGACAGTCGCAACTGTTCAATTCACGACGCCCACGTTACCGTAACTAGAGATGGCTATGTGTTCGATAGCATGCTTATTCTTGAAAATGACGGCAGTCGTATAAGCTCAGAGTCTCGCATTGCGTCCATTGAAAATGCTATTTCTGCCCAACTTGAAAAGCCGGGGCGTTCGCACGAAAATAAGCGTAAATTGCCTCGGCAAATGAAACAACTTGATGTGCCTACTAAGGTACGCTTTTTCAATATCAACGATGAAGCCACGCTTATTGAGTTAGAAGCCCTAGACGCTCCGGGCATTTTAGCTAAAATTGGTCACGCATTCGTTGATACTAATATGACGCTTAAGCTTGCGAAAATTGCCACCATTGGCGAGCGAGCCGAAGATATTTTTATCGTCAGCAATGAGGCTGGCAAAGCATTAACCCAAGAACAACAGGTGAACCTTAAAAAGCGTATCCTGTTTAAACTCGACCAACTTGAAGATATCACAATACCATGAATGAATTGAAAGCCATCATTGAAGACGCCTTCGAAAATCGCGATAGCATTAGCCCTTCATCTGCACCTGATGAAGTAAGAGATGCAGTAGCACAAGCTATTGACCTTTTAAACACAGGTAAAGCGCGCGTTGCAGAAAAAATTGCTGGCGAATGGGTAGTACATCAATGGCTTAAAAAAGCTGTTCTACTTTTCTTCCGTCTTCACAACAACGATGTGATTGAAGGCGCCGAAAGTAAGTTTTATGACAAAGTACCGCTTAAGTATACAAACTATACTGCTGAACAGTTTGCGGCTGACGGCGCGCGTATTGTTCCACCAGCAGCGGTACGTACGGGTACATTCGTAGGCAAGAACGTGGTTGTTATGCCTTCTTACGTAAACATTGGTGCGTTCGTTGACGAAGGTACTATGGTTGATACATGGGCGACAGTAGGCTCGTGTGCGCAAATTGGTAAGAATGTTCACCTTTCAGGTGGCGTGGGTATTGGCGGCGTATTAGAACCACTTCAAGCTAACCCCACCATTATTGAAGATAACTGCTTTATCGGCGCGCGTTCTGAAATCGTAGAAGGCGTGATTGTTGAAGAAGGTTCTGTTATCTCAATGGGCGTTTACATCGGTCAGAGCACTCGTATTTATGACCGCGAAACCGGTGAAGTTCACTATGGCCGTGTACCAGCAGGTTCAGTAGTCGTGGCGGGTAACCTGCCAAGCGCAGATGGTAAATACAGCCTTTACGCCGCTATCATCGTGAAGAAAGTAGATGCGAAGACCCGCGCGAAAGTAGGTATCAACGCGCTACTTCGCGGCGTAGAATAAGCAGTATTTCTGGCTTATCGCTAACGGCTCTGGTTAATTTCAATTAGCCGAGCCACATGCTGAAAGACTCACAAATTAAAAGAGGCGCTTATGCGCCTCTTTCTTTTCGTAATCAGGACACTCCTAAGACTTAAGCCAACAGCTTATCTTTAATGGTGTTAACCCACTCTACTACGTCTTTTTCGGGCTCTAGGGTTTCAATCGCGTCAACTTCTAACATATCGGCAACTGCGTTACCTTGTAGCTCGGTCAGTAACGCATGAAACTGTTTACCCGCACCACAGAAACTATCGCCATAGCTGCTATCGCCTAGCGCTGCTACCGCGAATGGCTTGCCGGTTAGCATTGGCGATTCGTCTTTCAGATCTGAAAACACAAACTCAAGGTTTGGTGGTACATCGCCCTGCCCTGTTGTAGAGGTAATGATCAAAAGTGCGTCGGCATCAGTAAAATCTGCAACCGACGGGTCGCTTTCAAGTGAGCAATCCACGCCCTGTTCAGCTAAGTTCTCTTCCACCTGCTCAGCTACGTGTTGCGCATTGCCGTAAACTGTACCCGCAATAATTTTCAATGTTGCCATTTTTACCTCTTAAACCAATGATCGTCGCCTTTGTCGACAGGCGGAAATTCTTACTATTTTATCAACCTAAACGCAAAACGGCGCTAATTTTTCGAGCCATAGTCGCATTTCACTGTGCATCTGTGAATTAATCGTTACCCACTTTCCAGTGATAGGATGAGAAAAGCCCATTTGAGTACAACTTAAGGCCAAATTGTTAAAATTAAAGTGCTGCTTGGCGAATTTGTTTTGTTTGCCGTCCCCGTGGGTCGTGTCGCCGATAATGGGGTGACGAATATGAACCATGTGCCGACGAAGCTGATGTTTGCGACCGGTACTAGGAGAAAGCTTAACTAGCGAATATCGTGCACTTTGGTATTTGCCCACAGGCTCAGGCACTTCGAATTTTGCCACTGACTGATACATAGTTGATGCAGGTTGTGGCGGCTGCTGCGGGCGCTTATGCTTGTCTGCAATTTTGTCGTAGCGGTATTTTAGGGCGTAATCGATATACCCTGTGTGATGCACAAAACCGCGAACTATAGCGTGATACGTTTTTACTACCTGCTTGTCCATCATCTGCTGTCCAAGCTTTGCTGCAATTTCTGAGCTAAAGCTAAACACCAGCACACCTGAAGTGGGTCGGTCTAAACGATGAGCAGGATAGACGTGCTGGCCTATTTGGTCTCGAAGTGTCTGTACTGCGAACACCGTTTCATGTCTATCAATCGGACTTCTGTGTACTAGTAGACCTGGCGGCTTCTCAATCGCGATGATATGTTCATCTTGGTACAACACAGGTAAATGAAGAGCATTAACACTATCTTCCTCACCAACGTCTACCTTTCCTATTGTTTGCTCATCTGAATGCACAGTTAATTGGCCTTTTAAATCGTTCTACATAGTGCGTTGTGTTTGCTCACCCAATGTCTCCATTGGCAATATTATCAATAACTTGAAGCTGGGACAGAGTGCGCTGATGCGCCGATGACAGATATATTTCTGCTGCAGGCGTAATTTGCATGGGTGGTAAAGGCATTTCCTGTTTCAACAAAATGCGCATTTTGGGAATAAAAATAAAAGCCAACCAACTCTCAAACGCTAAACAGTCGACCGCAAAAGGAACCGCACTTTCCATAGCATTATTTAGGTCTTGTTCCGAAGGCTCTTCATTTGGCCAAATACCATCCTGATACATGTCTGTTTCTAATTGTATCAATGCTTTACTTAATGCTATGTGATGAGTGCTATTCGTTTTAATCACATCCTCTCCGCAATTCAAAAACGCTTCTATTTCGAAGCGCGCAGTATATCAGGAGCTAAAGGTCAACATAAGTCCGCGTGTCTTATCGTTGAATTTCTTCTGCTGTGATACCATTACCCGTCTTTGTTGGCGGTATCTCATCGACGTGCCCCTTTGAATAGATGTGACAGCCTGGCAAATTTTGATTAAAGCAGTATTTTGGAACGAGTTATGAGCGCTAACGGTATTAATTCTATCAGCGAGTTTTTGTTACATGCAGGCACTGAATATCAGGTTTTTGATTTAGGTCGTCGCCTTGAACCCACCGATAGTCAAACCTTTCTAGAAATAGAAAACGGCAGTGCTTACGCGCCCTACCCTCGTCAGCAGCATGCGTGGTTCGGCATCGTCTTTTGGAATAAAAATGCTTCTACCCAACACTATATTTGGTTTGTGAAACTGCCGCTTGATGAGCAAGGCTTAGTGGTTGCCGCAGCAAGAAATCATTTTCTAGAGATTATTGTTGATGCACTAGGTCAGTCTGTTGCTGAAGATACTGAAAACGCGCAAACTTTGCCTGATAATCCTTATTCGTTTGTTCCCAATCAATCGCAGCTCGCTCAATTTAACGCACTAGTTAAACGCACCCTAAACCAACCTTTAAGTGAGGAGGCGCAGAAAGTTGAGGCCTACATTCAAGCCCCACAACTGGTTGACTGGCAGCAGATATCCATGCAAAGCGTGGCCGACTTTGTACAAAGTCTAAGCCAACACCCCAAACAAGATGTATTAGCGCAGGCAATTAAAACCAACACCTCACTTTACTCGGACGTTTTCCTTAACACTTTAATGGAAATGAGCGAAAGCGTTTCCCTGCCTGAAAATCTATTAGCGGCGTATTTAATTGAGATAGATAAAAGTGACGACATCAATTTAGCGGCGCTGAGAGGCACGTCAGAAGGTAGTTTCCACCCGACCATCAACAACAAACTACTCGAATTATTAAAAAGCGAAAAGTCGCAGAGACTTGATATTTTAAGCGTTATTGCAGCACGCCATTTCGAGCAAATGGAACCCCTACTGCTTAGTGCCTTTTTAGAGCAGGCGGCAAACGTTGATGAAAAAGAGGGTCATAAGGGCGCCTTATTCGCAGGGTTCTTTTCAGATTTAGTACAAGTCCCGAAGTTACGCAGACAAGTGCTAACACTCCTGCATTCCAAAGCCAACCCTCAGATTCTCACCAATGCATTTCAACAATTGTTTGCACAAGCGAGAAAGTAAATGACGTTACTTGAGTTAGTGGTGTGGATGGTTATCGGGTTTACTGGCTATCAGTTTTGGCGCACACGGGCTATTTCTGAACGAACAAACGCTTACCTAAAACAATACTGCGATAAACATGGTTTGCAGTTGTTGAGCGTGGCAAGAGCAAAAACTCGGTTCTCGTTTAAATATGGTAAGCCAGACTGGCACAGTGTATTCAACTTTGAGTTCTCGAGTAATGGTGAGGACCGATATACTGGGGAAGTTGAATTAATAGGTGTAAGGGTTATGCGAACAGAGGTGCCGCCGCATAGGGTTTAAGCTTCTATGTCGAAGAGCGTGAGCGGCTCTTAATTCACCATTCAGGTCAGGTTTTACATAACAAGTGCACATGGATTGGTAATAACAACGCAAAAAAAAGGGGAACCTAGCGGCTCCCCTTTTTCCTGGAATTTTGAGTATCCTTCTCCGCGATCCTTTGCGACTAAAATCTTCCCGATTAAAATCCGTATACGCCCCTTTCCATCTACTCTCGCGCCTTCCTGTGCGAGCTACACATCCATGCGTAGGTCCCTTTCCTTTTATCCTAATTTACTGTACATCCTTCATACAGTGTTCCTCTTCCTGAGGCTGTCCTTGTCAGACTCCGCTGACGTTCCCTTCCCTCATTCCATTATTTGCTGTACATCCTGCTACAGCTTTGCCAATCCCTTAGCATGTCCTTCTTTCGTCCTTGGTTTGCTCGTCCATGCAAACTAGAAATTCCTTAATGGCTATCCTGCGGTTGGCTTCTTGCCTCTAGCTCCTTGCTAGCTCTCGTCCATTTTTCCCTGCTACATCCTGTATGCGAAGTCCTTTCACATTTTACGTCCCTGAATCCCTTTATATCCTTTAAAATCCGTTTCTAACATCCTGTTAATGCAGTGTCCTATCTGCTTTCCTTTCCCTTTCCCCACTGCCTTGTGGGAGTCTCATCCTTAAGTTGTCCTAACTTATTCCGTTGATGATCCTTGACTCAATCCGTGACTCGTCGTGTTTCCTTGTGACATGTTCATAGTATCCCTTCCAATTATTACCGCCATATTGAATTACAGAGATTTAAGAAAGATTCTTGTACGACTTTTGACTAATTTTTAAAAACTTCAATATAATCAATAACTTTATACTTTAGTATAAATTAATCTTTCATCATTTAGGTAAGATCACTCACAGCGTTTGTAGGAAATGTCTTACAAACGCTGTAGTAAATTTGGTGTAAAGATTGGAACTGCAACGTATGACGTTTTGGTAGGAGTATCACAACGAATAAAAAAACATCATTTTAGCCTGAACATTACCTCACCGTTCACATGAGAAAGGCTTAGTTGTCCTACAACCTGATAATTGTCATCGTTAAAGAAAGCGCGATGTTTTTCTATAGTCACGAATACCGAAACACCCTCACTTTTTTCATCTTCCTCTACCACGCTATCAATAGCGCCAAGTAAAATATGCCCAAGCCCATGATGTTGATAATCTGGATGTACTGCGATGAAACTCAGCATGTGGAAGTTATCGGCGGGAACTAATGCTCGCACTTTTTCTTCTTTCTCTAGCATTTGCTTTGTACCGAACAAACCTGCCGTTAAAAGCATCCGCAATCTCCAGTGCCAGTAACGTCCTGAACCAAATGCTGCATCGGGCGCGGTCAAGCATGCAACGGCAATAAGCCGCTCATCATCGAACAGGCCAATCATCGGCTGCTCTGCAACCCAAAATGCATTGAGCTCTTCACGGATAGCTGACCGTAGACGGCTTTCATAACCTTCTTTTTCTGCTTGGAAAATGTCAATGAACAATGGGTCATCTACATACGCATTGTAAAGAATAGAGGCGGCAACTTTGAGATCATCTACAGATAGATAGATGGCTTTAACCGTGTCTTGCAAGGGGGCTATTGCATTATTAATAGCATCAGTATTCATCAGGGGCTCCTTGTACGCAAAGTTATACAGCTGCTTTTACCCATTTAAACAAAATGAGAGAAGTGGACACTACCGCACAACTTTTATCATTGCGCCAACCACCCACTTAAACTGATTAAACTTTAGCCTACGCGAAAAACCCCTGCATGTTAACTTTTTATTAACATTTAAAAACAGTTAGTAATGCCTACTTTCGTAATCAATTACCAACTAACGATTATTAGTGCATTAAGCTATAAGCACTGTCACCCCAGCCAACTAAGTTTCCATTTCTGAAAACCAACGGCGTACACTCGTCTTTTGTGGTGATACCATCGCCCATCGTTTTTTGAGTTCGGTAGTAAAGTACGCGATATGTGCCGTCTTGCTTTTCGAACAGTTCATTGAAATCCGCAACGCCCATTTTTCTCAATACACTTTCGTAAGTTGTCCCTGTTTCAAGATTCGCAATGTGTTTACGATTGTTAAACTCTCTGTCTTCCCAATCAGCACCATAGTGACTATCTGAACCGCCACCTACTGATACGACACAACCTGAAAGCAAAACTGAAGATGCCAAAGCTACTGAAAGAAGAACCGTTTTCATGTGAATTCCTTAATTATGTGTGTTGTTTTTATTCGATACTACGCCTACTTTGTGAACTGACACTGAATAGACATAAATGCGCTAACGTAAGAACCACTGCGTTTATGCGTGATAATGTAAGTTATGATTGGTAAACAAGATTAAGGCCAAAAATTAAATCATTGATTTTTATACCAATCTTAATAACACCCATCTACGAAGGCTTTGAAAAATAGTGAAATCAGTAACTTATTAGTGAAATTGACTACGTAGACAGGCTACACTGCTAATATTCATGACTTTCAACCATTTTCGTATTATGAGTAACGCTAACCTGCAGCAACTTCACGTTTTGTGCCTTCAAATGCATAAAGAAGGAAAAACACCGTCCGTAGGCATTTTACGTGCAAAAGCTCCCTTTAAGGTATCGGTAACCGAAGCTATTGAAGCGATTAAGCGATTTAACGCACACAAACCTAAGCTAGAGGTATCTAACGAAGTAAACGTAGCGCAACAAAATCCTGTCGCCACAACTGATGAGCCGGGCAATTTGCATGCACGGGTAGAGACGTTAGAAAAAGAAGTGGCGGAGTTAAAGCGGGCGCTACATAAAATTATTAACGCCCAATAGCTTTTAGTCTTGCAGGCCGGTAATTTTAGGTCTGATTGACGTCAGTCATAGCGTCAACGTCATATAGCAGGTGTAAGTTGCTCAATAAACACCGCAAGAGATGGCGCAAGAATTTTGGCAGGCTCTCTGCCAACCTGCTCGAGTGCCACTTCGCCACTTTCGTTGACAACGGTTAAAATAAAATCTTCTTCGTCAGTTAAACCAAAAAACAATGTTGGCGCTTGCCTAAGTCTTTGCTTCATCAACAAATGCCCAATCAAGTTTTGCTGTAATCTTTCAAAATCTTCGGTATTGAAAACTTGAAGCAATTCACAGCGACCTTGCGGGGCGTTAGCCTTTAAATTATCGCTGTAGTAACGAGTAAAATACTCGCAGTAGTCAGGATTTAGCTTTAGCGATAATGCCTCTTCAACATTACTGAAAGACTGCACAGGCGATTGAAGCGTAGGAGACCATCTTACAAGTTCACCGTCTTGCGCCGACGTCTCATAGCACGGCGAGGGCCACTCGCTATCAAATGCTATCTTGAGTCCCTCGGCCTCGGACTGTTCGACATAAGATGATACAAATTTATCTAATTGTGCTGAAATTGTTAGAGCCATTATGACGTTACCTGCGTATTTTTGGGGTACACTATACAACTAAACAGTTAAGTCAATACTAGGGTTAATTCTACTGCGCCGTAAGACTGTGTGCCGCTGTGCAGTTCAACAATTTAAATCCCGCGTAGATACATAAAAGGTTCTTATGTCGACGGACAACTCACCTCAAAAAATTACTATCTCTGCACCTGATGACCTCTCTTTGGGTAAACAGGTTGACTATGAATTTGAATATAATCCTGGCTTGTTGCAAGGCGTGCCGCGCAGTTTAAGTCGTGATACGTTAAACTTGGCTGGCTCAGGTTTACCTTTTGATGGTATCGACACTTGGACAGGATACGAACTTTCTTGGCTAAATTTAAAGGGTAAACCTAATGTGGCAATTTTAGAATGCCACGTTCCTATTACCTCAAAGAACCTAATCGAATCAAAATCATTTAAGCTATATTTGAATAGCTTCAACCAAACAAAATTCGCTTCAGCAGAGGACGTACGACAAGTGCTTCAAGCGGATTTGTCAGCGTGCGCAGGAGAGCCTGTCGAGGTAAAGCTAATTCTTCCAGAGCAGTTTTCTTCGCTACAATTCCAAGAATTTAACGGAACCTTGTTAGATAGTCTGGATGTAGAAATCGATCAATATTCCCCTAATACTCAATATTTGACTGTTGCGAAAAATGAAACAGGAATTCAAGAGACGCTTGTTTCTCATTTACTTAAATCTAATTGTTTAATCACAAGTCAGCCAGATTGGGCTAGTATTCAAATAAGGTATGAAGGAAAAGCTATTGAACACGAAGGGCTTTTGAAATATCTAATTAGCTTTAGGCAACACAACGAGTTTCATGAGCAATGCGTTGAGCGCATTTACAACGACATCATGCAGCATTGTCAGCCAGATAAGTTAACCGTTTGTGCGCGTTACACACGACGAGGGGGTTTAGATATCAACCCTTTCCGTTCAAATTACGAAGCGCCTTATGCTAATCATCGTCAAGCACGTCAGTAATATAACGGTGAAGTACCTACCAACGCAACCTAAGCCGCGGCAGTAATAGCGAATTAGAACAAAGACGAGATTATGGAAGCAAAACAACTACAAACCCTAAAACAAAATAACGCGCTTCTTTGTCAGTTTATTGTGAAACTCTCAGCATTTTATGAGGGCTTCTCGGATAAGATCGATACTGAACTTAAGGTGTTACGAGGCCACCTTTCTGGCACACCTAATTTTAGTCTTGCCGCTGTGAGCATAGAGAAACTCAACAAATCACTTCAGCATCAAGAAATAACGCTTAGAAAATACAGTGTTGATACTGTTTCATCGCTAGAAGATGCAATGAAACAACTACAGAAAATTGTATTTGAAGATACTGAATTAAAAGGGTTAACCACGCAGGAATTGATTAAGCTTAATCAACCTGTAGGTGATATCTTCAGTATTTACAAACTCTATTCAAAAGCCATTGCGCTTCACCGCATTGCGCTCAACAAGGAAATGGTTGGACTTGAGCCATCTGAAACCACAGAAACTAAGTCCACTAACAATGAAAGCACATCGGCTCGTTCGATTAAAGATGATAACCCTCACTACCGTTCTATTTTGGTTGAGCTTAATCACCTTATTGCTTCTTATGCACAAAAAAAACCTAACGATCAGCAACTCAATGATATAAAGCAACGTCTTGATGAAGGCATGGATGAAGACCAGCTGCTTAAAAGCTGCGTTGTAATTTTGCGCATGATCGTTCAAGACGCTATGTCAGAGGCGAGCTTAACAGGAAAAGTGATTCAGAGTCTGCACCGTTCATTAGGTGAAGTGAGTAGTGACGTCAGCAATACGATCCAAGGCAGCCAAGCCCAGTTCGAGCAGCGCCAAGCTGGTAATGAGCAACTTAAACGTGACATTATTCACATCGAAGAAGCCGTATCGGAAAGCAGTTCTCTAGAAGCACTTAAAGAGCAGACACAGTTTCGCGTAGAAAAGCTTGTGACTACGTTAAGCGAGCAACAAAGCAACGATCAGCAAGGTCAAGAAGCGCTAATGGCACTGCTCTCCTCTATGCAATCGCGAATAGATACACTTCAGCAGCAAACCAGCGTCTATAAAAAGAAGCTGGCCGAACAAGCAATGCAAAGCCGCACCGACCCCCTCACTCGGCTTCCAAACAGGCAGGCGTATAATGAGAGACTAGAAGCGGCTTTCACTAAATTTAAAGAAAATGGTGACTTGCTTGCGGTCGCCGTTGTGGATATTGATCATTTCAAGTCAATCAACGATAGATTCGGGCACGCAGCAGGCGATAAAACTCTTCAGGTAGTGAGTAAATTCTTAAAGCAAAGTTTGTCCGAAAATGATTTTATTGCCAGGTGGGGAGGAGAAGAGTTTGTAATGCTACTGCCTCAGGCGCAGATGGCAGATATAGATAAGAAGCTTAATGAAGTTAGAACTAAACTTGCTGCAATGCCGTTTAAATTCAAGCAAGAAAAAGTAAAAATCACCGCATCTTTTGGCGCAACCTGTTTCAATGACAATGATACTACTGAAACTGTGTTTGAACGCGCCGATGAGTACCTCTATAAAGCAAAACGAAACGGCCGCAACCTCGTAGTCACTGATTTAAGCACTGACTTATAGGAAGTAAAAATATGAAGAAAGTGCAGCTTAACCCTGTTGGCTGGATGAGCCAGCTATCACAAGTAGAAGTTTCTCGTCTTCAAGACGCCACCAACAGCGAGCTCTTTGCTATGTTCAGAAACTGTTGCCTTGCAGTATTGAACAGCGGCGTTGACGAAGACAATTTCGAAGCACTTTTTGCTCCTTATGAAAATTTTGAAATAAAACTCATTCGTCGTGAACGGGGCGTAAAAATAGAACTCGTGAACCCTCCTGAAGTGGCTTTCGTTGACGAAAAACTCGTTCGTGGTGTACACGAACATCTATTTGCGGTCCTTCGCGACCTGCTTTACATGGGTAACAAGTACGCATTTCTTCATCAAACCGCACCGGCTGAAGGTAACGACATCACAGACATGGTGTTTGACATGCTACGCCACGCTAAAGCGCTTGAAGGGAACGATGGCGTAAACACAATTGTCTGTTGGGGCGGCCATTCCATTAATCAAGTAGAGTACAAGTACACGAAAGAAGTGGGCTATCAGCTCGGCTTACGTGACATGAATATTTGCACAGGATGTGGGCCTGGAGCGATGAAGGGTCCAATGAAAGGCGCCACCATAGGTCATGCAAAGCAACGCCACAAGACAGGCCGTTACATTGGCATCTCTGAGCCGAGTATTATTGCCGCCGAGCCGCCCAACGCCATTGTCAACGAGCTCATTATCATGCCTGATATTGAAAAGCGTTTAGAGGCGTTTGTTAGACTCGGACATGGCATTATCGTGTTTCCAGGCGGTGTAGGCACTGCCGAAGAATTACTTTATCTGCTTGGCATTTTGATGAATGAACGCAATGCGCAGCAACCTTTTCCTTTCATTCTAACAGGGCCTGCTGGTAGCGAAGAATACTTTGAAGCCATAGACGCTTTTGTTGGTGCAACACTGGGTCCAGAAGCACAATCAAAATATCAAATCATTGTAGATGACCCAGAAGAAGTAGCACGCACCATGAATAAACACCTTGAAAAAGTGAAGAAGTTCAGAGGTGCGATGGGTGACGCATTCAGCTTTAATTGGTCATTAAAAATTGAACAAGACTTTCAACAGCCCTTTATTCCAACGCATGAGAGTATGGCCGACCTTCAACTGCACTTAGATCAAAGTAAAAGTGATCTAGCGGCCAATTTGCGCAAAGCGTTTTCAGGCATTGTTGCGGGTAACGTAAAAGCAGAAGGCATTGCTCAGATCAAAAAACATGGTCCGTTTGAGCTCACCGGTGATAGTACACTGATGGAGAAGGTTGATACGCTACTCGAGTCGTTTGTAAAACAGCATAGAATGAAGCTGCCTGGTAGCGCGTACGAACCATGTTACGTTGTAAAGAACGATAAGAGAAACAGCGAATAACACGAGGCCGTGACAAGACGCATTTGCTTACGTTTACTACTTATGTTTAGTAGTCGTTTTGCGGTACACTATTAGAGAGTATTGTTTAACGAATGAATGTAGTGCACATTTAGCCTATGCTCGGCTCCCGAACAATGTCGGGCTTTGGCTTGCAGTAGCATTCAAGTAAAGAAAAACGAGAAGTAACGGTCATGAATACCAAGGTTATTCGTCTAATTTTAGCTGGCATCGCCCTTTATGCGGTGTTTGTTTTTATGGTTATCGCGTTCTATCCCGATAAGCCTGAGAATATGGATTGGAAAGACCGTGAAGAATATAATCGTGTCCAAATAACCAAGTTAAAGTTAGGCAGTACAAGAGAAGAAGTTTTGGCGTTACTAGGCTCACCTGACATTACAGAAGCCAAGCGGCAGGGTGCCACTGCTATTCAGGTTATGTTTTTTAGAACACAACATGTGCGCGCTGACGGCTTAACCACGCAAGATGAATGTACACCGTTGCTTTTTGAAAACGACAAACTTATTGCATGGGGTGAAGGGGCTTACTCCAGTTACCAAAAAAGTTAGAAGGATGGGGAGTGAGCGACATCATTTCCACGCTTAAACGCCTGGTTCAGTTAGGTAACACTGAACTTTCTGTCGAGCAGCGTATAAACCATTGGTTGAAAATCGCTAAACGGATCCTGACCTTAGTAAACGCCAATCCAGCGCTTGCTGCAGCAACGTTACACATCGATAATGACCTTCCTAAAGATACTCAACATCTTTTGTTATTGGCGCTGTTTGGCAAGCTTTGCCGATTAAACGACCACTATTTACAACATGTGCTTGCGTCTTTACTCGCATCCCTCTGGCTTTCAAGTAAAGGAACACCAAGCGACCAAACGGCCAATATCATTCGCTTTTTGCGTAAACACAATCTCTCGATTTGGCTGGATATCATTAAACTTCAAAAAGCGTTTCGGTCAGACAAGCCAATTAACTACGTTGCAGACATTCGGCTTAATATGGTTCAAAGGCTTTGTCTCTTAGCAAATGTTTTCGCTACTAAAACAAAAAAAGCAGATTATCGTGAGGTTTTCACTCAGATTGTTTTACGCCTTCCAGCACATCATCGTCACCTTATTGCACCACTTATCAACCTATTTAATGGTGTGCTACCTGGCGCAAAGGTTTACGCAAACGGCGTACCGGGCGCGCTAGTCGACATTCAGCAAAATCACGGCTACGTATTTATGCTTAGCCAAGGCGATGAAGATGGAAAGTGGCTTCCTCTATCGTCAATACGCTCTCCCATTTCACTATCAATGCCGTTTGAGCACTTTATTGCTCTTTACACTGATACCGCCACTGCGAGAGTAAATCATGGCGGCACACCATTTTTACCTTCTACATTCGCAATTCAGCATCCCCCTAAAGCTCTTATAACTATTATCGATGAGCTGCAAAAGCGCGATGTAAATATTGAACAACTTTGCGAAAAAATTGAAAGCGTGCCCACGTTTAATCACTTTTTGATGCACACTGCGAGTCAGGACAACCGTCTTCAGCTTCCGGTTAAAAGCATTAAACAGGCGGTTTTGACCTACGGCATTGAACGTGTGGGTGACATGCTTATTCAATTTGCGCTGTTAGAACGGCTAACGCAAAACCAATTTCCACTGATGGGCATGTGCAAGCAATTGACTTTATTGGCTTGTTCATTTGCAAGCTATTTCGCACAACTCGCCGATTCGAAATTTTCGCCGCAATCTGCCGCACTGACCATGACCTTTGTTTGTACTCCCTTGTTCACGCTACCAGGGTTTAAAGTGTCACGAGCATTACCCGTCGACCTCACCAAAGCTGTGTCCATTAATAGCGCATTCAAGGTCAAATCTGACACGCCTTGGCTAGCAATCGCTTCTGAACTTGCTGGAAGTTGGCATCAAAGCTCGACGTGGCGTGCCGTTATACACCAATGCAGTAAAGTAAGTACGGACGTTCCTAAATCACTTCAAAAGGAACAAGCAATTCTGGTGTTGAGCTTCGCAATCGCCAAAGCATGCTTATTTAATCAGGATATTTATTCGTTGCTTCAGGATATCAATATCAAAACACTTTTAAATATCCTAGGTATTCGACGAGATGATGTGGTAAACGCACTAGACGCTAATGGGTCACTTTTGTTCTGTCCGCTCGCGCAGTAACGTCATTTACTCCTAAACATCGTACTCGGCTATTTAATTAATCTTTACGAATGGCTATAACTTGCGCCAGGTATCGTATAAAATACGGCAACTTTTGCAGTGCTTAACCCTTTTTCCCTACATTTTCCATTATAATAAGTAAGCAGGCAGAAATTGGCTCATAAACGCCAAGCTACAAATTGAATAAACCTAACGATTTTGACAACAGAATTACCAGAGGATCCCTCCACATGACTCAGCAACGTATTACAGTCATTCGCGGTGACGGCATTGGCCCGGACATTATCGATGCAACCACAAAAATTTTAGATAAGGTTGGCTGTGACTTTGCCTATGACTATGCCGATGCTGGCCTAGTCGCACTGGAAGAACATGGCGAGCTTCTACCTCAAGAAACTTTAGACCTAATCGCAAAAAACAAAGTTGCGCTTAAAGGTCCTTTAACGACCCCCGTTGGTGAAGGTTTTACTTCAATCAACGTTAGTCTTCGCAAGCAGTTCAAACTGTACGCAAACCTTCGTCCTGTGATGTCATTCAAAGGCACAAAAGCACGTTACGAAGACATCGATATCATTACCGTTCGTGAAAACACGCAAGGTATGTACTCTGGTCTTGGCCAAGTTGTATCAGAAGACGGTAACGAAGCTGAAGCAATGAGTAAGATCACTCGTGACGGCGCTGAAAAAATCGTTGTTTTTGCTTATGAATTAGCGCGCCGTGAAGGTCGTAAGAAAGTAACAGCTGTTCACAAAGCTAACATCCTTAAGTCAACATCAGGTCTTTTCCTTAAAGTAGCCCGTGAAGTTGGTGAGCGTTATCCTGACATCGAGTCAGCTGAAATGATCGTTGATAACTGCTGTATGCAGCTTGTGATGAACCCGCATCAGTTTGACGTTATCGTTACGACTAACCTTTTCGGTGACATTCTATCTGACCTATGTGCTGGTCTTGTTGGTGGTCTTGGTATGGCACCAGGTGCAAACATCGGTGAAGATTGTGCAATCTTCGAAGCCGTTCACGGTTCTGCACCAGACATTGCTGGTAAGAACTTAGCTAACCCGACGTCAGTAATCTTGGCAGCAGCGCAAATGCTTGAGTACCTAAACATGGGCGATAAAGCAGAGAAAATTCGCGCAGCACTAAAAGACGTGATCGAGTCTGGCGATCGCACAACACGTGACCTTGGTGGTGAAGCAGGTACTACCGAGTTCACTCAGGCGCTTCTTGACCGCCTATAAGCATTTTAGCTTACACCTTTAAATTATTTCAAAACGGGCTTAATAGCCCGTTTTTTTTATGTCTCTATTAATCACTCCCCCTGCTTTAAACTGTACTAAAACTGGACTACCGCTTTTCTCGTTCACCTTTATTATTTCCTTTGTACACGTTGAAGTGTGCTGAGCTTTGTAACTTGGTCACAACAGAAGACAGGAAATTTTTAAAGAGGCCTGCTCCGCTTGCATCTAGGTTACAAAAGTCAGCGCGCTTTGGTACATGACTTAAACCCATTTACTTAAATATTGCGCCGATAACGCTTTATGGCGCGCTTAGCAACATACAAGGAAAGATGATGAAAAAATTAATCTCAGGTTTACTCGTACTATCTGCACTAGCCATTCAAACGCCAGCGGTTCACGCTCAACCAGCGGAAAGCGGAAATGCGCAAGCTAATGAAGGTACAAGCCAGCAACAACGTATCGATTTAAACTCGGCGACCGTAGAGCAATTAATTACCCTACCCGGCGTTGGACAATCTAAAGCGAAAGCTATTATTAAATATCGTGAAGAAGTAGGCCCGTTTCTTGAGGTCGCACAATTAACTCAAGTAAAAGGTATCGGTGAAAAGATGCTTAATAAAATTGAAGGCTATGTACACGTAAGATAGAAGGACTAAAGCGAATAGGCGGTACGCTGGCTCCACACACAAAAAATGCGCCGCAAGGGCGCATTTTTAATCGTTTAAAGCTATTTAATTGCCTTAGGCCTGCTGTTCTTTCATCTACACTAAAGGTCAACAAGCCCTAGTAAGACTATTTAACAACAGAAGCTAAGTATTCTTTAAATTCGTCGCCTAACGATGGATGACGTAACGCATATTCAACGTTAGCTTTCATGTACCCCAACTTACTACCGCAATCGTGACTCTTACCTTTCATGTAGTAGGCATCAACTTGTTCAAGTTTCATCAATGCATCAATAGCATCAGTAAGCTGAACTTCACCACCTGCGCCTGGAGGCGTGAACTCTAACAGATCCCAGATTTTTTCTGACAGAACGTATCGGCCTACAACGGCAAGGTCAGAAGGTGCTTCGTCGCGAGGCGGCTTCTCTACCATTTTGTGAATCTTCGCTGACTCACCTGGCGCAATTGCCGCGCCGTCTAGGTCTGCGATACCAAATTTAGAGATATCTTCGTCTGGAACCTGCTCAACCATGACCTGGCTTACTCGGCTGGTGTTAAATTTGGCAACCATGTCTGCAAGGTTATCCTTTTTAGGATTACTTGCTGCATCATCAATAATGACGTCAGGTAACACTACCGCAAATGGCGCATCGCCAATCAGAGGTCGAGCGCAAAGTACTGCGTGACCAAGTCCATTAGCAACGCCTTGGCGAATATGCATGATAGTTACATCTTTTGGACAGATTGACTGAACTTCTTCTAACAGTTGGCGTTTTACACGCTTTTCTAGTGTGGCTTCTAGCTCAAAAGAGGTATCAAAGTGGTTTTCAATACTGTTTTTACTCGCGTGCGTTACTAGGATAATTTCTTTTAGTCCTGCAGCAACACATTCGCTTACCACGTATTGGATCAATGGCTTATCAACCACTGGCAACATCTCTTTTGGAATAGCTTTCGTTGCCGGGAGCATTCTCGTCCCAAGGCCCGCTACAGGGATTACCGCTTTTTTAACCTGACTCATAGTTAATATCCTTTTTTAAAATCCTAAATACACGCCTAAGTCGACTTTCAGCCGTTTGTTATTCCTTAAGCTGAGATATATTCACTGTTGTTCGCAAGACTAATGCAATCGATGTTCCAATTACCTTTTTAGAGCGTCTGTGTATTGAAAATGGGCAAAACAGCTCAAAACCACCGATAAAAGCACAAAATTAGGGATAAATAATATCTAATGCACCATAATAGTGAAAGCGTTTATGGCTTGTCCTTCCTTTCCTACACATCAAGTGTCGCTTTTTTTCACACTACTTTTTGGAATTAGTGCATGCTCTATGGGGCCGGTTTTGCGTTTTAATCCGTCTTTGAGTCCTGCCCACATGAAAGCGCCTCGCGTTTTGCCTTGCTCAAAGCAATATCTGTTTACAAGATACCTCAGAGGTATTGCACAAACATGACGAAGTTTCCAATAAAGAGGTACGTAATGGCGGCGCGCTAAAATGAGTACATTACGAAACTGATAGTAGAGCCTTATCGGTGCGCCCTGCTTGAATGTCACACCGCAAACTTTCACTCTATCATCGCCTTGTCGATGAGGCATACATGCACTGAGCGACTGATAGATAACCATGCCCTTGGCTCGAGCACGCCAGCACCATTCGTGATCAACGCCATCGATAAAGAGCTCATTTTCTTTTTCACCCACGCGTTCAAAAGCACCTTTGGAAATTAACATGCCTGAGGCAATGATTTGCTTTACTGTTTTTAACTTTTCGGAAACCTGCTTCCCTTTTTGCAGGACTCCCTGATCGACACACTCTGAAAATTGGCAATAGATCGAAGGGCCTATGGCTGCAATTGGGGAACGTTGCTCAAGGTCTTGGAATTGCCTGACTAACTCAACAGCAATATCGGGAGAGAACAAGCTATCTTGATCAAGCAAAAAGGCGTAGTCGCTTCCCTCATTAAAGAGTACTTTCAAGCCGACATTCTGAGCGTGGGCGATACCAATATTTGAGGGGTAATGAAGATAAGTAACATCAGTTGTTAAAAGAGCCTGCTGAGGACTTGGAGAATTATCAACTAAGATGACGTTCCAGTCAGGGGCACAAAACGCATCGATGAGACTACGCACGTGCTCAACATCAGGGTTAAATAGTATAACAACAACGCCGACGCTCAATGTTTACCAAACCTTTCCAGTAAATGTCTATCAAGTTTATAGGCAAGTTTAACCACTTTTCCAGGCATTAACCTCAATGCTAAAACACCACAAGCGTAAAAAAAGTTATAGGGTGAAAGTTGCTTTAATTTACGTATGGCATATAAACGTGCTCTGAACTCGTTGAGCGACTTACTTAAGCCTCGACGTTTATAAAAATTGTTTACCCTTCTGAATTTCAAAAGTCGATCTTTTAAGTTCCTAAAAATATAACCCTTAGACGCTAAGGTTATCCAGAAAAAATAGTCTTGAGTGTTTAACAAGTCACTGTCGTAACGATGCCCATCATTAAATACATTGTAACGAATGACTACTGTTGGATGGTTAAGCGAGCATCGTCTCGGCAAGATACGAACGATCTGCCTGTGTGAAGCGGGCATTACTCGCGCACCGACCTTTACACCACTTTCGTTAATTTCCGTTAGTGCTGAACCTAGCACCGAAATATTGCTGTGCTTTTTAAGGTAGGTGATTTGACGTAGAAGGCGGTTTTCTTCAGAAATATCATCCGCATCCATTCTTATGAAAAACGATGGGTTAAACTGCATACCGAACTCAGCAACTGAGTTCATGCTACTTGCTAGCCCCACATTGTGACTATTCGACGCTATTATTACCCTGTCGTCTTTGCTTGCTACATCTTCTAGTACGCGAGTTATTTTTTGAGGTACAGGTCCATCGGCGACAATAACGAAAAGAAAATCTGTGTAAGACTGCTCAGTCATGCTTTCAATGGCTTCGCGAAGCCACTTCGCATTGTCAGCTTGGTAAACCGCCATAGCAATTATCGATTCGACATGCTGTTTTTTATTGTTATTTTGAAGAATAGAGAATTGATTTATCAAGAAATTTTACCAACGTAAAAAAGTAACAAAGAAAATAAAAGCGCCTTAATTGTGCGCTTTTATTTGTTGGCATGTTACAGAGATTTTACTAAGCCTGCCACGATTTTACTCAAACTATGCGGTTAATCGCTTCACAAAGCGCAGTACACTCCAAATATGTTGGATAACAAGACTGTACACAACGAGTAGCCCAATAAAGCCCCAGAACATGACGGCTTCAGCTACCTGATAGACTTCTCCTAATATACCGATTAAGCAATAACATGCTCCGAGCAAAAGGATAGCAACAAGTGACTTTCTACTGCTAAGCCCTGCACGCATAAAGATATTGTGAAGGTGCTGACGGTCAGGTTTGAGCATTGATTGCCCCTTCCGCGCACGGCGATACATGATCGCGGCCATGTCCATTAATGGAAGGCCGACTAACCACACCGCAGTAATGGGCCTAAATGCGGCAGCTTCACCTTGAGTGTGATCAACAAGCAACCAAACGATAGTGAGCCCAACGAACATGCTGCCCGCATCACCCATAAATATCTTATTGCCTTTAAACCCTTTCCAACTCAAATTAAAAGCAAGAAACGGAACAATAGCTGCAACGATGATAAGCGGCTCCATGATGGAGGCTCCGTTACCAGTAAAGATCAAAAAGCCCGCAACTGTTAATAGGATAACAAGGCTCATTCCGCCGGCTAATCCATCAATACCGTCTATCATGTTAAACGCATTAATGACACCGACCACACAAATGATCGTAAAGAAATACCCACCTAGGTCGAGAAATACCTCACCTGTTCCGAAGATATTACCCAAAGATGTAATATAGTTTTGCGCGCTCCATGCCATGATCGCTGCAACACCAAATTGGCACATAAGGCGGCCTTTGGCACTCAGGTCAAAACGGTCATCCAACATACCAAGCAAGACTACAAATGCTGATGCGGTGAAAAACAGAGGATTGTTTTTCATCCACACATCTGTCGCGACGCTGGCAACAAGCACGGCCATAAAAATAGCCACACCACCTGTTAGAGGTACAATTCCGGCGTGACGTTTTCGCGCTGATGGTTGGTCAACTAAGCCAAATTGATGCGCTAAAGGCGTCATCACAACCAAAAGGATAAGGGCGACGAAAAATGCAGTAAAAAGCGGGACAAACTGCAAATAAGCTAGCATAAAACACACAACCTCGCGTTACCGACAAAAACACAGCTATTTGTAGTAGTTTCTGTCAATACACATGCAAATTTTGATAAAAAACTAAATGTTGCTTCCATTTATTTACAACTTCCATTTCTTCCAGCGCGATGAGGGCATCTTGTTATGAGTATGCGGATAGAAAACTTCGATATAATATAAAACATTTGTCTAAGTAACCACCCTTCATGCATAAATAACGTATCAAAACGTGTCAAAAACTCATTTGTTGCGAGAATTACCTTAATCACCGCTAAAAAGAGAACCTGTTGTGCGTCTTCTCGCCGCCTCTCTCGAACTATCTCAGCTTCTATTGTAACGATTGAATAACTTCTTTATTCCTTTAACCTGTTAACTTACTCGTCTATTTCCAGTCTTTGCAATGCCAAAAACATATCGAGTTACACTATTGATATGAACTTGTCTTCTATATTGCGGTCTTGGTGAAGACTCAGACAATTCAGCAACTGCGATAGCGAACATGCTTTTTTTAAAACTTATGTTATCCTAGCGCGAAATTGCTATATGGATATGAAAGCTAATGTTCAAACAATTATCTCGTCTAATTTTACCTATCGTAGTTACGGTAGGCGTAGCTGGGTGTTCTAACACTCCTACCGCCACTAAGGCTGACATTCCTTTGGTGCATTCTTCTCTTGCTTATTCCCTTGCACCGGACAAAGAGCTTGCAATAAATATTCCAAAAGCCAACATTTATCATGATACGCAGGAATCATTTTCAATACGCTTCAATGGCCACCAATACGAGTCCTTGAAGCACTATATATCCGCCACAGGCAATAAATGTATCCGATTTTCTTTACAAGACGGTGAAACAGCGTCTTCTGATATTCAGCGTAAAATGACGACATGTCAGCGAAACGGTCAATGGCGAGTTATTACTCCCTTAGTAGCTTCGGCAACAGTGCAAGGTGAATAGATAAATGCAGTCAACCAGCATCAAAAAAACTTTAAAGCGCCTGACGCTAGCGGCTTGTGCAACGTCACTTCTTTTCGCTTATGTGGGCACTGCAAGCGCGCAAAGCGTGGAACAATTGCAGCAATTAAGAGAAAGAGCTCAGCAGAGCCAGAGTAGCGGCATTGCTAATCAGTCCGTATCGCCACTGAGTATTTCAACCCAGCGAACGCTTCCAGGCGCTAGCAGTTCTGCAAATACCATGGGACAGTTTTCAACCCAGCCTCGTAATGGCGTAAACTTACCTGGCGAGCCAACTATTGATACTGTTTTTCCTGCGCAAGCGCCTATGGAAAACCCACCATTTGCAGCCAACTTATTTATTGGTGGATTTGAGTCAGAACGCAGCACAGGTCTTAATGATAACTATCTCGTTGCACCGGGCGATAAAATTTCAATATGGCTGTGGGGGGCGGTTAACTTTTCTGACGTAGTAACCGTTGATAATCAAGGCAATATTTTTATTCCTAACATTGGTCCTATCCGTGTTGCGAATACACCTGCTGGCAGTGTAAATCAAACCGTTACTGCAAAAATCAGACAGGTTTATACAAACGATGTAAATGTTTACGTTAACCTTCTTACATCAACGCCCGTGTCAATTTTCGTTTCTGGCCCGGTGCTAAGACCTGGTCAATATGCAGGGCTCGCCTCAGATAGCGTGCTGTATTACCTAAAACGCGCCGGTGGTATTGATTTTCAGCGCGGAAGTTTTAGGCAGATAGACGTAGTGCGCAATGGTAAAGTAGTCGCTACTGCCGATTTATATGCATTTTTCAGAAATGGTAAGTTGCCTCAGATGTCGTTTAAAGATGGCGATACCATATTAGTGCACCCAATTGGCAACACTATTGTCGTTGAAACAGGCGCTCGAAATAGCTTCACCTTTGAGTTTCTTAACGAAGAATTGAACGGCGGCGTGGTGAATTACTTTGCGCGACCAGGTGAGTTTTCCTCCCATGCTTCGGTATCTGGTATTCGAAATAACAAACAGTTCGCTCGCTACTTGAGTTTGGATGAATTTGCTTCACTTGAACTAAGTGCAGGCGACACGGTTGAATACCTTGCTGACCACGAGCCCCAAATCTATCGCATTAATGTGGCTGGCGCATTTGCTGGCGCATCTCAGATTATGGTTGATAAAGGCACACGCCTTATCGATGTACTAGATCACATCGAAGCAGATACAGCCCTTTCTGATACCCAAAATATTTATCTGTTAAGAGAAAGCGTTGCTGTAAAGCAAAAAGAAATCATCGAAGAAGGTCTTCAGCGTCTTGAGCGGAGCATGTATACCGCTCCCATTAGCTCGACGGGTGAAGGAGCCATCCGTGCCCAAGAAGCTCAGCTTGTCGCTGACTTTATTGCGCGTGCTCGCCAAATTGAGCCTCAAGGCAGAGTCGTAGTTTCTGAAAATGGTGATATCGCAAATATTCTGCTAGAACCGAATGACACTATTGTCATCCCAGAGGTAACTGACTTAGTGCACGTAGGTGGTGAAGTGTTACTTCCTCAGTCAGTAGTCTTTAACCCAGAAGCCACGACTGAAGATTATGTTGCTTGGGCCGGCGGATTCACTGAACGTGCTGAAGACGAACGAATCCTTATTGTTCGTAAAAATGGTAATGTTACCTTTACCAGCATCAACAGCTCATTCCTAGCAAGCAACGATAGTAAGTTAGAACCAGGTGATCAGATCATCGTATTGCCTGCTATCGATACCAAGCTATTGCAAGCGGTTAAAGACATTACTCAGATTGTTTATCAAATTGCTATTGCAGCCAACGTAGCTACTAACTAAACATGGTAACGTTTAAAGACCAGCTCTACGCATGGAGAGGCGTGATATTCGCGCTTTTCCTGCGCGAGCTTCAAAGTAAATTTAACGATAAATTTGGCTTAGGCTGGGCATTTTTAGAGCCCTTTGCCTTTATTTTCGCGCTGTCGTACCTTCGTGGACTGATCAGCGGCGATGATATCCACTCTATTCCTCTTTTTCTGTTTATGATGATCGGAATGGTCGGCCTGCAGTCTTTGACTACATGCCTCCAGTCAGTATCAACTTCTGTGCGCAGAAATAAGCCGCTCTATGCGTTCAGACAGGTTCAACCCATATCAGCAATGCTCACTGCTGGCTTTTTAGAGTTTTCTGTTAAAGTCGTTGTTGTCGCATTACTATGTCTTGCGCTTTACCTGATGGGCGAGACCTTTACAGTAAATGACCCGTTGCTGCTGATATCTCTGTTTCTTCTTTTGTGGGTATTTTCAATATCCATAGGGATGATTTTTGCTATCGCTGCCGCATTCGTGCCGGAAGTGGATAAGATAAAATCAATGCTTACCCGCCCATTAATGTTTATTTCATGCGTTTTTTTCAGTCTTCAAGATCTGCCTGAAGAGTATTGGCCTTACTTAACGTGGAATCCTCTTGTTCATTTCAATGAACTCGCCCGTTACGCCTGTTTCGAATCCTATGGAACAAAGGGCGTATCCCTTGGCTTTCTAATTGAAATTACTATAATTTTTCTCTTCCTAAGCCTTTCGATGTATCACATCACATGGAAGAAGGTGTTGTCTCGATGATAAGAATTGAGAATTTAACAAAGAGTTACCCCAGTAAAATGGGCCCTCAATATATTTTCAAAAATTTGAATTTTGATTTTCCTACGGAAAATAACGTCGCAATTTTAGGTAAAAATGGCGCGGGTAAGTCGACTCTTTTCCGTATGCTAGCAAAAAGCGAATACCCTGACAGAGGCCGAGTTTTAACGAATAAATCCATGTCGTGGCCGGTTGCCCTTCAAACAGGTGTACACCCGCAAATGACAGGGCGTGAAAATACGCGTTTTGTGGGCCGAATTAACAACGTCAAATCGCTTCCAGAATACGAAGAGCAAGTGCAAGAATTTGCCGAACTCGGCGCACGCTTCGACCTTCCTGTAAAAACTTACTCATCTGGTATGCGCGCCAAACTCGTATTTGCGTGCTGTATGAATATCAATTTTGATATTTACCTTATCGATGAAGCGACATCTGTAGGCGATCCGCTTTTTAGAAAAAAAGCGCGTTTATCGCTAAAAGAAAAAAGTGAACAAGCGGGCGTTATTATGGTTAGCCATGAACTTGACCAAATCCGCGAGTTCTGTACGTCTGCCGTTATCATAGATGAAGGCAAACTTACTTATTATCACGATCTCGAAGAAGGCATCGACGTTTATACGCAGGATGCAGACAATAAGAAATCACTTAAATAGGTTCAAATCACAGTGGAAAAATCTCTTACACAGCTCAATGCCCTTCTCAGCAAACACAAAATGCTGTTGCTTGTTCTTCCATGGGTGCTTTACGCCCTATATCTTGTTTTATGGGCTGCACCTCAATACGAAAGTAAAAGCCAACTTATTGTAAAATCAAGTGACGGCGGCAGTAGCTTCGACCCCTCATCTCTCTTGATGGCAGCTGGTGTTTCTGGTGCATCCGGCGGCACGGAAAGTCAGCTTGTAGAAGCGTATATTCAGTCTGCAGATATGATTAAGTATCTCGATGAGACTATTGGCCTTCGAGATCATTACATGTCAGACAAAGCCGATTTGTTTAGTGGCCTGTCATCGTCACACAAGCAAGAGGACTTTTATCAGTTTTATCTGAACCATATTGAAGTTAGCGTGGACTCGGCATCTTCTGTAATTAGTTTGCGAACCCGCGCTTTCGACGCTGAATATGCGCAAATAATTAACCAAGCTATTGTTGATAAAGCGGAAGAGTTTATTAACAACATCAATAACAACTTGGCTAAATCAAAGCTTACGTTTGCTAAGGGTGAACACGAGATTGTTGAACAAAAGCTACAACAAGCAAAGACTGAAATTTTAGGCTTCCAATCCAAATACAACGTGCTCGACCCTACTGCTGAAGGTGCAGCGTTTCAGCAAATCGCTTTTTCATTGGAAGCGACCCTTGCCCAGAAAAAAGCTGAACTAAGCACAATGTCGACCATGATGTCTAACGTCGCACCAGAAGTGATAAACATTAAGCGTGAAATAGCTGCACTACAAAAAGAAGTAGAAAAGCAAAAGGAGCGTATCAGTACCGCTGAAGGAGAAAGTGAAGCCCTGTCAGTCAGTGAATTAATGGCGCAATACAGTAACCTTCAGGTTCAGCTTCAATTGGCCATTCAAGCGTACTCTTCCTCGCTGATTACACTAGAAAATGCGCGAGTCGAGGCATATCAAAAACTACAACACTTGGTAACTGTAGAATCACCTACCCTTCCAGATGACAATGCTTACCCCACGGTTATCTATAACCTTGTTCTTTTTGGTGTGTCATTGCTGCTTATTTACGGAATAGTACGAATTGTAGTAGCTACTATCCGCGAGCTTTAGTGCCTCCATCTGTTTAGCAAGCCAACAGTTTAATCGACTAAGTCGCTCAAGACTTAGTCGGTTGACACCGCTTTGATGAAGTTTGTCGCCCAAATCTTGTGTCTTTAAGCAAGCTCTAGTATAAGAAGCTATCCGCCTTACGGACGACTATCAAAGAGCCTATCCTATAAGTGCTCTACAATAACAACCATAAGCAATATGGAATTAAAATATAATTATGAAACCATCTAACGATACTAGCTTTTTCGGCCATCCAGGGGGCCTAAGAACGCTATTCTTTACAGAAATGTGGGAGCGCATGAGTTACTACGGTATGCGCGCGCTACTTGTTCTTTTCATGACCGCGAGCTTACAAACGCAGGGTTTGGGCTTTACCGTTGCAACCGCTGGCGCAATCTACGGCCTATACACAGGTGCGGTATATTTTCTAGGCTTACCGGGCGGGTGGTTAGCGGACCGCTTAATTGGTGGTAAGAACGCCGTATGGTATGGCGGTATTATCATCTTCGCAGGCCACGTGGTACTCGCCATAGACTTGCAAAACCTTTTCTTCGTCGGCCTTATCCTTGTTGCTTCGGGTACTGGCTTACTAAAACCTAATATTTCTGCGATGGTTGGCCAGCAATATGGCGACGACGACGGCCGTCGTGACAGTGGTTATGCGCTGTATTACATGGGCATAAACATCGGTTCACTCATCGCCTACCTAGTTACCGGTTATTTACAGGAAAACTGGGGCTGGCACTATGCATTTGGTGCAGCTGCCATCGGTATGGCAATCGGCCTAATTCAATATTACTTCAGCAACCGTTCGTTATCGGCTGATTCTGTTGCTCCTGCAAACCCATATCAAGGTGCGGCTAAACAGCGCGCATGGATGGGCGTATGGGCAGTGATTGCACTTGCTGTTGTGGTAATTGTGCTTGCACACATGGGCACTATCGTTATTGAGCCAGTTGCCCTTGCTCAACAAGTTGCCATCGTATTTACCGCAATCTTCTTCCTTTACTTCGGGTTCATTTATTTCAAAGGCCAGCTAAGCGACAACGAGAAGAAGCGCATGTGGGCGCTGTTTTTAGTGTGTGTCGCTTCAGCATGTTTCTGGTCTGGTTTCGAACAGGCTGGCTCTTCACTCAACCTATTCGCACAGAACTATACCGACCGCGTACTTGAAAGCGGCTCGCTACTTACATCTTGGTTCGGGATGGACGCTATCCCAACAGTATGGTTCCAGCTTTCAAACTCGCTATTTATAATCATCCTGTCGCCTTTCTTCGCTGCCCTTTGGATTAAGCTTGCTAAAAGAATGATTGACCCGTCGTACACGATTAAGTGTGCCGTAGGTATCGTTATTATGGCGTCGGGCTTCTTGGTAATGTTTATGGCGTCTCAATATGCTGCACAAGGCCTTAAAGTTGCGCCTATGTGGCTTGTTACTACCTACTTCTTACACACTGTTGGTGAGCTGTGCCTAAGCCCTGTTGCACTAAGTGCAGTAAGTAAGCTATCGCCTAAGCGTTTCGCAGGGCAAATGATGGGGGTATTCGTACTGACTTACTCTATTGGTAACATCATTGCTGGCTTACTTTCAGGTAACTTCGACCCAGAAAACGTAGAGCAAATGCCAGACCTGTATCTTCAGATTGCCCTATTTAGCATCGCCATTGCCATCGTGATTGGTTTAATGAGCTTTAAATCTCGTTTCTGGGAAAAAGCAGGTATTGAACAAAAAGCGTAATTTATTGTTAGCATGTTTTAAGTGCTGACCAATTACCCTACAATAACCGCCGCAACGTAACGTTCCGGCGGTTTTTTATTAAGGGCATTTGCATAAACCTATGAAGTTTTATTTTTCTACCAGAGACATTCCTGCCTTAAAAGGTCTTCCACTGACAGAGCGCGTTAAGTTGCTTGATCAGGCCGCAAAGCGGCTATCTGTCCCTGAGAAGACTTTACTTAATGTGCTAAAGTTACTCGTCATTGTCCCCGTATTCGCATTTATTCTTCAAACCGCGTCAAATTGGACCTCGTTACTGTGGGCTTTTGTGGTATTTTTAATTTATCCATTGGTTGTAAAACCTATTCAATATTCCATCTGCGCTAAATACATTGCGCAACCGTCTAGCAAGGAGAATGCATGAAGACCATCTTAGTCACTGGTGGTGCAGGCTATATAGGTAGTCACACAGTTTTACAGTTACTTGAACAAAACTACGGTGTTGTAGTGCTGGATAACCTTGCAAACGCAAGTGCTGAATCACTTCGTCGCGTAGAAGCGTTAACAGGCAAGTCGGTTACTTTTGTTCAAGGTGACATTCGCGATACCGCCGTGTTAGATGACATATTCAGCGAGCATAACATTTATGCCGTTATTCACTTTGCCGGTTTAAAAGCCGTCGGCGAGTCTGTGCAAAAGCCACTTTCATACTATGAAAACAACGTGTACGGCACGCTAACGCTATGTAAAGCTATGCAGAAGCACAATGTAAAAAATATTGTGTTTAGCTCATCTGCAACGGTTTACGGCGATCCAGCATCGCTACCGCTACGTGAAGATATGGCCACAGGCCACCCGACAAACCCTTATGGTATGTCGAAGCTTATGGTTGAACATATGCTTAGCGATCTTTACGTATCGGACAACGAGTGGAACATTGTATTGCTTCGCTACTTCAATCCCGTTGGCGCACACGAATCTGGCCAGATCGGTGAAGATCCGAACGGTATTCCGAACAACTTAATGCCCTATATCTCTCAGGTTGCTACCGGTAAGCTAGAGCAGCTAAGCGTGTTCGGTGACGACTACGATACCGTTGATGGCACAGGCGTTCGCGACTATATCCATGTTGTTGACCTTGCCAATGGTCACTTGAAAGCACTTGATCGTTTAAACCTTAACATGGGCTTAGACAAATACAATCTGGGTACAGGTCAGGGCTATTCAGTCATCGAAATGATCAAAGCTTTCGAAAAAGGCTCGGGTAGAACCGTATCCTATAAGATTGCACCGCGTAGAAGCGGCGATGTGGCAGCCTGTTATGCCGACCCAACAAAAGCTGCTACAGAGCTTAACTGGCATGCAGAAAAAGGCTTGGAAGACATGTGTGCCGACACATGGAACTGGCAGTCACAAAACCCGATGGGCTATCCAAAGGATTAGCTTGTCGTTTGAACGCTGCCAATAGGCTTGTTCACATACCTAGAACTAAAAAGCCATGCTGTTGAGCATGGCTTTTTTTGTGCGGGCATTTATAGCTAGAGTGACGTTGAAGTTGAGGTTAGATAACAATAACTAAACCCTGCCCCCGAACTTTATCCAACATCGTTTTATTTATTACTCTTGCTCTATTTGCCGTCTTTCGACTTGGCGTCTTTTTCTTTTAGCTTAGCTTTCTCACTGTCATCAACTGATGTATCTTCTGAATCTGTCGACTCATCAACACCTTCTTCCGACGTTTCTTCATAGCTATCAAAATCATTGCCTTCCAACATTGCTTCAAAATCAGCAAAGTCATCTAGCTGCTCATCATCAATGGCTTTATCGCCGCTTTTACCGTCGGTAACGCGAAACTCCAAGTTTTCAAAGTAAGCATTTTTCACAAAAGCATAGTCATCAACAGACTGCTCAAGCTGCGCTTCTTGGTCAAGTAATTGGGCTCTTGTTTCAAGCACCGAAATACCAATACGCGCTAAGTTTACAGACCCTTCGAGTAACGACATCGGAAACGCAAAGCCGTCAACATAATCACCGGTAAAGCTTCGCGGATCGCTTGGGCCTAAAAAGGGCAACATTAAGAAAGGCCCAGTATCCAATCCCCACACAGCCAGAGTTTCACCAAACTGCTCGCGTTTACGCTCAATGCCAATTTTAGACGCAACATCAAACGTGCCAACTAACCCTACTGTGGTGTTAATTAAAAAACGAGCCAAGCTATCTAAGCCATCATCAACCTTGCCTTGAAACATATTATTCAAAAAGTTCGCAGGCTCTTGTAGGTTGTCCGTGATGTTCACCAAACCAGTTCGCGCAGGCTGAGGCATCACAGTCACGTAGGTAACGGTTATTGGGCGTAAGATGTAGGCATCCAACACATCCCAGTTAAAGTCCCAGATTTCACGGTTAACCGGCTCGAACGGGTCACGGGGGTCTGAAGTATCCACTACAGCCTGGTTCGACCCAGCGTCTTGAGAATACGCTTGAGCCTGATCTTGAGTATGGTTACTCGCACAGCCACCTAAAAGACTTGCCGCAATAATCAACCCGGTTGCGAGTGATTTAGACAGTTCCATACTTATAATTCCTTATCAATAATAACGCTTAATGAAGATATTTCGTTGGCAGTAACGCTTGCACTCACACTACCTTGCCATTCGCCTTTTGAAACTGCCACATTACCATCTTTGGATAGTCTTGCGGTAACCATCACATCAGAAAGCGTGGCCAACGTGAATTGTGGCATCATTGCGTTCTCTGTGGTTAGAGTAACGGAAACGGGGAAGTCATCTATCGGCAGTTTAACCACAGCAGCAGGCATTTTGTTGTCAGAGTTCGCATCTTGAGCGAACACTATCAAGAAACCATCTTTAGGCGCTTCTGTGCTAGCGTCGTCAGATAAATTCACCGTAATATTAAAGCCGGTTTGTGCTTCGCTGCTATCACTTTGAGCTTCGCTACTAGTATTTTTCGCTTCGCTACTGGCATTTTGCGCTGTTGGTGTATCAGTAATTTCAGCACCTGTATTTTGTAGCGCTGCCATTTCACTGGTATTCCCTTGTAGCTCTTTTATACGCGCCACTAAACGTTGCGCCATATCGCTATCAGCTGGCAACTTACCTTCAACTTGCTTATAAAAACGCTGGGTATTTTCAAGGTCGCCAAGTTGAGCAGAGACCACCGCCATCATCAGCGCAAGATTATCATTTGCTGGATTGTCGTTTAGCAAGCCCAATAAGATAGATTGTGCACGTTCTAAGTTGTTTACATCCCCTGTGGTCATCAAGGCCTGAGCAAGCGTAATGCGATTAGCAGAGTTAGACGGCGCCAAACTTACCGCTTTATCAATAGCTTCAATGGCCTGCACTTCTTGACCAATACTCAGCATCAATCTGCCAAAATACATCCATCCCGTGTCATCTTCGGGCTCTTCTCTCAAACGCTGGCGAATAGCGAGAGCAAGGCTAGCAATGTCTTGTTGGGTCAGGTTGTTCGCATTACCGCTGGCAAGCTGTTGACTCAATTCGGGCAACGCTTCAATGGCTTGGCTCGCCTGGGTAACACGACCCATTTGGTTTACCTGCGCATATACAATCACTCCGCAGGCTATCGCAAGCACGGCGCCAATCGCGAGCGGAAGTTTTGCATTACCCGTTTTATGAGATTGAAATGCGCTTTCATCTACCAGCGCTAGTTTTAGTTCGTCAACGGCTTGTCGTTTGTCATGCTCACTAATGAGCCCTTCTTGCACTTCACGATCAAGTTCAGCAAGGCGCTGCTTAACAATTTGCGTATTGCTTAAACTGTCTTGTTTTGCGTGATTTTTATTACGCAGCCATGGGAAAGCGACAATTAGTAGAACAAGCGTAATTAAGCCTGAAACAATAATATAAAACTCAGACCAACTCATTCTTTCTCTCGCTCCAACATTTCATCTGCTTTAGCTAACTTAGCAGCCATATCTTCTGGTGGTGTTACCGATTTGCGGCGAACCACCACAATTAAGGCAATGAAAATAAACAAGACTGGACCGGCCCAAAGCCACAAGGTCGCAGCCGTAACCGGCGGTTGATAATGCACAAAATCGCCATAGCGCGACTTCATAAAATCAATCACCTCCTGCTCTGTTTTGCCTTGTTTTAACAACGCGTAAACTTTTCGGCGCATGTCATGGGCAATCATGGCGTCGCTATCAGCAATATTCTGGTTTTGACACATAGGGCAACGTAATTCGGCGGTAAGCTTTAAAAAGCTCTCACGCTGAGCAGGCGTATCGAAAGAGAACTTATCTTCTGCCGCAATTACCGAATAAGCGCTGAGCACAAACAGCAGTGCTAAAACGTTTAGGGCAATAGCTTTAAAGGACGCGAGACTGTGGGAGGAAGTGTCCGATAACATAATTAATCCCCTCCCTGTGTAATTGCGGTACTTTGATTATTCTTTTCATTAAGCGTGTTCGACAATGTAGGCTCTGAGGCCATCACTGCATCTACATCTACCTTTTTGTCATTACCTGTTTTGCCAGACGCTTCTGCCACCAACTTGTTATATAGCGGGCCAACTTTGGAGTTCCACACCCGCTCGTTAATATCGCCTATGTGGTGCATACGAATAATGCCTTCAGCGTCGATAACAAAGTGTTCTGGCGCTCCTGTGACTCCAAGGTCGAGCGACGTATCGCGATAGACATCAAAAATATTATACGCGTAAGGGTTACCGTAACGGCTGAGCATGTCGGTAACTTCTTGCTGAACACGGCTCAGTGTTTTTGTGCCAAAGTCTGGGTCTAAGTCCTGATCAAAATACAAACCCACAAAGTGAACGTTTTGTTCGTTCTTTAGCTGAGTTAGGTACGGCATCTCAACAGCGCAGGTCACGCACCATACACCCCATACATTTAATATGGTGACCTTGCCCTTTAAATCTTCAGGTGTATAGGTCACCTCTGGCTTCATCAGGTCTGGCAGTGAGAATGCAGGTAACGTCTTATCCTGAACCTGAGAATCTAACTCTCTGGGGTCAGAAAAAAGCCCTTTAAACAGAAAAATGACCAGCAAAGAAAACAACACTAACGGAATAGCAACGAGTGGTGCTTTTTTCATTATGCGCCCCCTTTCACTGACGCATTTGATGGAGTGGATACTTGACCATGAGATTGCTCAGCGTCGCTTTCACCTTTCCCACCAAATACACGTTTTATCTTTTTTACTTTAGCCATACGGTAACGTTTGTCGCTAATAGAGAAGATACCGCCTATAGCCATAACCACTGCGCCCGCCCATAGCCAGATCACAAATGGCTTAATATAAATACGGATGGCCCATGCGCCATTGTCTAAAGGCTCGCCCATAGCGATAAATAAATCTCTTATAGGATTTGAGTGAATAGCGGCTTCAGTCATCGGCATACGCTGTACGATATACAAACGCTTTTCTGGCTCTAGATGCGCGATCAATTCACCGTCTTGATAAACGTCGAATACGCCTTTGTCCGCCTCAAAGTTCGGACCTTGAACTTTGACGACATCTCTAAAGCTAAAGTCATAACCGCCAAGAGAAACGGTATCGCCGATGTCCATGCGAACATCCCGCTCCATTTCGTAGTTTGAAACAAGGGTAATACCGATAATGCAGATAGCAAAACCCACATGGCCCAGCACCATTCCCCAGTGACTTGGCGTAAGCTTGCGAAGTTTAACTAGCACCGATGCATTATCACTGTTACCTGATGGCATAGCCGATAAGCGCTGCATCACCTCTTGCACCGTAGTAACGAGGATCCAAAACACTAATATCATGCCTAAAACGCCCATATAGGTTGGTTCATCATAGGCAAAGTTAACTAGTACACCGGCACATAGCGCAATACCGCCAGCGATTAATAGCTGTTTTTGTAATTCACTGGCTTTTTGCTGTTTCCAGCGCGTAAGCGGGCCAAGACCGAGCATTAGTACGAATGGCACAATCAATAACGTGAACATTTGATTGAAGAACGGAGCGCCTACCGAAATACTGCCTAGACCTAACTCTTTATGTACAAGAGGCAGTAGTGTACCCAACAATACAACCAGTGTTGCTGCGCACAAAAATACATTGTTACCCATTAACAACACTTCACGGGAAAACGCTTGATAGCGGCCTGGGCTTTTAAGTGAAGCAGCACGCATAGCGTAAAGCAGCAAGCCAAAGCCACTAAGTACAATCAATATTCCCAGTATAAATAAGCCTCGGGTAGGATCGCTTGCAAACGAGTGTACCGAAACAATCACTCCAGAACGTACTAAGAAGGTACCAAGTAAACTCAAACTAAATGCGGCAATAGCCAGCAGTACGGTCCACGACTTAAACGCTTTTCGCTTTTCGGTTACGGCTAGCGAGTGCATTAGCGCAGTACCGACCAACCAAGGCATGAAAGAGGCGTTTTCTACTGGATCCCAGAACCACCAGCCACCCCAGCCAAGTTCGTAATACGCCCACCAGCTACCCAGCGCAATGCCCACGGTAAGAAACGCCCAGGCAGAAATGACCCAAGGCCTTGACCAGCGTGCCCAGGTTGAGTCTAGCTGGCCTGAAATTAATGCTGAAATTGCAAAAGCAAACGCGACAGAAAAGCCAACATAACCCATGTACAGCATAGGCGGGTGAATGATCATGCCAAAATCTTGCAGCAGCGGATTAAGATCTCGCCCATCGACCGGGAAAAATGGCAGCATGCTGTTAAACGGGTTTGAGGTAAGCAGCATGAATAAGTAAAAACCGATGCCCACCATTCCCAATACCGACAGCACCCGTGCGACCATAGCAAGAGGAATACCCTTGCTGAATATCGCCACTGCTACTGTCCATATGGAAAGCATCAGCACCCACAGCAGAAATGAGCCTTCGTGGCCGCCCCACACAGCGGTAATTTTATAATAGATAGGAAGTCGACTATTTGAGTGCTGGGCAACATAGGCCACACTAAAGTCGTCGGTTACAAAGGCATAGGTTAAGCATACATAGGCAATAAGCGTGAAGGTAAATAAGCCTATCGCCAGCGGTTTGGCGGTTGCCATTAACGCTTCGTGCTGACGGTGAGCGCCCCATAGCGGATAAACGGCCAATAATATAGAGAGCACTAGCGCAAGCGTCAGCGCAATATTTCCAATCTCTGGCACCATTATTTATTTGCCTCCACTGCCGGTAGTCGACTCGTAGGAAGGCATATTTTCAGGTTTAACGTGCTTAATGCCTTTCATCTTCTCAGCAAGCTCAGGCGGCATGTACTCTTCATCGTGCTTAGCCAGCACTTCCTGCGCTTTAATGTTGCTCGCGCCAGTGAGTACTCCTGTTGCCACAATGCCCTGACCTTCGCGGAACAAATCAGGCAGGATACCGGTATAAGTCACGGTAACCGTTGGGCCGGTATCGATAAGGTCAAAGCTCACCGCTAAGCTTTCTTGATCCCTTTTCACACTGCCAGGTACCACCATACCGCCTATACGAAGACGCTGGCCAACCTGCGGTTTCTGGCCGTTTTTACCTTCAATGATTTCGCTTGGCGTATAGAAAAGGTCAATACTGTCGTTTAGGGCGTAAAGCATCAATCCAATTGCACTTACTATTAAAAAACCGATAATTCCCACTACGGCTAGTCGCTGCTTTCGTCTCGGGTTCATGCAACTCTCACTTCGAAAAAACTAATAAACAATAAAAACGCAAATGAATGCTAAGTTCACTTTTCACATTAACACTAGGTGTTGTCTTGCTGTTGCTGTCGTGCTTTTTTAATACGCGCTTTGCGTTCTTTTTCCACCACTACCTGCTTTAACAGGTCGCGATGTTTACTAAAACTCTGAATAGCGATAATGCCCATTGCTAAGAACGTAACGCCAAACGACAGCCATACATAAAATGCATAGCCTCCCATATTTAAAAAATCGGCAAAGGATTCAAACTGCATCTTAACTGCCCTCTTTTAAACTAGCAGTAGCCGCATCACCAGGTTGTTGATTTAATGCTTTATTCATTGCTAGCGCTTGTACCCAAGGCCTGTTCATCTCTCTAAGCACAATCTCATTACGTAAACGCACTGTAGTTACCGCGCCAATAAAAAACGTGAAACCCAGCAAGTTAATTAACAGTGGCCACAGCATTTCAGGAGCAATCGAAGGATTATCGAATTTACTGATAGTCGCGCCTTGATGTAACGTGTTCCACCATTCTACCGAGTAGTGAATAATAGGAATATTTACTACGCCCACCAGCGCCATCACGCCTGCGGCTTTACCCGCCTGCTGTTTATCTTCAAAAGCACCGTAAAGAGCAATCACGCCCATGTACAAGAAAAGCAGAATAAGCTCTGAAGTTAGGCGTGCATCCCATACCCACCAAGCGCCCCACATTGGCTTGCCCCAAGCGGCGCCCGTGAATAGAGCGATAAACGTCATTACTGCGCCGATAGGCGCCATAGCAATCATGCTCATATAGGCAGTGCGCCACTGCCACACCATACCCACCAAGGCTGCAATTGCCATGGCGACATAAGTGCCCATAGACAAAATGGCGCTAGGTACATGGATATAGATGATTCTAAATGAATCGCCCTGCTGATAATCTTGAGGCGCAAAGGCCAGCCCCCACACGGTACCTACGCTTAAACACGCTAGAGCGCCAACCCAAAACCAAGGCTGTAAAGTTAAACAAAGCTGATAGGCTCGCTCTGTTTTTGCGTAGGGATGTAACAACTTCCACATTAGTTTTGACTCACTTTTAAAGAATATGCGATGGCAAACGGTGCCAATGCCGCAGCCAATAAAAGCATGGCGGCAATAATAGCAAGTTGCGCATGATAAGGTAATTGCAGTGCGGCAGAATCCACAGCCGACGTGGCAAATATCAGTAACGGAATAAAGACAGGGATAAGTAGCAGTGCCAACAGCACTCCACCTTTTTGCAATCCAACGGTAAGCCCTACTGCAATGGCACCAATTAAGGAAAGTAACGGCGTCCCCAATATCAAGGTTAAGACAAGAGCGATATACATATCGACCGTTAAATTCAAAAACATGGCGAGTAGCGGAGACAACAGCAATAATGGTACAAAGCTAACCAGCCAATGGGCAGCCACTTTTACCGCACTCACCGCTGGTAATGGCATACCAGATAACATGTACTGCTCTAGCGACCCGTCTTGAAAGTCATCGCGAAAAAGCCTTTCCATCGCCATGAGCGATGATAAAATTGCCGCAATCCATATTACCCCTGGTCCAATGCGTTGAAGGGTATCGGGAGACGGACTAACGCCTAAGGGAAATAAGGTCACCACCATCAGCAAAAACATCAGAGGTTGCACTAATTCTGCTTTTTGCTTGAACGCAACCTGCATGTCGCGCTTAAAAATTCCTTGGTACAGTGACATTAAAAGCGGTACTCCAAATCGAATACACGGTGTTCCCCTGCAGTTTCTGATAGGTGTTGATGCGAAGTAGTAATGATGAGACCGCCGCGACCAACGTGCTCTTTCATACTTTTTTCAAGCATGTGAACCCCTTTTACATCAAGCGCTGTAAACGGTTCGTCCAGTATCCACACCTTTGCTGGCTTTAGCCACAGTCTCGATAGCGCCACACGACGCTGTTGACCGGCCGATAAATACCTTACGGGCACATCTTCAAGTCCAACTAATCCCACTTTCTCTAATACATCAAAAAACGTGTTAACAGGCACCGATACATTATGTTGAGCTAGCCAGAACGATAGATTATCTAGGGCAGAGAGACTGCCGTTAGTTCCGCTTTTATGGCCAAGATAAAAAAGGTCTTGGTAGTAACCTGTCTTGTCCTCTGAAATGTCCATGCCGTTGTACAATACTGCACCTGAATCAGGTGAACTCAGTCCTGTTAAAATGCGCAGCAAGCTGGTTTTCCCTGCACCGTTAGGACCGCGTAAATACAGCAACTCACCGGGTTCGACAACCAGTGAAAGCCCTTCAAAAAGGGTTCTGTCTCGTTTGCTGCAGGTTAATTCGCGCGCCTCTAACACTACCTGGCTACTCCAACCTTAAAAAGAGGTTCTAAAAAATGGCGCTAGTCTACCACATGAACGCTTTTTCGCAGTCGCGAATTCCAATTAAATATGATTTACTTCAATGACAAAGGTATTTTTCCTGAGAGCCATCCGTCGTGAGTAAGTGTTATCCCTCCGCCTAAAGGATGAATTCTTTTGCTTCATCTTATCAACTGGTCAATAACGAAACTGCCAAACAGAGCTTTGCTATACTCAAATAAGTAAGGAAAAGCGCGACATTGCCGATATCTCAATTATGACAACACCACTATCATCTCTATTGGCAGCCGCTCTAAATCAAACAACTGGCCCGACGTCGCCTGTCTCGGCCGCTTTATCGTCTACAGATGCCGCTACTCAAGGATCGAGTCGAGGAGCAACGCCTGTGATTGCCAACGCTCCGCTTTCGCAGGCTACCGTTTTAGACAATGCGGCGAAAGTGATAGTTGAACGCTTGCCTGAACGAGTGCTATCGATAACGATGACATCGAGTAATTCATCGTCAAATTTAGCGCCGTCGGTCGCCCAAGTATTCCACGTTGTATTACCCGCAGAAGTTAGCGCTAAATTCTCCAAACACGCTATTCATAATGCGCAAATTGCTCTTCTGCCTCAAACTTCAGACCAGGTCTCAAACCCAGAAACGAAAAGTGTTCAAAATGCTCCGCAGAGTCAGTTAAGCGCTCAGTCTGCAATACTCCTTTCTACAAGTTTGTCTCAACAAGGCGCGTCATTGTCTGCGCCTGATAAAGCTGAATTACTGAAAGCCGTGGCACAAGCGCTTGCTGCAAATAACGCCGCCGTTACGCTTAAGGGTCAGCTGTCTATTTCTACAAAGAGTGAAAACTTTGGGCAACTCATTCTCACCACGGCTAAAAACGAGGGTGTTTCCCTTACAGACATAAACACTGAAAAGCTGGATAGCACGGCGAAAGCAGCGCTTCAAAAGCTGGTCGGCCAGCAGGTCGTTATAGGACTAAGCCGAGCTAGCAACGGTGGAATCGCGCTGCAAATCTCTCAAGGTTTTTCCAATGGAAGCGCTGCCCCAAGAGCCAACCACAATAATTTCGCCGCTATAACCCATAAAAATGTAAGTACCAACTTACAGCAACAGCTAATTTCCAGCGCTCTTAAGCAAGGCGGCGTTGCTGTTGAGCATAACTTGAGTAACCCGCCACAACTTAACGCGCTGTTACAAAGTTCAGGTGCAGACACCAGCGCGTTAAAAGTGCTTTCAGCGTTAACCTTAACGGGTAGCAAACTCTCAATTCGCACTGCGCAACAAAGCGCGTTATTACAAATAAGTTTACCGCAGAGCAAGGCCCCTTCCCTTTCGGCTCCAACTTTGAATCTGGAGCAGGTAAATAAACTTGACCTTACACAATTACCAAAAGTGACGGCGAAAGGGCTCGATGCCGTCACGGGAAATAGCTCGCTCGAAGCCTCTTCATCCATTACAAACCTAAAAGCAGCGGCTCCCACATCGCTTAAAGGAACGGATGTACACAACGCAATTAGTACACTTTCTCGGGTATTACTGAGCCAAACAGGCAGTACCAGCCAAGCATTAAGCCAACTCGTTGCTATTGTTGAGAATGGAAAGTTACCGCCCAGTAGCGGCGCTCCTCAAACACATGGAGCCCAGCATTTCGATAAAATTTTGCAGCACCTAAAAGGCCTTGATGCACTCAACGCGAAGCCTTCGCAAGTCAAAATATCTAATGGAGCGTTTATCGGACCGCCTAAGCCTTCCAGCGAACAACTGCTAGCAACAGCAAAAGCTATATTGACGGAAGGGAAAGAAACCGCTTCAGCAGAGAATAATGGCATGCAAGGAAAAGACGGTGGGAGTAAATCTTCTCTTGTATCACTTGCCTCTATCGCACAAGCGTTAAGCTCACAGGCAAAAGGCTTATCAAATAGCTTACTGAGCAACATCGCTGCTCAACTTGCGGCTACACAAGGTAAAGGCGCAGAGATACCACCAGTGGTTTCAGATAGTCACGTCACTATAGCGGGTTCAAAATCAAACGAGAGCGTAGCTGGCGAGAACGTAGGCGCTGTCGGCGATGTAAAAAACGGCGCGAAAAAACTAACGCCCGATATGAACGAGCAAGGATTGTCGCAACGCTTGCAGCAGCTTATATCCTCACAGGCGCTGGTTACCACACCAATAAACTTATCCTCACCCGTAAACGCTTCCAGCTTCGTTCAAGGGCTGGTCGCCTTAGTTCAATTAGCACTAGCGGGGCGTGCCATGCAGCGTCAGCCTGGCTTAAAAACGCAAATAGATGCGCCTGACTCTATCGTTTCAAAAACGTTAGCGAATATGGGGGTAACGACTCAACCAAGTCGCGTTAGCCAAGACATGAACCAGTTAGACGGCAGACAACAGCTGCTTTCTCAACTTAAAACGCTGCTAAGTAGCCACCAGCAAAACAAAATTGCTAATGTAGATAGCCGTATTCAAGGGCAAGATAGTTTCTATTATATATTGCCATCACTTTCACAACATCAAAGTCCACCAGAACTCTTGATAAAACGAGAGCTGGGTGGCCAGAACAATAAGCACGCACAAGCAGGCCAACGTTCTCTTTGGAATATCACGATGAAGCTGGACATTGGTGGCAGCGGACAAGTTTTGGCAAAATCAAAAATTGATAAAAGCACCATTACGTTAGACTTATATGCATCCAACGATGAAGTACTTAGGCGCATTGGCGATACCCTACCCTATTTGCAAAAACGTCTTACTTCGCTCGGCCTGGTTGTTGAAAACACCAGCTACCAGCGAGGCCACATTCCGGACACATTAAATTCGCGTCCTCATCAAATCTTTGAAACTAGGGTTTAGGTAAAGCGTTTATGACTGATTCGCAAAAGACAAAACGCGCCATCGGACTAAAATATGACGGCGGCGATAAGAAAAACGCACCTAAAGTGGTAGCAAAAGGCTACGGAGATTTGGCGGAAGCCATTATAGCCATGGCTGAAGAAACCGGGATATTAATTCATGAAGACCCTTACTTAAGCGAAGTCCTTGCTACCCTTGATGTGGGGCAGGATATCCCTGAATCGCTGTATTATGTAATTGCCGAGTTGCTGGCCTATTCTTATGTCCTTCAAGGAAAAATCCCTCCTGGTTGGGAGGGAATTATCAAGCGTATCGACTTTGAAGTGTAGTAAACACAAAACTAAAGTGTATTGAACCTTCACTTCGAGTATCAATTTTGTCCACCACATAAAAAAGCCTTGCTTCAATAAAGAATAAGCCCGCGTTTAGCGGGCTTGTTACAAGAATGCTAGATAAGTAGTTTTGTTATCTAAACAGAACCTTTTCTTTATTAAACCAATGGATACAGAAGAAAATCAGTCCGGTTGCAATCACTGCGGTAGACGTAAATATGCCAAAGAGTGCAAAGTAGTCCATGGTACCTTTGAACAGCTCTTTCATCGCTAGGGCAACGTTAGTCAGCGGTACCCAAACCCAGCCGCCTTTAAGCTCTACACCAGGCATCATGGCTATAATTACAGGGAAAATAACCACCATAATTAACGACCCCATGTAGCTTTGCGCCTCTTTAAACGAGCGAGCATAAATTGAAAGTGATAGTAGAATAGCGGCGAAAACTGCCACCACTGGCACCAACATTAGAAAGATCAGCAGGAAGTCCACAAGACCAATCATCGACATGATCTTAACCACAAACTCAACGGCCATGCCTTGCGATAACACCAGTCCCCATATAGCCATGGAAGAAACGGTAATAAGCGCAGTAATTATCCCCGCAGTAGCGATAGTAAAGAATTTACCCAGTACCAGCTTATGACGGTCCATGGGCGATATAAGTAGTGTTTCTAATGTACCCCGCTCTTTCTCACCGGCACCTAAGTCAGCCGCTGGGGCCATAGCGCCTTGAAGGCACAAGATGAAGATGAAATATGGCAGCATACCGCCTAAGCGTTCACCCCACACTTCGCGATCGTCGGCGACATTTTGCTTTTCTATCTTGATTGGCTTTAGCAAGGCCTCTTGCTGAGTTTCATCTAGATTAAGCTGCGCAAAAGCGGTTTGTTGGAATGCATCGGTATATTCATCAATGATGTCGGATACGCGCCCCATCACCTTATTTAGACCAGCATCGTTGAGATAAAGCTCAATGTTATGCTGACCTGAACGCAAAACATCGCTATCAAAGGTTTCGGGAATAACCAAAACAAAATCTAATGTTTCGTTTTTGATGAGTTTGGCGTAGTCAGTCTCATCGCCAATCGCAACCGGTTCGAATTTATCTGATGCGTCGTTAAAAGACTGTACAATTGCTGGCGCGTAAGCTTCACCAACTATCGCGTATTTCAGTATTTTATTTTCCGCTTTATCCGCCGCTGAACTCATGAAAAAGAACGCGACACCGAAAATAGCTGGGAATAATAAAAGCGGTAAACCAATCATGAATATGATGGTTTTCTTATCCCGTAATAGTTCTTTGAATTCCTTTTTAAAGATTAACCACATTACCCATCTCCTCAGAATCCATTGATAGTGTTTTTAGGAAGCTCTTATGCATTTGCCCGCCAGCCCCGTCATTACCAGACAAAGCGCTGAAGGCAGCTAGCGAGTCGTTAAATACCGTTTCACCTTGGTTAATCACGGTCACCTTGTCACAAAGGGTTTGCACCTCATCAAGATGGTGAGTAGAGAAAATAACTGGGGTACCTTTATCTTTAAGGCGTTGAATAAATTCCATCACGGTACTGGTTGCCATAATATCAAGGCCGGTAGTAGGTTCATCAAGTACCACTAGTTCAGGCTCGTGTATAACAGCGCGAGCAATAGAAACTTTTTGCTTCATCCCTGATGAGAAATTCTCGGCTCGTCTATCAAGGAAGGTTTGCATATCGAGTAAATCAGCTAACTCTTCAATACGCGCGTTAATCACATTTTTTGGAATACCATGCAACTCACCGAAGTAGCTAATATTCTCTCGGCCACTCAAACGACCGTAAAGGCCCGTTGAGCTAGATAAAAAGCCAATTTTTTTACGTGCAATATTAGGGTTAGAAAGCACATCCTCACCACCAATAATAACTTTCCCGCTATCAGGCTTTAGTGCTGTTGAAAGCATGCGAAGTGTGGTTGTTTTGCCTGCTCCATTTGGCCCTAACAGCCCAAGTACTTGGCCTTTTTCGCAAGTAAACGACACATCCCTTACCGATTGGAAATAGCGTCCTTTTAGTCGCGGGTCCTTTTTTTCCTGTTCGCTAAGCTTTTTCGGGTTCTCCACCTCAAAGCGCTTAGCAAGGCCTGATATTTCAATCATTTCCCTTCCCTCTTCTCACGTGTGAACAGTAGCACCGTTCATTATTGCTGTAGGCTTGCTTTGCTGTAGCCGCAAATTATGCCGTTTTAATTGTTTAAAATTGTTTTAGCGTACTTAACCAGCTTAGGCTGCGATAGCCATTGCATCCTAGTAGTCTGTATTTACAAAAATTTATTACAGCATTCCTTGTTTTTATTTGTTGTACAAGTTTCAGCCACACATTAAGTGTTAGTAAATATTTCTTAATATACCCCTTGATGAAGCCATAAAAAAACCCACCTAGCGGTGGGTTCTTAGTATGCAGTTAAGCGTTAATTTTACTCAGGGAGCACATCGTCTTCTTGCTGAGGTATCGCTTCCTCTGCTTTCATTGTTTTAGAAAGCAAAAGTTCTTGGCGGATCTTGGTTTCAATCTCGTTTGCGATCTCAGGGTTCTCTTTCAAGAACTTCATTACGTTCGCTTTACCTTGACCAATGCGGTCGCCCTTGTAGCTATACCAAGCACCCGCTTTATCAACTAGCTTTTGCTTAACACCAAGGTCGATAAGCTCAGCTTCTTTGCTGATACCTTCACCGTAGCGGATCATAAATTCAGCTTGCTTAAACGGAGGTGCAACTTTGTTCTTCACTACCTTAACGCGAGTTTCGTTACCGACTACCTCGTCGCCTTCTTTAACTGCACCAATTCGGCGAATGTCTAGACGAACAGAAGAGTAGAACTTAAGCGCGTTACCACCGGTTGTAGTTTCTGGGTTACCAAACATAACACCAATCTTCATACGAATTTGGTTAATAAAGATACACAGTGTATTTGAACGCTTAATGTTTGCAGTTAGCTTACGCAATGCTTGCGACATTAGACGTGCCTGAAGACCAACGTGAGAATCACCCATGTCACCTTCAATTTCAGCTTTAGGTGTAAGCGCCGCTACCGAGTCAACAATAACAACATCTACCGCACCTGAACGTACTAGCATGTCGCAAATTTCTAGCGCTTGCTCACCAGTATCAGGCTGAGATACCAATAGCTCGTCAATGTTTACGCCTAGTTTCTCAGCGTATACAGGGTCTAGGGCATGTTCAGCATCAACGAAAGCACAGGTTTTACCTTTGCGCTGCGCTTCAGCAATAACTTGAAGTGTTAGCGTGGTTTTACCTGATGATTCTGGTCCGTAGATTTCAACAACACGTCCACATGGCAAACCGCCTATACCTAGAGCGATATCAATGGTAAGTGAGCCAGTAGAAATCGCTTCAATATCCATGGCCTGGTTATCGCCTAAGCGCATGATTGCGCCTTTACCAAATTGCTTTTCAATTTGGCCAACTGCGGCGGTTAAAGCTTTTGATTTGTTATCGTCCACGTATGTATCCTCTAGGATTTGCGGTTAAATTCTGCATTGGTGTTTTCCATGTCTTGTATGAAATTACCAAATAATGATCATATTCTATACTGTACAAGCATACAGTTTCAACCAGTGTTTTTAATTTTCACTCAACATTTTAACTAAGTGAGTAATCGCAAAGCTAATAGCGTGTTGACGTACTTCGTCGCGATTGCCGCTAAACACCTGTTTAATTTGCGCTTCGTGCTCCCCACACAAAAAGCCGAACCATACCGTGCCCACTGGTTTTTCTTTGCTACCACCGCCAGGACCGGCAATGCCACTAACCGTTACAACAAGTTGCGCTCCGCTATTACGGCGCACGCCGTCTGCCATTTCAATTACCGTTTGCTTCGACACCGCGCCGTACTCTTTTAGCGTCTGCTCTGTTACGCCCAGTATGCTTTGCTTTGCGTCGTTTGAGTACGTCACCCAGGATTGGTTAAACCAATCAGAACTGCCAGCCACACTAGTAAAAGCAAAAGCGACTCCTCCGCCTGTACACGACTCAGCGCTTGATACAGTCCAACCTTTTTCCCTTAGTGCGTCGCCTAACACCTGAACTTGCGCAGATAATGCGCTATCAAGCGTTAAAGGGGTGGCGTTTGCTGTCGAATCAGTTGAAAATGTTGTGCTCATTTGGATATACCTAATTACACCTGTTGTGCTTTATCAGATCTTCGCTTGATCTTAGTGGGCGTGAGTTTATCATTTATTCCCCTCAACAGGCATTAAACCCAGCAACAAATTCGCAGAGGCATTTTTTGGAATCACATACTCCTATGATGCGCCAATACCTGACTATTAAGGCGCAGCATCCGAATATTTTACTATTTTATCGCATGGGCGACTTTTATGAGTTGTTTTACGACGATGCCAAAAAAGCTGCTGAATTACTGGATATATCATTAACAGCCAGAGGAAAATCTGGTGGTGAACCTATTCCTATGGCTGGTGTGCCTTATCATGCGGTAGAAAGTTATCTGTCACGCTTAGTAAAAATGGGCGAGTCAGTAGCCATTTGTGAACAGGTAGGCGACCCAGCCACCAGTAAAGGCCCTGTTGAACGCGCAGTGCAACGTATTGTTACACCCGGTACAGTCACCGACGAAGCGCTGTTAGAAGAACGACGCGACAATATTCTAGCCGCCGTTTGTGGTCACAGTATGCACTATGGTCTGGCAACCCTAGATGTTACAAGCGGTCGTTTTGTTGTGTTTGAATGTGACAGCGATGAAAGCCTACTTGCTGAAATTCAGCGCATTAATCCAGCTGAACTGCTCTATCCTGAAGGATTTGAAAGCTTAGCATTAGTTGAAAACCGCAAAGGACTTAGACGCCGTCCTGAATGGGAATTCGACATTGATACCGCCACAGAGCAATTAAACGCACAGTTTGAAACCAAAACATTAGATGGCTTTGGAATAGAAGGCGTCACAAAAGGCTTAGGCGCAGCGGGCTGCGTTTTACAATATGTAAAAGATACCCAGCGCACTGCTCTGCCTCACATTCGCCGCATTCAAACAGAACAGCAAGACAGCCGCGTTCAGCTTGATGCTGCCACCCGCAGAAACCTAGAACTTACCCATAATTTGTCGGGCGGACAGGAAAATACGCTGTTCAGCGTGATGGATACCACCACTACGGCCATGGGTAGTCGTATGCTACAGCGTGTTATTCACTCGCCTTTAACCGACCAGCATGAACTTCACAGCCGTTTAGATGCTGTTGAAACGTTTATTAATGATGACCCTGAAGATATTCGCACCGCGTTAAAGCACATTGGTGATATAGAACGTATTATGGCGCGCTTAGCCCTTCGTTCAGCCAGGCCACGGGACTTTGCTCGCCTAAAAAATGCGTTTAATGCGCTGCCTGATTTACAAGATGCCCTAGCGCGATTCGACACAGGCCAAATCAGAAGTATCAGCGAAACCATTGGCACTTACCCTGAGCTTCAAGCTCTGTTAAATGATGCCATTATCGATAACCCGCCAGTGGTAATACGGGATGGCGGCGTGATTGCCGAGGGCTACAACGCCGAACTTGATGAATTGCGCAAGCTATCACAAGGAGCTACCGACTACTTAGACGCTATGGAACAGCGTGAACGCGAGCGCACCGGCATTTCCACATTGAAGGTGGGCTATAACAAGGTCCACGGTTTCTTTATTGAGATTAGCCGTGCAAACAGTGCTTTAGCGCCTGCAGAATATATTCGAAGACAAACCCTTAAAAACACTGAGCGCTACATAACGCCAGAACTTAAAGAGCACGAAGATAAAGTATTAAGTAGCCAAGGCGCTGCACTTGCCCTTGAAAAGCAGCTTTATGAAGCACTGTTCGACAACTTTGCGCCACACTTAAACAACTTAATTGAAACCGCCGCAGCGCTCGCCAAGCTTGATGTACTGTGCTGTTTTGCTGAACGTGCCGTGTCACTTGATTGGTATCGACCTCATTTGAGTCAAGAATGTGCGCTTACTTATGATGCCGGCCGCCACCCTGTGGTTGAGAATGTAATGAAAGACCCCTTCATTGCCAACCCGCTACAGCTAGATACCGAGCGCCGCATGCTAATTATTACTGGCCCGAACATGGGCGGTAAATCAACTTACATGCGCCAAACAGCGCTGATTGCGTTACTAGCCTGTATTGGTAGCTTTGTACCTGCTGAAAACGCCCACATAGGAAAGCTTGATCGTATATTTACCCGTATTGGTGCATCAGATGATCTAGCCTCAGGTCGCTCTACCTTTATGGTGGAGATGACAGAAACGGCGAACATTCTAAATAATGCCACAGAAAACTCGCTGGTATTGATGGATGAAATAGGCCGTGGCACCAGTACCTATGATGGATTGTCTCTGGCGTGGGCATGCGCGAGTTATTTGGCAAAACAGCTAAATGCTTATACGCTTTTTGCCACGCATTATTTCGAACTTACTGAACTTCCAGAAACGCAAAGTGGCGTAGTGAATGTGCACTTAGACGCGATGGAGTTTGAAGATACTATACGCTTCATGCATACCGTGTCAGAAGGCGCGGCGAGCAAAAGCTTTGGTTTACAAGTTGCCCAACTTGCAGGCGTACCTAAGGCGGTAATAAAAGCGGCGCAACAGAAGCTTGCGGTGTTGGAATCATCACACCTTATGACCAGCACGGAAAATGGATCAGAGAACGCCAACGATGAGGCTTTTGTAGCGAAGAGCTCGGTAAAAGGTGGAAATAAGACAAGCGGTTCAGGTAAAGCTACATCAAATACCAAAGGCCAAGCTGAAATGCTGTTCCCTGATAAGCCGCACCCGGTAGTAGAAGCCCTTGAAAACTTGTCACCCGATGAGCTATCACCGCGCCAAGCGCTAGACCTTATCTACACACTTAAGCGCCTGAGCCAGTCTTAAAGCAAGCTTAAGCGCGTATAAATTGCGCATCATGTGGGCAAATTGATTGTCTGCCCACATGATTTTGCGTATACTATCGCCCCGTCCAAAGTGTAGCTGGTTTTGTTCTAAACTCAGCCTATATTTACCATACAACCCAAACGTTCTAGGTTTCGCATGACAAATTATATTTTCGTCACCGGTGGTGTAGTTTCATCGCTAGGTAAAGGTATTGCTGCAGCATCGTTGGCCGCAATTCTGGAAGCTCGCGGTCTCACCGTAACCATGTTAAAACTCGACCCTTACATCAATGTCGACCCGGGCACTATGAGCCCTATCCAGCATGGTGAAGTATTTGTTACCGATGACGGCGCTGAGACCGACCTTGATCTTGGTCACTATGAGCGTTTTATTCGCACCCGCATGACCAAGCGCAACAACTTCACTACCGGCCGTGTATATGAAGAAGTGTTAAAGCGCGAGCGTCGCGGTGATTACCTTGGTGCAACTATTCAGGTTATCCCTCATATCACCAATGAAATTAAGCGCCGCGTAATTGAAGGAGCTGAAGGTCACGACGTCGCTATTGTTGAAGTGGGCGGAACCGTAGGTGACATCGAGTCACAACCTTTCTTGGAAGCAATTCGTCAGCTAGGTACCGAAGTAGGCCGTGAACGCGCTATGTTCATGCACCTAACGCTTGTACCTTATATGCCAGCATCAGGTGAAGTAAAAACTAAGCCTACGCAGCACTCGGTAAAAGAGCTTCGCTCAATTGGTATTCAACCAGACATTCTCGTTTGTCGTTCAGTAGGTGCATTGCCGGCTAGTGAGCGCTCGAAAATCGCTCTATTCACAAACGTTGCTGACAAAGCCGTTATTTCTTTGAAAGACGTAGACAGCATTTACCGCATCCCTGCTGCACTTAAAGCACAAGGCATGGATCAGCTAGTTGTAGACCGCTTCGGTCTTGAGTGTGAAGAAGCCGACTTATCTGAGTGGGAACAAGTACTTTACGCTGAGTCTAACCCTACTGCAGAAGTTAACATTGGCATGGTAGGCAAGTATGTTGAGCTACCTGACGCTTATAAGTCTGTAAACGAAGCGCTTAAGCATGCTGGCCTTAAAAACCGTCTAACTGTGAACATCCACCACATTGACTCACAAGACGTGGAAAGCAAAGGTACCCAAATTCTAGAACAACTTGATGCTATCTTAGTACCTGGTGGCTTTGGTGAGCGCGGTATAGAAGGCAAAATTGCTGCTGCGCGTTATGCTCGTGAAAACAAAGTCCCTTATCTTGGCATTTGCTTAGGTATGCAGGTAGCACTTATCGAATTCGCTCGTAATGTTGCGGGTATGGAAAACGCGAATAGCACAGAGTTTGACTCTGAAACCCCTTACCCTGTAGTCGGCCTTATCACTGAGTGGTTAGATGCTGCAGGAACAACTGAAACTCGTACAGAAAACTCAGATCTTGGCGGTACCATGCGTCTAGGTAGTCAGCTATGTCACCTTATTGAAGGTACAAAAGTTCATGAGATGTATGGTAATGCCGAAATTTATGAGCGTCACCGTCACCGTTACGAAGTAAACAACAACCTGCGTGACCAAATTGAAGCTGCAGGATTGAAAGTAAGTGGTTTGTCCACTGACAAGCGACTTGTAGAAGTGGTGGAAATCCCTGATCATCCTTGGTTCATTGCGGGCCAATTCCACCCTGAGTTCACATCAACTCCTCGGGATGGACACCCATTATTCACTGGTTTCGTTGCTGCGGCAGGAAAATACCAGAAAGAAAATCACTAATTTCTAATAAAAGGGGTGCTCTCTCCCGTTGCACCCCATTCAATTGTTGAGGAAAAAACATGGCGAAAATTAGTCGCATTATCGGACGCGAAATCTTAGATTCACGCGGAAACCCTACCGTAGAAGCAGATGTATACTTAGAATCAGGCGTAATGGGCCGTGCTGCAGCACCATCTGGTGCATCTACTGGTAGCCGCGAAGCACTAGAGCTACGCGACGGCGACAAGTCTCGTTACCTAGGTAAAGGTGTAACAAAGGCAGTTGCAGCAGTTAACGATACCATCGCGCCAGCGCTTATCGGCAAAGACGCACTAGCGCAAGCTGATATCGACGGCATCATGATTGACCTTGATGGCACAGAAAACAAAGAAACCCTTGGTGCGAACGCAATTCTTGCAGTTTCTCTTGCTGTAGCTAAAGCGGCTGCGGCGGAAAAAGGCGTAGCGCTTTACGAGCACATTGCAGACCTAAACGGTACATCTGGCCAATACTCTATGCCAGTACCTATGATGAACATCATCAACGGTGGTGAGCACGCTGACAACAACGTAGACATTCAAGAGTTCATGGTACAGCCAGTTGGCGCGAAGAGCTTTAAAGAAGCACTACGTATGGGTGCTGAAATCTTCCACGCTCTTAAGAAAGTACTGTCTGCTAAAGGTCTTAACACAGCAGTTGGTGACGAAGGTGGTTTTGCCCCTAACCTTAGCTCAAACGCTGAAGCACTAGCGGTTATCGTAGAAGCCGTTGAAAACGCTGGCTATAAAATGAATGAAGACATCACCCTTGCACTAGACTGCGCGGCGTCTGAATTCTATAAAGAAGGCAAATACGTACTATCTGGTGAAGACAAGAGCTTCGATTCAGAAGCGTTTGGCGATTACCTTGCTGACCTTTCTTCACAATACCCAATTGTATCTATTGAAGACGGCCTGGACGAAAGCGACTGGGACGGCTGGGCAAGCCTAACTAAGAAGATTGGCGACAAAGTACAGCTAGTTGGTGACGACTTGTTTGTAACTAACACTAAAATTCTTAAGCGCGGTATTGATAACGGTATTGGTAACTCAATCCTTATCAAATTCAACCAAATCGGTTCACTAACTGAAACCCTTAACGCTATTAAAATGGCAAAAGATGCGGGCTTTACGGCAGTTATCTCTCACCGTTCTGGTGAAACTGAAGACGCCACTATTGCCGACCTAGCAGTAGGTACAGCGGCGGGCCAAATCAAGACGGGTTCACTATGCCGTTCTGACCGCGTTGCTAAGTACAACCAATTACTTCGTATTGAAGAAGCACTAGGTGACGCTGCAACTTACAAAGGCCGTAGCGAAATCAAAGGTCAATAAAAAAGGCCCATTGAAAAGTCGTTATTGTGGACTGTTAACAGCACATTGTTGTTAACCATCGTTTTTTTAAAAGCCAGTTAGCATTGCTATCTGGCTTTTTTATTACCCCTTAATCTAAATCACTAGCAAACCCACCACAAAACTTACCAATAACCAAAATATGTAAAACCAAATTAAACACATTGGTAAACCAATGGCAATATTGTTACTATGAAGTTGCGGGAACATTAACCTATGCTATGCGACCGCAGCCCTACGTATACAGCATTAATTACATAATAAGGCCTGTTTATGAAAGCAATTTTGCCAACCCAAAAGCGCTGGCTTGTTATCTCTAGTACATTCTCTACTGTACTCGCCACTGCATTAGCAACCACAAGTCCAGTATGGGCAGAAGACCTCGCGCTGCCTGCACAACAGTACGATTTAAGTGAGTGGTATTTAACGTTACCTGCTGACGGTAACAACGATGGAAAAGCTGACAACATTTCTGTTGAAGACCTTCAATCTTTTACACATCCTTCGTTTTTCTATTTGAATAACGAAGGTGGATTGGTGTTCACTAGCCCTAACAAAGCATTAACTACAAAGAACTCTACAAATACGCGAAGCGAACTGCGCCACATGCTGCGTGGCAACAATAAGTCAGTTAAAACACAGTCAGCAGAAAATAGCTTTACCGTTGCCAGTAACCCCATAGCGCGACGCTTTGCCCGTGTAGGTGGAAAAATGCAGGCCACATTGAAAGTGAATCACGTAGCGCTAAGAGCCAAGCATCCCGAGAAACCACCAGCATATTCTGTGGTTGTAGGCCAAATTCACGCAACTAAATGGAAAAAGAAAGTAAAAGGCTTTGGCTGGGGCAATGAACCGCTAAAAATATATTTTAAAAAATGGCCTGATCACGAAACCGGCTCGGTATTTTGGACCTATGAGCGAAACCTTCCTAAAAGCGACCCAAAACGCAAAGACATTGCCTATCCTGTTTGGGGTAACCTGTGGACTGACAGTACCGACCCTGGCGCCCAAGGCATTAAGCTTGATGAGACATTCAGCTACACCGTGAACGTTCATGGCGATATCATGCACCTTAGGTTCGAGTCAGAAAATCATGAAACCATTGAGTATTCCATTAACCTTGCCAATGCCGTTGATGCGTATGGACAGGTAGATAAATACGATCATCCCTACGGTTATACCCTTGATTGGAACTACTTCAAAGCTGGCGCCTATAACCAGTGCAGCACAAAAGACGACCCCGCATTCTGGTATCCGGCCTGTTTAGGCACGGGTAATTGGGAAGAAGATGAAAAAAATGGTGACTACACGCGAGTAACCTTTACTGAACTTACGGTGACAGAAAGTACACCAGAAGAGAACTAGAAAAGCCTTTATTATTTACTGCGATTGTGAATGCATAAAAAATGCCCCATTTATTGGGGCATTTTTGTTTATCTTACTGACAAAGATACTTGTTGGCGAAAAGGCTACAGCTTCAATACTCGCTTAACTGATATACCAAACTGCTTTGCCTAGTTAATTTGTTTAGTTGATTTTTTTAGTTACTCAGAGCCGGTGCTTCCCACGTTGAATAAGGCCCAACCATATTCTCTTCAATAAAGATAAGGTCGTCCAGCGCTGCACCAATACCGGCATCGCTACCCGTACCTTCCACTAAGTTATTCACAGTGGGTTCACTCAAGCTTGCACCGTCTTCTGAATTGTCAGTCAATATGTTGCCATCAACACCATCAACCAAAGATGTGTTATCGCGCTTTGGCATTATCGGTGTTAAATCAGCAACGGTTTGAGCATAAATATGGTTATTATCATAGTCAGAATCGTTATCTAATGCACAACCATGAGCAGGATATTCATCTTGCTTAATAGCGGTAGCACCAGCACCAGAAGCCGTGCCGAAGATGTTGTTGTCTGCGCTTTGATTAGCAATAAGGTTACTGTCGAAGTCCAAGGTGTAATCAAGATTAGTACAGTTTTCTGCGCCGTCGCGAGAAGAATCATCTTCAAACTGAATGGCGTTAGTTGTATTTAATATCGTGTTACGAGCAATAACCGTATTTAAATCAAGGCCTGCATCAATCAGTGTTTGCGTAGATGAGTTACCGCTGTCGATATAATCAGAATCGATATGCAGTGCTGCGCGGTCTGAAGAATTAGTAATGATGTTAGCAACAAAGTTATCGGTAATTGCATGGCCTAAAGGCGTGAAAGCAATACCACCGTCTTTATTATTAGTACCTTCTACTCCGCCAACGGTTGCCGTATAAGGTTCTCCGCTTGAGATAATGATATTTTGCGACACGGTATTACCATAGCCATTTCGCAACTCGACATTCCCCCAAGAGTTTACAATCGTGTTGGCATGAATACTATTACCGCCACCTTGAACAATAATAAGACCACGATCCACAAGTACGCGATCGAAACGGTTATATTGAACCACATGTTCGCCGCGCCCCGCGCCATCGCCACTACCAGAGCGACCAACCTGAACAGCGTGGCTACCAGAATCAGTATCAAATTCTCCATCACCGTCAATAGTGGTAGGTAGGAAGTCTTTGAACAGATTGTATTGAACAATGTTACGCTGATGATCGCCCAATGAGTTAGGCGTGTCACCGACACCTAGGAACATGCTAATAGCAGATCCTTCTTCAGCTTCGTTGACGCTTTTACCAGTAAATAAATTACGTTCAATAACATTGTCTGTACCACTCACCGTGATGTAGTGAGACTCGTCACTTGAACCTAAATTAGGTCGCGTAGCGCCTGAATCGCTTAAAAAACTAGTGTTCTTAATAGTGTTGCCAGAGCCGTTTAGGTCAATTGAACCACGGCCTTCGCCGCAGCTCCCCGCAACGGGTATCACTAGCTCTTCGAACACAAGACCATCTAATACCACACCGCTAACTGACGAACTGAATGCAATACACGTAGTGCCTGAAATGACCGCGTTAGTCTCAGCTACCCGTTTAATAAGAAGGTTGCTTTGTGCGATAGAAAGCTCAGCCATATCTTCATAATCATCTGCAGTATCACTCGTATTTAATACATCAGCGATACCAATTGAATCACCTTCTTGTGCGTTAGCTAGCGCTGCAGTAAGCGACACTTCACCTTGCACATAAAACGTGAATATCTGGTCATCTGCACTTTTCGACAGGTTTTCTTCATAGTTCGCATCATCGGTGTAAGATACGTTAACTGAAAGCACTTTGCCTAAGTCAGCGTCTGTTACGACTAATGTTGCTTCTGTTGCACCATCGATATTGACCGCTGCAGACAAATCTTCGCCAACGCTACGCGATTGCCACTGGTAACTAATTTCACCTGAAACGCCATTGGCATCAACCGGGCTAGGAGCCGTCAACGTGGCACCTACTGTTAGCTCACCAGTAATTGGGTCATCAAGCGAGCCAGTTTCATTATCAGCCGGTACTGGTGCAATAGCTTCAGTAGGCTCAGAGGTAATTGATTCGTCAAACCCACTATCGTCAACATATGAAGCCATAGCCGTAATGACAGTTCCTTCGTAAGCCTCAACAAGCTCAAGCGAATTAGATACTGCTCCTTCGATAACAGCGCCATCTGAGGCCCAGCTGTAAGTTACGGTGCCAGACAAACCATTATCGTCTGTTATGTCTGCCGTTAACGTTTGCCCTACCGTTGTAGAGCCTGAAACGGTAATAACACCCTCAAAGTTAACAGGCAATGCTTCTACTACCTCGGTTTCTTCTGTAGTAAAGCCTTCACGCTTGTTGCCCAAGTCGACGTACGTAACCGCTACACGAATACGTGTACCAGCTTCACTTACCGTAAGCGTGTAAGAAGCATCGGTTGCATCTGCTATTGGTGTACCGTCTGCAAACCACGTAAACACCACTGTGTTTTGATCAATACCGTCAGGGTCACTGACTGATGCAGTTAACGTCTCTCCTTCCTTAGCCGTTCCAGAAAGAGATAAGGCACCAGGCTGGTTTGTAGCACCATCATCACCACCGCACCCCGCAAGCCCTAGGCTTAAGGCGCTAAGCGTTAAAATACTTATTTTTTTCATTATCACTCTCGCTGCTTATTTTCTTCGATGCTGATAAACCCCACTGCCAAAAACTTACCAATAGAGAAAACCAACCTTACCAATACATACAACCAAAATAGTTATTGGTATGTAACCACAAAGAATTTATCATTACCACCAGAAAAACAAACTGATAACATTTTTTTGACATCGAGAACTAATAACCACTGAACACCAAAACATTAATGGATTGATTTATATATATTTAATAGCCTTTTAGCAGATAAAAGCACGATCTACATCTTTTGGCTATCCGTCTCATAGATAAGCGAAATAATGACAATTTTAATTATTTTCTTGTAAATTTGTTGCCAATACGTAAACAAACCCTTAGCATTGGCTTTACACCATGAAACAAATTGGTAATAACAAATATGCGTTTTGGTTAGATTCAATAACCAAATAAATTGCTGAAAGCCCTACAAAACAAAAGACACAGCATTATGGAAGCCACGATGATAAATCAGAGAAAACCAAATCCGTTCGTACACGCCATTCGCGCCAAATACATTAGCCCAGCTCTGGTTTATGCTGCGTGCTCTGCAGGTCTGCTTATGAGTGCCCCAACTTCAGCGCAAGAAGCAGATGCCGCCGATGAAGAAACAACCGAAATCATCGAAGTTAAAGGTATTCGAGGTACTATTCAAAGCTCTATCTCGATAAAGCGTGAATCGACTGAAATTGTTGATGGTATCTCTGCTGACGACATTGGCGACCTGCCAGCTTTGTCTATTGGTGAGGCATTAGAAACCCTTACTGGCGCGTCTTCTCACAGAGAGCAAGGCGGTGCAACTGAAATTTCAATTCGAGGCCTAGGCCCTTATCTAGGCAGTACGGTAATGAACGGTCGTGAAGCAGCAAACGGTAGTGGTGACCGCTCAGTAAACTTCTCTCAGTTTCCATCAGAGCTTTTTAATAAAGTTGCGATTTATAAAACACAGTCTGCTGAGCTAATTGAAGGCGGTGTTTCAGGTCAAATACATTTAGATACCATCAAACCATTAGATTTAGGTAAACGCCGCTTTCAGTTTGAATATAAAGGTAACTGGAATCCAGACAATACAGATTTAGAAGACCCTATTCGCGACTTTGGCCAGCGTATTACCAGTAGCTTTGTGGACCAATTTGAAACTGATCGATTCGGCGACATAGGTATATCTGTAGGCTATCAAAAGAATGTAACGACCAACCCCGAACAGGAAGCGCGAACAGGAACGAGTTGGGATGCATGCAGAGTTTCACCAGCATTTGGTGACGGAATTAACAGCAGCCGCACAGACTGTGAAGATAACGGCGGCGCGCTAAATTTAATTACTGATGGTACCGGCGCAGCGCCTGATGCTTCGGAGCCGTTTGTCTTTTCTCGCTCGCAAAACTCGTTTAGACAAAACGTTACCGACGATGATAGAGAATCATTCTTCGGTGCTATTCAGTGGCGCCCCAATAACAAGCTAGAGGTAAATGCCGACATACAGCTTTCAGATAGAACCTTTAGTGAAGTAAGAAACGACCTCGTCTTTGCCGAAGTCAACCACATTGATGGCTATACCACGCCAGCGTCAGAAAGACTGCCCTTTGACCTTGTGGCTACCTCTAACGGTGCACTTAGACAATTCACAGCTACGCAAAATATTGAAACAAACAGCCAATTTGCAGAACGCCTTGAAGAGTACACTGGAGGAGGCTTACGTTTCGACTATACGGTAAACGATAGACTAAGCATATCTCTTGACCTATCTACCTCTGAAACTGAACGACGCGAAAATATTATTCAAACCAGACTGCAGTCGGAAGATGTAGACATCTACGGTAATGATGTACTAGGAGCGGATGGTAACGGTGAAGTAAGAACTGCAGCACAGATATTTGCCAACGGTTCTCTTGTACCTACATGGACACTTCAAGACTTCGACGTTAACTACCACGGTGCTTTTGCTGATGAAGCAAGAACACGCCTAGATCTAAACCAATTTAGAAATAACAAGATTTCAGCGTTACGCGCTGACTTCGACTACATACCAGACTCTGAATTTATCATTGGTGTAAAAGGTGGTGTTAGGCTATCTAAGTTAGAATACGACAGCGTACCTGGTGGCAGTGGTACCAACAACCGAACAGAGGTAACATTCAGTGATGAAGCGGCAGCTATGGCTAATGATGCTTGCCGAAACAACGCATTTCCTGAATCAGGCTTCTTTGACGATGAGACCGGAGGCGCTCCGCTTTTCACCAACGTTGATAGCGAAGGTAACGTAATTAACGCAGGAACAGGTAACTCTTTCGCTACGTTCGATCCAATCTGTTTAGCAGAGACATTGCTTGGCACAGTAACCAATGATGCGGGAGAGGTGCTAACGATAGCTAACGCCTTCCCAACGGTTGATGATTCAGATAGACAAGATATTGCAGCTGTTGACGTTGAAGAGAAAACCATCGCGGCCTATCTGCAGGCAGACTACGACACTTTCATAAATGATTATGGTGTACGCGGCAACTTTGGTCTACGCATTGTAAGGACAGAAGTATCGTCTCTGTCATATCGAGGCCCCTTACAGGCTACACGCGATGAAAACGGCCTAATTACAGGCATTGCCCCTATTACTGACGAACTTATTCAAGTAGAAGGCGGCGGTGATTACACCGAGTTACTTCCAAGCTTCAATTTAATCGTAGACCTCTCGGATGATGTTATGTTTCGCGGCGCTATTTATCGCGGCCTGTCACGCCCAGATCCATCAGACTTAGGCTTTGGCCGAAACTTCTTAGGCCTAGACGAAGACAGCGACACTGGCGAGATATCAGATGCGCTTGCGCGCGCAGTGGCAGTAGGTAACCCGGTACTTGAACCTTTCCTATCTTGGAATGTAGACACCGCTATTGAGTGGTATCCAAACGAAGATACTATTCTTGCGCTTGGTTTGTATTACAAAAGCTTTGAAGGTGGCTTCTCAAACACGTCTCAAACCGAAATTTTTGAAGTTGATGGTGAAGAATTAGAAACCATCGTTACTGCGCCTCAAACTAGCGACGATACCAGCACTATCTATGGTGCTGAAATTACCGCTACACACTCATTTTCATACCTAGATAGCTGGTTAAGTGGTTTTGGTATAAAGCTTAGCTACAACTACGCAGACTCGAATTTTGAATTTCAAGATGAGAGCTTCGGCGAATCAACAGTAATCGACCCTAGCTCGGGTGATTTAATTTCGCGTACGGGCATTGTTGCACCAGCTAACCTGTTCGGTTTTTCCGAGCACGTTATTTCTACGCAGCTTTATTATCAATGGGAAGACTTAAGCGCATCTATTAACTACAAGTACAGAAGTAACTACTTCCAGCAATTTGTTGATACTCCTGGCGCTATTCGATTCATCGACGATACGGAAGTATTTGAGGCGCGTGTGTCTTATCGCCTGAATAAGAATTGGAAGTTTAGTCTAGAGGCTATCAATATCTTTGATGAGCCCAGACGCCAGTATCGCCCAACCCAAGACAACTTTGCAGAAATTAATGTGTACGGTCAAAGAGTCTTCGCTGGCGTGCAATTCCGCTATTAACCAGGGTTTCACTGTGAGTAATTGGGGCCCGAACATGGGCCCTTTTTTTCTTCAACGCCAGTAAGGAATGCATATGTTTCGCTTATTGCTTGTTTTACTAACGCTTACTTCGCTAAATGGGTGTGGCTCTTCTTCATCGTCCACAACCTCGCAAACGCCTTTACCAGACGATAGCTCTGCGCCAACACCGTCTCCCACTCCCCCAACAAATGAGACGGAAGCATGTAGCGCGTTACCATTAACAGGGTTAAGCGCATCGGCGACTGAAGAAAAAGCGCCTTTTAATGCATCTAAAGCTATCGACGGCGATACCTCTAACGCCTCTCGCTGGCAATCAACAGGCACTAATTCTGCGCTAGTACTTTCATTTGATAGCGAACAACAACTAGGTGCTCTTCAAATTAAGTGGTATGACAGCGAAACTCGCGCTTATCGCTTTTCTATTGAAACCTCGTTAGATGGTGAAAGCTGGGATACACAGCGCTCAAATATTAATACAAATACACAGCTTGCGGGTTTCGAGCTTTATTCATTACCAGCGCTTGTAACGGCTCACCATATTCGCATTGCCACCTTTGGAAACTCTATCAATGACGATAACGCAATAGTTGAGGTTCAGGTATTCAATTGCACTGAAGGCGACGGTGAAATTTCATCTGCACTTACTTCAACTACGGGTATCGATTTACAAGACTGGTATTTAAGCATTCCAACAGACAATGATGACTCAGGTACGGCTGATAACATAGGCGAAACTAGGCTTCAGCAGGGGTATACCAACTCCGAATATTTCTATGTAGGTAACGATGGCGCGTTAGTGATGCGCTCTCCTACACGCGGTTTTAAAACCTCTGTAAACACCAATTATGTTCGCGTTGAGTTACGTGAAATGTTGCGACGCGGCGATACCATTATTAAGACCCAAGGCGTTAATAAAAACAATTGGGTGCTCTCCTCTGCCTCTCAGGCCAATCAAGATGCTGCAGGCGGCGTGAATGGTCGTTTGCGGGTTGAGATGGCGGTAAACGAAGTTACCACTACAGGCGAGAGCTTCCAAGTAGGCCGCGTGATCATAGGTCAAATACATGCTAACGATGACGAGCCAATACGCCTGTACTACCGCAAGTTGCCTAGTAATAACTTAGGCGCTATCTACTTTGCCCACGAGCGCAGAGCAGTGGCAACAGCGAATGGTGAGAAAGAAGAAATATGGGTAGAAATGATCGGCTCGCGAGACAGTGATGCAACCACCCCCACTGATGGCATAGCACTTAATGAGCGTTTCACCTACATTATTGACGTTGAAGGTGACACGCTCACCGTAACGATTTCAAGAGAAGGAAAGTCTGACGTCACCCGTTCTTTAAATATTGGGAATAGTGGTTATGATGAAGATGATCAATATCTGTATTTCAAGGTAGGTGTGTACCACGTTAACAATTCTGCAAATGAAGCAGAGCGTGTAGTTGCCAGCTTTTATTCAATTGAGAATGAACATGGTAACTAGCAACGACTGACATGAGGTGGAACGGAGAAGTCCGTTCCCAAATGGCATATTTTGTTCGGTAATGGCTTTGTTCGTACGCTAATGGCTTATTTTGTGCGCTAATAGCTCATTTTGCGCGCTGATGGCTCACTTTGCGTGCTAATGGCTCATTTTGCGCGCTAATGGCTTAGTTAGTACGCAAATGGCTTAATGAATAAAGATCGCGAGTTTGACTGCTTTTCTTTCTCACTTCTTCTAGCGCCTGCGCCTCGCTCGCCGCAAACAGCGCGTCGATTAAGCGATTGAAGTGAGCATGCATAGCAGCTCTCGCGGCCTGTGAATTTCTAGCCTTTAGGCTTTCGAAGATTTCATAGTGCTCTTCCAGTCTATCTTGGTCAGACTGACTACAAACCGTGCTGTAAGCTTGAATGATTTGAGGCTGGGAATCTCGCAACGACCAGAACTTATTTACTGCCAACAGTATGGCTTTATTGCGCGTGGCACGTGAGATAATGATATGAAAATCACGGTCAGCTTCTTCCGCATTTACCCCGGTTTTCATTGCTTCTAATGTCTTCTCAAGGGCAGAAAGCTCTTCATCAGTAATCGACAATGCAGCTAAAGCAGCCGCTTCACCTTCTACAAGTGCTCTTGCTTGAGTCAGCTCGAATGCACTTATTTGTTCTGTGGTAGCGTCTTCTTTGTCTTTTGGCTTATCGAGTACGTAAACGCCAGACCCCGTCTTCACTTCAACATGCTGAAGCACTTCAAGGGCAATAATAGCCTCTCGGATCGTCGGACGGCTTACATCGAATGTCTCAGCTAACTCACGCTCGGCGGGTAAACGCGTTCCTGGTGGGTAAAGACCTGATGCAATTAACGCCTTTATTTTTTCTGCAATTTGCCAGAACATTCGACGACTTTTCATGTTCGAAACCTTTTCAATTAAACGTAGTGTGCATTACGCGCCCACTGTGCAACTTTCTCTAGCTCTGGCGGTATATTTATTTTTCTGCCTTTGCAGACTACCCGTCGAACTAAATTCCTATTCTTAACTTTATATAGCGTCAATATACACGCAATTGGTAATATTTCAATTCAAGCTCTAAAGCAAGCAAAATAAAAACATTAGCATTTATTATCAACAACTTAATTATAATCGCCTTTTGGCGATTGAACAAAATTAAAACAAGAAATCGAAAAAAAAGTGTATCAAACTACAATTTGGTCATACAAGTAGGTTAGTTAATGAGAACAAAGGGCGGATAAACGCCCCTTCTAAGCAAAAAATTATGCGTTTGCCTCTTGGCAAGACTGCGTTATTGCTTCCCAGTTTTCTTCGCTTACCCACTCTTTTTTCGCGACCCACGTTCCACCAACTGCAAATACGTTAGGTAGCGAAAGGTAATCAGTTTTGTTCAATTGATTCACGCCGCCTGTAGGACAAAACGTAACATCGCGAAATACCGATGACACTGCTTTTAAAAAAGGTGCACCACCTGATAGCGATGCTGGAAAAAGCTTTTGTTCAGTGAAACCAGCTTCAAGCGTCATAAGTATGTCTGCAGTATTCGACACACCAGGCAATACAGGTATCTGACATGCCTCTAACGCATTTAACAGTGAATTAGATACCGCAGGCGTCACGATAAAGTCACTGCCCACTTCAATAGCGGCAGATAATACCTCTTCGTTTATCACTGTGCCTGCCCCCACAATGAGTGAAGGAACTTCTGACTTAATGGCGCTAAGCGCTTCAAGTGAGGCCTCTGTTCTAAGCACAACCTCCACAAGGTTTAAGCCTGCCTTCGACATGGCTTTCGCAATATTCACACCTTGTTCAGGGGAATCTGCCTGAATAATTGGCAACAGGGTTTGGCCTGACATAAGTTCAGAAAAGCGTGTCATAAAATGGTCTCTCTATTTGTTGAATGTTAATAGGCCTTAACCTGAAAGGTGTTCTGCAAACAGTGTGATGGATTTGCCACCGCTTACATCTAACAAAAAATAAGTGTCAATTATTCAGTAATTATTTAGCGTTGTTCAGCTAATGCCGTTTCAACGATTCCTCGTGGGATGATTGCTCCGCGATGCTGAATCACAGTGCCTGCTGCTTTTGCTGCAAGTTCAACCGAACGAGAAATAGGCACATCATTAAGCCTGCTGCCTAAATACACACCGTTAAATGCATCGCCGGCCGATGTGGTATCGACTACGTTGGCAACTGGCACAATAGCGTGCTCCAAACGTTCACCGTCTAACACGGTAAGCACTGATAAAGGTCCATTCTTGATAACGATTTCACTGACGCCAAATGATTCGCAAAGGGCTAAGGCATCGTTTGCACTTTCAATATCAAAAAGATCAATAATATCTTCCACGCCAACGAGTGCTACATCGCAAAGCGAAAGTGCCTGCTTAAAGTTCTTACTTGCTTCATTAGGTGTTTCCCAAAGTCGTGCACGATAGTTAGGGTCGAACACAATTTTTACGCCACTCTCTTTTAACGCCTCAATAAAACGGAAGAACGACGGCCGTTCGTCGCGTGGGATAATGGCAATGGAAATACCAGAGAACATAAACATATCGTTTTCAGACAATGTGCTTAACGCATCAGGTTTAAGGAATGACATGACGGTTTTAGCGGCAGATTGTGATCGCCAATAGGTAAAGCTGCGCTCTCCCGAAGCGTCAGTATCAATTAAATACAGACCTGCAGAGCGATTTTCATTTGAAAACACGAATGAGGTGTCTAGCCCTTCTACTTCAAAGTTGTCCTTCATGCGAGAGCTAAAGGTGTCGTTTCCTACGACAGTAACAAACCCCACCTGTATATCAGAAAAACATCGCTTTAAGTAAACGGCAGAATTGTACACATCGCCAGCGAACGATTGATGTAGCGATGTATCAGAGCCTTCATTTGAGCGCAGTTCAACCATGCATTCGCCCATAAAGCTTAGCTTTTTCATTTGGTACGCCTTGTTTGGTAATTCATAGAGACTGTGGGCTGATAAAATCGAGCCCACAGTAAAAACACTATTGCTTTATTGGTTCGATTTTAGGAATGAGAAGCCACACCGCAGCAGCGGCAATAATGGCAAGCGATGCACCAATAATAAAAGCAGGAGTATAGTTGCCATCGGCGGTTAACATGGGAACCAATGAAGTTAACCCCACAGCGCCTAATTTCGCGGCCATTCCGGAAAACCCAGACAAGGTTCCCACCGACTTTTTCCCCAGCAAGTCGCTGGGTAGTGTTTGAACATTTCCGATAGCCGTTTGAAAACCAAATAAAATGACAGCCATAATCAACACCGCTGTAATTGCAGACCCCGGATTTGCCATCGCCAGTAGCGAAGGAAGCATAATCACACAGCCCAGCGTGATAACGAGTTTTCGGGTTTTATCGGTATTCCAGCCTGCCTTTATGCGGTTCTGCGCGAGTAAGCCGCCGAACCATGCGCCCAGCATGGCGCCAACATACGGAACCCATCCATACAGACCAATAGACTTAACATCCATCCCATACACTTCGTTCAGGTAAATTGGGATCCAGAATACAAATAGCCACCAAATGGGGTCGATAGCAGCGGAAGCGATAATTACGCCCCAACTTTGCTTTTTCGACAGTAGCTCCTTTGTAGAGGGATTGTATTCGCTCTCACAATCAGCGGCGTCATCACTCGAAACCATGCGCTGGCCAGTGAGTATGTACTGCTTTTCTTCATCAGTTATCCACGGGTGTGAGCCAGGCGGAGCTTTAACAAGAACAAGCCACGGCACCAGCCACAAAAAACCCAAAGACCCCACAACAATAAAAATAAGCTGCCAACTAAAGTAAATGGTCATCATAGCGATAGCTGGGATAGCAATTATTCCACCTATCGCAGCACCAGAATTAAAAATACCCTGTGCCAACGCACGCTCTTTAGTTGGAAACCACTCGGCATTGCCTTTCGCTGCGCCTGGCCAGTTACCCGCTTCTGCTACACCAAGAATGGCGCGAAAAATAGCAAAACTTAGAAAGCCTTGTGCAAATGCGTGAAGCACGGTAGCAAGAGACCACACGCCTATTGATAATACAAACCCAATACGGGTACCTATCCAATCGAAGATTTTTCCGAAAATAGCTTGCCCAAAGGCGTAAGCGAAAACGAAGACAATAGAAATATTCGCATAAATTTGTTTGCGCTCTAATGCAGATTCGTCGGGAAATAGATCTTCAACAATGTCTGGCCAAAGCACACTGAGTGCCTGTCTATCGATGTAGTTAATTATGGTTGCTAGCGCGATAAGGGCAATTACCCACCATCGCAAGCCATTAATTTTCATTATTATTCTCCCACAAAATCTTCGCGAGCTGGGCTAAAAGTATCTATTAGAATGCCGCCTGTAGGGCACACTGCACCATGCTCTACGTGAGGTGGGATAAGACAGCTATCCCCTTTCCTCAAAATTTTCATTTCACCACCAATGCTGAAATGAAACTCACCTTCTTCAACATACGTCACCTGAGAATGGCGATGTGCATGGGTATACCCTTCTGCACCTTTATCAAAAAATACCTTTACTGCCATAAGTTCATGATTAAACCCCAGCATTTGACGCTTTAAGCCATTGCCTAAGTCTTCAATCTCTGTCTCGTTGCCAAATAAAAAATGTTCGCTTTGTTTATTCATAACGTAAATCCTAAAAAATTACAGCGCATACACAGCGAAACGGCTTGAAAGCGTGTAACGGTTTTTATCAAAATCAAAAGAAACAGACTCGGTCGACTCGCTACCGTCTGTGGTATTTATGGCTATTAGAAACTGCTGTTCAGCTGCCTTTATTACAAGTAAAAGCAATGTGTCGTTTTTCACTGTCTGAACTGATGTAATAATGCTTTCTGCACCCAAGGTATATTCCTTACTAGGGTTGTATTCACCGTGAGGCTCTAGAACGGAAACGAATTGGTGATGCGCCTTACCTTCTACCCTGCGTATCACGCTGCTCTCGTTGCGAAGATTGAAATTTGGGTCACCGGCACCTAGCTGGGTAAATAGAAAGGTTTCGTTGCCTTTTGCAACGCTGTGTTGTGAATAGAAACGGCCGTTACTATTTAGCCAAGTAACTCTAGCCATATCAGCTTTCGGAATACCCTTCGCCCTTAGCCACAAGTGCTGATATCCACTTACGCTTCCTAGTGCAGATAACGTATTGGTATAACCCTGATATTCAAAGTTAGTATCAATTAAATGGCCGCTATAATGCAGTGGTAAATCGTAGGTGTGCGGCTTGTCACTAGATACATCAAACACATCAACAACAATGCGCTTATTTAAGGTAGGTAAAGAAAGCAGCGCTATCGTTCTATCAAGTACAACATCGTCATAGGCAGAGTCGATGCTTGCGCGAGCAACCACACCATACTCATTGCTTTCAAAGAAGTGTAGCGTAGGCGCATTCGCATTCGCCTTTTCCAAGTTAAAAGAAAAATGACTTTTCTCATCAACCACTACCGTATTGTGCGCGACGGTTTGTTTAGCATAGCTATTATTTTCTGGAAGGTAACGACCGCCAAACTTGGCTTCTACATTTAAGAATCGTGCCGCACCATAGTCGGTTACAATCTCACTGCCTTTATCGTAAAGCTGCCATGTTAGTTTATCGAAATGCCCATGTCCTAAACCTTGGGCTGCAGGTTTAAATAACACTGTTTCACCCTGAGGTTCTTCAGTGCGCATAATTACTAATGCACCTTCATCGCCATCTTTACCGTCACCCAAGGCCATCGATTCGAAAATATAAGGCGCTGCTTTGTTCTCATCCAGCGCCTTCGCTACGTCAACACCATCGCCTGTGAGTACAATTCGCCCTTGCTGCTTGGCAATATCCAGTAAGCCTTTATCTTTTGTTTGCTGATACGCCACAGCAACACCATACACTAACTCAATAGTATCTATGCCTTTGCTTTTAATTGCGTCATTGATTGGGAAGAACAATCCATTGTAGCTAAGCTGAATGGTGGTATTTATTGCTTTAAGCAAAACCTTATCGCGGTAGTCGAAAATATTGCGTTGAGGCTCATTATTTTCAATCGCTTTAGCAAACGTGACGAACGGCATTAGCGCGTAGCGTTGGTAGTACGGCCCTTCGTTATAGTAGCCTTGAGGGGAAAATAGCGTATCGAGCTGTTTTAAAAAACCACCTTTGCCCGACTTTTCAAGGTCGTAAAGTGCTTTTTCAACCCATTCTGGTTCGTTTAACACATACCCTGCCATACCTACGCCAGCGGTAGCCCACGTTCCGTGGTTGTGTACTTTATTAAACGTAGACGGTTGACCCTCAGACAAGAACAACGCGACAGGACGCAACAGTTGGTTCTCAATTACGCTTCGCTCTTCTTCATCAAGCGCGTTGTATATCAAGTCGTAAGCTTGAATAGTATTCACAAGCCATACGGCTTCGTTTAGGCTTTGCCAGAAGAAAACACCAGGGTTTTGGGCGTTCACTTTACGCTGTGGGTGTAACCCTAATGTAGGATAAAGTGCGGCATAATCTAACAAGAGACTTTTTACATAATCCGCATACTTTTCGTTATCACTAATTTGGTACACCACGCCAGCGTTATACATAAGCTGATAGTTCTTTTTATGACGTTCGTGAGTGTAACCACCGCCGCCGTCTTTTGGCACAGGAACAACGTTTGGCATTGCTAAATGCAAATCTACCTCTTGCTTAACTTGCAAATAAGCATCTTGGAAACGCCCTTCTTGCATTATGGCGTTGCGCATTTTTACAACGTCGTCTTGCGTGATCACCAAGTTAGGGTGAGCGGCTAGAGAAGAAAAAGAAAGCGAACAAAAAATGAAAAGTAAAAGCGCAGATTTTTGTTGTAGGGAACAGAGGTTTTTAATCATTGCCCATTACCTCTTGTTCGCTTTCGTGGAAACATTGTCATTCAAGACCGCAGTATGCGGACCAGGTGCAAACAGCTCTTTAATCATTGGCATAGGTGTATTTAGAAATGTATTGTTTGTTATTGCGGTAATTGGCTCACCAACGGTGTGATTAACCACAACAGGCTCAGACTCATTAAAGTTGTTATTTTTTAGCGTTGAAACTTGCACGCCATGAAGATAAACGCTGGCACTTTGTTTGTTGCGTTTACCACTGCCTACGTTAGTTAACACGTTGCCCTGCATGTCTAAGTGCGGTCCAAAGGTACTTTCATCGGTACCGCCTCGGTAGAGATTTGCAACGCTACCACTTATGTTGCTAAACGTGTTGTTGGTTATGCTGACATACTCAGCGTTATAAATACCGTAGTCCTCTATCTCTTTATCAAGACTTAAAACATGACCAGTAATACCGTTAAAGCTATTTTTCGAGAGTGATATGTCATCGGCAAACGCGCCTTTGCCAGACGTAAAGAAATTAAACGAATGGTTGATATCGAGACGCTCGATATCACAGTTTTCTACGTTCAAAACATAGTTGTGAAGCATGCCCCACTTTTTCGTTCTTACAACGCTATTGCCAAAAGCGTCTGGGCTGTCTTTCCCTGAAAGCACCAAACCTTCAAGCTTCAAATTTCCATTGTCATGTATTTCGAACAAGGCGGAGCGTTCGAACGACAGTGTTGTAGCTTTGGAAGTCTGTGCAGTTACCGTTACTGTCTTATCGATAATAAGAACACTGGGCACAACGATAGTGCCAGGTGCGATTGTAATAACATCTCCGTCACTGGCATTTTCAAGTGCTGTCATAAGTTCAGCAGCATCGGCACTTACGCTAATTGTTTTACCTGCAGCGAAGTTCACTTCAGGTACTATTTTGGGGTACCAGCTTACGCCGACGTCACTTTTTGATACGACGTTCATGTTAGAAGCAACACCAACATCTTTTGTTTCTGCGCCTTTTACCTCAGGCTCGTTTAGCTTAGCGACGTTAAGCCCATTCTCACCCTTAACAAGGGGTAGCGATGCAGTAGTAAAGCCTTCGCTAAGTTCTTTTATCATTTTGGTATTAGCGACATTGTTAGCGAATGTAATGCCGCTCACATCATCAAATAATGTAAAAGGTTGGTTTAGCGAAGCATTGTAAATAAGGTTATTGGCAAACAATGAATTTATAGGTGTCGCGCTTCTCTCTTCATCGCTTCCAGCACCAAGTTGGATATGTGACACGTTAATGAATGAGTTATTTGTGATTTGCGCGTTATTAACCTGATGATAACGATTGATAGGCGAGTCAGGCACACCATTCATAACCGTAAAACCACTACCAAAGCGATAGCCCGTTAGCCCCTCCAAGTAGTTATTGGTTATCACTTGGCCTTCATTGATAACTCGAATTCCGCCGGTATGGTCCACGCCATTGCCTAAAAACACATTATCTTCAACGCGATTATTATTACCGTGTCTAAGGGTTAGGGTGCCTTTGGCGGATAGAAAAACGTTTCCTTTCAGCAGGTTCTCACCAGACTTAACAGAAATAATTTCAACTTCGCCATTAGTTTGTTCGAATATGTTATTGATAACTTGAGTATTCGAATTACTCAGAGAGTAATGACTTGTACCTATCCTTAACGTCTCTCCACCGTTTGAACCGAATACAGGGCGATAACCGAAGTAGTTATGATCGATACTGTGATGGTTCTCTTGATGTGCCTCGCCGTTAAGCCGAACAGCGACAGTAACCCCTTTATTACGCTTACCCGTCAAGTGGTTATGGTCAAACCGGTTGTGCTTACCATAAAGCGCAACCCAATAATCTGATTCTTGGCGGTCTGGATTACTGTACTCATCAATGACTACTTCACTTACTCGTGAATAATTAGCTGGCGTTTGTGCATTTTTCCTAAACGCGATAACAGCGCTGCTAGGGGTATATCCGTCTTTGAATACCAAACCCGATACTTCTAAATACTGCCCAGCTAACTTTAAGTTAGAACGACCAGACAGAATAACCTTACCTTTAGTTTGCGCAGTCAGCGTGATGGGCTTTTCAACGCTCCCCTGCCCTACTAGTAAAATTTCAAAGTCTTGATAAACACCGTTTTGTAAAATTACGTCGTCACCCGCCTTAAGAGACGATGCTATTGCGTTGTATTCATCTGGTGAGCTAACGGTATATTGTTTAGCGCCCGCGTTTGACGACATAGCGCTAATAACAATAAACACAACTAACCACTTAATAAATTGCACTTGCATAAAATACCTGCCTTTTGATCACTTTAAGGGCGATGACGACGTAGTCGATACGTTACTTAGTCAGCGTTTTAAAGTACTCGAAAATCTCAGGTACATTACCTTGGCTTAAACCCGCATCAACCGCAGCGTTCAAATTAGCAGACGAGCCTTCCGCTATTTTTGATTCGGTACCTAGGTCTTCAACCATCTTCAAAAAGTAGCCCAGGTCTTTGTTAGCGTTAGCAATTGAAAAGCCTAAATCACTAACGTTATCAACCGCATAATTTTTGCAGAATTGCATGAAAGGGGAACTTGAAGGCCCTGTAGACATAATGTCGAAAAGCTGCTGCTTATCTACGCCTGCCTTCTCTGCTACAGCGAAGGCTTGTGACATGGCACAGACTGTGGTCATTCCCATGAAGTTGTTAATTAGCTTAGTTGTGTGGCCGGAACCTAAAGCGCCTAAATAAAAGACATTTTCACCTTGGTCTTCCAGCACACCTTTTACCTTGTTAAAGGTATCGATATCACCTGCTGCCATAATGTTTAACAGGCCATCTTTTGCGTGTGCAGGTGTTCTTCCAAGAGGCGCGTCAATCATACCTACGCCCTTCTTCGCCAAGTCTGCGCCAATTTTCTTAGTAGATGCTGGGATTGATGTACCAAAATCTACTAATACAGACCCCTCCTGCAAACCTTCTAACACGCCATTTTCAGCATAGATAACTTTTTCTACTATTTCTGAGGTGGTTAGACACAACATCACGATGTCTGAAGCTTCAGCAAGTGCCTTACCAGTTTTCGCTGTTTTTGCGCCGCGTTCTACACATTTATCCACAGCAGCTTTATTTAAGTCCATTACGGTAACGGCGTAGCCTTTGTTCTGAAGGTTTTCTACCATATTGCCGCCCATAAGGCCTAAACCGATAAAACCAATGGTTGGTTTGGACATGACTGTCTCCTAATGACGATATTCGTTGCATTGTCCGAAGTTGCTTTTCGAACTAAAAATAAAATGAATAGTGCTTTGTAATGGCATTTCGCTTTCAGATCTTGCCAATTCAAGCCTACCCTTACGTTATTATTAACTTACCAATTTGTCAACCAATTGATAGAAATAACGAAAACCTGTAATACCAATAAAGATAAAAGTTAAACCGTATATATTCAGGAAACTTCGCCCACTAATTTGAGCGGTCTGAATGTGGTACATGTGACGACTGTGGTTTCCCCAAATAGCTTTCAGATTTGACTTAATATCTTGATTGGCAAAACCAAATTGATTGGCCGTGAGAGCATCTGAAAAATTAACGTCCAGACACCTCACCACCATATTGCGATGTTAGAAGCGATAGTTCGCACCAAGAGTGATTCTTCGGTCAGTCAGACCTTGGAAGCACAGAAGCGCACCTTCGTTAACACAGTACTGCTCTACCTCAGACTCAGTGATGTTTACGGCCTCTACACCAATATTAAGGTTTTCGTTAACATCGTAAGTCACACTTGCATTCAACTGACCACGGTCAGCCTGGACCGCTGGGAAGCCCCACGGGAAGCTAGAAGTACTTCCGAAGTCATCGGTACGGTAGGCTTCACGCCACGTGTAGCGCATGCGAGCAGATAGACCAAACTTCTCGTAATAAAGCGTAATGTTGTAGGCATTTTCAGAAAGATTTAACAGACCCTGAACCGCACTAACCTCTTGATCGTTTCCTGTGGTTGCTGCGAAAACTTGGCCAGCTCGGCTTGTCGCGATGTTTTCAGCTTCACCACCGTCGAACTCCTGAATAGTGTAGTTAGCAAGCACGCCAAAACCTGAAGCCCAACCTAGCTCGCTTTCAAAACCAGATAGGTCATATTGAACAGCAAATTCAATACCTTTCTGGGTTGTTTCACCTGTATCGTTAATTTTAGTTTCTGTGCCCACACAAACGCCTGTGCCAAGATTTGGACCAAACACGTTGATATCTGCTATTGGATTGAAGATACCACCACCTTCACAAGGGTCTGTTAAGTCTCGATACCCTGTTACTGGATCTTCTGCTGCACTCACAATTTGATCTACGAATAGATCTTTTCGAGTTTTGTGGAAAATTCCTACACTAATAACGCTGGCTTCAGCAAAGTACCACTCAGCTGCCAGGTCATAAGAAATTACTTCTTCAGGCGTTAGGTTAGGGTTTCCAATAGCCACATTTGGGTTAGGACTTGTGCTGAAGGTTACCGATGTCGAAAGGTCGTTAAAATTAGGGCGACGAATGTCTTTGCCAGCACCAAACCTTAGTACAATGTCATCCGTAACATCTGCAACTAGATTGAAACGAGGAAGGATAAAGTCGTAATCGCCGTTGTTAGTAACGCGTGAAACAAGCTCATCACCATTTTCATCAACCGTTACTGAGTTGCCTACAGAAGTTACGTCTGTTTGTAAGTAGCGAACACCGAAGTTACCGCGGAACATTTCGTATTCAAAATTTGCTTGTGCGTATAAAGCGTGAGTTTCCTCTTCAATATCAAAGAAGCCCGTTGAACTTGATGTTGGTTCATCTAATGTTTCGCCAGAACCATGAGTTTCTAGCGCTTGTTGAAGTGCAGCTAAAACAGCATCGGGATTAGACGATACTTGTTCGGGATCTATAAGAAGAAAATCAGCTACATAGAGCTCACGCCCATCAGCATCGTTAAAGTTGTCAGGACCAGCGACTAAAAGCTCGCTAAATAAACTACCTCTCGGGCTATCTTCCATAGACCGAAGATTTACATTATTTCCTATCTCTTCACGCTTACTACCTGATTTGTTGTAGCGATACCCAAAATCAACGGACGTAATCATAGTGTCGACGTAATACGTGAAATCGACGCGGAAAGCATCTTCGAAGTTTTCAGTAGTGTCACGACCAATGTTTACATCACGTAGCACAACGTTGTTTGGGTCAAGTAATTGCTCTGCCGTTGGCGCGTATTCTGCCCCATCAGCAATACCGAACGTTAATGCACCACCAGATAAGTCATATGCGAAAGGCACTGCATTATCGTTTGCGCCACCAGCATCTAAAGGCGCATTTGGGTTGATAAAGTTAAGCGTTGTGTTAAAACTCGGTGTGGTAGTATCTGATGATGTTGAGGCAACCTCCGCAAACACGCTCCACTTTTCGCCCTGCCACTCTCCCCCTAAGCGGAAAATCTCGCTTTTCGTTACACGAGAGTTAGTATCACTAGAAAAGCGTAAGTTAGGATCGTCATCGTCATTTTCCAGATCAACTGGAATAACTCCGCGAAGCGCCGCTTGAATTGAGCCCAAGTTTGTACCACCCAATGAACCAAAGTTAATGGTTTCAAATTCATCAGGCACTGACACATCGTTAAGCGCACTCACCCCAGACGCTTGCACCCGCGAACTTTCTTGTAAACGCTCTTGGTCGTTAATGATTGCGTCAAAAAAGAACTTAGTATTATCGTTCGGGGCCCACTCTATAGTGCCCACTAGATTTTTAGTTTCGTACTCGAAGTTGTCGTAGTCTTGAACAAAAAACTGAATTGGCAAAAAGTCAAAAGACTGAGCGCTCGCTACGCCACTATCCGACGTAATGATATTATCTCTATCAGCACGAGGTCGAAACGCGGTTACGTCTTGTTCAGCATAGCTTCCGCTTATAACAATACCAATGGTGCCGTGATCGGTATCCCAGTTATCACCAAACGTACCCGAGATACGAGGTTGAAAGTTGCTATCAGTAGTTAAACTACTGTTCTCTCCTTGCACACGAAACGCTGCTAACTGCTCATTAAGCTGTAAAGGACGAATAGTTTTAAGGTTAATCGTACCGCCTACAGAGCCTTCAATCGTTTTCGCGTCTGGCGATTTAGTCACTTCTAAGCCAGCAATAATAGCCGCTGAAACATCTTCAAAATCGATACCGCTTCGACCTGCGCCTGAACCGACAGTTGAAACCCCGTTTATTTCGGTGCGGTTGGCATCAGTACCACGAATCTGCACGCCTGTCCCCACGCCAGCTTCACGGGTAATCTGGATACCAGTAATATTTTCCAGTACTTCCGCTAAGTTTTGGTCAGGTAGCTTACCAATATCTTCAGCTTCGATAACTTCAACAAGATTATTCTTGAAGCGTTTTTCATTCATCGCGCTAGCGAGTGACGCTCGGATACCAGATACCTCAATTACCTCTACATCTTCATTTAACTCTTGCTGAGATTCCTGCGCGTTTGTAGTTGCGGTAAGGCTTAGTGTCGTAGCCGAAAGTACCGCAAGCGTTATTTTAGATAATTTGTGTGCCATGTGTGTTTTCCTCTTAAGGATTGAGGAATGTCTAATCACTCATTCCTTACCGCTTAATTGATCTGCAACTTACCTGCCTTGTAAATTTACCTCACACCTACTTTACAAGGATGTTACAAACAGTAGATCAATTTCACATATTGGTCAACAACAAAAATAACAATTGGTCTTAACATTTCCACAACAACACCTTACCAATATAAAATTAATTTTTAATAATTTGATATTTAAAAGGTTAAAAAATTAAGTAAATCATTATTTAACAAAGACTTGAGGGTTTATCACTTATATGGAAATTGGTAATTAAAACTTTTCACCTTCACCTTTACCCATAAAAAAATTGGTAATATAAATCATCATAAAATGAGTAATCGCTAAAGCCTCACACTTGCTAAACAAAAAGCAATACCAGCTTTTAAAGCGCCTATATGGCACTTATTACCGTTTCTTGATACGGTTATTCAATAATCAAAAATTTGTGCAGATAAGTGATGACAGCAGAGAAACCTTCTTCTCGATCTCAGGCAGGCTTTTTTAGCGAATCGGGAGAGTTAGGCGGAAGCCACCCTCAATTCAATGAAATATGTACTGCTCTGTATGAAAGAGAAATCGTCTCTCTAGCTCATAGCGAGATAAAAAACCTATCGCTGCTTAAGCGTCGAATGGGCGGGCTTCCCTATCACGTGAAAGCTATTGCTCGATATATGATAAATAATGGCAACTCAAACAACCCATCCCCGCTAAAAACAGATACCCATAATGGAAGTTGGTATGCCAAGCAATCTGCAAAGTGCCCCGGCATTAATCATTTAGACGATGTAGAAAAGCGAGAAGCGTGGTATAGAAAAAACGCTAGGTATGGTCTTGTTGTACCTGTTTTAATTTTAAATATGGAAGGTTCTCACATTGAGCTTGATTCCATTGATATGGTAAACCAAGACAATACCCAGCTCCATTTGAACAAAAATGGATGGTTTGCCAATTCAGGGGAGTGCATTTCTTCAACTCCACTACGCGATGAAATGGAAACGGCCACGGCACTTTCAGTTCAAAACAAAATACTGCTACGGCCTTCAAAGGCGATAATGACCGCTGCATGCTGTGGCCACGCATGGAGCTTTAAATCCAAGCGTTCACCACGTGCCTTATCCCTTCGCGAAATGCGCTTATCGACTCAAATCAACTGGAAGAACTTTACGCTGCTTAATAGGTAACAAAGCCCCGACAAGAATAAAAAACCAGTATATCCGCATAAAAAACCACAATCTCTTTTGCGCCTCCACAGCCAAATTTAGTACAAACATCCTAACCAACATCATATATAGTAAATTAACCCCCTCACAAATGGCTGTAGTTACTGGTCACGTTGCTCTCAGGCCAAGATCGTTAGGACAAGTATCCTAAATAATTAAAAGAAAGTATTTATACACGAAAAATATACTCATTATTGTAAACAATGGTTGACCTCTTCATGCCACATGGGTACATTGTCGCTATCAACTTGGTCAGCAAAGAAACAACAACAAATGCGTATTCGTTTCCTTCTTCTATCTCTACTCCTTATGGCAGCCAGACTGCACGGGTAGATTGCGACCAGCGATTTAATTTCACAAAAACCCGTGCCAAGCACGGGTTTTTTTTTAACTATTCAACTGAGAGAGCGTCATGACAAATCAAGTGAAGATCTTTGATACCACATTGCGAGACGGCGAGCAGGCCTTACCTGCAAGCCTAAGTGCCAAAGAGAAATTGCAGATCGCGCTGGCGCTCGAACGGTTAGGCGTTGACATCATTGAGGCAGGCTTTCCTGTCTCTTCACCCGGCGATTTTCGCTCTGTACAAATGATTGCCAAAGAAGTTAAGAACTCCATCGTTTGTGGCCTATCTCGCGCATTGCCGGGTGATATTGATGCATGCGGACAAGCATTAAGCGTTGCTGAGCAATTCAGAATTCACACCTTTATCGCAACGTCAGAGATTCACGTAGGTGCCAAGCTTCGCAAGTCACAAGATGAAATTGTAGATATGGCCGTAGCCGCGGTGAAACATGCACGTAAGTATACTGACGATGTAGAGTTTTCCTGTGAAGATGCGGGGCGTACCCATATTGATTACCTATGCCGAATGGTTGAATCAGCGATTAGCGCTGGCGCGACGACGGTGAATATTCCGGACACCGTAGGCTACACAACACCTACAGAGTTTGGCGGTATTATTCAGCAATTGTTTAATCGCGTTCCAAATATCGATAAAGCAACCATTTCTGTACATTGTCACAACGACTTGGGCTTAGCGGTAGCAAATTCATTAGCAGCTGTTGAGCAAGGTGCCAGACAGGTTGAATGTACGATAAACGGTATTGGCGAGCGTGCTGGTAATGCTTCACTTGAAGAAATTGCTATGATCTTGCAAACCCGTAAGAACATGTTGGGCTTTGAAACTAACATTAATTCTACCGAAATATCGCGCACATCTAAGCTAGTCAGCCAGCTTTGTAACATGCCAGTTCAATCAAACAAGGCCATTGTTGGCGCGAATGCGTTTAGCCATTCATCTGGTATTCACCAAGACGGTGTCTTAAAAGCGCAAAATACCTATGAAATTATGACTCCAGAAAGTGTGGGTATTAATAAGAACAACCTAAACTTAACGTCTCGCTCTGGCCGTCATGTGATTAAACATCGCTTAACCGAACTTGGCTATAAAACCGAAGACTATGATTTAGAAGCGGTGTATGACGCATTCTTAAAGTTAGCGGATAAAAAAGGCCAAGTATACGATTACGACCTTGAAGCCTTGTTGTTCTTCGATAAGCAAAAGCACGACCAAGCACACTTCCAGTTGCTTTATCTTCAAGCTAATTCAGGCCGTGAAATCATTCCAAGTGCTACCGTTAAAATGAAAGTGGGCACTGAAGAGATTACCCAGTCTAGTATTGGAAACGGCCCGGTAGATGCGGCTTATAAGGCCATCATGTCTATACTAGGTCACGAAGATTTAGAAGTTGTCGACTTTAAATTAGATTCAAAAGGTGAAGGTGCCGACGCTTTGGCGCAAGTGAGCGTTATCGCTACATATAAAGGCCGTCGTTTCCATGGAATCGGCTTGGCTACAGATATTGTGGAAGCCGGCGTTAAAGCCCTTATCTTTGTATTAAACAACACATATTTGGCCGATCAAATTGATCAGCAAAAAAATCAACAAGAACGCGTTGCAGGAGTATAAATGAGCCAGTATTCAATTGCCGTATTAGCCGGAGACGGTATCGGCCCAGAAGTTATGCAGGAAGCCAATAAGGTTTTAGATGCTGTTGAAAAGAAGTTTAACGTCACCCTAAACCGCACTGCATATCCTGTAGGTGGCTACGCCATTGATACTGAAGGCGAAGCGCTACCCTCGAAAACGCTTTTGGGCTGTGAGCAAGCCGATGCGATCTTGTTTGGCAGTATCGGTGGCCCTAAGTGGGATACCTTGCCGTTAGAGCAACGTCCTGAGCGTGCCGCACTACTTACCCTTCGTAGTCATTTTGACCTGTTCAGCAACTTGCGCCCAGCTCGCATTTATCCAGGCCTTGAAAGCCTGTCTCCCCTTCGTGAAGACATTGCTAAATCAGGCGTAGATGTTTTGGTAGTGCGCGAGTTAACCAGCGGTATCTACTTTGGTCAGCCGAAGGGTCGAGAAGGTGAAGGCGAAGAAGAATTCGCGTATGACACTATGCGCTACAGTAAACGTGAAATTCGCCGTATTGCTATTGCAGCGTTTGAAGCAGCACAGAAGCGTCGCGGCAAAGTGACTTCAGTAGACAAAGCCAACGTACTGGTAACCAGTCGTTTATGGCGTGAAATTGCTGAAGAAGTCGCAAAAGACTATCCAAATGTAGAACTTGACCATATCTACATCGACAATGCCACTATGCAAATAATGAAGAACCCAGCGCAGTTCGATGTGATGCTGTGTTCAAACCTTTTTGGCGATATCGTTTCTGATGAATGCGCTATGATGACGGGCTCTATGGGCTTGTTGCCATCGGCAAGCATGAACGAGGAAGGCTTTGGCCTTTATGAGCCAGCAGGCGGTTCGGCCCCAGATATTGCAGGCCAAGGCATTGCTAACCCTATCGCACAAATTTTATCGGCCGCCATGATGCTGCGTTTCAGCATGAACTTGAATGATGCTGCCGACGCAATTGAAAAGGCAGTAGTGGCAACGCTAGAAGCAGGAGTACTTACGGGCGAGTTATTACCTGCAGATAAACGCAGCCAAGCGGCAAGCACGTCGCAAGTAGGCGATGAAATCGTTAAACAATTAATGGCGCAGGAGTAAAACAACCTCATGGCCAAGACCTTATATGACAAAGTGTGGCAAGCCCACATTATTGACCAAATCGGTGAAGACAGCTTAATTTATATCGACCGTCACCTAATTCACGAAGTGACGTCACCTCAGGCATTCGCTGGCCTTAATGAAAAAGGCCGTAAAGTACGACGCCCTGATCGCACGGTTGGCACCATGGATCACAGCATTTCAACCCGTTCACTGGCAATTGATGCCTGTGGTCCGGCAAATGCGCTTCAGCTACAAACCTTGGCAAAAAACTGTGAAGAACACGGCATTCAGCTATTTCCAGTGGGCCACCAAAAGCAAGGTATCGTGCACGTTATGGGCCCTGAATTAGGTTTAATTCAGCCTGGTATGACGGTGGTGTGTGGTGACTCACACACTGCAACCCACGGTGCATTTGGTGCGCTGGCATTTGGTATTGGTACCTCTCAGGTAGAGCATGTATTGGCCACGCAAACGTTGAAACAAAGCCGCGCGAAAAGCATGCTTATCAACGTAAATGGCAAGCTTCCTGTCGGTATTACCGCAAAAGACATTATTCTTGCCATTATCGGCAAAATTGGCCACGCTGGCGCTACTGGCCATGTTATCGAATACGCAGGTGAAGCTATCCGCGGTTTGAGCATGGAAGAGCGCATGACGGTGTGCAACATGAGTATTGAAGCTGGCGCGAAAGCTGGCCTTGTTGCACCAGACGAGAAAACCTTCGCCTACCTTGAAGGCCGCGAATACGCACCTAAGGGTCAAGACTGGGAAGACGCTGTCGCTTATTGGAAAACCCTTTATACCGAAGAGGGCGCAACCTTTGACACTGTGGTTGAACTTGAAGCGGCAGATATCGCTCCTCAGGTTACGTGGGGCACTAACCCAGGCCAGGTTATTGGCGTAAATACACCGGTACCTGCCCCTGAAGACTTCAGTGACCCGATTGAAAAAGAGAGCGCAGTAAAAGCGCTTGAGTATATGGGGTTAAAACCCGGTGAAAAGCTTGCTGACGTTGCAGTAAACCACGTATTTATCGGCTCATGTACCAACGGTCGTATTGAAGATATGCGCGCAGCGGCACAAATCGCCAAGCGCGGTAAAGTCGCCGATTCAGTGACTGCGATTGTCGTTCCAGGGTCGGGTAACGTTAAACGCCAAGCTGAAGCAGAAGGCTTAGATAAAATCTTTATCGATGCTGGCTTTGAGTGGCGGTTGCCAGGTTGCTCTATGTGCCTTGGTATGAATGACGACAAGCTAGTGGCAGGCGATAGATGTGCCTCTACCAGTAACCGTAACTTTGAAGGCCGTCAAGGCCGTGGTGCGCGCACTCACTTGGTAAGCCCAGCAATGGCTGCCGCTGCTGCAATTACCGGTCGCTTTGCTGACGTTAGAGATTATCAGGAGTAACTTATGTCTGAACAAGGTTTTACACAACACACAGGCATTGCTGCGCCGCTTGATCAGGCCAATGTCGATACCGACCAAATTATTCCAAAACAGTTTCTAACTGGCGTAACGCGTGCTGGCTACGGCAAACATTTGTTTCACGACTGGCGTTATTTGGATTTAGAAGAGAAAGAGCCAAACCCAGCGTTCGCGCTGAATAAGCCTGAGCACAAAGGTGCGAGTCTGTTGCTAGCTCGCGAAAACTTTGGTTGTGGATCAAGCCGAGAACACGCGCCGTGGGCACTTGCCGACTTTGGATTTAAAACGGTTATTGCCACTAGCTTTGCTGATATTTTTTACGGCAACTGCATTAATAATCAGCTAGTGCCTGTGGCATTATCAAGCGAGCAAATGGACGCTTTGTTTGCTGCAGTGAAGGCAGACCCAGCAACTAAGATCACCGTTGATCTTCCAGCGCAAACAGTAAGTTTTAACGATACAAGCTTCAGCTTCGATATTGCTGAGCATCACAAAAACAACCTTATTAAAGGCTTAGATGCTATCGGTCAAACGCTTGAACTCACAAGTGCTATAGAAGCCTTCGAAGATAAACAGCCCGCGTGGTTGTAAAAGCGTGGGGCTTTAGCGCTTAACAACGCCCTAGCATGACACATGGGTGCTGTCGAGAGATGGCACCCTGTTTATTTCTCTCATCTATGCCTCTACCTTAACTTCGCATCAAGACGCCTAATACCAATCCGCAATAAAAATATCAGTTCACCTGATTTGAGCCATAAGCAACTTCTCGGCACATTTACACGTCACGCGTTTTCTCACGAATTCGGTAATCCTACATTCGCCGACTCTAGCTATACTAAAGACTAATAAACTCCTCACTTTTTTCACTGGAATATCGTACTATTCGTTTCTATTGTAATTGAAGGCTATGGCAACGTTGTGCCTCACAGGAGAGATAATGCTAGAACAGGTACCCATTGATGATTTGCAGCCAGGAATGTACGTCAATCAAGTACTTGAACAAACAGGTTCACTTAAAATGCGCTCTAAAGGCATTGTGAAAACCCAAGCCATTATTGATAGTCTAAAATCGAAAGGTATTTTAAGCGTCGAAGTAGATCTTGCGAAATCTAAGCTGCCCGAGCCAGCTGTGCCACCCGAGCCAGCTAAAGAAAAAGAGCCTGAAGTGACTAAACCGGTTGTTAAGCCAGTGGGTCGTGATTCAATTAACGAAGCCAACGAGCTTTACAGCAGCGCAATTGCCATTCAAAGCAGCTTTTTAAAGTCGCTTAAAAATGGGGCGGTAAAAGATTTGTCTCCCATGGAGTCGCTGTCGCAAAGCCTGATCGAAAGTGTATTTGATAATAAAGATGCGCTGAGCTGCCTGACTATGATCAAGGATACCGACCAGTACCTTCTTGAGCACAGTATTAATTGCAGTGTACTAAGCGGCATTTTCTGTGAGTTTCTTGGCTATGACAGAGATACCACAGAGCAAGTGAGTTTAGGCGCCCTATTGATGGATATCGGCATGTCTTCCCTGCCAGATGAAATTCGCAATAACACAGGCGAATTTTCCAGTGATGATTGGGAAGTGATGAAAACCCACGTTGAAATTGGTGCAGACCTAGTTGAACAGTGTGGCGATATTTCTGACCTATCACTACGCATTATTGAAGAGCACCACGAGCGCGTTGATGGAAGCGGCTACCCGAGAGGATTGGTTGGTGACGAAATCTCAGAGTTCGCGCGTATTGCTGCCATTGTGGATGCATACGATGCCATGACATCTAATCGTACGCACAAAAACAGTATCACGCCTACTCAGGCGCTAAAGCGACTAACTGCGACAGAGAACTTAGACCAAGAATTGGTAAAACAATTTATCCAGTGTATTGGCGTGCACCCTGTTGGCTCCTTAGTGAGGTTAAAGAGCGGTAAATTAGGTATTGTTAGCAAGATCAACCCTAAAGACCCCGTAAGCCCTCACGTTATGACCTTTTACAGCGTGACGTCGCAGCATTTCAATGAAGTGAAACGCGTTGATTTAAGTCAGTACGACGATGAGATTGTGTCAGGCGTTCGCCCCGAAGAGTTTAGTTTGAACTTACCAAAATTCTTTAAAGACGTTTTCATCAATCAGATGCCGCTGTAGAAAACACAGTTTAACCAGCGAGAGGCCCTTTTTTTAAAGGGCCTTTTTTGTATTTATTGTTAGTGTTTTTTGGAACTAACAGATAGTAATTACCAATCGGTTAATGCTGCCATAGTAAAAATCTCATCTTCGAAAGCAAGCACCACACGTTGCGCTTCAATATTGACGATTTGCACTCTATCAGCAATCCAGTCGCCCTCACCTATTTGACGGCCATTGACTCTCACCCACCTATCGGCAGGACGAGACGCATACATATGCGCGCTAAAGTTCATGGTTGGAAGTCGTGTTAACAAGCGAACGGGTAACTGATCTACACGGGGTAGTTCGTCTTTAACCGTCACCCTTGTTTGCTCTTCAGCGGGTGTATTATCTTGTGCCTTTGAGTCTAGCGCTTCAACGGCAGCATTAAAACGGGCCATGAGTTCTGGTGACACGAATACGTCAGATTGAGACGTAGCTTCATTTAATACTCTCCCTTCATAATTCCCTGAAGTCTCAGTTTGTCTTGTATCCATTGAAGAGCTACGCTCATATCCACTACTTGGCTCAGCGCCAGAACGTTGGGAGACGTCGTTATTGTAGCGATTCTGAGTACCTGTTGTGTTTGGGTTTGTATTTGGAACTGCACCTAAATCAGTATTTTGCGTTGCAGCTAAGTTGCCAACAGACTGGTTATTAACCATAGCGTTCGCTTGCGTGCCTTGCTGAGCTGCAACGCCGTTACTAACGTTGGCATTTACCGCTGTGTTAGCAGTTTCAATTAAACCTGCGCTTTGCCCACTTCCCTGAATGTTAGAAGATACCTGTTCACTTTTGTTGCTTGAAGTGCCTGGTGCTTCATTACTACTTTGCGTGGTCGTAAGCGCTGAAGCGCCTCCGCTTGCTTCAACCTGTGAAACTGAGCTTTCAGAGTCTGCCACCGGTACAGAAGCGGGTGCAGTTAGCATTGGCCACCAGCGTTTTGCCGTAGCGGCGGAAAAGCCAATGCATAACCCGCCAAGAATAACGACGGCAAAAAGCGTAACTTGCTTGGTGTAAAGCTTCCATGCTGACGGAAGCCCTTCTACTGTGGGTAAAAACAAGCTTCGATTAAACTGCTCGTTAAGGGATTTATCAAATTTGGCGGTAGTGTCGTGCTCGCCCCGAAGCAAAGCTTGGGTCTGAGTTCTATGATGAACTGTCGGCGCTATTTCCACGGTTTGCTCAGGATCTATTTCGACCTCTTGCACGCCCATTTCAGACAAGCCCTGCACCATAGCATCGCTTGTCACTAAACCCGACTTTCTAATTTTAACTGGCCCATTTTGCTTGGTAATTTGAACAATCACCATACCGGGCACTAAATTTTCAATGGCGACGATATTAGACATACAAACTCCCTAACCCGTAGCCGAATATGATGGCCAAAACAAACGCCGATGCGAGATACCATTTACGCTGGCTTTGCACGCGCTGACTGACAACATCTTCACCTAGAATTTGCTCTGCCGCGGCCAAGAATATAGGCTTTTGCACAACCGCATGCTGCTTAGTAAAAGATAAAGTTAACGCTCGGTCGCACAGCAAATTAATTACCCTTGGAATCCCACCCGTAATTTGATGCACCGCGCGCAATGTAGACTTACTGAAAATACTGATATCACCTTCAGCCACGCTTAAGCGGTGTGCTATGTAAGCACTAACTTCAGGCGCAGTTAAGGGCAGCAGATGATAACGAGCGGTAATGCGTTGAGCCAGCTGACGTAATTCGTTACGCTTTAGCAACTGCTGTAATTCAGGCTGACCTATCAATACAACCTTTAACAGTTTTTCACGATTCGTTTCTAGGTTGGTCAATAAACGAAGTTGTTCTAGTACTTCGGGCAACAGATGCTGCGCTTCATCAACCATTAGTACCGTATTCATGCCTGACTGATGATTCTCTGCTAACTTAGACAAAATCAAATCGGTGAAATACTTAAGGCTTGCTTTTTCAGGTGTATAAGCCAAGCCTAGCTCATCACAAACCGTTGCTAATAGCTCAAGGGCGGATAAGGTAGGATTCAAAATCATGGCTACCTGCGTATTATCGGGTAGCTGCTGCAACAGTTTTCTCGATACCGTTGTTTTTCCCGTGCCCACTTCTCCGGTGAGCATTACAAAACCACCGCTTTCTCTGAGGCCAAAGGTCAAATGGGCCAAAGCCTCTTTGTGCCTAGGGCTCATATACAAATAATCGGGGTTAGGCGCAATCGAAAAAGGATTGTCATTTAACCCGAAGTAGTTCAAATACATGGTTGCTGAAGCGCCTATCTGTTTTAATTTTTAACGACGAATAAACTACCAGACGCAACCTTGAAGTGAAAGCGCATAACGATGTGGCTACGAATTTTAATTGTAACATTGCTATACTGCGCCACTAAGACGTGGGGAGTGTTGAGTTTTGCGACACGCCAAAAGTCGGCACATCCCTAATCTAAAAAGTATTACTGACTAAAAAATCGATGGAAGAGCATGCAAGTATATCTCGTTGGTGGCGCAGTACGTGACGCACTGTTAAACAGAAAAGTTGTTGAACGCGACTATGTCGTGGTGGGCGCCACGCCAGAAGAAATGCTCAGCCAGGGTTTTACCCAAGTAGGCAAAGACTTCCCTGTTTTTTTACACCCTAAAACACAGGAAGAATACGCACTTGCACGTACAGAACGTAAGTCAGGAAAAGGTTACACCGGTTTTGTATGCGATGCGTCAAGCTCGGTGACGTTAGAAGAAGATTTGTTACGCCGGGACCTTACCGTTAATGCGATAGCGCAAGACAACTATGGAAAACTCATCGACCCCTATGGTGGTAAAAAAGATTTAGAAAACCGCCTACTTCGCCACGTATCTGAAGCCTTTAGTGAAGACCCTCTACGCGTATTTCGCGTTGCTCGGTTTGCAACCCGCTATGCTTATTTGGGGTTTACTATCGCCACTGAAACCATGGCTCTTATGCAGTCTATGGCGCAAAGCGGCGAGCTAAGCACGCTAAGTGCTGAGCGGGTATGGCAAGAAACAAAGCGTAGTCTTTTAGAGAAAACACCGCATGTTTTTTTCACTGTATTAAACCAAGCCCACGGTCTTAATGACTGGTTTACTGAGCTTGAAAGAAACGTAGATACTGCTTTGGCAACATTAAAAACGGCGGTAGATCTAGAAAAGGCTAAAAATGAGAGCTTTGTTAAAGACACGGGTTCAGAAACCCCATTACCTGACAGCAGCAATTCAGAAACCGCTAGGCTGATAACAAGATTTACTGCCCTGCTCACTCACCTTAATGAGGAAGAAGCGAAACAGTTATGCAATCGGCTCAAAGTGCAAAACCAAGTTAGTGAAATCGTCAGCCTTGCCTGCAAATTCAAAGGCTTTCTTTTGAACGCGCAGAACTCGCCCGCCGATTTACTGGCCTTGTTCAATGGCTGTGATGCGTGGCGTAGAGAGGAACGTTTCACATTATTGCTTAGCGCTTTTGCGCCTTATGCTCATAGCAAAGGCGTAGATTGGCAAGAACAACAAAAGCGCATCGAAAATGCATTAGCTGCCGCCAAACAAGTGAACGTGCAAGACATCATTGCCACCGGCGTTAAAGGCCCCGAAATAAAAGACGCGCTTAACCAAGCAAAGTTATCTGCTATTGCCTCGATTAATAATCAATAGTGGTAAAGCAATGATCGAAAGAAAAACGAACGGATGCTTTCTCTCACCTTTAGCGTCACCACTTTTTTATTTACTTTGCACCGTTCTCCTTGCGCTTTTTGGTTGCACTGAAGAGACGCGCGTATTACCTGTTCACGAGTTTCGCTTTACCCAAGAGCCAGTGAGGAAAGCTGCGCTTTCGGAGGATGCCCGTCTTGCGGCATTCATTTTTGACGACTCCTCGGTGTCTGTTTGGGATGTAGATGAAAAACGAGAGCGCTACAAATGGCACAGTGACGTGCTTGATGAAGAGTCACTGCACCTAATTACGTTTTCCAAAGACAAGGCATGGTTAGCGCTCACAGGCTATTGGAGCACTACACTGATTAACTTGCACTCAGGTGATGTGGTAGGTAGTTGGCATTTTAGTGGTAAAGATCCCGGCGCCACAGCGTCATCAACTTCCCTATCTCACCATGGTGACAGCGCACTAGTTGGTATGACCGATGGTACCGTATTGCTACTAAATTTTGATAACGGCACTGCATTGCAATACCAGCACAATACAATGAAAGTGCTTCATGTCGGCTATTTTTCTGATGACTATGCGTTTTCTGGAGGGATAGATAAGCGCTGGTTTCTATGGGATTTAGACAAAAACGATGTGTTGCTGGAAAGGCAATATCGCAGTCGAGTCACCGCTTCAGTACTAGACAATAGAGCTCAACGCGCTTTTATCTCCGATGCGCTAAATAGCCACGAAATTATTGATCTCGCCACCCGTGAAGTAGTGTCTGAACTGCAATTTATGGAACGTTTCCGCTTTTTCCGAAAAGGGTTATTTTTAGAAAACGGTGACTACCTAATGACAACATCACCCAAATCAGTGGTGACGCTATGGCATGCCAACTCTGGCGAGGAGATAGCCTCATGGGAAATTAAACGCTACTCAAGCGAAGCCACCACTCACGCTATTACACTTAACGAGGATGGTGATGTTGCTACCCTCTCCTCTGATGGCGTGCTTCAAAGCTGGGATTACCGCGCACTGGTTACATCACTGTGATATACCTTATGCTTATACCGTCCCTCACAGCCTTTGCCCCACCTTCTTGCTAACAAGTTTTCGTTTACACAACTTAAGCATGTCGCTATTATCTAACTTGGATTACAAATGTAATCATTAACTATATTTGTGTGTTCTTGTGCAACAGTTGCTCGCTAGTTATTCGTTGCTTGTTCGCAGCTAGTTAAATAACAACTTCAAAGCGCGCTTCGCTTTAAACAAACAATTCGCCCTTTTAAATGAAAAAATCTGGCATCGGCTTGGAGATTCTTAAGTGAAAAAAACAATAATAACGTACCTTATAACTTTAGCTTTTCCCCTTATAGTTAGTGGATGTGCAAGCCCCCCAACCGTCTACCTTTATGGCAAATATCTTGAGCCGTCCAAAGTTCAAGCCTTATCTGAACAGTTAACGGACCAAGGCTTGAATGTTGAAGTAAACGACTTTGATTTTCCTACATCCGTGTCTACAAATACGTTGCTCTATTCATTGCTGCTACAATCACCAGAAGCAATCGACAATACCACTAGCATCGCAGAGCATGCGGGTTACTCTATAAACCGTGTCCAATCGCTCACTCAAGGCAATCATTGGTATACTAAAAACTCTTTGGCGCTGTTCGTGTTTCCTGACGGCAATCGCCCCCACGGAACCCTCCTTGCCCAAGATCTTATCCATAGCTATATCGCCAATGGATGTAGTAACGGCGAGCGCCTCACGCTGTATAAAGACGGTACGTATACCCTCACACTTCAAACGCCCACATCTTCAGAAGACGTAAAGGGTAAATGGAAGTATCGCCAGTTTCCTTACCTAGAGCTTCAAGAACCAAATTCACCGTACGCCAACTACTACTTCGAAATTTCACGGGTTGAAAGTGAGGATAAAGTGAGTAAGCTCGATTTGACGCACTTGCACTTACTTAACGCCAACAGTACCAACCCGTTAGCATCAGAATGTGTATTTACCTACGGTGTGCGAATTTAACGCCAGTTTTTCTCAATGTTTTGGTATAGCAATGCTACAATACGCCCCATTCATTTAGAGCGTTTTTTATACTATGACTTTCGAAGAACTCGAATTAGACGAAGCACTGTGTCACGCAGCTGCCGATATGGGGTTTGAAACCCCAACTAGCATTCAAGAACTGGTTATCCCGCATGCGTTGGATGGACGAGATATCTTGGCCTCTGCTCCTACAGGTACTGGTAAAACAGCCGCTTTCTTATTGCCTGCATGCCAGTTTTTACTTGATTATCCGCGCAGACAGCCTGGTGCTACACGTATTTTGATCCTAACGCCTACCCGCGAGTTAGCGCTACAGGTTTATGAACAAGCCCTGGCCATAACAAAGCATACACAAATTGTGTGCGGGGTAATAACCGGTGGTATTAACTACGGTACCGATAAAGAAACCTTAAGCAAGAATCTCGATATTCTTGTGGCCACGCCAGGTCGTTTGCTTGAGCATATCGAAAAAGAAGCCGCAGATTGCCGTGATATCGAGTGTTTGATCCTGGATGAAGCTGACCGCATGTTGGATATGGGTTTCTCAACGGTAGTTAACCAAATTGCTGCCGAAGCGCGCTGGCGCAAGCAAAACCTATTGTTCTCAGCCACGCTTGAAGGCAAAGGCGTTAAGACTTTCGCTCATGACATTCTTAACAATCCTGAAGTGATTGAAGCGAACCCATCGCGCAAAGAGAAAAACAAAATTCATCAGTGGTATCACCTTGCTGACGACATGAATCACAAGCAAGCATTGCTGGTGAATATTTTGAAGCAAGAAACAACGACGTCAGCGGTTGTGTTTGTGAAAACCCGCGAACGCCTGCAAATGCTTAAGGACTTCTTAGCCTCGAAAGATATTCCAGTGTGCTGGCTACAGGGTGAAATGCCACAAGACAAACGTATTGCAGCGCTAGCCCGTTTCAAAAGTGGTGAAGTACCTATCTTGCTGGCAACGGATGTTGCTGCCCGCGGTATTGATGTGCCTAACGTGAGCCATGTTATTAACTTCGACATGCCGCGCAAAGCCGACGTTTATGTTCACCGCATTGGCAGAACCGGCCGCGCTGGCGCCAAAGGTACTGCAATATCTTTGGTTGAGGCCCACGATTTTGACATGGTAGCCAAAACCGCACGTTACATGGGCGAACCACTTAAAGCTCGCGTTATTGACGAGCTACGCCCCAAAAACAAAACGCCTAAAATTGGCCCGAAAAAGAAAAAAGTAAAGGCCAAAGACAAAGCCAAGGCAAAAGCTAAGCCTAAAAAGAAAAAGTAAAACTCGAGCACGTAGAGGGTGAGCGATGCGATGGCCGAAGGTTGGGAGTGGCTTTCGCAAACACGCGGTAAACACATCCATGTGCGCTCCGCTGCCGCATCCCTGCGGCAGAGGGTTTGCTCAAACCACTCCCAACCTTCGTCCTGAATAACCTAAAGTAACCCGATGAATGTGCTCGAGCTTATTTCAGGAGCAAAGAAAAAACGAGGAGTCTGGCACAATGAAATTCCCAGAAAAAATTGTTTTAGCCACAGGTAATCAAGGCAAGGTGCGAGAGTTTGCATCCTTATTTGCAGATTACGGCGTAGACGTTGTGGCGCAAAAAGAATTAGGTGTATCTGATGTGCCTGAAACAGGCACAACATTCGTTGAAAATGCCATTATTAAAGCGCGTCATGCGGCACAAGTAACAGGCCTTCCTGCTATTGCTGACGACTCAGGCTTAGTAGTCGACGCCCTTGGCGGTGCACCCGGTATCTATTCAGCCCGCTATGCTGGCGCTGATGCAACTGACGATACCAATATCGACAAGCTATTAGCTGCCCTAGATGGCGAAACCCAGCGTAAAGCGCATTTCTTCTGTACATTAGTGTTTATGCGCCATGCTGACGACCCTGTGCCATTAGTTAGTCAAGGCAAGTGGCAAGGTGAAATTTTAACTGCTCGCTCTGGTAACGACGGTTTTGGTTACGACCCGGTATTTCACGTGCCAACTCATGGCTGCACAGCTGCAGAATTGGAGAAAGCCGAAAAGAACCGTATTAGCCATCGCGGCAACGCCTTAGCGATTTTGCTTGATAATATGAGAGCGACTTTTGCGTAATCCACCGCTTAGCCTTTATATCCACATTCCTTGGTGTGTTCAAAAGTGTCCGTACTGTGATTTTAACTCTCACGGGCTTAAATCTGATTTACCCGAAAAAGAATATGTGGCGCACCTGCTGGACGATTTAGCCATTGATGCCAAACGCATTGGCGACCGCCCTGTCGAGACAATCTTTATAGGCGGTGGCACGCCCAGTTTGTTTTCAAGCGAGGCCATGGCTGACATCTTAAACGGCGTCAAACAGCGGGTTAACTTAAGCGACACTGCTGAAATAACCATGGAAGCCAACCCAGGCACCGTCGAGGCAGGTAAGTTTGCGGGCTTTTATCAGGCAGGCGTAAACCGAATATCGGTGGGCATTCAAAGCTTTCAGCCGAAGCATTTAAAAGTGCTAGGCCGTATCCACGATGAGAGCCAAGCTGAAAATGCGGTAAAACAAGCACACAGCGCAGGGCTACCTACGTTTAATTTAGATCTCATGCATGGTCTACCTGAACAAAGCGTAGAGAATGCTATGGCAGATTTGAAGCAAGGCATTGAGCTCACGCCTTACCACTTGTCGTGGTACCAGCTTACCATCGAGCCAAACACGCCTTTCTATTCAAAGCCGCCAGAACTGCCAGACGACGACATCCTGTGGGAAATACAGGAAAAAGGCCACAGCCTCTTAGAGCGTGCAGGCTATCACCAGTACGAAATTTCAGGCTACGCCAAAGCCGGGCACCAATGCCGCCATAACCTGAATTACTGGCGTTTTGGCGATTACTTAGGTATTGGATGCGGTGCGCACGGGAAGATTACCGATGCCGCTAACGGCACAATTCATCGTACCGTTAAAGTGAAGCATCCAAGAGGCTATATGGAAATGAGCCGCCCGTATTTAGATACGCAAACGCTGGTTAGTGCAGACGACCTACCGTTTGAGTTTTTTATGAATAGGTTTCGTTTAGTTGAGCCTTGCCCGATGAGTGATTTTAGTGACTTCACAGGTACTGAGTTAACGGATGACGTTAAACGCGCACTGTCTGATGCTCATCACCAAGGGCTGCTTTCTATTTCAGATAGTCACTGGCAGGTAACTGCTAAAGGACGTAGATATCTCAACTCTCTGCTGTCGTGCTTCGTATAATCTTGCCCATTTGAGCCAACCAAAAAGCTAGATCAAAAAAGCCTGCTCACGCAGGCTTTTCTGTCTTAATCAGTCTTTAACCAGAATTAGTACACATATTACTTATTTCAACTAGTTTTCACTCTTATTATGTCGCGTAATGATATTGTAAGGCTTGAAAGCAGGCACACTTGCTCGAAGGTTTTCTTCCGCTATATCTAGGCGCTTAAGCTTTTCACAGAACCACTCGGCTTTTTTACGTAAAGTGGTGGCTTTATCACCCACATCAAGATGCTCGCCCACATTGTTAAGCTGACGAGTAATTTCCGCTACTTTCTCTTGGTTAACCTCGCCGCTTCCAGTGTTGATACCACTGATCGCCGATAATATACCGCCTACTGAGGTAGAAATTGCTTCCTCAAGCTGTGCTTCAATTTCACTATCCACGAATTCATCAACGCTTTCTAGTGACCCAGGGCCGATAAAGTAATGATTACTGGCATGCCTGAATTTATCTTTCACGCGGTTTTGAACACGCTTCATAGCAGCATTCAAACGCTCATAGCTGTCGTGATCACTGCCTACTAAGCCTAGGTAAACATGCTCAATGGTATCAATAGCTAAATCTACACCTTCGGTGGCCAAAATAATCATTTTTGGTACTACATAGTGCAACCCTGAAGAATACTCTTCTAGCCACTGCCGTTCTTGCTCATTCAAGGTTTGCCAACGCCCACCTACAAACAGCTGGTTTTGGTCATTAATCTGAACTACGGTGCGGGTTTTATCCATTACGCGAAGCTGTTCGTTATTAACGGCAATACCGTAAGCAAAATCGATATTACAGGTATATTCAGCCTGCGCCGATGTGCTAAGTCCAGCGAATAAACAAATTGTAAAAAGGGCAGCCTTAAGGCTCGATATCATTTTCATACCAACATTGTGGCTAGCTTACTGGGAAATAAAAAGCCATCATGAGTCTAACGTGCTAAAAATCAGGTTGAACATGTCGATATTATCAATCTACTCAAAACGCAGCTTGATACTAGGGCCTGTAGACTTTTGTTATTCACCAAAGGTCAACAGGCTCTAAGCAAGAGTGTCGATTTTCTTTAAAATTGACGTTCAAACCAAAAAACAAAGCACGCATTATAGAGCGTGCTTTGTTGATAAAAAGTCTAAGGGTCAGATACTAGACGAAAGACTAATACGAAGCGGTGTAGATCTTTATCTACACCTATTCGTTGGTGTAGGTGCGCACCAGTCGAACGTAAATGAAACGGTCTTTCTCTTTAATCGAATGGCTCGCATTAAAGAACGCGACAACCCAGGCTCTGTCTGGATCATCTGCCGAAGGGGTAGAAGTCCAAAAATCATCTGGCGGCGTTGCAGGAAAAAGCGAGCTATTAATCGCCGGGCGTACGCAGTCGCGTTCCGTTAAGGTGGCCAACTCTTTAACATTGGGCAAACGCCATCCTAGCAGGTCTTCGTTACTCGCCTGCTGCGCAAGTTGTAGCGCCTGCTGCCACGTATACTTCACCGCTTCACCACTGCATGTTGAGCCGTCCCAAGTTTGCCCTTCGGAACATCGTCTCCATACTAAATCTGTGGTGGTATCCAACAAAGTACTGGTAGTCACTGCTTCAAAATTATCGTTGGGCGTGGTTTCTAGTCCGTCAGACAGACACTCTTGGGCGAAAGCTGAAAGCGATGCACTAGCAAGCAACGTCGAGGCTGCAACCATTTTGAGTGTAGTTAGAACTGCGCTTTTCAGTACGCGTTGAGCGGATTTATTAACTTTATTGCTCATGACTATCTCCCTGCTCTTACAAGACGAACACGCGCCGCTGATGACTTATTAAGAAAGTTATCGACACCTGAATCAAAATCCAATGCCCATGCATTTTGTGCATCATCACTGTTTACCCCATCAGCACTTGGCACTGAGGTCCAATACCATAGGGGCTCGGTAGAGACTGCACCGGTGTTAGGAAAGTAATCTTCATCAATGGCCACGTCGTCGGCAATGCCTAAATGCATTAACGAAAAGAGTTCATGGTGAGTAGGTAGCCGCCAGTCGTAAAAACCACACAGCCCCTGTGCGTTAACCGCCTGTACATATGCAGAGGTATTACAGCTGGTTAATAAGCACGTTGCATTCGCGCCTGTCTGGTCGCCTTCAAAACCGCCATTTACCTCTTCGCTGTACCAAGAATAGGTGTAGTCTTTATCTTGAAATGCTCCATCGTCAGTTTTAACTTCCCACACCAATCCGGTGACATTGTCACGAACGCACGACCACGTATCTGCGCTGGCGTCTTGTTCGTCGCCATTGGCATTTAAACGGGTAAAGTCGAAGCCGGCTTTACCACGCCCAGCTTTTTCAATTAAGCCATTCTGTTCAATAATATCAGCTCCGCGTTGTCCGTCTTGGCCAGGAAAATCATTTTGCTGCGCCTCTGTTAACGCATTATTGGTGGCTTGCTGCAAAAACCCCGTGTCGTTCAATAGCGGCGTCGGCATGGGGCGTATTCTAACGTTAATGGTGTCTTCAACACTGTTGTTGTTAGCGTCTGTTACAGTAAGTGTATAGGCCACCACAGTCGCGGTGGATACGGAAGGGGCAATAGCAAACGTAGATAGTGCATCGTTGTCATCTACCGGGCGAGCTGCCACTCCCGTGTTTGCCCCATTGTTAGATGTAACGTTGTTACTGCGCTCCCAAGAATAAGTAAGCGGTAAAGCACTGGGAATACTGGTGCTTGCTTCACCATCCAAAATAACCACCTCACCACTGAAAACGCCTTGCGAGAAGCCTGCATCAACCACAGGCAGTGTCTCGGTTTCAGACTGCACTGAGATTGTCACTGTGTCTACGTCGGTTGCACCTTCGCTATCAGTTACTTCAAGTTGAAAAGTGAGTTCCTGAGACTCGTTAGCGATAGGCGTAGTAATTGTTAAGGTAGAAAGGTTCGTTTCCACCCCCGTAATAACGTTAGTGCCGCTGGTTTGAGACCAAACATAATCGGCAATTTCGCCATCGGACGTAGATGAGTCAGTATCGCTGCTTCCCGTGCCATCAAAAATAATTTCAACGCCGCCTGGGAAAGTATTCGCTGGCAGACCTTCCCACGCAGGCACATCAATACTTGCTTCCGGCGCTATGTTTACCGGCGCAACAGTAATTACCGTGAAGTCACTAGCCGTATTACCGCTTTGATCGTTTACCGAGACGGTAAGCGTGTATTCAGTGGCGCTATTAACTAACGGCGCGACGAAGCTCGCTGAAGAAGCGCTGGTGTCTTCATGTGTAATGGTCAGCGATGGAGACGCGCTCCAGTTGTACGTATACGTGCCATCACCACCACTCACTTGTGCACTTAGTGAATAGGTCACGCCTTCCGTTACGGTAGCGTTAGCGCCTGCATTAACAACTAAGTTGCCATTGCCAGATCCCCCACCACTAGAGTCACCATCTCCGCCTCCGCCACCACCGCAGGCTGCTAGAATGAAAGCACCACCAATAACTGCAAGCCCGCGTATTACGGTGCGAGGAAGGTAGCTTGAAAATGAAGACGAACTTGATTGCATACGTACTCCCATCGCACTCTGTGCCGCTGTTCTATGCTCAGTGCGAGTAAAAACTTGATGTAGATAGAACCGCAAGATAAACAATATACTCTCACGGGTTACACGTAGCGGTTATAAGAAGGCTTTCTTTGCTCTATCTGATTGTGAGCTTGCTTCTTGCGCTTCAGACACTGTTACTTGTAGCGCTTCTAGCTGCTTTTTACCTACCGCTACATCAGTCATGTCGTAAATCATCATACTGATAAAATCCACCTTACCCGTCGCAGAAGTAAGAGGAGAAAGTGTAATGTTTTGGTACATGAATGACTCACTACCTGTAATCGGCCGGTAGTTTGGAAACTTGAACAAATAGGGGCGTTGTTCCCATGTCATAAAGGCACGGGTTTTTAGGTCGAAAACGGGCTTAGCTTTCTTAATAAACCAGTCTTGTTTGATTGCGGGAAATAACGAAAATAACGTTTTGTCTCTTACTTCACTCGGCAAAAGCCCACTGTGACTTTCCATAAAACCGTTCCACACTTGCACGGTGAAGTTGCGGTCTAGTACGACAATGCCAACGTCTACCGTTTGTAGCATGTCCATCATCCAGTGAAATTCTTGTAACTCATCTAAATGCTGGCTCATTAGAAATCCTCCAACAAATGGGCGAGTTTAGAATTCATCATTTTCATAGACTCTTCCGTGAACAACAAAATCAAATCACACTGAACATTGTAGCCTTCTAAGCCATAGCTAAGCTCTATCGCCAACGTTCGCTTCCACTTTATTTGGTTCATGCTGATAATTTCAGTGATGGCACGATGTTGACCAAGTACAATGGGGTGACCTTGGCTGAAGTTAATGTCCATTTGATGGGCCAGCCCTGTTAAACAGGTGCCAATCAAAATACTCGCAGCATCCATAAGCAGCTCTAACTGAAGCTGATCATCAACTTCGCCTTCTACATTGAGTATTTTAGCCACGTCGTCAAAGCTAGAGTCGCTCAAAATACACAATGCCTCACCACTAACACCTGGCCCTAAGAAGCCTTGGCATACGGCGGTAACTTGCTCATGGCTCTCAATATCAGAAAGCATCATGTGAAGTTCAGACACTTCAATTAAATTAACGTTGGGGATAGGCAGTTCAACAAACACGTTCATGGTGCGGGCTAAATGATCCCCCGCTTGCCCCATGGCTATGTTAGTGATTTCTTGGTAACAATCGCGGATTTCAGGGTCTAGCGGTGAAACTTCTTCCGGCTCTTCCTCTTCAACATGAAGAATGTTAAATTTATCTAGTACCTCGGCCAGCTTCTTAGGATCCACCGGCTTTCGAATAAAGTCCAAAGCGCCAAGCGATGTCACTCTTTCATGAGCTTCAGGCTGAATATCACCAGACACAACAATAACTTTGGTTTTAAGACCTTGTTTCTGAATTGCTTCTAATGTGCCGTACCCATCTAAAACGGGCATATTAAGGTCGAGCAATAGAAGATCGCCCTTTCCTTCAGCGAGAGCCGATAGAGCATCTTGACCATTCTTCGCAAAATGTACGGCCACTTCCCAATCTTGAGGAAGGCATTTAGCCACTTGCTTGCGCGCAACTAACGAGTCGTCACATACGAGTACAGAAAACATTAAGTTCTTTTACCACCTAGCTTTTGAAACCAGCTACCGCCGGTATTTTCTAGCAATTTCAATTGTATCGGCACAACTACTGTGAACTGAAGTAACGATTTGAGTTAACTTACACTTCGCTGTAACCCGGTTACTTTTTGTTTGAATAGATACCATGTATATAGTGATACGAAACACCTCACTAAGAAATAGCACTTTTGGGGAATATTGCCAGCACGTTTTTACTTACAAACATCACGGCGCGTTGATTCTTTGCTGCGCGTTTTTACAGCAGCTTGTGCACCTTTTAGTCAAGGCGGGTTATTGCAGGCTTAGTCAGACTAAATCACAGCGAATAGATAAAACGCCAAGATACGAGAAAAGCTATCAAATAAAGAAACCAAAAATGACAGGTAGTGCCAACGCAGTAAATATACCATTTACACAAAGGCCTAGAGTCGCCATCGCCGCCACGTCTTCCCCCATTTGAATAGCTTTGGCTGTACCAATTGCGTGGGCCACCGTGCCCATAGCAATACCTTGAGCCTGTCGATTTTGTACATTGAGAATCGCAAACACACCAGTAGCCACAATGGCTCCAACTACACCCGTCACAATGACAAAAACGGCAGCCAATGCGGGAATGCCGCCAACCTGCGCACTCGACTCCATAGCAAGGGGCGTGGTGATTGATTTAGCTAACATGGTAATTTGTATTGCACGCGGTGCATCTAGTGCAAACAAAGTAAGCCACGCGGTGAAAGGCGCGAGTATGCCACCAAAAGCAATACTCGCCATTAACCGCCAGCCGTAGTGCCTTAGCTTTTGCCATTGTCTGTAAATGGGTAGTGCTAATGCCACAGTGATAGGCCCTAGCAACCAATGCAACAAAGAAGCCGCCTGTTGATACTCAGTAACCCCTGTTTCAGTTAAATAAAGGCCAGCTGACACAATCAGCGCGGTAACGACAATGGGATGCGCTAGCGGGTGACCTTTGCATTTTTTGTTCACCCAAAGGGCAATAATGTAGCCAATTATTGAAACGCTAAGCCACAATAACCCCGTTAAGCTAAATGCTTGATGTAGAGCCTCCTTCATTCTTGCTTTCCACCCTTGCTTGCCACATCTGAGCCGCTGCCGCTTTTGCTATTAAACAATTGCTGCGAAAACCAAGCGGTTATCCCTAAACTTATCGAGGTCGTTACAATAATCGCGATAGCAATGGCAAGTGCATTGGACTGAATGTCAGCCCAATAAATAGATACGCCAAGTACGGCTGGAATAAACAGTAAGGACATATGCTTCAAGGGAAAAGTAACAAAGCGCGCCGTGTGAACCTCAAGCTGAGGAAAAAGAAAAAGCATCGCGAGTAAAAAGAATAAGCCCATTAATGGCCCTGGTATAGGAAGTGCGCTCACATTAACGACAACTAGCCCAAGATAATAAGCAGCAAACACTAAAATTGCGCCCACTATCATGTTTCTTACATCTCGCACTATCGCTCCTTATTAGGCCTTGCAGGTCCTAGTACTTATTCCCAAAATTCAGTAAGTAAGTGTAACGATAAGCGAGTTAGACCACCAGCAGTACCATGGTCGTATAGTAGAATGTTGCACTGAAATGCGCTTTGACGTTCAGTCTGTCAGCCAAAACTGATAGTAATACTTGTGAGTAATCTTGAACGCTTCGCCACCTTGCATGACAACTCGCTGCTGATTGAGTTTTTGCTCCAGGTGCGCGATATGTTTTGCGTTGACCGCAACAGAGCGGTTACAGCGTTTAAAATTCTGCTCTCCCAAACGCTTAAGTAATTCACACAAGGTTGTGCGGACAACGTAGCTTTCTGATAGCGTTTGAACACACATGTAGTCACCTGCAGCTTCAATCCATTTAATCTCTGCTGGATTTAAGCAACACCAACCGTTTTCAGCGCGTATCCCTACAACATTTGGCTGAACACTTTTGTTCAATTGCTGGCGCAATGTAGCTAGAAGCGCAGGTTCAGACACCCCATATTGTTCACAAAGTCCCTTTACCAGCATATTGAATTGAAAGTCCCGTTCATAAAAATGGTACTTGGTTTTGACATGCTCTATAGCGTTTAATACTTGGGGTTCTTCAAGTGGTGATTTAACAAATCCTGACGCGTTATGAGAAAAGGCTAACAGCGCTTCTTCGTCTTTATTTCCTACTGCAAGCCAATACCGTGATGCAAGGTTTCGACTTGACTGAGAGACTGAATAGAAACCGATGGACTGAGGATATTTCTCTGCTAACGCAAGACAATGGCCTACCGATTGAGCGCCATAAACGTGACTGAATACGTCTAGCTTTTCTAGCATTTTGCAAAGTGAGTTTTGCATAGAAACAGAGTGTAAAAAAACCAGTGCGATCATCTGCGATCCCTTGCAAGTGCAAGCAGTAATAGCTGTCAGTGTTATCTATCCCAGTCTTAATAAGTGATGGGATGTAGACAGCGAAAAGTAAAAATAAGCGAAAAAGGGGCTATAAGCTGCATAGCCCAATCGCCAGGGTAGAAAACTCTTCATTAGCGTTTTGCTGTTAATACACTAGGGCTAGCATTAATACGACGAGCAATCAGCTGTGCGTTTTTAGATGCATTATGAGTAAGTGCAAAAGTAAGCATGTCTTGCCCGTTGCACACTAATCCTTCATGGATATATCGCATTTTAAAACCCGTCGCTTTCACGGCGCGATGCAATCGCAAACGGCTATCGCTTTTTACCGCTTCACACACTGCAATTAAGTTTTTTTCTACATGCTTGGGATACGGGGCGGCATTCGCTACTGTTGCAGTAAGCGACAAGGTTATTCCTAGTAAAGCAAGTTGGGTAACACGGCGTGACATAAACATAACAAGTTCCTCTGATAATATTCGGCAACGCGGTGACTACCTCTTTTGTCCCCGCACCATTAAATTAGTGAAACTTTGTAAAATTCACGCTATAAAAACGTTAAAGCACCGCTATTTGAGACGTTGCGACAAGTACACAAAAGCTAAGGTTTAATAATCGGTCTAAACTGTTATTAGTCGTACTTAACACACACTTTGCAACATTCTTATAAATGCATACATTGCAAAGTGGAAAATCATAAGCAAATACTCTTGCCCGCCTAGCGGTGCAGACAACAATCTAATTTTTTAACACGTATTCAAGGAAGAGCCATGTTAGAGCAGCAACAATATCACCTTATTAGAGAGCATATGCAGCCTGGTGACATCATCGCATTTGGCGGCAATAGCTTATTTTCTCGTTGGACCAAACTCACGACACGCTCTGCGGTAACGCATGTGGCAATAGTTATGCAAACGAAGATGCGCGATGAAGATTCTAATCGATATTTTAATCAAGTCATGGAAGCAACATCGTATAAAGGAAAGCGAGGGGTAATGACCAATAGACTAAGCGAGCGAGTAGCATCTTATGACGGTGATATTTGGTGGCTGCCCTTGTCTAGCGCGTCAAGAAGTATCTTTGAGCAAAATAAGCGAGACTTCTTTAACTTCATGTTTGAACTAGACGGAAAACCTTACGACGTACTACAGCTATTCGGCTCAGCAGTGGACGCGATTGATGAACATCCCCTGTTCGGCAGCATAAGCTACAATCAAGAAGACTTTAATAGCTGGTTCTGTTCAGAGTTAATTGCTGAGGGGTTGGAGACTGCAGGTGTTGTAAGTGGCGTAAATGCATCGGAAGTCACGCCAGTGGACATCTGCCGGTTTAACATTTTCAAAAAGCGTTATGTACAGCTTAAAGGAAAAGGAAGGGTAATTGGAGGGTTCAATTCACTCAAGGCAGATAATTGGGGCCAGATTGCCTAACCCCATTAATTAAAAACACATCTACCCCAATATGGGGTAAGGTGTGTTTTAGAAAATACTGTCTTGGTGAATCTTAATAAACATGCTCGTCCCAATTTTAGAGTAATCGATTTTATACTCTTTCCCATTTAGGGTTTGTACGAACAATAATGTTTTTTCGTCGCCAAACACATCGCTAGTAGTTACATCTACTAGTTCCATGTCCATCATCTTGGCATCGCGCTTGTTTTCAGGCACTTTGCCTTCGTACTGCTTAATACCTTTATAAGTAACAAGAATTGGCGGATGTTCATCACCATTGATCACCAATAGATCTAATTTTCTTATTTTATGAATGATGGTATTTCGACCACTTGTAATGAAGGGTTTTTCAGTCATTCTCATCTCCGCGACCGCTCACCTGCTTTATAGTTATTAACAAAGAATGTAAGTGATTGAGTTTATCACGATGTTAACAATCAGCACATAAGCATTTGGTTGATATATGTGTGCAAAGTATAAACATAAATTACACAAAATGAGCAATAAATCGCTAATTTTTGCGTGTAGTGTGTGTTTTTACAAATTGCTCGTCGGTTAAACTGCGCAAAAATGCAACCAACGCCGCCTTTTCATCTTCAGAAATCGCAAAGCCTTTTATGAACGGACTGCGGTAAGGGTTAGGGCTTTCAGCCAAATTTCCCCCACGAGCATAAAACTCAATGACTTCATCAAGGGTGTCAATACTGCCATCATGCATGTAAGGCGCAGTAAGGGCAATATTGCGCAGAGTAGGTGCTCTAAACTTCCCCATGTCTTGTTTATTGTGGGTAACGCTGTAAAGCCCCATGTCCGATTCCGGATAACTGCCCTTCCCATCTTCGTTATACAGGCCAGTGTTGTGGAAAGGCTGAGCCGCAAAAGGTTGAAAACTATGCTTAGACGATTGAGTGAAGTTCAGACCTCCGTGGCAATGAAAGCACTCAGTGCGTTCTGAAAAAAACAGATTCAAACCTTCAAGCTGCTGGGCGGTTAGTGCATCGTCATCTTCAGCGTAAGCGTAGTTATCAAAAGCACTATTAAACGACACTAAACTTCTCACGTAGCTAGCAAGCGCCTTTACAATATTGTTTAAATTGGGTGTATCATCACCATAAGCCGCTTCAAAAAGCGCTCGATATTCGCTGCCCTCAAAGCGCTTTAATATACGCTTTTCATTTCCCGTAACGCCCATTTCCACAGGATGTTCATTAAAAAGCGGGATCATCAGCTGCTTTTCTATACTTTCTAAATTGTTATGCGCCCAAGTGAAGGATGCATTATAAGCCACGTTTACTAGCGCTAATGCGTTACGGTTTAGCGCGTCTCCGTTCGCGCCTACTGAAACCGCCTTAGGTTCAGAGAAAGCATGCTCTGGTTCATGGCAGCTGCTGCATGAAACCGTGTTGTTAGCACTTAAGCCCTTATCAAAGAAAAGCTTCTCTCCCAAAATTACGCTTTCTTCGGTCACAGGATTGTCTGCGGGAACGGGAGGCGGTGGAATATTGTGAGGCAAATTCCAAATGTAAGGTGTGGGCGATTTACTGCACGCGCCTAAAATCATTGCAACAAGAGCAATAATTGCCGCCTTGAAAGCGAGCAGAGCTCGCCTTCTAGTGCAAATTAAACGTGCCGCTACTGCCACTTAATCCAAGGCCTGTGCACTAAATTCTGAATAAGCTTTTTACAGGGCTCAGTTTCAGGAGACTCGAACATACAACTTGGCGCTTCGTTTATATCAACTTGCGCGACAATGTTAGACACCGATACTTCCAAATCTAAATCAGTATCAAGCTGGGTCATCGGCAGAATAAACTCCACCCGGTTTGTGAAAGCACACGATTTTTCAGGTGGCCTGACTGCTGATTCAGAATCGCAACCCACGCTACCTAAATGATAAGACCATTTGCGTGTTTCCTCTGAGCCTTTAGACACATCCAGTCGCAAAAACTTATGACCGTTTTGCCAGCTCCAAAACATTGTACTGTCATTCAATGGCGAAGGCTGTGTAAGCGGGTTAGCGTGATTATCGTCGAAGGGAAGACCCATAGTGAAGCGCAAGTTTGTGGACAGCTTTAAAAGCTCTTCCGATACATCTAATACAATTTTGCTATTGGCATCATCAGGGTTGTTGCACTTATTGTGAAACTTTAACAATGCTATATTCGGCGTCTGCCATTGGGTTTGTTTAAACTTAACCCGCTGCCACTTACCATCAATGCGCACTTCTGGCTTGCTAAGGTAAAAACCGAAGTAGTCTATATTCCATCGCTGTTGTCCAATACTCATGATCATTGGACATGCCCCCGTATCGACTCCCACCAACTTAAACGGGATTTCACCAGGCTCTCTTCCTTTGAGGTTAATGGCATCACAGCCGGTTAACGACACTAGCGCCGCAAAGAGTAACGAAGGCATGACACTCATGCGAAAAGGCATTTTCATTTACGTATGTACTTCCTTTGGATATCTGGTAGTTTTTTATACAAACTACCTTTTTCTAATTACACACTTGCGCGGACGACAAGATGAATGCATTCCCATTAACGCTAATAGTGCTGCTTTTAGCATTTGTGAGTCAAGGTGCACAAGCACACACAGACCATGACAAAGCGCGTTTTGTTGCCGAAGACGGCGTGGACGCGGGCAAGTGTGACAACCGTTTCAGGCCCTGTAAAACGTTGAGCTATGCCGCGCGACAGGCCAATAAAGGCGACAAAATTCTCGTTGCTGAAGGCCAATATTATTTCGACAACGCTCAGCATGCACAAGTTCTAAACGACAGTCTTTTACCCGTATTAGGAGGCTTTTCTCGTGAAGATCATTACCAGGCACAGAAGCCTGCCTTGCACAAAACTACACTAGTTAATGTGCCTACCTATTTATCAGAAGCCCTTTATGAAAAAGGGTTCGATAGTATAACTGACGGAAAAGCCGCGTCTTCCCTTCAAACACAGGCATCATCGCACATGGTCCTTAGTTCCGAAGTCAGTGCAAATGAAGCTTGCACAGATGGAACGGCTGCCGACTTCCCATGCAGCAATATCGATCTACTCTCTAACGTACCTGTTAACGTGTTGTCGTCGGTATCAAATAGTACCAACGATATTTGGGGGCACGTCGATTTAAACAACCGTAGAGAATATGCCATTGTTGGCATGCAGGCCAGCATTGCCGTTGTAGACGTAACCGAGCCAACAGCGCCGGTAGTAGTGGGTGAAATTACCGGTCAAAGTACGACATGGCGCGACATTAAGGTCTATCAGTATTTCGATAGCGCTGCGGGGCGTTTTAAAGCGTATGCCTATGCCAGTGCCGATAGCGTAACAGAAGGTTTTACCATCATTGACCTTAACGACCTCCCTAATGGTATTAGCTTAACGAAGCGGATTAACGACGATAACCGTGCACACAATATCTACATCTCAAACGTAGATTACACGCTAAACACACCGTTAAATGGTGCTGCGCCTCAGCTACATTTGGTTGGTCAGGATAGTAACGGCGGAGCCTTTCGTTCATATACGCTAACCTCACCTCAAACACCAACCGCGTCTTACATACCTAGCGGTCTTACACGTGCCGACTATACGCATGATGCGTCATCTATGCGCATTACCGACGCAAGAGCGCAAACTGACTGTGTGAATGCTACGGCTGATGGATGTACGGTTATGCTTGACTTCAATGAAGATGCAATGCGCCTTTGGGATCACACGAACACAAATAGTACCTCTGAACTAAGTAGTATTAGTTATAACGAGGTTGCCTACACCCATAGCGGCTGGTTTAGTGAAGACAAGCAATATGCCTTTGTTCACGATGAGTTGGACGAGCGAAACTTCAGCTTAAATACCCGGGTTATGATTTTTGATATTTCATCACTTACAACACCTGTGCTCGCCAGCATTTGGACCAGTGACAACGGCACTATCGATCACAACGGCTACGTAAGAGGTAACCGCTACTATATGTCTAACTATGAGCGTGGCTTAACGGTACTAGACATTTCAGATCCTACCGCGCCTGTAGAAGCTGGCTTTTTCGACACCTACCCAGCTTTTAACAGCACCAACTTTAATGGTGCGTGGGGCGTGTACCCGTTTCTACCTAGCGGTAATATTTTGGTTAGTGATATTCAGCGCGGTTTGTTTGTATTAAAAGACAATACGTTAAGCGCAACAACAGTTGCGGCCTTCTCTCAGGCTAATTATGAAACGGATGCTGATACAACCTTAAGTCTTCCTGTTAATAAGACAGGAACCGGGGCTATGACAGTTGAGTATGAAGTAATAGCGGGTTCAGCCACCAGCAGCGATGTAATGTTAGCGTCTGGAGAACTCAGTTGGGGTGCATCTGAAACACAGGCTAAAAACATCACGTTAAGCATCGGTGCTAATGAAAATACTGAAAGTAATGAGGTATTTTTCGTCAGACTATTTAACCCGCAAGGAGGAGGCATCACCTCTGGTAGCGGTTATACTCGAGTCACCATTAACGGTACTGCACAGCAAGGAAAAATTGAATTAAGCACTGGCGAACGCACTATTTTAGAGACTGACTCTGAACTTGCGTTAAACATTGTTCGCCAAGGCGGAAGTGAAGGCGAAGTAAGTGTGAACTATTCACTGGAAAGCGGTACAGCAGTGAGCGATGAAGACTTTGTCAGCCAAAGCGGCACGCTAACTTGGAGCGACGGCGATACCAGTTCGAAGACTGTAAATATAGCGCTTATTAACGATACTACCGAAGAAGACAACGAACGATTTCGTTTAGTACTTGCTGCACAAGACACCAATCTTCTAGGTGGTGTGGTAGAAACGCTGATTACGATAAAGGACGATGAGAGCAATCAAGCCCCTGTGGTAAACGCAGGAACAGATGTTGAAACCGATGTAAGAGCCAGCGTTGAATTAACGGGAAGCGCCCAAGACCCCGAAGGCGCGTTAACAAGCGTAGAATGGATGCAAACCGCCGGCGACACGGTTACCATCAGAAATGCAGATACATTAACCATGTCTTTTACCGCCCCATCATCTCAAAGCAATTTAACCTTTTCGTTAACTGCAACGGATGAGTTTGGAGTTAGCACCAGCGACACCGTTACTGTTACCGTAAACGAAAGTGTAGTGAGCTTGCCAACGGATACTAATTCAAATAGCTCTGGTGGAGGCGGTTCTACGACTCTGTTTAGCATATTAGGCTTGTTGTTAGCGCTTGGGTGGCGCCGTGTTAAAATGCCAATCAAGGCACATAAACTACAGCTTAGTGAACAAAAATAAAGCAAACAAATCACAAAGCCACCAGCGAGGCGTGACAAGGCAAATAAAACTGCTTATACTTGCGCTCGCTTGTGGTTGTTATGCATAGCAATTTGCAATAAAAAACTGCACAGCACATCTCAAAATGGCCCCATAGCTCAGTTGGTTAGAGCATCCGACTCATAATCGGCAGGTCCCCTGTTCAAGTCAGGGTGGGGCCACCATTTTTTCTAGAATTACTAGTCACCACTCGCTTATATCATCACGATATTAGTTTTCTCAAACTCAAAAAAAGCGTCTTTATTAAAACTGTAACACCAAATCTGTAGCCTAACTGCACTGTCTCTTTACCCATAGTTTGGTTCCCCTTAGATGAAGCACACCATGTCACGCCACACGTTTTATTCGCTGACGGTAACCTTCACCATTTTGTCTATTCTTGGCCAACTCTCTACCAGCATTTATAGCCCCTTCTTTTTTGATTTGGCTGCTATATACGACAGCTATGTGGGAATAATTGAAAAAAGCGTGGCCGTGTTTCTTATCGCGTTCTCACTTTCTCAGTTAGTGTCTGGTGTCGCCTGCGACTACCTAAACAAACAAAAGTTTCTACTGTACGGAGTCTTAGTATTCATCGCCGGGACGCTTATGGTGGCACTTGCCACCGAAGAAAATACCTTTCTTGTAGGAAGAGTCATTCAAGGCTTAGGCGGTGGGGTTGGCGTTTCAGTATCGCGCGGACTGTCGCGTCAGATATTTAGCGAAAAGCAGCTGAATGTTTCACTTTCGTTTATCAACATTGCATTCGCTATCGCGCCAGCAATAGCGCCACTAGTAGGTACACTAATTGGCGAGTCCTTCGGAGTTTCATCTATCTTTTATTTTGTACTAGTAATGGGAGTATTCGCCTTACTTTTACTGCTTTCAGTTTCCAGCACCCTCAAACAGTATATGCCGACAACCTCAGAGAACGTCTTTAGCGATACTTTAGCGCTTATTAAAAGCACAATGATGAAAATCGTCTCAGTGGGGATGGCCAGCGGACTACTTTATGGCATTGTGTTTAGCTTCATTACCATCTCGCCATCAATGATAATGCAGCAATTCGGACTCACCAAAACTGTGTTCTCGATATATTCGCTTCTAGCCACGCTGTCTTTTGTGATGGGAAGCATAATCAATATTCGACTAGCCTCTGTTTCACCATTGTTTAAATTCAAGTATTCAAGCTTGTTGATCGCTGTGCTTTCAGTGCTTTTTTGGTTACTTATTTCCCCCTTCGCAATAAAAGGGTTAATGGGTATTTTGACTTATTGCTATATCACCTTCTTTTTTATTGGCATCGCAATGCCCTGCAGCGTAACTATCATGCTTGGCTACTCTGATAAATCCGCAGGTTTTTTAGCGGCACTAACCGGCTTTTTTCACCTAACAGGGGCAGCAATAGGCGCTTACGCGGTGACCTTAATTACCCTAGAACCTATCATTTCTTTTTGTTTGTCCTCTTGCGGCTTAAGCGTTGCAAGTATCCTCATCTGTACAACACTGAAGAGGAATTAACTCAGCTCTTGTACGGCAATGCCGTTGTAATGATAAAACGTACACCATTTAAGGTGTTTAATAGTGAAAATCGAGTCGTGTTGCCCATTTGATTTCTAAAATCCATCCCCATAATGATGAGGCTCCCGAAGTGGTTGGGAGCAATTATTGTTAAAAGGATATTAGAAACAATGAAACGTACTATTCTCGCCAGTATCTTTGGCGCGCTTTCTTTAAATGCTTTCGCAGCTTCGCCTTCATATGACTTCGTTAAAGCTGGATACGTACAAGCAGATATTGAAGACGCAGGCGACTTCGAGCCAACCGGTTTTCAAATTCAAGGCTTCAAATCACTTAACGAAAATGTATACCTGACAGGTCGTTATGGTCAGTTGAGTGAAGACGAATATGGTGTTGACGGTGAACTTGACTATATCTCTGCAGGGGTTGGTTACCGCTATGGTTTAACTACAACAACCGACTTTTTTGGTGAGTTGACGTATGAGTATGTGGATGTTGACCTAGACTCAAGCTTCGCTTCTGCTGAAGCTGACGACAATGGCTATGGCATTACTGCCGGTATTCGTTCGATGCTGTCAGAGCAATTTGAGCTTCGCGGTGCTATCCGCTATATCGACATTGAAGAAGACGAAACAGCTTTTGAAATTGGCGCAGACTATTTCTTTACACCACAATTCTCTTTCGGCGCAACTTACGTTATTGCTGATGATGTTGACCTACTAGGCGTATCTGCACGTTACACCTTCTAACACCTTTGATGGGTTAACGTACTCGCAACAAAGCCACGTTACACAACGTGGCTTTTTTATTGAGTTAAATAAACTCTCACAGAGAGTCACCTAAAAAGGTTTAGAACAAGCGCAACCGACTTAATCTAAATACACCTCAAACTCTGCAATTTGTGGTCGTTGTGTTGCAGAATCGATGACAAAGTTGATTTTATCCAAATTGGTATTTGAAAACGAAATCGTACTTGGAATTGAGTTTCCTGATGCCAATACGCTGCCAGTGTCATTGTTCACAAGTTGCCATGAAGTTACTGCACCTTGAGTAGAAGAGGTCTCAATTATCCGTACAGTATTTACTGTCGTATTCAAGCGTTTAATGCTAATTCTTCCCGTCGTTCCGCTCGGAGACCAGTAAGTAGATACATCCCCATCCCTTACGTTCCCGTAACTTGTTCCACTGTACTTAGAGCTACCGTCAGATTGTGCATTTAACGCTAAGTTGGTGCCGCTTGGCGGATTACCTCCTGAGTTATCATCGCCGCCACCATTATCACCTCCCCCTGTGTCTCCACCTCCTGTATCACCACCTCCGGTATCGCCACCGCCACCAGTTGAACCGCAGCTACCGTCTGATACTGCAAGATTCTTGTTGGCACCAGCGGTGTTCTCAAGAATATCTCGTATACAAGATGCCCCATCTAGCGAGTAACTATAGGGGATAGATATTGATGCTGTAGATTGAACGTTTGGCCCTGCAGGTTCATAGTCACTGTCTGAGTCGCTCCACGTTACTCCACTTCCGAAAGTGTTTCCCGCAACCTGCCAATAACCGTCAGTTGTTGTATAAAACGTACCCAGTGGATCTTTACTATTTTCGAAATAGTTGTTTTCTACTTTGACTTCGGCTCCTGCGCGGGAATTAATCCCTGAAGAGCGAACGCCGTCATAGTAGTTATTGTAAATGTGAGCTGTTGCCCCCCTTACAAGGGGAACGCGCGAGTTCAAATTGTCAAAGATATTGTGGTGATAGGTGATCGGACCGTTATTAACTTGCGATTCGCTTGAACCTACCAGACCACCTCGATCTGAGTTACGTAAAATGCTGTAAGATAAGGTGATGTATTTCGAGTTATCCTTTACATCGAACAAGCCGTCATAACCATCACTTTCACCACCACTAGCTTCTAAGGTTACGTGGTCAACCCATACGTTGCGAACGTCTTTTTCTATCCCTATCGCGTCTCCGCCATTTGACGTGGGTGAGCCCGATTTTTTGACATTTTTAACATGAACGTTTCTTATAATGATGTTTTGGGAATTCCTTATGTGTATACCTAGCTGGTCAAATGTAGCGCCACCGCCTACACCAATAAGTGTCACATTCGCGATGTCTTTTAACTCAATTTTGTCTTCTGCGGTATTACAGCTGTCTCCAGACACTTTTTCAGTATTACCATGATTGATTGTACCCGAGACTTGAATAATGATTGGCGTTTCTGAGGTGTTTCTATTACACAATGCTTCGTGAATTTGTTTACCCGTAGAAGCTTGTACTACTTGTCCACCTTGACCGCCTGTCGTGCCTCCGTTCTGTGTGTGAAAACCTGAAGCAACTGCAGACGTAGAGACGGCAAAGGCAATTGATGATGCAATTATCGTCGATTGAAATATCGGTAAGTTCTTTTTCATTTTTTGTCCTTAGATTAATAATTAGAAGGGCGTACTGCTTCAATTACTCAACAAGACAACATCAATTAGTTCTTCTTTTCACGCGAACTAACGGAACTTAATTACCGCCCATTTGCCACCGGTAGCAAAAAGATAGTAGCAGGCAAAAGAAAATAATTAACAATCGCATCAATAACAAATTATTAATAAATATAACAAAAAATATACAGAAGACGGTATAACCTTGAAAAACTTAAAGTTAACTTTCTTTATAGAAAAGAGAAATACAACCTAAATTGCCACCGGTATCTTTTGATGAGTCAAAAATCACTCGGTGAAAATAAACGGTGTATATAAAAGAGAGCGATACGGATAAACGCATGTTGACTATTTTTGGCGAAAACTCCCCGTCAGAAGTCTAGGACATCATTTGCTCAAGTCATATTTAGCGAGATTTTTAAGCTTTGGGCGTTAAATTCTCTGTGGATTGAGCTGCACCTTCCTGCTCTAGGTTAAGCGCAGTAATTGGAAATGGAATGACAATCCCTTCTTCATCAAAACGCTTTTTAAGCATTTTTATAAAGGCGCTCTTTATGAAGAAGCGGTTAAAGTATTCACGGGTTCTCAGCATCACTGTTAAGTTGATACTAGAATTGTCGAAAGTGTGAAACAGAACAAAAGGTTGATAAGTTTCAACACCAAACTCGTGCTGCTCTAGAATAGTATTGGCAACCTCTAAACATACGTTTTCAACATGCTCTAAATCAGAGCTATAATGCACGCCAACTTCAACAGGCACCGACAGTTCGCGTTCAGGGTAGTAGTAGTTAATCAACTTTGAATTAGACAACTTACTGTTAGGCATGATCACGATGTTGTTAGGTAGCATTCTAACCCACGTTGAGCGCCATCCTATTTTCTCTACAAAACCTTGTTCTCCGGAATCCAGCTCGATGAAGTCGCCTATACGAATGGGCTTATCCATTACCAACTGAATACCCGAGAAGAAGTTTTCAAGCGTTGGCTGTAGCGCTAGTGCTACTGCGAGCGAAGTAATGCCTAACGATGCAACAATGGGTGTTACCGACACCCCCATGGTGCTTAATATAATCAAAATCGCTAATACAGCGAAAAGCGCTCTAACTGCTCCACCGGCAATTGCGCTGGTATTTTTAACTATAGTTGACTGGTCGCGATAACGACTCAACGAGTAAGTGACAAAACGCTCGAAGAAGAGAAATAAAGTAATGATGAGGCCAGCTTCGATAACAATGGTTAGCGCTTTAATCGCCCCTTCATCTTCTATCTGAAATACTGAAACAATACTTTTAACCAACAGCAGGAAAATAACCCAGATAAGCAAATTAAGTGGGGCATTTAACGACAGCACAAGCACGCGATAGATATCAGACATACTGCTGTTTTCTGAACGCGCTTTAGCTTTCAAACGCACCAAAATAAGTCGTTTAACAATGAAGAGCACAATAACAACGCCTACTAATCCGGCTATTGCTATTGCTTGCTGGTTTTCAAGAAGTTGAGTGCTGTCCACGGCTGACGGGGCTCCTGCATATATGAGTAGGCACTTTTTATTTTTAGCTACACCTTAGTACGTGTAAGAAGAGGCAAAAGGTGCACCAGTTATACCAATCCGCATAGATAATTGCCCACTCAGAAGGCGCAGGCAAGTTTCCTAGCGAAGCGTGGGAATGAACGAAGCTAGGATACTTGCCAGACCTTCCCGGAGGGTGAGTTTAATAAAAAAGCCCCATGCAGTTTTCACAACATGGGGCTTTGGTTTGTTTTATAGGCCTATAGAAAGGCAGTTGTTGGTAGGTGACCTTTCTTCTAGTTAGCCTTGATTCTTCGTGTTTTCACGGGCGACTAATTAAGTAAGTTCAAAGGCATTACTTTCCCTGTTACGGGATTAAACTCAAACGTTACTGTTCCCGTTGTCGCATTACCATTTTGATCAACGTTTGCGTCGTTAATATCACTTACAAACTGATCAATAACAACCCGGTATGACGTCGGGCCGTTAGCCCAACCATTCACGCGAACCCGATAGGTTTCTCCGGGGACAATGCCACCGCCAACTTGCTCATTAGAGCCCAAGTTGCCGGAGCTCGCCATAATATTGCCTTCGGCATCTAGCAGTTCAAAGTCAAGATCTGGCACCGCTACTACCTCAACATCAGCGCTCAGCGTTGCAACTACACTTGATGCACTTGGCAGCGCTGTAAACGGGATATCAACATAGTCAACGCCATCAACCAACGCTTCATCCGCTGCGCCAATTAAGACAACACCCGTGTGCTCCTCAATATTATGGTAAACCACAGACTGTTCTTTTGGCTCAGACGTATCAAAGGTAGGCGTTTCTCCTCTACCGGTTGACGAAGCGCCAGCTTCGTAGCCGCTGATCCGCGCTTGGAACGTAAAGAGTTTTCCATTAGGGTTATCAAACTTTAGATAACGCAGTGCAGATGTTCTGTCTACATCTAGCGATTGATCGAAACGGAACCTTGCTATGTCGCCGTTTTTACCAGTGCCACCATTATTTGCATTCAATACGGTAATACTGCCATTGCTAATATGAGTAATATCGAAATCAACTGGACCGTAAATTCTCTCGTCGCCAGTATTTATCAACGCAATATCAAAGGCAAAGATGCCGTTATTGTAGTTTACATTACCCACTTTGTAGTCAACTTGGTCACTCACATCCACCGTGTTTAAGCCGGTTGAAGCTATCCCTGACATATTAGAAAAACCAACTTGCTGATTAGGGTTAAGGCTGATTGCACGTACTACGTATTCATAGTCAAACGAGTCTATGCCTTGACCTGCTCCACGCCCTAAACCTTGCCCTTTGTCTATGTAGCGATTATCGCCCACTATAAATTCAACATGGGTGAAGCCAGAGAATGTGAGGTCGCCGTCAAAGTATTCTCGGGTTGGTACTCCCGTAAACAAACGAGCACTCGACCCTTTTTTGCGTTTTAGCAATTGATAAGCAAAAGCGTCAGGTACGGTTTCCCACGTAATTTCAATCGCGTCGTCAGAAATGATATGCGCGTCTATAGCGTCTGGTGTCGATGGCTTAGCCTGGGTAGCCGTAAACTCGCTCACTGCCGTTGATATAGTCTGTCGACCGCCTAACGGTGCTTTCGCGTTTGCACCTAGCTCTCTGGCAGCAAAAACACGCTCAATTAATGCATGATGACGACCCGGTGAAGTTAAATCTAAAGGATCGGTAGGATATAAGGCGGCATCGGCAATTAACACTGCATCCCGTGCGCGCACGAAGGTATCTGGCGCAGATATCCCTAGCACGTACATTGAGCCTAGGAAGATACGTTCCCACGTTTCTTTGCCCAAGCTAGTTTCTTGGGTAGGATCGCCGGTAACTGGATCGGGGCGAACGAAGTCTTGTCTAGGCTGCAGCGCCACCATAAGCTCTCTTAAGTCCCACATTGCACCCGCGTAAATTTCTCCATCACGATGCACTTCAAATGCGTTGTCTCTTGTACCTAATTGTGAATAACGAATTTGGCTCTGTGCAGAACGAATAAACTCAAATGAGTCGGGATTAACCCCCTGCTCTCTTAAGAATTTTCGTAAATCGCACGAATTAACGGGGTAAGTTCCTAAATCCGGTGTTTCGCCTACCGTGTATGCCCATAGGTCGGCTTGTCCTTCGTTAAGCGCGCCACCTTCTGGCTCGCCTTCAAAACCTGCGATAGGGGTAATTGTCGCATGGGTGCCTTCATGAATGGGAACCGAGAAGTCCATTGCTAGGTTGTTGAATAAGTAACCATGGCCGTAAGCTGTCGGGTTAACCACTACCTCTTCACCAGCAATTTCCTGTGATAACGGCACTGCAAATGCGTTGTCCAAGCCCAATAGCTTAGCCATAAACTCAGGATCTGCTGGATTATCTGGTGGGTCGAGCACATTCGGAATATGTACCACACCAGTTAACGGTACTGCTTCGTTAGGGTAGCTATTTGGAAACGAACCATCGCCCACGCCACGACTATGCACAGCATCGCCGTCTTTATGAAGGTAATCTAAATATTCGAGCAATGTGGTGATGTAAATAAACTGGCTGATGCCGTCAATGTGATGTGCCGTAGAAGGCGTTACATGATCATCTTCGACAGGTCTTGCCTCTATGGCAGCATCCTCGCTGAAGTGATACGTACCCGTTGCCGCTTGTGGAAAAGGCCCTTTTGTCAGCATCGCGCTTTCAATAAGCGCGTGCTTACCTGTAAGCAAACCTTCAACACCCGTCACTAAGTTAGAATCGTCAAACTTACGTAGATTAATGCGTTCCATCCCTTTCGGTTTGCCGGTGTAGCCACCTGCATCGTCCTCTATCAAACATTCGCTTTGCATCGATGGCGTAATGGGTGGAAATGTTGGGAAATAATCCGCAGTCTGCTGAACTAAGCCAACCTGCCCCGTTTGCGTAACTTCATTTTCACCTAAAGGAAGAATGGTTTTGACCCGATCATTACGCGCCAGAATGTCTCCAGACTGGGCATCGATGACGTACTCAAACACACCAAAGGGATTTGAAGAGTAATAGAAGAACTTCCATGCGAGTTTCAGTTTATTGTTATCTTGTACCACCACTTTCTGTGGCACTGGCTTGGCAAAAATGCCTAGGCTTTTCTCTATTTGAGAAAAAGCAGGGTTCAGTACATCAAGAGCTTCTATTGGCAATGCTCGCTTGTAAGACGCTAAATCGGCGGTTGCCACGCTGATCGCGCTATTAGCAGAAAGAACTTGAGAGTTAGCAATAGGCGTATTTATAGCTGTATCGGCAAACAGCGCTCTCACCACCTGAGACTCATCGATTAAGAGGCCGACACCTCTATCTTTGATTTTTACACCATCAATGACTTGGTCAAACCTCACTAAATGACCACCCAATGCTGCTTTGCTGCGATGAGGGTTAAAAACAAAATCCCCGTCACTTAGTCCACCTAAAAGGGCAGAATGTCGACTAATAAAGTCATACCCCATCTGTTCAGGCGACGTGCCTGAAACATCAATGGCAATACCAAAAACACTATCTAAATGGCCATTATTTGTTCGTAATGTAGATGATGGGAATGTGGTTTGCAGTTGGTCTAACGCCATTTGAAACAAGCTGTTTGCTGGCGGGTTAACAACATTGTCAGTCAGATTTATTTCAGCAATGCGGTGCGATGAAGTATCTAAGGGTGCGTGTACTTTGGAGGCGCATGCTACGAAAGGTAAAGCCGCTGCTACCGCAGCATATATAAGGGTTCTTTTTTTCATTATTCAATCCTTAAAATTTTGAGCTATCAATGCGTTCAGCGTTAATACTGAGCAACGACTAGATAGCGTTAACCAAATTAGGATCGAGCAAAAAACGCTCATCCACCATAGGGGTTAACCACTAGAGTTAACTGCACCAACCAGATGTGGGAAATGAGAAACTTAACTGTCCTATTAACTTATTACAGGCTAATTAGGAATCAGAGAGCAGAGATAGTTTGCGTTCATATTCGCGAGACAACCACAAAGAAGCTTCGTCAATATCTGTGAAGAAAAGATAATCCATACTTTTGAGCTCGGGGATCCTCTGAAACATTATTCCGCGTATAACAGGTCCTTTATAAACATAAGCTTTCGCGATTAATCCCATATCAGGGAGCCGTTTTATAATACGCTTGAGTATGTCGAAGGCCTCAGGAGTTGCACCTTCAACTTGGCTAATATCTGCCAGAAGGGAAAAGGGTCGTTGATTCAGTCCTATGACTAGTTTAAAAAGGCGATCGCTGTAGTCTTCCGCACTTTTTTCATTAAACGCGCCATAGAGTCGAGTGGTGACTACTCCGTTCTCGTACGAAATTGTTGATGAGCTCAGTATTTTTGGCATAGCCTACTTTCACAATTACTTCCTAGGTTAATAGTAGACGATAAGTTTTCGTAAATGCGAATACTCTTAAAGTTTAGGTTTATTTCTCAGCCAATGTTAACAGCGGTTCGTTATTGGGAAAGCGTTCAAGCCCCTGTTTTAGAATTGTATTTGCCTTCTCGGGCATGTTGTTTTCGCGCAAAGCTAATACGTAGTTGTGAACATAAACATGTTGGTGCCGCCCCACTTCATAGCCTTTCTCAAACCAAGCCACTGCTTGGTTGTCGTTTTGCTCTAAGTAATAATTGGCAATCAGGAAATAACTTAACCAGTACGTTGGCCATGTATGCGACGCGGTTTCCAAAAACGCCAATGAACGCGCTTTATCTCCCACTTTAAGCATGTCGTAAGCCGCACTTACATAAGTGAACGGTGTCATCTCAGGCGAGGTTACATTAGGAGGAACTGGTGCCAAATACCAGTAATTTCCTCTTCCCCACGTTCTTTCAAAAAGCTCAAGCGACATTTCGTGATTAGGCGTAAGGCCGGTATGTAAAGTAACCGTCCCCTTATCACTATCGAACCCAATAACAACAGCGTAGTGCCATTGGGGTAATAACTGGATGGACAAATTTTGAAAAACAATCACTGGGATATCGTCTTTAACTAACGACATAATTGACGATAATGTCCCTCGGTCAGAATATGGCAAAAAACCAAATTGTCGGGTAGCGCTCACCATTTCTAGTTGTAAACTCCCTTCTTTACTGGGAATGAATAACTTAGGCGCAATGTCATTTGGAGAGGTGCTTTCACCATAGTAACCAAACACTTCAGATAGTGTGGTAGGCCCGCAATAAAACTGTTCTTGGGGAAAAAACGGAACAGATTGAATAGTGTGAGATTCAGGTAAAGAGGCAAGTCCCTCTTGCCGCAGCTTGTCAGCTTGAGGTGTGGACTGACAGCCTGAAAGCAAAAATAGAAGCGAAAGGCCTGCTAACGCGCAGGCCTTTTTAACTGAATTGATCATTCAATTAGCTGTTCACTGGACGAATAAATGGGTAAACGTCAGTTACACCAATTAGGTCCAAAATTGCGATAATAGCAAGTACGGTAAGCACTGCGCCCACAACGCCACCCGCTGGCGCTTGATTAATTTCATCATTTAATTGGGCAATTTCGCTGTCGGTCATACCGTTAATTCTGGCGATAGCTTGGTTGCTATCTACACCTAAGCTAACCAATTTACTCTGCACGTCTGCACGATTAACCATGTCAATTAGCTGCTGCTTATTGTAGTGAGCGGCTTGAGTTTGCATTACGGAATCTGAGCTAATTGCTTCTGCATGCACGCTGCCTGACATTAAAACCGTTGCCGAAAAGCAACCAATCGCAATTTTTTTCAAAAATTTCATGATGTTTCCCTCTTTAAAATGCCCAGTTTTATTCTTCTTTTTCGTTACCTAACTCACGATAAACTAGAGTGAAATAAAACTTCGCACTGATTCAGCAGACGCATTTGCGCTCTGCGGTTTATTTTCAGTAGATAAGCACAGCAAGATTAAGACCAACTAAAAATGCCTTTTTTTCATAATAGACAAGATTCCATTTTTTCTCTTTAAAATAACGATTTAAGTAACCTTTATACTAAAAATGCTGATCAAAGCCTTGTTCGTTAATTCTGCATTGATGCATCACCGCGCGCTGACTTTTATGTAATATTTTCTTTATGCTGGAATTATTTGCTTGCCGCTAATATAAAAAGAGCAACAAACCATAAGGGGCAATCTGTAGAATGAGCGGGGGTTTTGAAACGCCTTTTTCACGTCTCATACCGTACGGAGTTAAGTTTGAGGTGCAATTTTTGACAAAAACACGCTATAAAAGGTTAATACTTTTTTTAGCGTTTGGGTGAAATGCGCATCAAGCAGAATCTCATTTATTGGGTATTGGTAGCGACTGTCTGCTGTATTAGTGCATGCAGTTCAGATAAGTTTATGCGTAAAAAAGTATCCCCTTTGTCTTTGGCCGGTGCATACGGATATGGCTATTTGCCCGACTTAAGCCACTTCGACAACATACAACTGGCTGCTCGGTGCACGTCGTACGAGCAAAGTACTACATTAGATATCGCGCTTGCGCTCGATTGCCATATTACCTTGTTAAAAAGAGACAGTCTTTCCGATGCGCATCGTGCTATAGGGATCGACGGGTATAACCTCGCAGTAAACAAGTTATTCCGTCTTAGACATACAACTGACAACTTAATTCAGGTTAACTACTCGGGCCCAAGCGAGCTCGTTTTAGTTTCAGAAATAGAAGCCTTAGACGCTCGCCTCTCTCCTAAGGTATTTGGTGAACTTGGCGGTGCTGCAGTGGCTCGAATTAGCAACCAAGCACAGAATGGCCGTAGCCTTGACCTAAACTATCCACTAGAAGGTATCTACTCGCCTTACTCCCTTCAAGTTGAGTCGGTTGCATTGAAAGGGCTTAGAATTCACATATCCTTGCAAGCCCAACACGTCGATGTGCCTACCGAAATACTGGTTGGAAACAACACATACACGCAACGGTACTCACCTGCTGCCGCTTACCTTTCCCTATTACAAAATGCCGACATCCATAATTTCAGCTGGCTAGGATTTATTAATGCACAAGACGCTGAAAAGAGAATGGGAGTCTTTAGTATTGGAGAGCTTTCTTCAGTCAAAACCCCGATTATTATGATTCATGGCCTCAATTCAGACCCGCTAATTTGGCGGTATCTCACAATGGCTATTTTCAATGACGAAGAATTATCTCAACACTATCAGATATTGCACGTGTACTACCCATCAGGCCCTCCTCCTTTCTATAACGCCATGCGAGTTCGCAATTTACTGTACAAGCTAAACCAGCGGATAGCGTCATCGGAAGGCGCTTCTTCATCTGCGGTATTGATAGGGCATAGTATGGGCGGCGTAATCGCAAAGCTAATTTCAACGCATTCAGATAACGCGTTATGGGATACTACTTTCACAGAGCCTCCAGAAGCGCTACTGGCTGAAGGCGATGAAATGTTGCGAGATATATTTATATTTAATCCTGTGTATAAAGAGAATACGGTGTTTTTTCTCGACACTCCACACCGAGGCTCAGAAATAGCTAATAGCCTTATAGGATCGTTAGGCTCTTCACTCATCACACTCCCTTTTGGTTTTAAAGCGCTATTTAAAAACTTTATCGAAAAAGTAGGCGTGAGCAGATTAACCGCTGCTATGCTTCCTTTCTTGCAAAACTACGGGCCAGATAGCGTCCAAGTGTTGCGCCCCAATCACCCGCTGATGACAGCGTTAGCCGACATTCCTGTAGAAGGCGAGAGCTATTCTATTATTGGCTCAACCAGTACCTTGTATTGCCAGTCAGAAACAGAATGCGCTGCTATAACTGACTCTGTGGTCAGTTATAGCAGCGCATATTTACCTGAGGCAAAAGACACAACAATTGTTAACTCGTCACATAACTCATTCAAAAGCAGTCAGGCAATCGAGTTTATACTTGATAAGCTTCGCCAAAAGCACATCAGCGCAAAAACTGTTCAAAATTCCCTCGACATGTAGCCCTCAATTCCTTATAGTGCGCGCGCTTTTATATATTAGTGAAGTGACAACCGCTTTCACTACTATCTCTTCTCATCGTTTTACCCCTGGATACCTGTTTTGATTACCACCGCAAATATCACAATGCAGTTTGGCTCTAAGCCATTATTTGAAAATATTTCCGCAAAATTCGGCAACGGCAACCGATACGGCCTAATTGGCGCAAACGGTTGTGGCAAGTCTACCTTTATGAAAATTCTAAGCGGTAAACTTACTCCATCGTCGGGCAACGTTTCTATGGCGCCAGGTACAAAGCTAGGTATCTTGAGTCAGGACCAATTCGCGTTTGAAGATTTTAGCGTAGTCGATACCGTTATCATGGGTGACCGTGAATTATGGGAAGTTAAACAAGAGCGCGACGCCATTTACAGCAAGGCTGAAATGAGCGAAGAAGATGGCATGCGCGTGGCGGACTTGGAAACCCAATTCGCCGAGATGGATGGTTACACCGCCGAAGCACGCGCTGGCGATATCTTAAACTCTGCAGGCATCGACGAAAGCTATCATTTTGGTCTAATGAAAGAAGTCGCGCCCGGTAAAAAAGTACGTGTGCTTTTGGCGCAGGCGTTATTTGCCGAGCCAGACATTCTGCTTCTAGACGAACCAACCAACAACTTGGATATCTACACCATCAGTTGGCTAGCTGAAGAGCTGAACAAACGTAAATCTACCATGCTTATTATTTCGCACGACAGACACTTCCTAAACTCTGTATGCACGCACATGGCCGATATCGACTACGGTGAACTGCGCGTTTATCCGGGTAACTACGACGACTACATTCAAGCTGCCATGCTCGTTCAAGAACAGCTTCATGCAGAGAATGCCAAGAAGTCAGCGGAAATTGAAGAGCTACAGAGCTTCGTAGCGCGATTCTCTGCCAACGCATCGAAAGCGAAACAAGCCACCTCGCGTGCCCGCCGTCTTGAGAAAATTGAATTAGCTGAGGTAAAAGCGTCTAGCCGTCGTAAGCCTTATATTGTGTTTAACCAACATAAGAAACTTCACCGCCTTGCCATCACACTTGAAGACTTAGGCCATAGCTACCCAGATCTTCCGTTATTCGATAACGCGAACTTGCTATTAGAAGCTGGTCAGCGCTTGGCGATTATTGGTGAGAACGGGGCCGGCAAAACCACGCTTTTGAAGTGTTTGGTTAATGACATTGAACCTACCGCAGGTAGCTATAAGTGGGCTGAAAACGCTGCGATTGGTTACATTCCGCAGGATAACGCTAAATACTTTGCCGAAGATATCACTATGTTTGAGTGGATGAGCCAATGGCGTAGCCCCAAACACGATGACCTGCAAATAAAAGGTATGTTAGGACGTTTGCTATTTACGTCTGACGACTTCAACAAACGCGTGCAGGTATGTTCTGGTGGTGAGAAAAACCGTTTGCTGTTCGGAAAGCTAATGCTTCAAGACATCAACGTTTTAGTAATGGATGAACCCACTAACCACATGGACATGGAGTCGATTGAAGCCTTGAACAATGCGCTATACAAGTTTGATGGCACTGTTATTTTTGTTAGTCACGACCGTGAATTCGTTTCGTCACTGGCGACGCAAATCATCGAAATTAAAGACAAGAAATTGAATCACTTCGATGGAAACTACGAAGAGTTTTTGGCGCATAAAGAAAACGCGTAATTATATATCGATGCCTTCATCAATAGATGAAGTGAGCCATATAACAAAACGGGCACTTATTTAAGTGCCCGTTTTTTGTTTAAGTATATTAAACGCTTACTGACCAGATAAATACTTGCCAACCGCTGTCGCTAAGCGGTCAAAGTAGTTAACAATCGTATTTTTAATTGGCGCTAACTCTTGTTCCGTTATTTCATCAAAGTTATCTGGCGGTGTGAAATCTTCAACACGCTCATTTTTTAGCGCATCATCTTGAAATTCGGTAAACACTGGCAGCGTTAAGATATCAACTGGCTTGTCTAAACGCTCAATACTAACGTTAAAGCTTGCCGAAGCAATATAGTGATCGGTACCCAAAAAACTACGCGTAAACAGTCCGAACCCTTTGCTTTGATGCTCTGAACATCCATAAGTACCGCACTCGGTAATAGCCACCGTCGGCGCTTCTTCAACGATAATCACAGTGGCAATGCCTTTGTCTAACAATGATTGTCTTAACGTATTTTGTTTGTCATTGAACGACCCGTTATTTCCTTCTCCCATCACAAAATCAAGGGCGCCTGCATCGTCAACCATAGAAGAGATATCCACCGCAGTGAAACGACTGTTTTGCTCAATGGCTTTTTTGAATGTGCTATACAGCGTGTTGTTCAATTGCCAGTCGTAGCTATATTCTTTCGTAAAATTGTTAAATTTAGTGGTACCGATATGCGTGTGAGTGGGAAACTTTTTAGCGCTAACCCATACCCCAACTTTTGGTTTTGGTGGAGCAACTGGCTTGCTAACTGGCTCTTTAGTCGATTCGCCTTTCGTGGTTCCATCATTTACGCTGTCGCCATCTTGCACCACATCTTCTTGCTCTGTGCTTTCAGTTGGCGTGGCTTCCTCGCTCTTAGGTTGAGAAGGAACGCTTTCGCCAGAATCCATACCTCGTTGCGTAACACACCCTGCAGCCAACATTAATACGGCTAACAGAACAGTAAACTTTGTCACAAACTTCATAACACTTCCTTATTTCAAAGCCATTTAAGTTAATACTAAATTTCTACCTAAAAGACCATTCTCATATTACTGAAAACGTGGGTCAGTGCATTGGCGGAATTAAGCAGTAAAAAGTCTGCGCGCTGACCTTCTGTAATGCTGCCTATGTCACTCTCTAGCCCCATAAATTGAGCCGGCGTGGCACTCGCCATTTTGCTCGCATCTTCTAACGTTACACCGCAATCATTGTGCGTATTCAAAACTGCACTATGCATATCTAAGCACGAGCCAGCCAGTGTTTTGCCGTCTGGCGTAGTAAGTTTATCGCCATGCCTAACGATCTCGGTATTAAAAAAGTGAAGACGCTCAATATCACTGCCCACATGCGCCATGGCATCGGTAACCAACAAGGCGCGGTTGGCAGTTTTCACGTTTAATGCCAACTCAGCACTTTTGCGGTGTAAGTGGTGATGATCGATAATAAAACCACAATATACTCTGTCATTAAGCAACGCGGCACCAACGGCTCCTGGCTCCCTGGAGGTTAATGCAGACATAGCGTTGTACAAATGCGTAAAGCCTGTAGCTCCCGCGTCGATAGCCGCCTGAACTTGCTCATAGCTGGCATTGGTGTGCCCAATTGCAACCACAACACCTTCAGCAACCATTTCTTTTATGAAGCTAGTACTCACCGTTTCTGGTGCGACAGTAAGTAAGACTTTACCAATATCTTTGCGACATAAGGTTGCAAGCTCTGCGTCAGAAGGCGTTCTTATAAATTGTGCTTCGTGCACACCCTTTTTTGCTTTACTCAAAAAGGGCCCCTCAAAGTGAATCCCTTTTATTAACGCTTTAATGCACTCTGGGCCGCCCGCCATTACTTCCGCAATGGCATCCGCCGCCTGAGCCATTGTTGAAGCATTATCGGTAATGATAGTTGGCAACATGGACGTTGTGCCGAAACGAAGATGAGCCAGCGCCATGGTTTCTACTATAGCGGCAGAAGGGCTATGGTTAAAAAGCACACCACCACCGCCGTTCACTTGCGTGTCGAAATAACCGGGAATGAGCTTTCCGTTGTAAATACTATTGAGCTCTGCTGAGGTCGCATCGCTAATACTGACTATCTTGCCGCTATCAGCAGTAATGGTTTGGTTTTCAAGCCAACCTTTTGGCGTTAAAACCTGCTCGACAGTAATTGATTCTATCATTCGCTTTTTACTCTTTTGGCAAAGCTGATAGCGCCATATTCAGCACTTTTTAGCGGCGCTGTTAAATTAGAAGAGATAGAAGACGAAAGTAAAGGCGTGTAAACATCAGCGAGACCGCCAACCAAACATAGCGGCAATGTAGAAGCCTGATTAATCAATGCTTCACCCAACTGATTGAGGTAATTTGCTCCCTTTCGAATAAGAGAGGTCGCGGCGGCACACTGGTCTCGATAAGCCTGTATAACCACTGGGGCAATATCACCAAAATCTGCAGCGTTGTAATTTGCCACCAAGGTCACTAATTGCTGAGGTGACGCTAAATTAAGGTGCTCACAAATTCGCTTCTTTAATTCACTAACGGGCTCTACGCCGTCATAAGAAAGCAGTACATGCTTTATAGCTGATAAGCCCAACCACGCACCACTTGCATCATCGCCAACTTGCAGGCCGTAACCACCTTTGTCAGTGAACACACCCTTGTCGTAACGGGTTGCCGCTGAACCAGTACCGCAAATAATAAGGGCTCCAGACTGATTTTCGTGCGCGCCCAAACAAGCGGCGTGTAAATCACTTATTACCACGGTATCGGCAAATGGGTTGTCTAACGCCAAAAAAGACTGCTTTGCTTGCGGAATATTCGCCCCTGCCAATCCAGCAGCTAGCAACACTTCTTCGCATGTAATCGGCAACGCAGTACTTTCTATTGCGTCTAACGTTGCGTCTATTACCGACCCCATTGCTTGTTCGGGGTTGGTCATTATATTTGCAGGGCCTGCCGCCCCTTCACCTAATGTATTGCCATCAATATCTTGCAACAATGCTCGGCACCGGGTGCCACCACCGTCAATACCCACTACATATTTGTAACTCACGGGTTACCTGCTTCTCTAAACTATTCAATACAACTTGTTGTATGCACTTTACCACACCGATTTAACAGAATAACTTGCTTTCTTGCCAGTAATGCAGCCTTTCACGTTACCTGAAGGCCCTTATACCAATCCGCATAGATAATTGCCCACTCAGAAGCCGCTGCAAAAACGTACAGCTTAGCTCAATAGGCACAAGCGAATATGATCGAAGAACACAGCAGAGCAGTATCTTGATTAAAAAGGAAATTTACCTATGAACTTAAAAACCGTTATTGGCGCAATAGCTCTAGCTTGTGTAGGTGTTAGTTCTACTCCTGCTTTTGCACAACAAGCTGGCGCTCAACAGCCTCAGGGTTGGATGTGGGGGTTTGGCGTCGCAGCATCGCAAGATGTATATACCGACTTTGATAATCGCGTTGTTCCTATTCCTATTATCGGCTACACCGGTGAAAAGTTACGCGTTTACGGACCATTTATTGGCTATGAACTTTTTCGCGAAAGTGGCTTTACTCTTGACGCTCAGCTTGTCCCGATATTTGCAGGTTATGAAGAAGATGACAGTGCCGTATTTACAGGTATGGACGACAGAGATTTTAGCTACGCGGCCGGAGTTGGGCTTAACTACAACACGGGTAGCTGGGTTTATTCGTTGTCAACCAATGCCGATATTCTTGGTAAGTTTGATGGCTACCAAGCGTCCGCCCGTATCGGGAAAAGGTTTAGAATAAATAACTTTATGATCGAGCCGTCTATAGGCGTAAACTACCAAGACAGCAATTACGTCGACTATTACTACGGCGTGCGCCCTGAAGAAGCCACAGCATTTCGAAGTGCATATAACGGCGATAGCGCGCTCAATACGGAAGTACGCGTTGCCATCTCAACCCGACAGTTTCTGGGCGGCATGACCCGTTTAGAAGTTGGCGCCACCTTCTTTGACGATAGCATCAGCGATAGCCCGCTGACAGACGATGATACCGCGCTTAACGCCATGCTGGTTTATACACGCTTTTTCTAGACTATTGCTAATAGCCTACTCTACAACCGCGTAGATGGCTTAAAGACAAGGTGCTAGCATCAAAAAAGCCCTCATGTAAGAGGGCTTTTTAATATTGAGTTGATGCGTTTCGCTACGCGGGCTTTTTAAACGCTAGCGTTTCCCACAGTGGTACCGTAGACAAACTATGTTTATAGCTGCCAGATGTCTCTTTGGTGCTGTAAGACAAGTAAATCAGCGTTTTTGAGTCGGCATCGTAAATTCTTCGAAGCTTCATGTTTTTGAAAAACACGCTCTTAGATTTTTTAAAAATTACTTCACCTGAATCTGACTTATCAATGGCGTTTAACATCTCAGCCGTAATAGGGCCGGTTTGTCTGCACGCGATTGAACTGTCTGATGGATCCGACAAATCAAGGTTCGCTTCAATACTTGAAATATGGCAGGTTACACCTGTCACGATGGGGTCTTGAAGCGCATCAATTTTAATGTCTTTTGTGGTGAAAAGACCAAGAGACACATCGCCCACTTCGCTGTCGCTACAGCCTGCCAACGTAAACACCGACGCGGCGAGTAACCCCAGCACAGTGCTTTTCACAAAAGTGCCGCTCTTGAAAGTGCCTTTCATAGAAGTACGAGCCTCGTTTGAACTTAACCAACGTCCATTTGTTTTCATATCATTCCCACCTCTACTCTATTTATGATCTTTAATTGTTTACTCGAAATACCGAGCCAGTGATCATTTTAGCCTAACAGGTTTAACTGTGTCTTATCCATAAGGTCGTGCTGCTTAATAAGTTGCTTTGCCTTTTCAATATCTGGCGCAAAATAGCGGTCCTTGTCGTAAAACGGCACTTGGTCTCTTAGTAGCTGCATCAACACCTGTAGTTTTTCGCTGGTTTTAAACGGCTTCCTAAAATCTAACCCTTGGCAGGCCGCTAACCACTCAATGGCTAATATTCCTGCCACGTTATCGAAAATATCTCGTAAGCGCCTCGCGGCGAAGGTAGCCATAGACACGTGGTCTTCTTGGTTCGCAGACGTAGGCAACGAATCGATAGATGCGGGGTGCGCCAGGGTTTTGTTTTCACTAGCAAGCGCCGCACAGGTAACCTGCGCAATCATGAAGCCCGAGTTTACCCCACCATTTTCAACCAGGAACGGTGGCAAACCACTTAAATGCGTATCAATCATTAACGACATTCTGCGCTCCGACAGTGCGCCAATTTCAGATAGTGCAATAGCCAGCATATCTGCCGCCATTGCCACGGTTTCCGCATGAAAGTTTCCGCCAGATAGAATATCGCCAGTTGGCGTATCAGCGTCATCATTATTTTCAACAAAAACCAACGGGTTGTCGCTTACTCCATTAGCTTCAACCACCAAAATCTCTTGGGCATAGCGCATTTGCTGTAAACACGCTCCCATCACCTGTGGCTGGCAACGCAGAGAGTATGGGTCTTGTACTTTTTCACACCGTTGATGTGAATGGCCAATCTCTGAGGTGTCTAGCAATGTTCTAAACGCAGTCGCCACATCGCTCTGGCTTTTGTGGCCACGCACTTCGTGGATCCGCGCGTCGAACGGCACGCGGGAACCTAACGCGGCCTCAACAGTAAGCGCACCAATACCAATAGCACTATGAAGCGCATTTTCAGTATAAAACAACCCCTGAAGTGCAAACGCTGTCGAGGCTTGCGTGCCGTTTAACAGTGCTAAGCCTTCTTTGGGGGCCAGCGCAATTGGCTGCATACCGGCTATTTCAAGGGCTTGGGCTGCACTAATTCTCTCTCCTTTATAAAAAGCTTCCCCTTCCCCTAACAGCACCACACTCATGTGTGCTAAAGGCGCTAAGTCGCCGCTGGCGCCTACCGAGCCTTTTTCAGGAATGGCGGGATAAACCTGTGCATTAAACAAGGTAATGAGCGCTTCTATTACGCTGAGGCGAATGCCAGAGTAGCCACGGGCCAAGGAGTTAATTTTTAACAGCATGAGCAGGCGCACAGTATCTTCTTGCATAAAGTCGCCCGTACCGGCGGCGTGCGATAACACAATACTGCGCTGTAATAGCTCTAACTCATCAACATTAATACGGGTATTAGCCAACAAGCCAAAGCCGGTATTGATGCCATAGACAGTCCGGTTTTCTTTAATGACGTTCAGCACTACTTGCTCGGCGGCGTTTATAGCGGGTACTGCGCTTTCAGCTAACGATAAATGAACGTGGCTTCGATGTACTTCCCGTAACTGGTCTAACGTCAATGTACCTGGCACAAGATTCAGCTGCTTAATACCACCGTTTTCAGTAAAAAAAGACGAATGCGACATGACTATTTCTCCCCATCAAAGCTTTTGTTCGCGCTTGAATGTGTGCTTGTTCCATCGGGGCTTTGATTATTAGCCGCGCTATTGACCATGGGAAGATCCAAGTTGTGCTTGGCAGCACAGTCTTTTGCAATGTCGTAGCCTGCATCTGCATGACGCATTACGCCCGTGGCAGGGTCGTTATGAAGAACCCGAGCAATACGCTCAGCCGCTTCGTCCGTACCGTCACAAACAATCACTACACCCGAGTGTTGGCTAAAACCCATTCCTACACCGCCACCATGATGAAGGCTTACCCAAGTTGCACCACCCGCTGTATTTAATAGGGCATTCAGCAGCGGCCAATCTGATACGGCATCTGAACCATCGAGCATAGCCTCTGTTTCTCTATTGGGTGAAGCTACCGAACCAGAGTCGAGATGATCCCGTCCAATCACAACTGGCGCGCTTAACTCGCCACTGCGAACCATTTCATTAAAGGCAAGCCCCAGCTTTTGTCTTTCACCCAGCCCCACCCAGCAAATACGCGCGGGCAGGCCTTGGAATTGAATGCGTTCTTTGGCCATATCTAGCCAGTTATGTAGATGGGGGTTGTCGGGTATAAGCTCTTTAACTTTAGCGTCCGTTTTATAGATATCTTCCGGATCGCCTGACAGCGCAGCCCATCTGAAAGGCCCTATGCCCTGACAAAAAAGCGGTCGAATATAAGCAGGAACGAAACCTGGGAAATCGAACGCATGCTCAATACCCTCTTCTAGCGCCATTTGTCTAATGTTGTTGCCATAATCAAGAGTAGCAGCGCCAGCTTGTTGGAAACCAAGCATTGCTTTAACTTGCAGCGCCATCGACTGTTTAGCACTTTTCACAACACCCGCTTCGTCTTTTTTACGCTGCGCCTCAGCTTGATCTAGCGTCCACCCCACTGGTAAATAGCCATTCAACGGATCGTGCGCACTGGTTTGATCGGTTACAACGTCAGGGATAATCCCTTTTGCTAGCATATCGGGAAATACTTCAGCAGCATTGCCTAGCAAGCCAATTGATACTGGCTTACCTTCTTGCTTGGCTTCCTCAAGTAGTTGTATGGCTTCTTCTAACGAATGCGCTTTTTTGTCCAAATAGCCCGTGCGAATTCTGAAATCTATGCGAGTTTCATCTACCTCCACAGCTACCATTGAAAAGCCAGCCATGGTTGCAGCTAAAGGCTGTGCTCCGCCCATACCGCCCAAGCCACCAGTCAAAATCCAGCGTCCTTCAGCACTTCCGTCAAAATGCGTTTTAGCCACGCTCACAAACGTTTCATAAGTACCCTGGACAATGCCTTGAGAGCCTATGTATATCCATGACCCTGCCGTCATTTGCCCGTACATCATCAAACCTTCTTTATCCAGAGCGTTAAAGTGCTCCCAGTTTGCCCAATGCGGTACAAGGTTAGAGTTTGCAATTAACACACGAGGTGCATTTTCGTGAGTGGGAAATACCCCAACAGGTTTGCCTGATTGAACCAGCAACGTCTCATCAGTATTTAAACGCTTGAGTACTTCTACAATTTTGTCGTAAGACGCCCAGTCACGGGCCGCACGCCCAATACCGCCGTAAACCACCAGATTTTGCGGATGCTCCGCAACGTCTGGATCCAGGTTATTCATTAACATGCGAAGCGGCGCTTCGGTTTGCCAGCTCTTAGCATTTAGCGTACTGCCTCTTGGGGCACGTATTTCTCTTGTAGGGTCGAGGCGTTTCATAAACTTCTCCTAGGCATATTCTTACGTTTGCCGATTTGTTTTTTATTAGGAAGTGTCATCTTTTTAGAAAGTAGTGAGTTGCTAGCGCCTTTGGCGCAATGACACTTAGAACTCCAAGTGTCCTCCCAAGCGGTATCGACTACCTGGGTGATACAGCACCGCGTGGCTAACCACTGCGCTTGAACTCGCTTTTGGACTATTATTCACGGATGTATCTGACGTAGCCTTTAAGCCGTTCCCTAACTGGGCATTCGCCGTTGACGACTCGCCAATATTGCTCTCGTCGCTGGTTATTGCGCTGGGCACTCGAGAGAAGGTTCGTCGAGTAATCTTCAGGCACGGCTCTTTAGGCTTAATCAATAGTGCTTGTGCAATATCTTTTTCAACAATCACAGCTTCTACGCTATGGTCGGCTTGTGAAAGGGGCGCGACCTGATTCAAGTAAAAGTTTGCAGTTTGCGCTTTAAAATCTTTATCTAAATAGTCGTTAATCCACGCTGGGTTAACCCACCTATCTTCATACTGCACGGGTAGATTGTTCTCGCAGTGTACGATAATGCTATGAAATACTGGCTCTCCCACATCGATACCCAGTCGTTGAGCAATAGCATCACTGGCTGGCGAGGTTTCCAACACTAATATCTCGTTAGTGTATCTATGCCCCCGCTGCTCTATTTCATCGCGAATGCTTTTGATCTCAAGCATTGAGCTCATAGGGCGACTATCTGACACAAACGTGCCTATCCCCTGGCTGCGCATTAAGATGCCCTCGTCCACCATTTCACTTAACGCTCTTCTCGCAGTCATTCGGCTTACACCGTGCTGCTGGGCAAGTTGGTTTTCTGAAGGCACTTGGCTACCCGGCTTCATCTCACCACTTTCAATGGCATCCAAAATTGCTGTCTTAATTACTCTGTACCGAGGTTGCATACAGTGGCCATTCACAACTAAATTGTTAATAATATGCTAACAGCATACTTGTATATACAAGTATGCACAAGTACACTGAACTCAAAATTTACACTGCGTTTCAGTAAAGATTCTGGTCAAAACCAGACAAAGAACAAGACGACCAGTTAGACGAAAAAACCAGACAAGAGGTGGCTTAGAGTGGAGCACGTTATGGGTAATCAGTACGACACGCTTATTTACAATGTTCGCATTGCGTCTATGCAAGACAACAAGTTGCCCTATGGCGAATTAGCGCCACACGCCATTGCCATAAAAGACGGCAAAATTGCTGCGTTACTTCCTTGCGATGACTCACTAGACGACGTGTTTGAGCAGGCCAAAAGCGTAATAGATGCCACTACCCTAATTCCCCAAAATGAAGGTTCAACGCCCAAACCCCCGTGGCTATTGCCTGGTTTCATCGATTGTCATACGCATCTAGTGTATGGCGGCAATCGCGCCGAAGAATTCGAAATGCGATTGCAAGGCGCAAGTTATGTAGACATTGCGCAGCGCGGCGGTGGTATTAAAGGGACGGTTGAAAAAACTCGATGCTCTGACGAAAACACCCTGCTTCACACTGCGATAAAACGCGCAAAGCGACTGTGCGAAGAAGGTGTTACCACCATTGAAGTCAAATCAGGTTACGGGCTGGATTTAGACACTGAAGTGCGCATGTTACGCGTGGCTAAATCCCTTGAGCAGCATCTTCCTGTAAGTATTAAGACTACCTATTTAGGCGCTCACGCCCTGCCCAATGAATTTGCTGACGACTCAGAAGGATATATCGATTTCATTTGCAACGAGGCACTTCCTTACATTGCTTCGCAAAACTTGGCTGACGCCGTTGATGTATTTTGTGAAACTATCGGTTTTTCAACTTCACAAACAGAACGGGTGTTTAGCTGCGCACAGCAGCACGGCTTACCCATTAAAGCTCATGTAGAACAGCTTAGCGACAGCAAAGGCGCAGTGCTAGCAGCTAAGTACGGCGCACTATCGGTAGACCACATCGAATATTTAGCTGACAGCGATATTCCCTTACTTGCCCAAAGTGGCACCGTTGCCGTGCTTTTACCAGGCGCTTTTTATTACTTGAGTGAAGTTCAAAAGCCGCCGGTAGACGCCCTAAGGACGCACAATGTGCCCATGGCATTAGCCACTGACTTTAATCCAGGTAGTTCGCCGTTAGCCTCAATCCTCACCGCGATAAATATGGGGTGTGTGCTGTTTCAACTTACGCCAGAAGAAGCGCTACGAGGCGCCACTGCACACGCGGCTAGCGCACTTGGGCTGCACGACCGAGGTGTTATTGAAGCAGGTAAGCTTGCTGACTTAACACTGTGGGATATCGAAACACCGGCAGAGCTTGCCTATTGTATTAATGGCCACCGCCCCATTGCGGTGTTTAAGGAAGGTAAACATGTTTAAGTGGCAAGGCAGAATAGACAGTGAAGACGGTGTTGAGGGCCTACGTTGGCATCAAAAAGTTAACGAACTTGAAGTGGGCGAAGATAATTCATTGGCCAACGCCGTTACCCTTGTTGGGTTTGAGAGTGATTTAGGTGTGGCATTTAACAAGGGCCGCGTAGGTGCAGCTGAGGGTCCAAACGCTATTCGCCAGGCACTTGCAAACTTGCCTTGGCACTGGCCAAACGCATCATTAGCCGATTTAGGGAATGTTACCGCTAAAGAGAACTTAGCCCAGTCGCAAACCCAATATGCTGACGCCATTTGCTATGCGCTCAAGCAAAATGATGGTTTGGTCATCGGTCTGGGAGGGGGACATGAAATTGCATGGGGTAGCTATCAAGGGGTTTTCAATGCTAAGCCCGAAAGCGCCCGCATTGGAATTATTAATTTCGACGCCCATTTTGATTTAAGAAAGCCTTCACCAAACACCAGTTCAGGTACGCCGTTCAGGCAAGTGTATGATCACTGCCAGTTACACGACACACCGTTTCATTATGCTTGTTTGGGCGTATCGAAAGCGGCCAATACAACAGCGCTGTTTAACTTTGCCAATGCGTCCAACACGCGCTATTTAACCGACTTGGCGTTAAATGATGAATCGCTGTGCATGCAACGAATAGATGAGCTGCTATCTCCGATGCTAAAAGACATCGATGAGCTTTACGTCACTGTATGTTTAGATGCATTTCCAGCCGCACAAGCACCTGGCGTTAGCGCGCCCAGTGCATTGGGAATATCCCCCACGCTTGTTATCAACACGCTACACTTTTTAGCACAACACCAAAGTACTTATGGGTATCAATGGAGATTGTGTGACGTTGCGGAAATGAACCCCAATTATGATATTGATAGCCGCACAGCAAAGCTGGCTGCACGGCTAATTTTTGAAGCGGTAGATGCAGTAAGTTCGCACACTTAAACTGTTTAACGCTTTTATGTTTACTGGCCGCCTGCCCTTTCACACGCAGCGGCGGTAAACAAGACATCGGTAGAGCTATTTAATGCTGTTTCAGCAGAGTCTTGCAGTACGCCAACAATAAAGCCCACCGCAACCACCTGCATAGCCACTTCATTGGGTATATTAAACAGGCTACAGGCAAGCGGAATAAGCAGCAGCGAACCACCTGCAACACCTGAACTTCCACATGCTGATACCGCAGCGATAACGCTTAACAATACAGCAGTAGGGAAATCTACAGAAATTCCCAAGGTATTAACCGCAGCTAGCGTCAACACGGTTATTGTGATTGCAGCCCCAGCCATATTAATCGTGGCGCCTAACGGAATAGATACCGAATAGGTGTCTTCATCAAGCTTTAAGCGTTTACACAGCGCCATGTTTACCGGAATATTCGCCGCCGAACTACGGGTGAAAAACGCCGTAATACCGCTTTCTTTCAGGCATTTGAACACCAAAGGATAAGGGTTCTTTTTGGTTGCCAGAAATACTAACAAGGGATTGGTCACAAGTGCGATAAATAGCATCGCGCCAATCAGTACCGTTAGTAAATGAGAGTAGCCAAGCAATGCTTCAAAGCCCGTTGTAGCAATGGTATTAGCTACCAAGCCGAAAATACCGAAGGGCGCGAGTTTAATAACAAAACCCACCACGGTTGTTACGCTATCTGCCATATTTTGAAGTAGCGCTTTCGTTGCCTCGCTAGCATGACGTAGACCTAAACCTAGGCCTACAGCCCACGTGAGAATACCAATGTAATTTCCATTTACTAATGCATTTACCGGATTATCTACCATGTTATAAAGCAAAGTAGTAAGGACTTCCGACACACCTTTCGGCGCAGCTTGGCTAACATCTGAAGTCACTAAGCTTAAGCTTGTAGGAAAAGCAAAGCTTGCCAACACGGCGGTGAGCGCGGCCAGTAGTGTGCCCATCAAATAAAGCACAAGCACGGGTTTGATAAAGGTTTGCTCGTTTTGCTTATGGTTGGCAATGGATGCCATGACCAAAACAAAAACCAATAAAGGAGCTATTGCTTTTAAGGCTTTTACAAATAAGTTACCCAATAGCCCTGCTGATTGAGCAGCTGAAGGTGAAAAACTCGCTATCGCAATACCGCATACGATACCAATGATAATTTGCAGTACCAAACTGCCATTCATGTAGCGCTGAAACAGGCTGGGGCGTGACGTTGAATCCATAAATGTTGGTCCATTATTATTTTGACGACGCACCATAAAGGATAACGTTACACAAATGAACCTGTTTGGTCTTAGTTACTCGCAAATAACCGTATGCTTGCCGTTTATAAGGGTTTACATGCCTTCAAGTATCTTTTGCGTATAAGACGTCCACTGGTAAAGAGGAAGTTCTCCATCAATATAATAGTCTGGCTGAATGCCTACCCCATCAATGGCCATATGCGGAATGCGTAAACTTTTAGTCAGGCTGTAATACAAAGTAAAAGTACCGCTCGGCGAATCAGTTTGATACATGTTAGAAATATCGAGTACACCTGCGGTAGTTTGCCCAAACAGCTTTACTTTTTTGCTTTGTTTAGCCGCCAGTAAGAACTGCTCAGCGGTGCTGCCATTACTTGAATCAACAAGTACGCCAATACTCTTCGGCAAGGGTTCAATTTTGTCGAATGTCTCCACCGTTACGTCTTCATCAATATTGATGTAGCTGCCGATGTGTTGATTAAGAATGTCGTACCCGTCTTTTGCCCATTGCTTTTCTTCTTCACTAAAATGAGGGTTTTGCAAAAAGCCAAGCATTCTAGAATTGTTAAGCTCGGTAGATAAGTATTCCATGCCTACAGTGCGAATAGGGTTAGTGTATAAAATAGGGAGTAAAGACGCATAGCTTACGTCACTACCACCACCGTTTCCTCGGATGTCGATAATGAGGTTTTCAGTTTTTAAAATCGTGTCTAGGTGCTTAGCGATAACCGCGTCGATGTCTTTTTTGAAGGCGTGATCGAAAGCCGGTATGCGAACTAACACAGTGTTCTCTGAAACTTTCTCGAATAGCGGAGCCTTTGTACTTAGTAGGCGAACATAGCGTGTTATTTCAGGCGACGATTCTTGTCGCGGTTCCTCTCGCGACATAACGATAAAGCTATTGCCCAACACCACTTCATTGTTACCCAAGAGTGTCATGGTATCGATTTGTCGGGCGGAGTGATCGCCCATAAAAAACGTCACTTTTGCAGTATTGTTGTCTTCAGGGTCATTAACGATGAACTTTACTTGTCCCGCCTTCCATGAAGGGTTGGTACTTTCAACGATATAAGCTTTATGGACATTGCCCTCTTTTTTTAAGGCAACCGTATAGCTTGAGAATTGCCAAATCCCCTCAAGAGTTTCGTCACGTTGGCTTTTCAAATGTTGTTTAAATGCCGATAAGTCGAAATCATGCACTACCGATTCGCGTACCGCTTCCTCTGAGCCATTCGTATTTAACGCAAGACCAATGTGCCCCTTGCGAAAAAATGTAAGCCAGTCGCTAAGCACTGTGTGGCATTGCGCTTCGCTTTTCGCGCTTTGTACTCGCGCCAAAATCGCACTATTGTGGGCCGAATAAAGGTCCTGCCCTTTTTTCTCGACGCTATATTGAAAACCGGCATCGTTGTTTTCAAACGTGCTTTTTAGCCATGCAAACTCACTTTCACACTGAAAGGTACTACCAAACGTACAGAAAGAGGCAAAAAGAGGGAATATCGCAAATCGTTTCACTAAATATGATGTCCATATCTACTTTTAATAACGATAAAGTATCATAAAACCATGATCTTGCGAGCATTTACCAAGCACATACTTGTAAGCAAACGTTTTAACTACTAATTCCTAAAGCGGTGAGTTCACCCCACCGCATAAGGTTTTTCTAGTGCACTTAAGCCCACACCGTTGCGTTTAATCACTTTAAGCTGAGTAGGAATACGCTCTTTCATGGCTTCAATATGGCTTATCACACCAATCATTTTTCCGCTGGCATTTAGGTTGTCTAGTGCATCAAGCGCCACATCCAAAGTTTCAGCATCAAGGGTGCCAAAGCCTTCATCCAAAAACAGTGAATCAATACTGGTCTTGTGACTGACCAAGTCAGATAAAGCTAAAGCCAGCGCTAGGCTCACTAAGAAACTTTCTCCACCAGACAGGGTTTTGGTATCTCGCACTACGTCACCTTGCCAGGTGTCTAATACACTTAAACCCAACCCTTCGTTTTCTTTTCGAATTAACTGATAGCGACCGTGTAATTTATCAAGCTGCTGATTTGCAAGCTGCACTAAGTTGTCCAGAGTAAGCCCTTGTGCAAAACGTCTGAATTTGTCGCCGCTGGCCGAGCCAATTAACGAGTGTAGGTAAGTAATATCGTCGTAATAGGCCTCAAACGCAGCCATCTCATCCACAAGCTGTTGCTGCCTTTCGCGGGCTTGATTGTTAGCGCTTAGCTGCTGTTCTATTTGCCCTAAAGACGATAACAGCGTGTCACGCTGCTGAGCTTGCTGGGTAATTTTCGTATCGAGCCACTGTGCACCGTGCTCTTCTAACTCGCTCTGCCACAATGCTGCGTTAGCATGGGCTTTTAGCGATTGTTGGGTAGCTAGCGCGTTTTCTAGCTTTAAGTCTGCTTGTTGTTTTTGCTGAGTTAATCGCTTTTGCAGTTCAAGTAAGGTGTTGCGGGTATCTTCGTCTAAAAGCGCATTGCTAAACGCTTGCTCATCGTCAAATGGGCTGCTCGCCAACTGACGGCTAAAGTGCTCTGTTGCCTCTGTAAGTGCTTGCTCTTTTTCGCGCAGTTGCTCATTGAGCTGGGCAATTTCGGCCTCTAAACGAGACAATATAGTGTCCGTTTGTTGCAGGCGAGATTTGCATTCACTCACGTTTCGCTCAGCCATTTCTTGGCCAGCGCTTGCCTTATTCCTTGTTTCAGCAATATCCCCTTCTGGGAATACGGTTTTGCGCGAGTCTCGCAGCGCCTTTAAACTATTATCTAGCTGCACAAGCTCTTCAGATACATCCTTTAGCTGATTCTCAGCGCTTTCGATATCACGACTAACCACTAGCAAGGCGCTACTTACCCCTTGCAACTCATCTTTAAGTTTAGCGTGTAGCTGATGATTGTGTTTATAGGTTTTAAGCGCTTCGGCTTTTTCATTTAACCACGTGGCAATTCCATCAATAGCCAAGTTGTGAATATCAGCACCGTGCGCCGTCATAGTTTCCCTAAGCGCTAAAATACCATCGTTAACCCCTTTTGTTTTATTCTCTAACTCTGCACTACGTTCTGTAAATTGCTTTTCCAAGGTTTCGCGCTGCTGCAGAGAAACTGCAAGTTCTGACTGTTTGGCTTGTAGCAACTGTTGCGCTTCATTTTTAGCCTGCAATGCAGCATTTAGAGCTTGCTCGCACTCCTCTAAACGGGTTAATTGGGCACTAATATCATCGAGACGAGTTTTAAACTGCTCCGTAAATTGAGCGACGCTTTGCGAAGTATTAATGTCGACCTTTTCAAAGCTCGGTATATCAGCGCTAAGTACGCTTGAAATCTGCTGCCACTTTTCTAGCAGCGTATCTCGTTGCCCGCTTGCCTGTTCTAGCTGCTTATTAACCTGAGCAAGAGTGAATTCAGTTTTTGTAACACTTTCTTTTGCCCGCGCCCCTTGCTGCTCAATATCATCTAACTGCTGCTTTAAGCTATCTCGCTTTTGGATAGTTTCAGGTACATCAATAACCACGCTAGACGTGGTGTGCTCGTTTGCCCCACAGACAGGGCATGGCTCGCCACTTTTTAGCTGGGCGCGCAGGTGCGCCACTTCAGCATCCAAGGCGATAAGCGCCTCTATGTCTTTTAAATTACTACGAGTTTGCTTGTAAGCATCAACCAAGGCTTGGCGGTCAGATTGCTGCTGAGCTAGTTTCTTCGCTAAGTCTTCCTTTTGCGCACCCAGCGATACTTTCTCTTGTTCTAGTGCCAAATATTGCTGTTGAATATGCCCTATCTGTAATACGTTATCCCAATGATGAAGCTTGGTATCACGCTCTTGCTGAAGACTTGCTTTACTGGTTGCATTAGCACTATTAGTATCACTTGGTTTGTCAGATAGCGCGGCCTGAAGTGCCTTTTCGCACTTGGCTACTTGCGCGTTTTTGTCATCGAAGGTCTGCGTTAACGCGCTTAACGACTCATTTGTTTTTGCGATAGCGTCATCTAGGGATGAAAGCGCCTGACGATGATTATTTACGCTTTGTGTCAGTGTTTCTAACTGCTTTTTATCATGTTCAATATGGCGCGCCGTTTCACTCCAGCCACTTATAAATTCCGCTATGCCGCTAAGTGATTGATGTTCACGTAAGTAGGTTTCCAGTTCACCAAGCTTGGTCTTGTTATCTGCCGAAGCGTTTTCGATTTCTGTGCGCTTTAGCGTTAACGCGTTTATTGACTGCCTTAAACGTGCCGCGTTTTCGTTTGCTTTTTGCTGTTCGGTAGTGAGCTGCGCTATTTGGTTATCTAGCGGAACTACCTGCTCATTTATGCGCTTTTCAAGCTCACTGCTTTGTTGCTTTGTAAGAACTAACGCTTGTTCAGCGTTCATCACTTCCAAACTGAGCTGTGCCTTTTGCGTTTTTAAGTCGGGCAACTGGGCTGCTTTCCCGTCAAGCCTTTCTTTATAACGGGTTACGTCTTGCTGAAGCCCGTTTTTTTGCAAAAATGGCAGGCGAAGCTTTTCAGCTGGCTCACTTTGGGTTAAAAGATCAAGTTCTTGTCTCGCCTCATTGATGGCGTTATTCGCGGTCTGCTGCGCTTCACTGGCTTCTTTTATGGTTTGCTCATTGGCGTTAAACGCTTGTTGCCACTGCTGTTGCTTTTGTAACTGAACAAGTGTTTGGTTAGACACGGCGACTTGGCTCTTGGTTTGTGCTTGCTCTTCTTCAAGCTGGGCGATTTGCTCGTCGCTAAGCAAGGTTACGCCTTCCAGCTTTATCGCAAACTCTTTTTTCTTTTGTTTAGCGTCACTAAATTGCTGATGTACTGCCTGTGATATCTGCCCGTAAATTTCAGTGCCAGTTAACTCTTCAAGCAGCTCGGCTCGGTCAGCCTCGTTAGCATTTAAAAACGCAGCAAAATCCCCTTGCGACAACATCATAGACTTGGTGAAACGGGCAAAATTAAGGCCAGTCAGCTTTTCAATCTCTTCACTTTTCGGCCTAACCTGGTAAGCCAATATCTTGCCGCTTTCAACTTCGGCTAGCTCAACTTCGGCACTTTGCAGATTACCGTCAACTTTCCCTCTGGCCCGACGCATACTCCAAAACGCACGATATGCTTTGCCTTTAATATCAAACTCAACCTCCGCCAAACACTCCGCCGTGCCGCGGGTCATGATGTCGTTGTTAGACGTTGAAATTGGCCCCAAGCGAGGGGTTTGGTGATAAAGCGCTAAACAAATGGCATCAAGTAGGGTGGTTTTACCTGCCCCTGTTGGGCCAGTTATGGCAAACAGGCCATTGTCGATAAACGGCGACTGGGTGAAATCTATCTTCCACTCCCCTTTTAGGGCGTTTAGATTTTTAAGGCGTAAGGTCAGTATTCTCATTGTATTACTCGCCTTTATTTTCTGTTGTGTTTGCCAATGAGGTCTCTACTGGTACTTCGGTATCTTCATCATTGGTGTGCACTTGCTCTACTGCTTCATTGAACAGCTGCCTTATCCGGTTTAAGCGTGAAGCGCTTTTCTCTGAACCGGCTTGTTCCATTGCTCGGGTGCTTTGGTCGTCATCTAGCAGGGTTGCTTGTGCCGACTCAGTTGGTGCCGACTCACTTGTTGTATTATCTTCTATGCTCTCCAATGCCAAACGCGCTTCAAATACATCGTTTACCGATAGTTCACTAAGCTGAACGTTTTGCTTTTCTGTTAGGCTATTTACCATGCGCTTACGCTTGCGTTTCAACTGTAAAATCTCAGCGTTTTTCCCTTCTAACAAGCCCTGAATACGCTGCTGTAGATCAGTCAGATAGTCTTCTTTTTCAACTTCAATGCATAACCACACTGGGTCTTTAGAGCTAATGGCGTTATCCGTTGCGCTAATGGTTTTATTAAACTCGCTAAGGGCTTTATCTACTTCATCCAATTCGCTAACGGCATCATCTGTTTGAGAAGCTAACGTGATGGCATCGCTCTTATTAATGGCCGCCTCTATAGCTTTTAAGTCCCCTTTTATTACTTCCATGGCCTGAAAGCGCGGTACCGGAAGCGTTGAGATAGTTGGCGTTGTGCTTTCTATTTCAAACGTAACCAACACCACTTGCTTTTGCGTGTTTAGTTCATCAAAACCTAGCGGTATGGGTGAGCCTGAATAGCGAATGTGTTCTGTCTTAGCGACTTTCTGTGGCCTGTGAATATGCCCAAGTGCAATATAATCGGCGGGCGGAAACCCTTTGGCGTCAAAGCCTTCAAGGGTGCCAATGTAGATATCGCGTACACTTTCTGACTGACTCACGCCTAAAGCGGTTAAGTGCCCGGTAGCAATAATAGGAATGGCAGCACTATTTTCACTGCCCTGTTCTGCTTGTTTTTCTTCAATTGAAGCGCGCAGTGACAGGGCTTCATTATAAAGCGCCCCATAATGTTGCTTTATCGCATCGCCAAGCGCTTGACGCTTGTCAGTGGCGCTTTGCCCTGCCTCACTGACAAGCACATCACGTGGGCGAATAAAGGGTACGGCACACAGTACGGCACAGGGCTGCCCATTGCGATCGTTAAGCATAATGACTTGTTCACTTAAATCGCCATACGTACTGGCTATTACGTGGCAATTTAAGTATTTCAGTAGCGCCTTACTTTCGTTTAATACCGACACTGAATCGTGATTTCCCCCCAGCACCACCAGTGTACACTGCATGCCCTGTAGCTCACCAATAAACGCATGGTAGAGCTCTCTGGCATAGCTAGGCGGCGTGCCCGTGTCGAACACATCGCCCGCGACAATAATCGCATCTATTTGATGCACTTCTACTTGTTGAAGAAGCCATTTAAGGAAAGCGGCATGTTCATTTTTGCGACTTTTCGTAAAAAAACTCTGACCTAAATGCCAGTCAGACGTATGCAATATTTTCATGTAGAAGAGAACCAGGCTTGTTGCATTGGAGATAGAGATGCTCATTCGGCGCAATGGCGCTGCTATGGAGTGTCGATGTTGATCAACGCACCGTACAGCAACTATAGAGATTTTGTGGTTTTATGACAATGGTTTGTCTGTGTTGCATGTTCACAGGGAGCAGGTAAAAAAAGAGGCACCACACGCTTTAATAAACGTCTGGTGCTCAGGATATTATTTTGATGAAAACAACCCAAAGCTAAAAGCTGGCAGAGTAATCTGTGTTTCACCGTTGTCAGAAGCGGAAATTTTAGCGGCTCCTGAAACAACTAAGTAGCTTTCATACTGCTGAGAAACCGTTACCGTTTGCTGCTCGGCTGACACGTTAAACACGACTAAAAGTGCTTCGTCATTTTGTTGCGCCAGGCCCCCGTTTGGCATTGTGTCATTCGCTACGCGGGCGAAGGCAAACACCTGCTTTTTATCATCAAAGAACTTATTTTCTTGCACTCCATATTGAAGTAACGGCTGCTGCTTGCGAATGGCAGCGTACTCTGCAATAGATTTGTACAGCGGGTGCTGAGGGTTGAAGTTGTCATTTTTGGTGGTTTGCTCAGTACCTAACAACGTATTGTCGTTATAGCTAGCTACCTTAGATGGCATCATATCTTCTCTGGCATCCACATCGTTACCATCACCGTTAAAGCCTTGCTCATCGCCATAGTAAACGACGGGTACGCCGCGAGAGAAAAACATCATGGCATGTGCCAGCATACTGCGCTGCAGCTTTTCTTCGTTAGACGCATTGGGTAAATGCTTATTTAAGAAGAAGCCCGGGCGACCCATATCGTGATTGCCTAAAAAAGTAAGCAGTTGATTAACGTTGCTGTCTTCGTCATTGTAAAGATGATCTTGTGCTATCAGCGTTTCAATGGTCGACACTGGCTTGTCTTCAAAGAACACGCCTCCCACCGCACTTTGAAATCCAAAATCAAGCACGGCAGGAAGTTTACCCTCGGTAGTGAATGAACTTAGCGCTTCAGGGTTTGGGTCATACACTTCACCAAATACATGAAAGTTCTCAATTCCCTCAGCTTTAGCGTGCGCCATAATTGCCGGTGAGAATGCTTGCCAAAATGGCAACTGAACGTGCCTTACCGTATCAATTCTAAAGCCGTCTGGTTTAAATTCACTGATAAGCTTGGTGTAAATATCAATCATCCCTTTAACCACTTCAGGGTCTTCAGTATTGATATCATCTAACCCATTAAAATCGCCATATAAACTATTTTCACCTTCAAAAGTTGTATCACCTTGATTGTGGTAAAAGCGCGGATCGTTTAGCCATTCTGGAAATTTCTCACCCTGCTCTTTTTCTGGAACAAAAGCACGGTAAGTCCCTTGCTCTTTCACTTCCTGCAAGCTGCGATAAGTGCACTGGTCTAGTCCACTTTTAAACGAACCGTCGGCGTTGTGGCACTCTTCATACTTAATCACGTCTGCCGTATGGTTAGTAATGATATCGAAAAATACTTTAATATCTTTTTTATGCGCAGTGTCAATCAAGCGCTTTAAATCGGCGTTACTGCCAAAGTGAGGGTCAATTTCGGTGAAGTCGACTATCCAATATCCATGGTGGGCAAAACCGCCTTTCTGCACCGCTTTATTACGCAAAATAGGAGTCATCCAGATAGCGGTGATCCCCATAGATTTCAGGTAATCCAGCTTTTGTTCGATGCCCGCCATGTCGCCACCATGAAACGCCCATTTAGACGTTGTGTCGAGACCTCCGTGAGAGATCGATCCTTTTGGTGCCCCGCTGTCGTTACTTACATCGCCATTGTTAAATCTGTCTGGCATAACGAAGTAGAAGACGTCTTCGCGCACGTCGCGCTTTAGGTAACTACTTTGTGGCTGTGCCGCATTGTTGCTCTCGCCACTGTTCGTCACACCGCTGTTAGGGTCTCTATTGTTAAGAGATGGGCTGCAAGCAGTTAACGCAAGCAATATTGCGGTATAGGCCATTGTCATTTTAGATGTTTTTTTAATCATCAACCTGTTCCTTAGTAGGTTAAAACTGAGCAATAATATTTTGAGCTAGCGCTTCGTCATCAAACTCGGCCATACCGCTAATTCCTATTGCACCCACTACTTTGCCTGCCTTATCTTTTACAGGTACACCACCCGCCATACCTGTGATGCGAGGGTCGGTCCAAAAGTTAATGGTTTTGCTCGTTTCTTTTGCCCACGCAGCAAGCTGACTGGTTTTTTGCCTGTCTCTGGCTGCCGTATAAGCCTTGTTCTGCGCTAGTAGACAGGTTTGCGGGCTAGTTTCATCCATACGAGAGAACGCGATAAGCTCACCCACACTGTCTACGACAGCGACAGCAATGTGTTGATTGTTTTCTTGCGCCCAATGAATGCTATCTGTAATCATTGATTGAGCTTGCGTTAAAGAAATAGAACCCATCATGGTAACTCCACCCCTTTTGCACTTACGTACAATGCGTACCAGTCTTCCCGAGTAAGCGTCACTGTAACGGCTTCTGCACTTGCTTTAATACGCTTGGGGTTTGCCGAACCAACAATTGGCTGAATGTTGCTGGGGTGGCGCATTAACCAAGCCAACACGATTGCCTCGGGCGATACACCATATTTTTGCGCTAAGGTCGCAACGAGTTTTTTAGTCGCTTCTTCTTGCGCAGTTAGCGCAGCGGGTGCTCCGGTATATCTACCCTGGCTTGCTGGCCCCCACGACTGCATTTGAATGTTGTTTTGCTTTGCGTATTGAAGTGTGCCCGCTGTAAAGTTCACATGCTGCCCATCTGGGTTACCAACATAAATACCTTCATCCACAAAGCCTAAGTTAGTAAGACTCATCTCAACCTGATTCGCAATAAGCGGCTGATTAATATAGTGATTAAGATGCTGCATTTGTACGCCGCTCATATTCGACACGCCAAAGTGCTTAACCTTACCGCTATCAAACAAGGCATCAAATGCAGCGGCAACCTCCTCTTCTTCCATCAATGGGTCTGGGCGGTGCAGCAAAAGCAGGTCGAGATATTCCGTATTTAATCGCGAAAGCGTGTTTTCAACAGAAGTGACAATCCAGTCTTTCGAAAAATCGTAACGTTTGGGCCCGTGTTCATCTTCAAAACGAATCCCACATTTAGACTGAAGCACTATCTCTTCCCGTAAGCTAGGGCGTGCTTTTAACACTTCACCAAATGCTTGTTCTGCTTTACCCATTCGGTATATATCAGCATGATCGAATACGGTAATACCGGCTTCTAGCGCAGCATCGACCGCCGCAAACGCATGCTGGGTTTGATCTTTGGTTAATGGGTTAAAGTCCCACTCTCCACCAATAGCCATACAGCCGTAAACCAGCTGACTGGCGTGTGAAATGTACTGATTTAGAGGAAGGTTTTTCATATACACCGCTCGCAAAAAAGAATTAATAAAGGCCTTTCGGATAGCTCAAGTTTACGCTTGCAGTTACCACCTTTCAGCGCACAATAGCGAAATCATTATTCTTTATAGCGAATAGCTGTATTCCATATATAATCAATAACTCTACATTTTCTGATGTGACGTTGCTCAAGACGCAGTTTTTCGAGCATGTTGTGAATATTTATCTCCGATGTAATCTCGTGTAAAAAGTAACTAGCCAATGAAACCACATAAAAAAGTCGAGCGATTGATGCTGTTTAGTGCGGTAGCAGAAACCTTAAGCTTTGGTGCTGCGGCAGAGAAAATGCAGATATCGAGGGGCTACCTGTCGGAGCAAATAAGGGAGCTTGAACTTGCGTTAGGCGTAAAGTTGCTGCAGCGCTCAACACGCCAAGTAAGTCTTACCAACGAAGGTAAACAAGTGTACGCCGATACACAGAAGATTAATCGCAGCGTGGTAGAGCTAGAGCAAAATTTAGTACGTGAGCAAACGCAGCTGGAAGGAATAATCGCCATTACGGCGCCGAATATGTTTGCGCACTACTTGTTAAGCGAACTGTGTTTTTCCTTCTCGCAGCAGCATCCTGATGTTTCGTTCCATTTAGATACCAGCTATCAAAGGCACGACTTAAACCGAGGTCATTTCGACTTGGCGTTTCGCTCTACTAACAACCCGCCGCAAGATATGGTGGCCAAGCCATTATTTACTTATAGCCACACCATAGTTGCAGCACCGCAATACCTTAAGCAAGCCGGCACACCCAAAGTGTTGAGCGATTTAGATGCGCACCAGTGCTTTTGCGGCCCCGACCAAGATAACTGGCTCATAAACGGTAAGCGCACAGCGGTTAAAGGCTGGTTAAAACTTAATGATAATCTAGCGCTCATTCAGCATGTGCTGGAAGGCCGCGGCATTGCAAGACTGCCAAGCTATGTGGCGAAAAAGCATAGTAAGGCGGGTGAACTGGTCGCACTTTTTGAAGAAATTGAGCCGGGGTCTACACCGAGTGAGCCTCCAATAAAAAGTACCAGTCAGCTGTTTGTTGTGCACCCACAGCGCCCCCATCAATCGTTAAGAATAAAAGCCTTTTTAGACACAGTTAAACAAGCACAACACGAAGGTTATTTTAGTGGATAAGTACTCAAACTGTCAGCGCTTACCTGCCGCTATTCACGTGCGTAATGAGTAGCAATAAGGCTTGAGAGCTTCGCTTAGGCTTTATTATTCCTTGGCGTACTATTATCGACGTTAAAGGGTCATCAAACAGGCTGATAAATATTATCCCAGTAGTCATCAAGTATCTTCACAGCATCGTTAAGCGCCCGCGCCACAAAAATATCGCCGTATTGTTCGACTAGTTCCATGTCCACCAGCTTATTAATAGCGTCAGTAACGTCGAAATCGAGCGCACAATCAAGCTCTTCTGAAAAGTAACTTTCTATTACACTATCGAGCGTTGCTAATGTCATTCCACCAGCGGCAATCTCGCGCTCTGCACGCACCGCGCAGAATGCAGCACCACCTTCTACAGACACTTCACTACATTTCAGCAAAAATGTATAAGCCAACAAAGCTTCTTTGCAGTCCTCTTCCTCTGCTGCATCAATTAACGTATGAAACACGCCTGCATTATTGTCTAAATTTTTAAAATAGAGATTGTCAGACAAGGCTTTCATAAACCTGATTTTTCTGTTTTTAAACTTTGTCCATTCCTTAAAGATAAAGCTGCCGAATACACCCATGCCAATACCAAAAGTGATTAGGCTTTGCTTGGTCAATTCCACTTCATCGTCTTTAAAGCCAAGCCAAAAGGCCAGAAAAGATGCCATGAGAAGTAACGACGCGCCTAACTTAGTCACTAGTACCACGGTGCCACCTATTGCCGCCGATGCACTAATAATCAACTTATCTAGCGGACGCATTTTCACTTCGCTATTGGGAAACAGCATCTCCAAGTCTGCTTTAGGTACGTTTTGGAAAAGCTTTACTATGGTGGAGCCAGGTTTAAAGGTGACTGGCGTTTGCCCTTTCTCTTTGAAGTAGGCTTCATCTTTAAAAGTGATATAAACAGCCACTTTGTCGTAGTTGGTAAATGACACCTGCTTTTTTCGCAACCCGAAAAAAGTACGCAGCGTTTCAGTTTTTACCGACTCGCCCCGTCGATAAAACACCACATCTTCAAAGTCTTCGAAGCTAACCGCAAGGCGCACTTTAAACAGCGACTCTTCGTTTAATGCTGCTTCTAAATCTTCGTTTGTGACTTTTTCAAAATTGGCTGCGTTTAACAGATTGGCAAACGCACTCGAAAACGCCTTTTGGCTTTGCTTTCTCGTAGCTTCACTTGAAGGTGTAAGATCGCGGGTGTCTTTGTTTGGGTCAAAATCGTTATAGCTATCTTTTAGACCCTCAAGTTGCTCATGATATTGATAGTGTATGCGATTAACGAGCAACGTTGAGAACGTACGAAAAAGAGTCCTCTCTTGCACAATTACGTTTTCACACAATCTACTAACATCATGTTTGCGAAATGGGATAAAGCGTTCTAATGGCATCGAGTGGTCTTATTAGTTCGAATGTTTCTTGTTAGATGGAAATAGTTACCGTACTGTAACAATGAAAACAACCACTTATAAATAAATTAAGCCTAATTGATAATGCCTTAAACATAGGCTTCGCCTAACGTCTAAACGACATAAATGTTAAATATAGTTAACATAGCCTACACTAATTCTTAATTATACTTGTAATTTTCGGAGACGTTATGTTCGTATCAAGTGCTCGATACAATAATGACATTTCGGCTCTTAGGGACGAGAGCCAAGGCTTGCTTGGCACGCTGGATGCGTTCAAAAACACAATGGCCTATGCCACCTATAGTACTGATGGACAGTGCACATTTGCCTCTCCCGTATTACTTGCCATTTTGGATTACCCAAATTCAACCGCAACGTCGTTTTCCCATGCGGCAATGCGCGTTGAAGGTGTTGAACCTGAGTCACAGTACAAATCGTTTGGCAACACTTGGTCAATGGCGGCAGCTTTAGCGACACGGTTGCAAGAAAATCGGCGTTAGGTGAAACGAAGTGGCTTAAGGCAAGCTACGTAGCGGTGAATAAGCATGGCGTTACAGAAATTCATGCCATTTACCACGATATCACTGAACATGAAAACGCCTATTTTGCTGGAAAAGCAGTGACTGACGCACTAAACAAGTCGATGGCGGTAATTGAGTTTCATCCTGATGGAACAATTATCACGGCAAATGAGAATTTTACTGCAACAGTGAAATACAGTTTGGCCGACATTCAAGGTAAACACCATCGCATGTTCTGTCGCGATAAGTTTTATCAAGAAAATCCTAATTTTTGGGATAACCTTGCCCGCGGTAATTTCTCTTCAGGCCAGTTTGAGCGCGTAGATGCGCACGGCAACTCATTGTGGTTGGAAGCAACGTACAACCCTGTGTTTGACGCTTCGGGTCGAGTAGTAAAAGTTATTAAATTTGCATCTAACATTACCGATGCAATCAACGAAAAGAATGCAATAGCACAGGCGGCGGAACTCGCAGTATCAACGGCAGAAGAGACGTCTCAAATTGCCCATGAAGGAGCCTCGTCACTTCAACGAAGCGTTGAGATTTTCAATACAGCCATGTTAGAAGTTGAGCAAACCAATCAACTTATGCACGAACTGAGTGAGCAATCGCTAAAAATTGAAACCATTGTGACAACGATTAGTGGCATTGCTGAGCAAACCAACCTTTTAGCACTAAATGCCGCTATTGAAGCTGCACGTGCAGGCGATCAAGGTAGAGGATTTGCTGTAGTAGCAGATGAAGTGAGGCAGCTAGCGCAACGTACCAGCGATTCGACTGTGGAAATTGAAAGTGTTGTGGCAGAGAACAGAAAGCTTGCTGACAAATCCACGAAGAAAATGGCAGGCGTTAAAGACAGTGTTGACCAAAATAGCCAACAGATTGCGCAAGTGCAAAGCATTATTGATGAAATTCAAAAAGGCGCATTGAATGTATCTGAAACTGTATCAGGTATTCTACGCTAGCAGTCATGTTAAATTAGTAAAAAGGGCTGTTGTATCATCAACAGCCCTTTTTTTTAAACCCGCTTTTTCACACAGCCGATTTTTCGCGTACGCATACGTACAAGCCTAGCACCGTTTAATTGTGGGGGGGGTTATTTTGCGTGCACCACGCTAGCAATCTGCTGCTGTTGAATATTCAGGTACTTCTTGATGCTTTCCCCGTTCTTGCCATATTGATCAACAAACGCAGCGACAGATAGTCCGTTACACGTCATGTCCTGTGCTACGTACTTTTTATCTAGCGCAGATTCTTTAATTTGTTCATGTAGCTTCCACTTGTTCCCGGTAGCGGCAGCAACGCAAAGGTTAGAGGTGACCGAATCGTCGGTAGGCTTAAATTCTACAGAAGCTAAAGCACTTCCGGTGAACACAGTAGTAAGAGCAACAATAGCGATAGCAGTAATACGTGATTTCATAGCATGATTTCCTTATTGGGACGAAGTTACGTTGTTGTGGCGTTACGCCTTGGCCACACTCATATTCACTATTACAATCACTGCGCCAACTTTATAAAACTATTTAAATTCATAAACTTAACTTCAAATTAAGAAATAAGCCCCCGCTAGAACGGTAAACGAAATACGACCTTTCAAGATAATTCGCCAAATAGTAGTATTTTTGACCACTGCGTTCTATCTGAGCCTATCGTCGTCTAAAATTTCGTTTTATTAAGCGATAAAACACACTGCTTACCTTATTTGGCTTAAATAAAAAATTGTCTTAGCTTACAATGCGCTGATGACTTATCCCGTTCCAGCTAAACAGGTTGAAACCCTGTACGAAATTAAGAAAAGCAAATTCATTGCTTGTGCCGGCTTTGCAAATTCTCGTGAAAGTGCAATGGCGCTTTTAGATAGTGTGAAACAACGGTATCCCGACGCCAGACACCATTGTTGGGCTTATGTTTTTGGCAACCCTAACTCGCCAAGTAGCGCGGCGATGGCTGATGACGGCGAGCCTAGCGGCACTGCCGGTAAACCCATATTAAATGTACTCCAGCACAAAGATATCGGCGACATAATGATTATTGTCACGCGTTATTTTGGCGGAATTAAATTAGGTGCGGGGGGATTGGTAAGGGCTTACTCGGCTGCAGCACAGCAAGCCGTAGATGCTCTTGAGGTAAGACAAGAGATAAAGCTGGAACCGCTTAGCGTAGACATCGATTTCAAACACGAGCAGTTTGTACGTCACTTGGTAGAGCAAGCTCAAGGTAAAATTGCGAACTGTAACTATGGAAGCAGTGTGGTAATAAATGTTGAGCTACCTTTAGATGCACTGGAAGACTTTAAAAAGCAGATGGCCCCCATTGCTTTTTCAGTGTCAGTTGAAAACGAGTAAGCCCTAGAAAACAATAAGCAAGCGATAAAATTAGGGCTAGCTTTTGATGGTTTCTATATGTAAATAAAAAAGGCTCTGAAAACCACCAGAGCCTTACCTTTTTATCTCACATAACTAGGGCCTGTTGACCTTATCCTTTAAAGGTGCCTCGAATGGGGTAGTTGTTATCTGGGTTACGTATAAACTCCAAGCCTGATACGAGTTGCTCTAAGTCAGGGCGCACAAACGGCGCGTTTGCTATTTCAGCAATATGAATGTCGTTTTTTTCATTCACTACAAATAGCGCAGGTTCAGCAAAATTGTGGTCGGTTTCTTTATCTGAGCGCGGCTTGGAGATGTATAGCCCAAGTTTTTCCATATCTTCTTGCGAGAGACCGTAAGCGATAGGGAACGTAATCGACAGGTCGTCTAGATGCTCATCGAGCTGTGCTTTGCTGTCACCACTTACAGCCACCAAATCAATATTGAGCTCGCGTAGACGACCTTTATAATCTTCTAATTTGTTCAGGAATTTAGTACATATTGGGCAGTGTTTACCGCGATAAACAACCACCATTTTCCAATCACATCCCTCTTCTTTATTGGTAAGCGACACCGTTTCCCCTGTGGATAGGGTTGCTGAGACATCGGGAAATGTCGTTGCTGGATGCATTTTTTGCGTATACATAAAAACTCCTTAAAGTCGGTTTAATCCTTCAAAGTACAAGCGAGATCGCGATAAACTGCTTTGTACAGATACACATCAAAGTAAAATTCTATACGTTGTACCCAACTTTCAGATCGTTTATTTGAACAATTGTTCAAATTTTTATTATTTTTCCTCTCGCGTTTTCTATACCAGTGACAGACACAAAAAAAGCAGCTCAATTGAGCTGCTTTTATTTTTTAGCCAAGTAACGGAAACCTACAAACGTAGACCTTTACTGTCGTTATCACAAAAACGAAGGTCTTCTTATCGAGACCGGTTCGCATGAGTCTAATAAAGTCTTAGTTCACATAGCCTTCATTAGCTTTCACTGTAAGTGGGTGATAGCCCGGTTTCGCTTCTTCAAATGCGCGTTTAGCAAACGCCTTGCCTTCAGGTGTTTTTGATAGCTCGCGATAAAGGGGCTTAACAAGCTTATTGCGCCCTATCGACACCAAGTAGCTATACAAACGATCATAGGCAGGCTGATAGTTATTCTCTACTGCGATCATCAACCAGCTATGAGCAATTTCGTTGTTTTTAGTCGATGTGAGTGAAAACGCTGAATCTAGCTCAGCCAGCTGTGCGCTGCTTAGCGATTCGGGCATGTTGTTTAGAAAATATAGCCACTCGTGTACAGTCCACTGCGCGGTTTCAATATCCGCCGCTTTCACGTCGCCAGAAAGCCAAGCGCTTCGTGTGTCATCGATTTTAGTGAACGCATCAGATTCTGGCTGTGGCGCTCCCTCGGGAATGCCTGGTTCAAAAATCCACGTTTGGATGCGCTCCGCGTCTAGCTTATCTGGATACTGCTTTAACAAGGTATCATCTAAATAAGCAATAAAGGTGTCGGTAGTAATGCTCTTAAAAGCAAAGTCTTTAAAGTACTGCATTAAGAAAGCATCAAAGTTTTCTCGGCCAATCTTTTGTTCAATTTCACGTAAGAACAGTGCGCCTTTTTCATAGGGAATATTTGAGAAAACATCGTCCGGATTGCGACCACGAAGGTCGATAGCCAGGATCTCATCATTTTCCTCTAATGCAGCAACATCATTCTCCAGGTCTTGATAACCAAGCACCGCTTCTTTTTTAAAACGATCGTGACCGTAGATCATTTCCATAATTCGGTAAGTTAAGTAGGTTGTGAAGCCCTCGTTTAGCCACAGATCACGCCATGTAGCGTTTGTTACCGTGTTACCAGACCAGCTGTGCGCCAATTCATGAGCAATCAATGAAACCAAGCTTTTATCACCAGCAATGACCGTTGGGGTGATAAACGACAAACGAGGGTTCTCCATACCGCCAAACGGGAATGACGGTGGTAGAATTAGCAGATCGTAACGGTCCCATTGGTAAGGTCCATAGGTTTCTTCTGTTACTTCTAACATCGCCTCTGTATCTTCAAATTCTTTCGCTGCACTTTCAAGTAACGCAGGCTCAGCATACACACCGGTACGCTCACCCATGGCTTTAAATTCTAAATCACCTATAGCCAACGCAATAAGATACGAAGGGATAGGCTGTGGCATGGTGAACTCATATTCACCATCGCGCTCGGTGGTAGGATCGTTTGACGCACTCATCACCGCCAACAGCGCTTCAGGTGTCTTAATGATCGCGTCATAGGTTACGCGTACTTGCGGTGAGTCTTGAAGCGGAATGAAGCTTCGCGCGTGAACCGCTTGCGCTTGGGTAAACAGAAACGGGTGCTTTTTACCTGCAGTTTGCGCTGGCGTTAACCATTGTACGCCAGACGCTTCAGATGAGGTTGAATACGCAACCGTTACTGCGTTTGCGGAACTAGGTAACGTAATCGTAAGAGGTGTACCTAAATCAGGGTCAACCTCTCCCATTTCAAAAGGAACACTTTCACCGTCTACGGTAACACTTTGAATGTCTAATGCTCGCGTATCTAACACCAATGTGTTGTTGTCGGGCTTTTCACGCTTTACATCAAGCGTTACGTCGCCAACAAGCTGCTTGGTCTCAAAGTTTGCAGTTAGGTTTAGACTGAGATGGGTAACCCGAATCTCATTAGGGTTCGCGAAGGAGTGATAATCTACCCCAGAGGCAATAGCCGCGTCAGCTTGGTTTGCTACTGCAACATTTTGTGCTTCAGTGTCTGAAGTCGAGCCTACGCTGACGGCTTGATCTTTGTCTGTCTTGGCTGCGTCTACATTGCTGTTGTCGCTGCATGCGAACAAAACAGGCGCGCATACGAATGTAGCCAGTAATCCGTATTTTTTCATATAACTTCCTAAAGGATGATTGATACGATCTCAGTGTATCAATCTGTTATATGACTGGCGACTCTAATTCGAAGAGCTGCGTTGTAACTGCGCTATATTTCGAAAAGCAGTAAGGGTTAACATGAATAAGTGCAGGACAGCTACGCCATCTGACGAAGGCGTAGCTATCCGACGAGGGCATTAACTATCTGCGTTAACCGCTGACTCGTTTGCCGTTTAATTAAGCAAGGCTAATATCTACTTCAATGTTACCGCGGGTCGCATTTGAGTATGGGCATACTTGATGTGCAGTTTCCACCAAGCCTTGCGCTTGTGCTTTGTCCATATCGCCCAAATCTACCGTCAGTTTTACTGCAATAGCAAAGCCTTGTTCAATAGGTCCAATTGCAACGTTGCCAGTTACACTAATGTCATCGGCCAGCTTAATTTTTTGCGATGCAGCCACATGCTTAAGTGCACCGATAAAGCACGCCGAATAGCCCGCTGCGAACATTTGTTCAGGGTTCGTCCCTTCTCCACCTGCACCGCCCAACTCTTTGGGTGTAGAGAGTTTAAGGGCTAGCTTACCATCACTTGATTTCGCTGTTCCTTCACGACCACCCGTTGCTGTTGCACTTCCGGTATAAACGACTTGTTGAAGTTTATGCATAGTTACTCTCCTCATAGGTTTATTTAAACAACTACTTTGCATGCAAAATAAATTATCACCAAACCAACTTGCAGATCAAGTGTTTTGTATGCAAAATATCATTATTAAGAAAAAGCCGTATCGATAAGGGTTAAGCGTCATGTCAGAATTATTAAAGTTGGAAAATCAGCTTTGCCACCGTTTTTATACGCTGTCGAATGCATTCACTCGTGCTTACCGCCCCCTTCTTAAAGCGCTGGATATCACCTATCCTCAATATGTGACTTTAATGGCGCTTTGGGAAGATGACGACATTACTATTGCCGAGCTTTTAGAGAGAACGGCCATAGACGGTGGTGCTATGTCGCTGATTCTTAAAAAGCTACAAGACAAAGGCTTCTTAGTTGTCACTAAAGATAAAGCCGACAAACGCGTTAAGCGCGTTCAACTCACTGAAACGGGCAAGAAGAAGAAAGCCATAGCAGAAGACGTGCCTGCGCAAATGCTCTGCAAGCTCAATGGCATGACTGCAGATGAAAGCCGTACGTTAAAAGTCCTACTAGACAAATTAGGCGGCTGTTTCGAGAATGCAGATTTAAACCAGTCCGGATAGATAATCACCACTCAGCCCTACATTCCCACGCTTTGCTAGGAAACTTGCCAGCGCCTTGTGAGTGGGCAATTATCTATGCGTATTGGTATTTTAACCTCTTTTTGTAATCTGATTGTCATCAGATTTTTGACGTTTTCTGTTATTATTTTCGCATTGAGCGAACAAGTGTGCGCTATAATTGTCCTAATGGACGTAGTAGGGAAAATGCTGAACTGCGCGCATCAATTGAAAGCGCTAGTCGCTGAAATGATCGCATGTCTTATCGAGAAAGTGCGACAAGAGGCTTTAAGGGCATTTACTACCCATTATTCTTAGAAATAAAAAAACAGGAGCTGTGATGATCCAAGAACAGATTCAGACACAGGCTGTGCCGCAATCAAAAAGCATTCCTGCAAAAGCCTACTCTGTACTGGAAGAGTGGCTGAACAGTATTAGTCATGGGGTTGGCTTTATTGCTGCTATCGTGGGTTTAGTATTTATGTTGTATCGAGCGGAAGATACGCTCGCGTTAACCACTGCAGCTATTTATGGCTCTACACTCATTCTGGTGTTTTTAAGCTCAACCCTTTATCACGCCATTTCCCATCAAAAGGCAAAGGGATGGCTTAAGCTATTTGACCACAGCGCAATATACTTATTGATAGCAGGTACTTACACACCATTGCTACTGGTTTCGATTGGTGGCGTGTTGGGTATTACTATGACCGCGATTATCTGGAGCTTGGCAATTGGCGGCGTGGCGTTTAAGCTCGTCGCGCAGCACCGTTTCCCAAAGGTATCCGTGATGACTTATTTGCTGATGGGATGGATTGCACTGGGTCTTATCTACCCTCTTTATGTCGCCCTTCCCGGTGCTGGCCTATGGTTATTGGTAGCAGGCGGGCTGTGTTTCAGTGTAGGCGTGTGCTTTTACGTGGCAAAAAAGGTAAAGTACACCCATGCAATTTGGCACATGTTCGTGATTGGCGGATGTAGCTGCCACTACTTTTCAATTTATTATTTTGTCGTTTAATAAAAGGCCCAAATTAAGCTGCTATGCCAAAACCATGTAAAAACTTATGCTAACAAACAAGCAAGACGCCGAGAAAAAGGAAGACAGCCCAACAGTAGAGCCGAATATCGCGTGGTTTTCTCTACGCGCAGGGCATATATGCCTGGGTAAAAAACCTGTTGAAAGTGATTTTGAACGCCTTAAGTCACTGGGTGTTACCCATATTGCAACGGTTCAGACCAGTGAAGAACATGCACCAGTTATACGCGACAATTCTGTCGCAGCTGGGCTAGAGTGGCTTTGGGTTCCTTTTTTACACCCGTCGTCAGAGTCCCCCACCGAAGACGTACACCTTCACCAATACCTTCATGAACTATCTCAAATGTTGACCGAAGGAGCGAAGATATACTTACATTGCGATGGCTCACAGCACCGCTGTAGCCTTTTGTTCTATGCACTTTGCCACTATTGCCGTGTTCCATCTAATAGCGCTTACAATGCGCTGCACAGCTTTGGCGCTAGTGCGGCAAATAACCTTAAGAGATCCGAACTCACATGGGCAGCAGAATTAGGGCATATTGCACCTAAAATGTAGGCCAATAAAAAGCGCGCCTTCGTTATCAACGTTCATTAACGAAGGCGCGCGTGCTGTTTTAACAAAGCAAAGCGTTCATAAGTGCGCCGAGCTTATTTATTTAAAACTGATAAATATTAGCGTTGGTGAGAAGTTTATTCGCGTCTATTTTTTCTTGAACACAGCGCACTATATCAGCACGAGTAAATACATAAATTCGGTCTTTGCGCTCGCGACTCTCGTCCATCTCAAAATCTTTCAGCACCATGCTGATATGTTCATTTTCCGGCAGACCGCGTAAGCCTGACCCAAATCTGCATAAGGTCTCGCTCATGCCCGACTCAAAACCGGCCAGAAACGTTTTGTAAGCTTGCTGCTGCTGCGCTTTACGCGCCTCCATTTGTTTAGTCTGCTCTTTTTCAATTGCTTTAAGTTCATCCTTCATGCTTTTTTCTTTCGCTTCTAATTGCTTAAGCTGCTCTCCAGACTGCTCTTTTTGCGCGAGTAATTCTTTTTTTCGCGCCTCGTCAGCGTGACGCAATTCAAAGGTAATATCTCGCAGTTCACGCTCTACTTCTCTTGCTTCCCAGGCAAGTTCACGCTGCATGTTGCGCAAGTCGCGTAAGCGACTATTGTTGTCAGCAAACGCCTGAGAAAAACGATGGCTGGTTTCTTCTGCGTAAGCTTCCCACTCTCTGGCTGCTTCAAACACAATGTCATCTACATCACTAAACGAATTTGCAGACGGAACTGGTGGTGCAGGTGGTACGGTGGCAACTAATCCTTCTACCAGCGTTTCTATCTCTCGTACCCAGTTACCGCTTTGGCCTCTTACTGAAAAAGTAAATACCGCCCCCTGCCCAGCAAGATAGCTGGTTTCAATTTGACTCACTCTCCAAGAATCAGTTGCGGCATTTTGTCGTAAGGACGTTTTGAGTACCCCAGACATTATTTCTAATTCATTCGATAGCGTGTCATATTTTTGCGCACTTTGTGCGTTCGCAAGACCACCAGCAGCAGAGCAAAGTAGTAAAGCAGTTAATAAACGTTTCATAATTTCACCTAATTACATTAATCATCTAGCGACGACTGTGGATTGTTTGTTTCATACGGCATGGTTAATGGCACTTCAGAACGGCTGTTAGATAAACTTACCGCGCTGTACCCTATTTCAATGTCATCAATTTCATCCTGTAGACGCGTAAATTGGCGTGCATAGAATCTTTGATCGTCAATACGCTGCTCGTTGATAAATTTAATAAGCTCGGCAAAGTCGTGTTTGCGTTCTTCTCTACTCGACGCTAATAAGTACTTAGTAAGCTCTGCACTGCTTTGTTGCTGCTGTGTAGATAGCGCCTGAGCGTATTCTTTGAATAGTGTTTGGTTTGCTTGTTGATAGAAATCACGTTGCTCACCTAAAGCTTTAGCAACTTCCTGCGTAACGCGCTGTTCAACCATTTCATCCACTGTGTTGGCGCTTTTGTTTGAAAACGTAAGCGCTATACCGTTATCGCTATACGACAGCTTTGCGCCGGTGAGTACGGCTAACAGCGCACAGGCCGACATGGCCATGGCACACGCTGGCAAGCTAAACCAAGACGACAGCGAACGTGGTTCATCTTTCTTAAAAAAGGTCTGTTCTTTGTCCCACTGGGGAAGTGCCGGAGCAACGAAGCTTGCACTTGCGCTGTTCAAACGGGCGCTATTTTCTACCGCCTGCGCGAACTCAGCATCTGAATCACACAACGCGTTAAACTGCTTTTCTTGCTCGCTATCAAGCGAGTTGTCCAGATAAGCTGAGAATAAGGCTTCTTTGTCATATAAGGTCATTATTCCAACTCCAACTTCAACTTTGCTAAGGCTGCGTAAAGTCGCGACTTAGCGGTATTTACTGAGATATCCATTTGCTGTGCAATTTCTTCGAACGTGAAGTGGCCGAAGAATTTCAATTCCACCACCGCCTTTTGGCCCAAAGGTAGGGTCTGCATAGCCTGCGTTAATGCTCTACTCTCTCTGTCGCTATAAAGCTGCATTTCAGGGCATGGCGCACCGCAAAGTGGCGCCTGTATATCGTCAATGTCAGAATGCGGCTTTCGCTTGCGATACAGTTCAACGCAGCGACAGTGGGCAATGCGATAGAGCCAACTTTTAAAACTGCCCTCACCTTTAAAACAAGCAAGACTGCGAAACACAGAGATAAAAATCTCCTGCATTAAATCTGCTGCATCATGGCTATTCCCTGTCATTCGAATACCGTATTGATACATAGCGGTTTCGTAGCGAGATATAAGCGTAAACCACGCTTTTTTATTACCCTTTAATGCCTGTTCCACGAGTTTTTCATCTCGTTTATTAAACACGCCGTTCCCCGTTTTTACGCTCTGTTTTTTTACTTAACCATTAAGTCGATAAGCTTTGCAAAAAAGTTTGTTTAATTGATAAATAAATTGTCATTTAGGGAATAACGCCAATGAAACTGTGCTTTAAGCGATGGATGAAGAACTTCTTTGGGGTTGGTGCACAAGACAACAATTGACTTCAGCAATAAAAAAGCGGCTGAACCTGCAGGCTTAACCGCTTTAGCTAAATATGAAAGGTAGCGCACTCAGCGCCAAGGTTATTTTAGTGTAGGAATAGGCAACAGTGGCGAGATAATTTCACCGATACGACGAAACAGCTGCATACGTGTAGTGCCTGAACGCCATACTAAGCCAATCTCACGAAACCCCTGCTCTTCAGCGGGGAAGCTCTTAAGACCTGTGTGCTCAAGAATAGACTGGTTTATCGCTAGTTCAGGTAAGAAAGTGTAGCCCATTTTGCTATTCGCTAACTGCACCAAGGTATATAAGCTGCTTGCCGCTACGCTGCTAATTTGGTCGCTGTGCTGAAGATTGCACGCGCTTACCGCATGCCCGGTCATACAGTGTTCTTGCTGTAGTAAGAAAATACTCTTTTTCGGCAAGGTTGAAATGTCGACAGGATTAGGTAGTTGCTCAGCCATATCTTTGTGCGCAATAAGATGGAACGGGTCATGCCCTAAGACCATCTGTTTACACCCTGGTGTTTCCATCGGCAACGCTAGAATAAGTAAGTCTAATCTGCCGTCGGTCAATTGCTGTAGCAACTTCTCTGTCGTGTCTTCCTGCATTTCCAAGTTGATCTCGGGTAAAAATGCAGAAAACGCCCCCATCATGCCTTCAAAAAGAAACGGCGCAATGGTTGGAATAACACCTAGTTTTAAGGTGCCTCGCTGCCAATTGCCCGCGTTTTGCGCGTACTCAACCAGCTCTCCCGCTTCCTGAAGTAGCACTTTACTGCGTTCAACAATATCTAGTCCCAACGATGTAAACACAAAGGTTTTATGTTCACGCTCAAGAAGTTGGCTTCCGAAGTGTTCTTCAAGGTTCTGAATGGCCGTACTCAATGTTGACTGACTTACGTTACAGCGCTGTGCTGCACGGTGAAAATGTTGCTCTTGATGTAGCGTCACCAAATAGTGCAGGTGCTTAAGATTAGGCCATTTCATGGGCATCTCACAATTATTTAAAAAGGGATTAAAAAATATTGGATTAATCTAACATAAAGATTAAATAGCGCCTAGGGTTGATACCCATGGTTAACGAGAGCGATCTTCTATTATTTGCAGCTGTACGTATACAACATCTAAAAAAGAGGTAGATAATTCTGTTTATTGTGCAATCTATAAGAAGCTTTTGAGAATTTGACATTTCCCGCTGGAAAGCCCCCATAAGTAGCGTTAGAATTAAATTAAAGCATTATACGCAACATATTTTTACAGCGAAGTAAGACCCGCTCTTGTATCATTCAGTCAATAGAGCGATTAACTATTGAGGGCAGTATGAAAGGACATTATAAGAACATTTTATGTGTATTAAGCGACTCTCATCGTCAAGATGATACGGTAGCCCAAGCACTGCATATCGCCAAAGCGCACCAAGCCTCGCTTACCATTATGCTTTCGTTAGAATCTTTGCCGCCCAACGCCAGTATGGTCATGGAGTCTTTCTCTTATGTTGATTCTCAGCAAACCATGGAAACCCAAGCCCAGCATTGGTTAAAAGAACAAGCGGAAAGCTGGGGAAAACACTATCCTGTGTCTACCGCGGTAACGGTAGGTCAGCCGCTTATTGACGTTGTGCGTTATGTAAAAAAGAACAATATCGATCTAGTAATTAAACGGGCAGAAGAGAGCTTTCTAGATAAGTTATTCGGAAGCTTAGATATGCGTTTATTCCGCAAATGCCCTTGCCCGGTTTGGATCATTAACCACAAGCCTCGCAGTCAGTACAAAAACGTAGTTGCAGCACTGGATTTGAATTATCACTATCCTCAGCATGAAGTGTCTATTAGGCGCGATCTTAATCGCGACATTTTGCGTCACGCAAGCCAAATAGCCTTGCTAGAATTTGCACAGCTGCACATTGTCCACGTTTTCGATGCGGTTCCTGAAAACATAGCAAGAGACGGGTTTATATCGGTTGATAACGACAGAATGGAAACCGATCTTGCAAAAATCCATGCCGAGCGTGAATCGGAACTAGACAAATTGCTTGAAGAACTAGGCAATGAATTGGATGACAATGTATTAGAGTATTTGAAACCTCAGAAGCACATTGTTCACGGTTACCCTCGAAGAGAAATTGCAGCCACAACCACATCCCTTGATACCGACATTATTGTTATGGGCACAGTGGCACGTTTAGGTGTGCCTGGCTACATCATGGGCGACACCGCAGAAGAAACTATCCATCAGCTTAAGTGTGCCGTTGTGGGTGTTAAACCCCGTGGCTTCGAAACGCCTATCTCTATTGATTAAAGAAAACGTTCAACAAACAAAAAGGCCGTGCTTCACTTCAAGCACGGCCTTTTTTAATTCTTTTCGCTTAATACGAACGTTTGTAAGCGCTGTGTTTTACGCTACGCCAAACGACGCTTTAAGAATGTAGAAGAAAATAATCGAGAGGATTGCGCCTGCAGGCAACGTAACAATCCACGATACGACGATATTTCTCACAATGCCTAGGTTAAGCGCTGATACACCACGCGCCAGACCTACACCTAGTACCGCTCCTACAAGCGTTTGGGTAGTCGAAATAGGTAAACCCGTACCTGATGCGATAACTACCGTACACGCTGCAGCGAGTTCTGCTGCAAAACCGCGGCTTGGTGTTAAGTGTGTAATACCTTGACCAATGGTCTTGATAACGCGATGTCCAAATAGCGCAAGACCCGCAACAATACCTAAACCACCAAGAGGAAGGATCCAAGGTGCAAGCGTAGTGCTAGAGTTAATTTCGCCGCCACTACTTACTACGCTAACTACCGCAGCCAATGGCCCAATAGCGTTAGCTACATCATTTGAACCGTGGGCAAACGCCATACAACAGGCTGTTACTACCATTAGCAGCGCGAATACTTTCTCAACGTTAGCCGCCTGTAGGTCTGCATCTTCAGAACCGCTGAACTTCATACGGCCGATAAACCATTTACCCAAGAAGCCCAACGCTACGGCAATAGCAATCGCCAGCACATATCCGTTAACAGCGCTTAGCTCTAAACCAACGTGCTTAAGGCCTTTCTTGATAGTAACAAGCGACATCACAAAGCCCGCTAATGCCATATAGAACGGCACATAACGCTTAGCATTTGCAAACGGAGAGGCAGTTTGGAAGATGAGCTTATGCGCACTCATGAAAATAAGATAAGCAATGATGCCTGAAATAGCTGGGGTTACTACCCAACTACCAACAATACCACCCACTTTGTCCCATGCTACTGCGTCCATGCTGACGCCAGTGGCAGTAAAACCGATGATTGCACCGATAATTGAGTGAGTGGTAGATACAGGCCACCCCAACCATGACGCTACCGCAAGCCAGATTCCAGCTGCAAGTAGTGATGAGATCATGCCTAATACAAGGTATTCAGGTATGTCTATAAAATAGGTTGAGTCGATAATCCCTTTTCGAATGGTAGACGTTACTTCGCCACCTGCTAGGTAGGCGCCAGCAAACTCAAAAATCATTGCAATGATAATGGCTTGTTTTATGGTTAAAGCTTTAGAACCTACTGACGTACCCATTGCGTTGGCAACGTCATTCGCTCCAATACCCCATGCCATGACGAAACCAACGCCGGCGGCAAGGATTATAAGAATTAGGCCATAACTTTCAAAAAATTCCACGGATAATCGCTCCCGATCTAAACGCGATTTAGGCTGGACGCTACTTGAGTAAGTAGCATGATCTCTTCACCACAAAGGCTAGAGAATGAAGTTAAAGACAAATTGTGTTTTATCATAAGGTTCGATTAAATTTTGCACGATCTGTTCTTGGCTGCGGCGCATGATAACGTAATCATGTTAGAAGCCATAGCGAAAATCACTGAAAAACGATAAAAGTATGCGGAATTATTTGAATGCGATGATAAATCCACCAAATATTTCAGTTTTATGACAAATAAATTTCGCATGTATCCATATTTGAATATCAATACGCAAAATCGTACTGACCATTTGGACAGGATTACGTCAAATCTTCCAATTTTTGTTGCATATTTTCCAACGGTGTATGCCTAACATCGGTACCCCGAGTAAGATAAACCACATACTCACACACATTCTTGCATCTATCGCCAATACGCTCTAACGAGCGCATTGCCCATAAAACATCCAACCAATCCTGCATGTCATCGGTGCTTTTCTGCATTTCGGAGGTGGTATACGACAGCAGGCGCTTGTATTCACTATCAATGCGGTTGTCTTGGTCGTACACTTCTAATGCGGCAGCCTCATCCTGACGAGCAAAAGCGTCGAATGTGCCGCGCATCATGGCGGCCACGCGCTCGCCAATGAGCAACATGCTACTCTTAATGGTATCTGAGCTCGGCAACTTATTGCGCGTTACTAGTTTCGCTATACGCTCGATTTCATCGCCCATTCGCTCAATATCAGTAATGGCTTTGGAAATGGTCATAATTAAACGCAGATCGCTGGCGGTAGGATGACGTTTAGCAATAATGCGCAAGCACTCTTCGTCAATTTGAATTTCCATGGAGTTAATTTTTAAGTCGTTTAATACCACTTTTTCAGCCAAAGCGGCATGATTGTGCTTTACCGCTTTTAACGTATCGACCAGCTGCTGTTCAACTTCGCCCCCCATGGTTAATACCGAGTTACGCAAGTTTTCCAACTCGATATTAAACGTACCCGAAATATGCGTGTTTAAGGCTACCTGTCGCATGGTGATTTCTCCTCGCGGCGTAAGCATAACGAATAACGACAATCAATCGTGCCGCTACCTGTGGCAGAACTATCGTGACAAACCGCTACGTCTTGCCAAACTTCAGCATTGCGGTACAAACCCATGTGAGAAAACACACCTACTGCTACCTTATCCATATCGCCCCGTTATGTAGTCTTCGGTTTGCTTCTTCTCTGGCATAGTAAACAGCGTATCGCTGTCTGCATATTCTATCAGCCTGCCCTGATGGAAAAAGGCGGTGTAGTCGCTTACCCTAGCCGCTTGCTGCATGTTGTGCGTCACGATAATAATGGTGCATTGTTTCTTTAATGCATCCATCAGTTCTTCGATAAAAAGCGTGGTCAGAGGGTCAAGGGCTGAGGTTGGTTCATCAAGAAGAAGAATGTCGGGCTTCAACGCCAGTGCTCTTGCAATCACCAAACGCTGCTGCTGACCGCCAGATAAAACATGAGCGGACTCAAATAAACGATCTTTAACCTCGTCCCACAGCGCCGCCTGTTTCAATGCGCTTTCCACCGCGTCATCTAAGTGTCGACGAATTTTAACGCCTTGAAGCTTAAGCCCGTAGCACACGTTCTCATAAATGCTCATAGGAAAGGGGTTGGGTCGCTGAAAAACCATGCCCACGTTCGTTCTTAGGCGTGACACATTTACTTTGCGGCTATTGATGTTTTGCCCATCAATAATAATTTCACCATCGTATTTGCAACCGTCATACAAATCGTTAAGGCGATTGAAACAACTAATGAGTGTAGACTTACCGCAACCACTTTGACCAATTAACGCTGTGATTTTGTTTTTTGGGATCCGCATGCTGATGTCATTTAACACATGCTTGTTGCCAAACCACAGGTTGAGGTTTTTAACCTCTACCGCAGTTTGTTCTTCACCAATGTCGTTAACGTTTAGCGTATTGTGTTCAAACAACTTCAACATGTTACAAAACCTGTATTATCCTTTGAGATAGCGTTTGCGCAGGCGCGCTCTAAGTACAACTGCCAGAATATTTAATACAAACACCACCACGAGTAAAAGCAAGCAAGCGGCAAACATCATGCTTGCGCTCTTTCCATCAGTTTGGCTGTGAAACGCTCCGTCATAAATAAGCACGCCCAAATGCATAAACTGCCTATCAAGGTGGAGATAAGGAAACTCTCCATCTATGGGCAAGGTTGGCGCAAACTTGACCGCACCAACTAACATAAGTGGCGCTACTTCACCTGCCGCCCTCGCAATCGCCAGAATTACGCCAGTCATAATACCCGGAGACGCAATAGGCAATACGGTGCGCACTATAGTCTCAATTTTGGTAGCTCCTAATGCGTAACTGCCCGCTTTCAATCCTTCCGGCACCCTGCGCAAGCCTTCTTCAGTCGCCACAATCACTACAGGTAAGGTCAAAATTGCCATGGTTAAGGCAGCCCAGAAAACGCCAGGGCTTCCCATTGTGGGTGCTGGCAGTGTGTCACTAAACAATAGCTCATCAATACTGCCGCCCAAGGTATAAACAAAGAAACCAAGGCCGAATACGCCGTAAACAATAGAAGGTACACCTGCCATGTTGCTTACACTGACACGAATAATGGTGGTAAGCGCCGTGTTAGGTGCATATTCGCTCAAGTAAATAGCGGCTAATACACCAAAGGGCGTTACGATGATGGTCATTAAGAATACCATGAGTACAGTGCCAAACAACGCAGGGAAGACGCCACCTGAGGTATTCGCTTGTTTAGGGGAATCGGTAAGAAAAACACCGATTTCCGAAAACGCCACCTGCCACTTTTCCCATGTACTTAGACGACTGACAAAATCTACATCTTGAATACTAGATATGGGAATAACAAACGGCGTTCCGTCAGCAAAACTTACCAATAAGGTATACTCGGCTCGTGTTGCTTCTAACGCTTCCACACGCTTTTGGTATTCGTCAAACGATGCCACTAAACGCTCTCTTGCTGGCGCGTCGGCAACAACATTACGTTTATCAAATTGAGATAGCGCTTCGTGAATAGGTGCAAGGTGTTGCGTATTTAAACCTTCAATTTGAGCGCTTATTTGAGCCACTTCCTCTAGCACAATATCAATGTTACCAAGAGGTTGAGGCGGTTTAGATGGCACAACGATGTATTCAGGAATTGCCAACACACGCCTGCCGTCTAACAGTTTTATTTCTGCGCTTTGGTTTGCAAGTAGAGAAGTCTCTATTTCCTCTCGAGATAACTGGATTTGAAAGCCATAAGGATGCTGAGCATCTGAGAATTTAAGTGTCACATCCTCATTTGTTGCTTCATCAAATAGGTTCGCAAGCACCGAAAACCTTGTGCCGTCTTGATGCGTACCGGTAACCGTATAGATGGGTTCTGGCCAAAAATATGCCGTACCTCGAAAACTAATAAGTATAAGAACGCTAACTAGCGCAATAAGCAGCAGGCTGGTGAAAAAAGCCGTTAAGCTAATGACTAACGATTGACGCTGTACCGCACTTAACCCAAACGTTGTTCGATTAACCATAGTACGCCCTACTTCTTATACGCTGTCGCAATAGCTCTGCCATGGTGTTTACCAAGAAGGTAAACAGAAACAAAATACACGCGGTGAAAAATAGAATTTGATAGTGCGCCGATGATACATCTGCTTCTGGAAGTTCGATTGCCAAGTTAGCAGTAAGTGCTCGCAAACCTTCTATCAAGCCCCAGCTGGAGATTGGCGTATTCCCCGTCACCATAAGGACTATCATGGTTTCACCAAACGCGCGGCCGAAACCTAGCATAATCGCGGCAACAATACCCGGTAGTGCAACGTGAAGCACAACATGAAGTAAGGTCTGTAGTCGTGTGGCGCCTAAAGCAAAAGAGGCGTGTTTTAAATCATTTGGAACGCCGTTTATGGCATCTTCAGCAAGGGAATAGATACTAGGTGATATGGCCACACCTAACGCTAACGCTACCACTATAGTCGTTTTCCCGATGGGACTATCGGACTCAGCCGCAAGCATTGTAAACCCGTCTACCCCCATTATCGAGAAAATAAGCGAAGGCGCATACTCCACGCTAATAAAACCTAAAAGGAACACTCCGCTTATAGCAAATAGTAGCTCTGCTCCGTGTCTTAGCTTCTTTGGTAAGTATTCCGCAACAGGGCGCTGTACCAGGGCAACGACAATAAGCACAAAAGGGATAACGATTAGGAAAAAGGCAAAGGAAAATAAAAACTGCTCAGCTTTTGGCGATAACCAAATGGCTGCGATGAAGCCAATAAGTACACTGGGAATCGCTTCGAGCAATTCGATAGCCGGCTTAATAACGTTGCGAAGGCGGCTTTTAGCAAAAAACGCGGTGTAAATTGCGGCACCTATAGCAACCGGAATAGCAATAAGCAGTGCTAAAAGAGAGGCTTTAATACTGCCTATTAATAGCGGCGTTAAGCTAAATTTTGCCTCTTGGAAATCAGAGGCACTGGTGGTTTGCCATACGGTTTCTTCCGTTTCATACCCTTCGTAGTGCTGCGGTTCAAACAGAGAGGCCCATGTAGTAACGCCGCTTAAGTGCCTGCCTTCCCATACTGATAAGGTGCTATCTGAATAGCCATAAAGCTTATTGCCGTACCAAATGATATTCTCAGCAGAACGATCTATTTGTTGTGATGCCACTACATCGCCCGATACACGGTTTACCAACAACACTTTTGCTTTATCGGTCAGCACAGCCACTAAGTTCATACTGGCATGTTCTGCCACATCCTTAACGTTCTCTCCTGGTAACGCTACTTGGTAGGTTTGTTCAAAGGTAAGGCCTTTATCGCTTTTGCTCAGCACCCAGCGAGTAAGTGTCTGTGTATTGCTGTTCATTAGGAAAAAGGTGCGGTCTTTAGCAAGCGGAAATACAATCTTCTCATCTAATGACGCTGTGATGTTTCCTGCTATTGGCAGTAGTGACGCCCCTTCATCCGTGAGCCTATTTAGGAAAAGGGCATCATCCACTTGGAGTAACACGCTCTGACTGCCGGGTAACAGTACGAGTCTGTCTATATTATGAAACCGTTTATCCACCACCTGTGTAGGACGAAGCCGATTTACCCAACGGATAAACACTTTATTGTTTTGAACGATAGAAACCACTGCCCATTTTGAAGACAGTGCAATGCTCCAGTCACTGCGTCTCTCCCACTCATCTTTGGGAAGCGCGAACGTAATGCTGTTCGACAACGCTGCTTGCGGCGTACTTGTGGCAATATCCTCTGCGCTACCGTCGGTCATATTGAACGACCTAACTGGTAAAACTCTCACTTGGGCGTTGGGAGAAACGTCTACGATATAGTTCTCTCCCATCACACTGTGGGAAGACAGTCTATGCTCACAAGGACGGATATAATCGTGATTACTTACCAGAGCATCGCCTTTAAGCAACTTTAATCCCAATCGACAGTCAGACTTCCTAACCAGCATTGGCTGACTGTTAATGATGTCGCCTGCGCTGATAATTTTTTCATTATCTGGCGTTTTCAAGCTCAACAGATGATTTAAGCTAGGGGTATATGCCAACGGCAGAGCTTGGCTGATTAGATGGGTAATAAGAATAACTAACGTCAACAAAACAAGGCCGCCGAAGCCGGTCACTACATAGCGTGACCACCTGTCGCTTCGCTGGCGTTTTTTGTTTGTGCTGTTGCTGTCGAAAGTCATGCGGCTGTTTAGTAATTCTTATTTTCGAAATTCTTCATTTTTAAGAAGAATAACCCTAAATTGCACTGGTGAGCAGTGTAAGTTTTGTTATGCTAATAGCAAGTGAAAGTTTAAAGCATTACCTTCGCGCAACCTACTCTGCGCCTATGGTATTACCCAACAGGAAGACGATCAAAGTTTTTCTCTACACGCCCAATAAGGAGCATCGTATGCAATCATTGGTTATAAGCATTATGGGTAAAGACAAGCCGGGTTTAGTAGACGCACTGGCTAAGTGTGTATACAAACATGAAGGCAACTGGCAAGGGTCGAGCTTTGCGCATATGGCGGGAATGTTCACCGGTTTTGTAGAAGTACATGTTGCCGATGAGAACAAACAGGGCTTAATCGATGCGCTAGACGCCATTAAAGATTTGTCGGTGCAATCTGTAGCGGTAGCTAGCAGTGAAAATAACAACACCACCAAATTGACGGTTGATGTAATGGGCAATGACAAAACCGGTATTGTCCAAGAGCTTACCTCTGTTTTAAACCAGTTCAATTTGAATATTCTCACCTTTGCTTCACACTGTGAAAGTGCGCCTAACTGGGGCAGCCTGATTTTCAAAGCAAAAGCAGAAATTGCGGTGCCAGAAGATTTTGACGACGGCGCACTGCAAGACTCGCTGGAGTCGTTGGCTAACGATTTGGTGGTGGATATTACCGCGAAGCGATAAAAACAAGGGCGTATTTGTGGTGCCATACACTATCCGCGCATCACAATTACGAACTCATCATATTGAAAGTTAATGGAATAACCACATCGCAATGCGTGCGCACTTGCACCAGAATACGTGTTGTCACAGTAGTGTCACTGACTGATGGCAGTCTTTGACCATTTTTATGAACGTGAATTGAGACATTATGGATAACGACGTTTTATATTATCCCAAAGAATTAAGCTGGCTTGCGTTTAACGAACGCGTATTGCAAGAAGCCGCAGATAAAAACAATCCCGCCGTGGAGCGAATTCGTTTTCTTGGTATTTACTCAAATAACCTAGATGAGTTTTATCGCGTGCGCGCCGCTGACGTGAAACGACAAATTACCATTGCGCAAAATGACGGCAATGAAGAGGAAGCTGAACGCCAAACCGCTCTTATGGCGCTTATTCAGAAAAAGGTAGTCCAGCTTTCTGAAAAGTTCGACCAAATTCATAAGGATGTGGTTAAGTCCCTAGCTCGCTACAACATACATATTCTTCGAAAAGACGATTTAGACGATTATCAAAAGCAGTGGGTACGCAACTTCTTCGTTAACAAAGCACTGCGTCACATTGCACCTATTTTAATAGATAAGAAGACTGACCTACTTAGCCGTTTGAACGGTACGTCGGTGTATTTATATGTGGCGCTTAGAAGAAAGGACCGCAATCCTAAATTTGCGGTTATTCAGGTTCCTACCTCTGAAATGTCGCGCTTTATGCTGATCCCACCGCAAAAAAGCCGCAAGAAGAAGAGCATTATTATGCTCGATGACATGATTCAGCTGTGTATCGAAGACATTTTCCGCGGTTTCGTGAAGTTCGACGAAATTGAAGCATTCTCGTTTAAAATGACGCGTGATGCGGAATATTCTATCAACGAAGAAATTGACGAAAGCTTCGTTGAAAAGATGTCTGAAAGTATGAAGCAGCGCCTTATCGCTGAGCCTGTGCGTGTTATCTACGACACGAACATGCCAGAGGACATGAAATCTGACTTGCGCAAGCGACTTAAGATAACCAAGCTAGATACCATGCACGCTGCTGGGCACTATCGTAACTTTAAAGACTTTATTGGCTTCCCTAATGTGGGTCGAGAATATTTAGAGCATACGCCGCTGCCTGCTATCGACAGCAAGGCATTCTCTAAGTACAACACCGTTTTCGATGCCATTACTGCACGAGACATACTACTATACTACCCGTACCATCGCTTCCTACACTTCACCGAGTTTTTGCGTCAGGCGGCTTTCGACCCGAATGTTAAGACCATACGTATTAATATTTATCGTGTTGCCAGTAATTCACGCATTGTAAACTCGTTGATTGACGCGGTAGACAACGGCAAAAAAGTAACCGTTGTGGTAGAACTTCGCGCCCGTTTTGACGAAGAGGCAAATATCGAATGGTCTAAGCGCATGACCGATGCAGGTATACGCGTTGTACTTGGCGTGCCTACCCTTAAAATTCACTCTAAACTTTGTATTGTGACCCGTGAAGAACGGGGCAGTTTGGTGAACTATGCGCATTTCGGTACGGGTAACTTCAACGAGAAAACAGCAAAGATTTATACCGACTACAGCTTATTCACCCGTAATCAAGAACTCGCCGATGAAGGCGTGGCGGTATTCGATCTTATTCAATACCCTTACCGACGCTACAAGTTCCAGCATCTTCAAATATCGCCATTAAACGCCAGAACCAAAATTCAGTCGTTAATTCGTCAAGAAATTCAGCATTTGAACCAAGGTCAAAAGGCACAAATCACTTTCAAAATTAACAACCTTGTTGATAAAGAACTTATTGATGATTTGTACCGAGCTAGCCAGGCAGGAGTTAAGATCCGCGGTATAGTGCGCGGTATGTGCTCACTTAATCCAGGGATAAAAGGAATAAGCGAAAACATCGAAATTATCTCTATTGTTGATAGGTTTCTCGAACACCCTCGCGTGATGATTTTTGAAGGTGGCGGCGATAGAAAAGTGTATATCTCTTCTGCTGACTGGATGACCCGTAACATGGACAACCGCATTGAAGTAGGTTGTCCAGTGTATGATAAAGGTCTTCAACAGCGCATTGTTGATATAATGGAGCTACAATTTAAAGATACCCTGAAGGCTCGAGTGATTGACAAGGATCAGAGCAACAAGTACGTTCGCAGGGGAAATCGTAAAAAACTTCGTTCTCAGATAGAAATTTATGACTATTTGAAGAAGCTAGAAGACACTTTGTAGGATAGAAAATTAGTACATGACCCAGCACGAATCAGTTTTTAATGACGTGGAAACCCGCGAAGTCAATAAAGTCGCAGCACTAGACATTGGCTCAAATAGTTTTCACTTAGTAGTAGCACGCATTGTTGCTGGGTCTGTGCAGATTCTGCATAGAGTTAAACAAAAAGTTCGCTTGGCCGAAGGTCTTAACGACGACGATATCTTGTCTGATGAAGCGATGGAGCGTGGGCTTGCTATGCTAAAAGTAGTAGCAGAGAGCCTGAAAGGTTTTGAACCAGACTCCGTGAGAATTGTCGCCACCCACACGTTGCGCAGGGCGCGTAACGCCCGCGATTTTATCAGCGCAGCAAAAGATATCCTTCCCTACCCTATCGAAGTCATTTCTGGTGTAGAAGAAGCGCGACTTATTTATTCAGGCGTTGCACACACTAACCACTCCGATGGCCAACAGCTGGTTATTGATATAGGCGGTGGTTCTACTGAGTTCGTTATTGGCGAAGGTTTTACGCCTTTACTTTGCCGCAGCCTTCAAATGGGCTGCGTAAGCTATACCAAACGGTTTTTCCCTGACGGTGAGCTAAAGCCAAAAGCCTTTGATCGTGCTATCACGGCTGCACAGCAAGAGCTTGAGTTAATAGACAATAAATATCGCAGACTGGGCTGGGTTCAGTGTATCGGTACGTCGGGTACCATTCGTTCGCTGTTTACACTTTGTCAGCAAGACAGACCCAATGGCCACGATATTCCGGTGACACTTAAAAGTTTGCGTAATTTAATGAAGCAATTCATAAGCGCAGGGCATATTGACAAATTAAGCTACCCAGATTTAAGTGAAGATCGTCGTGTGGTTATTGCTGGCGGCCTCGCTATTCTTATCGCCGTTTTCAAAGCGCTAGAGATTGAAGGCTTGGTGTACTCGCCTGCCGCCTTGCGCGAAGGCGTGCTTTATCAGATGGAAGATGAGCTTCATCACGCTGATATTCGCGGCAGAACCGCGAGTAGTTTGGCAACCCGCTACGATGTAGATACGTCCCAAGCCACTATGGTGCTTAATACAACCCTTTCACTTTTCAACGATGTTGAAAAAGCATGGAAACTTAAAGGGCGTGACTTTAAAAGCATGCTCGGCTGGGCAGCTTTACTTCACGAAGTCGGCATGCAAATTAACTCTCGAGGCATACAAAAACACAGCGCCTATATTCTTGGTAATGTGGACATGCCTGGGTTTACGCAGGAACAACAATTACTGCTAGCTACGCTCGTGCGATTCCATAGAAAGAAAATTCGAACCAATGAATTGCCCGCATTTAATCTTTTCGATGAGCAGTCGGTTAAGCATTTAATCGCGTTACTGCGTTTGGGTGTACTGCTTAATATTAAACGCCAAGAGGGTTTTGTACCTGACCTCGTTGTTAATGTAGAAAAGAACGAACTGACCATTACCTTCCCCGATGGCTGGTTAGATGAAAAACCTATTATCTCAGCTGACCTGCTACGAGAAAGCCACTACTGGAAAGCGCTTGATTTAAAACTCACAGTTGTTCCTGATATCGAGCAATTACATCCCGCGGTAGAATAAGCAAGTACCGACTATCAGCACCTCAAATTGAACATTTTATAGGCGAATATCAGTATTATTTGCCTATAAAACCGGTATACTACGCATTAGCATTACCTTATCTAAAACCTCCAATTGATGTTATTTTTTATAGGTTCTTAACAGTAGTTATGTTTCGTAGTATCTGGATTTTTTTGTTGCTGATTGTAAGTTCATTTGCCTTCGCATCGTCCAACCATGTCTACTTTCTAAGCGAGGTCACCCCACCCTATTACTGGATTAATGAGGATGGAAAAGCACAAGGCGTCAACGTAGACCTCGCAAACGCACTAGAACCTCTGCTGCCATTTAGCAGTTCGTTAGAGCACATGCCGTGGGCCCGTGCAGTACAAGAAACCCTCGATAATCCCAATCTGGTACTTCTATCTTTATTGAAAACACCGAACAGGGAAGATGAATTTGAGTGGATTTCATCAGTAAATCACATGCAAGCCTCGCTGATCCGCTTAAAGCAGAAAGAGACAGCACACGTCAATTCCTTAGACGACGCGAGGCAGTTCCGAGTAGGCTCAATACGCGGCTATGGCTCAGCATCGTTTTTGCAGCAAGAAGGTTTTGAAGAAAATAAAAACCTCGCTTTGGTTGCTGAGCCAGCACTACTGTGGAAGCTTTTGTATATGGGGCGCATCGACTTTGCATTAGCCAATTTTGAGACAGGAAAGTATGAAATCAGCGACGCAGGCTTTAATCCTAACGACGCAACGAGCGAATATGTTATCGAAGCATTGGGTGCTGATCTTTTTGTTGCCACTGGCCTTAAGACTGAGCAAGACAAAGTAAGCTCACTTAAACATGCGCTTTCGATTTTAAAAGCGAATGGCGAATATACTCGAATACTAAAAAAATGGGGCCTTGAACCGATTGAGTCGGCGCATTAGCCCCACTTAGTCTCAGCACACTAATTATTGAGCTTCAACTTGCGTACTTTGTGACTGCACGCTGTCGTATTTTTTAAACCACGCCAAGATATTTTCAACTTTACCAATCATTCTAGATGGCTTAGAAGCAATCCCGTGCGGCGATCCATGTACTTTTACCAGCACGCTATCAACCTTTTGAATCTTTAACGCTTGATAGAACTGCTCGGTCTCAGACATTGGCGTGCGCTTGTCCTCCACTCCCGTGATCAGCATGGTGGGGGTCGTTACATTGCCTACTAGCGATAGCGGTGAGCGCTTCCAGTAGTGCTCTACATTATCCCAAGGCATACCCGGAAATTGGAAAGGGATTTGATATAGACCTGAATCGGCAGTCAGCACTTTCGATAACCAGTTGATAACGGGTTTAGCGACTACGGCTGCTTTAAATCGGTTAGTAAGGCCAATGGCATAGGCTGATGCAATGCCGCCTGCTGAACCACCAGTAATAAACAGTCGCTCTGGATCAGCGATGCCTTTTTCAATAAGCGCATCTACGCCCGACATATGGTCTGAGAAGTCATATTCCGAACTGTATTTCCCTTGAAGTAGCAATGCAAAGCGTTCTCCATAACCTGTACTACCTCTGTGATTATCATAAAACACCACGTAGCCCTCTGCAGCCATGCGCTGCAGCTCGGCCGTGAAGACTGGGCCATAAGCGAGATTAGGTCCGCCGTGAATTTCTAAGATAAGCGGATACGTTTTCGAACTGTCATAGTTTGGCGGCAGAATGTACCACCCCTGGATTTCTTCGCCATCAATAGAAGACGGATAGACAATTTCTTTTACTTCGCCAAGTTGCTTATGACCTAGGACGTCTTCGTTTAGTGCAGTGAGCTGTCGCTCGTTTCGCGTAGTGACATATAAATCAGCGGGGCGGTCGGTACGTCCTTTGGTATACGCCACTACATCATCAACAGCGTGATAAGTGCCAAACACATAAGGTCGTCCTAACGTAGTACCGCCCAGCCCCTTAGCTACGGCTTTTACGCTGCCCGATAGCGATACCACATCCACCTGCGCTAAACCGCGAACCGACTGCTGAAAATAAACGTGCTTATTATCTTTCCAGTGAAAGTTAGACACTGAATTATCAATGTCTTTTGTTAAATTTTGAGCATCTGTACCATCGCTCTTCATCACATATAAATAGCTATTTTTGTACATCACTTTTTCGTCATCGCGGCGAGCGTAAGCAATGTGCTTTCCGTCAGGCGATACGACAGGCGATGATTCAAGGCCTTTGTCGTTGGTAAGCTGTGCGATATTACCCATCATATCCACAGAAAAGATGTCCCCCTCAACAGGCTCATACTCCCAATTGTCACTGCGGTTGGCAGAGAAATAGATTTTGTCGCTATCAGGAGAGAAACTTAAGCGCCCATTGTGGTGATAGTTCCCTGAAGTAAGCTGTCGCGCTGTGCCTCCGTCAGCAGGAACAATAAAAATATGGGTGTAAGCAGGTTCAAGAATGCCTCGGCCATCGGCTTGATAGCGCGCTTTGGTAATATATTGAAAGCTAGGAGACCACTTTGCACCGTCAGGCTTTTTAGGCATTTTAACGTCTAGCGGCTTTTCCTTGGCATCAACGCTCATAGTGAAAGCAATGTGCTTACCATCTGGCGACCAAGTGATGTTACTTGGGTTTGAGGTGACATTTGTTACGAGTGCCGTTTGCCCTGTATCCATCCAACGCACATACAATTGCGGTTTACCTTCTTCATTAGAAAGGTAAGCCAACCGGCTACCGTCTGGTGACCAGCGAATAGAATAGTAACTCTTTTTCGACGACAGTAAGGGGCGGTGTGACTTTCCATCAACCGACGCTAGCCAGACGTTCGCTCGACTGCTGTCCGACATAATGTCGTTTGAACGGCGCACATACGCAACATATTTACCGTTTGGCGACACCTGAACTTCGCTCACGTATTCCAAATTAAAAATATCTTCCGATTTAAAATAGCGTTCAGAGTCGGTAGTAAGAGATTCTCTCTCATTGCTTGCAAGCGCTGTGGCTGGCATAGCTAGTGTGCCTACGCTAAATAGTGCAGCCCATATAGCTAACCGTTTTTTGACTGACGGGTACCTGTGATTTCTCGTAAAAGACATATCTCACCTTAATCTATTTGTTCTTATCCGTTCTTTTTATGGGGTGATCACGTTGTAGTGATGCATTTATCGTCTCCATATTACTGAATATATTCAGCCAATAAAGATTAAACGTTGAGCGACATCGCTAGGCGATTAAGCGCAGTACACAGGGGCGTTGGCTTTAGCCGAATGGTTAGTTGCGTGATAGCAGTAAAGTGCTAACTTCTATATAAGGCTTAAAGGTAATGCCCATGAATAATCCACACGGCGAGTTTGAATGTAGCGTAAGCGGTCAGTTGCTGCTCTTCTCAGCGCGCGGACCGTGGAATGACGAAACCATGAGAAATGGCGTAGTTAAGATGTCTTCTGACATTTCAAAATTCGAAAAGGGCGCTAAATGGGCACAAGTAAGCTGTCTTTACGGTGAAAGCCTAATGCCCCCTTCCACCTTTGATATTTTTGTAAAACAAACTCGGGTTAGAAAAACCCGCGGCCTGTCGTTTCTTGCCGTGGTGATATTAGATACCGACATGATGCTTACAACTAAGCATCAGATTTCTCAGTGCTACGACGCTGCCGAGGTTCCTTATGGCTTTTACGAAACGGTAGAAGATGCTTTAGAAGCGATGACGAATAATGGCTATGATTTTGATAGTGACGAAGCTGAGCGCTTTTTTGCCCGCTTTAACTTTACGCGTTAACATTTAACACCGCATGCGTTCTGCTTTTGTCACACGTTGAGTCTGAAATTCACCGCCAGCTTTTGATAAAGGCGAAAAAAAGGAGAGCGAGCGCTCTCCTTTTTATTTTAAGACTGCCATCCGCCTCCGAGTGCCTGATACAAATCGACCAGTGCGGCCATTTGCTGCTGACGGGTTTCTATAAACTCGCTACGCGCTTCCAGTGCTTCTCGCTGTGCAAGCAGCACCTCTAAATATTCACCATGAGCTGACGAGAAAAGCCTATTGGCAATATCAATCGACTGTTCCAGTGAAGCAATTTGATGACGCCTTGCTTCAGCACTTTTCTCCAAATTATCGAGCTTCGATAAACTGTTTGTTACTTCAGCTACCGCCGTTAAAACGGTCAGTTCATATTCGTAAGCCGCTTCTATTTGTTCGGCGCTGGCATTTTGATAAACCGCCTCAATCGCCCTGCGGTTTATTAATGGCGCAAAAACATCACCAGATAAGGAATATGCCAATGACTCAGGCACATTAAACAAGTAACGACTATCAAACGCCGATAAACCTACCCCTGCTTTTAGCTCAAAAGAAGGGTAGAAGTTGGCTTTAGCCACATCGATATTTAACTCTGCTGCTTGGAGCGTGAGTGCAGCTTGTTTTATATCAGGGCGATTGTCTAATAGCGCAGAGGGTACACCCACCTGCGGGCTTTTTAGCTCGGCGCTGAGCAACACGTTACTGTCCCTTTGAATGGGCTGTGGAGTGCGTCCTAATAACAGATTGAGCGTGTTCTCTTTCTCTAGAATTTCCTGCTCAATCAAGTAATGCTCGCTCTCGTTTTTCTTCACTTCCGCGTTAAATCGCGCAACGGGTAGCGATGACGCCCGCCCGTATTCTTTCAACGCATTAATAGTGTGAATAACATTGCGCTGTAGCGAAATGGTTGAGTCAAGATTCTCTAGCTTGTTATCTAGCGCCAGCAGTTCATAGTAAGTACGCGCAACTTCAGATACTAACTGGGTAACGAAAAAGTTCTTACTTTCAACCGACGCCAAGTATTCAAGCGAGGCCACTTTAGACGCATCTCTCAGCTTATGCCAAACGTCAATTTCCCACGACGCATTAAGGCCTAGCTTTAAGTTTGCCAGCGGGTCGGGAAATTCTTTATCCTCCTTGATATTTAACTGTTCTTCTACTGCGCCTTCCCGGGTATATTCGCCTACCTTTTCGGTTTCAGCGGCTCCCCCCGCAGAGAGTCGAGGCAAATATTCCCCTTCCCGTGCGTACACTTCATTCGACGCCATATTAATGCGTTGAATTAATATAGACACCTCTTGGTTGTTCTTAACCGCCGTTTCCACCAGCGCAGAAAGTGTAGGGTCGTTAAACCACTCACTCCATTGAATATTTGCTTGTGTACTCTGGTTAATCCCTTGACCAGCCTGAGTATCCACTTGCGAAACTTTCGCGTTAAACTGCTCTGGCAAATCTAGATTAGGGTTTCGCGTTTCAATGGTAGGGATGGCACATGCCTGTACTAACAACGCACTACTAAGCGCTAACCACAGCGGCTTATAAGTAAATCGCTTTTTATTTGTCATCGCTTAGCACCTCATCGTTATAGTGGTAAGTTTCAGTAAGAGGGACATGATCTTCGTTTTTGATTAATGACTTACCTTCTTCAAGTTTGGCGAACAAGTAGTAAAGCCCAGGAATAACCAGCACACCAAAAATAGTGCCGAACAAAGTACCGCCTAAGGCAGAAGCACCAATGGTTCTATTACCCACTGCGCCTGCCCCCGTTGCAATAACAAGCGGAATTAGCCCTGCTACAAACGAGAACGATGTCATTAGGATTGGACGAAAGCGCTGTTTGGCCGCTTCAACTGCCGCGTCAGCAATCGATAAGCCCTGCTGATTTTTTTGCACTGCGTATTCCACAATAAGCACGGCATTTTTGCCGAGTAACCCAACCAGCATAACTAAGCCAAGCTGCGCATAAACGTCGTTGGCCAGCCCCATTCCTTTTAGAAACAGGAATGAGCCGAGAATACCGGTAGGTAGTGAAAGAATGACTGCAAAAGGTAGAAGCAGACTTTCGTATTGTGATGCCAGCACGATATATACAAACAACAATACTACGGCAAAGATAACGATGGCTTCATTGCCTCGTTTAGCCTCGTCAAATGACAGGCCTTCCCAACCTATGTCATATCCTTTTGGCAGGGTTGCAGCCGCTACTTCCTCAACTGCTTTTATCGCTTGCGCCGAGGTATACCCTGCTGCAGGCTCTGCACGAATTGCTGCCGAGGTATAAAGGTTGTAGCGTGTAATTTCATTAGGGCCTTGGGTTTTAATCAGCTTCATAAAGGCCGAGTAAGGCACCATTTCACCCTCTTCGTTTTTCACGTAGTAATCCAATAAGTCACTGGGATAACGACGATATTCCGGTGCACTTTGTGTGTACACTTTGAAGAAGTTATTAAAGCGCGTGAAGCCTTGCTCATAAGTACTACCAATAAGAATATTCAAATTCTCCATGGCCGCGCCAATAGATACCCCTTTCTGCATTGCAGCTTGGTTATCTATCTCAATTTTGTATTGAGGATAATCGGCCGCGTAAAACGTGAATAAACCTTTTAGCTCATCACGTTTACCGAGTTCTTCCATGAAGGCTTTGTTGATTTGGTCGAACTCTTGATAGTCGGTCGTGTTGGTTTTATCGAGTAAACGAAATGATAACCCCGACGACGCGCCATAACCCGGCACAACAGGCGGTTCGAAATACTCAATCACTGCACCTAAGTGGTGTGTTTTGGCTTCTAGTTCTTCAATAATGTCACGTACCGACTGTTCGCGATTAGCCCAATCTTCAAGGTTAATCAAGCAGGTACCCGCGTTTGAACCTCGACCTTCTGTAAGGATTTCATAGCCAGCAAGCGAGGACACCGAGGAGACGCCTTCAACGTCCAGCGCCAAGCTTTGCAGCTCTCGCGCTACTGTATTCGTCGCTTCAAGGGTACTACCTGGCGGTGTTTGAATAATGGCATAGATTTGCCCTTGGTCTTCACCGGGAATAAAGCCTGTAGGTAATGCCTGATTAACGCCAAAGGTACTTACCACAAAGCCCGCAAGCAGCACTACAGTAACACTGCGGCGTGTAACGATAGCTTTGATAATGCCTGTATAACGACCGGTTAACTTATTGAAATAATGGTTAAACCCATCAATAAACTTGCTTAATGGCGTTGCTTTTCTTGTGTGTGAATGAGGGTTTTTAAGCAACATTGCACACAGCACTGGCGTTAATGAAAGCGCCACAATACACGAGATGATAATTGACGATGACATGGTAATAGAGAACTGGCGATAGAAGACACCTACCGGGCCCGTCATAAAAATAAGGGGCACAAAAACCGCCGTCATCACAAGTGTAATCGCGATAATAGCTCCCCCCATTTCACCCAGTACTTGTTGGGTAGCCATATAAGGGGTTAGGCTGCTGCTCTCTTCCATTTTCGCGTGAACGGCCTCCACGATAACAATAGCGTTATCCACCACAATCCCTATAGCTAGTACCAATGCGAACAGAGTAATAAGGTTTATGTTCACCCCTGTGGCCTGCATGCAGAAAAACGTCCCTACCAGTGAAACCGGCACAGCAAGAAGCGGGATAAGTGTGGAGCGCCAGTCACCCAGAAAGATGAACACCACCAAGGAAACCAAAATAAAGGCTTCAAACAAGGTATGCAGCACTTGTTCAATAGAGGCATCTAGAAACTTGGAAACATCGTAGTTAATTTCGTACTTCATGCCTTCTGGAAACGTTTTTTCTAGTTCAGCCATAGTGGCTTTCACCTGAGAAATAACCTCGTTGGCACTGCTTCCGTAGTTCTGCTTAAGAACTATGGCAGCGGAAGGATATCCGTCTTTGTTTGAATAAATATCGAAAAATTCACTACTTAACTCAACATCGGCAATATCACCTAATTTGAGCAAACGACCGTCGGAATCGGCGCGAATAATGATATTTTTATATTCTTCTGGCTCGTCATAACGTCCTTCATAAATAAGCACGTATTCTTTGGACTGAGCAGTAATGCCTGAGCTTCTGCCAAGTCGTCCAGGGCGTCCAATCAAGCTTTGCTCGTCTATCGATTCCATGATCTCATCTACAGAAACATTGTAAGCACGCATGCGATCAGGCTTTAACCAAATTCGCATGGCGTACTGGCGACTTCCCAATATTTTTGCACTGGCAATACCGTTTACCCGCTGTATCTCGGGGATAAGGTTGATATTGGAATAGTTGTACAGAAACTTTTCATCAGCCGTTTCGTCCGTGCTATAAACGTTTATGTACATCAACATGCTAGGCTGAACCCGCTCTAGTACCACCCCTTCTAACTGCACGAGCTGGGGCAGCCGGTTCATGATCTGGTCAAGCCGCGTTTTCACATTAATGAGCGCCTGATTCGGATCTACATCTAAATCGAAGATAACTTGAATGGTGGCTTCACCCGCGCTGGTCGCATCAGACACGATGTACTTCATGCCCGGCACACCGTTGATTGAACGCTCAATGGTAACCAGCGATGACTTCACCAATACATCAGCGCTCGAACCGGGATATGCCAGAGAAATAAGCACTCGCGGCGGAGCAATATCTGGAAACTGTGACGTGGGTAGGCTAAACATCGACAACACGCCCAAAAATATAATCATCAGCGATAACATGATGGCCATCACTGGACGTTTAATAAAAACTCCAAACATAGCGCCCCCTTATTCTGCGTGCAATGACAGTTCAGCTAATGTGTCGCTGGCTGAAATAAGTTCAGGCTCTATCTCATCGCCGTTCGAAACTCTTCGCAGTCCTTCAATCAAAATAGTGTCGTCCGGCGCTAGTCCGTCTGAAACCAGATAGATGTTAGGGAGTTCTGCAGCGATGTTAATGTGGCGGGTTGCTAACTTGTTCTCGCTATCCAGCACATATACAAAGCTTTGATCGAGAATTTCGAATGTGGCTTTCTGAGGAATAACTAAAGCATCCGGATAGGCAATATCCACCATGACATTACCGGTCTGCCCATGTCTTAGCAGTTGGTCTGGGTTAGGGAACGACGCACGCATTTCAATGGTACCGGTATGATTATCAAAATCAGCTTCAATGGCATCTATCACGCCTTGATGCGCGTAAATACTGCCATCGGCAAGCTTTAATCGCACTGACGTTTGATCATTTGATGCGCTGTTCTGCGCGTACTTTAAATACTCTGATTCAGGCACATTGAAATACACCCACATTGTGCTGATATCAGACAATGTGGTGAGCAGTTCGCCCTCATCAAGCAAACTTCCCGTTCGAGCTTCCAGTCGGTCCATTTTGCCTGTGAACGGCGCTTTGATATCTGTGAATGCTAAGTGAGTCTTTGCCAGTTCAACTTCAGCCTGAGCTTTTTGAAGCTGTGCTTCTATGACGGCAAGTTCGTTAGGAGAAACAATGTTTTGTTCAACAAGCGACTTTGTATTTTTGAACTCCATCTCGACCGCTTTAGCCTCGGCTTCAGCGCGGTGTAGTTCAGCTTCATATACGTTCGGCATTATTTTGAACATGGGCTGACCACGTTCTACCGTTTGTCCCTCATCAACAAAGGTCGATTGAAGATAGCCTTTTTCCATAGCTCTAACTTCAATATGTTGAATGGCACGTATCTGACTGACGTACTCTTTTACCAGCGTTGTGTCTTGTACGATAGGATGAGTAACGTTGAATTGAAGTTTTTCGTGATGCGCAGCATGTTCTTCATGTCCACAACCACCTAAAAGTGCGGAAACAATGCTTACTGCAAGAAGTGCTTTTTTGCTCATAATGTAAATTCGTAATAAAAAGGCTAATCGTGACATGCCTTATAAAAAGACAGCATGCCACTAGCGCGCTTTCAGCAAATAGGTTCACCGCTGATAATTAAGCACGCAAAAACATCCAGCAAAGCGCTGGCGCGTTGTTAGGAATATCGAATTAACGTGTTTTTTAGGTAGCCAATAACCGCTAAACCTAAAAAACTAAGCAATAGGCGGCGCTCGGGTTAGCGGCGTTGCGTAGTTAAGGGATGTTTTGAAAAGCCCACGCGGACGTGGTTTTGCGGTATCCGTGAAGGAGTCCGTAAGGTAATCCAGCACAACATTTTGTGGCGGGACGGGCTCTTCCGGCGCACTTTCCTCAGTATCAAATTCAAAGGAATATTCTGAGATAGAAGCATCAAAATGATGCTTGAACGTGATCGGCTTGTAATCCTGTTTAAGTCCAGATAAGCAAGTAAACAACAACGCAATTAATGCGTATATGGTGTACTGCTTCATGTACTGATGATTATTCACCGATGATTATTCCAGAAATTCAATTATATAAGGAAAATTGCGGCGTTATGCTACACAGGCGATTACGCTTTTACAAGAAACATTCTTGCTAGTAAACGCAGGCAATAAGCGATTGCACGTTTTCAGAATCGACAAAAGCGGAATGGAATAAGAAGTGACAAAACCGCACAACGAAAAAGAGCGCCATTAGGCGCTCTTTACAATCAATTTAAAAGGAGAGAATTAAGCTTTAGACGCTTGGTAGATACCTTCAATTGCAGTATCAAGCGTTGCTTCAAACTCTTCTTGAGTTTGCTGTGCAGATACGCCTTCTGTCAGTGCGCGAGAGAAACTCGCGATCATACCTTGGTTTTCTGCCAGCTTCGCGTTTGCTTCCTCGCGGCTATAGCCACCAGATAGCGCCACTACTTTAAGTACACGAGGGTGATCAACAAGCTCTTTATAAAAGTTTGCCTCTGTCGGAAGCGTAAGCTTAAGCATGACTTCCTGACCTTCGTTTAGCAGATTAAGCTGGGTCAAAATCTCTAGCTTAAGTAATGCTTCTGCTTCCGCTTTTTGTGGACTGTGAATATCCACTTCTGGCTCAATGATTGGAACAAGGCCCGCGGCTAAAATTTGCTTACCCACTTCAAATTGCTGAGCAACAACGTCTTTAATACCTTGGTGATTCGCAAGCTTAACAACACTGCGCATTTTAGTGCCAAATACATCTTGCGCCACCGCTTTAGCTAGCAGTGCATCAAGACCTGGCATTGGCTTCATTACCTGCACGCCGTTGCTTTCTTCAGCTAATCCTTTATCTACCTTTAGGAACGGAATTACGCGCTTCTTCTGCCATAAGAAATGTGCAGAAGACATGCCTTCAATTTCTCTATCAAGGGTGTTTTCAAACAAGATTGCGCCAAGAACGCGCTCGCCGCTAAAAGGGGTGCTGGTGATAATGCGTGTACGCATTTCGTGAACAAGATTAAACATCTCTTCGTCTGAGCTATACTCTGACTCTTCGATGCCGTATAAGCGCAACGCTTTAGGGGTACTACCGCCGCTTTGATCTAACGCTGCAATAAAACCGGTTTGCGTCTTCAGTTTATCCAGCATTGCCTGCTGAGCTTGTGATGCCATTGCAACACTCCTTTTGTATATTACTGCCTTAATAGACAGGTGTAGGGTTTATTGTTATACCAATTCTATTAAAGATCTGTTTGTCTCAGACGCAGCATGCCAGCACCTTAAGTAAACACATCTGTAATAAAGTTGGTATTTATGCCTGCGTACTTCACTGTTTCGCAGGTGTAATCGTTTCCGATTAAAAGGTCACGCTCAAAAATGCTGTTACTGAGCGTGACACTTATGGGGTAACGTTTGTACTAGGCCTTAGCTATCTAGAGCTTTAAAACGCTGCGTTTTCATGCAACGCCCAGGCTTATTTATTTTTTTCTTCTAGTACTGCTACCGCTGGTAGTGTTTTGCCTTCCAAGAATTCTAGGAACGCGCCACCACCTGTTGAAATATAAGAGACCTTATCGGCAATCCCGTATTTATCAACTGCTGCTAGTGTATCACCACCACCTGCGATTGAGAATGCGTCGCTTGCCGCAATCGCTTCAGACAGCGCTTTTGTTCCAGCACTGAACTGTTCAAATTCAAATACGCCTACAGGGCCATTCCATACAATGGTTCCCGCGTTCTTGATAATGTCCTCTAACGCCTTTGAAGAGTCTGGACCAATATCAAAAATCATATCGTCGTCGGCAACGTCACTGACTACTTTTAGCGTCGCTTCGGTATTCTCATCAAACGCTTTGCCCACGACCACATCTGTAGGTACTGGAATATTACCGCCATTCGCCTGTGCTTCATTCATAAGCTGCGTGGCTTGCTCGGTAAGGTCCATCTCTACTAGTGACTTACCTACATTATGGCCTTGAGCAGCAATGAAAGTGTTGGCAATACCGCCACCAACAATCAGCTGGTCAACTTTTTCAGCCAATGTTTTTAACACGGTCAACTTGGTAGACACTTTAGAGCCACCCACAATAGCAACCATTGGACGCTTAGGGTTGTCTAGCGCTTTGCCAAGTGCGTCTAATTCTGCAGCAAGTAATGGGCCAGCACAGGCTTTTGGTGCAAATTTAGCAACGCCATGAGTAGACGCTTGTGCGCGGTGAGCAGTACCGAACGCATCCATAACAAAGATATCGCAAAGTGCTGCGTACTGTTTTGCTAACGTTTCGTCGTCCTTCTTTTCGCCGTTATTAAAACGTACGTTTTCAAGGATAACTAATTCGCCGTCTGCAAGCTCCACGCCATCTAAGTAATCTTTTACAAGCTTAACTGGTACGTCTAGGGCGTCATTAAGATAATCAACAACAGGTTGAAGAGAGAATTCGTCTGCAGGCTCGCCTTCAGTAGGACGACCAAGGTGAGACATCACCATAACTGCCGCACCTGCGTCTAGGGCTGCTTTAATCGTAGGGATTGATGCTTTGATACGCGCATCAGAAGTTACTTTGCCGTCTTTTACCGGCACGTTTAAATCTTGTCTAATTAATACGCGCTGACCTTTTAGGGCCATATCGCTCATGCTTGGAATTGCCATCGTCTTTCCTATGTTAATTTAAATTCAGTAGAGCGAGTTTTGAAGGTAAGACACGCTCAAATTAACTGTGAAAGCTGCGCGGGCTGGTGCTACCAACCCTTGGCAGCATCAATGCTTTATTTTGCGTCGAACATCACTTTTGCGGTATCGAGCATACGGTTTGCAAAACCCCATTCGTTGTCACACCATACTAGTGTTTTAACCAGTTGTTTGTGACTGACTCTTGTTTGTGTGCCATCTACAATACACGAGTGAGGGTCGTGATTGAAATCTACCGACACCAAAGGCTCTTCGGTGTAGTCCAAAATGCCCTGTAAACGCCCCGCTTTTGCATTGCGAAGGGCTTGGTTCACTTGCTCAATCGTTACCTTAGATTGAAGCGTTACACTTAAATCCATGGCAGTAACATTGATAGTTGGCACTCGAACCGCAATGGCTTCAAATTTTCCCGCAAACTTAGGCAGAATGCGCTCTATACCGGCAGCAAGTCGGGTATCAACGGGAATAATCGACTGACTTGCAGCACGGGTTCTGCGCAAATCTTCGTGATAGGCGTCGATAACTTGCTGGTCATGCATAGACGCGTGAATGGTTGTGATCGTACCACTTTCAACACCGAACGCAGCGTCTAGCGCTTGGATAACAGGAACAATGCAGTTTGTGGTGCAAGAGCCGTTGGAGACTAATTTTTGTTCACTGGTCAACGTGTCTTCATTGGTTCCGAAAATGACCGTATTGTCTAAATCTGGTGACCCGGGTGACGAGAAAAGCACTTTGCCAGCGCCGGCATCTAAATGTGCTTGCCCCGATGCTCTGTCATCAAACTTGCCCGTACACTCAAGCACAATATCAACGCCCAAGTCTTTCCAGGGTAGGTCTTTAATATCGCTTATCGCGAGCAGTGTAATATCGTCGCCCGCGACATTTAGCGTGTTATTTTCTAAGGCCACATCAAAACGGAACCGCCCGTGGGCGGTATCGTATTTAAGTAAATGTGCTATGCCTTCGGGTTTAGCAATGTCGTTAATGGCCACCACGTTAAATTCGTTGTTGCGCCCGCTTTCATACAGCGCGCGCAACACGTTACGACCAATACGACCAAACCCATTTATGGCAATATTTACCATAGGCTTATCTATTACCTCTTACAGAGACAGTGCTGCCTCTACTACAGCGTCAGTGGTAATGTTGAAGTGCTTAAACAGGTCGCCAGCAGGTGCAGATTCACCAAAGGTGTCCATGCCCACGATAGCGCCATTAAAGCCAACGTACTTGTACCAGCTATCTTTAGACAGCGCTTCAACCGCTACGCGTTTAACAACGCTAGAAGGCAGTACGCTTTCACGGTAATCAGCAGACTGACGGTCGAATACGTCAGTTGATGGCATAGACACTACGCGAACGGCTTTGCCTTGCTCGGTTAGTTTCGCTGCGGCTTCAACGGCTAGCTGAACCTCAGAACCAGTACCGATAAGAATAAGCTCTGGCGTACCTTCACAGTCTTTAAGTACGTAACCGCCTTTCGCGATATCAGCAACTTGTTGAGCCGTTCTTTCTTGCTGCGCTAAGCCTTGACGCGTGAAGATAAGCGTTGTTGGGCCGTCAGTGCGCTCAATAGCAGACTTCCACGACACAGCAGACTCAACCTGATCACAAGGACGCCAGTTATCAAGGTTAGGCGTTGCTCGTAGCGCTACCACCTGCTCTACTGGCTGGTGAGTTGGGCCGTCTTCACCTAGACCAATTGAATCGTGGGTGTAAACGAAAATTGCAGGCTGCTTCATTAGCGCTGCCATACGTACCGCGTTGCGTGCATATTCCATAAACATTAGGAAAGTTGCACCGTATGCCTTAAAGCCACCGTGAAGGGCAATACCATTCATCATGGCCGACATACCAAACTCACGTACACCGTAATAAATGTAGTTACCTGAGGCATCGTTTGCTTCAACACCTTTGCTGCCTTCCCAAATAGTAAGGTTAGAACCTGCAAGGTCAGCAGAGCCGCCTAATAGTTCAGGAAGTAGCGGACCAAACGCATTCAGTGCATTTTGTGACGCTTTACGTGACGCGATATTTTGTGGGTTAGCTTGAAGTTCAGCGATGATAGCGTCTGCTTTGTCGCTGAAATCTGCTGGTAACTCGCCATTTACACGGCGTTTGAATTCTGCTGCAAGCTCTGGGTAGGCGGCTTCGTATGCAGCGAAAGCGTCATTCCACGCGCTTTCCGCGTTTGAACCTTTCTCTTTAGCATCCCAACCAGCGTAAATATCGTCTGGAATTTCGAACGCGCCATGGCTCCAGCCAAGCTTCTCGCGAGTAGCGACAATTTCGTCCTCACCTAGTGGTGCACCGTGACAAGACTCGGTACCTTCTTTATTAGGTGAACCGAAACCAATGGTGGTTTTACAACAAATAAGCGTAGGCTGCGCAGTATTCGCCTGTGCCTTTTCAATAGCGGCTTTTACTTGCTCTGCATCGTGCCCGTCAACGCCATCGATCACTTCCCAACCATAGCTCTTGAAGCGTGCTGGTGTATCGTCGGTGAACCAACCTTCCACTTCGCCATCAATTGAAATGCCGTTGTCATCCCAAAACGCGATAAGCTTACCAAGGCCTAGCGTACCGGCTAGTGAACAGGTCTCGTGTGAGATACCTTCCATTAAGCAGCCGTCACCTAGGAATGCGTAGGTGTGGTGGTCAACAATAGTGTGACCATCTTTGTTAAATTGTGCAGCTAGTACTTTTTCGGCAAGCGCCATGCCCACAGCATTACTGATACCTTGGCCTAGTGGGCCAGTGGTCGTTTCAACACCTGGCGCATAGCCATATTCTGGATGGCCTGGCGTTTTTGAATGCAATTGGCGGAAATTCTTTAACTCTTCAATTGGCAGTTCGTAGCCTGATAGGTGAAGAAGAGAGTACAACAGCATCGAGCCGTGACCATTTGAAAGCACAAAGCGATCGCGGTTAGCCCAAGATGGGTTTGCAGGGTTGTGTGATAAGAAATCACCCCATAGTACCTGTGCGATATCAGCCATCCCCATTGGGGCACCTGGGTGACCAGATTTAGCTTGTTGAACGGCATCCATGCTTAATGCACGGATTGCATTGGCGAGTTCACGACGAGAGGGCATGTTGTCTCCTGATTTATTTTGTATCTTTTGTTTCGTATCTTAGCGGGCTAGGCAAGCTAGACGAGCGTAGAGGTAAGGCGTTCGCTCTACTTCTTTATACGAATGAATGTGGCGTTATTCTTACCTATGCCACCTTTCAGTTCAATGGGTTTTCATTGCCAATAGCGAAAGTCATAGTAAAAAATGGTCTATACCCTGACCATCACGTATTCCCATTACAGCAAAAACAGTTATATCTGACGCCTAGTTTTACAAATACATCATTAACTTCGACAATTACGACCTGAATAACCCTATAAGTGATCGGGTTGTGTCAACTATTCGTAACGAAGAGACTTTTAGACGTCTAGAAGTAAAGACTGGTATTTATAACTTGTTTTAGTACAATATACGACTATTTTGATAATTTAACGCTTACGGAGCATTTATGGCCACGCATTTATTCACATCCGAGTCAGTGTCTGAAGGACATCCGGACAAAATTGCTGATCAGATCTCAGATGCGGTTCTTGACGCTATTTTAGAACAAGATCCTCGCGCTCGGGTGGCCTGCGAAACGTATGTAAAAACCGGTATGGTTTTAGTGGGTGGTGAAGTAACTACCTCTGCATGGGTAGATATTGAAGAGCTTACCCGAAAAACAGTTAAAGAAATTGGCTACACGCACTCAGATATGGGCTTCGACGCTGATTCATGTGCGGTATTAAATGCTATTGGCAAACAGTCACCTGACATAAATCAAGGTGTTGATCGCGCAAGCCTTGAAGAACAAGGTGCTGGTGACCAAGGTCTAATGTTTGGCTACGCTAGTGACGAAACTGACGTACTAATGCCTGCGCCAATCACGTACTCTCACCGCCTTGTTCAAAAACAAGCCGAAGTGCGTAAATCTGGTAAGCTAGACTGGTTACGCCCAGATGCTAAAAGCCAAATTACTTTCAAATATGAAAACGACAAGCCTGTTGGCATCGACGCGGTTGTGCTTTCAACCCAGCACTGTGATTCAGTAAGCACTGAAACAGTTCGCGAAGCGGTAATGGAAGAAATTATTAAGCCAGTGCTGCCTAGTGAATGGATTGATGGAAATACACGCTTTCACATTAACCCAACGGGACGATTCGTTATCGGTGGTCCAATGGGCGACTGTGGCTTAACAGGTCGTAAAATCATTGTTGATACTTACGGTGGTATGGCCCGTCACGGTGGTGGCGCGTTCTCTGGTAAAGATCCATCAAAAGTAGACCGCAGTGCAGCATACGCGGGTCGTTACGTTGCTAAGAACATTGTTGCAGCAGGACTTGCTAAGCGCTGTGAAATCCAAGTGTCTTATGCAATCGGTGTGGCAGAGCCAACGTCTATCAGCATCGATACCTTCGGTACAGGTGTGGTAGATGAGAAAACATTAGTGGCACTGGTCCGTGAACATTTCGACCTACGCCCGTATGGACTTATTCAAATGCTAGACCTTGAGCGCCCTATTTATCGCCCAACGGCTGCGTACGGTCACTTTGGTCGTGACGAATTCCCATGGGAAGCAACAGATAAAGCAGAAGCGTTAAAAGCATCGATTTAATTCGATAACCAAATAACGCTTTTAAATACGCCGCTCAGTTTTTATAACGCTTTGCAAAAAAGTGTTGGTATAAACTAGCGGCGTTTTTTATTTGGCTAGCAAAATCAACGAAACATATAAAAAACAGTAAAGAATATTTTCATCATTTATTTTTTGCAGCTATGCTTAAATAACGAACACACTATCGCTTGTAGTTTCTGGTTGTTTACAAGCCATGATAACAACAACTTGGGCTCTTCCATGAATGTGGTTACTGGAATTCTTCTGGCACTTACTTTGGCTGCGTCTATGGCGGCTTCCCCCGTGCTCGCGGAAATGAATGCTCCCCACTACAGCCCTATCCAATTCAAAAGCAAAAAAATAGCCCGGTGGCAGCTAAATAGTATGTACCGCATTCAATCTACAACCGAAACTTATCTATACGACAACAGTTATACCTACCCAGCGGGGTCACAAGGTATGTTTAGCGCCAGCAGGCGGTTTAACACTTGGGTTCCGCAAAAGGTCTATGCAACGTACAAAACCAACAATACCGCCTTTCAGCATTACGCAGAGTGGCTTTATTTACCACATGATGTAGGTACTTTTACTCGGTTGGGCTGGCTGCTTGGCAAAAGCGAGGGTTTAAACATGGCGGTAGAGCTTGAACATAGGCAAGTTGGGGAAGAAGAGAATATGGGCCTCTCATTGGGCGTCAATTACTTGTTTTAGGTCACCGCTACATTGCACTCACAGTGCGCTTTTAGTATTACACCCCATCATAAAGACGAAACGTAGTTGCCGTTATGCCAATGATAAGGTTTTTGCGTAAGTCTGTTGAATTACCATCGCGTCGGAACTCGCTCTATGACGCTTAACATCAAGTTGGCTCGCAAGGCGGCTTTTCACCTCATGCCATTGATTCATTTGTGCTTCAGACAAAATATATTCCAATGCTCTACACGTGAAAGACATTTCTACCTGCGCTGCGGCGTAGAGCTTAATTAGCCACGGGTTATCAACGACCCAACCGTCACTGTAAACAACCGTATTGCCAAGGAAGTTATTTAACTCAACACAGACTTTTCGAGGCTCTTCTCCTCGAGTTTGCAGCATCTGCTGCGTTATGCCGTGCAGTGACTCCGCTTTTCGATCCCAGTGAACCCACGAGTCAAAGGGCCGAAGTAGCTTACACCACTTTGCACCATCATAGCGCACGATACCTATCTCAATAGGGTAACTCGCTGCGCCAAATCCACTTGCTTCAATGTCTATTATTGTTGGCAGGGTATTCTTTCGCACTCACGCTCCAAACCGCTGTTTATCCTTGCTTGCAACATACGCAAACCATTTTTATCAGGCGGTTTTACTGCTACCTCGTCACCAGAGGAACAACTAAACAACGTCGAGCACTGTTTAGCAAATGTACAACCACTCTTCTCGAAATATAAGCTAATAGTAGAATCGTGCCACAATTAATGCGCACTCGTTTAGTACACCAACCCGTCGCCAGCGCTCAAAAATCTCGTAAAAGCTCTCAAAAAAGCATCAAACTTATACTAAAGGATAAGACGTTTACGCTAAAAGACTGAGCACATTGCTATACACTTTTAAGGTTAACATTTAGGTAGCCTATTCATGCGTGCACTTTCTATCTTTCTCTCGCTGGCTTGCGTCTTTTCAATTTTTACTGCAAGTAAAGCATTAAGTTCAACGGAACCTCTGGTGATTGGTATTGATGCCGATCTTTCAGCGGTAGCTGTTGAAGGTGGCATCGCTATTACAAGAGGGGTCGAGCTTGCCGTCGACGAAATAAATGCCGCTGGTGGGATTCTAGGTCGTCAAATAAAAGTTATTGCGAAAGACCATCGCGGCAACCCAGCTCGAGGTGTATATAACATTGAGCAATTTTCCCAAACTCCCAATTTACTTGCGGTAGTAGGCGGCGTTCATACACCTGTAGTTCTCGCTGAAGTCGACCCAATACACGAAAAAAACATTTTGATGTTGGTTCCTTGGGCAGCGGGGACGCCTATTATCGACAACGGGCACTCACCGAATAACATATTTCGCGTGTCGGTACGCGACGCTGAAGCAGCGTCAGTCCTAATTAATCACGTCAAATATATGGGGCTATCAAATATCGCGTTGGTACTGGAAAGAACAGGATGGGGACGCTCAAACCTTGAATCATTAACACAAGCTGCAAGTAATAATGATATTGATATAACAGCAACCCATTGGATAAATTGGCAGCAGAAAGACTTTTCTGAGGATATCGCGGCAATAAAAAGCGCGAAAGCGGAAGCGATTATTCTTGTCACTAACGTTCCTGAAGGTGTTGTGGTACTCGATGAGATGGCAAAACAAGGCATCGCCTCTCTCCCTGTTGTGTCACATTGGGGAGTCGCGTCGGGTCAGTTCGCCTCTTTACTTGCAAAGCCCATCGCTAACTACAATGTGTCAGTACTTCAAACCTTCCACTTCAACCACCAGAAAAATACCAAGGCAAAAAGCTTGTTAGAAGCCTATTATAGTAAGTATGGCTTGGTGGATGCGACTGCGATTGGTGGTGTGACAGGTTTGGCTCATGCTTATGATTTAACTCATTTAATCGCGGCAGCTGCCGCGAAAGCTGGTAGTATAGAAGTAGACGCATTACGCGGTGCGCTAGAGTCTCTTCAAAATGTGCAAGGTGCAGTGAAGCACTACACAGCTCCATTTTCAGAGGACAGACACGATGCACTCTGGGCAAAGGATTATTTTATGACTACGTTTAACGAAAAAGGTCACTTGGTAACAACGGGCGTGCAATGATGCAGCAGCCCCCAAGGTTACGCTCTCTTCTGCTTTCAAGCATGTTACCGCGACTGGTTTTACTCGTCGCGGTTTTGTCTATCATTCTGTTTGCTCTCTCTTTTCACTTCATTGTTAAACAAACCGACCAGCTTCAACAACAATCTGTTGATGGTTTAGAACAAGATATCAATTACATTGTTAGCGACACCACTAGACAGCTAGCAGACTTGGCAGCTAACGATATCATCATCAATTCCTTGGTTGATTTCGAGCAAAGGGATAATTACCTTCCCATGTTTTTCCGCTCGTTAAATTTAACTCAGGCGAAAAGTGTCGAGTTTGCGCTATTTGATTTTGCCGGGAACCGGGTGATTGATAAAAACTGGAATGCTGTTATCCCCGAGTCGCTCAGTAGTGCATGGCGCCAGCAAACCCTTGGTTCATCGAATGCATACTCCTCGGTATCAAAGTACGGCGTATTAATAAGCGTTCCAGTGTTACTTAGAGGCGTAGCGGAAGGCGCACTTGTCATGTATGTGGATAGCTTGCAGTCTTTGCTCGCGCCCTATCCCAGACTGACTAACCAGCTTGTTACCGACTCTAGTGGGCATGTCCTATTTAGCAGTGAGCCCTCACTCATTGCTCCCAACTCAAGCTTTTCCGATTTTGATGACAGCGGCTACGCTATAAAAAAGGCTGATTGGCAAAATCTAACCTTATACAGCGTAAAACCCACCATCACCGCATACAGAGAAGCCGCATGGACTGGGATTGTATTGCTGGCAATGATTGTAGGCTTCGTATTTATCATTTTGCATATGGTGAGTATGACGGGAACGCTTGCCGAGCGAACACTTTCGACTTTGTACAATGACATTAAGAATCGACTAAACAGTGATGATAAGACCTCACTACGCCTTGATAGTGACGTTGAGGCCCAAGAACTTGCGGATATTCGCGAAGCGTTTGACAAACTGATTTGGGATTTGACAGAGGTTTCACTGTCTAACGAACAGTTTTCCAACGTGTTGGAATCAATGGGCGATATGCTTGTTGTGGTTGATCAAGACAAGCAAATTTTACTTTCTAACAAGCGCTTCGACGACTTTTGTCATGACCAGTACGGTGAAAAGAACGGTATTTTGAAGTTCATTATGCAAAAGCTTGCTTCTTCACAGAGCAATGAACTTACACACTTTTCGGTATCAACCGGCCAAGAGCGGTTTGTTCATTGGACTAAAACATCACTGGCCGATGCTAATGGTAATATTCGTGGTGATATCTATGTTGGTAGCGACGAAACCGAACAACGCTCTCTTGAAAGTCACGTTAAAGTGCTCACTCACGCTATGGATGAAGCAACCGTGTCGATCATCATTTCGGACATTAAGCGCGTCGGCCAACCAATAATATACGTAAACAGTGCCTTTGAAGAGCTTACAGGCTACAGTCGTGAAGAAATAATCGGTCATAATTGCAGGTCGATGCAGGGCGATGAAACCAGCAAGCAGACAGTTGACCAAATCCGCAAGGCTATTGCAGTGCGCGAGCCTATTGAAACAACGCTGCTCAACTATAAAAAAGACGGCAGCGCCTTTTATAATCGTTTGAATTTAACGCCGGTAAAAATAAATGGTGAAGTCACTCACTATATCGGGTTTCAACAGGACGTTACTCAACAACGACAAACCGAACAGTATCTTCAGGATGCGCGAGAAAAAGCGGAAGAGTCTGCCCGTCTTAAATCGAGCTTCCTCGCTAGTATGAGCCATGAAATACGCACGCCAATACACGGTATTTCTGGTGTTTTGCAGTTAATGGCTAGCTCTGAACTCACTGAGGAGCAAAAGCACTACCTGTCTCTTGCTAAGTTTAGTATCCAAGGCCTTTTACATATCGTAAATGATATTTTGGACTTCTCTAAAATAGAGGCAGGCCAATTGCAAATTGAAGAAAACCCATTCGACATTTTAGAATCGCTTGAAAACCTTCAAAGTCAGTACGCGATTATGTGCCAAGAAAAAGGGTTAGCGCTACATTTTCACTTTGATTTACAAGGCTTTCACGTTGTACAAGGCGATGATGTACGCTTTAGACAAATACTCTCGAACTTGTTAGGTAATGCCGTGAAGTTCACCGACAGTGGATGCATTGAAGTCACCACCAGCATTCAGCAAAACGCAGATAACAGCCTTAAGCTTTTATGTAGCGTAAAAGACACCGGCATTGGTATCGCACAAGATAAGCAAAGTACAATCTTTGATGTCTTTACCCAAGAAGACCTTTCTACAACTCGCAAATTCGGCGGAACAGGCCTTGGACTTTCTATTAGCAAACAATTATGCGAACTCATGGGCGGCGATATAAAACTTGAGAGCGTTAAAGGTCACGGAAGCACGTTCTCTTTCACTATTATGCTTGAACAAGCCGACGAAGCCCTGCTTAAGCCAGTTCACCACTCCTCAGGAGTGAAACGGGAAAAAGGGAAAAAACGCAAAGTATTAATTGTCGAAGACAACGACATTAATCAGGTTATTGTTAAACAGCACCTAAATAACCACACTACATTGAGTGCCAAATCAGGCCTAGAGGCACTTGAAGCGTTGAACAAAATGAAAGTGACCTTTGATGTTGTCTTGATGGACTGTCAAATGCCAGAAATGGACGGCTTTGAAGCAACTAAACGCATAAGAAATGGTGAGGCCGGAGAACGCTATTTAAACGTGCCGATCATCGCACTAACCGCCAATGCCATGAAAGGTGACAAAGAGCGCTGCGTTAACGCCGGAATGGACGATTACCTAAGTAAACCTTTTGATGCTATTGACCTCATCGACAAAGTTGAGCATTGGGCAAGTATTGAAAGAAATAGTGAAGAAAGCGCCGTTCATTAATCTATTGAAGTGGAACATCTTGAGTGAACGCCTTAGCGAGACTAGCCCAACACATCAAAAAAGTTGTTTCGTTTATCTTATTGATTAACGTTTCGCTTTTTGGCGGTGGCGCGACTGCCGATGAAGTACTGCGATATAATCTTGGAACGTCAGGCAGCTCTATCCCGTACGAAAATGCTGTCGACGAAGATAGGGCCGGTATTCTAGTTGAAATCCTTCCCCTTATTATGAATAGAGCAGGTATTAAGACAGAAAAAGTCATGCTCTCTACCAAACGTGCCATGCTTGCATTTAAAACAGGCGCTCTTGATTTCGACTTTTTCAGTCCAAGCTGGCTGTCTAAAGATGAGCCCGCGGGCGACTTCACTTTCTCAGATCCCATTATAGACATCACAGAATACTTTATTACTCTGCCTGAAAACCATAGCCGATACCAAACCCTCGCCTCTATCTACGGTGAAACCGTAGGGATGATCTCCGGCTATGTGTATTTTGATTCTGATAAGTTCGTCAGAATGGACTTTCAAGCCGAGAGTAACCTTATCTTAGCCCTTGGCATGAAACGGATAGATGTCATCATAATGGAGGAAGCAGCAGCGCGTTACTGGTCTTCAATGCACAACGTAAAAATAGCGCTGGGCCCCATCCATACCGCAGGCCAAATGGCGTTGCGTGTTCACAATCGACATAAAGATAAGCTCCCCGCCATTAACCGCGCCATTGCTGAATTAAAACAAACGGGTCAAATTGATAGAATACTTAACAAGTATTCTGACTTTTCATTATAAGCCACACGCGGTTTCAACATTACGCCGTTGCTTTTTTGCCATAGCGCTTTAAAGCAAATGGAAATTTTATCGATTGGATTAAAAGGCAAAGACACACCAGCGTCATGCCAACCCACCCCACCGGCTTGAATACTTCACCAATCAGAAAAATAGCGAAAAGTGTCGCAACCAGTGGCTCAATTAACGTAATAAGCGTAGCTTTACTCGCTTCGGTAGTGCGAAGACCATAGCCAAATAGCAAATAACCAAGAAACATCGGCACAACAGCCATATAGAGTGAAACGCTAATGTGGATAGTGTTAGCAAACAAGTTTTGACCGGTAAACCAGAGGGAAGGCAACAGAGCAACGGCAGCGCAACCGAAAAGTCCGGCCATGGCAGATTTTGAATTTGCGCCAGCGTCAATGTGTTGCTTCGCAGCCCATGAGTATCCAGCGTAAGTTAAACCGGCAATTAAACCCAATATAACGCCGAACACCTGATCATCTTTAGATGCTGACAACGCCATTGCGTCGTGTGCCTTACCCATGGCTAACATGCCAATCCCAAACGCACCAAACACAAAACTAATAAACCATTTTAAAGACACGGGCTTTTTACTTAAAAAATACTCTAAAAGCGCAGCGAATAGTGGTGCACTGGCGATAGAAACCACGGTGCCTATGGCAACGCCTGACAAACGCATTGAGCTGTAAAAGGCCAGCGGATAAATTGCAACACATGCACTGCCAAACAGAAAGGTCAGTGGTGTAGAAAAAAGAATAGGTGCATCCTTTACCAGTGATTTTCGGGCACTAACACAAAGCAATACACCACCTATACCCATTGCAAAGGCACCGATTGCCAGAGGACTGATTTCTGGAGCGAACTGAGCGGCAGTGCCTGTTGTCCCCCACAGAAAGCTTGCGATAACAATTGCTAAGACCCCTTTTACTACATCGCTTGTATTCACTGCCTTCTCCACTCTATTACTCACCTTCTTAGCTTTAACTGTTGAACAATGCTTTCATGTTGTACTTTCTAATTAACCCATCAGCTTTTACTGTGACGCTGATATAAACCGCTCGCTGCCGCTTGCTTTTATCACTCAGTCATTTTTGCTCTTAGGGTCAACACCTCTCTCATAAAGATGATACTTAGATTATTGCTTTTGTAATTAGCCAGATAGACGCTTCTTTTGACCTTTTAGACGCACATTCCCCACACATTTACAATTAACACTAAATTAACAAGAAAAACGTAGCGCATTAGATACAACAAAAAATGAAATATTTGTTTCGCAAGTTATGGAAATAACCCAACTTTTTTGCCACATTACGCCCTTGCCTGATAACAAAATAGAAACAACCAACCTGGATGGACTTATGTTTAAAATAGAAAAATCGTCGTTTAGACGAAGCACACTTAGCGTTGCGGTAATGGGGCTGCTTAGCTCCGGTGCAATGGCGCAGGACACACAACAAAAGGATGACGATGACTTTGAGCAGATCATAGTAACTGCAACAAAGCGTGCAGAATCCATTGAAGACATTCCTTTTTCAATCAACGCACAAACGCAGCGAGACTTTGAACGCAGCGGTGCAGGAAACTTAGAAGACGTCGCAAGAAACGTGGCGAGCGTCTCAATTCAAAACTTAGGACCAGGCCAAAGCCAAGTATCTATGCGTGGCGTTTCAGCGGGTCAGATTGTACGAGACCAACCAGGCGTCAAGGAGCAGGTCGGCGTATACCTCGATGAAAGCGTGATCTCGCTGTCTTTATTTACTCCAGATCTCGACCTTTTCGACCTTAACCGCATTGAAACCCTGCGCGGTCCGCAAGGTACGCTTTTTGGATCTGGCTCTATCGGCGGAACCCTTCGCTACATCACCAATCAGCCCGAGTTAGATACCTTTGAAGGTAAGTTTGAAGCTAATCTTAATAGTGTGACAGACGGTGGCGTGGGCGGTCACGTTAAGGGCATGGTAAACGTACCTATTTCCGACACCATTGCCATGCGCGCGGTGGTATACCGCACTGATTACGCAGGCTTTATAGATGCGTTAGGTGAAAACGGCGCGTTTAGCGAAGACGTTAACGACGGCGATAGAACTGGCGGACGCGTAGCGTTCATCATCGCCCCAAACGATAAGCTCACCATTACACCACGACTTATCTTCCAAGAATTGGAAATGAACGGGTTTAACAGGCAGGAAGTGTATAACGTGTTTGCTAACCCTTACACAACGACCCGCCCAGCTATTCAATTGGGTGAACGAGAACAGTACCTTTTGCTTGAAGAAGGCTTCTCTGACGATACCTTGATTGCTGACGTAACTGCTGAATATCAAGCTGACGTTGCTGACTTTACCTTTGTTTATAGCTATACCGACCGCGATATTCTTGTAAGTCGTGATGCCAGCGCGCTTTCGGGCTCTGTAAGTATCGATTTAGGGTTTCCGGATGAAGCCGTACTATTACCGTCGAATCTTTTGGACCGAACAGAAGTAGAGCAAGATACCTTTGAACTTCGTGCCGCATCCAATGGCGATGGCGCGCTAGATTGGCTAGTTGGCGCTTTCTACTCTTCTACAGAGCGTGTTTACGACCAATCACTCCCTACCCCTGGGTACGACGCATTTACCGACGCCACCTTAGGTGAAGGCACGTCAGCAGCGGTTGCCAATGGTTTTGAAGCTGATTCTCCCTACAACGCCTATTTACCGTACGACTTGAAGCAGCTTGCTGTGTTTGGTGAAGTGAACTATCAAGTGAACGATGACTTTAAAATGACTGTCGGCTCGCGTTTTTACGATTACGAAGAAGAGCGTCAGTTTATCTCTGGAGGCTTGTTTGCCAATGGCGACAACCAGACCGATTCCACAGAATCAGACGGTTTTACTTCACGTGTAATTGGCCAGTATAGCGTAAACGAAAACGTGAATTTAAATGCTCAGGTGTCTCAAGGATTCAGACTTGGCGGCGTTAACGACCCGCTAAATAGAAGCCTGTGTACCGACCAAGATGAAGCCATCTTTGGTTCGTTCCAAGACTATGACGATGAAAAGCTCACCAACTATGAGATCGGTATGAAATCATCAGGTCGAGGATGGTCAGCTAACATCTCGGCTTTCTATAACGATATTGAAGATCTTCAGGTTACATTGGATGCTGGTTCTTGCTCGTCACGTGTATCATTTAACGTGCCTGACGCCCACACCCAAGGTATTGAATTTGAGCTTACGCGTCAGTTTACTGACCAGCTCTTTTTCTCATTAACGGGTAGCATCATTGAAGCCGAGTTCGATTCAACCGTTGTTGATGGTGATGGTGCGGTACTAGGTGGCGTAGAAGACGGTAACCGCTTAGCTTCAGTACCTGAAGAGAGCTTTGCCATCGCATTTACCTACGATTTAGCGCAGCCTTTATTCTCTTCAAACAGCACCTATTTCCAAGGCTCTTACCAGTATGTGGGTGATCGTATAACCCAGCCTAGTGACCAAGTTGCGGGCGCAGGTATATTCACTTCAGGCCTTGCCTTTGGCGGTGCCACTGGCGCAGAAACAACGGAATTAGACTTGTTGTTAGACGACTACGGCACGCTTAATATGAGCTTCGGTCTTACCTACGATGACTATGAAATATTACTGTATGCAAACAACCTGTTCGACGAAAACGCGCAGCTATCCTTTGATAGAGAACGTGGTGGACGAGCTCGGCTTGGATTTACGGTGAACCAGCCTCGTACAGTAGGCGCAACTTTCCGTTACTTCTTCCAGTAACGAGCGATAAATGTCTCTGCCTGAGGAAATATCCCTTCAGGTAGAGGCTTCACTTTCTTTTGGGAAAAGAGTGGAGTTGGCCGTAAGCCGGGTTCTGTCGTGGGCAACCATTCCTCTAGATCAGCAATCGCTCACTGATTCAAGCAACCTACCCGATCCCCATGCGGGCCACACGTTGAGGGATCCTATTTGGTCTTGCTCCGGGTGGAGTTTACCTTGCCACACTCTGTTACCAGAGGTGCGGTGCGCTCTTACCGCACCCTTTCACCCTTACCGGCATGTAAACATGCTTAGGCGGTCTTCTCTCTGCTGCACTTGTCGTCGGCTCACGCCGCCCAGACGTTATCTGGCACCCTGCCCTTTGGAGCCCGGACTTTCCTCCCCTTTCTTACGAAAGCGGCGATTGCCTGGCCAACTCCGCGGCGCATTCTACATGAAGTACCTTACAATAGCACCCTATTCCTGCTCGCTGTAAAAGCAGTGCTCAACGGCGTTTTTATCAAGCAGTTTGGTGATAATGAAAATTTGATCGCCCATTTCTATTTTGGTACTTCCTTTGGGTATAAGGGTTTCTTCTCCGCGGGCAATCATCGCCACTACCGTATTATCGGGAAGGGCTAATTCACTAATGGTTTTATGTAGTGCCGGCGATAACTTAGATACCTCTATTTCTATAAGCTCGCGCTTGCTCTTAGCGACTTTTACAATCTCCAGCGTGCTCGATTCCTTTACTTCATCGTCCAACACTAAGCCTAACTTACGCGCCGCATAAGGTAAGGTGGAACCTTGCAACAAGGCAGAAATAAGCACGATAAAGAACACGACATTAAAAATGAGCTCGGCGTATGGCATGCCGAATATTAGCGGAAATATAGCGAGTATAATTGGCACCGAACCGCGTAAACCCACCCATGATATAAGCAGCGATGCTTTGAACGAGAATTTTGAAAGCAATAAAATCGGCATAACCACCAGCGGACGTGCAATAAAAATAAGCACAAACGCAATTAAAAGGCCTTCTTTCCAATTAACAAACAGCTCGGTGGGCGTTACCAACAAACCTAAGATAACGAACATGGCAATTTGCCCAAGCCAGGCCAGCCCATCCAGAAACACAAACGTATTACGCTGATAAGCAAAGCGGCTGTTACCCACGACAACACCCGTAATAAAGGTAGCGAGAAAGCCGCTGCCATTTAAGTTCGCAGCAAGGCCAAAAGACAATACACCAAACAACATCACAAATACCGGGTACAAACCGATGGCCATTAAGGTGACGCGTCTGAAAAGCCATACTGCAATACCGCCGATAGCAAGGCCCACTATCGCTCCCACTCCCATTTGACTGGCAAACAGCGAAAGTAAGTCAACTGGCTTAGTGGTGCTGTCTTGAATAAGCGTAATAAGGCCGATTGTGAGGAATATGGCCATTGGATCATTCGACGCACTTTCCAGCTCTAGTGTGGATTTTATTTTTGAAGGAATGCGTATACCAGCGTTGCGCAGAACAGAAAACACTGCTGCGGCGTCTGTCGACCCTACAATAGCACCAAGCAATAAGCCCTTATAAAGCGGTAAATCGAGAATAACCATAGCGGCGATACCGGTGACCACTGCCGTACCAATTACGCCAAAAGTGGCGAGCAACGCGGCGGGTTTCCACGCCTGCGCTATGGACTTTTTTGACGTTTGTAGACCGCCATCAAATAGGATGAGAATAAGCGCAAATGTACCAATGGCATGCGCAGCATCAGCATTATCAAAGAAGATTCGGCCGATACCATCTTCTCCAGCCAACATACCTACACCAAGGAATAAAACTAAAACAGGTACGCCAAAGCGCGGGGACAATTTACTGGCCAGTACGCCCAAAATGGCAAGCACTGCACTGAGTAAAATAATGTGATCAACTGCAAACATTATACGTTCCTTATTGCCCTTGATGCTCTCACGCAAATTATTCGGGTATGCGTGAGAGCATCAAGGGTTCCTGTTAATACTGCTACCTTACCGCGTTTTTGCACCAATGTATTGAGGTACAAAAGCACGCTGAGGTATTGGGGTTAAGGAACTTGTGCCGCCTAAGGGATGTGCGACAACGAAGCCTTAATCTCTTCTGCAGTAGGCTTTAACTGCGCTTTACCTTGTTTCTCTCTTCTACTGCCCAACAAATACAACAGCGTAGAGGTGATAAACAAGGTCGATGACGTGCCAATCACGACAGCAAAAACCATAGGGACTGCAAAACTTTCTACGGCATCACCGCCAAAAATAGCCATCGGTAACAATGCCAACAGCGTGGTAACGGAAGTGAATACCGTGCGGCTTAACGTGCTGTTCACGGCCTCATTAATGGTATCTGCCAATGGCTTGTTTGGGTCTAAACGCAATAATTCACGGATGCGATCAAGCACCACAACCTTATCGTTTATAGAGTAACCAATGAGCGCCAATAGTGCTGCGACAGCCGTTAAGTTAAATTCGATACCCGTAAGCGCGAAAAAGCCTATGGTTTTGGTTAAATCGAGTATCACGGTTAGCAGCGCTGCGCTCGCAAAATGCGCTTCAAAGCGTGCCCACAGATACACCAACATGCCGCCACCTGCGATAAGCAATGCTAGAATGGATAGCTCGGCAAAGCCTCCGCTGACTTTGGGTCCAACCATATCAATTTTATCAAAACTTACCTCACTGTCGGCCTGCGAAATCGCACGCTTTAGTGCGTCAGTCTGCTTTGCGTTGCTATTTTCAAGCTCGCCACTGCTATCTAGAACAGGGGCTCGCAATAAATAGTGATGTTCACTGCCATATTCTTGAATTGCTACCTGATCAAAGCCATTGCTTTCAATCACATTCCTTAGCTCATCGGTAGTAAGGGTTGGTGCGGTCAACTCAATCATGGTGCCACCGGTAAAGTCGACGCCATAATGTAAGCCAGGCTTAGCAAACAAGCCGATTGAAAGCACTGTTAGCACTACCGAAACAGCGAGTGCAATTTTACGCTTTGCCAGAAAATTAATACCGCTTAGCTTATCGCTTAACCGCAAAAGCGGTGATGAAAAGCGCAAAGGAACGCGCTGCTGCGCGCGATCTTGCGTATTCTTGTGCTTCGACTTAACCACTCTTAGCATTAACATTTTAGTTAGGGCTACAGCAGTAAATACCGAAGACACCAGACCAAGGGCAATTGTAATTGCAAACCCTTTAATAGGGCCGCTACCAAACATAAACAACAAGCTTACCGCTATTAGTGTGGTGAAGTTTGAATCCACAATAGTCGCGAACGCTTTATCAAAACCCACTTCTATTGCACTGGCTGCCGGACGACCTTTTTTACTTTCTTCACGAATACGTTCATTAATCAAAATGTTCGCATCGACTGCCATGCCCATGGTTAGGATCAAACCTGCTATGCCCGGTAACGTCAGGGTTGCGCCAAACAGGGTTAATGCGCCAAACACCAACGCCATATTGATACAAAGAGCAAAACTTGCGATAGCGCCCCACCTGCCGTAAATCGCTACCATGAATGCCAATACCAGTAACGCACCTGCCACACCGCTTTCCACGCCGGTTTGAATTGCATCGCTGCCTAAATCAGGCCCCACCGTGCGTTCTTCTATAATGGTAAGTGGCACAGGTAGCGCACCTGTGCGAAGCATTAGTGCAGTGTTGCCCGCCTCGGGCAATGTAAAGTTACCGGTTATTTCACCACGACCACCCGGAATCACGCTATTTATGACGGGGGCTGTAACCACTTTGTCGTCAAGGACGATAGCAAGCACACGGCCGATGTTGTCACGTGTCATAGTGGCAAACTGCTTGGCACCTGCGCTGTCTAATCGGAACGTCACTACTGGCTGGCCATTTTCACTACTTAAGACACCTGCCGCATCAGTAATATGCTCACCTTCTAGCGCCACTTTTTGCTCTAAGCGATAGGTATTACCCGCCGCATCTTGCTTATTCATTACCTGCTCAGACTGGCTGTTCGCGGCCCAGTGAAAAGTCATTTGTGCGGTAGTGCCCAATAATTTTTTAACTTGAGTGGGGTCAGACATACCCGGCATCTGAACTAAAATGGCGTTTTTACCTTGTAGCGTAACACTAGGCTCAGTAAGCCCCGTTTCGTTCAAACGCTTTCGAACTACTTCAACACTTCGGCTTAACGTGTCTTTAACCAGTTGTTCGGTGTATAGCTCGTTAAGCGTAAGGGTAACGGTGCTTTGCTTTATCTCTACATCAAGTGCACTTGAACCATTTGGCTGAGCGGAAATTTGATATGCGGTGTCTTTTACCTTTCTCGCATCATCTGCACTACGCAATGTAAAGACGACACTTCCAGAACGACTATCTTTATGAGTGAGTGAATGAGACGTTTTTGTATAGCGCACGTTTTGACTGCGCAATTCGCTAAGTAAGTCGCTCGAAAAGCTGTTGAGTTGCTTTTCAAACAAGGCGTTGGTGTCTGCGGCTAATAGCAGATGCGAACCACCTTGCAAATCTAAGCCTAAAGATAGTGTGGAAGTGGTGTACCACGTAGGTAACTGCTGTTTAATTGATTGTGGCAATATGTTGGGCGCAGCGCTCAGTAAACCGAGCATAACGATGAGCACATACACAAAGCCACGAAATGAAAATCGTGCCATTTTAAAATCCTGAATAATTTAATTTTTTGAAGCGCCTTAATTTGCAGCTAAGCGAACGTGCTAGCGCATTAAGGCAAAAAGAGAATTAGCTCAGGGATAAAGGTGGGCCGCGAGAAGGTTGGCGGTAGTGTTTGCGAGCACGGGGTACAACATTTGCCATACCCAAACACGACACAATAGCCAGAGCAATAAACCCCAAGGTCAATTCAACAATTGCCTCAGGTCCATCGCCTTGATCGTCACTGTTTTCTAGCTTAGTGCCGGTAAACCGTAACGAATAGCTTTTGCCCGCGTAGTTAAATTGGGCAAGTGGTGACTGCTGACTTACTTCAACTTCATTATTAATTTGACCACTTTGGAAGCTTGCACTAAGGATGAGGCACGAGAGTACCCATGCCATGAAAAGCGGCATGTAGGATGAAAACCCGTGGCGAAAGTTTAGTGCTCTCAAAGTAGTGAATTGTCTATCTGTGAAGGAAAAGTCGCGCTTAAAACACGCGCTGTTTTATAGCGCATATATTGGGGTGAGTATACATTATTCAATATCGTGAGTAACGAGATTACCGTTGAAGCACATAATTTTTGGGTTTTACATTTCTGCCCATCGCTTCTTCTTGTAAGTTTACTCACTTGGATATAAGGTGATTTTTTGTGCTGTTTGTATATCAATTGGCAATGGAGCCATAGCATGACAATCACTGTAGGGATCACACATCATACTGAATACCACTACGATAGAAGTATCAGTATGTCACCGCATACTTTCCGCCTTCGCCCTGCTCCGCATAGTCGAACACCAATAAAAAGTTACTCTTTAAAAGTCTATCCTGAGAATCATTTTATCAATTGGCAGCAAGACCCGTTTGGTAACTACCTTGCACGCGTAGTATTTCCTGAGAAGACTAAAAAGTTCTGGTTCACCGTAGACCTTGTTGCCGAACTGACGGTTATTAACCCCTTTGACTTCTTTTTAGAGTCTTACGCTGAAACCTTTCCGTTTTCGTACGAAAAACGGCTGGCGAGAGACTTAACACCCTACCTTGAGACAGAAGATGCATCGTCTTTGTTTCAGCAGTTAATTGACAATCAGCAGCCTAAAGAGCCTGTTGCTACCGTAGATTTCTTAGTGGGTGTAAACCGCGCCGTATACGACCTGATTGAATACGGTGTGCGCATGGAGCCCGGAGTCCAGAGTATCGACGAAACTCTGCAGAAAAAAGGCGGCTCGTGTCGTGACTCGGCTTGGCTATTGGTTCAGCTATTTCGGCATTTAGGGCTGGCATCGCGCTTTGTTTCCGGCTACCTGGTTCAATTGGCAAGTGATGAAAAGTCTCTTGATGGCCCCAGTGGCCCGGAAAAAGACTTTACCGACCTGCACGCATGGTGTGAGGTATATGTTCCCGGAGCGGGATGGATTGGCCTTGACCCTACGTCTGGGCTTTTCGCAGGTGAAGGGCACATTCCATTGGCGTGTACCCCCGAACCACTGTCGGCAGCGCCGGTTACCGGTGCCATCGATCAATGTGAATCAACGTTTAGCTTCTACAACAACGTACAACGTTTACACGAACCGCCCCGTGTAACCAAGCCTTACAGCGATGCCCAGTGGGCCGCTATCGATAGGCTTGGAGGCCAAATAGACAAAGACTTAGTTAATGCAGGGATAACCCTCACCATGGGCGGCGAACCCACGTTTATTTCCATTGATGATATGGAAAGCGAACAGTGGAATACCGCCGCCGACGGCAAGGAGAAACGCATTTTAGCGCACACGCTTTTCATGAAAATGGTGGAAAGCTTTAGTAATAGTGGCTTTCGCCATTATGGACAGGGTAAGTGGTATCCCGGAGAGCCATTACCTCGCTGGCAATATGCCTGTTACTGGCGTAAAGACGGAACGCCTATCTGGCATAATCAAGCACTACTTGCTGACAACAACGCCACCTATTCTTTCTCACAAAACGAAGCGCAAACATTTGCTACTCAACTAGCCACGGCGTTGGGTTTAAGTGAAAAGGTTGTTGTCACCGCTTATGAAGACGTGCTGTATCATTTATGGCAAGAGGGTAACCTGCCGCAAGACCCGTCACCCGACGCCCCAGAACTGCTTCACGCAATGACCCGCAAAGGCTTTTTAGCCAAGTTGGAACAGGGTTTAGATACACCCGTGGGCTTTATTATTCCCCTCGCCTACGACACGGTTTTTGACGGATGGCAAAGTAGCGTATGGTCGTTTAAACGAGGACACTGCTTCTTGTTACCGGGCGACTCTCCATTAGGTTATCGGCTGCCGTTGAGTAGCTTAGGTAGTCCAGATGCGCTAGCAGAACGGGATCCTGCTGACATGACCGGCACGCTCTCATCCCCAACGTCTCACAAAGGGTATATTAGTGAAAAGTCAGTATTAACCGCCCTTTGTTTAGAAGTGCGCGACGGAAAGTTATGCGTATTTATGCCGCCTGTAAGCCACTTTGAACATTATGCGCTGCTGCTGAACGCTATTGAGTCCATCGCTGATAAACTTGATATTCCCGTGATATTAGAAGGCTATACTCCGCCCTACGACAGTCGCGTTGAAAAGTTTGCGGTTACCCCCGACCCCGGTGTTATCGAGGTCAATGTTCACCCTGCATCCGATTGGCATACTCTGGTAAAAAATACCCATGCCCTTTATGCCATGGCCAAGTCATGTCGACTCGGTACAGAAAAATTCATGCTTGATGGACGGCACGCCGGCACAGGAGGTGGAAATCACGTGACAATGGGTGGGCCGACACCGTTAGAGAGCCCGTTTTTAAAGCGTCCAGACATTCTGCGAAGCTTTATTACCTATTGGCAGCATCACCCTGGGCTTTCCTATTTGTTTTCGAGCCTGTTCATCGGCCCGACTAGCCAAGCGCCTCGTGTCGATGAAGCGCGGGATGAAAGGCTGTACGAACTGGAAATTGCATTCTCTCAAATTCCCGATAGCGAAGTTCCCTCACCTTGGTTGGTTGACCGCCTCCTTCGGCACTTGCTGACTGACCTGACAGGGAATACCCATCGTGCAGAGTTTTGTATCGATAAACTATTCAACCCCGACTCGCCCACGGGGCGATTGGGCATTGTAGAGTTTCGCGGTTTTGAAATGCCTCCTCACGCCAGAATGAGTTTGATGCAAATGCTTCTTCTGCGCACGCTGCTAGCGTGGTTTTGGAAACAACCATACAAGAAGAAACTGGTGCGGTGGGGCACAGAGCTTCACGATCGTTTTATGCTGCCCCATTACGTTCGGCAAGACATCGCTGAAGTATGTAGCGACCTAAACGCAGCGGGCTTTCCCATTAAGCTTGAATGGTTCGATCCGTTTTTTGAGTTTCGATTCCCTCGCTGCGGTAGCCGTGAAGTCGGTCAAATTAAGCTAGACCTCTTTAGCGCTATAGAGCCATGGCATGTATTGGGTGAAGAAGCGAGAGGCAGCGGAACTGCGCGTTATGTTGACAGCTCACTTGAACGCGTCCAGCTCACTGTTTCAAACATGCATACAGACCGTTACATAGTGTCGTGTAACGGCCGCAGATTACCGTTAAAACCCACCAATATTCGCGGAGAACATGTAGCCGGAATTCGCTTTAGAGCGTGGCACCCTGCATCAGCGCTTCACCCGACCATTGGCGTACATGCGCCGTTGGTCTTTGATGTTTACGACAGCTGGGCGGGTCGCTCTTTAGGCGGATTTACCTATCATGTTAGTCACCCGGGCGGGCGCAACTTCTCTACTATGCCTGTGAACGCTTTTGAGGCAGAAGGAAGGCGTATTGCCAGATTCTGGGATCACGGTCATACCCCGTCGGTGGCATCGCCTTCCATGCCTGAGTGGTCGCCTCACTTTGCTACACAGTATGTGGTTGACCATGAAGGTCACAGTGATTTTGATTTACCTTTAGAGGAAGCCGAGAATGAAGAATATCCAAATACGCTGGATTTGCGCCGGCCTCCTACACTATAGTTTAAGTGACAATCGATTTTATGAGTGAAGATTTCACCATGCCAGAATGGCTTAGCAGCTATATCAATTCGAGCACTGCTGCGGATGAGAGCAAACGTCTGCTCAATACGTTATTTTCTCGTTTGTCAGGCCTTAACAGTGACGAGCTGTCCTTTAGAGCAAATGAAATTCGCCGACTAATGCGAAACAGTGGTTTTGCGGATATCGATGAACGCCAGAATTGGCAGCTAGATCCCTTGCCTATGCTCATTTCAAGCCAAGACTGGGAAATGCTCAGCCGCGGCATTGAACAGCGAGTCTTACTGCTCAATAAAGTGCTATTAGACCTTAACACAGACAGGCACACGCTAACCAACGGCGTTTTCTCTACAGACCACTTGATGCGTCATCCTTACTATCTTGCCGAGAGCCACACGCTTTCCTCGTTAAACAACGGTGTGTTTCTAAGCGCGTTTGACATAGCCCAAGATGTAAACGGCGAGTATTTCATGCTGAACGATCACTGCCAGTTCCCTCGCGGTCTTGGACTGCTGCTGGAAAACAGGATTGTGGCAAGAAGGGTAATGAGTGAGGAGTTTGCTGAATGTGGTGTGCAGCGAATAGCAGGCTTTTTTGAGCAACTTCAACATGCTATTGACCAAGAAACCGCTGCGATTAATGACCCGCGCATTGTTATTTTGTGCAGAGGTCCAGACGATCAGTATTATTCTGAGCAAGCCTATCTTGCCACTTACATGGGGTACACCCTAGTAAGAAGCGCTGATTTAACGGTGAGGAAAGGACAAGTCTGGCTTAAAGCTTTAGACGGATTACGAAAAGTTGATGTCATTTTGCGCTGGATTGAGGACAGATTCTTAGATTCACTGGAACAAGTTGACTACTCAGTGTTCGGAATCCCGGGTCTAATTCACGCAGTCCGAACTCAGAACGTGGTATTGCTCAACCCCTTGGGCAATGGCGCTATTCAAATTCCTGCCATCAAAAACAATTTGCATAGGGCCGCTGAGTTTTTTGATGGTGAATCTTTACTGCTTCGCCAACAAGAAACCTTTCCCGCAGAAAACCTTACGCAAAGTGATTGGTCGGGATATGAGTTATTAAGCTATGTTGACCCTGAACTCAAATACGACGGTGAAAAAGACGCTGACGCTATTGCAAATACACTACAAACGGTAGCGTTAACCGACCTATTCTGGCGAAAAAAGGTGAATCTTTCGCATACGCCATTTTGGCACGATAAAGGGCTGGTAAGTAAGCCAGTCATTATGCGTTGCTATGCGTTGTACTCACAAGGGCAAGTTTTTATTCTCCCCTCAGCCATGTGTTTTACGCCTAAGGCAGCGCGCACCGATGGCAAAACAGAAATAAAGGACACGTGGGTTGAAACCATAGGTCCGCCACAAGAGCGTGCGCCTTCTATTCCCAAATCACTGCAATCAGATGCAGACTTAGCGCTAGTCGAGGGGCTACTGCCTAGCAGAACGGCGGAAAACCTATTTTGGTTGGGCTGTGCGGTAGAGCGAAGTGAAAACGTGATTCGGTTGGTCAGGGTATTTATAGACAAATTCACTGAGCTTGCCATTTACCCCGATGAGGCGCACAGAAATGCCCTGTTACGATTTAAATCTGGGTTAGAACAGCAGGCATTAATTTACCCTTACCTTACGCCAGACGCAGCGAAAATAACCGTGAACGAAGGAGGATTCAAAGAATTAGTGATATCGCTAATTAACGATAATTCCTTCGCTGGCGGCCTTTACAGTAGCATTAATATGGTGGTGCAAAGCGCGCTGCAAGTGAGAGAGCTACTTTCTTATGACAGCTTGCGCATTATCGAAAGCCTAGAAGAGGAACATCACGAATTTAGTACCATTACCGAGCAGACTCCGACGCACAGATTACAAAGTACACTCGATAAATTAATTGGGCTTACCATGGCGTTTAACGGCTCTATTCAAGACAGCCTGTCTAAAAGTAATGGCGCCTTTATGATAGAAATTGGACGACGGTTAGAGCGCAGTAAACAGCTTGTGTCTATGGTGCAAAACCTGCTGCAATTTCCGCTTCCCGAAGCTGAGCAACAAAACGTGCTGGAAATCGTGTTGGTGGCGCAAGTGAGCGCTATTACCCACAGACGCCGATACCGAGCGTTTCAAAGTATTGAAACGGGATTAGAGCTATTGCTTTTAGATGCCGAATACCCGCGCTCATTAGCCCATCAAATCCAAAAAATTACCGAGCTTTGCGAAAGCTTGCCGGTAAGCGCCAAGCCCGGCTTTTTAAGTACCACTGAGAAAATTCTGTTGCAGTTAAAAGCAAGCTTCGCGCTGGCTGACAGACAGACCTTAAATATCAACACTAATCAGGCACCTTCGGGCTTGGTGTCTTTACTAAAAAGCGTGACATCACAACTGCAGAAATTTAGCGAAATGATGCAAACTCAATACTTCAGCCACACTAAGCCTGCGTCACAACTGCACTGGTCTGGCATTGGCACCGCGTCTGTACAGATCGTCGAAAAACCAATAGATGAGGAAGCGACAGCTCCGTTAGCCAGTGCGCCTGATGCCAGTAGTCCGAATGAAAGTGAGGTGAAAAAATGAAGTACACCATTCGTCACGTCACTACCTACAAGTATTCCGACAAGGTGAGCCTGACACAAAACCATGCCCGCCTAATACCGCTAAACACCTTCAATCAAAAAAGGATTAGCGCCAGTGTCACCATTGTGCCTGAACCTGACTATCAGGCAGAGTTTAAAGACTACTTCGACAACACGGTAACGGTGTTTGAAATACCCACTTTGCATGAAGAAATGCAGGTCATCGCAACCAGTGAAGTTGAAATTCAAGGAGCACCATTACAAGGTCTATTTGCGCACAATACGCAATGGGAAAGCGTGAGAGATCAAATTCGCTACCCAGTAGATCAGAGCATGTTGGCAGCACAGTTTTTCAGTATTCCTACTCGCTTAACGCAGGCCAATAAAGCGATTTTAGACTATACCTTGATGTCGTTTACGCCTGGCCGCTCTATCGTGGAGTCGTGCGACGACTTAATGAACCGCATTTTTAACGATTTTACCTTTGACCCATCCTTTTCGACGATTAACACCCCAGTAAGCCACGTGTTTGAGCACAAGCGGGGCGTATGTCAGGACTATGCGCACCTAACGCTTACTTGCTTACGCAGTATTGGTTTGGCGGCGCGCTATGTAAGTGGATATATCGAAACGATTCCACCACCGGGTCAGGAAAAGCTTACTGGTGCAGACGCCACCCACGCTTGGGTTGCGCTTTTTGTACCGGGCTCTGGTTGGATTGATTACGACCCGACCAACAATTTGAAACCCTACGACCAGCACGTTACGTTAGCTGTCGGACGAGATTTTGCAGATATCACACCGCTTAAAGGCATTATGTTTGGTGGTGGAAATCAGGTTTTAGACGTTTCAGTGGATATGAATCGCGGACAATAAGGAGCGTAGTTTGAGTAGCCAAAAACAAAGTCAGACGTTGTCGAAAGCTGTGAGTCTAGAACACTGCAATTTTTCCGAGTTTTACGATGAACTAATAGATAAAAATGGAAAACCCCGCCCTCACGGTGCGCCGTTAATGGATTATTTGTCGCAATTAAGTGAAGAAGAACTCAAAAACGCGCAAGACGCCGCCGAGTTGGTGGTGAAAGAAATGGGTATTACCTTCACGGTTTATGGTGAAGGAAGTTCAATTGACCGAGCGTGGCCCATCGATATCATTCCTCGTATTATCCCAAATAAAGAATGGCAACGCGTAGAAGAAGGACTTAAACAGCGCGTAAAAGCCCTTAATATGTTCATCGACGATCTGTATCACGATCAGAAGATTATTAAAGATGGCGTTTTTCCTAAAGCGCTTCTCGATAAGTCCGTGAACTTTAGAAAGCAGTGCGTAGGTGTTTCTCCCCCAAACGGTATCTGGGCACATATCTGCGGCTCTGATTTAGTGCGAGATAGCGACGGCACGATTTACGTACTGGAAGACAACCTGCGCGTACCTTCTGGCGTGTCTTACATGTTAGAAAACCGCTCGGTGCTGAAGCGTGTCTTTCCAGACATGTTCGAGAAAATGGATATTCTTCCCGTAAACGACTATCCCTCACAGCTGTTCGACATGTTGTCGAGTCTATCACCGCGTCCTCAGGATAAGCCTGAAGTTGTGGTACTTACACCCGGTATCTACAACTCTGCCTACTTTGAACACTGCTATCTTGCTCAGGAAATGGGGTGTGAGCTAGTAGAAGGTCGAGATCTAACCGTAGAAAAAGACGACTGCGTATATATGAAGACGATTAAAGGCCTACGCAGAGTGGACGTTATCTACCGCCGTATTGACGATATGTTTTTAGACCCAGAAGCGTTTAACCCTGATTCGATGCTGGGCGTTCCCGGGCTAATGCGAGCGTGGAGTAAAGGCAAGGTAACGCTGATCAACGCGCCGGGGGCTGGCGTGGCAGACGATAAAGTGGTGTACACCTATGTGCCTGACATGATTCGCTATTATTTGGATGAAGAGATTAAGCTGCCTAACGTAGAGACCTACCGTTGTTACGAGCCCGAAGACTTCAAATATGTTGAAGCCAATATCGACAAGCTTGTAATAAAGCCTGCCAATGAATCGGGAGGCTACGGCTTGCTAATTGGCCCAAAATCAACCAAAAAGCAGCAGCAAGAAACCCTTGCTCAAATAAAGGCTGACCCCAGAAACTGGATAGCACAGCCTACCTTGAATTTGTCTACCGTCCCTACTATTGACGGTTCTACAATTGAAGGGCGACATGTGGATCTTCGCCCTTTCATCCTTTCATCAGGTACTCACACCTATGTTACAACGGGAGGCCTCACTAGGGTTGCCCTTGTTAAAGGTTCCCTCGTGGTCAATTCATCACAAGGCGGTGGTAGTAAAGATACTTGGATTGTGGATTAGGAGGGACTGACATGTTATCACGAGTTGCTGAAACGCTTTATTGGACGGCGCGCTACGTTGAAAGGGCTGAAAATCTCGCCCGCTTGATTAATGTTAACAACCTCCTGCTGATGGACTTACCCAAAGGGTTTTCGCCAGGCTGGGAGCCATTGCTAGACATAACAGGAAATCGCGAGCCATTTGAAGCCATTTATAATGAATACAGCGAGAAGAATGTCGTTAAGTTCCTGACGGTAGACACACGCAATCCGTCTTCCATATTGAATTCGCTTCAATACGCAAGAGATAATGCGCGCACAATCAGAGACGTTATTCCAAGAGAAGTGTGGGAAACGCTGAACGCACTTCACTTATCGGTAAAAGAGAACAGTACAAGCTTTCTAAGTAAACGCGGGCGCTTTGCAAGTTTAAAACAGGTAATCAATCAGTGTTTACTAATGTTTGGAACCATGGATGCCAGCATGAGCCACGATGAAGGCTATTTCTTCTGGCGCTTTGGTGCGGCATTGGAGCGGGCTGATATGACATCAAGGATAATTGACGTTCGCTCATCGACCCTTACCGAAGACATGAGTGACCTGCCATTCGAAAACATCTTATGGATGAGTGTACTTAGAAGCCTGAGCGGCTACCAAATGTATCGCCAGAAAATGGGCGTTCGCATACGTCCGGGCGATGTGTTGTTATTTATGCTACATAGCAAGGAGTTTCCGCGAAGTGTGTTGTTCTGCTTGAACAAACTAAAGAGTTTGTTCCTCAACTTGCCCGACAATGAAGCGATGATAGAGCGAATTGACCACAGTATTAGTGATTTAGAAAAGCAGCCTGTTGCGACACTTCGAGGACGAGCGCTGCACAACTATATCGACGAGCTTCAAATTGATTTTGCCGACATTCATCAACAACTCGCAGAGCAATACTTCTTACATTAGTGCGCGTTTTTCCGCGTCTGTCGGTGCGCAAAGTAAAAGAAGTTATAAGTGAACACAGGAAATGGAAGCCAGAACACAAAAGTAAGAAAGCAAAACAAAGCCCGCACTAAGCGGGCTTTGTTACATTCATTGCAAGCTTGTGTTGTCAGGTATTACACAACCGCGATCACATCTTCTTTTGCAAGGCGCGCTTTCGGTAAACCATGGTTCCAATCTTGCTCTGTATCTGGGTAGCCCATGGCAAGTGCCACTTCGCAAACGTGGCCGTCTAGCTCATCTTTAAACTGTTCGCCAAGCAATTCGGCGTCAACACCTTCCATCGGCGTAGACGCTATGCCTAAACGCGCCAGCGTGTGAAGAACATTGCCTAATGCTAGATAAACTTGCGCTTTGGTCCAAGCCGCGTTGTTACCGTTCTCATCGGTGTTCGCTTCAGCAAATGCGTAAGCGCCCATGAAGTTTTCACGCATATCTTCGGGTAAATGACCAGACGATACTTCTGCATCGACACGCTTTACAAATTTCTCTTTCGTAAATTTAGGATCATAAGCAAACAGAATAGTATGCGATGCTTCTTTAGCGTGATGCTGATTGAACTGATGCTTGTTGGCAAAGCTATCGTGTAAACGCTGCTTGGCTTCATCACTTTCAACAACCACAAATTTCCATGGCTGAGAGTTGATTGAAGACGCTGATAGTCTCAACGCCTCAAGAATTGTCGCCAGATCATCAGCTGAAATGCGTTTACTCGCATCGTACTGTTTAACCGTGTAACGCTTATTTAAATCTTCAATAATTGGATGAGACACAACTAACTCCTCAATACGTCTGCTATTTGTTGTTCACGCATGAATGCTGCGAACAGAAAATTAAAGTACTCAATGAATATGGCGTGTATGGTATAGATTCGGCTTTTCAATGATAAGCCCTATAAAAAACGAATCAGTTTCAAATATTTTTTGATAATAAAAAATTCGATAATAGTTAATACCGCCAGCAGCGTGCATTTCACAATTCATGGGTTAAGCGCTATGCTGATAAATAGAATTACAAAAAACCATTTAAAAACATTAGGTTTACCTTATGATTAGGCATTTGCTCCTCCCTCTTTTTCTCGCATCGTCTCCCGTACTCGCAGACAGTGGATCTCGCTTAATTGCATCTGGTGGTATTACAGGTTTCGAGGGCACTGCGGGTGGCGGCATTACGCCTTGGGCATTTATTGGCGGATACGCGAGTAAAGAAGAGGTCAGTTATTCGGCAAATATTCAGTACTTAAGCCTAAGCGATTATTCCCTTACAACAGCAGGGGCAAGTGTTAGTTTGTTTGACCGTATAGAGCTTAGCGTGCAGCGACAGCGCCTCGATATTGCTTCAGGGTTAACAAGCAACGTTTTCGCCTTACTCACAGAAGGGGCTATTACAAACGCCAACAGCACCACCATTGAGCAAGATATAATCGGTGCAAAAGTTAAGGTTCTTGGCGATGGCGTCTTTACTCAAAACTCATGGATACCCCAAGTATCCATTGGCGCACAATACAAGAAAAACAGAGACTACGACAGCTCTCTTTCGCTACCCGACGGTACGACCCCCTTGCCCGGCGTAGGCGTACCAATGCTGCTAGGAGCGAAAGACGACAGTGGTACCGACGTTTATCTTTCAGCCACGAAACTGTGGTTAGGCACTCCATCAGGTTATAATTTACTCACCAATCTTACCGCGCGATATACAAAGGCGAATGTGTTTGGCTTACTTGGATTTGGTTCTGAAAACAACGATAGTGCTAAGCTCGAATGGGAAGGCTCTTTAGCGGTATTAATTAGCCCTACCACAGCAATTGGCACAGAGTTTAGAACGCAAACCAATCGATTAGGAGGCTTAGCTGAAGAAGACACCGTTGTTGATGCCTTTATTGCCTACTTCCCAAATAAATCTATTTCGATTACCGCTGCCTATGTGGATTTGGGCAATTTACCTTTGCAAGAAAGTTCTTCAGGATTTTATCTAACGGTAAACAGCACTTTTTGATAGGGGAACGAAATGATCAGACACTGCTTCCGGTTAATGGTAATTGCTGCTTTAAGCGTATTGATAACCGCATGCGCCAGCGCTCCTGAACAAAGCCTTTATGAAGAAATTGGCGGCCATAAAACGCTCAATACCGTATACGGCGTAGCGATTACACGAATTTACACTGACCCCGTAATTGGTCATTACTTCAAAGGTGTTCCCAAAAAACATTTAAGAGATCAACTTGTATTGCAAACATGCGAGCTTATTGGCGGGCCTTGCGAATATGATGGAAAAACAATGTTGGAGTCTCACACGGGTCTCAATATTAAGGAGCGTGAATTTTACATATTGGTGGAGTATGTCCAAGGCGCAATGCGCGATGTGGGGCTAACCTATCAACAAGAAAACCGTATTCTCAAGCTGCTAGCGCCAATCAAGTACGAAACGGTATACCTGTAGGGAAGCGTATATTTATCTGTCCTGTACACGTTGAATAAAGCAGGTACGTTAACGTTCTAGTTCTTTTTATAGATACAACAATAAAAAACCCTCGTCTTAGCGAGGGTTTTTATATCAATCTAAATTAGCTGAAGCTTAGTTAGGCGTAATCGCGTTGTGGTAAACGTCTTGCACGTCATCACAGTCGTTAAGCATGTCCATGAATTTTTCAAACATCGGCATGTCTTCTTCGCTTATCTCAGTTTCGGTCTGAGGCATCCAGCTCATTTCTTCTGCAATAAAGCTAATGTCTGGGTAGGCTTCCGTTAGCGCTGTTTTTACTTGATAGAATTCAGTGTGTGGCGCGTAAACTGTAACTTTACCGTCTTCAACTTCAACATCAGTTACGTCTACGTCGGCTTCCATTAGCACTTCTAGGATAGAGTCTTCGTCGTCACCTTCAAATTGGAATACCGCTTGGTGATCGAACATATGCGATACCGCACCCTGTGCACCAAGTTTCGCGTTGGTTTTAGTAAAGCAGTTACGTACTTCAGTGATGGTGCGGTTTGCATTGTCAGACAAGCAGTCAACAATGACCATGCAGTTACCTGGGCCAAAACCTTCATAACGCATAGGCTGGAAATCTTCGCCAGCGCCACCAGCGGCTTTATCAATCGCTTTTTCAATAACGTGGCTTGGTACTTGGTCTTTCTTCGCCTTTTCCATTAGGCGGCGAAGTGAAAGGTTGGTGTCTGGATCGGCACCACCATTTTTCGCACATACGTAAATTTCTTTACCGTATTTAGAATAAACTTTAGTTTTTTGGCCGGCAGTTTTTGCCATGGCGTTTTTACGAACTTCGAATGCTCTTCCCATCTTAAAATTCTCTTTCTCGCAATTTGAAATGCTGCGTTGGGTTTTATCGGGCTACCTGTTGCCTGACCGTTCATCAGGCGCATCGCTCTGCCTTACTTGGTAGCATTGCCGAACTCGACGTTTCAATAAATGGCCGAACGCGACGGTGCTAAAAATTGCCAAGCGAAACACTGCCCAAAATAACGGTAGGCTAAGCGACACAAAAAATTTGGGCGAAATTCTACCTTAATTTTCGTGTAATACCAATGTGAACGCCCCTAGAAAGGGTGTAGGTTGGTAGCTTTCACATTTTCAATGAGGTCAAAATGTACTCTGACCCCATATTTATGCTTACGGTAAGTGCTCGGTTGCTAGGTAGTCGTGTGACTGCATTTCCTTTAAGCGGCTAAGACAGCGTCTGAACTCAAAATTAAGTAGCCCCTCGGTGTACAAGCTTTCCAGCGCGACTTCTGCAGATATGATCAGCTTTACATTTCGCTCGTAAAATTCGTCCACCATCGCAATAAAACGACGCGCCACATCGTCATTATGCTGGCCCATTTCCCTAACATTGGCTAAAAGCACTGAGTGATAACAACGGCTTAACTCAATGTAGTCGCTCTGGCTTCTGGGCCCGCCACACAAGGCTTTAAAATCAATCATCAATACCCCGTCAGCGTTTCTAAGCGTCGATATTTTTCGGTTGTTCACCTCAATATCTTCGCCTTTAGAGCCTTCTTCCGGAGCTAAATGAGAAAAGTAGCTATGCAAGTTTTCGGTGGCTTCGCCATCAAGTGGGTAGTGATAAATTTCGGCTTGCTCTAACGTTCTAAGACGATAATCAATACCGCTATCAACATTTACCACGCGGGTATTCTGATTGAGTAGATCGATAGCGGGTAAGAACCGCGCACGCTGCAATCCGTTTTTATACAAATCGTCAGGGACTATGTTCGACGTCGCCACCAGCACAATACCGTGACCAAACAGCTCTTCCATTAACGTGCCTAAAATCATGGCATCGGTTATATCAGACACGAAAAACTCGTCAAAGCATATTACCCGCGCTTCTTTTGCTAACTTAGCCGCTACCAGCTTTAGCGGGTCTTGTGCGTTTTTAAGCTGCTTTAGTTCATCGTGTACACGGTACATAAAGCGGTGAAAATGCACGCGCATTTTCTTTTCAAAGGGCAAGCAGTCATAGAAGGTATCTACTAAATAGGTTTTTCCTCGCCCTACCCCGCCATAAAAGTAGATGCCCTGGATACCAGGCTTCGCATGGCCTTTCCCAAACGCTGCTTTTAACTTTACCCGCCACGTCGTTTTCTTTTCAGGTTGGGTAAGTTCATCAAACAAACGTTGAAGTTCTTTTACTGCATTTTCTTGCGCCGCGTCGTAATGAAAGTCAGACGACTGAAGATCTAGCTGATATTTTTCCCATGGCGTCATCGCCGAAACCACTCCGTACAAAAGTCAATAGCGGCGCTTGCTGCACCGACCTGCTTGAATTTCTCAATTATGACCTTAATTTTAATGGAAATCACGGTAGAATCTCACATTGAAATTCGACATACACCGAATAAATGTCACGATGTATGCGCTTTTCGGGTTCGACCTTGCTATATTCAGCGTATGGTCGAAAGCAGCTTTTAGATCGTAGAAGTAAAGGTCGGCTGCAAGATGTAGATTGATTCGGAGAATATAATGGAATTGTTAGTATCTCTTGCTTTGTTAGTAGTTGGGTTAATTATTGGCTTTTTCGCAGGTCGCTTTTTTCAACAAAAGCAGGGCGCAGGCAATACTGCACAGACTGAGAAGCAAGTTAAAGAGATCCTCGCACAGCAGGCGCAACACCACATTCATCAAACTCGTCAAAGTTTAGAGAGCATTGAAAGCCAGTGCGAAACCTTAAAGCAACAAATTGAAGAGTATGAATTGCTGCTTGAGCAAGGCAGCGATGATGACAGCAAAGTTCCTTTTTATGGGGAACAAGCAACTACGTATTTACGTAACAACCTAAAAGGGTCTGACAAATCGAGAGTTCAGCGTGTATCTGACACACAGCCAAGAGACTTCGCTAACTCGGGTTCTGGGCTGTTCGTCGGCGGATCTGATAAGAATACCGCAGAAAAACAGTAACATCGGGAACTTTATCACGACCTCGGACTCTTTTAGTGAAACCATGCTATGTCGCATATAACATGAAGGAGTGTAAGCGAACATGAAAATGTCTTTCCGCCATTGTCTATTGGCGTCTGCCGTTGTTGTAAGTTCATTGGGCTTTACTGCTAGCACACAGGCGGCGTTACCGTTCTTTTCTGATAAGAAAGATGAAGTTCCCTCTTTAGCCCCTATGCTAGAAGAAGCTACCCCAGCGGTAGTAAGCATTGCGGTAGAAGGAACACAAACCTCTACGCAGCGTGTACCCGAGATGTTTCGCTACTTCTTCGGCGCCCCGCAAGAGCAGGTTCAAGAACGCCCTTTCCGAGGTCTTGGTTCTGGTGTCATCATTGATGCCGATAAAGGTTATGTCGTTACCAACAACCACGTTGTTGATAATGCAGATGAAATCACTGTTAAGTTAACTGACGGTCGCGAGTTTAAGGCGAAAAAGCTAGGCTCTGACGAGCAAAGCGATATCGCGCTACTAAAAATAGAACCTGATGATTTAAAAGCGTTACCACTTGCCGATTCTGACGCGCTGCGCGTAGGCGACTTTGTAGTAGCTATTGGTAATCCGTTTGGTCTTTCTCAAACGGTTACCTCTGGTATTGTAAGCGCTCTGGGCCGCTCTGGCTTAAACATTGGCGGTTATGAAGACTTTATTCAAACCGACGCAGCAATTAACCGCGGTAACTCAGGCGGTGCGTTAGTTAACCTTCACGGTGAACTGGTTGGTATCAACACCGCTATTTTTGGTCCTAACGGCGGCAACGTCGGTATTGGTTTTGCTATTCCTGCCAATATGATGAAAAGCCTAATTGATCAAATTGCAGAATTTGGTGAAGTTCGCCGTGGCCTTCTAGGCATTTTAGGTAGCGATATTGACGCGGGCCTTGCCGAAGCCATGAATGCGGAAGTGAACATTGGTGCGTTCGTGAGCGAAGTGCAGCCAGACTCTGCCGCTGAAAAAGGTGGTCTGCAAGCCGGTGATATTATTACTGCCATTAATGGTCGTAAACTTCATAGCTTCCAAGAACTGCGCGCAAAAATTGCGAGTATGGGCGCGGGCGCTGAAGTTGAGCTCACGGTAATGCGCAAAGGTAAGAAAATGAATGTAGATGTTGTCTTAGATGACGCTACAGACACGACAGTGACGGCTGCTCAAATTCACCCAGCCCTAGAAGGTGCAACCCTGTCTAACGGCACTGACGATGCTGGTAATGCTGGTGTAGTGGTTTCTGATATTGAGCGTGGTGCGCCTGCGGCGCGAATTGGCCTTCAATCTGATGATGTGATAATCGGCGTTAACCGCGTACGTACGTCTACGGTTGCAGAGTTTAGAAATGCACTAGACGAAGCCAAAGGCGTTATCGCACTCAATGTAAAACGTGGAAACTCTACGCTTTACTTGGTAATCAGACAGTAGCAATTTAGCTCTTCAATTACATCCTCCGCTCAGACGCGTTAGTGTCCAAGCTGAGGGTTAGCATAAAGACGGCGCTTTATTAGCGCCGTTTTTGTTTTCAAATGATAACCGTTGAAAACAGTGTGCTCCTAGCTTCCTAACGGGGCTTCTTTACGGACTCCTCTGATAAGCCGCATTCTCGAGCTACACCTATGTCCACGTAAATAAGGCTGTATGAACAGCATGAAAGGTTTTGAAGTACATGCTAGTGCAAATTGAGTTGCACAAAATTTGCGTTTCATTACGGTAGTTTATTAAATAAAGTGATATCCTTTGCCGTAAGATGATAATTTAAGAATGTTGCGCTTTAAGATTGTGAAGTAGTGCTGAGTTAACGGCACGTATTAATTAAGTGCGACAGATAACAAAAAGTGTGATTTGTGACTGGCCGCTCAATTTTTAACTTCTTACTAAAATCTGTATTTCTTGGCGTAGCTGTTGCTGCATTACTGTTAGTTTTCCTACCCGATCTTCGTCAAGGCAAAGGCCTTGCTCAAGGGTTCTTTAACTCCCCCTCAGTAAGCGCTAGTCGCGAAAGCTATTTTACTGCTCTAAGTCGCTCTGCGCCTGCAGTAGTCAATATCTACAGCGTCAGTATTGAGAACGGTTCAGGCCTATTCAGAAATCAATCTCGTGGGCGCACCAATTTGGGTTCTGGCGTTATCATGACAGAAAATGGCTATTTGCTTACCTGTCACCACGTAGTTGCAGATGCAGATAGCATTTACGTAGCGGTTCAAGATGGACGTATTTTGGAAGCGCAAATTGTGGGCACCGACCCACTGACCGACCTTGCCGTGTTAAAAGTCACCGCTGATAACCTGCACATTATTCCTCAGGTGTCAGAACCTGACACCCATGTGGGTGATGTGGTGATGGCGATTGGTAATCCTTTCGATTTGGGACAAACCATTACTCAAGGCATAGTAAGCAGAGCCGGACGAAATGGTCTATCTAATTATGTTGATTTCATTCAAACCGACGCAGTTTTGAACCAAGGTAATTCTGGTGGTGCGCTGGTAGATAGCAATGGTATTTTGCTGGGTATCACTAACGCCAACTTCCAGGTGCTAGATTCAAATAATCGCGCTCGCAATGTAGACGGCATTAACTTTGCCGTGCCTTACGAATTAGCTAAGCGAGTCATGGATGAAATTATCAGCAATGGACGTGTTGTTCGTGGGCAGCTTGGTTTTGTTGGCGGTGAAAACCGCAACCGACCAGGCATAGACGTTTCAGCAGTAGCTAAAGGCAGCCCTGCCGACATCGCGGGTATCCGCCCTGGCGACATCATAGTAGCCATAGACGGCGTACGTTTAGAAAGCGCATCAAAAACGTTGGATATGATTGCCGAAACCGAGCCCGGTACCGAACTTGAAATTGAGCTCAGCCGCGACGGGCGTTCAATTACTCTTACGGCAACGGTTGCAGAGCTTCGCGCTGGTCAATAAGTATTGTTGGAGCTGGCAGATTAGTTCGGCTTCCCAAGTTTAGAACGTGAAGATTTAATACCAACCCGCATAGATAATAGACACAAAAAAAGCGCCAGATAGATATGCTATCTGGCGCTCTTTCATAGAAGTGCAAAATCTTGAGTTATTCTTTCACTCTTTCAATGATGGCACCCAAGCCTCCCAGCTTCTCTTCAATGGCTTCATAACCACGGTCTAAGTGATAAATGCGATTCACGTGAGTCTCACCTTCTGCGATGAGCCCAGCTATCACCAAGCTTGCCGACGCGCGCAGGTCAGTAGCCATTACCGGAGCTCCTTTAAGGCTTGAGCTGCCTTTAGACACTGCTGAGTTCGCTTCTAACGCGATTTCTGCGCCCATACGTTGTAACTCTGGCACGTGCATGAAGCGGTTTTCAAATATGGTTTCTGTAATTACGCCCGTGCCTTCGGCAACACAGTTTAAGGTAACAAACTGCGCCTGCATATCCGTAGGGAATGCTGGGTGTGGTGCGGTTTTAACTCGCACAGCCTGCGGTTTGCGCCCTTCCATATCTAGCTCTATCCAGTCATCACCAGTGGTGATTTTAGCTCCGGCCTGCTCTAGCTTATCTAGCACCGCATCTAATGTATCTGGCGCCGCATGAGTACAGCGTATTTTCCCACCTGTCACAGCGGCCGCTACCAAGAAAGTACCGGTTTCTATACGGTCAGGCAGTACTGCATAATCGCAACCGTTTAAGGTTTCCACGCCCTCAATGGTTATTTTATCGCTTCCTGCACCGCTAATTTTCGCGCCCATCTGAATAAGACAGTTTGCTAAATCAACGATTTCGGGCTCGCGTGCCGCGTTTTCAAGAATGGTTGTTCCGTCAGCCAGCGCCGCTGCCATCAATAGGTTTTCAGTGGCACCCACGCTTACCATATCCATGAAAATACGCGCACCTTTCAGACGCCCATCGACTTCGGCTCGAATATAGCCTTCGTCTACTTCAATCTTCGCGCCCATCTTTTCAAGGCCAGTTAAATGAAGATTTACCGGGCGCGCACCTATAGCACAGCCTCCGGGCAAAGAGACATTCGCTTTACCTTGCTTAGCTAACAGTGGGCCGAGTACCAAGATAGACGCACGCATAGTACGTACTAACTCATAGGACGCTGTAACGCTTTGTAGCGTACTCGCATCGATAACGATATCGTTAGGTGCGGGTAGTGCGACTTCAACCCCTAATTCACGCAAAAGTGCCGTCGTTGTATTGATGTCACGAAGACGAGGAACGTTGGTGTAACGACAAGGAGAGTCGGTCAGCAAGCTTGTCATCAACAATGGCAAGGCCGCGTTTTTAGCGCCAGAGATGCGCACGGTACCATTGAGCGCAGGGCCCTTTTTAATTACGAGTTTATCCACGTGCTACGCCTATTATTGAGGAATATTAAACTGGCGCTCACGCTCCCAGTCTTTTACTGAAAACGTCTTGATGGTAATTGCATGCATGCTGCCGTCTGCAATTTTATCAGCCAAAGGCGCATATACCGCTTGCTGGCGCTTCACACGGCTCATTTCATTAAAAGCATCGCTTACCGCAATAATATTAAAATGCGAACCTTCGCCCTTTACATGGACTTCGTGAAGGTCTAACGCATCTTTCAAGATTTTTTCAATTTCAGACAATTCCATAACTTACTTCTTAATTCGCTAACGGGTGTTTATTCTACGGGTAAAAAGCTATCTGCGTCGCTTATTTTAGCAAGCTTACGTAGCTTCTCAGGCATTTTATATAGGCTCATGCTAACACCATTTTGCTTTGCATCCCTAACGGCATTAATAAGCCAAGCCAAACCTGCACTGTCTGCGCGCTCAACATCACTTAAATCAACAAGACATCTTTTATTGTTAATCAAGGTACTACGCTCATTTCCGTTCAAACTATCCCAGAAATTCTTCGACAGCGTTTCACGGTCAAGATGACCGTGAACCACTACATTGCCTTTGTCGTTTACCTCGAATAGGCTCACTCAGCCTCTCCTTCGATTTCGATTGGCTCGCCTTGCTTAAGCTCAACTGGCTTACCAATTTTGTCGCGCATTAGTGCGATAACTGCATCGATACCGTCTTGACGAAGGATTGATTCAAATTCGCTACGCTTGCTGTTTAGCATGCTGATGCCTTCAGCAACCATATCGTAGGCTTTCCACTCGTTCGTTTTACTATCTTTACGAACTTTAAAAGCAATTTTGATTTCAGGGCGGTTTGGATCTTGAACCACTGCACGCACTGTTACTGATTTTTTATCATCAAAAGATGATTCAGGCTCAAAGATAACTTCTTGGTTGTCGTAGTAGCCCATTGCCACAGCGTAGGTTGTTACCAAATATTGACGAAATACGCTGATGTACTCGCCCATCTTCTCTTGAGGTACTGACTTAAAGTGTTTACCTAGTACCATAAAAGCAGCGAATTTGTAGTCGATATGAGGTACTAATTCTTCTTCCATAATAGTGCGTAGCATTTCAGGATCAGCTTTGATCGCTGCTTGGTTCGCTTTGATGCGCTCAAACGTGCGGTTTGCTACGTCTTGAACCAATTCGTACGGGTTTTGTTCATTAACTTCTTGTGCATTCGCTATGCCCGCTACAGACATCATGAAGATGCCAAGTGCTACCATAAACTTTTTCAAAATTACTCTCCTAACTTAAAACTCTATTTAGCAGACCTGATGGCAATCTAATAAGTTTCATCACGCCGCTGGAATAATTTAACGACCTGGTAATATACGTCTGGCCGTAATACTGCGATTAGTCTTCGTCGCTTCCGCGATTAAATAAGAACTGACCAATGAGATCTTCAAGAACCAAAGCTGACTTAGTATCCTGAAGGTAATCGCCATTCTGTAAATTAGCGACACCGTCGAAAGAGAAGCCAGGTTGGAAGCCAACATACTGTTCGCCTAGCAAACCCGAGGTCAAAATAGACACAGAGCTGGTTTCTGGAAAGCCGTTGTATTCATTTAAAATTGACAGCTCAACCACTGGCGTAAAATCTTCTTGGTCTAGCGTAATCGATGACACACGACCAACCGTTACCCCACCAACCTTTACTGCCGATCTCGGCTTTAAGCCGCCAATATTGTCGAATTTTGCGTATAACGTGTAGGTATCGCCTTCGGTGGCTACCGTTTGGTTTGCTACTTTCAGTGCCAATAACAACAACGCACCAATTGTAAGCATGACAAACACACCAACCATTACTTCCGTTTTATACTTACTCATTCCGATCCCCTACTCGATACCAAACATAAGGGCGGTTAGCACGAAGTCCAGCCCTAATACTGCTAATGATGAATAGACCACCGTTTCGGTAGTCGCTTTGCTGATCCCTTCCGATGTTGGAATAGAATCGTAACCTTTAAATATGGCAATCCACGTCACAACCAAGGCAAACACGAGGCTTTTTATTACGCCGTTTATGACATCCTGGTTCCAATCTACTGTTGATTGCATAATTGACCAGTAGCTGCCTGCATCAACGCCTAACCAATCAACACCCACTAAGTGGCCGCCTAAAATACCAATGGCACTGAAAATAATGGCAAGCATAGGCATCGCTAACATTCCTGCCCAAAAACGCGGTGCGACAATACGTCGTAGCGGGTCTACCGCCATCATCTCTAAACTACTCAGCTGCTCAGTGGCTTTCATTAAGCCTATTTCAGCTGTTAAGGCTGAGCCAGCTCGCCCAGCAAAAAGCAATGCGGTAACTACCGGACCAAGCTCTCTTAACAATGAAAGTGCGACCATGGGGCCTAAGCTACCTTCTGCGCCATAATCAACCAAAATGGTGTAGCCTTGTAGCGCCATTACCATGCCGATGAATAACCCCGACACCATAATAATTAGCAGCGACTGAACGCCCACTACATACAATTGCTTAATCACCAACGGTACATTTTTAAGCCTAGGAACAGCGATTAATGCACCAAACAACATAAGAGCTGCTCGACCAACCGCAGTGACCTTCCCTATCGTTTTAGCGCCTATTGATTGGAAGAACTTCATTTATCTGCCCCCAAGAAGCTTGCTTTCAAATCAGGTGCAGGATAATGAAATGGTACCGGACCATCTGCTTTTCCTTTCAAGAACTGCTGGACTAATTCAGAGTCACTTTCTTTGATTTGCTGCGCCGTTCCTTCACCGATAACCCGCTTGTCAGCTAAGATATAAATATAATCGGCAATGGTCAGTACTTCAGTGACATCGTGAGTCACCACAATACTGGTTAGATTAAGTGCGTCGTTTAATTCACGAATAAGCTTAACCAGCACACCCATTGATATAGGATCTTGTCCGGCAAAGGGTTCGTCGTACATGATTAAATCTGGATCTAGTGCAATTGCCCTTGCCAAAGCAGCCCTGCGCGCCATACCACCAGACAATTCACTAGGCATTAATTGAGCTGCACCGCGCAATCCTACTGCCTGTAGCTTTAAAGCGACAATTGTCGCAATAACGTCTTCAGAAAGTTTTGTATGTTCGCGAAGTGGAAACGCCACGTTATCGAACACACTCATATCGGTAAAAAGCGCACCACTTTGAAAAAGCATGCTCATTCTACGACGTGTCTCATATAGCGTTTTTCTCGACATAGAAACAATCGAATCGCCGTCGAATCTAACGTCACCTTCATCTGGTGTTAACTGCCCGCCAATAAGGCGCAGCAGCGTGGTTTTACCTATACCACTTGGCCCCATTACCGCAGTAATTTTGCCTTTGGGTACCTTTAGCGATATCCCATCATAAATGATGCGATCAGCGCGCTTAAAGGTAAGGTTATCTACTTCAACTAAATGATCCATAGTTACTTAAATGTCGACCCCTGACGTTGGATTGAGAGCTTATAAAATAACGCGTTCAATCCACTTAGAAAATTTTAAAATTATAAGAGTATGTGAGTATTCAATTTCTGTGCCTTCACTTGATCCACTCTTAAGGTTTACTGCACAGTTTACTTTATGAGCGCATAAAATCAAAAAAGTTTACTCTCCAGTGTACTTTTTTGAATTTCTATCGCCAGACACGGTATAGAACACCTTGTCTGGGCGGTGTAATTTAAGGGCATTGTACGCTTTTTCAAGCCCCTCGCCAAAGTCGAAAAGTTACAAGTTATGTTCGATTAAGACGAATATATACCAGTCCGTATAGATTATTACCCACGCAGCGAGAGTTAAAATGTTCGTAATCGCGGCGTGTTACCGCAGGTATAGTGGTTCTACATCAAGGTGACACAACAAAGAGTACGGACATTTTAAACTCGCCCTTCGGGAAGGTCTGGCAAACTTCCTAGCTTCATTCTGGGAATTTGAAAGGGAACAGCCATTCCTGCATTCCCACGCTTCGCTAGGAAACTTGCCAGCGCCTTCTGAGTGGGCAATTATCTATGCGGACTGGTATTCGGTATCTCACGCCCAAGTGCCTAACCTTCCCTAGCAATCTTTACGCTTAACATTGACTCCATCCTATTTTGTTGTTTCTTAACTGAAACTGAATATGACGTCTTGTGTGTGTAAGTGCGACCTAATTTGCGTATTCAGCGGAAATTTACGTCAATTGACAGTATTTGGCGAAAATAAAACGCTGCGAGCATAGGCAAATGGCACTCTTTTTGCGACAATCTAGCGAAATACTTTCTATTACAGGTTGTTGTGCTTTTAAACATTGTCATTTTTCTTGTTGGGCTGATTGTACTGAGTTGGAGCGCTGACCGGTTTGTATATGGCGCCTCAGCATTAGCAAAAAACATCGGCATTTCTCCAATGATGATCGGACTAACGATTGTCGCTATGGGATCTTCGGCACCTGAAATTGTGGTTTCCGCCATAGCCTCCGCAAATGGCAATATGAACACCGCCGTGGGTAACGCGCTAGGTTCTAACATCACAAACATCGCGCTAGTTTTAGGTATAACCGCGCTAGTGAAACCATTGCTTGTTTCATCAACAACATTAAAGCGCGAGCTTCCAGCACTCCTTATCATCTCATTGATTGCCATTGGCTTTATGTTTGACGGTGAACTTAAGTCTTATGAAGGCATTATCCTACTAGGCCTGTTCATTTTCGTACTGGCAATGATGGCGTGGCTGTCGCTACAGGTAGATAAAGAAGACCCTCTGGTTGCGGAAACCGCAGATGAAATCCCCAAAGGCGTCTCGAATACGTCAGCCCTCATTTGGATTGGTGTTGGCCTTGTAATACTGCCATTAAGTGCTCACTTTTTGGTGAACTCAGCAGTAGAAATTGCCAGATACATGGGCATTTCGGATTTGGTTATCGGACTAACGATTATTGCGTTTGGTACAAGTCTACCTGAACTAGCAGCAAGTGTTGCGGGTGTACTGAAAGGGGAAGACGATTTAGCACTGGGTAATATCATCGGCTCAAATATCTTCAACCTGCTTGCCGTACTTGGCATGCCCGGGTTAATCGCGCCTGGTATCCTGGACCCTGACGTTTACAACCGAGATATGTACGTAATGCTTGGTTTAACATTATTATTGTTCTTGTTCAGCTTCGATTTAATCGGCAAACGTACAATATCAAGAACAAATGGATTCATACTTCTGGCTTGCTTTATCGGCTATCAATTCTGGCTATTCGGATAATCATGAATACACAAACTCAGATGAACTATATCGACTCAGCGAAGCGCGTTATTGAAATTGAAACTCAAGCTATTGCTAATCTGGCAGAGCGCTTAAACAATGAATTTATCGCTGCCTGTAATATTCTCTTTGCCTGCAAGGGTAAAGTTGTCGTGAGTGGTATGGGAAAGTCTGGGCATATCGGAAATAAAATTGCCGCTACGCTTGCCAGTACAGGTACTCCTGCATTTTTCATGCACCCTGGTGAAGCCAACCATGGCGACTTGGGTATGCTAAGCAAAGGCGATGTCTTACTCGCCATCTCTAATTCTGGCGAGACTAACGAACTCGTTAACTTATTGCCCGTAGTTAAACGCTTAGGCATACAGGTGGTCGCCATGACCAACAGTGCTTCCAGTTCATTAGGGCAACACGCAGATGTCGTGCTTGATATCAGCGTTGAAAAAGAAGCGTGTTCGCTAGGTCTTGCTCCTACGTCAAGCACAACCGCCACACTGGTTATGGGTGATGCGCTTGCGGTAGCACTGCTCGACCAAAAAGGTTTTACCTCAGATGACTTTGCGCTTTCGCACCCAGGCGGCAGTTTAGGCAGAAAACTTCTGCTTAAAGTTAGCGATATCATGCAAAGCGGCAGTGATATCCCCCTTGTCCATGCCAGTGCTTCTGTTGCTGACGCACTGCTGGAAATATCTAAAAAGGGGTTGGGTATGACAGGCGTGATAGCGGCAGACGGTACGCTGACAGGCGTCTTTACGGATGGCGACCTACGACGAATTCTCGATGCCCGCGTAGACGTACACAGTGCGACAGTAGAAGAAGTAATGACTAAAGGCGGCAAGACTACCACCGCAGGTCAGCTGGCTGTAGAAGCCCTGAATTTGATGGAAACCCATAAAATTAGTGCGTTAATGGTTACTGACGATAAGCGCAAACCTGTTGGGGCTTTTAACATGCATATGCTACTAAAAGCAGGAGTGCTTTAAATGACAACCACCTTGTACACGGAAATAAATGACTCGCTTTTCGCAAAACTAGCCAAGATAAAGTTGCTGGTATGCGACGTTGATGGTGTGTTCTCAGATGGCCGAATTTACTTAGGTAACGACGGTGAAGAACTTAAAGCATTCCATACCCGTGATGGATATGGTGTAAAAGCGCTAGTGAGCAATGGAGTGAATGTCGCTGTTATTACTGGACGTCGCTCTGCCATTGTTGAAAATAGAATGAAGGCACTGAATGTTGCACATATAATTCAAGGCGAAGAGAATAAAGCAGACGCGCTTAGCGACCTGATGAAACACCTTGAGTTAAACACTGACGAAGTGGCTGCGGTAGGTGATGACATGCCAGATACGGGTATGTACAAGCACGTTTCAGTTAAAATTGCGGTTGCCGATGCCCATCCTTACGTAGCAAAACAAGCAAACTGGATTACGACCCTTCCCGGTGGGTTTGGCGCGGTCCGAGAAATATCGGATACCATTTTGCAGGCCAAAGGGGTAGCAAATGAGATTTTTGGAGCTAGTGTATGAGCCTGTTTGGCTTTAATCGCTTAGGATTAAGTATATCAGCGCTATTTATTCTGGCGATGCTGATGTACATCCCTACGTGGATGGAAGAGCAGCCTGAAACGCAGGGAAATCGTGAAAACGATGCGCTAAAGCCCGCCTACAAAGCAAAAAATCTAACCACTACGCTGTACAATCAAGACGGTGAGTTAAATCACAAAGTATTTGCAGAGTCGATGGAGCATTACGACCAGCTTGGCTTTGTATTGTTTCAGCAACCTAAATACACCCTTTATACAGAAAACGCGTCATCACCATGGGTGGTAACCGCTGATGAAGGTACACTATACAATAACGAGCTAATCCAGCTGGAAAACCAAGTTAATATTGAGAACCAAACTGGCGATGACTTTGTCAGAAGTATATCGACCGAGTACATTCAAATTAATTTAGAAACCAAGCAAATGACATCTGACCAACCCGTTGAAATACTGGGCACCCAATATGTCATTTTAAGTAATGGGTTTAACGCGAATTTACGCACACAAGAATACGAGCTTTTAGATCATGTACAAACCACTTATTCCCCTAGCAACTAGTTTATTGCTTGCCATCGCTAGCGGTGCGGTACACGCCAGTGAAGATGATTTTTCGCAGCCCATAAAAATAGGCTCGAACACCCAGTTTATCGACGGTAAAAATAAAACCGCGTTGTACAAAGACGACGTACTCATAACTCAAGGCTCTTTGGTTATTGAAGCTGACGAAGTGGAAGTAATTGCCACTGACGGTGGTGGTCGTGAAATATTTATTGCTAGAGGAAAGCCTGCAAGCTATTCCCAGCAATTGGAAGACGGCACGCCAGTTTCGGCAAAAGCTAATGAAATACGCTATGAAGTGGTGAACCGAACGATTTCTCTTGCCGGAAACGCAGAGTTGAAACAAGACACCAGTAAAGTACAGGGTGACAACATCACGTTCGATATGATTACCGAGCAATTGCTAGCGACTGGCGGCGCAGGTAAGGATGGTGAGGGTCGAGTGACCACAGTATTCACGCCTGAGACCATTCGCAAAACTTCGTCTAAGAAAGACAAAAAAGACAACGAGGGCAATGAATAGCAATGGCAACTTTGAGCGCTAAAAATCTTGCTAAGGCTTACAAGTCACGACAGGTTGTACGAGATGTAAGCCTGTCTGTCTCAACGGGTCAAATTGTTGGTCTTCTTGGCCCAAATGGCGCTGGTAAGACCACCACATTCTACATGATTGTTGGTTTAGTGAATCTGGATAAAGGCAAGATTGAAATCGACGACAATGAGCTAACTCATCAGCCCATGCACGAGCGTGCACGCCGCGGAATTGGCTACCTACCGCAGGAAGCCTCTATTTTCAGAAAGCTCACAGTGCATGAAAATATCATGGCCATTTTGCAAACCCGTAAAGATTTAAATTCACAACAGCAAGAAGAAGAAGCAGATGCGCTACTTGATGAATTTAATATTAACCATATACGTAATAGTACGGGGATGAGTTTGTCAGGGGGCGAACGCCGACGCGTTGAGATTGCCCGCGCTCTGGCAGCAAAACCGCAATTTATTTTGTTAGACGAACCATTTGCTGGTGTTGATCCAATATCAGTTAATGATATAAAGAAGATAATACAACATCTTCGCGATAGGGGGATTGGAATCCTTATCACAGACCATAACGTACGAGAGACATTGGATGTTTGTGAAAAGGCGTACATTGTGAGTCATGGCGAGCTTATTGCGCAAGGAACGGCGGAACAGGTTTTAAGTAATCAAAAAGTAAGGGATGTATACCTAGGCGAACAATTCAGGCTATAGTTAATGTAACCGAATTGTCATTTTTCAGTTTCGCTCTGGTATATTCAATTTAGAGCATTTAAATAAGACGTAGATGAAACCATCTTTACAGCTAAAATTTAGCCAACAACTTACCATGACACCACAGCTTCAGCAGGCCATTAAACTGCTGCAGCTTTCTACACTTGATCTTCAACAAGAGATCCAAGAAGCGCTCGATTCTAATCCGCTATTAGAAGTTGAAGAAGGTAACGACGAGCCGCAACTAGAAAAGAACAATATCGACAACGATGACAGCGGCTCTGAGGCCACTGCTTCTGCATCTAGTGACACATTAGAAGCCGGCGATGCACTTGAGAAAAACGATCTTCCCGATGAGCTGCCAATCGACAGTACGTGGGATGAATACTACTCTGCTTCATCTTCGCCTGCTCCGGGTCCATCCAATGACGACGAGCAAATCTTCCAAGGTGAGACTACTGAAGATATTCAAGAGCACCTTCTTTGGCAAATGCGCCTTACCCATTTCTCGGATACCGATCGCGCAATCGCTACAGCAATCATCGACTCTATTGACGAGTCAGGTTATTTAACCGTTACCCTTGACGATATTTTAGAAGCGGTTAACGATGATGATATGGAAGAGCCGATTGAAATGGACGAAATAGAATGTGTGCTTAAGCGCATTCAGATGTTCGACCCTATTGGTTCTGGCTCTCGCTCTCCACAAGAATGTTTGATGGTGCAATTGCGCCAGTTTTCAGAAGACACACCGTGGCTTGCTGAAGCAAAGCAACTGATTGAAGAGTACTCTGACTTACTGAGCAGCAAAGACTATCGTACGCTTATGCGTAAAAGCCGATTGAAAGAAGATCAGCTACGCGAGGCAATGCGTTTACTGCAAACCTTGAATCCTCGCCCAGGTAGTGCTTTAGTTACTAAAGAGCCTGAGTACGTTATTCCTGATGTCTCAGTAACCAAGAAAAATGGCCGTTGGGTGGTTGAGCTGAACCCCGACAGTCTGCCTAAGTTAAGCGTAAATCAACAATACGCTGCAATGAGTCGCCGTGCCAAGAATAGTAGCGATTCACAATTCATCCGCTCACACATGCAAGAGGCTAAGTGGTTCATAAAGAGCCTTGAATCTCGTAACGAAACCTTAATGAAGGTTGCAAACTGCATTGTGCAGCAGCAAATGGGCTTTTTTGAGCACGGCCCGGAAATGATGAAACCAATGGTGCTAAATGATGTCGCAGAAATGGTAGATATGCACGAATCCACTATTTCGCGAGTGACAACGCAAAAGTACATGCATACGCCACGTGGAATCTTCGAATTGAAGTATTTCTTCTCAAGCCACGTTGCAACAGAGTCTGGTGGTGAATGTTCATCTACAGCGATTCGTGCATTGATCAAGAAATTAGTGGCCGCTGAAAAGCCTAGCAAGCCGCTAAGTGATAGCAAGATTGCTTCATTGTTGGCCGAACAAGGCATTAAAGTTGCCCGGCGAACAATAGCAAAGTACCGGGAATCGTTGTCGATCCCGCCGTCGAACCAACGCAAAAGCCTTATTTAATCGGGCTTAATAATATAAGGAAGACGAAATATGCAAATCAACCTTACTGGTCATCATGTCGAAATCACCGACTCTTTGCGTAATTATGTCGATACGAAGTTCAGCAAACTTGAACGTCACTTTGATCACATTTCTAATGTGCATGTCATCCTGAACGTTGAAAAATTAAATCAAAAAGCCGAAGCGACCGTTCATTTAAGTGGCGCTGAAGTATTCGCATCCTCAGAAAATACCGACATGTATGCGGCGATTGACAGCATGGTTGATAAACTCGACCGGCAGGTAATCAAGCATAAGGAAAAACTGAAAAAACATTAGTAGTTAATTAAGCATGGATATACAAGCCATCGTAAGTCTGGACCGCACCGAGTGTGCGGTTCAGTGTAATAGTAAAAAGCGAATTCTTGAGATCATCGCTGATATCGCTGCCAAGCAAAACGAGAACATTGATCAGGCAACGATACTCAACAGTTTGATGGCTCGAGAGCGTATGGGTAGTACAGGCATTGGCAATGGTATCGCCCTGCCCCACGGACGCCTGCCGGGCCTTGAGAAAGTGATTGCCATTGTTGTAACCAGCACGCCAGCAATCGACTTTGACGCCCTTGACGAGAAACCCGTAGACATCTTTTTTGCGCTACTCGTTCCCGAGGAACAGACCGAAGGACACCTTCAAACGCTGGCCACCGTGGCTGGTAAACTAAGCGACAAAGAAACGATTAAAGCAATACGTCGCGCAACGACAAGCGACGATATTCTATCTGCATTAAGTTAAACATTAAGCGCCTATTAACCGTTTAGTAGGCGCCTAATTCAACAACGCGTATGTGATAAAACCAGAGTATTAGGGAGAAAGTAGGTGAAGCTGATAATAATCAGTGGTCGTTCGGGGTCTGGTAAGTCTGTCGCACTTCGCGCATTGGAAGATTTAGGTTATTACTGTGTTGATAATATCCCTGTAAACTTACTTCCCACCTTAACCCATACAGTTGTTGACGAGTACGATCAGGTTGCGGTAAGTATCGATGTGAGAAACTTACCTAAAAATCCTGACGATTTGGTAGAAATTCTAGACTACCTGCCTTCTTCGTGGTCGATGACCATTGTTTACATTGACGCGAGCGATGATGTACTGGTTAAGCGTTTTAGCGAAACACGTCGTCTTCACCCTCTCGCCAAGCTTAATAAATCGCTTTCAGAAGCCATTAAAGCCGAGTCAGCCCTACTTGCTCCTATTGCTGAACGCGCAGATTTATATTTAGACACAGATAAGCTTACCATTCACCAACTGGCAGAGTTAATTCGAGAGCGTATCTTGGGTAAGAAAAGCTCACGCCTTGTGCTTGTGTTTGAGTCGTTTGGCTTTAAGCACGGTATTCCTAAAGATGCGGATTACGTTTTTGATGCCCGCTTTTTACCTAACCCCCATTGGGAGCCCGACCTTAAACATCTGACCGGATTAGACGCACCAGTAGAAGTATTTTTGGGGTCGCAGCCTGTAGTGACCAAGTTCATTTGGCAAATTCAGAATTTAATAACGACATGGCTGCCTCATTTAGAGCGCAATAACAGAAGTTACGTAACCGTAGCGATTGGCTGTACTGGTGGCCAACACCGTTCGGTTTATATCGCACAGACCCTGTCGAAAACCTTCAGTGAAATACACCCTGATGTTCAAATTCGTCATAGAGAGCTGAATCAGTAATGACTATTCAAAAAACGCTAACTATCGTCAATAAGTTAGGGTTGCATGCAAGAGCGGCGACCCAACTGGTTAAACTGGCTAATCAATTCGACGCTAAAATCATCTTAAAAAAAGGCGATAAAGAAGCAGACGCAAGCAGTGTATTGGGATTAATGATGCTTGAAAGCCATCAAGGTGAACAGGTAGACGTGATTGTGGACGGCAGTGATGCTGTTGATGCACTTGCAGCTATTGAAGAGCTTATTGAGGGCAGATTTAACGAAGACGAATAGTCTTACTTGCCCAATCCATTGACCAATTAATCAACACTTAGCGCAGTTATCTTAAAATCCTGCGCAAAACCTACGCAATTATCATGACAGACTCATCATAATTGCGATATTCTACGCCCACTTAGGCTCTATGGCCTGCATTGTTCATCTTTTAGCTTGTAGGAATAACGCCTTATGGCAGAAGCGCTTGTTTCTAAATACGTACAAACTCAGTTACGCGCACTCAACGCTGCGTTGACCAACGGTCAATTCGTATCTGTACGTAAGCTTCTGCTTGAATTACCGCCTTCAGACGTCGCCCACATTCTTGAATCTAGCCCTAGCAGAACCCGTGACGAATTATGGGAGCTCATTGATGGTGACTTTCACGGCGACATTTTAGAAGAACTGTCTGACGATGTTCGAAACGGTATCATTACAAAAATGCTTCCCGCTAATGTGGTTGACGCACTTGAAGAGATGGATACCGATGACTTAGCAGAGACGCTAAGCAGCCTTCCCGAGCCAGTATTGGCCGATATTCTAGATTCGATGGATGCACAAGATCGCGTGCGCGCAGAGCAAGCGCTGTCTTACGGTGAGGAAACCGCTGGTTTCATCATGAACACCGACACCATCACATTACGTCCAGATGTGACCATTGACGTGGTTCTGCGCTATATCCGCTTAAAAGGTGAGCTACCTGAGAATACGGATACGTTTTACGTGGTAAACCGAACTGACAACCTTGTTGGTATTGTTCCGGTTACCCGTTTACTCACCGCAGATACCGACGATAAAGTGTCTGACGTTATGGACGAGGAATCTGAAGCGATTCCTGTGAATATGCCAGACGACGAAGTGGCGAGCCTGTTCGAGCGATACAATTGGCTTTCAGCACCTGTTGTAGATGAAAACCATCGCTTAGTGGGCCGAATTACCATTGATGACGTGGTTGATATTATTCGTGAGGACGCCGAGCACTCGATGATGAGTATGGCGGGTCTTGATGACGACGAAGATACCTTTGCACCCGTTATGCAAAGTACCAAACGACGCTCGGTGTGGCTGGCGGTAAACTTAGTGACGGCGCTAATGGCTGCGATGGTGAGTGATCTATTTGAAGCAACGCTCAGCCAACTGGCTGTGTTAGCTATATTAAATACCATTGTCCCCAGTATGGGCGGTGTAGCGGGTAATCAGACGCTAACGCTAGTTATTCGCGGTATGGCACTAGGCCATGTTAACGCGAGTAACTCACGATGGCTTATCAGTAAAGAAATATCCATCGGCTTTTTAAACGGTGCCATTTGGGCGGTGCTTATTGCCTCTGTCATCGCGTTATGGAAACAAGATTACATGCTGGGCGTAATTATTGCCTTTGCCATGATGGTAAACATGATTGCGGCTGCTTTAGCGGGTGCAACCTTACCTATGATCATGAAGCGTCTTAAGATAGACCCTGCCCTAGCTGGCAGTGTTATCTTAACTACGATAACCGATGTAGTGGGTATTTTTGCTTTCTTAGGTACTGCGACGCTGTTTCTAATTTAAGTTAATTTTGAACTCTCATGCCTGATAGGGCATGGTGAGCTAAAAAATACTCATGCAATAAGCGCTTTCGCTATATATCCATTGACGTTCAGCTTGTAACCCACACCCCAGACGGTTTCTACTAGCTGTCCACCATTTTCAATACTGTTGATTTTATCAAGCTTAGTGCGTAAACGATTTATATGGGTATTCACCGTGTGCTCGTAGCCTTCGTGGTTATAGCCCCACACCTCACTGAGCAATTGATTGCGAGAAAAAACTTGGTTTGGATGACGACAAAAATAATCCAGTAGCGCAAACTCCCTAGCCGTTAACGTTAGCACTTGGCCATTTAAGGTTACGCTATGAAATCGCTGGTCGATTTTAAGGGGTCCTATTTCGATGCGCTCTTCACTACCTTGAGATGGTCTTAAATGTTCTTGGCTAGGCATACTTCTGCGCATATGGGAGCGAATACGGGCAATAAACATACGTGCATCAAATGGCCCTGATAGATAATCATCTACGCCTACTTCATAGTAGTTTGCTTCATCTACCTCTTCGTCGGCCACATCGTCTGTCATCGCGTCACTTTCCACTGCCATCACCCAACTTTCGGGGTTCGTATCAACAAGGCCTTTTATACGATTAAGACAGATAATATTTCCATGCGACTCAACAATAACGAGCGAATAATGCTGCGTCTTAAGCAGCGACTCTGCGGATTGAAAATTAGAGACTGCGTCGTAAAGAAAGCTATGCTTACTTAAGCATTGCGATATGTTCTGTTGAAACTTATTTCCACTGTAGATGATAAGGATCATATCTCGCTCCTAATTCGCCAATAAAAAACAAGACCAGTGCGTTGGTGGTTTTCTTTCACAGTGATTACAATTTTTTTATAAAAAATATAAATTCAGAATTTATAACAGCACTGTTATTTATTGAGACGAATCTGTGTGCGTTTTGTGAAAGTTCTGTGATGAATTGGACATTTTACTGCCCTAAATTTTTATGCGATTTAAGCCATAAATAAGGACAATAAAATGAAATTCACTAAACTTGCTAGCGCAACGCTTTTGTCGCTAGCTGCAGTATCAGTAAGCCAAGCTGTCACTTTAGACGTTGAAATTACCAACCTTACTCAGGCGCAGAGTTTTACGCCGCGCTTAGTCATAGCTCACGATGACACCGTCGATGCCTTTGAAGTTGGGCAACCTGCGTCGTCAGCTTTAGCGTGGTTAGCTGAAGCTGGTGTTATTGACGACGAACAAAATGCTGATTCAAGCGGCGCAAACTTTGAAGCGTTACTCGGCCCTGTTGATACCGACAATGGTTCAAATACGTGGCACCGTTTTGGCGGACTTCTCGCGCCGAAAGCTACGTTAAGCTATCCCTTCGATACTATGGACAAGCCATATCTTTCGCTACTTTCCATGCTAATACCTACTAACGACGCTTTTGTTGGTATGGACAGTATTGAAATTCCAACCGAGCCGGGTACCTACACTTATTACCTTAATGCATACGACGCCGGTACTGAGCTTAACGATGAATTAAATAGTGCCCGTACAGATGTTGTTGAAGCTGGGACCGGAAACGCGCTGGGTGGATATGGCGTACCGGGTGTTGCCGGTGGCGGCGCTCCCACTCGTATTGTTGATTTGGGTACAGGTGGCACGGGTGTAGGTGCACAAATCGTTAATGGCGAAATTGAAGATGGTGAAGATGGCCCAGTACACATCCACCGCAATGCGCTTGGTGATACTGATAGCGCCGCTGGTGCCAGTGATCTGGACTCTACCGTACACCGTTGGTTGAACCCAGTAGCACGTGTAGTTATTACTGTTCCTGCATCTTAAGGAGCCAATACGATGAATAATCCAATAATTAAACTCAGTACATTATTGATGCTTTCAGCGCTTCTTGCTGCCTGCGGCGACGATGGTGATACAGGCCCTCAAGGACCAGCGGGTCCGCAGGGGGAAGCAGGTACTGACGGACAAGATGGTACGGATGGCCAGGACGGTTCGGACGGACAAGACGGTATCAACGGTAATTCAGCGGTTTATACCGTACAAATTACCAATTTAACCTACTCTCAGCCCTTTGCACCTGCCGCAGTCATATTGCATGAGTCAGGCTTCCATTCATTTAATGAAGGCGAGCCAGCCAGCATGGGCATTGAAATAATGGCTGAAGGCGGTGACCCGTCTATGGTCATTACTGAAGCCATGGACTCCACGGACTTTTTGGATGCGCAAAACTCTGGGGGCATATTGGGTCCTCGCTCAATGGGCGCAGAACTAACTCTTGTGATTCCAGAACTCGATGCTGACGACCTTCGCCTTACGGTAACGACCATGCTGGTCAACACCAACGACGCATTCACCGGCTTAAACGCTGCGAATGTAAGCAACATGGCGGTTGGTGATATAAAAACGTTCATGACAGTGACTTGGGATGCGGGTACAGAAGCAAACACAGAAACAGCTGCTACTATGCCAGGCCCTGCCGCTAGTGCAGCGGGTGGCGGCGGAGAAGCTGCGGGCTATGATGTGGTGAGGGATGATCTTGCCGATGCAGTAAGACTTCACCAAGGTGTAGTCACTAGTGCAAACGCTGACGATCCAAGCCGTGAGGGCCTATCTACATCGGTACTAACCGAGGCCCATCGCTTTGATTTCCCAACGAGCCGCGTGGTGATTACCCGAACCCGTTAAATGGTCAAACACAGTAAACGTGAAAGCGCCCTATTACTCAGGTAATGGGGTGTTTTTACTTTTGTGCGAAGGGGAAACGGAGATAAAACTTAACGGGAATAAGAAAGATAAGCGCTGGCTTTGCTGAGTAGATAAACTTCACAAAACCAGGCTAATACGTTATTTGATAAGCTATTTAATAAGTTACTTAATAAGCTACTTAATAACTTTAAGGGTAGGTTTACCCTTCTTAGGTGGAACAGGTGCGTCTTTCACGTCGCTTGCATCAGCATCTTCCAGCGACGTCGGGCCGCTAGGTTGAGAAACATCTTCAGATGTTTCTGGACGCTCTTGCTGCGCACGAGCCACATCTTCTTCAGTGGCGAATACTGTACCTGCACCATTTTCTCTTGCGTAAATAGCCATTACCGCTTCACAAGGCATACTTAATCTTCTAGGTTGCCCAGAGAAGCGCGCTTGAAACGATAAGCCATCTAAATCAAGAGAAAAGTTAACACACGCACTAGGTGATACGTTTAAAACGATCTGGCCGTCTTTAACGAATTCCTGCGGCACTTCAACCAACTCGTTGGTTGCATCTACCACAATGTACGGCGTTAAGTCGTTATCAACAATCCACTCATAAAAAGCCCTAAGCAAATAGGGCTGGTTTGACGTCATAGATGTCATAGCGGGTTGTGGATCTCACGCTCTTGGTCAGTCAAAGACGCTTTAAATGAACTACGAGAGAAAATACGGTTCATGTAAGCGTTAATTTCTTTGCTGCCAGCACCGTTTAGTTCAATACCTAGTGCAGGTAAACGCCATAATAGCGGAGCAAGGTAGCAATCAACTAAGCTGAACTCTTCGCTCATAAAGTAAGGCATTTCACCAAATACAGGCGCAAGAGATAGCAAAGCTTCACGCAGCTCGTTACGTGCTGCTTCTACATCACCTTCGCCACGGAAAATACGGGCAGCAAGCGAGTACCAGTCTTGCTCGATGCGGTGCATCATAAGGCGGCTCTGACCACGTGATACTGGGTAAACCGGCATAAGTGGTGGATGAGGGAAACGCTCATCAAGGTATTCCATGATGATGTGCGACTTGTAAAGTACAAGCTCGCGATCAACTAGAGTTGGAACAGTACCGTAAGGGTTAAGCTCCAACAGATCTTCAGACAAGTTGCTAGGATCTGTGTAGCTGATTTCAACACCCACACCTTTTTCTGCCAACACAATACGCACCTGGTGGCTATAAATATCAATTGTGTCAGAGAACAACGTCATAATAGAACGTTTATTCGCGGCTACGGCCATTCAATTTCCTCCGTCGAGAAACAAGTTTACGCTTACAAACGGTAAGCTTATTACGTTAACTCGTGCTACCTGAAGACCCTATTTATTAGGATTTTCAGATAGCACGAGTAAATACCAAAAAAGGGGGCGAGAAGCCCCCTTTTCATATTATACATAAATCTGTGCGATTAGTGCACTTCTCGCCAGTATTCTTTCTTCAGTAAGTAAACAAATACAAACAATACTGCGATAAAGATAAGTACCCACTTACCGATTTTGTGAGATTCAAGTTTAGAAGGCTCACCTGTGTACTCTAGGAAGTTCACGATATCGGCAACAGCTTGGTCGTACTCGTCAGGAGACATTGCGCCAGTACCATCTGACTTAATGCCTACATAACGCTTAACCATCTCTCCATCAACCATTTGCTCTTCATAAGTACGTGTTGGCGTACCTTGAAGTGGTTGAAGTACGTGTGGCATACCTACTTCTGGGAATACTGTGTTGTTCACACCAAATGGGCGGCTTTCGTCAACATAGAAAGAGCGCAGGTAAGTGTAAATCCAGTCTTCGCCACGAACACGAGCCACTAGCGTTAGGTCTGGTGGAGCAGCACCGAACCAGCCAGCAGCGGCTTCTTCTGGCATTGCACGAGTGATGTAGTCAGACACTTTTTCACCCGTGAACTGCAGGTATTCTTGACCTAGTTCGTCAGGAATACCCAAGTCTTGGAATGAACGCTGATAGCGCTGATACTTCATTGAGTGACAGCCTAAGCAGTAGTTCATGAACAATTGTGCACCGCGTTGTAAAGACGCCTTATCGGTTAAATCGATAGGCGCTTTATCTAGGTGTACGTTCCCGCCTGCCGCAAGCGCTACGCCAGGTAGGAAGAAGGCTAAAAAGCACATCATTTTTTTCATTTAGAAATCCTCTCTGGCACAGGTTTAGTGTTTTCGTTTTTGCTGTACAAGAACAGTGCTACGAAGAAACCGAAGTACATTACCGTTGCAACTTGCGACGCAATGATTTTCCAGTTTTCTTGCGGTGTACCACCTAGGTAACCTAGGAAGATAAACACAATTGCAAACACGATAAGGTTTACTTTGTGTAGGCCACAACGATAGCGCCATGACTTAACACGACCACGGTCTAACCAAGGCAGAGCAAATAGCGCAGCAATTGCACCGAACATTGCTAATACACCGAATAGCTTATCAGGAACCGCTTTTAGTACCGCGTAGAACGGTGTGAAGTACCAAACAGGGAAGATATGCTCTGGTGTTTTAAGTGGGTTAGCAATTTCAAAGTTAGGGTGCTCTAGGAATTTACCGCCCATTTCAGGGGCAAAGAACAGCACGTAAGTGAACAATGCTAAGAATACACAGAACGCCACAAGGTCTTTAAGTACGATGTGTGGGAAGAACGGCAATACGTCATCAGCAATGTCGTACTTGCTTGTGTAGTATTCATGAATTTCATACTTCGTCTTTTCAGACTCAGGTAGTGAACCTTTCTTGTGCTTGATAGCGATACCATCAGGGTTGTTAGAACCCACTTCGTGAAGTGCAATAATGTGAAGGAACACAAGAATAACGATAACCAACGGCAACGCAATAACGTGTAATGCGAAGAAGCGGTTTAGTGTTGCGCCAGAGATAACGTAGTCACCTTGTAGCCAGATAACAAGGTCAGGACCAACAACAGGAATAGCACCAAATAGTGATACGATTACCTGCGCCCCCCAGTAAGACATTTGTCCCCAAGGTAGAACGTAACCCATGAAAGCTTCTGCCATAAGCGCTAGGTAAATAAACATACCAAACACCCATAGAAGCTCACGAGGCTTCTGATAAGAGCCGTAAATCATGCCACGGAACATGTGTAGATATACCACAATAAAGAACGCTGATGCGCCAGTACTGTGCATGTAACGAATGATCCAACCGTAGTCGATCTCACGCATGATGTATTCAACAGAAGCAAATGCGCCTTCTGAAGATGGAACGAAGTTCATGGTCAACCAAATACCAGTAACAATCTGGTTTACCAAAACAATAGTTGCTAGAAAACCGAACACATACCAGAAGTTCATGTTCTTTGGAGCAGGATATTGAAGAGCGTGCATATTCGCAACGCGCATCATTGGGATGCGTTCTTCAATCCAACCTAGGAAAGCATTCATATTACACGGCCTCCGCTTCTGAACCGATGATGATGTTATTGTCATCAACGAATTGATATGGCGGTACAACCAGGTTCAACGGTGCAGGAACGTTTTGGAATACACGTCCAGCCATGTCGAATTTCGAACCGTGGCACGGGCAGAAGAATCCATCTGGAACGCCTTCAACCACTTCTTCAAATGCACCGTCTTTAAGATGCTGTGGAGAGCAACCCAAGTGAGTACAGATACCAACAAGGATAAGGTACTCTTCCTTCATTGAACGGAAACGGTTTTGAGCAAAGGCAGGCTGCTGCTCAGCTTCAGAGTTAGGATCTTTCAGCTTATCTTCGTGCGTGCCTAATTCTTCAAGAATTTCTGGCGTACGACGTACAATCCACACAGGCTTGCTTCGCCACATCACACGTACTAACTGTCCAGGCTCAATCCCGCTGATATCTACTTCAACGTCAGCACCGGCGGCTTTCGCTTTGGCGCTTGGATTCCAGGACGCAATAAAAGGCACAGCAGCACCAACGACACCTACACCACCAACTACCGACGTGGCAACGGTCAAGAACCGACGACGAGTGTTGTTTTCTGGCTGGTTTTCATTGTGTGCAGACTCTGTTGCATCTACAGATACATTGCTCATCCACATTTCTCCAGGTTTGGATAATTATGATGTGTAACCCAAGCTTATACTGGTTTTATCACGCTTGCGTCATGCATCATATGGCTTGTCATGACAGCGACGTAACAGTAAAAATTTACTGGTTTACGAGGTCACGAAAGTTTTCAAAATTTTCGACCGCAAATGATAAAAGAAAAGCCCTTATAAACACAAGGTTTTACTGATATTTAAGCGATAATTTAATTCAAAAGGTGTGTTTAGGTTTAGTGAGGGAAAGGCCTAAAATCAAGGTTTTGAAGAATATTTGGTTAGATAACACCAGCAAATTAAACCTTTGTTATGAATTGTAGAGGCTTGAAGGCTTTACTGAATGTGGGACGCAGGCAACTTGTAATCGAAAAAAAGCAATAAAAAACCCGGCATAGGCCGGGTTTTTGCAAATACAAAAAACGTAAAAATTAACGCTTTGAGAATTGTGGACGCTTACGCGCTTTGTGTAGACCAACTTTCTTACGTTCAACGCGACGTGCGTCACGAGTAACGAAGCCAGCTTTACGAAGTGCTGGACGTAGTGTTTCATCATACTCCATAAGAGCACGAGTAAGACCGTGACGGATTGCACCCGCTTGACCGTTAGAACCACCACCTTTAACAGTGATGTATACGTCGAACTTTTCAGTCATTTCAACAAGTTCAAGTGGCTGACGAACAACCATGCACTCTGTTTCACGACCAAAGTACTCGTCAAGAGCGCGTTGGTTTACTTTAATGCTACCTGTGCCTGGACGTAGGAACACACGAGCAGTAGAACTTTTGCGGCGGCCTGTGCCGTAGTATTGAGTATCTGCCATGTTAATAGCTCCTTAAATGTCCAAAACTTGTGGTTGCTGTGCGGTGTGCTTGTGCTCTGCACCTGCGTAAACTTTCATTTTACGGAACATTGCGCGACCTAGAGGGCCTTTTGGCAACATGCCTTTAACTGCTTTTTCAATAACCATTTCTGGCTTGTGAGCAATTAGTTTTTCAAAGTTTGTCTCTTTAAGACCACCTGGGTAACCAGAGTGCGCATAGTACATTTTGTCTTGCGCTTTACGGCCTGTTACCGCAACTTTCTCAGCATTGATTACTACGATGTAATCACCAGTGTCCACGTGAGGTGTGTACTCTGGCTTGTGCTTACCACGAAGGCGTAGTGCGATTTCAGAAGCCAAACGGCCTAGAGTTTTGTCTGTGGCGTCTACCACATACCAGTCACGTTGTACCGTTTCTGGCTTAGCAACAAAAGTTTTCATTTTCAAATTCACCCGAATAATATCGTCGTTACTGATTTCTGAACACCAGAAATCACCTTAAAATCAACACAATGACCCCTTCGAGCCGGCTGATTCTTCCACCTTCCCAAAGGTGGGCGTAACTGGGCAGGGCGCGAATTATACAGGAATTGAAGGAAATGCGAACCCCTAAGAACAAAAAATATGGATAAAATTCCATCATCTGCCGATGACATAGAAACCGATTTGAGGTAACGTCGAAACGTTATATTTGAAACCGTTATAAAAACAAAATGAAAATGTCTCGCTTCGTAGCTTCAATGATGATGCTACACACGCTACTTATGGCCAGTGTTAATGCTGAGGAGTTAGTATATACACGTGCGTTTGCCGATGATGATTATGGAAGTTATCACGTAGCTGTACTCAGTGCAGTTATCGCAGCAACACCAGAATACGGTGATGTTGCTTTAACCCCTCACCCCCATCCTATGAGTCAGAGTCGTCAGCTTGTTACTTTGCTAAAAGGCGATGCGGATGTAATGTGGAGTGTCACCAACAGTAACCGAGAGCAGCGTCTTCTGCCCATTAAGTTACCACTGCTGAAAGGTTATTCAGGTTATCGCGTATTGGTGATTAACCCTTCTGAGCAGTCCAGTTTTGCCCAACAAACCGGCGAAGCATTAAAGCAATCAACCATGGTTCAAGGCGCAGACTGGCCAGATTTAAGTGTACTTAAAGCAAATGGCTATAACGTAAGTGGTGAAGATTGGAGCCTTTGGTTCCATTCTATGTACTCTATGGTAGATAAGGGGCTAGTTGACGCTTTCCCCAGAAATATCATAGAAGTACACCGCGATTTAGAACGCCACAAAGATAAGCATGTCTCTTTAGAGCAGTTCCACCTATTAAAATACCCCAACTATGAGTACTTTTTTGTTAGCCCGGATAACCTTGCCCTCGCGAATAGATTGAGATTAGGTCTTGTCAGGATTCTAGATGATGGAGAACTCGAACGTATCTTCGATAGCTTCGAAGGGCACAGAAAAGCAGAAATGCTTGCCGATGCTGAAAGTAGAAAAATTCACGAGCTCGGCAACCCAACAATACCTTACAAACTAGATTACGCGCGGTGGGACAAATACAAAGATTTAGCAATACGCGCGCTCGAAAAAGAGATGTCAGAGTAAAACACCAAGCACTTAAGGTTTTCTTAAGGTCTCTCGTTTAGTGTTTTGATTTGTTTTTTTATCAATGAGTTTTTTATGCGTGTACTGCTTGTAGAGGACGATAGGCCGTTGTCTGACGCCCTCGCCCTTTCACTAAAGAATGCCAACTTCACGGTAGACTGTGTTTATTCAGGCGCAGATGCTCTTGCAACACTTAGAGCGGGCCAAAGTGACATTGTCATTCTTGACTTGGGTTTACCCGACACTGATGGCCTCGACGTACTAAAATCTATTCGAAAGAAAAACGCAACGCTTCCTGTGTTGATATTAACTGCACGGGATAAAACACTAGACAAAATCTCTGGCTTAGATGCAGGCGCCGACGACTACTTACCTAAACCGTTTGAAATAGAAGAACTGTTAGCTAGGATTAGAGTACTTGAGCGTCGTCTGAGCACAGCATCTCACACCATTGTTAGTGTTAAGAATGTCAGCCTTGATACTGCCCATCATACGCTTACTATCGACAATCAAAACGTTCACTTACCTCGACGTGAACTCATGCTACTAAAAGCGCTTATTGAAAACGCAGGGCGCATACTGAGTAAAGATCAGCTGGAAAATAAACTTTATGAGTGGGGAGAGGAAGTGGCAAGCAACACAATAGAAGTACACGTGAGTAATTTGCGTAAGAAAATGCCTCCTGAGTTTATTAAGACTATTCGAGGCGTCGGTTATTGTATTTCAAAATCGGGGGAGTGAATTGTCTTCAATTCGCCGCTTTCTAATTCTTACACTGATCAGCGCGCTTGTTTTAGTGATATTTAGTGCAGCACTTAAAGGCTACCGCGCAACACTGGGTATATCGAATACCTTGTTAGATAACGAGTTAGTTGAGCTATCCCGGGCAATCTCATACGTAGATAGCGGCACCCGCACACAGCAACAGACACTTTTCTTCCAGGTATGGAAACAAGGCAAGCTGGCCAGCTCTTCTACTGACGCGCTAAGCACGCCATTAACCAGCTTCTCCGAGGGTTTTTCTGAAGTAAACGCACTGGGTACACGCTGGCGGGTACATACCCGGTTTAACCCGAATAATGATAGCTGGTATATGGTAGCTCAACCCGTAAGTAGTCGCTTCACTTTAACTGACTCGCTAACTGTAGCCGCCATCACCCCTTTTATAATTAGTGTGCCTATTCTTGCATTCATTCTCTTTTTTGGCATTACTTGGGGACTATCGCCGTTAAAACACTTATCAAAACTCCTTGCCAGCCGCCAGGGTAATGATTTTTCTACCATTGCGTTATCCCGTGAGCCCAGTGAACTTAGCCCTGTTGTTACTACGTTAAACACCATGTTCACGCGACTGAATTCAGCATTCGAACGAGAGCAGCAATTCGCATCAAACGCGGCGCATGAGCTTAGAACTCCGCTCAGCGTGATGAAAATAAACATTCACAATATAGCGAACGAGTTAGGTGAAAAAGGTCACGTGTTGACTCCGCTCAAAGCAGACACTGATAGAATGATCCACGCGGTAAATCAATTCCTTTTGCTTACTCGCACCAGCCCAGAAACGTTTGCAGAACAGCGAGAACCTGTAAATGTGCGCGTGGTCGCGCAAGAGGTGATTAGTGACCTATACGGCGCTATTGAAAATAAAAACCAAGAGATAGCACTGGAAGGAGAAGAAGCTTGGTTGCTAAGTTCTCAATTTGTCCTTTACACCTTGCTTCAGAACTTAGTGAGCAATGCGAGTAAATACTCTCCTAGCGGTGCACAAATAATTATTAAGATTGAACGACGGAAAGACGAGCTTATTTTAAGCGTCTGCGATTCTGGGCCAGGCATCCCTGCTGACCAGCGCGCTGTCGTGCTAAACCGGTTCAAAAGAGCATCTAACAGCTCGCCTCATTCGGGAAGCGGCTTGGGGCTAGCCATTGTAGAACAAATCGTTGTATTACACGGGGCTGAGCTCTCTTTAGATGAAAGTTCGCTCGGGGGATTAGAAGTTAGGGTGGCATTTTCCAATGACTACATACTCTAAGATTTCTTTATTCTGCTTTTCAGCCCTTTGTGCTTTTTATACGCCCCTTGCGTTCGCCTTACCTGAAGTGGTGGTGGAAATTAAAGAGCACTTATTCTTTCCTCAGGAAGTGATTGTGCCTGCAGGGCAAAAAGTAAAGCTAACCTTTGTCAATTTCGATGATACTCCCGAAGAAATAGATAGCTTTTCTTTGAACAGAGAAAAAGTGATATTTGCGAAAAGCCGAGGGACCATCTTTATTGGCCCATTAAAAGCCGGTGAGTATCCTTTTTTTGGCGAGTTTCATCCTAATAGCGCAGTAGGAAAGGTAGTAGTTAAAAGCAAAGAGGACACGCTGGATGCTAATTAATACTGTCGTTCTCTTCTTGCGTGACACCTTGCCCATATTCCTGCTCATTAGTGTATTGCTGGCGCTGCCGCGTGTGTCTACGCTTGCCGTTGCGTGGCGGGTGTTGCTGCTGGTATTGCTCGCTGTATTTACCTACCCCCAGCTAGGACTGGTATCGCAGCTATCAGAAGGTGCCGGATTTGAGTATCTCAAATCAATACTGTTTTTTATTGCGTGGTTGGGTATGTGCCTTGTTGTCCTTTTGCCGTCACGCATGTCGAATAGGTTCAGTCTAGGCCTCACCCTGCTAGTAATAGGTATTGGCTTACCCAATTCGCTGCACTTTTTAGTTTATTTTGTTTCCGAGTTATCACGTAATAGTGATAGTACGTTATTGCTCTTGGGCACTATCATTGGTCTGGGTATAAGTATTAGCATCGCGATTCTACTTAATATTTTGCTCACCCATTTTGTTAGCAAGCGAGCAACATACTTTTTTGCAACCACATTTGTGGCAGCTCAAACCGCTAATATCGCATTACTATTGGAACAAACTGACACCTTCCCATCGCCAAGGCAGCTATGGGATAGCAGCACAATAATTAGTGACAATAGCGAATATGGTCATCTTCTAAATTCTCTCGTTGGCTATGAGGCTACGCCCTCGACGAGCTATTTATTGGTGTTTTTCTTCGCACTTATCGTGCCTAATTTAATTGCTTTCTTTTCTTCAAAAAAGAGATTCTCTGATGAAATTCAGGAGGTCGCACAGTGAGACGTTTTCTCCTTACTGCTATCGCATTATGCGCCGTGTTTTCAAGTAACGGTTATGCAGATAATTTTACCGTAGATAAGGTTTATCACCCTTATGTATTACCCTTTGAACGTGAGTTTGAGTGGCGACTTACCTCAAGACAAAATGACGATGGCAATGTTTTAATGCAACGCTTCTCATTCGGCCATGCACTTTCAGAGTTTATGATCCTCGAGACATACCTTGTCGGTGCGCGGGATGAAAATGAAGATTTTGGCTTAGAAAGCTACGAAGTAGAGTTACGCTGGATGATGACTGAACAAGGGCGATACTGGGCTGACTGGGCAACGCTGTTTGAGCTGGAAAAGCAGCACAATACCGATGACTGGGAAGTTAAAGCGGGGATATTAACAGAAAAAGAATTTGGCCAATTCAGTTTAACAACTAACGTTAGCTTGGTGTACGAGTGGGGTCAAACTGTTGAGAATGAATGGGAAAGCGAATTTAAAGCCAAGTTTAGGTATCGCTGGATCCCTGAAGTACAACCTGGATTGGAAGTGTATGTAGCAGAGGACTTTATCGGGGTTGGTCCAGCATTCATGGGTATAAAACGCTTTGACCGACAGAAGCAGTTAAAATGGGAACTGGGCTTTATTGCTGGACTAAATGGTGACAGTAAAGATCACACACTTCGCATGTCCTTGGAATACGAATTTTAATGCAAGTTTGTACTTTAGCGCCTAACTTAAGCTTTCCTTAAGGTTCAACATTTAAAGTGCACGTCATTCGATGATTTACCAAATATTCTTATGCACCAGTTTGACGTCAGTGTTGTTTTACCTGCTAAAAATGAAGCCAAAAACCTTTCTGCTTTGTTACGAGAAATTGCAGAAGTGGTTCCAAGTACAACGACAGAAATTATTGTTGTTGATGACGGTAGCAGCGACGACTCCCTAGCCTTGCTGCATAACCTTTCAAGCACCTTGCCGGTAAGTTGTCGTGTCATCGTCCACCCTATGAGCTGCGGTCAAAGCACTTCGGTTTTTCACGGCGTTTTACAGGCAAAAGGAAAGTGGATCATCACCCTTGATGCTGATGGGCAAAACGATCCTGCTGATATACCGCGACTTATTCGCGCAGCTAAAGAGACTAATGCAGCGCACTTCTGCGTTATCGGGCATCGTCAAAAGCGAAAAGATACCCCGTGGAAGCGATTTCAGTCTAAAGTTGCCAATCGTGTTCGCCAGTGGATCCTACAGGACGACACACCAGACACGGGCTGTGGCTTGAAACTCCTCCCAAGAAGTACCTTTTTACTTTTGCCCTACTTCGACCATATGCACCGATATATTCCCGCTTTAACTAAAAGGCTTGGAGGAGAAGTGGTATGTGTATCGGTCAATCATCGCGCCCGCTTAGAAGGTAAATCAAATTACACAGCGTGGAATCGTGGCTGGGCAGGAATCATCGATATGCTTGGCGTCAGATGGCTAATGTACAGAAATAAGCTTAATCACATTGCCAGCGGAATTGGTCATGAAGACTAATCTTCGCCGCCTCAAAAAATTCATAAAGTTTTTCATCGGGGCAGCAAGCATCGCGCTTGTCTGCTATGTGTCGCTTGAGGTCACTGGTGAACTATGGAAGCACGGTGATGATACAGATTGGTTGAATGCCTATATTTCAAATTTAAATTGGCAATCGCTGTGCATGATACTGAGTGGTTGTGTTGTACTTTTAACCATGGGTTTTCCCCGTCAGGCTGTCAGTTTTTTTTGCGGAGTGGGCTTTGGCGCATTGCAGGGAGGATTAATTGCTTTGTTGCTAACGGTATTGTCTGCATGCATAGCCTATGCATTAGCAAATGGCCCTCTGCGCTCACTTGCCGTCCGTCTTTTAGGTACAAAATTAAAGCCTGTTGAAAACAAACTGGCCAAGCGAAGTTTTCGCAATGTGCTAATTGTTCGTTTATTCCCTGTTGGCTCCAACCTAATCACAAACGCCGTCGCAGGTGTGCTAAGCGTTCCGTTTTTCCCGTTTATTGCTGCAAGTGCAATCGGCTTTGCGCCTCAAACTTTTTTGTTTACCTTACTTGGAAGCGGTTCTCGATTTGTCAGTTCCCTTGAACAGCCTTTACAAATTGGTGGCTTAATCATTAGCCTTCTTCTACTTCTATCCTTATCAGGCATTGCTCGTAGGAGTGAGCCGTCGTGAGGCTTATGCTTAATTTAAATAGCCATGCATCTACCCTGTTCTTTATTGCCTGTGCTCTGATATTTGTTGGTCTGGGTTTCAGAGATGCTTGGCCCCCCGATGAGCCCCGATTCGCATTGGTCGCAAAAGAGATGGTGAACAGCGGACAGTGGCTTGTGCCCATGCGCGGTGGCGAAATTTATCCAGACAAGCCCCCTGTGTTTATGTGGTGTATTGCCTTCTTTTACCTTATTACGGGTAGCCTGAAGGTGGCTATGCTCCTGCCTAACGCTATCGCAAGCCTTGTCACTTTGGGGTTAACCTACAAGCTATCGCTAAGACTTGCCAATGAAAAAGCGGCAATGTTGAGTATGCTCGTACTTCTACTGAGCCCTCAGTTCCTTATTCAAGCCAAATTCGCTCAAATAGATGCCCTTGTCGCCTGCTTTATTTGGATTGGCGTCTACGGACTCATTCAGCACTTTTATGTGCATGTTAATTGGCGGTGGTACTTTGCAGCATGGTTCTTTATGGGGCTTGGGATCATAACCAAAGGCGTTGGCTTTTTACCTGTTCTTTTATTTATCCCCATTGCATTTTTCGCATTTACCAGCGGCTCACATCGCGGCAAGTGGTCATTGCGCATGTTGTTTGGCCCCTTAATCATGCTATCAGTTGTGGCGATGTGGCTTGCACCTCTGCTTTATCTTGGTTTGGTAAAACAAGAGCCTCAAATACAACAATACTTGTCGAACATTTTGTTTAAACAAACGGCTGAGCGATATGCCAATGCCTGGCACCACATAGAGCCCTGGTATTACTATATTGTTGAAGTTATTCCTGTATTTTGGATAACTCCAATTGCCATACTTGTATCAAAAGCTAAGTCGTTAAAAAATGTACTTACTCACAACCCCGCTTACTCACCCTTGTTGATATGGGTAATATTGGTTGTCATTTTCTTTAGTATCAGCCCAGGTAAACGTGGTGTTTATGTTTTACCGGCACTGCCTGCGTTGAGTATGGTTGCTGGTCTGGTACTTGCGAATTCGACTGTATCAAGAGGGTTGGTGCTTTTTGCGCGCGCAGTTACTTCGTTAATATCTGCCGTTTTATTGATTGCTGGCTTAGCACTGCTTTTTCACGAGCCCACCGCTGCTAAGCTGATGACGCGCTTTGACAGCGACAGCGAAACCCTTGTTCGTTTAAGCATAGTATTACTTGTACTCGGATTCGCTGGGCTTTGTACTCATATTGTCTACTATGTTTACAATAAAAAGCGCAACGCAGGGGATGGAGAATTACTCGCCCGCCAATTACTGGCATGGCTTTTCATTTTAACTGTAATTCCTTCCACATTCGGTGCATGGCTGCTAAACGAATACCGTACTCCCCGTATAGTCCTTCAAAATGCAGAAAGCCAAATAAGTAATATGTTGACGAACGATTCAACTGCCTTCGAGGTAGGGATAGTCAGCTTTAAAGAACAGTATTTGCTTTATTCACCCTTTGAAATGGCTCATTTTGGTTACCATACCCCTAAAGAAGTAGAAAACGGTACAGCGTGGGCTTGGCTGGCTAATACTTCCGAGCATTCCCGCGAGCAGATAAAGATTTCAGGCCAGCGGGTTAGACCGCCAATACGTCAACGCTTTTTGTTAGTTCCAAGTGACTACAAATTTCAATGTGTAGACTTATCACAAGCCACTTCACTGGGTGTAGCCCACCGTGACGAATGGTTGTTGCTTCCTGCCACTGCTGCGAACGCTACCTGTGATTTACCGGCTAACGGCCCAGTTTTTAATAGCTATGACGGCTCAAGCGATTAATTAGCTTCGGCGTTCTTAACATTTTGGGCTGACATTTATAAAAGTTTTTCCCACTTAAGGTTCTCTTAAGGTCTCGCGTAAATACTCATAACATCGCAAAACCAATGAGCATGTTTATGAGTCACGTTTTAGCTTCTGTTCCAACCCAGGTTGCGAGTCAGCAATCTGCGATTGTCTCAAAGGAAAAGCCCGCTATAACCTTTATCGCGGCAAAACATGGACATAATGCCCGCCGCCGTATTGAAGCGTTTATAGCGAGTGGTTTTAAAGCTCGCTACAACGCGCGAGTGACTTCTTTTATGCCTATGCTGTTTGCTATTGAAGCTGATGGAGTTAAAGCCGCCGCAGGCGCAAGATTTGCCGCATATGATGGTGAGTATAATTCTCTTTTTATAGAGCAATACCTTAACACTTCGGTAGAAACTGCCCTCACCCTACAAGGGATAACCGTAAACAGAGCGCATATTGCTGAAGTTGGTAACCTTTTTAGCAGTGCATCGCGCTATACCCTCCCTTTGTTATTTGCCCTGTTCTTCGTTTTAAAACGATGTGGTAGCAAATACCTGGTTTTCAGTGCGACCTCACAACTCACCGCTTTACTCTTGGGCGCGGGTATTCAACTCCTCCCCCTTGTTAAAGCCGATGCGTCAAAACTTAAAGGGAATAGCGATGACTGGGGCACCTATTATGACACCGCTCCTCAGGTTACTGCCCTGTCGCTACATCACGTAACCCAACACATTATTGGCTGCCCTGAACTTAATGCTCATTATCAACGTGCAATTGAGCTTATTTCCGCAAATGTGGATGCGTTAACGCAAAATATCTGCACAAAAAAGGAAACAGCGTATGTTGCTTAATCAGTATATAAACGGGCATGACGATGACGTTGCGCTTAAATGCAAAGACGGTTCAATGACTTACCGCGCCCTTTTGAGCGCCGTCGAGAACCTCGCAAGCTGGATAACAAACCACAATGCCGAGAGGGTCGGCATTGCCTTTGACAATAGCTTTGCATGGGTGATTGCTGATTTAGCCTGCCAACAGGCTAACGTTCGCTGCGTCCCCGTTCCGCTATTTTTTACCGCTTCCCAACAAGAACATGTATTAAATGAGAGCCAGTGTCACTTTTTATTGACCAATCGCGGTGGTGAACTAAGTGAATGGAGTGAGTCACCGGCTGTTCTTGATAGCGAAAACGACATTGTCGCTCATCCACTCAAACATGACTCTCGTGTATACACACCTGTAGGAACCAATAAAATAACCTTTACTTCTGGCTCTACGGGCTCACCGAAAGGCGTGTGCCTGTCAACTGAATCGCAATGGAAAGTTGCCCATTCTATTGAGCGTGCTGTTCAACCTGAAATAGTGAACCACCTGTGTTTACTTCCATTGTCTACCCTTCTTGAAAATATTGCAGGTGTCTACGCCCCTCTGTACCACGGCGGCACGGTTTATTTAGCCACGGCATGTGAGCGCGGATTTCAAGGAAGCAAACTCGTCGATCCAAACGCACTGCTGTCACTGATAGACCGCGTTCAACCATCGTCTGTGATTTTGGTGCCCGACTTGCTAATGGTGCTAGTACAGGCATGTAATCAGGGCTGGATACCACCTTCATCACTAATGTTCATTGCTGTTGGCGGTGCACATGTAGCGCCCACTTTGCTGGCGCAAGCTCAAGCGAAGGGACTACCAGTATTTGAAGGTTATGGCTTATCTGAAGCGGTATCAGTATCAACATTGAACACGCCCAATTGCAATACGATGGGCAGTGCCGGAAAAACGCTTGGTCATAATCAACTGCACATCGAAGAGGGTGAAATTGTAGTTACAGGCAACCACTTTCTGGGCTATCTGAATCAACCTTCCTCATTTTATCCGACCCAGGTCAGAACCGGCGATTTAGGCTTTTTTTCTGACAACACACTTACGCTGAATGGGCGTATAAAAAACATAATGGTGAACAGCTTTGGCAGAAATGTATCGCCAGAGTGGATTGAATCTTTACTGCTGGGAACAGGACTGTTTAGGCAGGCTTTGGTGTATTGCGAAGCTAAACCCTACTGTGTCGCGCTCCTCGTACCCGCTTCCAATACTATTTCTAATACACAGATTCAAAGCACCGTGGCGCTTATCAATAAGCAGTTACCTGACTATGCGCAAGTTGTTAATTTCGCCACCATCGGTCTTTGTACGCCAGAAAACCAACTGCTTACCCCAACGGGAAAACTGAAGCGTGACGCAATAATTGCCCGCTACGCGACTGACTTAGACATGCTCTACCAGGGCCAAGACCAACACCAGTACAGCGTTCAAAGTACAACAGCATTTTCTTCTCAATTTGTTATCAAGGAATAATTTATGAACTTCTATCAGCAACTTCAAAGCAACACCGAACATGCCAGACAGTCATTCTTACAGGCGCCGATTATACAGCGCTGCTTTAACGGTGATTTTAACCTAAACGACTATATTGCCTTTCTTCAACAGGCTTATCATCACGTTAAGTTTACTGTTCCCCTGCTTATGGCTACAGGTGCCAAACTCAACGAAGATAAGGAATGGCTAAGAGAAGCAATTGGTGAATACATTGAAGAAGAAATGGGTCACCAAGAGTGGATCCTTAACGACCTTGCAGCCTGTGGCGTTGATAAAGAACAGGCGAGGATTAGTCAGCCTGCACCCGCCACCGAATTAATGGTTGCCTATGCTTTTGATGCAATAGCACGCAAAAGCCCACTGTATTTCTTCGGCATGGTATTCGTTTTAGAGGGCACAAGTATTGCGCTTGCCGACGCGGCTGCAAAACAAATCAAAGACAAGTTATCTCTGCCTAAATCAGCGTTTAAATACCTTACCTCTCACGGTGCGCTAGACCAAGAGCACATTGTTTTCTTTGAAGGGCTTATGAACAAAATTACTGACCCCAAAGAGCAGCAAATGATCATTCACAGCGCGAACATGTTTTATCGCTTATACGGAGATATCTTTCGCGAATTAACACCTGAACACGGCTTGGAACAGGTTGCTTGAATTCAAGGGTTTACCTCTGGTGGTTATCCCCCGAGGTAAATTGCTAACACGTTAAGGTAAATACAATGAATATTCAGTGGCGTAATCAAGTGGTACTTCTTACAGGTGCAACTGGTGGTATTGGTCAAGCAATAGCCAAGGCGCTTGATGAAAAAGGCGCGCACATTATCCTAACTGGCAGAAGTAAGGCGAAGCTCGAACAGCTGCAACAAAATTTAACCCTTCATCATACTGCCATTGTGGCTGACATTACGTCAGATGAAGGCAGAGATAGAGTAGTAAGTGCCTGCCAACGACGTCCTTTAAGTATTCTGGTTAACAATGCTGGCATTACCTATGTGGGCGAGTTTGATGGCACCCCAATCGAGTCAATTGTGTCGACAAATATGCTGGCCCCGATGCTACTAACCCAACGCCTACTGCCGTTACTCGAACGTAGACCGTCTGCGCACGTCGTGAATGTAGGCTCAGCTTTTGGGAGCATAGGTTTTGCTGCGCACGGAACCTACTGCGCAACTAAATTCGCTTTGAAAGGCTGGACGGAAGCGATGCACAGGGAATTCAGCGATAGCAAAATTAAATTTCACTATCTAGCGCCACGCGCAACGCGTACCGATATAAATGACGATCGCGCTAATGCGCTAAATGAGGCATTGGGCAACCAGACAGACGAGCCTGATGCAGTAGCACAAGCATTCATTAAACAGTTAGAAAACAATTTGCCAAGGGTCGCGCTAGGACATGCTGAACGCTTTTTTGCCAAGCTTAACGCGCTAGTTCCCAGTGTTGTTGACAATGCGTTGGCAAAGAAACTTCCAACAATTAAACGCTATGCCTTTCAAAAAACGCGATCACAAGACAAACAGACCAGCGCTCAAAACGAAACCCGTCTGGGTAACAAGCTGGTTTAACACGAGGACATTATCATGAAGAAATTAACCACGCTTAGCACCACGGTAATTCTGGGACTCGGTCTGGCATTAAGTCACACTGCTATAGCTCAAGCTAACGAAGTCACAGAAAGTACAGCGCCGACATCAGCCTTAAGCGAAACGGCTACCAGCCCTTTAAAGATACTTCAGCATCAATGGGCACATATTAACTATGAACTTGATGATGCAGAAAAGGAAAAAGCATTCGTCGCCCTTATTAATACCGCTAAATCTTTCGTAAAGGAAGAACCCAATAACCCTGAGTTATTGATTTGGCAAGGCATAATTCAATCCAGTACAGCCGGTGCCAAAGGGGGGCTTGGTGCTCTGGACTACGCAAAGGATGCGCGTAAGAGTTTCGAACATGCAATGCGACTAGATGAAAATGCACTCTCGGGCTCAGCGATGACCAGTCTGGGCGTGCTGTACCATAAGCTTCCGGGTTGGCCTATTAGCTTTGGTAACGACAAAAAAGCTGAGAAATTGCTGAAGCATGCACTTGAAATAAACCCTGACGGGATAGACCCCAACTATTTCTACGCCGGGTTCTTGTTCGATAATGGAAAGTACGAGCAAGCGCTCAAGTTTGCCAAGAAAGCGCTCGACGCCCCAGCGCGCGCAGATCGTCCTATTGCAGATTCAGGTCGCAAAAGAGAGATCGCTTTATTGGAAGCGAAAATAGCGAGAAAAAGTTAGTCACCCTAAAGGTATACAGGGAAAGGCAATGCTCTTATTGCCTTTCCATTTTCAACAAGTATTAGATTTTCGCTACAAATACCGTTAGATTAGCCGCCGATTCAACGATAATTCATGAAATTACTAACAATTTTGTCGAGTTATCTCGTTTATTCCTAACTACCTCTATCTTATAAAGGCGACTTTTCATGCAGAAAAAGAATTTCTTCTCTCCTTTTCTATTCATCCTTATTACTACGTTGTCGATATCTACGGTTCATGCAAGCACCCCTGATTTACTACCGTTACAACACGCGTGGGCAAAAGCGAACTATAAGCTTGAAGGTGAAGCCCAATTAGAGGCATTTTCTACATTGATAGCGCAGGCGAAAGTGTTAGTCGAGCAATCAGAAAATAGCGCTGAAGCACTGACCTGGCTAGCTATCTCTCAATCAAGTACTGCAAGTGCGAAAGGCGGTTTAGGTGCCCTGGACTTTGCTGAAAGTGCGAAGGAAAATTTAGAACGTGCCATTGAAAAAGAGGAAGCGGTATTAGAGGGGACGGCACTCACTGTATTAGCGGCACTTTATCATAAAGTACCAGGCTGGCCAGTTAGCTTTGGAAGCGATAAGAAGGCAAAACAATTATTTAAGCGTGCATTGGAAATTAACCCAGATGGTATGGACCAAAACTTCTTTTATGCTGAGTTTCTTTTCGACGATGGTGAATACGAAGAAGCCCAAGGGTTTTTAATCCGTGCTCAAAACGCGCCTGAAAAAATCAACCGCCCTCTAGCCGATAAAAAACGCAGAGAAGAGATTGCTATACTTCAGGCAAAATTGGATAAAAAAGCATAGTATCATTTGCTTCTTTGCGGGGCTATCGCGCGTCGCTTATGAGTTCGAAATAAGCAACATCCCCGCTTTTTGCGTGTAGAAAGGTGTATTTAACGCCTTTCTACATAAAAAGCGCATACATAGGTGGCACTTATCCTCATGTATAAATTGTAAACAGTTCTCATTCGGTATCAGCACTCCTATTATGAAAGAAAAAAGGAGTGGCCCAATGCCTAAAATCCCACGTTCCTCAGACAACGACTATACCCAAGAGATGAGCCGAACACGCCGCGAGTTTATTGCGCGCGAAACCGGCACTCAGCTAAATCACTTAGGACACTATTCTATCCCGCCTGAAACATTGTCGGGAAACATAGAAAACTTCGCCGGTGTCGCACAGGTTCCTATCGGCTTTGCAGGCCCGATGCTAGTGAACGGAGAGCACGCTAAAGGCGAGTTCTACGTTCCAATGGCCACAACAGAGGGTACACTAACAGCCAGCTACAGCAGAGGCATGCGTCTAACAAGAGAAGCAGGCGGTATAACGACCACCGTTATTGACGATGCTATGCAGCGAGCGCCTATGTTCGCGTTTTCTAACGCAAGAGACGCCCTCGAATTTGGCAAATGGGTTGAGCACAACTTTGAAGCCATCAAACGCGTCAGTGATAACACCACCAGCGTGGGCAAACTAAGGGATATCGAGCAGTACGCTGCGTCTAAGCTTCGCTGGCTAAGATTCAATTTCACCTGCGGCGATGCGGCTGGTCAGAACATGGTAAGCAAAGCCACTAAAGCAGGTTGTGAGTGGATACAAGCGAACTACCCACGTCCTATCGAGCACTTTGTACTTGCCGCTAATCTTGATACCGATAAAAAGCACTCTCACTTAAACTCGCTGCATACCCGCGGAAAGCGCGTTGTAGCAGAGATAACACTGCCAAAACACCTTATGACGGAGATTATGCATTGCCCGCCAGAGGCTTTGTTTAAACAGCGCCAATATTCAAATATGGGCGCATTGATGGCAGGCAGCGTTAACAATGGTGCGCATTTCGCTAACGGCATTACCGCCATGTTCATCGCTTGCGGGCAAGATGTCGCTAATGTGGCGGAGTCGTCTGCGGGGTTTACCTACGCTGAAATTATGCCAAATGGAGACTACTACTTCTCTGTGACTATTCCATCGTTAATCGTTGCTACATACGGTGGTGGAACCGGTTTAGCTACACAAAACGAATGTTTAAGCGTACTTGGCTGCACAGAAAGGGGCAGCGTAAATAAGTTTGCGGAAATTGTCGCTGCGACCGTATTGTGTGGCGATCTGTCGCTGGGTTCTGCAGTCGTCGCAGACGAATGGGTAAGCAGTCACGAGCGACTGGGTAGAAACCGTTAAAGGTTTTTATATCTGTCACCTAACGCTTAGCAATGTAGTTCGAATAAACTGTGCGCTACTGCCGAAGGTGAGTAAATTCTGTATAGAGAAATTATACAGCAGGCATGCTGGGGCGCGTAACAACAAAGTACGCGCCTATTCCCATAAATAGAGCTATACCTATGTACGCTGGAATAGGCATTGATGCGAACAGGCAAACAAGAATAAAGCTCACCAACATACTGCAACACGCTATGCATTTCACTTTTTTCGAAATTGCACCATGTTTTCGCCACGCAACAAGACTGGGGCCATATTTAGGATGTTGAAGTAACCAGCTTTCAAGGCGCGGTGAAGATTGAGTAAAACAAAAAAGCGCACCTATCAAAAAAACAGTTGTTGGCATTACCGGCAAGAATGCGCCAATAATACCTAGAAGGGTAAAAAACAACCCGAGTGATAAATACAGTACTTTTTTCATGAAATACCAACGCCCAATTCAGTCCAACTCCTTGGTAAGTGTCATGACTTAACACCAGCGACACACCCTTCCAATATGCCAAATTTATACTCAGATATTAGATAAAGTGGATCTACATTGCCTTGTCGTAAATCAAACCTACTCTATAACCATACGCCAAAATAATGAAGTTTCCATCTACATTGGTCTAATTTACTTTGATGCGAATTGACACCTATCCATCTACGTTGCTGCACACCATAACTCTCGCTTACTGATATTGATTACAACACGACAAATGGCATACAACTATAGATAAACGATAATAAAAACTGTTATCATTTATACTAAAGTATTGGCTTTTCATCACGCTCCTTTTATCACACAACACTTGGATTTTTTTGCAATGAAATATTTAGCCGCGTTAATAGCTGCTTCGTTGACCTCCCCTGCTTTATCACAAGACATTGAAACCTCTTCGGATACACGTGAAATATTACCCGCGAAATCCGACCAAGTAGAGCGTGTGGTAGTGACTAGTAGAGCGATCAATCTATATCGCAATGGTAACTCATCTACAGGTAAGTTAAGTGTTGACCCACTTAATTCGACCCAACAAATCACTACAATCAACGAAAGCTTGATACGCGATCAGGGTGCGCGCAATGCAAAAGATATTTATCGTAACATTGCTGGTGTTAGCCAATTTAGCTATGCCGGTGTAACCGCCAGGGGGTTCAGACAAGAGGAAATCTTCTTCGATGGCTTACGCGGAGACCCTTATGTAGGTTTTAACGTACCTCAACTATTTAATATCGAGCGCGTAGACTTTTTAAAGGGCCCTGCCGGAATGCTCTATGGGCCGGGAGCGCCAGGTGGCTTGTTCAACTACGTCACAAAAAAACCTACGTCAGAATTCGACGCCAACGCTAGAATAATTGCTGGATCACATGCTCGCTTTGGAGGCTCAGCAGAAATAAATGGGGCAATTAATGACGACCAAAACGCCCGTGCAGGTGTTTTTTATGAGCAGCAAGATACTTATCGAGACAACAGCGACAGTGAAGTATTTATCTTCGATTCTGGCTATACATACGACCTTCAAGGCCACCTACTAACGCTTCAGTACACTCATTACTCACAGGATTTGGGCGCTAATCGACTGCGCGGAGTGCCCGTCGACGACAGCGGTAACTTTCTCACAAATCCAGACTGGAATCATAATGAAGCCAGTGACTTCCTAAATTTGCGCTCTGACTCTGTTCAGCTCTCTCTAGAAGGACAGCTTAACGATGCAGTAAGCTACAATACACGTTTGCGCTACATAGATAATGAACAAGAGCAGAACTACCATGAGCCACGTGCTCTTATTGATAGCGATGGAGATGGGAACATAGACCTTGTCGGCCGTGAATTTAGAGATCAGTTACGCGAACAAGAGCAACTTAGCTTTGGCGCCAACTTTGTATATTCAGGTGAGTGGTTGGGTGCAGACCATAGAACGGCGTTCGGCATTGACCTTTATAAAGGAAAAGAGGACGCGCTTTTAGGTGCTGCGGCTTTTCAGCAGGATTTCGTTCTTCGTTATCTAAGCGGGACTTCACTTGAATCAGATATCATTCCACTAACGCTTACTAACCCTAACTACGGTATAACGCAGTCTGAAAACTACAATGTACAATTCAGACCATTGAGCACAACCGAGCAAACGCGAAACGGTGCCTATGTACTGAATGAACTCGCTTGGGAGCAGTTTACCTTTGTTGCTGGTTTGCGCTACGACCAGTTTGAAGATGAAACGTCTAGTGCCATTTTCGACGATTCAAACGTAAGCTTCAGGGTTGGTGGTATTTATAAAATTAGCGCTAATATTTCACTTTATGGTCAATGGGCAGATTCATACGAACCACAGTCGGTAAGTAATCAGCAAGTTCAGGCGGGTGGACCGTTTGAACCAACGACCGGAGATATTATTGAAGGTGGTGTGAATGCAGAGCTGTTCGATGAAACCACCTTACTGCGATTGGCCGTGTATCAAATCACTAGGCAAAACCTCCTCCAGTCTACCGGCGAAGACCCTGAAGGCGATGGCATTGATAATGTCGCGCCCGTGGGTGAGGTGACCAGTGACGGATTCGAAGTTGAGGTTATCACTGACATAACGCCAAATTGGATCTTGAGCGTAGCTTATGGCTACAACGACGCAAGAATCACCGCAGATAATGGCGGTGGCGGTATTAGTAATAGTGTCGGCGACCGCTTCGCTAATGCGCCTCAGAATCAATTTGGTTTCTGGACGCGTTACCAAATACCTGAGTGGAATCTCGCCTTTGCCTTTGGTGGAAACTATGTTGACGACCAACTGAGCCTGTCTGGTCAGAACGTGAAGTCATATTTCATTGCAGATGCGTCGATAACTTGGGAAGTAGACAACTACAGCGTACTATTTAGAATAGATAACCTATTTGATAAAGAGTATGCCGAATCAGGCTTTATTGAGCGCACAGGTCACTTCCCCGGAAACCCAAGAAACGGTTTTGTAGAATTCACCTACAAGTGGTAGACACTGCGTTTTTTAAAATTCGGGATTGGCTATGCGCATAAACTCTGCTTAGAGTTCTGTTTATAAGCAGCGCTTTTAAGTTAAATTCTTGCGCTTAGCCCTTCTTTCTTTCAATTATACGCCATGCTTTTTACTATGTTCCCTGCACCATGCAGGGATTGTCTTTTACCTTACACAAGTATTTCATGACTAACGATAAAACCGCGCAAAGAAAGTACCTAAAGAAGCTATACAACTTGCACGCGTGGGTAGGTTTTCAGCTCTCACTTGTGCTTTTTATTATTGTTGCAACGGGCACTATTGCTACGGTATCCAATGAAATTGATTGGCTTGTGTTTGAGGAAATGCGCACGTTTAATACGCCTCCTAGCGATCTAGACAGCGCCGATGATGAAATTGTTAAGTGGAACAGTATCTATGAGGCTACGCTTAACTATGCAGAACAAGCAAAGATAAAATCCATCTCGACCATGGGACATGATAATTTCACCTACCGTGTCAGAGCAGAATTCCCCGATGGTCATGACCGCTTTATCCACGTGGATCAGTACACCTATGAAGTGACAGGCGATATTCCTATTTTAACGATTCAGCGGTTCTTCCGAGACTTTCACCGCTATCTGTTTATGCCTAATTATCTTGGCTTACCAACGGTTACCTTTTTCGCATTCATTCTTGCTATCTCGCTGTATACGGGCCTAAAAACAACCCGAAACTGGAAAACCGCCATTACCCGTCTCCGCCTAAACCAAGGCCCAAGAATACTACTGAGCGACCTTCATAAACTGCTTGGGCTGTGGAGCCTCTGGTTTTTCATTGTCATTGTCATAACCAGTTGGTGGTATTTATTTGAATTCGGTGCCGCAGTTGCAGGCAATCGATTTGAACCTCGCCCACCTAAGGCCACCGTCATTTCAAATTATGAGCAAGTTAACCCTGTATCAACCACGCAGTTTTCCAGTGCGTTTCAGAAGGCATCGCAAGCCATTGAGGACTGGCAGATCACCGGTGTACTATTTCCTACCTCAGACGCAGCAGCACTGCGATTCACAGGTATAGGCAATAACCCTTTACTACGTGAGCGCGCGCATAAAGTAGATATTGATATAACCAATCAGCGTATTGTTGGCGTACAAGAGCCCAAAAGTATGGCCTGGACTAACTACCTCAATGAATACGCAGACCCGCTGCACTTTGGATACTTCGGTGGGCTTTTGACTAAGTTAATTTGGTTTGTATTTGGTGTTGGTTTAACAACGCTTTCTGCAACGGGGGTGATGATGACATGGAAGCGTACGAAATCATCTGCTCTAACCAAAACACAAAAGCGAACGCTGCCCATCTTACTTCTGGCACTAGTCTATTTTGTCTTTTGGCTGCAGCGGTATTTGTAATTCGTTCTAACTGAAGACTCACATACCTCTGCACCAGCGCGGCATTCACGTTATCAGTCTAAGCAGACTTTTAGTATGCTGCGATGTACAATTATTTAGTGTTAGACGACTGCTTGACCTGCTGCCACAGCGCTTCCATTTCATCAAGCGTCAATGCGTCGAGCTTGTCGCCCTGTTCAGCCGCTAAGCGCTCTACGCCTTTAAAACGGTTGGCAAACTTGTTACTGGCGTTTCTAAGTGCGGTATCAGCATCTACCTTGCAATGTCTTGCCAGATTAACCATGGCAAAAAGCGCATCGCCAATCTCTTCTTCAATGGCTTGTTGGTTGTCGGGCACGCCACTGTTTAAAGGCGAAACACCAGTATTCAAAGCCCCCTGTGCTCGCTGTTTGAAATCCAGCTCTTGCTGAATCTCTTCCACTTCCTCACGCACTTTATCTATGACAGGTGCGGCATCAGGCCAATCAAATCCTACCTTTGCACAGGCTTTCTGCAGCTTTTGCGCGTACATAAGTGCCGGCATACCTTTAGGCACATTATCTAAAATACTGTTTTCTATTGCTTCGTTGTCTTGCTTTAAACGCTGCTTTTTAAGCTGCTTTTCTTGGGCTTTGATAGCATCCCACTGCGCGTTTAAAGCACTGTCACTCAATAGGGTACGTTCGACCTTGACGTTTTCATTTGTGTCACCAACGCCCTCAGATGCAAGCGCGTTCGCAAACACATGAGGGTGGCGACGCACGAGCTTATCACTAATGCTTTGCGCCACATCGTCAAAAGTAAATGCGCTAGATTCACTGGCTATCTGTGCGTAGAACACCACTTGAAACAGCAAATCACCCAACTCATCTTTAATGTCATGCATATCACCTGTGGCAATAGCATCAGCCACTTCGTAGGCTTCTTCTATGGTGTAGCGAGTTAGGCTTTCCATGGTTTGTTTTACATCCCACGGGCACCCAGATTGCGGGTCGCGCAGCTGCGCCATAATGTCAAGCAGCCGCTGCGTTTCACTAAGCTTAGCTTTGTTTGCGTTTTGCATCAGTCACGCCTTTAAGCTGTCGCAATCGGGTTAACACTTTTGATACGGTGTCGAGATCGTGCACCTCTATCGAAATGGTGATAAGCGCCGTCTGTCTATTTTTATCACTTAGGCTGTTCACGCCTAAAAGCGGCACGTTTTCATTCGCCAATACCGTAGTAATATCTCGCAACAGGCCAGTTCTATCGTGACAGAATATATCTATGCCTGTCTCAAAGCCCACTTTAAGCTCTTGTGACCAATTCACTTCTATCTGACGCTCAGGGTGTTGTGACAACAAGTGTTGCAGCTGGTCGCAGCTTTCTTTATGAACGCTTACACCACGGCCTTGTGTGATATAGCCTAAAATTGCTTCGCCTGGTACCGGCTTACAGCAGTTCGCCAGCTGGCTCATTAAGTGACCCACGCCCTGCACTACCACTGCATCTTTTTTGCCCGTCCCGGCAGCAGTTTTGCGCGTTTTAACCTTAGGGCTAATTTCGGGTTCTGGGGCTGAGGGCTCCTGCAAATGATGAATAAAATTAATCACCTGCATAACGCGCACATCACCGGCACCTACCGCAGTGTACAAGTCATCGAGGGTTTGTAAGTTAAACTTCTCAAATGCTTCATTGGGTACTTTGGCAGGTAAGTGGGCACGCTGAAGTTCGCGTTCTAGCAGCTCTTTACCGGCAGCAAGGTTTTTGTCTCTGTCCTGCTTTTTAAAGAAGGAATGGATAGTGGCACGCGCCCGTGATGAATGCACATAGCCAAGACCTGGGTGCATCCAGTCGCGGCTTGGGTTTGGCTCTTTTCCGGTAAGTACTTCTATCTGATCGCCACTTTGCAGTAAATAAGTGAAAGGCACTATTCGCCCATTCACTTTTGCGCCAATGCAGCGATGTCCCACATTGCTGTGAATATAGTAAGCAAAATCAAGCGGTGTAGCGCCTTGGGGAAGGTCAATAACATCGCCTTTGGGTGTGAACACGTACACCCTATCGTCAAACACCTGGCTGCGAAGTTCTTCAACTAAATCGCCAGATTCGGCCACTTCCTCTTGCCACGCTAATATGCGACGAAGCCAGTTTATACGCTCGTCATAGCCTGACTGCTTGCCCGTACTGCCCTCTTTATATTTCCAGTGAGCTGCCACACCCAGCTCTGCATCCTGATGCATTTTCTGCGTGCGAATTTGAATCTCTACCGACTTCCCTTCAGGCCCCACGATAACCGTGTGAATAGACTGGTAACCGTTAGGTTTTGGGGTTGCAATGTAGTCGTCGAATTCGTTCGGTAGGTGCTTATAGCTGGCGTGAACCGTACCAAGCGCGGCGTAACAGTCTTGAAGTCGCTCGGCAATAATACGCACCGCACGAATATCAAAAAGCTGCTCAAACGTAAGGCGCTTTTTCTGCATTTTTTTCCAAATGCTGAATATGTGCTTAGGACGGCCGTAAACCTCTGCGCGAATTTCTTCGCTATCAAGCAAGCCCTGCAAGTCGCCTACTATGGTTTCTATGTACTCGGCGCGCTCTCTGCGCTTGCCGTCAAGCTGATGAGCTATTTGTTTGTAGGTGATGGGATGTAGATAGCGAAACGCAAGGTCTTCAAGCTCCCACTTTAACTGACCAATGCCCAAACGGTTTGCCAGTGGCGCATAGATGCTAGCGCATTCGCGGGCCACCATAACGCGGGTTTCCTCGTCGGCTTTTTTAACCTGTTGCAATGCACAAATGCGTTCTGCCATTTTGATCACAACGGCACGCACGTCTTCTACCATCGCCAGCAGCATACGGCGAATACTGTCGATGTGCTGTTCGTCCGACTTTTCTGCAAAGCCAGAGCCTTTTACTTTACGCGCATGTAACGACTTGATGGCATCCATTCGGCGCACGCCAACGATCAGGTCGCGTATTTCCCCGCCGAATTCTTCATAAATATCGTCTTCACTTAAGGCGTGCTGTTCGCAATATGGAAAAACCAAGGCTGCCTGAAGCGTTGCGTCATCCATATTGAGCTGACACAAAATCTCAACCATTTCCTGACCAACCAACAGTCGCTCTGGAATAGATGACACTGCACTTAGTTTTTCTTTTGTTTCTGCACTTAACTCAAGGCTGTCTAACCACGCTTCAAAGGGTGGTCGGTCGGCTTGGTGGACCTTTCTTGTCGATACCATATCCTTTACTCGTTACTGCTGCTTTCGCGTAAACAAGGCCATCATTTCCATGTGATGGGTGAAGGGGAACATTTCTGCTACGCCCGCTTTTTCCATTTCATAACCTCCGTCTATCAACACCTTCGCGTCTCTAGAAAACGTACTTGGGTTGCAAGAAACATACACTATCGTTTTTGGTAGTGCTTTTACAAGCGCATGACAAACGGTCAACGCCCCTTCTCTTGAGGGGTCGAGTAGTACCTTATCAAAGCCCAGCTGTAATGAAGCCTCGACGTTGGTCTTATCAGCCAAATCTAAATGCAGCCACTCTACATTTTCAATGCCCTGTTGCTGTGCATTGTCTTTGGCGCGGCGCACCATCTCTGCCACACCTTCTACCGCCTGAACCTTTGCACCTAACTTAGCAATAGGTAAAGTAAAATTGCCCAGCCCGCTAAACCAATCAGCGATACGTTCGTTGGGCTTTGGGTTTAGCCATCCTATTGCCTGATTAACCATTTTTTCGTTAACCACTTTATTAATTTGTATAAAGTCGTTAGCACTAGGTGAAATTGAGCAGGCATTTACCGTGTTCATCACCATATCAGTACCACGGCCCACACTGCGAATTTGCCCCTGCTTATTTTCAAGCTTTAATTCAATACCGTAGGCACCAACTGATGAACTCGTGTTCATCAATTCGCTCACTGCATCAATAAGCTCAGCTTCAAGGGCTTTGGTGTGTTTAATAACAAGATGTGAGGTGTTGTCGCCTGCAATAAGGCTGATATGCCCAATATGACGCGCTGACTCGAACCCTGTAAGCGCATCTCGTAAAGGGCCAATAAGTCTAGATAGCGGGTCGACCAGTATTGGGCAGGTTTCTACATTGATAACGTTACTGCTATTTGCTTCACGAAAGCCCAACTTAATTTGATTGGGGTTGCGGGCATCTATAGCCAGTCTTGCTTTCCTGCGATATTGAGGGCGCGGCCCTGCTAAAGGTGCTTGCCAAACATTTGGCTTCATTGAAAGCTGGCGTTCCATCATCACTTTAAGAGCACGGTCACGTTGCTCAAGGGCAGCGTCAGGCTTTATGTGCTGTAGCTGACACCCACCACATGCATCAAACACAGGGCAAAAAGGCGCTTGTCTTTCATCACTTGGCGAATGAATGTTTGTCGCCCTGGCGTTAATGACTTTCTTTTTGCTAGATAGCACCTCTATGTCGCAGGTTTCCCCCACAAGGGCACCTTCAACAAATACCATAGGATTGCCGCGCACTACGCCATTGCCCATCCAATCTAAATCTTCAATGGTGACCGTGTTAAGCTTTTGAGTTTCACTGGTATCCGCTGCATTTTTGCTTTTCCCAAATCGAAGTCCTGCGACCTGCGCGTTGGCTCTGGCATTCCCTTTTTTTGAAGCGCCACGCTCAGTAAGCGACGTTTTGCCTTTTTGCTTGCTACGAGATTGTTTAAAAAGGTTTGCCAAGTGTGACTCCGGTTACTTGCTTTACGTGGTTTGATGTTAGTAGAGGTTTTTGCGCGCGCTCACCAAATAGAAGTCGCCCACGTGGGTTAGGGACAGTTGCTCTATTCAGACTCTAGTATAACGGTGGCGACAGCATAATGCTGCTCATCTGAAATACTGACCACGCTTCGCGTAATACCTCGGTTTTTGCACATTGCAGCAAACTCGCCAGAAAAATGAAGCTCTGGCGCACCTAAATCGTTATTGCGCACTTCTATATGCTGCCAGCTGATCCCGTTTCCAATCCCTGTACCAAGGGCCTTCACTGCCGCTTCCTTGGCGGCAAAACGTTTGGCTAAGAAGCGGACTGGCGTACCGTGTTCGCTGAACTGCTGCCACTCGGCAGGCGTAAGTACTCGCTTGGCTAAGCGTTCATTAGCGCCATCGCCTTTACCAAGTCGCGCTATCTCTACAATGTCAGTACCTAGCCCTGCAATCGCCACGTTATCTACACCCTTTTGAATCTAAGGTTAAATGCCTGCTCGTGCTTCTAGCATAAGTTTACGCATATCAGCTACAGCCGTATGAAGGCCATCAAACGCGGCGCGAGCAATGATAGCGTGGCCAATATTAAGTTCGATTAACTGAGGGATAGCCGCAATAGGCTTAACATTGTGATAGTGCAAGCCATGACCGGCATTCACTTTAAGCCCTAAGCTATCGGCGTACTCGATACCTTCAACTAAACGCGCTAGCTCTTTATGCTGCTCTTCTTCGCTGGTGGCTTCTGCATATTGGCCTGTATGAATTTCGATGTAAGGAGCGTTACATGCTGCGGCCGCGTCAATTTGCGCTTTGTCGGCATCAATGAACAACGACACCAAAATGTTCGCATTAGCGAGTCGCTCGCACGCCGCTTTGATGTTTTCAAAATTCCCTGCCACATCAAGACCACCTTCGGTAGTCAGCTCTTCACGCTTTTCAGGTACTAAGCAACAAAAAACAGGCTTCACTTCTTCGGCAATTGCCAGCATTTCATCGGTTACCGCCATTTCCAAATTAAGTCGGGTATTAATGGTTTGCGCTAAAATGCGTACATCGCGGTCTTTAATGTGACGGCGGTCTTCACGCAAATGAACAGTAATGCCGTCTGCACCTGCACGCTCGGCAATATCCGCTGCGTGCACTGGATCTGGGTAATGCGTACCGCGCGCATTGCGCAGCGTTGCAATATGGTCGATGTTAACGCCTAATAAAATCGTGCTCATTTCACCACCTAACCTGTAAGAGCGATAGAAGAGGCCTGCTCTTCCTGTTTAATACGTTGCTTTAAGGGTAAAAATACCCTTTTAAGGAAAGTCGCAATTGTAGCAAATTTTTTTGTAGAACGTGCTTATTAAGCGTTTGAGTTAAGAGAAAATAATTTAATGCTATTACCGCGGCTTGGGCATAAAAAGCTCGCGGCTTTTAAGTGGCTTGTCACCAATTAGCAGTTTCAGCAAGTCCCGGCAAAGCACCTTAGCCACTTTTTTACTTAGCGGCGTAAATTCCCCCTGTGACAAGCTAAGCAGCGCTTGTCCGGGAAAGCCTCGCATACCGCGGGGACCAGCCATATCGTCAGGCAGTCGCACAAACCCTGCGTCTATATGAAAATGATAGCTACCGGTTTCTTCTATGGGCAATTCATATTCGACGTCGGTAGTGAAGTCGGGTAACAGCCCCATTTCGTCAAGTAGTGCAAATTCGAACTGACGTAAGGTCACTTCTATATCGCTATTATCACGAAGGGACAGCAGCGCATTTTCATACGCGTTGTGAACGCCATCGCTGGCAAGCCCTGCCGGCATAACGCGATTAGTTAGCTCGTTAACGTACATGGCGCAAAATAACGCCGTGCCCACAAGGTTGATGGAAGGCGAAACGCTTTCAACGTGACGTAAGTTTTTTAACTCTGACTTTCCGCTTAACTGTAAACGAAGATGCTGAAAAGGTTGAAGCAGGCTTTTCTTGTCAGATTTACTATTCTTCACCCCTTTCGCTACCGCACTAACACGCCCTTCTTCTAAGGTAAAAAAGTCAACAATATAGCTGGTCTCCCTGTAAGGGCGTCTATGCAGTACATAGGCATTTAACCATTCATTATTCATTGTTGCTCACTGTGTGTTAATTGTTGTCGAATTGGTGCCTTTGGCAAAGTTAATATCAGCTGCGCTTAATTCGTACCACTTTCATGGTTTCAAACTCAATGCCAGCCACCTCTTCAACGTGGCGATAGTAGGTTACGTTCACTCGCGCGCCTTTTAAACTTTGGTATTGCTGTTTACGCCGATAGATAAAAGGGACATCAATACCTTCTAACATAATGGTGTGGCGAATCCAGTCGCTGTCTTTCTCTTCTCGCTGAACGTGGGAAATCACTTTTGCATTGTCGGTTTGATTCAGCTGACTATGCTTATCCACCAGCTTTTGTCTTTCGCTTTTCACCTTTGTCCCTTCTTTCCACAACTTTACGCTTATTGCTCGTTAGGCTGACTGGCCATCCGTCTGCGTGTGAACTCGCTCCCGCTAACGCGCTTCTATTTGCTCTACAATAAGTTGCACGGTTTCCTGACCGCGAAATACGTTGATATCAAGTCGATAGGCAATATGCACACGTTTGACCATGGCATTCGGCCATGATTTTAAATCAACGTTAAACGCAATAGCATCGACCTCGTTAGCACCGTCACTTTTTAACACCATTTTTAAGTGCTTTTGGCCAACTAAGCGCTGGTCAAGTAGTGCAAATTCACCATCGAATAGCGGTGATTCAAAGCCCTGTCCAAACGGACCTGCTTGACGCAGTAAATGCGCAAAGGGTAAACACAGCTCTTTCGATGACAAGTCTCCGTCGGAAAGTAAAGCATGATTTCCATCAAGCTTTGCCATGTGCGCTCGCGCAATATCAACAAAAGCCTGCTCGAATTCTTGAAGCTTAGCTACGGGCAAGCTTAATCCAGCGGCCATGGCATGCCCGCCGAATTTTTCGATAACGCCAGGGTAGCGCGTATTAACTTCATCAAGTACATCGCGAATGTGTACGCCAGGAATTGAGCGTGCCGAACCTTTAATGATCTCGTCGTCTTGATGGGCAAAAGCGATAACAGGCTTAAGGTATTTCTCTTTCAAACGCCCTGCCACAATACCAATAACCCCTTGGTGAAAGTCTTCGCGATAAACCACCAGTGCGCTTGGCATATCGCCTTCATCCAGCGCCATTTGCTCTAGTACAGTTTCCGCTTGCGCTTTCATGCCAGTCTCAATTTCACGGCGTTCTTTATTAAGCGCATCGAGTTCCGCAGCGATCATTCGCGCTTGAATGGTTTCATCTTCTAATAAGCACGCGATGCCTTGGGACATATCGTCTAATCGACCCGCGGCATTAAGCCTTGGCCCAACCACAAAGCCTAAGTCAGTTGAGGTTAAGTGAGCGCAATCGCGATTCGCTACTTCGACCAATGCTTTAATGCCAGGTCGACACTTACCCGCCCGAATGCGCTGAAGGCCTTGATGAACTAAAATTCGGTTGTTTTTATCAAGCACTACTACATCGGCCACGGTGCCAACCGCAACAATATCAAGTAGCGACGCTAGGTTTGGTGGCGCTACTCCCGCTTTTTCAAAATACCCTTGCTGCTGTAACTCGGCTTTAAGTGCTAGCATGATGTAAAAGGCAACGCCAACCCCAGCCAAATTTTTAGAAGGGAATTCACAGCCAGGTTGGTTAGGATTTACTATCGCATCAGCGGGAGGCAGAACATCACCTGGCAAATGGTGATCGGTAACAACAACCTGCATTCCCAACGACTTTGCATGGGTCACACCGTCAATACAGGAAATGCCATTGTCCACTGTGACAATAACCTCTGCCCCCTGTTTGGCAGCTTCATCGACAATAGGCACGCTAAGTCCGTAACCAAAGTCGAAGCGGTTAGGTACAAGAAAATCAACGTTGTGATAGCCCATGGCTCGAAGCGCCAATATACATACCGATGTACTGGTTGCTCCGTCGGCATCAAAATCGCCCACAATAATAATACGTTTATTTTGCACAACAGCATTGGAGAGAATTTGCGCGGCCTGCGGCATCCCCTTCAAGACATTGAAGTGTGTTAGCCCTTTTAGACCATTCTCCAAGTCATCTAAATTCGCAATATTACGACCGCGATAAATTCTATCGATAACAGGATGTAAGTCGGAACTAAGCGAGGCGCCGGTAACCTCACGGCGAACAATAGGCAAAATCATGAAATACCACTAACCAATACTGTAAATGCAGTTGTCGATGCCAGTTCAAATAGGCTTTGAATAAAAAGACTGGAGTCGGGACACTTGATAATTAGTGCAGATTCCAAGTAAACGCCCGAGTGAACTGCAAAGCAAAACTGTACGAAAAAACGCTAGAAAATATGAGGACGAATCATACCGCAGAAAACAAAAAAACGCACAAAGCGTGCGTTTTTATCATATTTAAGGTTAAGGACTGAATGGCTATTCAGCTTCCTCCAATGCTTTAGCAAGCAACGCAGCTGGCTGATAACCAGGAATCAATGAACCGTCTGGCAGTACGATATTTGGCGTGCCATTCACGCCTAATTTTTGACCTAACATGTACTGCTCTGCCACTTTATTTTTACAGCTTGCGCTAGCTACGTCGTTACCCGCTTTAGCTTTAGTTAACGCTTTTTGCGGGTCTTTCGCACACCACACCGACACCATATCGTTGTAGTTTTCACTGTTTAACCCAGAACGTGGAAACGCGAGGTAGTGTACGGTGATGCCCGCATCGTTTAGTTCATCAATCTCGTTGTGAAATTTACGGCAGTAACCACACGTAATATCAGTAAATACGCTTATTTCATGCTTTTCGTTTTTGGCCTTAAACGTAATAGACGATGATTCCATCTCTTTTACGCCTTCTTTGCGCAGCCCAGAAAGTGCCAGCTCTGTTTCGTTACGCATCTCTTCATCAATGTTAAAAACACGAGCCTGAAGCAGATACTGCCCGTTTTCACTTACGTAAAATAAACCGCGGTTTGTTGATACCTGAACCAGCCCTGATACTGGAGAGTCAGCAATAGTTTCTACATCTAACCCTAGCATTGAGGTTAATTTATCACGGATAGCCGCTTCATCAGCCGCTTGCGCACTAAGCCCTAATAGAGAACCTGCCGCAACTACACTGGCTAACAATACTTTCTTTACTGCTTTCACTAAATACTCTCCATTTTGCCATTTAAGTTCTCTTGTACTTATTGGCTTAACATGCAACTGCTTGAATCGGTATCTTCCATTTAAAGCAATTGCTAAAAATTTTTACATTCATAACGTTCAGACCGTAAAACTTAGCAAAAAATTGCACGTTAAACGCTAATTTTCTTTTAACCTCAGTACATTTAACGTCAACATTTAAACTCAGCCCCGTTAAAGCACTAACGGAAAATGTATTTTCTAAACGTTTTGCATGGCTCGTATCCTACCATAGACCTTTTTATTTTATATACGTCGTCACTGAGCCTCGTCGTATACAGCCCCCAATTTATAGCATTCTTTATTTGTATATTTAGCCACGTGGGTGATGACTGTGGATTAAAGTTTGAAGTCGCTCTGTCGCTACATGGGTGTATATTTGAGTCGTTGACAAATCGCTGTGCCCCAACAGCATTTGTACAACACGTAAATCAGCACCGTGATTCAAAAGGTGTGTCGCAAAGGCATGACGCAACGTGTGGGGAGAAAGGTGCTGCTCAATTCCCGCTTTCACCGCATAGTATTTAATGCGATGCCAAAATGTTTGGCGCGTCATTTTCTGTCCACGCTTACTTAGAAATACCACATCAGAAGCCTTACTGGCGAGTATCGGTCTTGCTGTTTTAATATAGGTCAGCAGCCATTCTATTGCATCTTCACCAAGGGGCACTAAGCGCTCTTTATTCCCTTTACCCACAACCCTAACTACGCCTTGCTGAAGGCTTATTTGATCCATTGTTAACCCAATAAGTTCACTTACACGAAGGCCGGTTGCGTAAAGCACTTCAAGCATGCTCTTGTCCCGACATTCAATAGGGTCGTCGGTAAGGGGGGCATTTAGCAAATCTTCAACTTGTTGCTCACTGAGTGAAGAAGGCAAAGCTTTGGGTGTTTTCGGATTAGACAGCGCGGAAACTGGGCTATCAACGCGAACCTGCTTACTAATTAGGAATACGAAAAACGCCCGGATAGCGCTAAGCGCACGTTGGGTGCTGCGTGTGGACAGCCCCTTGTCGTGACGATAGGCTAAATAGTCCTGAAGCTGCTCAGTGGTCAGCACAGCGATATCTTTTACGCCTTGATTGTTGCTGAAGATAGCAAGCTTAGTAAGGTCGGTGCGATAGCTCTGCTGAGTATGATCGGACAGTCCTTTCTCAAGCCAAAGCATCTCGATAAAACCATCGATATGCGCCTGACTCGCTGCAGGCACATAAGTTAACTCACGTTGAGTTTTTGCCATCTAAAAGCCACGCTTTTGCTTAATCAGCTCGTAGGCTGATTGAATATCTTGCGCTTTCTTTTTCGCAATTTCCATTGCCTGTTCAGGTAGCCCTTTAGACACCAGCTTATCGGGGTGATGCTCAGACATGCGCTTTCTGTAGGCACGCTTTATTGTCTTTTCATCGTCGGATGCCGTCACACCTAATATGTGATAGGCATCATCTAAACTTTGCTGTTCTGAATAGGCTGATTGGCTGTGCTGACGTTGACCTGAATGAGTGCGTTGTCCTGAGCCAGAGTTAGACCGCTGCCTAAAGCGTATTTCAGCTTCATACATTGAAATTAGATAATCTAAATCACGACGCCTAAAGCCTAGTGGCTTCGCTACTTTTTCGAGTACGTTGTATTCTTCCTGTGAAAGCTGACCGTCGGCGAAAGCGGCTTGAATAAGGATCTCTAAGAATACTTGAAGAATATCCCGTCTACCGTGGCTGGCGTCGTAAAAACCTTTCAACGTATCGACTAAAGGAAAGTCTCGTGCTTTGCCTTCTCTAAATGCATCCTGAGCTTCACGACGGGCATCCCCAGTTAAACGCAACTCGTCCATTAATGCTGTGGCGATTTGAATTTCTCTGTCCGTTACTTTGCCGTCAGACTTAGCAAGATGGCCTAACGCACTAAACAAACTATGAAAGAAAATAGCTTGCTGCTTCAGATTGTCCTGATCGGTAAAAAAGCGCCCAAAGCCACCTAGCTGATTGAAGTCTTGGCGATAGGCTTTATCAAAAAAGTGCCCGACTAACAGCCCTAAGATCGCCCCAGGTATTTTAAGAAACATAAAGCCGAACAAGGCGCCGAGGATTTTTCCCCAAATTGACATCGCGTCATACTCCGTTGGTGCACTGTTTAGAAAGTTGATGTTACTGTAGTGAAATCACGCCGTGCAGAGCGCGTTATACCAATCATCATATCAAATACATAAGTTAATTAACTAGGGCTTGTGCAGCTTGAAATCAAGCTTACTGCCACTAATTGCCTCCGTCTTTGATGTGTTGTGCATATAAAAGTGCATTTTTTTGTCTGAATGGTTGGTAATTACGACAGAAGTGCTTAGAATTGAGCGCTTATATAAATAGTAATAGCGAGTGAAAGCTACATTAACTCTTTGCCAAGAAGTAATGTGCATTATCACTGTTTTTTTAAACGTTATGTCGAACTAACCGAGACGGACGTCGTCTTACTTGGGTTTAAAAGCAACATACAACAAAACAGGCCGCCCATTAACGCATGAAAAACACCTGCGCCATGCTTGTTTCCGCGACTCTTTTGCCTACAGTCGCGTTTGCACAGGAAACGACAGCTTCAAATTCTAAACCAACGTCAGATGCAGTCCCTCTTGCATTCTGCTCAGTCGAACCTGTTACTTTCAGTAGCCAGGCATTAATGCCCAAAGGCCACGTTAAGGTTGAAGCTAACCGTACTGAAATTATCCAAGATACCGTAGCGCTGTTTTCTGGTAATGTTGATATCACGTCAGATACTGCGGTAATTAGTGCATCTCAAGCACAAATTAACGGAAGTGGCAGAGACCTTATTGCGAAAGGCGACGTAACGTATCAAGACTCGCAGTTAAAAGTAGAAAGCGATGCTGTGACCCTTCGCTCTGAAGAAGAGCGCTTAGAAATGCAAAATACCCGCTATCAGCTGACGGGTTTTGTGGGTCAGGGAGCCGCAAAAGATATTGTATTAGATACAGACACGGGAATTGTGCTCAAAGAAGTTAGCTTCACTACGTGTCCTGAAGGCGATGAAGACTGGCTAATACGCGCCAGTGAAATTAGTTTGGAAAAAGGGACCGTATGGGGCCAAGCCAAACACACACGCTTCTACATTGCCGATGTTCCAGTGTTTTATTTACCGTATTTTGCGTTCCCTGTTAGCAACGAGCGCCAAACGGGCTTATTGTTTCCAGAGTTAACCAGTTCAAGCAGAACGGGCGTCGACTATACGCAGCCCTTTTACTGGAATATTGCCCCCAACTATGACATGACTATCTCACCGCGATTGATGACCCTTCGCGGTCTTCAGCTGAATACTGAGTTCCGCTATCTAACGGAGCGTAGCCAAGGCAAAGCATACGTGGAGTACTTGCCGAGCGACTCAGATATTAGTGGGAACCCTGACCGATATTTTTATCGCTTGGAGCATCAAGGGCTTATAGCTGACAACTGGCTACTAAACGTTGATTTCAACGGATTAAGTGACGACAACTATTTAGTTGATCTTGGTTCAGATTATTATAGTCGCGCTGACACCCACCTATATCGTAGCATTGGATTAAGTTACTACTCGCAAAATCTATCCGTAAATATGCAGATAAAAGATTTTGAAGTACTGGGTAATACTGCAGATAGCTATCGCGCCGTACCTGAGATCAAAATCAACTACAACAAAGCGTTAGGTGAATATCTAGAGTTCAACCTAGACTCAGAAGTCGCACACTTTGACAATACTCTCGATACCGCTCCAACGGCGACTCGTTTTCACGTTGCACCTACTTTAGCGGTGCCGCTTCGCGCAGCATGGGGTGAACTTGTCGCAGAAACCACGCTTTTTCAAACGGTTTATCAACAAGACAATGTTGAAGGAACTGACTTAAAAGAAGATGTTGAACGCACATTAGGACAAGCTCGCCTTTATGGCGCATTATATTTTGAAAGGGATAAATCGTGGTTCAGCGACGATATGTCGATGACTTTAGAGCCAAAGATTCAATATCTTTATACATCGTATGAAGACCAAACTGCGATTGGATTCTATGACTCAACGCCGCTGTTAACCGACGTTGAAGGATTGTTTAGAGGTCAGGAATTTACTGGCCTTGATAGGATAAGCGATAACAACCAAATCACCCTTGGCGCGACCACACGCATGTTGGATAAAAACAATCGGGAACAATTTGTTCTTAGTGTGGGTCAGATATTCTACCTTGAAGATAACAAAGTCATTGCGGCAACCAAGAATCAAGATCGTTCAGCGCTCGCCGCTGAAGTGGATTGGCGCTTTAATAAAAACTGGTTCTTCCATTCTGATGTGCAAGTGACCACTGACACAGACAAAGTTGACTTAAGCAGCGTGGGTATTGAATACCGCAAAGATGATTCGCGCTTTATTCAATTAAGTCATCGCTATGTTCGCGATCTCAGTGGTGAAACCATAGATCAAATTGGTATTTCGGCAAGCTGGCCTATTTCTGAAAATTGGCAGTGGGTTGGCCGTACTTACCGAGATCTTGAACGCAATAGAAGTGTAGAAACCTATGCAGGTATCCAGTATGAATCATGCTGTTGGGCGGTGCGATTAGTTGCGCAGCGCAGTCTGAACAACCGTTACAATGCTAGCGGCGAACAGACAACAGACGATTTTGATTCTGGAATATCGCTACAATTTATTTTCAAAGGCATCGGGTCATCTGGTACCCAAAGAAGCATGCTTCAAGACGGTATGTTTGGCTATCGTCAGCCTTATAGTTTAAATTAACCCGCAGTTGAGCGCTTACAGCGCTTAAATGCAATCAACCAATAATAAAAGAGTGTGTATGAAGTTCATTATCCGTGCATTGATGTTAGGTGCCCTACTCTCGTTTAACAGTGTTGCGCAAGAGGTCATGCTTGACCGCGTGGCCGTAATTGTTGACCAAGGTGTTGTGCTTGAAAGCGAAATTGATGCCCTTGTACAAGACGTTAAACGCAACGCAGAAGCTAATAATCAACAGCTACCGTCAGATCGTGCGCTTCGTACACAGGCAATTGAGCGTTTAATCACTAAGAGCCTTCAGCTTCAAATGGCAGAGCGTATGGGTATTCGCATTAGCGATCCACAGCTAGAGCAAACCATTAGCAACATTGCAGCGAATCAAAATGCAACGATTGAAGAACTTCGTGCCCAATTAGCGGCAGAAGGTATTGCATACGATGATTACCGCGAAGACATTCGCGAAGAAGTTATCATGGGTGAAGTTCGCCGTGCTAACGTACGTCGCCGTGTTTATATTACACCTCAAGAAATTGAAACCTTGATTGACCTGATGGAACAGCAAGGCGCTACTCAAGCTGAATATCGCTTAGGTCACATTCTTATTGGTTTCCCGCCAGAGCCTACAGATGAAGATATTCAATCAGCACGTGAGCGTGCAGACAAAGTCATTTCACTATTAGAGTCAGGCTCTGATTTTGCTAAAATCGCCATTGCGTCATCATCAGGTAACGAAGCGCTCGAAGGCGGTGACATGGGCTGGCTTAACATTAACGCCATGCCGACGCTTTTTGCTGAAGCTATTCAAAACAAAGACAAAGATGCTCTTGTTGGACCTATTCGAAGCGGTGCAGGCTTTCATATCCTAAAAGTATTAGATACGCGCGGTATCGAGAAAGTCACGGTGGAAGAAGTAAACTCTCGCCACATTCTTGTTAAACCGTCAATCATTCTTAGCGAAGACAAAGCTAAAGCCATGCTAAACCGCTTCAAGGAAGAGGTGAAAAATGGTGAAGCTGATTTTGCAGAGCTAGCTAAAGAGCATTCAGAAGATCCTGGTTCAGCCCTTCGCGGTGGCGAGCTTGGCTGGTCGGATCCAAATAATTACGTGCCTGAGTTTAAAGACGCACTTGCACAGCTTGAGCCTGGAGAATTTAGTGAACCTGTTCGTACCGTGCACGGCTGGCATTTAATTCAGCTTATTGAACGTCGTATTGATGACGCTACCGATAAGCGCAAAGAAGATAAAGCTTACCAGCTTATCTTCAACCGTAAATTTTCAGAGGAAACCGAGAACTGGTTACGTGAGATGCGTGATGCCGCTTACGTAGAAGTTGTCGACTCGTAACAATAAGTTATTCATGAGTACACCAATTAAAATAGCAATAACGCCGGGAGAACCGGCGGGTATCGGGCCAGATTTGATCATAAAACTGGCCCAGGAAACATGGCAAGCTCAGCTTGTCGTGTTTGCCGATGGCGAAATGCTCAAAGCACGAGCAAGCGCCTTGGGGCTGCCATTAACGCTAATCGATTACGATGCCACTAACCCGCAAATTCAAGATGCGGGTTCGTTGTTTATAAAGCAAATAGATAAATCCGTTGACGTTACGCCAGGCGAGCTTGATAGCGAAAACGGTTTATACGTAGTAGAAACTCTGCGCCAGGCGTGTCAGGCAAATATGGATGGCGACTTCGACGCCGTCGTTACCGGCCCCGTACACAAAGGCATTATCAACAAAGCAGGGGTATCATTCAGCGGTCATACTGAGTTTTTTGCGTATCAGTCCAATACCATTGATGTGGTTATGCTTCTGGCAACTGAAGGTCTTAATGTAGCGCTTGCCACCACGCATATTCCCCTTGAGTATGTAGCGAAAGCTATCACCCGAGAGCGTCTTCATAAGGTCATTCATATCATCAACACCGACCTTAAATTGAAGTTTGGCGTTAAAGAACCTCACATTTATGTGTGTGGCTTGAACCCTCACGCGGGTGAAGATGGTCACATTGGCACTGAAGAAATTCATACCATCATTCCGGCGCTTAACGAACTAAGAGAAGAAGGCTTAAAGATCACAGGCCCTCTACCTGCAGACACCATATTTCAACCCAAATATCTGGAAAATGCTGACGTAGTGCTGGCTATGTATCACGATCAAGGCTTACCCGTGCTAAAATATAAGGGTTTTGGGGCTTCAGTGAATATCACGCTAGGGTTACCTTTCGTTCGTACATCGGTAGATCACGGTACTGCATTAGACTTAGCAGGAACAGGTGAAGCCGACGCCGGTAGTTTCAGAAAAGCATTGGAAAAAGCCATCGAGCTTGCACATCATCAACAATGAGTAAAACACACTTAGGCCATACGGCCAGAAAGCGATTCGGACAAAACTTCCTTCACGATGATTACGTGATAGGCAAGATTGTTGCGGCCATCGCGCCAAAAAATGAACAAAACCTGGTAGAAATTGGACCCGGTTTAGGCGCATTAACAGATCCTGTTTGTGAAGAAGTAGATGCACTCACAGTCATTGAGCTAGACAGAGATCTTGCTAAGCGATTGAGACACCATCCATTTAACGGCAATAAGCTAACGGTTATTGAACAAGATGCAATGACCATGGACTTTGGCGCCCTTTCTAAAGAAATGCCAGTCAAAGACAAAAAGCTTCGCGTATTTGGTAACTTGCCCTACAACATTTCGACACCACTAATGTTTCACCTTTTTGATCATGCTCACTGCATAGAAGATATGCATTTTATGCTTCAAAAAGAAGTGGTAAACCGCTTGGCAGCAGGACCAGGTTCTAAGAATTACGGCAGGCTTTCCGTTATGGCGCAGTATTACTGCCACGTCATTCCGGTACTCAATGTTCCGCCGGGGGCCTTTAAGCCACCCCCGAAGGTTGATTCTGCAGTAGTGAAGCTAGTGCCGCATCAGGCTCCGCCAGTAGACGTTGAGTCTGTAAATACGCTTGAGCGCGTCTGTGCACAAGCGTTCAACCAGCGCCGAAAAACCATTCGCAACTCGCTGAAAGACAGTTTAAGTGAAGAGGAGATCCGCGAGCTAGGTATCGATCCTACCTCTCGCGCAGAAGTATTATCACTTAACGATTTTGCCACAATAGCAAACGCTGTGTCGGCAAAAGAGCACCAACAAGAGCAGTAAGTTCTCTATGGATGTACTTGATATTAAGGTGCGGGTGAAAACCCGTCACCTTCCCGACCACCTTCCGTCAGATTCAAAGCAATTTGCCTTCGCGTACCACATTACGATTGAGAACAATAGCGACCATACGGTGCAATTACTCAGTCGCTACTGGAAAATTACCGATGCAAATGGCAAGACATCAGAAGTTGAAGGTGATGGGGTTGTAGGCAAGCAACCTATCATGAAAGCGGGCGAGCATTTTGACTATACCAGTGGCGCTGTCATTGACACACCGGTTGGGAATATGGAAGGCTACTATGTAATGGAATTAGAGAGCGGCGAGCGTTTTCGCGTTCCTATCGACGTTTTCCGATTAGCCATTCCAAGTATTCTTCATTAAGGTTTCTATGTCGCAAGGTAACACGTACGTCATTGGTGATATACAAGGCTGTTACGATGGTCTTCGTCGCGCGTTAGATAAAGTAAAATTCGACGAAGAAAACGATACGCTACTCGCAGTAGGTGATTTAGTTGCTCGAGGAGAAGATTCTTTGAGCACATTGCGCTTTTTAAAGTCTCTAGGCAGCCAGTTTAGCAGTGTTTTAGGAAACCACGACCTTCACTTACTTACCGTTGTAAACGGCATCCGCAAAGCAAAAAAATCCGACAAATTAGAGCCTCTACTTAATGCTTCAGACTTGGCCGAACTTATTGACTGGTTGCGTCAGTTCCCGTTGGCAATGAAGTTAGATGAGCAATCAGTAATGGTGCATGCTGGACTCTATCCTAAATGGTCTATCGATGAGTGCGTTTCACTTAGTGACGAAGTTAGTAACATCCTAAAATCCGACAATTACGCTGCTTTTCTTTCAGAAATGTATGGTAATAAACCCAACAACTGGTCAGATAAACTTAAGGGTGATGAGCGACTGCGTTTTATTGTGAATGCGTGTACGCGCATGCGTTTTGTTCATACAGATGGCACACTCGATTTTGATAACAAATCTCATCCCAGCGCAGTATCCCACAGCACTAGTAGCACGTTAAAACCATGGTTTGAAGTAGAGAATAAAAAGCTCGCTGACGATCAACGAGTGATATTTGGGCATTGGGCAGCTCTGTCGGGCCAAACGAACAGTCATCAATTTATCGGCTTAGATACAGGCTATGTTTGGGGGCAAAGCATGACTTTGCTAAACCTGAACTCCGCTTCGCTCGTGAGTGTTTCTGCCTAAAACCAGAGTATACTGGCTCCGCAATTATCCAATTCGCACATATTTACGTGTATAATTTTACGCATCAACTGGTATTACCAGTTAAACTTTCTACACTTAAGTGCTAAATAAAATAAACATTAAGTTATTGTAGCCGATACACTTACTTACGATAGTAACGATAATGTCTCATTATCTACTCAGTAATTAAGCAAACTAGCTTCTTTAATCGCTATATTTTGTTTGCTGAGACGGGTAATATCGTTAGGGATAAAAATAAAAAACACTCATCCAGGAGTTCCGATGAAAATAACGGTAGCCACACGCGTAATCGGGGGATTTGTAGCGATTAGCGCACTTCTGATCGTCATTAGTGTTGTTTCACTTTATAACCTCAACTCAATAGGCTCAGCAACGGAAGAAGTAAATGACGTTGCATTACCCACAGTAGCAGGCAGCAATGCACTTAAAGCCAGCTTTCTCAATATGGGCCGACTTACCTTCGAGAGCTACATCGAAGAAGATCTAAATGGCTTAAAAGACAAACGAGCGTCTTTTAACTCTGCCAAAGACACCTTTGAGAGTGAATATAAGAAACTGGCGCAGGCCGTTAATAACGAGCCTGAACTAAAGAGCACGCTAAATACTGTACGTGAGTCATATGAAGCATATATCACCAATGTTGAAGCGATGTACAAAAATCACCAAATGTACCTTGATATACGCAACACAATTCAAGACAGACTGGGTGACGCTGAAGACAACGCAGACGATGCATCTACCTACCTTCTAGACTTCTCAGACTTAGATGCTGTTCAGCGCGACCCTAACCTACGACGTGCGGCAGAAATCGGCAGCCAACTTGAGACGTCGCTGCTTTCTTTGCTAACGGTTTCATACGAGTACATTAAAACAGAGACACTGGTTCGTTCACAGACGCTAGGCAACGAAGTTGATTTGGTTGTCGAGAAAGTGGTCACGCAATTAAGCGACATGATGCAAACTGCGGGCGGCCGCGATGATTCTGGTACTCTTGATGATATTAACGACTTGGTTAACAACGCAATCAATGCGATTAAAGCTAACGATGGCGTGGTTCAGCTTCATGTTGATCGTCTAGAGCGCAGAAATGATGCTGAAAAAGCGCTTAACGCTTCAGACTCAAATATCGCGCAAGCGGTTGTCGCTCTAGAAAACCTGCTCAATCTTGCAGACAAGAAAGCGTCACATGTAGAAAGTCAGGTTAACGGCGCCATTGCGACGGGCAACACGTTCGTTATTGTGGTTGTTATTATCTCGATTGCAGTAGCAGCATTTATTGGCTACGTGACCGTACGCGCAATCACACGTCCGCTTTATCGTGTAAATGAACTTCTGACGGTGGCTTCATCGGGTGACCTTACTCACCGTCTAGACGATTCGGCGCAAGACGAATTTGGTCTTTTAGCCCGAAACTGCAATACGCTAATTGGAAACCTGAAGGAGCTCATTACAGCCATTAACGTTCGTGCTGAACAGCTGGCAGCCGCCTCAGAACAAACGTCTGCAGTGACGGCGCAAACGACGCATTCAATTCAGGATCAGAAATCACAAATTGGCCAAGTAGCAACAGCAACCACAGAAATGCACTCTACGTCGCAACTGGTTGTGCAAAACGCTGAAGATACACTAAGTCAAATTCGCCATGCGGATGCTGAGGCTGAGAACGTGCGCCAAATCTCACTAGAGAATAAGAACACCATTGAGATCTTATCTCGTGACGTTCAAGAAGCGGCAGACGTTATCAATAAGCTTCATCAAGACAGCGCAAGCATTGGTGGCATCTTAGACGTTATCCGTGGTGTTGCAGATCAAACCAACCTGCTCGCCTTGAATGCTGCTATTGAGGCAGCGCGTGCTGGTGAACAAGGTCGAGGCTTTGCGGTTGTTGCTGATGAAGTAAGAACCCTCGCCAGCCGAACTCAAGAATCGACACAAGAAATCAACGCAATGATTGAAGTGCTTCAAGCGGGTGCTGAAAAAGCGGTATCGGTGATGAATCAAGGTAAAGAGCAAACTGCGGCGTGTGTGGCACAAACTGAAAAGGCTACACAGGCATTGGATATCATCTCTGACGCCGTTCACAAAGCCCATGACGTGAGCTCTCAAATTGAGCAGTCTGCCCGTGAACAGAATACGGTATCACAAGAGATCAGCGAAAAGCTTGAAACTATTGTGGGTATCGCTGAAGAGACGACAGCTGGAGCACAGCAAACGTCTGAGTCTAGCCATGAAGTGGCTCGACTTGCTGAAGAGTTACAACAGTCTATCAGACAGTTTAAAGTGTAACGCTTTTTACGAACCTGTTTTAAAAAGGGGCTTTTAGCCCCTTTTTTGTGTCTAACAATTAATCTGGCACACTTTAGGAATGCATAGATAGTTACTTAAGAACAGTTTAACTGAGCATTAATCGGCTTTAATTCGTATAAGGACTATTCGTAACAAACCACTAAAAAAGAATGATATTTTCCCGTTTTCGCTTGCCTCTTTTCATTACTACTTTATTGGTGTCAACAATGATCCAGGCTGAGCCATTATATTACAAAGATACAGAAACCCTTCCCTATTCCATTATCGAGACCCTTGATGAAGATATTGAAGTGAGGCATTACAATGAAGCGTTAGGCGTAATGTCTAGTGGGAATGAAGATAACGGAGCATTTCAACTACTCTTTAATTATATCTCTGGTGAGAATACATCCAGTAGCAATGTGTCAATGACGTCCCCCGTAGAAGTTGGAAAGCGCTCTCAAGAAATTGCAATGACCTCTCCTGTCGAAGTCTCATCTTCAGAAACAATGATGTTTTTCTTGCCCAGCAAATATGACATTAAAAGCGCTCCTGTGCCTACGCACAAAGATGTATCGCTGGTTACTGTACCAGCGAGAACGGTAGCCGCTATTCGTTATTCAGGTTTCAACAAGGACAGCGATAAGAAGCAGTATACGAATAAACTGCTTAAAGCCCTTAGGGACAATAATATTGAGCTTGATGGTGAACCTAGCTATATGGGCTACGACTCGCCTTTCACCCTACCGTGGAATAAACGTCACGAAATCATTGTACCGGTCGACATTTTGAAATCATCTACAAACTGATGTGAAATAAAAACGGCCGCCTTTAAGGCGACCGTTTTTTGGGGTCATTCAGCACAGTAGGTGCTTATTCAAATAACGCCGTGTGAAGCTTGCGAACCACGTCGTCACTGTCGGTCTCGTTAACCAAGAACGATAGGTTGTGCGGGTTGGCGCCAAAGCAAATCATACGCAGGTTGAAATCTGAAACCGCAGCTAAAATCTTGCTAGAAACACCAACAGCGGTTTGCATGTTGTTACCTACAACCGTGACAAGGTCGTAACCTTTTTCTACTTTCACATCACAGATAGTTTCAAGTTCGGCAATGGTTTCTTTGTTTAGTCGCTGAGCCACAGAGTTTGCAGGGTTATCAAGGGTAAAAGATACCGAGATTTCTGACGTGGTAACCAAATCAACACTTAGCTTGTGCTTAGCGATGATGGCAAATACCTGCTGTAGGAAGCCTTGCGCATACATCATCTTCGGTGTTTTCACTGTCACCATTACCTGCTCTTTACGGCGAGTAATAGCGCGATACGGTGGTTCGTGCTCACAATCACGCACAATCCATGTACCGCCCTTTTCTGGCTCCTTACTAGAGCCTACAAACACCTTTATGTCCTTGCGAAGCGCAGGCTCCATAGTGGCAGGATGTAGTACCTTGGCACCAAAAGTGGCCATTTCCGCCGCTTCTTCAAAGCTGAGTTCAGGTAACGGATGAGCGGCTGGCGTAATGCGCGGATCAGTTGTGTACACCCCTGTTACATCAGTCCAAATCTCACACGATTCGGCATCAAGCGCTTCAGCAAGTAGCGCCGCCGTAAAATCTGAACCACCACGACCTAGCGTTGTAGTACGGCCTTCCTCATCGGCTCCAACAAAGCCTTGAGTAACCACTATCGCGTCTTTAATTTCAGGTGCCAGCAATTGTTTAGACAGCTTTTCGATTTCTTCGATTTGCGGCGCACCTTCTCCAAACTCACTGTCCGTACGTAACACCTTACGTACGTCAAAGTTCATGGTTTTTACGCCCTGCTCTGCAAGCACTGAAGAGAACATCAGCGATGACATCCGCTCACCCATTGAAAGCAGCTGATCTTTTAAATCATCACGGTGAAGGATTTCTTCATGAAACGCTAAGCTTCGCATTTCATCTAACAAGTCGTTGAGTTTTGGCTCAACCGCGTCTTTATCTTTCAACTTGTTAAGAATGGCAAGCTCAATATTAATAATGGCCTGACAGGTCTCTTCAATTTGCTGTTGCGTCATAGGTGTGTGCGCTAAGCTTACTAGGTGATTGGTTACACCTGCCGCAGCGCTCACTACCACAATGCGCGTTTTGTCATTACCGGCAACAATTCGGGCGCAGTTTTGCATTACTTCGTAATTCGCAACGCTAGTTCCACCGAACTTAGCTATCGATAAGGCATTTGTCACTATATTTAACTCCAGAATAAAACTAGCATTTCGCTAGCAGCAACCGCGCCTTTTGCGCGGTTAATCAATCGTTATTTGGTCGCCTACTTTTATATTATTCTCGGCAAACCACCCTTGGTTCATTTCCAACGCGTAAAGTACCTCTTTCGATGATCCGACCGACTCCAAACTATGTGGAGTGAGAGGTTTTATATCCGTTATTACGCCTTTTCTGTCGATAAATGCTACGTCTAGAGGAACAAAGGTATTTTTCATCCACATGCCCGCAAACTTTGGGCTAGAAAACTTAAAAAACATACCACAGTCTTCACACAAGGCTTTGCGAAACATAAGGCCCTGTGCGCGTTGTTCAAAGGTTTTGGCATACTCAACTTCATAGTGCTTGCCGCCAATCTCAAGTGTAATGGATTCAAAGTCCACTGAATTCAGCGACGATACAGGGTCAACCTGCGCTTTTGCACACCCTAAGGTTAATACAAGTGCAGCAACAATAAAGAAAGATTTTCCCATTAGACATTCCTTTTCGCCATAAAAAAAGCCGGTCACCTTAACGGTCACCGGCTTTGTAGTTTATACACTATTTTAAGCAACATTCAATGTTGGAATAATGCGCGCTTTTGCTTCTTCCTCAGCCTTTTTAAAGCTAGGCATTTTGTCGAAGTTTAAGTAGCGGAATACTTCACCCGACATTGCATTAATTTTGCTAGCGTATTCCATGTACTCTTCAGCAGTTGGAATGCGCCCAACAATGGCACCCACCGCGGCAAGCTCTGCTGAGGTCAAATATACGTTCGCCCCATCGCCCAAGCGGTTAGGGAAGTTACGAGTAGACGTTGAAAGTACGGTTGTTCCCGCATCCACCCTTGCTTGGTTACCCATACATAGTGAACAGCCGGGCATTTCTGTACGTACGCCTACGCGACCATAAATATTGTAATAGCCCTCTTCCATTAACTGGGCTTTGTCCATCTTAGTCGGTGGCGACATCCATAAACGGGTTGGCAGTGTTTTGTTGTACTGCTCAAGTAGCTTACCGGCTGCACGGAAGTGACCAATGTTTGTCATACATGAACCAATGAAGACCTCGTCTACCTTATCACCTGCAACGTCAGATAAGGTTTTCGCATCGTCAGGATCGTTAGGGCAGCACACAATTGGCTCTTTAATTTCGTTAAGATCGATTTCGATAACCTCAGCGTATTCAGCGTCTGCATCGGCGCGCATCAACTCTGGGTTAGCTAACCATTCTTCCATTTTTTGCGCTCGACGCTCTAGCGTACGAGGGTCGCCATAACCTTCGTTAATCATCCAGCGAAGCATGGTAATGTTTGAACGCAGGTATTCAGCAATCGACGCTTCAGATAGATTGATAGTACAACCGGCTGCTGAACGCTCCGCCGACGCGTCAGAAAGCTCGAACGCCTGTTCTACGGTTAAGTTCTCTAGCCCTTCGATTTCTAAAATACGGCCAGAGAAGGCGTTGATCTTGCCTTTTTTCTCTACCGTTAACAGCCCTTGTTTGATGGCGTACAGCGGAATGGCGTGTACCAAGTCGCGTAGCGTAATGCCCGGCTGCATTTCACCCTTAAATCGCACCAATACCGACTCGGGCATATCTAGCGGCATAACGCCGGTTGCCGCAGCGAACGCGACTAGGCCAGAACCCGCAGGGAATGAAATACCCAATGGGAAACGAGTATGCGAGTCACCACCCGTGCCTACTGTGTCAGGCAACAGCATGCGGTTTAACCAGCTGTGAATAATGCCATCGCCAGGACGCAGCGATACGCCACCGCGGTTCATTATAAAATCAGGTAGCGTGTGCTGCGTTTCTATATCCACCGGCTTTGGGTAAGCGGCGGTGTGACAGAATGACTGCATGGTTAAATCGGCAGTAAAGCCAAGACAGGCTAGGTCTTTAAGCTCATCGCGGGTCATTGGCCCTGTGGTATCTTGCGAGCCCACGGTTGTCATTTTAGGTTCGCAGTAGGTTCCTGGGCGAATACCGTCGACACCGCACGCCTTACCCACCATTTTCTGCGCTAGCGAGAAACCCGCGCCGCTGTCTTTTGGCTGTTCAGGCGTACGGAATAAATCCGTTGGGCCTAAACCTAGTGTCTCACGCGCCTTCTCGGTAAGGCCACGGCCAATAATCAGGTTGATACGTCCACCTGCGCGCACTTCATCCAGAATCACCTTCGACTTATAGCTGTATTCTGCAAGAAGTTCACCGGTTTCATGGTTGGTGATTTTGCCTTCAAACGGATAGATGTCTATCACATCACCCATGTTCATTTTTTCCACATCGGCTTCAAACACCAACGCACCGGCGTCTTCCATTGTGTTAAAGAAGATAGGCGCAACTTTTGAACCAATGCACACACCGCCGCCACGCTTATTAGGCACACCCGGTAAGTCTTCACCAAAGAACCACAATACAGAGTTAGTTGCCGACTTGCGTGACGAGCCGGTTCCAACTACATCACCGACAAACGCTACGGGATACCCCTTACTTTTGACTTCTTCTATTTGCGCCATTGGGCCTTTAACACCTGGCTCTTCTGGCTCTAAACCTTCGCGGGGCATCTTGTAAGCTGCCAGGGCGTGCAGAGGAATATCTGGGCGAGACCATGCGTCAGGGGCTGGCGACAAATCATCAGTGTTAGTTTCACCTGTTACTTTAAACACGGTGTAAGTGATTTTATCGTCCATTAACTTACGCGACGTAAACCACTCACCTTCAGCCCAAGATTTAATGATGTCAGTGGCATGCTCGTTACCCGCTTTGTGCTTTTCTTCCACATCGTGATAAGCGTCAAACATTAAAAGAGTATGTTTCAGCTCTTTCGCTGCCAACGGCGCAAGCGCTTTATCATCAAGTAGCTCCACTAAAGTGGCAATGTTGTAGCCACCGTGCATATTTCCTAGCAGTTCAACGGCTTTCTCTTTAGAGATAAGCTCACAACTGTCTTCACCTTTTGCGATTGCACTTAAAAACCCAGCTTTAACGTAAGCTGCCTCATCAACCCCAGGCGGTACACGTTCTGACAGCAATTCTAAAAGAAACTCCCCTTCGCCTGCTGGCGGGTTCTTTAATAAATCAACCAGGCCAGCTACCTGTTCAGCGTTAAGCGGTTTAGGTGGAATATTTTGAGCGGCACGTTCTTCAACGTGATTGCGATAGTCTTGTAACACAGTCTCTTCCTCTAAGTTAGCTTGCGCAATGGGAGTAAACGGTCTTGTACGCACTTGACGCAAGGTGTGTTTAATAAATCATCAACAGTATAACTTCACGGGCTCATTTTTTAAATTTAGCGCCCTTTTAATTCACTTATAATCGCTATTCATACCATTACTTTTAAACGGCAAAAGCGATTAAAAAGAAATAAGCAAAGTAACTTTAGCAATTAACACGTAGTAAAGTTATAGGGCTTTATGACTTAAAGACAAGGGGTTAGCTGTACACGATGATTCTTCAATTGAAGCAAACCGTAAACGATTAATACCAGTCCGCATAGATAATTACCTACTCAGCGAGAGTTAAAATGTTCGTAATCGCGGCGTGTTGCCGCAGGTATAGTGGTTCTACATCAAGGTGACACAACAAAGAGTACGGACATTTTAAACTCGCCCTTCGGGAAGGTCTGGCAAGCTTCCTAGCTTCATTCTGGGAATTTGAAAGGGAACAACCATTCCTGCATTCCCAAGCTTCGCTATGAAGCTTGCCAGCGCCTTCTGAGTGGGCACTTATCCATGCGGATTGGTATAACAACAGTAAGTGAGAGGCAGTTCATTGTGACTATACTGGCAGTAAATAATTGTTAATTGGGCAAGTCTGTCTGAGGTCTGGTGCGAAGATAGCTTGCAAACTTTGGCTTTCCATTTTTAGTTAAGCCGTAGTACTTAAAGGTTACCCAGCTACCGATAGCGGGCGGAGATTGGCGCTCATTTTCTGAAAAGCCCGTTCCTAATTTAAATTGAATGCCTTCTCGCGTTTCTACAAGAAGCGAGCCCATCATTCCCTTAAATCGTCCTTTTCCCGGAAGCAATGCCAGCACTTTCCCTTCTGCATCTTCAAAGCGTTTTACTTTGAGCAACATGTCACTTCGCCCGGATGTGTACAGCGCTTGTTCATGATGAAGCATTAACCCTTCTCCGCCTTCCTGGGTTACTTGCTCCAGCTTTTCATCAAGTGAAGCAATAGACGTAAGCTTAAATTGAGGGATAACTGCAAACGTTGGATTAGGTGTAGATTTACTTAGGCTGTTAAGCCTGTTGAGTCGCCGACCAAAGGGCTCACCCATCATAGGCATGTCAAAGGCCATAAATCTAACTTTGGCCCAGCGTTTTGCAGATAGAGAATTTGCTGCGGCTATAGTGTCTGCTGAAGACACTGTGCTAGATGAAGCGTTAGCGACAGAATGCAGCTCGATGTTTGTCATCGTTGAAAGCACAATAGAAGCTGTACGTTCAAACTCCCCTCTTCCTATCCAAAGTTCGCCGTCAATAGTGGTTTCTGGCCAGTTAGCGGTGAACCATGTTGGCGCGAATATCTTGTTCCCATTGCGGGTAAGTAATTCAGTACCGTTCCATCTTGCGCGAATACCGTCTAGCTTCTCACTAACCCAATAGTCAGCTACGTTAATATCAGTGCGACTTTGATCGTATTGCTTAGCAAGCTGCAGCTCTTCGACAGTATCGAGCATGTGATTAGCATTAACGTTAGCTATGGCGGTGATTGAAAGTACATATACAGCAGTCAAAAAATTTCGCATCGGCTCTTCCTATAACGTGTTAACCTTTGCTTGCTTTTATGCTTTTAATAGAGAAGCAAATACAAAGAAGGCAGAGTAAATTACTCTGCCTTCTTTGCTTTTATAACTGTACGTAGGAAGGTTTTTTCGCTTAATCGAAGCTGCTCTAGTCGGTAATAATATCAATAACTGAGATCAGCACGTCTTCAGCAAACGCTTCACCTGCCGTTCTTTCTTTATCACGTCGCAGTTTGTAAGTTTCCAAGCAAGCATTTAGCTGCTCGTCGGCGGTGTACACCCCATGAACATCTGCGTTATTAGCTTGCTCAATACAGCGATCGGTTTGTCCCGTCGTGACGGTACTGCACCCGCTCGTTCCCAAGGTGATTCCGACCATACAAACCGCAGCGGCGATCCAGTTTACGTGTTTAACTGTGCTTTTATGGTTCAAGATAACTTAATCCTTCAATAAAGACTGCAAGCGTTTTTGTCTATTAACATAAACCTGATGGCCATCGTGCTCAGACGAGGAAAGTGCTAAAGCTTGGTTCACGCTTTCCAGCGCTTTTTTGTACTCGCCCATCTGCTCATAACCATAAGCTAAGCCATTATATGCGTCAGGCGTTTGAGGATACTCAGCAATATCGTATTTAAACAAGGCGATGGCTTTGTCGTAGTTTTGTTCACCCACATAGTGATAACCTAACTCGCGAATAACCCATTCCGGCGCGTCGAGTTTCTCGCCTCGCTGCTTTGAAACACGGGCGTAATAGTCTTTAATACTTTTAATATCTCCACTGAACTGCTGTGGCCTTAAATAAGCTGATAAGAACAAATGATGGTAAGCGCTGAAAGTTGACGCAGCTGAGACCAAATTGTGGGTAACTCCCTCGTAGGCTTCGTTCTCCCATCTTAATCCGGCAGGTTGATTTGCCCGCATTCCAGAAATCATATCGTTATAATACGGGCGCATGGGCGCGCCTTCATTGCCGATAGACGTGTAAATGAAGTGGTCTAATTGATTGGCAGATTTTAAGAATGCAACCGTACTTTTTGCAGATGCGCCATAGTTCCACCACACCGCAGCACTGTAAGTCAGCGCGGCGTTAAAAAGTTCAGGCTTCTGGGTAAGTGCGTACAACGCGAATACGCCTCCGGCTGATGCACCCTCTATCACTCGAAAGTCATGCACGCGATATTTCTTCTCTACCATCGGCATAAGCTCAGTGGTTATAAAGGAAAGAAAGTTTGCACCGCCACCGCCATAGCCTACAGGCCCGTTTGGATCTTCATTTGCCGTGGGATATAAATCGCGAAGTCGGTCGGTATTTTCAATGGCGACTATGATGACTTCCGGAGCAGCATTCTGAGATTGCAGCGATTCTAGCACTGCATTCATCATAGTAAGATTTCCCGAACCATCTAGACGATAAATAACGGGGTATTTCTTGTCGGGGTTTTCGGCGTAGCCTTTTGGAAGCTGAACAACCACTTCTCGTTGCTCGTTTAGCACTTTAGACTGGAGTTTCTCTACTTTCAATTCGTAACGCTGGCTGTCGCTGCCTGTTTCGCTGTTAGCCGGAAGGCTCGTGAAAGCAAGAAATAGCAGGGCAATTATAATATGTATTTGTGACTTCAAACTTAAATCCTTTTATAAGACGCTTTGCTTTTCGCAGTAATACTATTTACTTGATTGGGCCAAGCGAACTTTTATTATTATCTATTGTATAACAGGGGTTTATTCGGATTAATGACAATTTCATAGCCACATTACTCTGTATATTCCCCTTTAGCAATACAGGAACTTTCTGTAGACATTTCTCCGCCCAAGTATTTAGTTAGCACAGCGTGTAGTTCCGTTTTATTGACTGGTTTTGTGAGATATCCATTCATCCCGGATGCTAACGCTTTATCTATTTCTTCGGCAACCACCGCAGCAGTGAACGCGATAATAGGAATAGTGATGTTAGCTTTTCGCAACGCTAAAGCGGCTTCAGAGCCGTTCATTTCAGGCATGTGTAAGTCCATCAATATAAGGTCGAAATGCTGCTTTAGTGCAATCTCTACTGCTTCGTTACCGTTATTAGCAAGCGCAACTTTCAATCCTGTGTCTTCTAACAATGATTTTGCTACGACCTGGTTAATGTCGTTATCTTCTGCAACCAAAACAGTAAGTTTTGAGAAAGACGGTGTGCTTTCCTGTTCTTTAGCGCCAATTACACTATCTGCAATTTCAAACGGTAGCTCGAAATAAAATTCACTCCCCTGACCTACCGCGCTTTTTAGATAAACCGTGCCGCCCATAGCTTCAACCAAGCTTTTTACTATCTGTAAACCAAGTCCCGTTCCCCCGTGCATTCGATTAATGCTGCTGTTGGCTTGTGTAAATGCATCGAATACGCGCTCTTGTTCAGAAGCATCAATCCCGTCCCCCGTATCCTTAACTGAAAATCTGACAAATTGATGGGTCTTTGACGCTTCACCTTTCGATAGCCCTAAAGTGACACTGCCCTGATGCGTAAACTTTATCGCGTTGCTCACTAGGTTGTTTAACACTTGAGAAAGGCGCGTTGCGTCCCCTACAACACAAGTATTTAATATTTTATCTACTTCTATTCTCAGTGAGATACCTTTGTTCTGCGCCAATTGTGCATAAAACGCCACGCAATCTTTGGCAGTACTTTTTAGGTCAAAGGGAATGATCTCCAGCGCAAGTTTTCCCGCATTCAGTTTGGAGAGATCTAATATGTCGTTCAAAATACGGTTTAGCGAGAGTCCTGAACGCTGAATCTTCTCGAGGTTAGGCCGTGCACTTTCCGAAATATCATGAGAAAGCACTACATCGGTCAATCCCAAAATACCGTTTAATGGCGTGCGAATCTCGTGTGACATAGTGGCGAGGAATCGTGATTGTGCAGCCGACGCTTGCTTTTCGCTTGCAAGCGCCCTGTTTAGCTCAAGAGTTTTGTTTTTACTCTCTACAAGGGCTTTCTCTAATTGGCTCGCTAGAGCATAGATAAGAAGGGACACAACAAGGTTGGTCACACAAAGCCTTAGCCAAAGGCCCTTGTCATAATCCCCTTCGTAAAACGGCACAAGAAAAGTACAGCATGCGAGTACTACCATTGCACTTATTCGCCAACCATTAGAAAGCAGTAAAATGGGAAAAATAGTAGCAATTGGAACTAAGGTTGCGGGCATGAGCCCATTGCTTATTACAAGGTAAGGCGCGACGGGAATGGTGAGTATTGCCCACAATTTCGCCAAAGGGTCTTTATAGTTAGAAAAGATAATTCCCGCTACCGAAATTGCACACCAAGACAGGCCGAAAAATACTGCCACATACACATTTTGGGGTTGGGCTATGACGATTACCGCTAAGATGAGTAGAGAAAAAACCAGCAGAATTTTGAAGCCAGCTTTTTGCAAGGCCGATGTGACTTCGCCAAATGATTCAGGCTTTGTAGAGTACTGCTTTGGCATTAGAGTTTCTAAGTATTATTAAATGACTAATAACTCAGTATAAGTACCAAACAACAACTCTGCATAAAAATAATGGGGTCAGAGTACTTTTCTAGCTGTTTACCGCTAGCTCTACAACCGTACTAATGTACTCTGACCCCATTATTCAAGTTGGCTATCGCTGGGATCATTACACTATTAATGTACTCTGACCCCATTATTTCGGGTACAAAAAAGCCCCAACCGAGGTTGGGGCTTTTAAATGCGTTTGAAAGCGTTAAGTACTTATACGCGCTTAACGGCTACATCTGCTTCGAACTTAGGCTTAACTGCCAAGTCTTCAGAAGGTGGAGCAAACTTAGTTAGGTCAATGCCTGCAACTGCTTGCTTGTACTCTTCTGTCGTTGGGAAACGACCAAGAACCGTTGAAAGTACTACTAACGGCGTAGAGCCTAGTAGTGATTCACCTTTCTTCTCAGCAGAGTCAGCTACAACACGACCTTGGAAAAGACGTGTAGATGTCGCGATAACTGTGTCGCCTGGCTCAGCCTTTTCTTGGTTACCCATACATAGGTTACATCCAGGACGCTCTAGGTAAAGAATGTTGTCGTACTTAGTACGCGCCGCTTCTTTAGGCTTAGCATCATCGAACTGGAAGCCTGCATATTTAGCTAGAACGTCCCAATCGCCTTCCGCTTTAAGCTCGTCAACGATGTTATATGTAGGTGGAGCTACAACTAGTGGCGCTTTGAATTCAACAGAACCGTTAAGCTTTTCTAGATTACGCAGCATTTGTGCGATGATTTGCATGTCGCCTTTGTGCACCATACAAGAACCAACGAAACCTAGGTCTACTGGCTTACCATCGTAGTAAGAAACTGGACGGATAACGTCGTGGGTATAACGCTTAGATACGTCTTCGTTGTTTACGTCTGGGTCAGCAATCATTGGCTCGTCGATTTGATCTAGATCGATAACCACTTCTGCGTAGTACTTCGCGTTGTCATCTGGCGCAAGCGCTGGCTCTTCACCAGACTTGATTTCAGCAATACGCTTATCAGCTAGGTCAATTAGGCCTTGAAGCATGTTCGCTTCGTTGTCCATGCCCTTGTCGATCATGATTTGGATACGGCTCTTAGCAAGTTCAAGCGACGCAATCATTGTCTCGTCATTTGAGATACAGATTGATGCTTTCGCCTTCATTTCTGCAGACCAGTCAGTGAATGTGAATGCTTGGTCAGCCAATAGAGTACCAATTTGAACTTCAATTACACGACCTTGGAACACGTTCTCGCCAGAGAATTGCTTAAGCATTTGCGCTTGAGTCGCGTGAACCACGTCACGGAAGTCCATGTGCTCTTTCATGCTACCTTTAAAAGTAACTTTCACAGACTCAGGGATTGGCATTGCCGCTTCACCCGTTGCAAGTGCTAGTGCTACCGTACCTGAGTCGGCACCGAATGCTACACCTTTAGACATACGCGTGTGCGAATCACCACCGATGATAATGGCACGATCGTCTACTGTAATGTCGTTAAGCACTTTGTGAATAACGTCAGTCATTGCATGGTAAACGCCTTTAGGATCACGTGCAGTGATTACACCAAAGTTGTTCATGAACGACATAAGCTTAGGAATGTTAGCTTGTGCTTTTTTGTCCCATACTGATGCCGTGTGACAACCAGACTGGTAAGCACCATCTACAACAGGAGAAATCGTTGAAGCGGCCATTGACTCAAGCTCTTGGCACGTCATTGGGCCAGTCGTATCCTGAGAACCTACAATGTTTACTTTAACGCGCACGTCAGAACCAGCGTGAAGCGGAGCATCTGAATTTACGCCAACTGCATTACGGTTAAAGATTTTTTCAACCGCTGTTAGGCCTTGGCCTTCGTGAGACACTTCTTTCGACGCTGCATATACGGCTGGCGCTTTTGTACCTAGAGTACGTGCTGCGAAAGACTGTAGCTGCTTACCGAATACAACTGCGTAAGAACCACCGGCTTTCATGAACTCCATTTTTTGAGGAGTAAATGATGCAGATACGTCAGCAAGTTCTTCTGAACCATTGTAAAGCTTCTTCGCCTTAGTATCGATAGTTAGTACAGTACCTGTTGCTACAGAGTACGCTTCTTCAAGTACTGGGTCACCGTTTGCATCGCGAACGATTTCACCATTTTCATCAGTTTTCTTAACCCAGTTCTTAAGGTCAAGACCAATACCACCGGTTACGTCAACAGTAGTAAGGAAGATAGGCGCAATACCGTTAGTACCAGCAACAATTGGCGCTTTGTTTACAAATGGAATGTAAGGGCTTGTTGGCTCACCTGCCCATAGTGCAACGTTGTTAACACCAGACATACGAGATGAACCTACACCCATTGTGCCTTTTTCAGCGATAAGCATCACTTTAGCATTCGGGTGCTTCTTACCAAGTTCAACAATTTCTTGCTGTGCTTCAGGAGAGATCATGCACTGGCCGTGAAGTTCACGGTCGGCACGTGAGTGCGCTTGGTTACCTGGAGAAAGAAGGTCAGTTGAGATATCACCTTCAGCGGCGATGTAAGTCACAACTTCAATTTTCTCTGGAACATCAGGAAGCTTGGTAAAGAATTCAGCTTTTGCGTAGCTTTCTAGTACGTCTTTAGCAATAGCATTGCCAGCTTTGAATGCATTTTCAAGACGCTCAGTGTCAGCTTCGTATAGATAAACTTGAGTCTTCAATACTTCTGCCGCAGGCTTAGCAACCGCTTCGTCATCAGAAAGTGCTAGGTCTAGTAGTACTTCTACAGACGGACCACCTTTCATGTGTGAAAGTAGTTCAAGCGCAAACTCAGGGGTAATTTCTTCTACTTTTTCTTCGCCAAGTACAATTTCTTTTAGGAATTGTGCTTTAACACCCGCCGCAGGTGTAGTACCTGGAAGCGTGTTATAGATAAAGAATTTTAGAGAGTCTTCGCGATGCTCGTTTGTTGTATCTTTAATTTGAGCAATAATTTCAGACAGCAGATCTGCACTGTCGATTGGCTTAGGGTTAAGACCTAGTTCCGTTTTACGGGTTTCGATCTCTGCCAGATATTCTGAATACAAACTCATATAGTTCTCTCGGTCTTAGTTTTACTTGGGCGTAGTGTTAAGTCGGTCTTAGCTATACGCATATAAAAATGAGGGATATTTTAACCGATTTTTAGCGGTTACGTAATGACTGAAAGTAAACAGTTAGGTATTCACCCGCCTAAACTGTCGTTATGTTAAAGCACTTACATTTTTACTAGAAAAACGCTTTTTAATTAAAAGAAAAATTAAGCCAATTATTTCATACATTTAGAAGCAAACCATCTGAAATCAATGACGATATTTAGCTTGAATGGTTTGACCAATAAAGATAAATAATAGTGTTGCACTTATGACAGACATTCATTTTATTTATGGTGCTACCAGTACAAATTACCATCAATTTTGAAACAAAATTTCATTTATTAATGTTTTCTGTGCCTAATTTCCTCTTGGCGATACTTCGATCACTCTTCCATTTTCACCATCGGTCAAAAGAAGCAGGTTACCTTGATGATCAAGCGCAATATCCCGCAGCCGTTCCCCAGGTCCCTCAAAAATTTTTGTAGAGATATATTCGTTCGATACGGCTCTAACTGCATATAAAGCTTTGGCTTTCAAACTGGTAACAAGTAACGTATTAGCTAGCATCGGGAAACGCCCATGGGAATAGTAGATCATGGAGGATGGCGCTATAGAAGGTGTCCAGTCTACAATGGGGCCAGTCATACCCGGATAGGTCGAAAAAGGCGAAATTCTAGCGCCGGAATAGTCTTTGCCTAGTGTAACAACTGGCCAACCATAATTTGCGCCTTGTTGTAAAAGGTTTACTTCATCACCGCCATCTGGGCCGTGCTCATGCAAAAATAGGTTGCCATCACTCCCCTCTACAAGTCCTTGGGGATTGCGGTGTCCAATACTAAATATAAAGGGGTTATCAGGAAAAGGAGGGTTGGCCAACGGCTTGCCGTCTATTGTGAACCCTAGCACTTTTCCTAGTTGTGAACTGATAACTTGCGCTTGCTCGCGATAATCAAAGCCATCTCCTGTCGTAACCAAAAAGCCCTGTTTTGTGTGTAAAGCACTGCCCTCTAGTTGAAGCAGTTTCCCACCGTAGTGCACAGGCGTGTCTTTGGCTTGTGCCAGTGCTAACACTGGCTGAATGTTAGTAATGCCAGAAGTAAGGGAAAGCTGTCCTTTTACTATGGCAAGACGGTTTGCACTATCGTTCCCCTTGGAATAACTCAGCAACACGGTTCTGTCTTCAGGGAATTGCGAGGGTATAAGAAGATCGAGTACGCCTCCTTGCCCTTTGGTGTACAAGTCATCGAGCATTAAAGAAAACCGCGCACTTTCCCCCTTATTGTCAATAATTACCAGCTCACCATCTCGCGTTACTATCAATATATGGGTGCTTGCCTGAGCCTTATCGATAACCGTCGTTAAGGCCTTGGGAAACGCCAGTGAGGTAGCGATATCTTCTGTCATGACATGCTGGTCAAAATTTTCATAGGCCGTTAGATTTGAGCTACCTGCTTCACGTTGCTCAGTATTAGATGCGTGCTTTTGAGTGAGTTCAGAGGCAGTAGTTACGGCAAAAGCAGGAGCCAAAGCAGCTCCCAATAAAGAAAAAGCCAGTAAACTGATCATCGTACGCCATGACTTCATTGTGATTGTCCTCTTTTACTTAACATACTATGGTATACCCTATTGCCACGCTCAAACCATTTGAGGCCTGTTGAGTTTTGTTCTAATGCACTGTGCGACAAATCTTGGACTACAAAAATGAACAACCTAATACGACGCACTATTTTCCATTTTTTACCATCATGGGCCGTCGGCTTTCTACTAGCAAGTACGTTTCACTCGTGTGCCGTTTTAATCGGACTCATTCGAATTGATGTTGATATGAATCCAAGCGATTGGTTTTTCATGATATGGCAAGATGCACTAGGCCTTTTGCCTACTTACGGCGTGATTATTGCTGTTACCTTATTATTGGCGTTCTTGGCGACACATTTCATCGTTAAACGTCTTAATCAAAATGCTAGTGGCTCTTCCAACCGTACCCGATTTATTCTTTTCACAATAGCGGGAGGCCTGTCGTTCTTATTAATGCTCATTGCCATGCAGCCCATATTGAATGTGACCCTAATTGCAGGCGCTCGCACTACCTTAGGACTTGCCGCACAATGCATGGCAGGCATCTGTGCTGGTGGGCTATATAGTTACTTAAGTAATAGTTCTACAAACAATTGATAACTAAAAATTATAATACTAAATAACCCAACCCTGATGTAAATGAAAAGTTAAGTTTGCTACTGTAAGGCATAAACACCCTACTTACTTTGCCCTACTAGGAACAAGCAACATGATAACTTACCCTGATAACGTGACCTGCTTAGCCGATTATATTGAAAGCGTTTTGCAAAAATTTGCCGACAGGCCAGCGTATACGGCGCTTGGACAAACACTTACATTTGCCGAGATAGACCGTAAGTCATCAGCGTTAGCCCGCTACTTTGTTCACGAAGCTAAATTGTCTCCTGGTACCAAAGTCGCCATACAACTTCCTAATTTAATTCAAAACCCTATTGTTGTTTATGCTGCCTTACGCGCAGGCCTTGTTGTAGTAAATACAAACCCGCTTTATACCGAACGCGAGATGAAGCACCAGTTCACTGATAGTGGCGCGAAAGCTCTGGTTATTCTGGGTGATTTGCTCCCCAAATTTACTAGCATAAAAGATGATACTAGTATCGAAACCGTTATCACCACATCGGCAACAGAGCTTTTAGACCCTAACACTGCACCAAATCTCGATGGTACGGTTTCATTCACACAAGCAGTGGAGCTAGGCAATACACTGCCTGCATTTGAACGCCCTTCTATTGCTCTAGATGAACTTGCCATGTTGCAATACACCGGTGGTACTACTGGGGTATCGAAGGGCGCAGCCTTAAGTAATAAAAACGTTTTAGCTAACTGCATCCAAATGCTCGACCGTATTGGTGAGGGCTTCAAAGATGGTGAAGAAGTATTGGTATGCCCATTACCGCTTTATCATATTTATGCATTTACGGTTGGAATGATGGCGCTCTTTGCCAAAGGTACTCAGATAATTCTTATACCCAATCCACGGGATATCGACGGTTTCATTCAAACACTCAAGCCCCATAAAATTTCAGCATTCATGGGGATCAACACCTTGTTTGTTGGTCTTGGGAGACACCCTGAATTTGCAAAGTTAGACTTTTCTAAATTACACCTCACAATGTCTGGCGGCACCGCACTTACTCAAGCCGCAGTATCTATTTGGCGAGACGTAACCGGGAACACCATCACCGAGGGCTATGGGCTATCAGAAACTGCGCCAGTTGTATCTTTTAACATTCCAGGTAAAGAAGAGATTGGCACGGTGGGGCACGAACTAGAAGGCACTGAAGTTGCGTTACTGGATAGCCATGATAAGCCGGTGGCCGATGGTGAGTCGGGGCAAATTGCAGTTCGCGGACCTCAGGTTATGCTGGGTTATTGGAACCGAGACGACGAAACTGCCAAAGTCATGACCCAAGATGGCTTCTTTAAAACCGGGGACATTGGCATTCGCACCGAATCTGGGGCAATTAAAATTGTAGATCGTTTGAAAGATATGATTATTGTCTCTGGCTTTAATGTCTATCCAAACGAGATTGAAGATGTACTTACAACTCACCCTAGCGTGATGGAAGCCGCAGTTGTGGGTAAACCCGATGAAAAGACCGGTGAGCGAGTGTGTGCATTTATTACTGTTTCAAGCGATGTATCGACACAAGACGTCATTGATTTTTGTAAACAGCACCTCACAAATTACAAGATCCCTAAGTCGATCACGATACTTGACGAGCTACCAAAATCTACCGTCGGAAAAATTCTACGTAGAGAGCTTCGTTCGGCTTAATGACTCCCCCACTTGCGCCGCACATTCAGCGCGGCGCTTAATACCTAGTTTTACGCGTTTTCCATTGAAAAATCAGGTTATTGCTACCAAAGGATAATCTGATTTCATTGGAAATAAGCGCGGTACAGACTATAACTTATCTATACCCCATTCACTTTTGTTGCACATATGCAATTTATGACATTGTCTGTCAAAACTAGCCGTCGTTCTGTCCTGCAATTCAACATTGTTGTAGGAGAGTTCACATGAGCGCGCAGCTTTTACAGCGGCAGGCCATGGATAAACACGGCATTGTTGCGACAATGGACGTAAACGGTAAAATTCTAAGCGCTAATGACAAGTGCAGCCAACTATCTGGTTTTTCAATTGACGAGATAATTGGGGAAAATATCTCCGCATTCGATATTACCAATATGTCCGAGCAGGAAAAATCAGATATTTTTGTTTCGCTATCTCAAGGCCAAACCTGGCAAGGCGAAGTACATAGTCTGACTAAGTTGGGCGAACCTTGGTACGTATTTGCCACTCTGGTTCCCGTCATTAAGTCACCGCCGCGGGTAGACCACCTAATTGCTATTGCCACCGATATATCAGAACAAAAGCGATTAGAGACGAGACTTTCCGAAGGGCGCGCGTTCTATCGAAGTATCACTGATAGCATCGGCGAGGGTGTGTATGCCGTAAACGGTGAAGGTACAACACAGTTTCTCAATCCCGCTGCCTCGCGATTATTAGGGTGGTCGCTTGACGAATTACAAGGCCGACGTTTCCACGACACGGTCCATTATCAAAAAGGGGATGGAACTCTCCTTCCTAGAGAGCAATGTCCAGTTAACCTCACTATCCGAAGCGGTCAGTCTTACACGTCTTATGAAGACTTCTTCACCGATAAACGGGGCCGCCTTTTTCCCATATCTATTGTTGCGGTTCCTCTGCTCGATAAAGAAGGAAAGCCCGATGGACACGTGGGCGTATTCAACGACATAAGCGGCCAAAAAGCCATTGAACAAAAACTCCAAAAGGCTTATGACGAAGCCCAAAGTGCTAACAAGGCAAAAAGCGACTTCCTTGCCACAATGAGCCATGAAATAAGAACACCGATGAACGCCATTATCGGCCTCACTCACCTAGCCCTAGAATCCACCGACAATGAGCAACGTCAGCAATATTTAGAAAAAGTGCAGCGTAGCTCTACAGCATTGTTAGACCTGATGAATAGCATTCTCGATTTTTCTAAAGTGGAAGCAGATAAAATAGAGATAGTTGATGAGCCCTTCACCTTAACAAAAACCATCGATAAACTCGCTCAAGTCTTTCAAGTAAAGGCGCAACAAAAACAGCTTCAGTTGCTTTTTGATATTCGGTGCCATACTAATTTGCAATGCCGTGGCGACAGCGAAAAGATATACCAAGTACTGCTCAACCTTTTAAGTAATGCTATAAAATTTACCGCCAGCGGCCACGTAATACTGACGGTTGAAAAGCGCGAAAATCAATTAGCATTCAGTGTTTCCGATACCGGTATGGGTATCAGTGAGCAAGTAAAATCAAAACTTTTCAAAGCCTTTGTTCAGGCTGATGCGTCCATTTCCAGAGAGTATGGGGGAACCGGCCTTGGCCTTGCGATATGTAAGCGTCTGGTCGAACTGATGGGTGGTGACTTAACCTTGGAAAGCGAGGTAGACAAGGGAAGCTGTTTTTCCTTTGCATTACCTGTCTGTTCTGATGAAGGCCCTGATACAGGCCCTCAACTTCCCGTATCGGTTCCCGACAATGTACTGTGTATTCAAACACACGAAAGTGTGAGCCAAGGATGCGATATACTTGCGGCAACATTGAACAGACATAACATTCGCTGCCAAATAATCGACCAAGTTGAAGGGCTATTGCCGAGTAAAGCCTCTCAAACTATCGCTTTTTTACCGGATGACGAGCAAAGCTGGAATAGCTTCATTAAACACATGCAGTTTGGTGAATATCAGTCGTTAAACCTTACTACATTAATCAGTCCCCTCAACAAGCAAGACGTACAAAAGCGAATGGGAAGTGCCCTTGTTCAAAATATAAATATCATTGAGCTTCCGTTTACCGACACAGAACTTATTTCAACACTATCTCCAGCTCAACTATCACTCAGTAAGCGGACACTAGAAGGCCTTGAAAGTCGAAAATGGCGAACCAGACGCCTTTTAAACAAACATGTGCTTGTGGTAGATGACGACGCAATTAGTGTAGAGATTAGCCAGCAAATACTTTCTGATCTAGGTATTAATGTTGCTGTTGCTTCATCTGGTGAGCAGGCACTTGCGTTATGCGAAATGAGCAAATTTGACGCTATACTCTTGGATTGCTACTTACCCGGCGTATCGGGCTATGAAGTTGCAGAACAACTTACCCAGAAAAAAGACTGGTATACGCCAATTATTGCGCTTAGTGCCGATGAGTCTCAGGAGGCTTCTGAAAGCGCGCTTACCGCCGGTATGTGTCAGCACTTGGTTAAGCCCGCTACCGCGGATGAAATCGTTCATACCATCGATATTCACATACATTCAGGCTACATTGAAATAAACCCTCCGGACGAAATGAGCCAGTTTATCTCGTCGCTGCTAACATTTTATAAAACCTACAGCCAGCGTGGTGTTATGTCTGACTTGCTCGATATTTTTCATACACAGACGAACACGTCGAAATTGTTAACCTCTCTGCTTGAAGATGCTCAGCTTATTGGCGCCACAACGCTTGAGCAAAGCCTGCTTCCTCTTATAGAAGCACAAGAGAGAAATGAAGCTGTTAATGCAAGACACGTAACAAACTTATCGTTTCAGCTAGATGCAACGCTACGCCTAATTGCTCACACTATCGATAAGAACGACACCGACAATATCCATCAAAGCGGTACTAACTTCGATAAATCCTCCATGCTATCGACCCTACGCAACGTTGAGCAGGCGCTTCAATCTTATGACGCGAAAGCGGTTGAATACATCAATGTATTGGCAGCCAATTACAGCGACTCGGTCTATGCACATAAAATTAACCGATTGAAACAGCTTGCTACCATTTACGATTTCGAAAGTGCTCAAGCGGTTATTACGCAACTGATAGGCGATATTACCGATGAATAATCAACGTAATGAAGCACATAGATTTAGCATATTAGTGGTTGATGATGAGCCCGCAAATATCGATATTCTATTAGGCATTTTAGGCCCTTACTATGATGTAAAGGTTGCGCCTTCGGGAACAATAGCACTTAAGATTACCCAGCAGTTTACTCCCGACCTTATATTGTTAGATATAATGATGCCCGGTATGGACGGTTTTGAGGTATGTAAAAAGCTCAAAGCTAACGAGGCGCTTAGCCATATACCCGTTATTTTTGTTACAGCCTTAACTCAAGGAGAGGACGAAGAAAAAGGTTTCAAACTAGGTGCAGTAGACTACATAACCAAACCCGTATCACCGAGTATCACCCTCGCTCGCGTTAAAACCCACATTAGTTTAGCCCATCAAATGCGGACGGCTGAAAACCTTGTAGCGGCGCGTACTAAGGAACTAAGTAAAAGCCAACAAAGCGCAATCAGCATGCTAGCTGCCGCTGGTCATTACAATGATACCGATACCGGTCATCATATTTGGCGGATGGCAGCTTACAGCCAATGTCTTGCTCTGGCTCACGGTTGGCCTTTCGAAAAAGCGTGCCTGCTCGCGCAAGCTGCTCCAATGCATGACACAGGCAAAATAGGTATTGCAGACGCAATATTAAAAGCACCTCGGCGATTGTCATTGAGCGAAATGGAGGTTATGCGCTCTCATGCTGAAATAGGACACAGAATACTGTCTCAATGTGATACCCCGCTCTTTAACCTCGCAGCCGAGATTGCTTTATGTCATCACGAAAAGTGGGATGGCACAGGCTATCCAAGAGGATTAAGGGAAGAGGCGATACCTGAAAGTGCACGTATCGTAGCTATCGCCGATGTTTTCGACGCCCTTACAATGAAAAGGCCTTATAAAAAAGCGTGGGCTGACGATGATGCTTTTGATCATCTTAAACGAGGTTCAGGCCAGCACTTTGATCCCGTATTGGTCGACTGCTTTCTTTCAATAAAGGAAGAGGTTTTAGAAACCAAACGCTATTGGAACCAGTTAGAGGCAGAAGGAAAGATGGCCTCGGTGTCTGACTTATTGCCTCAAGTACTTTTCCCTAGCGCATAAAAAAGGGTCGAATATTATTCGACCCTTTTAAATGATGTATTAACGAAAGTACGATACTTAACTTGTACCTAGCTCAGCTGCAATGGCGTCTGCCTGACGCTTTTCGCCCTGTATAAACTGCTTCCATTGCTGTGCCATGGCACGACTCTTCTGATGCTTTTCTGCTTCAGCTAGCTGATTAAGCGCAAGGGCATATTGCTTCTTGTTGTAAAGTGCCATGCCTTTAATCAGGTAAACCAAACCAGGGTTTCTCAAATCGCCCTTTTCAACGGCTCGGTCTGCCGCAGCAATTGCATCGTCGAAACGCTCTTCGTTAAGAAGAATTTGCGCTAACTGTGCATCTAACTCACCGTCTTCAGACAGTTCAGCCGCTTGCATCATAACGGGAATGGCTTTGTCTTGCTCTTTAGCAAGTGACCAGCTTTGGCCTAAGAACTTAAGGTTGCGCAAGTTTTTCTCTAGCACGCCGTCGTTCATCGCCTGCTCCATCAACTTGGCACCTTTGTAAGGTACGCGATGATAGTAATAAAGCTGCGCCATGTTAAACACATCAGCGGATGTATTAACGAACCCGCGCTGATAAGCGGTTTCCATAATAGCCAACTGCTTGCGCTCTTCGCCTAGCTCACCGTACATACCCGCTAGCTGGATCCAATACTTAGGCTCGTCAAATAGCTTCACCATTTTAACCAGAACGTCTTTAACCTTTTGAGGCTGCTTGAGTTCATAGAAAATAGCACGCTGAAGAATTAACCACCCTTCATCGGGGATCATGCCTTCTGCTTCGTGGTCGGCAACGGCTTCAGAAATCCACGTTGCGGCTTGCTCGTACTGCTTATTCTGATAGTACGCTTGGGCCTTGATGACTTTGTTTTTCACCGGCACAGGGCCCGCATTAAGACTTTCCCAACGCTCTAAGTAAGTGATGGTATCGTCGTAATTACCCTGCATAAGGTTAAGCTGCGCCAAACTGAAAAGTGTAGTCATTTCGAACTTTTCAGGAATAGGCTGTTGCTCTACTACCTTGGCAAACGACTCCAACGCTTTTGCATAGTCTTCGTTGTTGTAATAAATGAAGCCGAAAAAGTTGTACATCATCGCTTTTTCGTAGGCGTTCATAGAATGAGACTTATCTTCCACTTCTTTCAAAATGGAAATAGCTTCTTCTACATTGCCCGCTTCATCAGCTGCCGTTTGTGCACGGGCTAGCTGCTCGTAGACTTTACCGCGAAGCGTAGGCACGCGACGGGTTTGCTTATCGCTAGCTTTTATCTCTTGTCCATCTTGCTGCTCAGCCTCTTGCGCTGTAGCGTTAGAAGCAATGAAGATAGTAGGTACAGATACTGTGGCCGATGCAAATGCAAACGCCAGTGCACTAAGCAATGTATTCGTCTGTTTTCTCATCATGTTCTGTTACCCGTCAATTTGGAACGTAATACGGTTTTGTACACCAGACACTTCCGTTGCTTCGCCATTTACCACTCGAGGCTTATATTTGAACTTCATTGCCGCATCAATAGCCGCTTGTTCAAAAATACCTGAAGGGTTAGCTTCAACAACAATTGGGTCGCGCACTGCACCTTGTTTAGTTACTGTAAATTCAACAATAACGAAACCTTCAATACCCCGTTGAAGTGCACGTCGTGGATACACTGGCGCAACCTTAACAATAGGAAGATATTCACCGTCACCGGATTCGAGGGCCAACCCGCCTTCTAGCGAGATGTCGTCTCCGACTTCAGCACCAAAGTCCATCGACGTACCTTCTGCATCTGGAGAAGGCGAGTCCATTTGAGGCTGCTCCATTTGCGGTGGCGGCTCTTCAGGCTTAGGTGGCTTCTTCGGCTTACGATCTTTTTTCTCAACCTGTTCATCCTGCTTAACCCTTACGAAGTCAAGCACGCTTCCCTTAGGCGGCTCAGTTAGTGCGCTGCCACCCATCTTGATAAGCGATTGCATCAAGAAGAACAGGCCTAACGTGATCGCAAGGGAAATAACAAATGCGATTAAATATCGTGGCATGATTTATTGCTCTTGGGCTGCAATCGAAACATCGTAAGCGCCAGCGGCTCGCGACGCGTCCATAACCTTAATCAGTGTTTCTGTTGTGGCTTTTTTGTCAGCCTGAATTACAACAGAACCCTGTGGGTTTTCTGCGCGAAGACGCTCAATGTTCGCTTGTACTGCGCGAACGTCGATACGGCGCTTGTTAATCCAAATTTCGCCTTTATCTGAAATAGCGATAAGGATATTAGCACGGTCCTTTTTCACAGCAGTTGCTGCTTCTGGACGGTTAACATCGATACCCGCTTCTTTCACAAATGACGCAGTCACAATGAAGAAGATCAACATGATAAATACAACGTCCAGCATGGGCGTCATGTCGATGGCTGCTTCTTCTTCATCGACTAAGTTTTGAAAGTGCTGCTTCATAATAAATACCTTACCTTAACGCTTAGCTAGCATTAACGTTGAATAATCAATGCATCCTCAAGATGCGTGCGTTCTGATTTCACCATACGAGTTAACCAGGTAGCGGCGAATACGCCTGAAAGTGCGCCAACCATGCCCGCCATTGTGGGGATGGTAGCTTTCGATACACCTGACGCCATTGAACGAGCATTACCTGAGCCCGCAATTGCCATTACATCGAACACTTCAATCATACCGGTAACCGTTCCCATCAAGCCTAGCAGCGGACAAAGCGCTACCAGAGACTGGATAATTGGGATGCTGCCGTTTAGGCGCATAGTTAACTGTGAAATTGTTTTCTGACGAACCTGCTCTGCGAACCAAGAAGAGCGATCGGCACGTGCTGTCCACATTGCTATCGCTTCTTTCTTGGCTTGCTTGTGCCAAACCATCAGATACATCGCACGCTCGAGGATCAAAAGCCACATAACGAATATCAGCAGACCGATGACCAGGAGAACCTGGCCACCTGTTTCTGTGAAATCGCGAATTGCTTCTAGAAACTCGATCATGATTAGCCTCGCTCAGCGCGCTCTGCAATTACGCCAGACGCCTGTTCTTGTAGGATGTACACAATGTTCTTAGAACGTGTGTTAAGCATTGCATAAAGCAGTGTCATTGGAATCGCTACAACTAGACCTAGTACTGTTGTTACAAGTGCTGTTGAAATACCACCTGCCATCAGTTTCGGGTCACCCGTACCAAACAACGTGATAGCCTGGAAGGTGTTGATCATACCGGTTACCGTACCTAGTAGACCCATAAGCGGTGCTACAACAGAGATAATCTTAATGATAGTCAGGTTACGACCTAACTTAGGCACTTCGCCCAAAATCGCTTCTGTAAGGTGAAGTTCAAGTGCTTCAACGTCGGCGTCTGGGTGCTCGTCACGTACTTTAAGTACACGGCCAAGCGGGTTGTTTGTGTTTACTTCTTTGCTCTTAAGCTGTTTGTTCACTTTCATGCGAATAAGCGTCAGCGTTACAAGACGCTCAAGGGCAAGTAGAAGACCGAATGCACCAACGATAAGAATGATGTAACCTACAACACCGCCCTGCTCTACACGCTCTTGAAGGTTAGGCGCTTGAACAAGAAGACCTAGGATTGAACCACCGGTTGGGTCGATACCGAACTGCACTAATTCACCGCTTGATGCTTGTAGTTCAGCAGCAGAATCCATGTAACGGTCAGCAGGCTGACGTACAAGTTCAGATACTGTACCTGTTACACCGTTGTACTCTAGGTATTTGCCATCAGCAACAAGTGCAAAAGGACCTACGCGAACAACAGACTTATTCACTTTTTCACCGCCTGCTTCAACAACGTCTGTCTTAAACGTAGTGACTTTGCCGGCTTCAGTCATTTCACGCTGCATTTCAAACCAAACGCGCTCAATTTCTTCAATTGATGCAAGTTTTGAGCTTGAACCCATGTCTTGTGCCATCTTATCAAGGAAGTCAGCACGGCCAGGGATTTGTGCAGAAACCACTGAGTTATAGAATTTGTTTTTGGTGTCGCCAGCGATTTGCTGAAGCACACCGAATAGCTCTTTAAGTGAACCAAGACGTGTGTCTAGTGCACCGTTTAAGTCAGCCAGTTTGAATTCGTTTTCTTCGAACTGAGTTTCAAGCTTTTCAGATTGCGCAAGCATCTGGTCGCGCTTCTCACGAGTTTCGCGAAGAATGCGATCTTGCTCTGCACGTTGCGCTTGGAAATCACGCTCGCGCTGTTTGTTTTGCTGAGACTGTGCGAACTGACCTTCTTCTAGTTGCTTAAGAAGTGCGTCTAAGTCCATGGCACGGTCGCTTTGTGCGAAAGCACCAACGCTGATGCTAAGGGCTGCTAGACCAACAGCGATACGTTTTACTGTGTTAAACATTCTCATCAACCTCTTAGTCTGTAATTGCCACTGGCAGCATTAGCAAGTCTGGTGCAAGTTGCTTCTTCGCCATGCGCAGACCTTTTGTAATTTGTGTACGGTAGCTGCTATCAAGCTCTTCCCACTGACGAGTTTGCTTGTTCCAAACACCCTGCATGCTTGCATCACGTGTTTGATAAATTAGCGCTGTGCGACCAAGGCGTAGGAATTCAACGTCACGCTCTTGACCGTTAATTGAATGAATACCGCTGTACGCTTCCATAGTGCGGCCGTAGTCCATCTCTACTTGATACGCTTCCATTACGCGACGGAATTTCTCAGACGCAGCAACGTCGGCACGGTCCATCATAGCGCGAAGGTCAGCAACGCGATTCGCGCGCTCTTCTGGAAGGAATGGTACGTCTAGCGAAACAAACTGCTCTAGGCCGTCAATCATGCGCATCATTAGTGGCGTGATTTGACGCTCAACAACAGACACTTCATCGATAGCAGCATTTAGGTCTGCCATTTCTTGTTCTTGGTTATTGATTTGCTTACGAAGCTGAGTGTTATAAACCTCAAGGCCTTCGATTTCTTTCATCAATGTTTTGAACTGTTGAAGTTTGCTGTCGATTTGATCGGTAATACCGTTAATCTTTTCTTGCGATTTCGCCGCTGACTCGTTTATTTTCGCTGCCTCATCGACAACGGGTTTTAAGACTTCATCGTCTTGTGCAAGCACGGGTGTCGCTGCTAGCGCACCTGCCACAAGCAAGGCATTGATAAGCTTCATACATTCAAACCTTTAAAGTTAAAAGAAATCGGTTGTATCCGACTATAAATTTCTGCGCGTAGGATAGGAGTTTTCTGTGACAGTTTTATTACGAAACTGTCATAAATCGATGACTATTGTCACAAATAGAAAAGCCCGGCAGGAAAACCGGGCTTTAGATGATTGTTGCTGCTCTCTTTTTGAAGAAGCAGCACTGGCTGTATTTTCTTAGAAGTTATAAGTAATTGAAGCGTTTATACCTGTACCTACGCTTAGCTTACGCAGCGTAAGACCTTCTTGCTCAATTTCTTTCTCATCGTTGAAAATGTTTTGCACACGTAATTTAATCGTAGTGTTGAAGTCAGGATAGTAAGTATAAACGGCATCCAATGAATGGAACGGTTTTTCAATACCATCCTCAAAACCACGTACGCCAGGCGCAATGATACGTTCACCGAATGAGTTATAGACTAATGACGCTGAATGCTCACCGTTATCAGAATCCCAACCTAACTGAAGGTTAGCAACCCATTCTGAGTGACCCACTAGGCGACGTTTGTCGTTAGTAATGGTCGCCGTGATAGTACCGCCGTATGCTTCACGAGCCTGCTGAGAGAACAGTGATTCTTGATCGCCACTACCAATGGTTACTTCTGAGTCAGAAAGCGTCATGTTTCCTGATACAAAGAAGTTACTGAAGTTATCACCAATAAAGCCAAGGTCGTGCAAGAATTCAAACTCGATACCGTACAGCTCACCTTCCTGACCGTTCGCCGTCAATAGCTGAGGCACACCTTCACCGCCGTCAAACTGCACCATCTCGATAGGGTTTTCCATATCTTTATAGAAGAGTGCAACAGACAAGTTGTTACCTTGTGACATATACCACTCCCAGCGGAAGTCGATATTGGTCAATTCAGTTTCAACCAATGAAGGAGAACCACGTACAAGGAATTCTGTCAGCGGGTCAATAAAGAAGGTTGAGCTGATATCACGTAGGTCAGGACGAATTAGCGTCTGGCTGATGTTAAAGCGATACTGCATTTCTTCACTTGGGATGTAAGTGAAAGCCAATGACGGTAGTACATCAGATTCATTGTAGATGCTGTCAATGATGGCATCTGTGTCGTCAGCAAACTTATCCGAGTGCTCGATAAATGGAATCGATACTTGCTGGAAGTCTTCATAACGAGCACCGCCACTTACGCGGAACTTCTGGTTGAAGAATGCATCAACCATGAAATAGCCTGCGGTAAGTTTAGTTGCCGCTGAGTACTTATCACCTGCACCTGTATTGTCCTGAAACACAGAACGACCCGTTGAGCTGGTGTAGAAGTCGTCGTTATAGATATTTTCTTGTGAGAAAATTTCATTCAAACGGCTACCTTCTTTAAAGTCAGAAGAAATACCAAAGTGACGCACCGCTAAGTCAATATTGTTACCGTCACGGGTTTTGTCGTAGTAATCCATACCGGCTTTAAGTTCAACGTCGTAGCCATCGCCGAAGAACGCGGTAGACACGTTGAAGCCATAGGTATCAGACTCATCATAAAGCACCTGATATTGGCGGTTAAGGTTAGTTCCTGGCGTATCATCAAGACGCTCAAGCTCTAATGCCCCCGACTCATCGTAGAACTGCTGGAATGTTACTTCCATGATATCTGGCGCTTCACGAGACGCACGGCTAGTTCCCACGTACCAATCGAAAAACACACCGTCTAACAAGTTAAGGAAGTTGTGCGTGCCTTTAAGCTGTGAAGAAACCATTTCACGCTCTTCGAAAATGATATCCATGCGGCGGAATTCTTCTACGCCAGGGTTAGATTCACTTTCGTCGAAGTAGTATCCATCGCGAACACGGTCACGCATGTCGTGAAGGATCATGTTCACAAGTTCTACTTTGTGGTTGCTGTTGTACTCGTAACCCACGTTGAACATACCGCTCCAACGCACGTTTTGCTCAGTTGACACCATGTCGCGATATTTAGTGAAACGTGGATTTTCCTGACCACCACCAATATCGTTACCTAACATCTCTTCGGCAACTGTCCATTCGTTGCTGTAAGAAACCGTTGCAAGGAAACCAAGTACAGAGTCGTTGTCGAAAACGTAATTGTTACCAATAGTCGTACCCAAGCTGAAGTTCGGGTCTACAGACTTTTCGTCTGGGCCGATGTCCCAGTTAAATGAACTAAGGATATCCTGCGTTTCAGCCAGTGTTCTTGTACGGTCACCCTCGAAGCCTGCAGAACCATTTGCAGCAAGACCCGAGCTGATAATGTCAGGCAGTGCACGAGTTCCGTCATCACGACCTGTCCAATCATCGCCGCCACCAGAATAGAAAACACCGGTATCGCTGTTCTGCGTATTCCAACCGCCACCTGCACTTACGTTGAATACAAACTCAGATGGGATTGATTTAGTACGAATGTTTACGTTACCACCACCAAAGTGACCAGGCATATTGGGTGAGTAAGATTTCTGAACGTTCAGGCTTTCGATGATACTTGATGGGAATAAATCAAGCGGTACAACCGAGCGCGTAGGATCCGGACTTGGTACCGTCATGCCATTTAGCTGTGTGCTTGAATAACGCTCACCTAAACCACGAACGTAAATAAATTTACCGTCAACTAGCGTAAGACCTGTTACACGTCGAAGTGCAGCAGCGGCATCGCCGTCACCGGTACGAGAAATTTGTTCTGCGCCAAGAATATCAGCAACGAACGCCTGATTTTGACGCTCTTGTAAAACCGCCGTTGCGGTTCCTTTAAGTCGCGTGCCCGTAGCAACGACTTCTTCAATTACTTCGTCTTCTGACTGCTGTGCTACTGCTGATAACGGTAACGCGCTTGCGCCAAGAATGGACGCGATAGCCAGCGAAAGTCCACCGACTTTAAATGCTGACGTTTGATTGTTTTTCATTGTGTAACTCCTAAGAAACTGTAATCAGGTAGCTGCGCTTACACAAAAGCTAAGGCGTAAAAACGCCTTAGCTTTACTGTGTCTCGCATTCACTTATTAGTCTTGAAGACCAACAGTTACCCAACCCAGTGTCCAGTCAGACTCACCGTCGAATGCACCTTGGAAGTCTGTGCTATCAAAGAAAGCGTCCAAAGTAGAAGCGTCGAAGCCTGAACCTAATAAAACTGAATTGCTTGCAGGTACGAAACCTGTTGAATCAAAGCCAAGTGCTGCAGTTTCAGCAAGAACGCTGTTGCCGTCTTGACCTTCAAACCACGCTTGCGTGCTGTCTGTACCAATTGTGTCTGAACCAAATGCGCTAGCAGATGAACATGCTACTGTTGAGTGCGTCACAGTTAGTGAACCTGCTGCTGCGTTAGCAATTGATTCATCACCATTCACTCGTAGGCAGTTGCTGTAGTTTGCGCCACCGGTAACCACTAGGTTTTTGATTGTACCCGCTGTACCGTTGCGAAGACGTACACCGTTTGTATTGTCTGCACCTAAAATTGTTACGTTAGATACTGTTGGTGTCGTCAATGGTGTCCACGCAGGGTTATCTTCGTTGTTGTCAGCTTCGAACGCATTGTCGCCGCCCGCTGCATCTTGCTTGATAACTACGTACTGCGCCTTACCTGTCCAACCGAATGACCAGTCTAGAGAGTCATCACCGATAGCCGTTAATACTAAGTGGCTTACGTTTACTGTACCGCCGAAGAACTCAACGCCATCATCTAGGTTTTGGTGAACTTGGATGAAGTCAACTTCAGTGCCGCTACCTACACCCGCAAATGAAATACCGTTTAGCTCATCACCTGCCGCAAGTGCTTTACCTGCGTGCTTCACGATAACGTAGCGAAGCGTACCTGAGTTATCTTCACTGTCTGCACCACCGTATAGGCCTGCATCACCTTCTGCGGCTACACCACAGTTAGCCAGTTCAGCTTCAGACGTATCACCGTCGTCACCTGTGTTACATAGGTTTGTTGGTGCGTTACCTAAGATAACTAGACCGCCCCATTGGCCGATGGCTGTTTCGCCGCCAGTCATATCTTCTGAAGATGTGAAGGTAATTGGCAGTGTTGCAGTACCAGACGCTTCAATCTTAGAGCCACGACGAACAACTAAGAAATCATCACCATCTTCACCGAATACTGTCGTACCGCGCTGAATGTAAAGTGAAGCGCTGTCAGCGTTGTCGTTACCTACCGCTGTACGACCTTTAATTAGCCAGTGAGCATCGTTAGTTAGCGATACATCAGCAGTAAACACGGTGTCAGTAGCAAGCTGATAAACAGGCTTGTCAGTAATATCTGGGAAGCTAGCAGACACGTCGGTCGCCAAGCCTTGCTCTAGTGCCGTTGTAACGTCAGCAGGAATGCTATCGTTTACCGCAACAGTCCAACCGTCCATCCAGTTGTTGTCACCGTCAAATGCACCGATATAGTCAGTTGCTGCGAAGAAGTCATTCTCTTCTGATACATCAACGCCCGCACCAAGAAGTGGTGAGCCAGAGCGAGGTGTAAAGCCATCGTTAGAAAGCATTAGTGCATCAGCGGTAAGCACGCTGTTACCTGTTTGGCCTTCGAACCATGTTTGAGTAGTACCACCACCGATAGCGTCTGAACCAAAGTTATTACCTGCTTCACAAGCAACCACTGAATGTTCTACAGAAAGCTCGCCAGATACTGCGTTAGCAATCGACTCGTCGCCGTTAACTCGTAGGCAGTTAGAGTAGCCTTCACCAGCTGTAACAACTAGATTGCGGATGTTACCCGCAGTACCGTTGCGTAGACGAACGCCGTTAGTTGTGTCAGCGCCAACGATAGTCACGTTAGAAATAGTAGGCTTAGTGAGTGGAAGCCACGCTGGGTTGTCTTCGTTATTATCCGCCTCAATAGCGTTGTCGCCACCAGCAGCTGATTGTTGGATATAAACGTTTTGCGCGTTACCTGTCCAACCGAAAGACCAATCTAGCGAGTCATCACCGATATCAGTAAGTACAACGTTACGTACGCTAACTGTACCGCCAAAGAATTCAATACCGTCATCAAGGTTTTGATGAACTTGAATGTACTCAACTTTAGTACCTGAACCGATACCTGCAAATGAAATACCGTTTAGCTCGTCACCCGCTGCAAGAGCGCGGCCTGCGTGCTTAACTACTACGTAGCGAAGTGAACCTGTGCTATCTGCAGGGTTATTACCGCCGTAAAGACCCGCGTCACCTTCAGCAGCCACACCACATGAAGCAAGTTCAGCGTCAGAGGTATCTGAATCGTCACCGGTATTACATAGGTTAGTTGGTGCATTACCTAGAAGTACGATACCGCCCCATTGGCCGATACCCGTTTCGTCACCGATAAGGTCTTGTACAGAGGTAAACGTGATAGGTGCGCTTGCTGTACCGTTAGCTTCAATCATTGAGCCACGACGTACTACCAAGAAGTCATCACCTTGCTCACCAAACACAGTCGTACCTTGTTCGATGTATAGTGTTGCGCTGTCTTCGTTATCGTTACCTACTGCAGTACGGCCTTTAATTAGCCAGTAAGCATCGTTAGTAAGTGTAACGTCAGATGTGAATGTGGTGTCAGCAGCAATTTCGTAAACCGGCTTGTCTAGGTCGAAGTCAGCCGATACGTCTGTTGCTAGACCCTGTGCAAATGCGTTTTGAACGTCAGTTGGGAAACCGCCGTTTACGCCTACCGTCCAACCTACAGTCCAGTCTGTGCCGTTAGGGTTAAATGCACCAATATATTGACCGCCGCCAAGTGCTACAGGAGAAGAGGCCGTTGGGAAGTAACCGTTGTCTTCAAGCATTAATGCAGACGCAGCTAAAACGCTGTTGCCATCTTGGCCTTCAAACCATGCTTGAGTAGTGCCACCGTTAATGGTGTCAGAACCAAAGTTGTTCGCAGGTGTTTCACACGCAACAATTGAATCAGTGATAGAAAGCTCGCCCGACTCAGCGTTAGCAATTGCTTCGTCACCGTTTACACGTAGGCAGTTGTTTGCAAGTGCAGAACCCGTTACTAGAACGTTTGAAAGCACGCCTGCTGTACCGTTACGTAGACGTACACCATTGGTGTTGTCTGCACTAACAATAGTCACGTTTGAAATAGTTGGCTTAGTTAGCGGCAACCAAGACGGATTATCTTCGTTGTTATCCGCTTCGATTGCGTTGTCGCCACCGTCAGCTGACTGCTGGATATAAACGTTAGTTGCGCTACCAGTCCAGCCAAATGACCAATCTAGTGAATCGTCACCGATATCAGTAAGTACAACGTTACTTACGTTAACTGTACCACCGAAGAATTCAATACCGTCATCAAGGTTTTGGTGCACCTGAATATAGTTAACTGTGGTGCCTGAACCGATACCAGCGAATGAAATACCGTTTAGCTCGTCGCCTGATGCCAGAGCTTTACCCGCATGCTTAACTACAACGTACTCTAGCGTACCTGAGTTATCTTCTGGGTTATTACCGCCGTAAAGACCTGCATCACCTTCTGCAGAAACACCACAGTTTGCAAGTTCTTCGTCAGACGTATCTGCATCGTCACCCGTATTACAAAGGTTAGTTGGTGCGTTACCAAGTAGAACTACACCGCCCCACTGACCGATAGAAGTTTCTTCACCAGTAACGTCCTGTACCGATGTCATCACGATAGGCGCTGAAGAGGTACCAGATGCGTCAATTTGAGAGCCACGACGAACAACTAAGAAGTCATCGCCGTCTTCGCCGATTACTGTTGTACCTTCTTGAATAGTTAGTACCGCTGCATCAGCGTTGTCGTTACCAACCGCCGTACGACCTTTTATGATCCAGTGAGCATCGTTCGTTAAGGTCATATCTTGAGTGATAGTTAAATCGGTATCTAAACGATAAACAGGCTTATCTGTAATCGTTCCTGAGAATTCGCTTGATACGTCTGTGGCAAAGCCTAGAGAGAACGGCGTATCTACATCAGGGGTAGTCGGTGTTGTTGGTGTTGTAGGTGTAGTTGGTGTTGTTGGAGTTGTTACTACTTCATCACCTTCATTAATATTGATGTCACCGCCACAGCCTGCAAGGACAAGCGCAGTCGTGATAGCACTTACCTTAAATATGTTACGAATTTCCATTAAATTCTCCAGATTTTTGTAATACGGATTCTAAGGTTTGCTAGAGAGTAAAGGAGATCGGTGACATTTTTGTTACAAAGTAAAAAACTTATCGAATTTATTTGAACTTTTTCAGCTTTGAACTAAAGCCTGCGTAAAGCTATTACTTTTCAATTAGATAAAACAAGACTGATTAAAAATAAAACTAAAAGCTTGGCTTGAGGTGTTTAGTTTTTCGTTCTAAACCATTTGGTTATGACAGTTTTGTGACCACGAGTGACAGGTTCTGCGAAATGAATACTGTTAAGGTTGGGGTCGCCAGAGGGCAGTAAATTGTTCCAAAAGAGTGCCATTCCCTTTTTCGGTTTTACTGCAATATCTAGCTTGGTGAAGCGGGTGTGACCGCCGTCACATTCATCATTCAAGTAAATCATGCATGTCCACGTTCGCTGACCACGCGATAGACAATGCGCTTTGTACTGCGGGCTTCCTGGAGGAAAGAAGTCGTAGTGAGGTTTGTAATATTCCCCAACATTGTAGTGCTGGGCCTGAATAACTTCCCCTTCTCCCACGCCCAAACTAAGGGTTGAAACAATGCGACTATCAACGTCTTTGACTAGCTTATTACCAAGAAAGGCTAATTCACATGTTGAAGAGGTTCTAATGTCATCAGCGCTAGCGGCTCCTGCCAATTTAGAGGGTGCGAGTTTATCTTTGGTCAGCGCAACAATGTCGTCACACTCTTGGCTGCTCAAGAAGTCATCGTACGTAAAGAGCTGAATGTCACTGGGCTCGGCAAGTGGCTTAGCCTGTTCCACGCGGGTGATAGCACTTTTTGCTAGCTTCTCGTAGAAACTTGAAGAGGGAGAAAACTGATAATGAGTGGGTAAATTGGCGCCGAGCACTTGTTTAATAGTGTCGGGAGAAAAACCGTTTTCCGCTAGCGTTGTCACGATCGTTGACACAGCTGTCCCCGATAGCAGGCATTTGACAACCCATTGTTTCCACGCTGGCGGCATATACGACACAGTTTTATCCTTTGCTTTTAACGGCGAGTGATACGGCTTCTACTTTCGCTTTTCTATTCCAATAATCGACGTTGGCGTACCAGCACATCTTCACGAATGGGGAAATATCCGTCTCTTAACACCTGCTGCTGCCCTTCCTGTGACAAGATATAGCGCAAAAACTCCCTTTCCAGAGTAGGTAAAGGCTCACCGGGCTTTTTATTTATCACTAAATAAAGAAACCGGGCAAACGGATACGTTTCGTTGCGCACTGTATCAATAGAAAGAGGGATTAAGCTATCTAGCGACTCACCTAAAGGCAGAGCGCGAACTCCTGCGGTTTTATAGCCGTAAGCGGCATAGCCAATCGCGCCAGTACCGCTGGCCACGGACAATACTACAGATGCAGAGCCAGGTTGTTCGTTTACCGTATTCTTAAAGTCACCATCGCACAGCGCCATCACTTTAAACAAGCCGTAAGTACCCGATACTGAATTTCGACCGTACAGCCTGATAGGAGAACGATAGCCTATATCGTCAACGCCGAGCTGAGACCAATTGGTAATGGCTGTATTGCTGCCACAAAACTGGGTTTCAGAAAACACCGCATCAACTTGCTCAAGGGTCATACCCGGCAGCGGATTGCGTCTATCCACAAAAATGGCGATGGCATCCATTGCCACTTTTAATACCGTAGGCGGGTAACCGTGGGTTCGCGTAAAATCACGTATTTCACTGGGTTTTAATTCCCGGCTCATAGGGCCTATGGTGGCAGTACCTTCAATAAGTGCGGGCGGTGCGGTGGATGAACCTGACGCCTGAATTTGAAAGCCTACCTGAGGGTAGAGGGTTTTAAACTCCTGTGACCAAAAGGTCATTAAGTTTGCCAGCGTGTCTGAACCAACTGAGGATATTTTTCCCGCCACCCCAGGCTTGCGTTCATAGGCAGGCACTTGATAGCTACCAGAAGCAGATGACGAGCTTTGAGTATTTTGAGAATCAGCCAGGGTTCCAAATGGTAACAATAAGCCTATTACTAAAAGTAACGTTGAAAGGCGATAGCGTTGCCCTTTCATCTTGTCATGCTTTTTGCTCACCAACACTTCTCGCCTCTTAGGGTTACAGTTGCTCTGCAATCAACTCGTTATCCAGCACAAACGAGAAATTGCTACCCTCACCCAATGCACTGGTTATATCTAAACGGGAATTATGATGACTTAGTACATGTTTTACAATGGAAAGACCTAAGCCAGAGCCACCGGTTTTGCGAGAGCGCGCTTTATCCACGCGATAAAAGCGCTCGGTAAGACGGTTTAGATGATTTGGCTCAATACCATCACCGTTATCTACCACAGAAAATTGCGCGCCATTTGGTTTACGTCGCCAGTACACATTAATTTCGCCACCAGCAGGTGTGTAGTGCACCGCATTAAACGCTAGGTTTGAGCAAGCACTTCGAAGCTCAGTCTCTACACCGAAAACATAGAGTTCTTTGTCGATGTGGAAGTTTATTGTGTGGTTTTTCTCTTTATTAAGCGCCTGCGCTTCTCTTTCCACTTGCGCAAGGACCACAGGAATATTCACAACATTTTCGTAGATGCGTTCCGAACTTGCTTCAATGCGCGACAACACCAGCAAGTCTTCTATCAAGTTTTGCATACGGTGGGTTTGCGATGTCATTTCTTTCATCGCTTTTTGCATGAATGGATCGGAGTCTTCATCAATAGGAAGAATTTCAAGGTATCCGTTAATGACCGTTAGCGGTGTACGCAATTCATGAGACACATTTGCCACAAAGTCCTTACGCATTTCTTCAAGCTGGGACACCCGCGTTATGTCACGGGCAATCAGCAACAAATGCTCATCGCCATAAGGCATAATCCGGTATTCAAAGGTTTTGTTGGGGTTGGTAGGCGACGGTACTTCAATGGGGTATTTATAATTCCCTGCATGAAAGTACTGAATAAACTCCGGATGGCGCAACAAGTTGTCGATTCGACGCCCAGAGTCTTGCGGCCATTTAAGCCCTAAATCCAAGCGAGCAAGGCGGTTACACCAAATAATGCAGGCCTTAGCATCAACCACTACCGCCGCATCAGGCAAGGCCTCAGAACCCTCTCTAAAGCGCTTTACCAATTCACCAAGCTCTTTACGCTTATTGCGGTTACGACGCTGAAGGTAATAAATCCCTTCATAAATATGTTCCCACACGCCACGCACGGTAGGTGGAGACATTTTACGACTATGCCATAACCAGCGATTTAGCTTGTAAAGATGCCAGTAGTTAAATAGCAGTAGCAGGGTTGCGCCAATAGCAACGGCGAATAACATATCATCTAGATACCACCCGACTAGCGCAAAAACCACAAGGAATAGCACTAAGCGCAATGTACTTCTCAACCAAGAGAACGGGTAATACATGAAATAGCTCGCGTTGTTAAAGGTGGAATTGGGCGCATGCCCAGATGGCGCAGCGGCATCAAGGGAATAACACCATGTTACTCCCTAAACACTACATTTATTACAGCTTAGTAGAAAAACGGTAACCCGCGCCGCGTACTGTTTGGATCATAGCATCATGTCCGTGGCGAGAGATAGCTTTGCGTAGACGTCGAATATGTACATCTACCGTTCTGTCTTCTACATAAACATTGGTTCCCCAAACATTATCTAGCAGTAGCTCTCGGCTATAGACACGTTCTGGGTGCGTCATAAAGAAGTGCAACAACTTAAATTCAGTCGGCCCCATGTCTAACGGTTCTTCATTCGCCATTACGCGATGTGATACCGGTTCAAGTTTAAGACCATTAAATTCAATAGGCTCCTCGCTTGATGTAGGCGTTACTCTTCGCATCACTGCTTTTATTCTTGCCACAAGCTCTTTCGGCGAGAATGGTTTAGTAACGTAGTCATCAGCACCAGCATCCAGGCCGCGAATTTTGTCTTCTTCCTCGCCACGGGCTGTAAGCATGATGACGGGAATGTCACGAGTAAACTCGTGCTGCTTTAAACTTTTAGCTAGCTGTACACCGCTTCCTCCCGGCAACATCCAATCTAATAAGATTAAATCTGGGTAAGGTTCGCAAATTTTTTCTTGCGCGATGTCGAAATCTTCGGCTTCAATAATGTTAAAACCAGATTGCTCAAGCACAAACTTAAGCATTTCACGGATAGGCGCTTCGTCCTCAACCACCAACACTGTACGAGACATCGTAATATTCCTGCTCATTTTTAAACGCCGTTATTATTAATGTGGTCTGTGACAGTTTTATTAAAACGATTACATTTATGTGTCAAGTTTAATACAAGCTTGTTCCAAAGTTTAAATACATAATCTTGTTTATTCATACGATTACGCATATTCTTGAAATTACATAAAACCGACTGTTATTGTTGCAAAGGTGAGCAACTACCAAGCGTTGTCGGTGATTTAAAAGGTCTGATGTAACAGGGGTGTGTTTATCGATGGCTGCGGTCAAGACAGGGTTATCAAGGAAACTCTTAGCCAGAGTGTTGTCAGTGTACTTTTCTCTCACGCTGCTAGTGACGGTAGGACAGATCTTTACAGAATACCTCAGCACGAAAAATCACGTTGAAGGCGAGCTTCAAACGCTAAAAAACACCTTTTCTTCTAGCCTGACCCGCGCTTTGTGGGAACTTAACCACGACCAAGTGCGTGCCATCGCCGAAGGCCTTATGTCATTGCCTATTGTTGAAGGGCTTCAAGTTCGTGGTGAAAACGGTAACTACATTGCCGAGTACGGCATCCGTGCTCAGCGCTCTCCTGCTCCGGTTGACCGTGAAATAATTGAAGATCATCCCGGCGGCGTATTTAGCTACAGCTTCCCACTAGTATTTAAATTCTCAGGTCGCGAATCTACGGTTGGCGACGTTACCTTGTATTCTAGCTTTGATACTATTTTTAGCCGTATTGAAGTAGGCGTATTTTTTCTTATCGGTAATGCGTTAGTAAAAACCACCTTTCTGGTCTTCTTGTTCATGACCGCATTTCGCACCATGCTTTCTGAACCGCTGCAAACCATTACCGAGCAAATGGGTAATTTCGATCCTCAACACCCAGAAGAGAGCAAACTCAGCATAAAGCTCGATGATGACAACGAGCTATTACAGCTTAAGGAATCTTACAACCACGTTATTGACGACCTGATTATTTCAAACAATAAGCTGAAAGACGCGCAGAATGAACTCACTCTTGCCAACAAGAAGCTAGACGACCAAAACCTGATTTTAGAACAAGAAGTGGCAAAGAAAACAGCGTCGTTGTCTCAGATCATGCTCGACTTAGAGCAGCAAAAAGACGAGCTTATTGCCCACCAGCGAGAGCTTCGCCAAGAAAACGAAAATCGTCAGTATATAGAAGCCGAACTGCGCAAACGTAACCAAGAGCTAGCCAGTTCGATGGATACACTTCATCAAGCGCAAGAGCAATTAGTCGAGTCGGAGCGCATGGCGTCGCTGGGCGGTCTGGTGGCCGGTATCGCGCATGACGTAAACACGCCATTAGGCGTGAGTGTGACCGCAGCAAGCTTTCTACAAGAGCGACTTAACAATTTAAAGACCGACTTCGAAGATAAAAGCCTGACCAGTAAGAACATGGCAAGCTTCATCGATGAAGCAGAACAAACTGCGCTACTACTTTTAAGTAACCTAGAACGCGCATCTGATCTTATCGCCAGCTTTAAACAGGTGGCCGTTGACCAGACCAGTGAAACCGAGCGCGAATTTGTGTTGGGCGACTATATTAACGAAATTATTCAGTCACTTAAGCCAAGCTTTAAGCATACTGAACATCAAATTAACGTATCCTGCCCCGATAATTTAGTTGTGACCTGTGCACCTGGCGCCATCGCTCAAATCGTTACCAATATGGTGGTTAACTCAATTACGCACGGCTTTGAAGGCAAAGCGGCCGGCTCTGTAACACTAGATGTAAAAGAAGATGGTGATAATGTTGTGATCCACTACCAAGATGACGGAAAAGGTTTAAGCGAAGAAGAGCTCAGTAAGTTGTTTGATGCCTTCTTTACTACCAAACGCGGAGAAGGTGGTAGCGGTCTAGGCACACATATTATGTACAACCTAGTTACACAGTCACTGCATGGACATATAGAGGCCGACAGTACGCTTGGCAACGGCTTACAGTACACCATTCGTTTTCCGAAAAAGAGTGCTTAACCTTTCTTGCCACTATCAATCTAAGGTGCCCGCTTTCTAGGGCCTTTTATTCAATTGCACCGCGAGTCTTACGTTGGTAGGCTTGCGCCCTATTTTTATCAAGAGAATGCTTACACTATGTGGTTTAAAAATGTAAAAGCCTATCAAATTACTCAGCCGTTATCGCTAGACGAGGGCGATTTAGAACGTGCCCTTAACGAACACGCTTTTCGCCCGTGCGGTAGCCAGGACTTAGCAACCATGGGGTTCGCCTCTCCGTTTTCTCAGGCGGGTAAGCAAGGCACCATGTTCCATGTTGTTCAACAGCGTTTTTGGATAACCCTAAAGAAACAAGAAAAGATCTTGCCCGGCGCAGTGGTAAATGCCGAGCTTGACGAAATGGTGGCCAAAATTGAAATGGAAACCGGTTCGCCAGTTGGTAAAAAAGCCAAGGCAGATCTTAAACAAGAAATTCAAACCCGTTTGCTGCCCCAGGCATTTACAAAAAACACCTACACTCACGGCTTTATTTCGCTTGCTGACAACTTAGTCGTAGTTGACGCATCATCTGATGGCAAAGCCGAAGCCTTTTTGGCCATGGTAAGAAAAGCCATAGGCTCACTTCCAGTAGTGCCATTTACGCGCAGAAGCCTTCAAAGCGAGCTTACGCACTGGGTTACTGAGTCAACACCAGAAGGTGTAGGTCTACTTGAAGAAGCTGAGCTTAAATCTACCGATGACACTGGCAGCGTTATTCGTTGTAAGAACCAGCCGCTAGACAGCGAAGAAATTAGTATTCATTTGGATGCCGGTAAGCTGGTTCAAAAGGTTGCATTCGAATATGCAGAGACGTTGACGGCTATTATGTGTGAGGATGGCGCCATTAAACGTGTTAAGTTCACCGATCGCATTAAAGAAGAAACTGACGATGTGCCAAAAGATCAGGTTGAAGCGCGCCTTGATGCAGAGTTCGCGCTTATGTCAGCCGAAATTTGTACACTGCTTAACTTCCTTCGTGGTGCGCTTAATCTTAACGACGATAGTTTATAAACTTATGGCAAATAAATATTAAGCCGATGAAAAAGATAGCCTAGCGCTATCGAAAAGCCTAATTACCTTGGGGTAGTTAGGCTTTTTATTAGGTACTGTTAATTAACTTGCTTGTTTGAACTGGCAACCGTCATTTAGCGCAAATACTTCTTAGCTTTTTTCCTAGCCTTTTTCCTAGCTTTTGCAAGAAAGTTGCCCAACCGCTTTAAGTTGGATAGTGAATAACCACAATAAAGCGCGTTTCTCCTACTTCATCTCGATAACCGTGGGGCTGGTCTGCGCGTAATATACACTGCTCTTGCGCTTGATAAGTTTGCCATTGACCATCTTGCAAAACCCCTAACTTTCCTTGTAGTACGTGAATATGTTCGGTGACGCCTATTTGATGCGCCGAAGAGTGCTGCTCATGAAAGTCCGTTAAGCATAGTTCAAACATTTCAAACTGGGTGGCTGAGTTAAACGGGAATAGCGTTTTTATAGTTACGTTTGGGTCGTTAGCGAACTTGTTATCGGCATGTTGAGACGTAGGTGCGGTTTCATCACCTGACAAGAAAGAAGAAAAAGAACACGCAAGACCGGTTGCTATCTTCCACAAGGTAGCGATTGTGGGGCTAGACTCGCCTCGTTCTATTTGCCCCAACATGGCTTTAGACACTCCTGTCAACTGCGCGGTTTTATCAAGGGAAAGCCCCCGAGCTTTACGAACAGACTGCAGGTGCTGTGCAATACTTCTTGAAATAGCAGAAGGCTGCGCATTTGCTTTTGTCATGTAATGAAGGCCTTTTATTTTGACGCTGAGTTTAATAAAGCAGTTGTGCGCTATAACGCACAGATGTTAAGTTAACTATTGTACGTTATAGCGCACAAAAAGGTAGAGTAGCACATTCGATAGACACTAAAAGCGTGTTTCATCGCTCGGTCGATTCCAAATCGAAATTCCATCACGAGGGTTTTCATGAGCAAGTGGAAGTTAAGTCATATCAGCGCAGGGCTAACCGCGGTTACAGTAGGTTACAGTAGTTCTGTTGTCATTATCATTGATGTAGCGCGTAAAGCCGGCGCCAGCGACGACATGGTAGTGAGTTGGTTGTTGGCGCTTGGGCTCGGTATGGGCATTACCTGCATTCTGTTTTCGTGGCTATCCAAACTGCCCGTTGTTACCGCTTGGTCTACCCCTGGCGCGGCCTTTTTGTTAACCAGTATCGGTGACTACCGTTTAAGTGAAGCCATTGGTGCATTTATACTATGTGCCTTGCTTTCTCTTGTAACTGCGCAAAGCCGTAGCCTGCTCAAACAAATAAGTCGGATTCCCCCTGCAATCTCATCGGCGCTTTTGGCCGGCATTCTCTTACCTATATGCCTTGCGATATTCAGTGATGTTAATGACGCACCGTACTTAGTTGCGTTATTTATCGCGGCTTATTTAGTAGGAAGCCGACTATTTCCCCGCTATCTTATGCTGTTGTTGCTGGTCATGTCGGTGACCATTAGCTTGTTTATGAGTAGTGCAGATGGTGTGGTTGCTCTATCAAGCGACTCACCAGGGCTGCCATCAATATTCACCCTGCCCGAGCCTATTTGGGTAACGCCCACTTTCTCACTGAGTGCTGCCATTGGATTAGCATTTCCCCTTTTTCTTATCACCACGCTTTCTCAAAACTTGCCAGGCATAGCTATTCATCACGCCCATGGCTATACGCCCGACCACAAACCCATTTTGTCAGGCATTGCCATTGTTCAAGCCTTATTAGCACCTTTCGGTGGTTTTACCTTTAACTTAGCGGCGATAACGGCAGCGCTATGCATGGGCGAGCAAGCGGATAATGAAAAGTCGCAGCGCTATAAAGCCGCTATAGCAGCGGGGGTGGCGTATTTGTTCATGGGGTTATTAGCGTCTGTGGTCGTTGCGCTATTTGTGAGTATGCCCAGTATCATTATTCATCTGCTTGCTGGACTAGCCCTATTAGCTACGCTGCAAGGAGCGGTGGTTCGCGCCATGGAAGTAGAGCACCACAGGGCTCCTGCGTTGCTTACCATGCTGTGTACGGCGTCAGGATTTAGTTTATATTCCATGACTTCAGCGGTGTGGGGATTAGGATTAGGTTTATTGCTGCTTTACGTTCAAAAGAAGCCTGTTAGCGCGTAGCAGCATTTGTTTGCTTTATGCTGTTTCATTGTCAGCTTTCCATTTTTCAGCTTTTCATAACGAAAAGGCCGGTACTGACGTTATGCTTCAGTACCGGCCTTTGCAGTATTTTTTAGCTTAAAACACTTACAAGAAGATCTGCTTCGCTGCGCTTGCAAGCTCTTCAAACTCATCAGAGTGAAGCTCGCCCATATCTTCAACCACACCGCGCTGAATAGCTAAGTTTAAGATCGCATCTTTTTGACTGTCTACCGCACCTGAGACTGCAGCGCCAACACGAACGAAATCAATGTAGGTTAACTCTTCTGGCATGTAGCTTAGGTCTTTCCAATTTTTTGAAACGTTAACGAAGGTTTCTCCGAAGCCCCACTCTGTCATAATGCTTGCACCAATACGGCCAGCTAATTTATCGATTGCCACTTCAAGGAATGAAGGGTTCGCAAAGACTTCAGGGTGACGCTCAGCCTCGGTCAAAATAGGCAGAACACCAATGTTGTGAACCAGTGCCGCTAGTGTCATGGTATCCATGCTCATTTCACGCTTTTTGGTACGCGCTATGTAAAGCTGAAGCACCGCCATAGAGTTAGCCACGATATTAACTGTATTTGCCCACTCTTGTTGTAAATAGCGTGCAACTACATCGTTTTTAGAGACGAATAATTGCTCCATAGCGAGTGCAGTAGAGATGTTTTTAATTTGGCGTAAACCAATTCGTGTAACCGCTTGGCTGATAGAAGTAACTTTTACGCTACGTCCCATATAAGCACTGTTCGCAATTTTGATCATTCTTGCGCTAAGTGATGGATCTTGACCAATCACATCACCCATCGCGTTTAAGTTAATATCGGGATCGTCTGCCGCTTTGCGGACTTTCAATGCAATAGCAGGAAGCGTGGGAAGGACGAGTGTGTCATTGTTAATTTTTTCAACCAAAATGGTTGAAAGCGCGTTCTGTGTAGACATATTTCTACCCTTAGAAAGTTCCAAATGGCCTCGTGAAGGCGATAGGTTGCTTTACCAGTTAATCATCTCGACCACCAGCAAAACTGATGACTAAAATAGATTCGATGTTTGTGCGTTGCATTCCGTGCGTTAACTTACATAGGCCTCTATGCTTCACGCTAAAATACAAACCGTTTATTGTTTTATTATGGTATTTCTATCACCATACTATAGTAGCTCTTTAGTTTCGACCAACTAAAAAAATACAGTGTCGATGCGAATTATTAGCAACGGTAGAACCACCAGAGCTTTTTTTAAAGTATAGTCAACTGGTAGCAAACCACTATTGATATTAAGCAAATATTTTTCATACTTTTGTATTAAATCAAAAGCATAGCTATAGTGAGCTATCTATTCACCGCCCCGCATACTGTAAATCAATGCGGTTAAACCACACGGTAAGAGTCATTATGAAAAAAACAATTACAACTTATTCTCCTATTGCAGCTGCAGTAGCGGGTTTATTTATGCTGACCGCGTGCAGCAAAAGCGCCGATACAACACCAACTCAGACAGCAAAGCCTGAAACCGCTTCCGAGCAAACCTTACTTGTTGATGAGTCTCGCTTGTCTATTTATCACGGCGTAGATCTTACCAGCGATTTGTCACACCTGAGTGACAATCAACACAAAATGCTTTCACTGTTAATTGATGCATCGAAAATCATGGACGACTTGTTCTGGAAACAAGCGTTCTTTGAAGATAAAGATGCATTTCTTTCGTCAATTAGTGACGAAAAAGTTCGCCACTTTGCAGCGATAAACTATGGACCTTGGGATCGCTTAAATGGCGATACACCTTTTTTAAGTGGCTATGAAGACAAAGCGCTGGGCGCTAAGTTCTACCCCCATGATATGGAAAAAGAGGAATTTGCCACGGCAGATTTTGGTGACAAACAAGGCCTTTATTCCATGGTGAAGCGCGATGAAGCGGGCAATCTTTATTCGGTGCCTTATTCTGAAGCCTTTAAAAGCGAATTAATGAAGGCGTCTGACTTACTTAAAAAAGCGTCAGAGCTTGCTGAAGATGAGAGCTTTAAACAATATTTGCAGCTGCGTTCTGAAGCCCTACTATCAAACGACTACCTGGCTTCTGACATGGCGTGGATGGATATGAAAACCAACCCTGTTGAGCTGGTTATCGGTCCTATTGAAAGCTACGAAGATCAACTCTTTGGCTATCGCGCAGCGTTTGAAGCCTATGTACTCATTAAAGATTTAGCATGGAGTGAAAAGCTAGCTAAATACGCGGCCTTCTTACCTGAATTACAGCAAGGCCTTCCGGTTGCTGAAGCATATAAAGCGGAAATGCCAGGTTCTGATGCAGACCTTAACGCTTATGATGTTATTTATTATGCCGGCCACTCTAATGCAGGCAGTAAGACCATTGCAATTAACTTGCCCAATGACGAGCGAGTACAGCTAGAAAAAGGTACCCGCCGTCTGCAGCTTAAAAACGCAATGCGTGCAAAGTTCGATACTATTTTGGTGCCTATTGCGGATACGTTAATTGTACCAGAGCAACGTGAACACATTACGTTTGACGCCTTTTTCGCGAACACCATGTTTCATGAAGTGGCACACGGTTTAGGGATTAAGAATACCCTAGATGGTTCAGGGACTGTGCGCGGAGCACTTAAAGAGCATGCGTCAGCTCTTGAAGAAGGCAAAGCGGATATTCTAGGTTTGTACATGGTACAAAGTCTTCTTGAAAAAGGTGAAATCACTGAAGGTACACTAGAAGATTATTACGTTACCTTTATGGCTGGCATTTTCCGTTCTGTGCGTTTCGGCGCAAGTTCTGCACACGGAAAAGCGAACATGATCCGCTTTAACTTCTTTGCCCAGCAAGGCGCCTTCGAGAAAACAGAAGACGGCATGTATCGCGTAAATATGGAGAAGATGGGCGCCGCAGTAGAAGCACTATCTGAACTAATCCTTACGTTACAAGGTGATGGCGATTACGATGGCGTAGCGAAGCTAGTAGAAACTATGGGTGTAATTAAACCCGATCTTGCTTCAGATTTAGCGCGCCTAGAGGCAGCGAGCATTCCAGTTGATATTCACTTCAACCAAGGTAAGAAAGTACTGGGGCTTGCTAACTAAGTAAGTACTGTACTCATAAAATAAAAATGCCGCCCTGAGATAACTATCAAGGGCGGCATTTTTGTATTCCTATCTTTCCACGCTACTCTACGTGTTGCTTCATATTTTCAGTGTAAGGAGGCCAGCCTAGCGGTTTGCCTGCCAACACGTGAAGGTGAATGTGATATACCGTTTGACCACCGTATTCATTACAGTTCATTACCGTACGAAAGCCTTGGTCAGCAAACCCTTGCTCCTTTGCAATTTTTGCTGCAACAAATGACAAGTGCCCCACCACTTCGCGATCTTCTTCGGCTATATCATTTACCGTTGCAATTTGCTTTTTCGGAATAACCAGAAAGTGAGTCGGTGCCTGAGGGTTTATATCTTTAAACGCCAGCGCCAATTCATCTTCGTACAATATGTCCGCTGGAATTTCCTTGCTGATGATTTTGTCAAATATTGTTTCTGCCATATCTCACTTCCCTTACCAATTAGGTGATTACCAATTATGTTAGCGGTGTTAAAACATTTGCCTGCGAACATAATTAAAAATTAAGTGCTTTTGTGCGGCGCTGGGGCACATTCTCATGCGAATAACCCCCTCATACGAAGACCCCTCATACGAAGAATAGCGCCCTTTTTCTTTACTTAAGCGAAAACAAACCACAGTAGTATTACGCCCAACGCCAAGCGATAGATAACAAAAGGCAGCATGCCGATACGCGATATCCAGCTTAGGAACAAATAGATACAAAGGTAGGCGCTTACGAATGAAAACGCCGCGCCATAAAGCAACGCATACCAGTCTACCGCTTCGTTGGCATTAAGCAGGTCGAGAGTGGCTAAAAGCCCCGCGCCTAAAATAACTGGAATAGACAGCAAAAAGGAAAAGCGTGCACACGCTTCGCGCTTAAGGCCTAACATCAAACCTGCGGTCATCGTAATACCTGAGCGAGATGTACCAGGAATGAGTGCCAATACTTGGGCTAACCCGATATAGATGGCTTGCTTAAGTGTCAGTCCTTCAAGCTCTTGTTCGCGTTTTGCAGTGGCATCGGCGTACCATAGCAGCAAACCAAAAATAATAGTGGTACCCGCTATTACCAGCGCCGTACGTGCGTTTTCTTCTATCCAGCCTTTCATTAAAAAGCCAATAATAACCGCTGGAATAGTTGCCACAATAACGTACCAAGCAAGCTTACTGTCGGTAGATTGTTGTTTGCTAAACCCTTGTGTTACCCAAGCTACGGTCATCTGAGCGATTTCTTGACGAAAATAGATCATAACCGCAAGCAGGCTTCCCACATGAACGGCGACATCAAACGCTAAGCCCTGACTTACCCAACCAAAAAGTTCAGCGGGCAACAACAAGTGTCCAGAGCTGCTGATAGGAAGAAATTCAGTAACGCCCTGAATAATTGCTAAAATAATAATTTCAAAAAGTGTCATTCCTTTGCTTAACTCCAAGTAAAGTCAATCGGCCATAATTGCTGTTTCTGTTTATCAAAGTTTTGCCACATTTTGGCATAGGTTTCTTGCGTTTCAGGGTGAATGTCGTTGGGAACAAGTTCAGCTAACGGCCAAAGCACAAACGCGTTGTAGCAAATCTCTTCGCGAGGTAAAACCACAGGGGTTGTGGTCACCTTACTATCATAGGTAAGCAAGTCGAGATCAAGGGTTCTGGCACAGAATTTTTTGTCTGTATGCACCCTGCCATTGTCTTTTTCAATGGCTTTAAGAATTGCGCACACTTCCTCAATACTTTTTGACGTCGTCGCCCGAGCAGCGGCGTTATAAAAAGGGCTGCCGTTAAAGCCCACCGCTTCGCTCTCGTAGACCGAGGACACTGTAACATCAGAGAAGTGCTGTTTCAGGGCAACTAAAGATTGCTTGGTGTAATGCTCACGTTCAATATTAGAGCCAATGCTGATTAAGATGGTGTGTTGTGACATTAATTGCGCTCTTTACGCATTTCAACAGCAACCGTTTGCGCATTGGGAAGGATATTAGGCTTAACAATTTTAAGCGTTATTGACGCAACGGTGAAATTATCAAGAACGGCGTCCATCACTTTATTACCTAGAGCTTCAAGTAGCTCAAATGTGCTTTCTTTGCCTACTTCTACAATACACTCTGCCACTTTTGCATAGTCTACAGTGTCTGCAACATCGTCGCTTTGCATCGCAGCGCTTAAATCAACATCAAGTGTTACATCAAGAAGTAGCTGGGTGGTTCTTACTCGCTCCCAATCATAAACACCAATCAGGGTGTCTACTTCAAGCCCTGTTATATAAATTTTTCCCATGGAATTTTTCATCTTGTACTGTTATCAAACCAGTTTATCGCCGTTTATATTGGCCCTACTACTGGTCTTACTACTGCGCTTTCACCCACATATTGCTGGTAAACGGTGGTATATCGCGTTTGGATGGAGTAGCTTTACGCTTGTGTGGCACAACTATACCGCTGTATGACAACTGGGAGCAACCAAGGTTTCACAATTTAATGCGACTAAAGCCCATTGAACTTGCACACACCAAATTTAACGTAATAAAAGGCAATATTTTTAATAATTAGAATGACAAAATGATTTCGCTAACTCTTTTGATGATCGCTGTTGCCTATCTTTTCGGTTCACTTTCAAGTGCTGTGGTTATAAGCCAGCTGTTTGGTTTACCAGACCCACGAACCGCCGGCTCTAAAAACCCAGGTGCTACCAATGTGTATCGACTGGGCGGTCGTGTTCCAGCACTCCTCGTGCTTGTCATGGATATACTAAAAGGCACTATTCCCGTTTACGGCAGTTACTTTCTGGGCATAGAGCCAATCATGTTAGGCGTCATTGCTATTTTCGCGTGCTTGGGGCATATCTTTCCGCTCTATTTTGGTTTCAAAGGTGGAAAAGCCGTCGCCACTGCGTTTGGCGCTATGCTCCCAATAGGCCTCGATTTAGCAGGTTTGCTTATTTTGAGTTGGGTAGTAGTGGTGTTTCTTACGGGCTATTCTTCATTGGGCGCGCTTATCGCAGTATCTCTTGCGCCGTTATTTACATTTTTGATTAAGCCTTTATATACCGTGCCCGTGGCAATGCTTTCGCTGCTTATCATTCTACGCCACAAAGACAACATTGCCCGTCTTTTAGCGGGCAATGAAAGTAAAGTATGGGATAAGGGAAAAGTTAAAGAGTAAGCGCCTTTTCCAGCACATCTAACTTACCATCTATCGGCGTAACCGGCGCAATGCCAAGTATTTTGGCCAACGCAGGATAAACCTCCAGGTTGCTAAACACAGGTAGGGTGGTATTGGTTTTAAACGCAGGTCCCACTGCTACAAACGTCGCCCCCATATCAGGCAGCGTGTTCATGTAGCCATGCCCACCTTTACTAATATGCATGCTGTTGGCGTTTTTAAAGCGTGCTGGCGGGGCTATCTCAATAATAATATCGCCGGTTCTATTTCCCACTTCCATATGTCGCTCAGCGCGCTGGGTATCGTTAAGCACAATGTAACGGTTTTCGGCTATATGGGTAAGACGTTCTGTTTCTTCGGTGATTTGTTTATCGTTCACGCCCGCTTTGGCGTAAAGATGGACTTGCGCTCCCTCATTTTCAATAATGAAGCTATCAGGTATAGATAAAGACTCAACTTCTATAAGCTGACTTTCATCAATGGGTGTCATGCCGTGATCCGACACCACCACCAAGTTTACCGGCAAATCTAATGCGTTAATGCGTTCATAAAGTTGACCAATAAGCGCATCCACTTCCTGCACCGCATCATTGGTTTTGTCGGCAAAAGGTCCTTCATCATGTCCAACCGAATCGGTAAGCGAGAAATAACCCGCAATAAAGCGAGGGCGCGACACCTCAGGCAGTTTCAACCAAGTTATAATTTGATCTACCCGCTGCTGGTAATCGGCGTATTTAGAGTAGTGATAGAAGTAGCTAGGCAAGGTACCTGATATGCGTGAATCAGACTCTGGCCAGAAGAAGGTAGCTGCCTTCATGCCATGATATTCCACTAAGTTCCATAGCGGCGTCGCCGTAATCCACGTGCTGTCCATGCCGCCGTAACCCAACTTGTACTGCGCGTAGCCTTCTTTCGTTGGGCGAGACTTATCAAAAAATCGATTGTTCACGATGCCGTGGTATTTCGGTAATAACCCAGTGATAAGTGAAATATGGTTGGGAAAGGTATTTGAAGGATAAACAGGGGTCATAGACGACGCTCTTACCCCTTTCTTTGCAATAGCACCAAGGTGTTGCGCGTTGTGTAATTCGATATAGTCGTGGCGAAATCCATCAAGAGAAATGAGCACGACATACTGATCTTGCTGCTCTTGCTTCAGGCCTTTTACAAAGTCATTCAAGGGTGCTTTGCTTGATGCAAATGCATTGGACGCAGTGAGCGCTGCAAAGGTAAGCGAAATAAATAACGACAATGCTAAATAGAATAGCGGTGCATTTTGTTTTGTTCCGTCTGTTGCTAAGCGCATGGTGGTTAACGTCCTTACTCAATGTTCATTTTAGTAAAACAAAAGGCAATGGAATGCGCTCCCATTGCCTTTTATTTATGCTTTTTTGTTTTACCTGCTTGCTATGCTCAATATTTCCCCAGTGAACGTAGGGAAGACATAGTAGCGTTTACAACGAGGTGTGGCGCCTAATTACCGGTTTTTTATGAATACCTAAATCGCCGATAAAGTATCAAGGGGCCAGCGCGGCTTGGCTTGTGAAGACAAGGCCAAGGTTTCCCCAGCTTTCAAACGCTGCATGCCCGCATAGGCAATCATGGCACCATTGTCTGTACAATACGCTAAGCTAGGATAAAACACCTCTCCTTTTAGCTCTTGCATCAGGGCTTTCATCTCACTGCGCAACATTGTATTTGCACTTACGCCGCCAGCAATAACCAAACGCTTCATACCAGTCTGCTTTAATGCTCGCTTACATTTTATAATAAGCGTATCAACTACTGCTTCTTGAAACGCGTAGGCAATATTCGCTTTTATTTGCTCAGCATCACCACCGGTTAGGTCAGCATCGCGAATGGTGTTCGCCGCAAAGGTCTTTAAACCACTGAAACTGAAATCTAGTCCTGGTCTGTCGGTCATCGGGCGAGGAAACTTATAGTGTCCCGCTTCTCCCTTTTCAGCCAATCTTGCTAAAAGAGGGCCGCCTGGGTAATCAAGGCCAAGTAACTTGGCGGTTTTATCAAAGGCTTCACCAGCGGCATCATCAATAGACTCACCAAGTACTTCATATTGACCAATGCCTTCGACTTTAACTAGCATTGAGTGGCCACCTGAAACCAATAAAGCAACGAAAGGAAATTCAGGTGCGTCGTCTTCAAGCATAGGCGCTAATAAATGCCCTTCCATATGATGAACGCCCACTGCTGGCACATTCCACGCGTAGGCCAATGAACGCCCGACAGACGAACCCACTAACAATGCGCCCACTAAACCGGGGCCTTGGGTAAAAGCAACGCCGTCGATCTCTGATGGTTGGGTGTTAGCGTCTTCCATAGCCTTTTCAATTAAAGGAATGATCTTTCTCACGTGGTCCCGTGACGCAAGTTCAGGCACAACACCACCATAGTCTGCGTGCAGCTTTACTTGGCTATATAGTTCGTGCGACAGCAACCCTTTTTCATCGTCGTAAACGGCGATGCCAGTTTCGTCACAAGATGTTTCTATTCCTAAAATACGCATGGGGAGTAACCCTTTTACTACTAACTTCAATGCTTCGTTTTTGGATTTGCTGTCGCCTTTTTATCACAACACGTGTTCACACAATTGTTGAGAACCATAATGACTAAGCAAATATCAAAAACTGAGAAAATAATTCTGGCGATCTGATGCGATCATCTTTATGATCCCGCCGCGATCATAACACTACCCTAGTCAGGATCATCTGATTCCACACTTTTGATCACTCATTTTTCAAAAGGGAATTGAGCAAGAAAACATTCTGAAAAGGGCGCTTATACAAGCCGAGTTAAACAACACGGTGCTTAACGAGCGCAGAGTTTACCTTTAATCCTGCATTCATGGAATGCCAGTGAACAGGTAAATGAACGGTAAATGCACAATATTGGCTATTTTTTGGCAATTCATCCTTTACTTTCTCTGTAGATATGATTAGAATTTCGCACCATTTTTAACCCGGGTGGCCTTTTTAGCGCACAATTTTACCCGGATTTACACAGTAAAAGTTTTGAGGTGAGTGTTTAATGCCTATCGTTAAAGTTAGAGAAAACGAGCCGTTTGATGTGGCGCTGCGTCGTTTTAAGCGTTCTTGTGAAAAAGCAGGTGTTCTTTCTGAAGTTCGTCGTCGTGAATTCTTCGAAAAGCCAACTTGGGAACGCAAGCGCAAGAAAGCTGCCGCTAAGAAGCGTCATCTTAAGAAGCTAGCTCGTGAAAACGCACGTCGCGTAAAACTCTACTAATATAGGGTTAAGTAACGAGTCTGAAAGGTGTTGCAATTGCAGCACCTTTCGCGTTTCTGGGCCTCTATTTTTTGGCCTTATTCTTATCGACTCCATTTTTTCCTTTTCAAATGGTTGCATTTGATTTTCAACCTGGGGCTTAATAATACCAGTCCGCATAGATGATTATCCTCTCAGCGAGATTTAAAATGTTCGTAATCGCGGCGTGTTACCGCAGGTATAGTGGTTCTACATCAAGGTGACACAACAAAGAGTACGGACATTTTAAACTCGCCCTTCGGGAAGGTCTGGCAAG